>JAESFL010000005.1_pt1 | contig 482622 bp, 467 predicted proteins | sample 9269401 | NCBI WGS metagenome assembly JAESFL01 (sample SAMN14506025, study PRJNA617098) | algae metagenome | isolation source: Gloeocapsa sp. UFS-A4-WI-NPMV-4B04 and co-occurring heterotrophs from desert... | place: USA: Utah | collected 2006-10-01 | reverse complement strand
GCTGATGTCGAACGCTTGCTTGAAATGAGATGCTTGGGCCACGGACATAATCGCCTCCTCGCGAAACTTCTCCGTTGCGACAAGCGACTCTGCCGGTGGGGCTGTTTTGCGGCACAAAGCCGACATTCCCGACCGTGTTCCTCAGCCAGCATCGCTGCGCGACCAGCCAGACATCTCGGCTATTCAACTTGCGAAAGCTTGAGTTCGTCGCGTCGCAAAACGCGGCTAACCTCCGCGGATGGATTGGGTCCATGGTCGGCCCAGCCACAATGCTTCCCAGACGATTTGGCGAGCACCGGTGAGCAGGCACCAGGCCGGTGAGGAAAGGGCTTGGCGATCCGGTGAGCTCGGCGCCAGGTGCCATCCTGTTGATTGAGCTCTAATCCTTTTAGGACATCGTTGCCGGCGGAGCTGCTCAGCGGGCTAGAACAGCCTCTGTTGCCACCACGGTGTCGGGTCGAACTGTCCCGAGTAGGCATTCCTCCATCTCTGGCGGTAAGATGAACCAGGTCGGTCGCCCCATCGCCTGCGGGTCGCCTATGGGGAATTGTTCAGAACCGTTCCAGCGCACAGCTAGGACTTGTCCCCCCTCCAAATTTCCGATTGCAACCGACCACTTTGGGTCTGTCTCCGTGCTCGGTCCTTGGTCAACGAGCACTTGTTTCAACGTCCAGGACTCATGGGGAAACTGAACCTGCGAAGCTGGAATGTAGGTCAATGTCGCCTCCTACAAGCCCCGAAGCCGGCATGTTCGATTATTGGCGATGCACGTGGATATGAAACGGCCGTTGTTGCACATGGGCGGGTCTCCTCAATGCACTAAGGGCCCATGTGCCTCTTTCCAGGCGTTCAGCCCGCCCTTGATGTGGCATGCGTGCAGGAGACCGGCTTCGTGTGCGGCCTGCACAGCCATCGCCGAGCGTTCTCCGAAGGCACAGTAGAACAGGAGGCGTTTGCCGGTCGCGCGTGACAGCTCTTGAAGAATCCCGCCAGCGGCAAGATGATCCGTTAAGCCGGAATACGGAGCATGTAGGGAACCTGGTATCTGCCCATAGCGTGCGCGCTCGGCCTTGTCGCGCAAATCCACCAGCACGGTGTCGCCGCGTTCCAGGGTAGCGAGGGCGTCGTCGCACGCGAGCGTCCATTGTCTCAGCTCGTCTTGATCCTGCTTAAGACCAATGTGAAGGTTTGCCGGGACTGCAACGTCCATCATCTTCGGGGTTAGGAAGATTCAGGCTGTTCATTATGTCCACGTATTCCTGAACGGAACCAACCTGCAGGCGTGGGTTGCACGCCTTCTCCTCGCCAAATGGTGCTAACCGTGTCGCCCTTGTAGTCGTGTGCCGGGTATACCAGCGTCTCATCCGGCAGTCTGAGGAGCCGATCGAAGATTGAATGATACTGGTCGACAGGGTTGCCGTTTTGAAAATCCGTTCTTCCAGTTCCCCGGATCAGCAGCGTGTCCCCGGTGAATACACGGTCCGCCATGGCGAAGCTGTAGGACTCGCTAGTATGTCCGGGCGTGTAGATGGCATCGAGAGCGAGCCCTTCGATCTCGACTTTGTCGCCGTCCCCGACGCGCATAGATACTACATCCACGCCGCTCTGCTCGCCCATTACGGTGATGCACCGTGTGCGATCCCGGAGCTCGCCTAGCCCGGTTACGTGGTCTGCGTGGATGTGAGTGTCGATTGCCTTGATGAGTCGGAGCTGCAGTTCGTTGAGCAGCTTTACATAGCGGTTGACCCGTTCAAGCACGGGATCGATGATCAACGCCTCACCGCCCTTTCGGCTGGCGATCAGGTAAGTGTAGGTTGACGACGTGCTATCAAAAAGCTGCCGGAAGATCATCGCTCTCCTCCGTTCGGCTGCAAGCTCGATCCAATCTCAACCGAGCGGAAATGGCAACAAGCAGCGCATGTGGAGACCGGTGAGGAAAGGGTTCGCGATCCGGTGAGCTCGGCGCCAGGCACCATCCTGGTGAAAGGGCTTAGATCCATTTAGGACATCGCATCCGGTAATGCTGACCAGCTACCTAGGTTGGCCAGTGACGCGGCGCCGCCACGCTCTGACCAGAGCTCCGATTGTGAACTCCGTCAGGCAACAGCACTTTCGTTGAAGTCTTGGATCACTCGGAACAGGCGATCTGTCCGCTGCAGGTCGAACACCTGATCTGGTCCCTGCGGGGCGATATCGGTGAACGGACTCTCGTAAAGGAGCTCGGGTTCCATCACCCGCCCGCCGTGAGGTGGTCCACTATCAAGGCAATAAACCTCGATCTGCTCCGCCGTGGCCGAGCCGTCACTCAGGAACTCGCTGAATGCCTCATTGACGGCCTGCCGGTCCAAACCGACCAGGGAGCGCACGAACCGGCCGAAACCGTTGCTAGTCTCACGTGCTCGTTCGATCGTCTCCGGACCGCCTATTCCAGCCTGGAGCAGCATGGCTTCCAGCTCGGTCAGGTCCATGGGCGTGAGCTGCTTTCCGTGGCGGATCTTGTGCAGGGCAATGTGGCCCTCGTGAGCTTTCAGAAAGGCGCGGGCTTTTGTCTTGAACCGAACGAAGTCGACTTCGCCGACCTGTGGTAGGTCGTGCTCGGTCTCGGGCCCGATCTCGTCCGCGAAATCGGAATAGACGATTGCGCGCTTGCGCTTCTCGATGTGCTGGACGAGGTCGCGGAGGCGCAGGCGGACCAGTTCAAACAGCGGAACGGTGAAGCCTTCCCACCACGGATCGGTCTGGATCTCCTCAATCAGCGCCGCCTGCGCGCTAACGCCGGGGATCGCGGTCTGCTCCTCGAGCGCGGAGGCGATCTCCAAGAGTCGCGTCCGCAGCGCCACGAACCGTTTCGAGCCCTTCAGCAACGCGAGCTCGAGCGAGAACATCAGCAAGTCGAAAACGCTTGGCCTCCTCGGTGCCGCGACGCTTCGCTGTCGGCAATGGCGCGACTTCGCTGACGAGTTCGTCGCGTGCCTCATTGTCAATGGAGATCCAGGCGTCGAACTTCAGATATTTCTCCACCGTCCGTCGCCGCTGCCGGACCACGAAATCTTCTAGGTTCATGCCCGCGATCGTCACGCGTAGCTGCGTGACTGCGTCGGCGCGGATTGAGTCTTCGCTTGGCGGCGAGCCGGAGCCGCTGTCGTAGGGAGCCGGATGTTCAGCCATCCCGTCATTCTTATAGCGCTTCGCGTCGAGAGCGCGCACGAGGTCAAGCCGCGCCGCGAACAGCCGCTCGGAAAGCGTCCGCGGCGCTCCAGGATCCTTTAGCTCGGGGGTGCCCGGATGGATCGCGACGCCGATGGGCCTCCGGTCGGCTGCGTTTCAGCTCGATCGCAGCCGTGCGGACAAGTTGGTTAAGCGCCGCGTTTGAGGCACGATAGCTATACCAGCCGCCCAGATGGTGTCGGAGATGCTTCTCACCTTGGCTGAGAGCGTCGCGAAGACCGACTTCCCTGTGGGCGGGAGTAGAGGAAGCAGGTGCTTCATCAGAAGCGCTGGGCCGATCGCATTCAGTGCGAACGATTTCGCCCACAGACCGCTACATGGCGCCGTAGAGCCGCGAACATCTATTGGCAGCTCAGATCGAGGGTCCAACCAGCCTCAGATGAGACCCGCCGGTCAAGGTGCTTGCCCGTGCCGGGCTCCGCCCTACGCACGGAAACCGATGCGAAAGCGGCGCAGGCTTCCTAATCGTGCGGGGGCGACCCTTGCGGTTGCCGTCGGGTTGGCTTTGCTTTTGGCGTTCTCCGCAGCCGTCGTTACTTTCTACCCGCTGCTTACGGTGCTTGCACCATCACCTGAAATTCCGACCAGCGATGATGGAAAAGGGAAGTTCAATTGACCTCGGGGCCGCTTCTCAGGCGGGCAAGGTCTGGATCACTGCAAGTGCGCGGTCACCCGCGTAGGTTTCCGAACTTGTTCGCGAAAGCATCGTAGGCCAGTATTGCTGCGCGAGCCATCGAGCGTTGTGGCGCAATCGTGCGGCCTGCCCTGATCACAAGCGCCAGAAGAATTCGGCACAAGCGCAACTATAGGCGTGCAAACCGGGCGCCACCCTCCGTTCCGAACCAGCGCTCCCGCTTGTTGAGCGAAGTTGAAGCCATTCTCTAAGAGGCGCGCGTTGGGCCATCAAGGCAATCGTGCCCTGATAGCCTAACCTAATGAGGGCGAGACAAGCGCCCCCTCTCGCAGAGCTAAGCCGCCGCCTTTGCGCGGCGCGAACGCTTGGGTTTAGCCGGGGCATTCTCGTTTGCAGGTCCCGCCGACTGTTCCTCGTTGGCCGGGGCTGCCGAGTGTCCCTGGACGGACGCCTTTCGGCCAAGACCCAAGCTCCTGGCGAGATCGGAGCGCGTCTTCGCGTAGTTCGGGGCGACCATCGGATAGTCGCTGGGGAGACCCCATTTGGCCCGATATTCAGCAGGTGTCATCCCGTAGGTAGTTCGAAGATGGCGCTTCAGCGACTTGAACTTCTGACCGTCCTCCAGCGAGATTATGTAGTCCGGAGTAACTGATTTCTTGACCGGCACCGCCGGTTTCTGTGGTTCGGCTGCGGGCTCTGCTATTCCATTCGGCGCTTGCTGGAGCGCTGAATGAACACTGCTGATCAACGCCCCAAGATCCTCAGGGCGCACAGTGTGGTTGCTGACATATGCCGACACAATGTCGGCAGTTAGCTCGAAGAAGTTGCCGCTGCTTTCGATTTCCATCGTGATATCCTGTTGTGACTTCTCCGACGTAGATGTTTCTGGTCAAAAAGCAAGAGCATCATCCATACTTATCGGAAAAAACTTATGTCGCATCCACAGATTAGCTTCGCATCCGGAGCACAGGTCAGCCGAGATTGCCACCAGATGCTCCAAGCTGGCAAGGAGGTTCTATGCTTTGGTAGACCGTGATCAACACAGCAGCCGTGCCGGGCGGGAATGGCGAACTCCAGCCTGGGTAAGCGGGGCACCGAGTTCTCAATTGCCCTCGGGCAGAATGAACTCATGATCAGCCGGATCAGTGGGCCGGATGAAGCTCTGAGACTTCATCGTTGGCGCGGGTCAAGGATTTGAGAAAGCCCCGGATGTGGTAGTCGGCGGGCTCGGCCTGGCTTCGCGCTTTGTGTCGCGCTTGCACGGCTCGGCCCTGCTGCCGGGATCACCGTAGCGGAGTTGGCGCCGGTGTTAATGCTTGGGCTCGCGGACTACTGGCGGTACTGTTCGAAACGCGCTGTCGGACCAATGGGGTCACCGTCTTTCAGGGCGATGTCGCCGCGCTGATAAGGTCCCTCTCGGTCAAGTATGATCGCATCGCATGCAATGTAGGTGATGGGCCGGTGAGAATCTGACCCGAAAGGTCAATAAAGACTCGACCATCCGCCCGAGGCTAGTGTGCTTGCTGGCCCAGCGTAACAAAACCGGGTCCGGAACCATCCTAGAAAAACCGACGTTGAGACTTCTCCGCCCCAACGCAGCCGTGGGCCCGGGTCAGTCGATTTGTCGTAGCGGAGGTGAGGGGGTCAGGATGAAACTGAGCCATCGAGCGGTCGCGTTGATTGGCCTGGCCTGCCTCGCATCCCCTGCACACGCCCAATCGGAGTCCGAACCCGTAATGTGCCCCCGCGAGCCGCTTGAGCTAAACATTACGACTCCGCTCCCCGAAGGTTGGTCTTCCGCCGCGGTCAGTGTGCAGCTCGATGCATCCGAAGTGAGATTGGACGGGGACGCGGTTGTGCTCCTCTGCCTGTATGCGCCTGCTGGCGCGATAGCCCGGGAAATGCCGGACGCTTTCGAAGATTGCGCGCCCGCACCCGGCGGCTTCGCCTGCACCCCAATCGAGCCTAGCCGGCTGGTTGCACGGGGTCCGGCCACTTTAGCCGTGAGGGCGGGATTCGATCTCGACACCGGCACCGAACAAGCGGACCGGCGGCTGAACGACGTTTGGTTCACCGGCACCACTGAGGGGAGCCATTACTGGAAGCGTTCAGTAATACGACTTTCTCCGTCGTGCCGGCTAACAGGCCGGCTCGCCTCCGCGTCTGCGAAGAAGGCCGCTACGAGCTGACGCGCATCGTGGTGGACGCAGATGTGCCTGTCGGCGGCAGCGTTTGTTACCAAACCGACGAGGGTCGATTTGGTATGTTCACTGTCGTCAGGGGTGACGAGCAGCAGCTGAGGATTCGCTTCCGAACGATCGGCTCAGGCACATTGGCGCTCTGGTCAATGTCCTAAACTCGCCGCAGGCGGACGTGGTCCTTCTCAATGGTCGCTGATTTCCGATCTACCGCATTGCGATTCGGTCAGTTCCTTGACCGAGTAGCTGCTGATTGCACGCGGGGGAGAGACCTGCCAGCCCAAGCTAAGATCTAGACTGGTTTCAGCATCCAGAAAACGCGGGGCCTCAAGTATGATGAAGAACCGGAGCAGGAGCAGACTTGAGCACATTGCTCGTCTCGGCTTTGGGGCCGGTGGCGTGGTCTACGGCCTTGTAGGCGCGCTCTCGATGATGGCGGCCCTCGGCTCTGGTGGGCAGACAGCTGGCAGCCGGGGAGCGTTGCAGACCCTCATCGGAGGGCCTTTCGGACGGGTTCTACTTGGCGCGATCGCTCTTGGCTTGGCGTGTTTCGCGGCCGGGCGGGTGGTGGAGGCCATTTCAGACGCTGACGGGCGCGGCAGCTCCGGGAAGGAGCTGGCCCTAAGGGGCGCCCATCTCATCAGCGGGTTAATCTATGCCGGCCTGGCCTTCTTCGCATTGAGCTTAGCGCTGGGCTGGGGCAGCGGCGCCGGTAGTGAGGATCAATCTGCCCGGGATTGGACCGCTTGGTTGATGCAGCAACCATTTGGGAGGTGGTAGTCGGCTTCATCGGCCTGGCAATTGCCGGAGCGGCCTAGCGTTTATTCGGAAGGGCTGGACCGGCGACGTTACATGAGTTTCTCGATCTAACGCCGGAGAGGCGGCGCTGGGTCGTTCCGCTTGGAAGGGCCGGTCACGCACCCCGGGGCTTGGTATTTGTTATAATAGGCGCATTCGTCGTCATTGCCGCCGTCCAGGCTCAATCATCCCAGGTCAGGGGCCTTGGCGGCGCGCTCCAGACCCTGCAGCGGCAACCCTATGGATGGATTCTGCTCGCCATCACCGCAGCAGGTCTGTTTGCCTTTGGAACATGCGGATTTGCTCAGGCGCTTTACCGCCGGATCCAAGCTCCTGATCTGCACCAGACCGGGAGCAAGGTTAGCGCCGCTCTGCGGTGACCACATAAGCCACTCGTCGGACCCAGGCGCCGGAGGTAAGTGGCGCGCGATCGGGCCCTTGCGCCGTAGCCGATACCGCGCGTTCCCGGGTGCAGCTTGGCGCCACGCAGGGGACAACGTGGCGGTTAGCTGTCTCACCGGCGCCGACACCGGGGCGGTGAGCCCTGGCCACCTACGCGGGGCGATAAGGACCTGGGCGGCATTGACCGCACTACGTCCGTCCTTGGACGAAGAGGAGCTACAGGAGCGAAGGCCGCCTGCCGCGATGTGCTCTCGATCCGACGGTGCGGCAGCATTTGCGGTTTGGCGATCGCATAACCTTGAGCGGTGAGGTGCTCTCTCACGTTCTGGGGTAAGCTCCTTCGCAGGACTACCTCGCCGGTTCGCTTCCAACCGCCGGCCCCAGCCGGGTCCAGGCGATTCCCATCCCAGTCCAGGCAGTATGCTAGATTACCGGGCAGCACGAGTCCGCCCTGCAACGGGAACGGGTCGGACTCAAAAACGTAGACCTTTGTTCTGAAAGTGTCGAAAAGCTTGCGCCAAGACCGCAGCTGCACATCTGCAGCATCGTCGCGCTCCAGCTAAGCCGCCCAAGCGATGGGAGCACCGGCAAGCTCCGCGCCAGCTTCTTCTGCCGCCATCAAGAGGGCACGTTCCACCGCGTCTCTGGCGCTTGTTTCGCGTCAGGGAAGGCGTCGCAGAGTGCTGCCATGACCCCAAGGCACGCTCATCGGAACCCCGGTTCGCAGCGAGGTAGAGATGATCTGTATTGCACGGCTAATGTCGAATGCCTGCCTGAAATGAGATGCTTGAGCGCCGGACATGATCGCCTCCTCGCGAAAGTTCCCTCACCGATACGCAGTCGAGTCTGGTGTTGCGGCTCTTTTGCGGCACAAAGCTGACAACTCCCGATCATCACAACCCTGGTCACGATAGATGCAGCGCAATCTCATCTTGCGTGGGTTCTATCAGCGAAGCTGACCTCGATGCGAAACGCCAGAAGGCGTAGTCAGGTGTCGAGCAGAAAGAAATAGTTCATTAGGGAGGTAGGCCCGGATGCTCGCGAGGAGGAACGGTTTGTGCGGCCGCGGCAATTTCCGGAGAAGCTCTCGCAGCCTACGACTAGTTGAAGATTAGGGCACCGGGACCAACCCGGTCCTCGCGACAGTGGTCTCCGATACGCCCGAGCAACCGTGGATATTTGTGTTCCAGCTCGGTCAGGGTGACGAGTGCAGGGATGCGTGGTTTTCGAATGCAAACTGCTCCATCAACGCCCCAAGCTGCTTCAAAGGTCAAATCGCCGGGCTGATCAGCAGGTCGCAGGAGCCCGAGGTTGTCGTAAAATGTCGATCGGGGTATCGTCACGAGTGTGCCCGTCGCCGTCGCCACCGTAATCTGCGCGAACCATACGCACACACGGCTGATGGTGGTCCCACAGGGACACACCATTCGCGGCCGAGCGCCAGGGCATGTAGCCCCAACGCACGCACTTTCCGACCGCCCCGCCAGTGCAGATCAGCGTGAAGGCGTCGTGGTCGCGAACGTGCCGCCCATCGTCTGTCCACGAGCCCGCAAGCGGGAAAGCTTGGGTATTCCCATCTGCCCCGGGCGCGCAGAAGCTGCTCCATGTCCCTGTTGCTTTATCCTGAATTGAAAGGGAGTGCAGGACGATGTGGTGCGGCTGGGCTGGATCCGGCTCCACAGCATCGACGCGGAAGTGCTGCTCCGCGCCTTCCGGGCCCGAAATCGCCAACACAGCCCCTACTAGTTGCCCGCTTCCGAGGGTGCGCCCGTCCGACAACCTGACGCGGAACTCTGTCTCGACTGCCCGGATGTCGCTCATCGTCATCTGCGGATAGGCTAGGCTGGGCGACAGAGTCGCCGCTACCAGAGCACCGAGCCAGACCTGTCGAGCGCACCCGAGCATAGTTCTTGGACTACTTTGCCACCAGAACCGTGCCGTCTGGCAGTGTCACTTTTGTGACCTTTATCGTTTGTAAGTCGCTCACCGCCTTGTCGCTTATGACATTGGAAGCAAGTCGGTTACCAGCGATTCTATTCCCAGCATCCTCGCATCTGCTGGCACGCTAAGCATCATAGCAGGCGCAAGCGCCGCTATGGATATTGCAAGCACTTTAGAGCTTCGGGTTATCAAGGCACCCTCCTTGGTGAGGTCACGCCAATCAATGGCCAATGACACCTCACCACGGCGATGCTACACCCGTTTTTTTGCTCTACGCAACTCAAGAACCTGTTGAACTCGCGCAGATCCCGCCCGCTTTTCAAACCGTTGTTTACGGACAAGAGAAGCAGGGTAACAAAGCTCGCTGGAGACTGGGAACAACGGCTGTGCGGGCCGGCGTTGTGCAACTTCCCACTGGCCGTTGGTTCAACCCCATTGACCGGGTGTTCGCGGCAGCTTGGAGCGTGCAGGCAATCCGAATGCCCCTCCCGTTAGTAGGACTTCACGGCTCGCTCAGAGCCTAACAACTCAGAGATGCCTGGTCCTCAGGGTGCCTCGGCGCTGTGTCCATTGCTGTAGCGAGCATCATCGGCAGGTGAATAGGCGCGCGGTTGAGGTCGTTCTCGAAGCTGGTCCAATGGTCACCCCGGGTAAGGGGCTGGCTGCCCCGAATGCATGGCCCCCGGGGCAGCTGCTTTGCGCGGGTCCGCAACACCAGTCCGCCGGCTGCTGATGGTAAATAGATTGTGTGGGGTGACCTAAACGAACACGGGGTTCGCCACCGCGCTGGCTCGTGCTGCATGACCCTCGGTTGAGCCAAAAAAAATAGGTCAGAAATGCCCCAAACGCACCGTGGAGCATCAAATTTTCGCCACGCAGGATCGTGCTGATTACCACTGGCTCAGTGTGGCGCAATCGTGCCGCGGCCACAGTCAACTACGAGCCAGGCAAGTTCGGCACAGCGAAACACATGCACCAAACGGGGTGCCACGCTCCCTTCAGAGGGCAGCACTCTATCCAGCTGAGCTACGGGTGCATTCGGCGCGGACAGGGACGTCCGCGCCGGTCCGCTGTTACCTTATCCGGCCGAATGCCGCAACAACGGCGGGTCGGCGGATCAGCGGGGCCTTAGATGCTGCCCGTTGTGCCGCTACGGCCGCGGCCCAGGGACGAGCCGCTCGTGGTGTCGCTGGAAGAGCCGGCCGCTTCAATCGCGTCCGAGCCCATCCGGCCGCTGCCGAAACTCTCGGTGCCGGACGAGCCGCCGCCGAAGTCACGGCCGCCGTACGATGGTGACGAGGATTGCGAGCCGGAGCCCGTCATCCCGCCGGCGCCGCCTCCAAAGCCCTGGCTGCCGGACTGGCCATCTTGCCCTCCGAATTCCTGGCCGCCGAACTGCTGGTGAGAACCCTGCCCCCAGCTGCTCTGACCATAGCCGCCCTGGTTCCGGCCACGCGCCAGCCAGCTCAGGGCCATGGCGCCGAGCGCCGCTCCGGCGGTGAGCCCGAACGGGTGGTTCATGCCATAACGCCCAGCCCGGCGCAGGCCGCCGTACCCGTAGTCGCCAGCCCAGCCGGAAGCGCCGGTATAGCGCCCGCGGCCGGAGAACGAGTCACGGCCATAGCCGCGGCCGCTGCGGTAATCCTCCTGGCCGAACCGGTCATTGTCGCCGTAGCGCGAGCGGCCGGACTGAAAACTGCCGCGATAGCGCTGCTCCTGCCGCCGCTTGCCCGACGAACTCGCATATCCGGCCAGCGCCAGGATGGCGAGAATGCCGCCGCCAATTGTTGCCGCCCGGTTGTGGCGGCCGAAATCCCGCAGCGAATCGAGAACGTCGCCGGACCCGCCGCCGAATCCCTGCATCCAACCCTGACCGCCGGACGAACCCTGGCCGCCGAAGGAGTCCTGGTTGCCGAACGAGTCCTGGTTAAAGGAGCCCTGGCTCCCCGATGAACCCTGGTTGAACCCGCCCGATCCGCCGGTCCCCCCCAGCCCCGCAGTGCCGGTTGAGCCGCCCGCGGCGGAGCTGGTCGTGGTGGTGTTGCGCCAATCCGTCCCCGACGAGCCTTGGCCCGCCGCGTCAAAACCCGTGCTTTGCGTCATCGTTTCCTCCGAAGGTCTGGGGCAAGGCGGCGGGAAGGTCCCGAACCGCTCAGCGGCCGATCATGGGCCGCGGGCCCAAACGGCCTCGGTATCAACTTCGTCGCAAGCGCCCCGGTTCCGTTGGCAGACCCGCAAGGAGAGCCGTGCCGGCGTCATCCGACCCGTTCGGCACAAGCTCGCAACTTTTCCAGCCGGCGCGGCGTATAGGCCGCATGCGTTCGTTTTTTCGGCCCCTCAGCCTGCTCCTCGCTGCCGCCCTGAGCGGCTGTTCGGCCGCCGACCTCGTCAATCTGGCGACCCCGAGCGGCGGCTATGACGTCGAGACGGACATCCGTTACGGAACAGGCGAGCGCCGGACGCTGGACCTTTATGTTCCCGCAACGGTGCGCGCCGGCAGTCCGGTCGTGGTTTTCATCTACGGCGGCAACTGGGAAACCGGCGACAAGGCGGATTACCTGTTCGCCGGCCAGGCGTTTGCGTCGCGCGGATACGTCACGGCCATACCGGATTACCGGGTTTACCCGGAGGTCCGGTTTCCCGGTTTCGTCGAGGACGTGGCTGCCGCCGTCGCCGCGCTCGGGCGCGGGGAGTTGCATCCTGACCTTGCAAACCGCCCCGTCGTTCTGATCGGCCATTCGGCCGGGGCGCAGATCGCCGCCCTGCTGGCACTGGACCGGCGCTACCTTGGCACGGCAGGCGAACCGGTCTGCTCCAACGTTCAAGCCGCAATCGGCTTGGCGGGTCCCTATGATTTCCTGCCGCTGAGGGAAGAACGCTACCGGCGCATTTTCCCGGACGCTAGGCGGGCTGCCAGCCAGCCAATCGCCTTTGCTGACGGCAAGTCCCCACCACTGCTGCTGCTCACCGGAGAGGACGACGAAACGGTCGACCCCGGCAATTCAGCCCGACTCGCGGCCCGCGTGGAGGGGAACGGTGGCCGCGTCGAACTGAAGACCTACGAAGGAATTGGGCACACCGGAATAGTCGGGGCGTTGGCGCGCCCCTTGCGCGGTCGCGCTCCGGTTCTCGACGACATCGATGCTTTCATCAGGAGCCGGACAGGGCCGCCGCCTTTCTGCTGAGGCTCGCGGTCGAGCCCGGTCAGAACCCGGGCCGTGGCGAGGTCTGGTTATTGCTGACGCGCCACGCCGCGCAGCAGCGGCGTGATGCGGCGCAGCGCGACGCGGCGGTTCTGCCGTTCCGGGGCCTCGGTGACCAGCTTCAGCTGATCCTCGCCGTAGCCCTGGGTGACCAGGTTCTCCGGCGGGATATCGAAGTCCTCCGACAGCGCCACCGCGACCGCCTCGGCCCGGCGGTCGGACAGGACCAGGTTGTCTTCCGCCGATCCGACCGCGTCCGTGTGGCCTTCGATAAGGAAAACCTCGTCGGGATCGGTGCGCAGCGTTTCCTCAATCGCCTCTCCGACGCGGTCGAGGGCATCGAGCTGACCGGTCTCAATGACGGCGCTGCCGAACTCGAAGGTGATCGTGTCGAGATCGACACGCCGCATCTTGTCCCTCAGTCGGTCGCTGCCGCGCACCTCCTCAAGCGTATAGGCGCGTTCCACGGTCTCGACCGGAGGGGCCGTCAGCGCCGTCTCGATCTCCACCGGGGTCGCGACCCGGGTTTCCACGATGTATTCAGCGCGCGGGATCGGCACCACCAGCGGCGGCAGCGCGATCTCGGTGGGATAGGGCAATGGCGCATAGTCCGGGCCCGACTGCCCGATCAGCACCACCTCGCGGCCGTCGGGGAGGTAGCGCGTCCGGCTGATGATGTCGCCGTATGGATCCCGGACAGTGACGATACGCACGCCGCTGTCGCGATAGACGACGGTGCGAGTAAACCCACCCGGCAAGTCCTCCACCTCGACATCGCGGGCGCGCCAAAGCAGCCGGTCGTCGGGCTCCTGCGGTTGGATGAACAGGTTCGCCCCGAAGCGGACGATCACCCGGTCGTCACGCCGTTCGACAACTTCGCGGTCGCGCCGGTCACGCCGGCGCTCGTCGCGGTCGGCGGCAGCGTCCCGGCGTTCCTCACGCCGCGCCCGAGCAGCTTCGCGCTGCCGGCGCAACTTGCGGCGCAGCTCGCGGACACGTCCCGCTTCTTCCGCACGGCCCTGCGCGGCGAGCTGGCGCTCGACCGTGCTGGCATCCCGTTCCGGCTGGCGTGCCGGGCGGTCGGCAAAATCCCTGCGCCGCTGCTTGCGACGCTCGGCGCGCTCCCGACGGCGCTCCTCGCGAGCTTCCATCTTCGCAGGCGCAGCCGGGGCGACACGCTGCGGGGCGGCGTCGCGATCGGCGGCAGGTGGGCGCCTGGGCTGCTCCCCTGCGGCCGGGCGCTGCCGCCCATCACGGGGCTTTTCGGCGCGCTTGGGCTGTGCCAACTTCTCTGCCTGTTCGCGACGCTCCTGCCGCCGCTGCAGCCGCTCCTGCCGCAGCTGCCGCTGTTCGGCTGCCTTCTTCTTCTGGGTGGCACCCGGCTCGAGCTCTACCGGCCCGTCAATTGCCGGCTTGCGGCGTTGCTGTTTCTCGGCGCGCGGGCGCTCCTTGCGCTGCTCCTCCCTGGCGCGCTGGCCGTTGCCGTTGCCGTTCCGCTTGGGACGGTCCGCCTGCTCCTCGCGCTGATCCCTTTTGGCGGGCTTGGCCTTGCGCGGCTCCGTCTTGCGCTGTTCCGCCTTGTCCCGCCGCTGCTTGCCGGGTTGCGCCTTGCCCTGCCCGGCGTTGTCACCGCGTTTGGCGCGCCGCTCGCCGGCTTTGTTGCCGCCGCCCTTGCGCCGTTCAACTGCGCATTTGGAACCCGGCTCGCATTTCTCGTTATTCTGGGCGATCACGATGACCGGTCCGGAGTGGACTGCCGCATCGCGCCCAACGGCAGGACCGCCGATCAGCAAACCTAAGACGCTGGCCAGAACGACCGGGCGGAACATCATCGAAACCTCTCAATGGCTGCTCACAGCGGCCCGGCCCATAACGTCACGCCGCTGAACTCGCAATGAACATCCGCCCGCTGCTGGTCCGGCGCCGCTGACGGATCGTATGCGGCGGCCGCAGCGTTAGTTGCATAGCTCGCCGTCTGCTGGTGACGGCGGAATCCGGAGGACATCGGCATGGCTTCCAACCCGCAGGATACGATCCGCGAACGGGCGTACGCGATTTGGGAAAAGGAAGGGCGACCGGACGGGCGGCACGAGGAGCATTGGCATCAGGCGTCGCGGGACATCGGCGGCGACGCGGGCGGGACGCGGGGTACCGCCGCCGGCGCTGAGGAGCTCGAAGCGGCAAGCGTATCGGGGGCGAGCGGAGGCGTTTCGGGTTTTTCGGGAACCACGGCGGGAACCGCTTCAGGGTCAGCCACACCCCCGGCCGGTGGGACCGCCACCGGAGCGGGGCGCCCAGCCACGCCCGCCGGCAGCGCGAGCCCGCCGCCTGCCGGGGCGAGCGGCATCTCGTCGGGGCTGCAGCCAGGCGGGCGGTCGCCCGGCGGCGGCGCGCCGGTCACCCAGGGAAGCATCGGCACGGGCGGCGGCAGCACCGGCGGCCAGCCCAGCGGAACACCTGCAAAGGGCCGCTAGGGCCGGCCGCTCGGGGGGCCGCACCAGCGGCGGCCCGCCTACCGCTTGGTGGCTGGGCGATCTGCCATTATGGGCAGGCGATGATCCGCGTGACTTCCAGCATCTCTATCGATGAAGCCGAGATCTCGGAAAGCTTCGTGCGCGCGTCCGGCCCGGGCGGGCAGAACGTCAACAAGGTGTCGACAGCAGTCCAGCTGAGATTCGATGTCCGGCAGTCGCCATCGCTGCCGGAACCGGTCCGCTCCAGGCTCGAGAAGCTCTCCGGGTCGCGCCTGACCAAAGAAGGCGTGCTTGTCATCTCGGCGGACCGGTTCCGCACCCAGGAGCGCAACCGGGAGGATGCGCGCGAACGCCTCGTCGCCCTGATCCGCCGCGCCACTGAGGCCCCCAAGCCGCGACGCGCGACCAGGCCCACGCTGGCCTCCAAAGAACGGCGGCTGAAGGCGAAAGCCGGACGGGGCGTTGTCAAGCGCCTGCGGGGAAGCAGGCCGGAGCCGGACTGAGCGTCACGACCGAGCAGACAGTCGGAAAGGCGTTTACCAAAGCGCGCCGCAATCTGCCGTTGCCGCCAAGCGAGCCGTCCGGTTTCAGGGAAAATAAACCCGCCCATGCGCCCTCTAGCGCTCCACCGAGCGGACGGCATGCCCTCGCCTTCTGAGCACGAAACTCCCGACGGTCCTGCACGGGTCGCATTCACCCCCGCGGCGTTCATCGCTCTGGGCGTCTTCGCGGCCATCCTTACCGGCCTGTGCGCGGCAGCCGAGCTGTCCCCCCTTGCCCGCGGCGTCGGGGTCGCGCTGCTCGTCTGCGCGTTGACAGCGACCGCCGTGGCGACGCGGCTGCGCGACCAGCGCGCCCTGGCGAAGGCGGCGGCCATCGCCCGCCGGATTATGCCTGGCGAACCGGCGGATGCGGGCGACGCAGCGCCGGCCCTCGACGTCATCGAGAACGCCGTGCGCATCCTGAATAGCGCTGCGGCATCGCTGGAGGCACGGGAAGCGCGGTTCAGCCTGTTGGCGCGCGCCGCCGGCGATACCGTCTGGGAATGGGACCTCGACACCGACATGGTGGCGTGCACGCACGGAGGGTCAGCCGTGCTCGGCCGGGAGTCCGACTCCTTCGTCGAGCATCTGGACTGGTGGCAGGAGCTCGTCCATCCGGAAGACAGGCAAAGCGTCGAGGACAGCGTTGCGAGGATCCGCCGCCGCGAAACCGCGATCTGGTCCGAGGAGTACCGGATCCGGCATGCTGACGGCAGCTACCGTTGCGTCTGGGACCGCGGCGTCGCTGTTCCGGACGAAACCGGCCGGCCAGCCCACATCGTCGGTTGCATGTCCGACATTTCGGCCCGTAAACGGGCGGAAGAGAGCCTGCAGCGCGCCGAAATGCGGCAGCGCTCGCTGGTCACCGCCCTGGCCAGCATCGTCTGGCGGGAGGACCTGCAGAGCAACACCCAGCCGCGCAACGAGCAATGGGAAGAGTTCACGGGCCAAAGCCAGGAGGAGGAGTTCGGCGCAGGATGGCTCGACGCCGTTCATCCTGACGACCGGGCGCACATGCTGCATGCCTGGTCGACCGCCGTCCGCAACGAAAGCATCTACCAGTCCGACCTACGGCTGCGCCGGCGGGACGGGGCCTACCGGTGGATGTCGGCGCGCGGAGCGCCGGTGCGCGACAAGTCCGGAAAGGTCGTGGAGTTCGTCGGACTGTATCAGGACGTAAACGATTATTACGAAGCGCGCGAGGAACTCGCCCGCAAGTCGCACCAGCTGAGGGAGCGCATCAAGGAACTGCGCTGCCTCCATGCTATCGCGCTGGTCTGTAATCTGGACAACAAGACCGTCCCGGAAATCCTTTCCGCGGTCGCGCTCGTGCTTCCCGCCGCGTTGAGCCGGCCGGAGCTTGGCGTCTGCTCTATCACCTGGGAAGGCGTGGAGATCCAGTCGCCTGCCTACCTGCCGCCGCTGAGCACGGTGTCCGCGCCGATCCTTGTCGACGGCGTGGAACTTGGGCGCATCGACCTCGGGATGAGCGTCCGGCCGGGCGAAACGGATTTTCTGCCCGAAGAGCAACAGATGCTGGGCACCGCGGCCAAGCTCGTGGGGCAAATGGTGGGCCGCCGCAGCCATCGCGCCCAGATCGAGGAGCAAAGCCAGGAACTGTGGCGGCGGCAGGCGATGTTCGAACAGACCGAGCGCGTCGCCCAGATCGGCGGCTGGGAGTTCGACGTTGCGGCGCGGTCCTTCACCTGGTCGGAGGGCGCGCGACGCCTCGCCGGTCAAGGCGGAGCCGCGGCCGCGGCGGGCTCCGACCACCCGGCTGGAGCCCTGCTGCAGCGGCCCATCTACGAGTCGCTGAAGACCGGCGAGCCGTTCGACCTCGAGCTGCCTTGGGACCTCCCCGGCGAAGACCGCAAATGGCTTCATGTCGTTGGCCAGGTCCAGGAAATCGACGGCCGTCCGGAGCGCGTCGTCGGCATGCTGAAAGACATCACCCAGCAGAAGCAGGACCAGAGCCGCGTCTGGCACCTTGCCCACCACGACCCCCTGACCGACCTCCCCAACCGGCGCTATTTCCAACAGCGGCTTGAGTCGTCCCTTGGCCCGGAGAAGAGCACCACGGCGCTGGTCCTGATCGACCTCGACCACTTCAAGGAGGTGAACGATACGCTTGGCCACGACGTCGGCGATGCTCTGCTGCGCGCGGTGGCCGAGCGGCTCCGACAAGCAGCAGCCGGGCGCGCCATGGTGGCGCGCCTTGGCGGCGACGAGTTCGCCGTGGTCGCGCCCACGGCGGACCGTGTGCGCGCCATCGAATTCGCCGAAAGCCTGCTGCGCCAACTGCGCGAGCCGATAACCTTTGCCGGTCAGACCACGCAAGTCAGGTTCTCGGCCGGCATGGCGGTCGCGCCGCTGGACGGCAGCACCGCCACAGAGATCCTGAAAAGCGCCGACATCGCGCTCTATTTCGGCAAGATGCGCGGTCGCGGCACCTTCGTGCCGTATGCGCCGAAAATGCGCGACGGGATGGAACGTCGGCTCTCGGTGTGCACGGAGGTCCGCCAGGCCCTGGATGACGATCAGATCGAGCCGTTCTACCAGCCGAAGATCTCGCTTGGCACCGGCCGCCTCGCCGGCTTCGAGGCATTGCTGCGCTGGCGTCACCCCGATGGAATCCGCACTCCGGGGTCGCTGGCGCCGGCGTTTGAGGATCAGGAGATCGCAACCGCTCTGTTCAAACGCATGCTGGACAGGGCCGTCGCCGATATGGCCAGCTGGCGCGACGCGGATCTGGATTACGTCCAGGTGGCGCTCAACACCTCCGCAGCGGAATACACCAACCTGGGGCTTGCCGAACACATCCTGAGCTGCCTGGCATCGGCGCAACTGCCGGCATCGTCGCTGGCCGTCGAGGTGACGGAAACGGTGCTTCTGGGGCGTGATGCCGGCGCGGTGGGCCGGGTCCTGCAGACCTTGAGCGATAGCGGGATCGGCATTGCCCTCGACGATTTCGGCACCGGATATGCCTCGCTCACCCACCTCCAGCAGTTCCCGGTCGACGTGATCAAGATCGACCAGTCGTTCATCCGCTGCCTGGAGACGGATTCAGGCTGCCAGGCGATAACCTCCGCCGTCCTGGGGCTGGGGCGAAATCTCGGCATCACCGTCGTTGCCGAGGGGGTGGAGACGCTGACCCAGGCCGAACTGCTCAGAGTAGCGGGTTGCGACCAGGCGCAGGGCTATTTCTATGCCGAGCCGCTGCCCGCCAGCGCCGTTCCTTCCTTCATCAGGAATTGGAGCGGGCTGGCGCAGGAATCCGCACGACCCCGCTCCCTCTCCGCCGCCTAGGCGGCGCGACCCTGCCGCATCGCGTCGATGCTCCAGGCGCCCGGGCCGGAAAAGACCAGGTAGAGAAAAACGAAGCAGAACAGGATGGCCGAGTCGCCGCCGTTCAGCACCGGATAGAAGCTTTGGGGGGCGTGCGCCATGAAATAGGCGGCCGCCATCTGTCCCGACAGGATGAAGGCGACGGGACGGGTAAACAAGCCCAGCACGATGAGCAGCCCACCGAACACTTCAAGGATGCCGGCGAGGCCGATCAAGGAAAACAGCTCGACCGACATGGGGCTATCGCCAGCCGGAAAGCCGAACAGCTTCATCGTGCCATGCGCCATGAAAAGCAGGCCGGTGATGACGCGCAGGATCGCAAGCGCGCGCGGCTGCCAGTTGGACAGTGTTGTTGACCCGGTCATTCGTTCCTCGTTTTGTTGGAAAACATCAGGCGGCTTGCGGCACCGCCTCATCGCTGCCGGCCAGGGCGCGCTCCTGCTGACGCCGTCGCCACAGATCGATGGCACCCGGATCGACCCCCCACTCCGCCAACAGAGCTGCAGCAATGTCTATGCCGCGGGGCGTGCCACGGTCGAGCACCGGAACAATGCCGAGCGCCTCGAACCGCTCCCGGTCCGCCTCGTCGCGGATCGCCGCAAGACGCCGCAGATCCGGAAAGAGCCGGCGCGTGGTCGGCGTCAGGCTGCTGGAAACCTCGAAGTCCGGGGCGGTCAAGGCAAGGATCTGGCGGCGGCCCAATGATACCGGCTCCCAGATGCGTGGGTCGCCTGAATCGCCGAAAGTGACGGAATAGCCGTCGGCATTTGCCTCGGCGAAACGCCGCTGGTCGCGCTCGATGGCGTTGTACTCGATGCCGAACTCGGTCAATGCATCGGCGACAGTGCGCCCGATTTCGCCCATGCCGACGATCAGGATCGGCGCAGTCAGCTCGCGGGCAATGAGCTCAGGATCGTCGAGCTTCTTGCGCCGTTGCCGCAAGCGGCCGGCAAGCTTGCGGCCGACCTCGGCCATGGTTGGCGTGAGCGCCAACGAAAGCGCCACGGAAGCGATCAATACCGAGGCCGTGGTGGTGCCGACCAGATCGAGCATGGCCGGCAGGCTCAGAACGACAAAGGCGAATTCCGAGCCTTGGGCCAGCAGGAACCCGAGCTGGGTGGAGCCCGGCACCGACCAGCGGAAAACAAGGCTGGCGCAGGCGTTGAGGATCACTTTCGCGGCGATCAGCGCCGCCGCGATCCCCAGCACCGCCGCCCATGACTGGGCCAGCGCCGGAAGGTCGAGCTTCAGTCCCACCGAAACGAAGAAGAAGCCGAGCAGCAGGCCCCGGAACGGTTTGATCTCCGCTTGCAGGATGGCCCGGTACGGCGTCTCGGCGATGACCATGCCGCCGAGGAACGCGCCCAGCGTGAAGGACAGGCCGATGGCCCCGGTCGCCATTCCGGCGGCAAGCGCGACCAGCAGCGCTGTGGCCGTGAACACTTCCTCGTTGTTGCTGCGGGCGATCAGGTCGAACAATGGCCGCACCAGGACACGGGCGAGAACCACCGCGACGGCGAACGCGGCCAGCGCCTTCACCAGCGTCAAGCCAATTTCGGGCAGCAGGTCGGACCCGTCGCGGCCGAGCGCGTTGACTAGGATCAGCAGAAAAATCGCCGCGACGTCCTGGAAGATCAGGATGGCGGTGGCGGTCAGCCCAACGGGGCAGTTCTGCTGATGCCGCTCGGCGATGATGCGCACCACCACGGCCGTTGACGACAGGGCCAGCGTGCCGCCGACAAGGAAGGCGGCAAGCGGCGGCAGGCCGAGGAGCCAGGCAACCGCCCCGATCCCGGCGGTGCAGAAGAGGACCTGCACGGGCCCGAAGCCGAAGATGTCGCGCGCCTGCTCGCGCAGGTGCCGCAGCGAGAAGTGCAGGCCGATGTCGAACAGCAGGAACACGACGCCCAGTTCGGCCATCAGGTCGATGGTGGCGCTTTCCTCCAGCAGGCCGAGGCCGCTGCCGCCGAGCGCCATCCCCACCCCGAGATAGCCGACGATCGGACTCAAGCCGAGGCCGCGGCTCAGGACGGCTGCGGCCACCCCGAGGAAAAGCAGCATAACGACCGGCTCAAGCGCCGAGAAAGTCGAATGCGCTTCGGCCATCCGTTACGCCGCGTCGGGATTGAGGTAGCGGTGGATCGCCTGGACCACGACCGAGCCTTCGCCGACGCTGGAGGCTACGCGTTTCACCGAGCCGGAGCGCACGTCGCCGACGGCGAAGATGCCCGGCCGCGTCGTCGCAAACGGCGAGGCGAGCGCCATTCCGTCTCCATCCACCCCTGTCCGCACGAAGCCCTTTTCGTCCAGCTGCAGGCAGCCGTCCAGCCAGTCGGTGTTGGGGACCGCCCCGATCATGACGAAGACGTTGCCGATCGCCCGGGTCTGGCTGTCGCCCGTCCGCCGGTTCGTCCAGGTCACCCGCCGCAGGTTGCTGTCGCCCTCCAGGCCGGTGATCTCGCTGTGGGTCAGCATGGTGATCCGCGGCGAGGCGTTGATACGCTGGACCAGGTAGTCAGACATGCTCGCCGCGACACCGCCGGCGCGCACCAGCATGTAGATATGGGCGACGGTGCGCGACAGGAACATCGCCGCCTGGCCGGCGGAATTGCCGGCGCCGACGATGATCACCTCCTCGTTGGCGCAGAGATTGGCCTCCATGGCGGTCGCCGCGTAATGGATCCCCTGCCCCTCGAACTGACGGTAGTTCTCCACGTCGAGCGTGCGGTAGCGCGCGCCCGAGGCGATCACCACGGAGCGAGCGTTCACCGTCCTGCCGTCGTCCAGCTTCAGCCGGTAGGCCGAGCCGGAACAGTCGAGGCTGACCACTTCGCGCGAGATCGCCAGCCGTGCCCCGAACTTCTGCGCCTGCACCTGGGCGCGGCCGGCCAGCGCCTGGCCGGAAATGCCGGTCGGGAAACCGAGGTAGTTCTCGATCTTGGAACTGGTGCCCGCCTGTCCCCCCGGCGCGAGGCTCTCGATCACCAGAGTTTCCAGCCCTTCGGAGGCAGCGTAGACAGCGGCCGCCAGTCCGGCCGGCCCGGCGCCTACCACAACCAGGTCGTGCGCATGGTTGCCGTCGATGACCTCCGTCAGCCCCAGCTGGTCGGCCAGTTCGCCGTTGCTCGGATTGTTGAGGACGCTCTCGTCCGAGTAGATCACCGCCGGCAGCTGATCGGGCGTCAGTTCGAAGCACTCCAGGAACCCGCCGGCGTCCGGGTCCTGGTCTATGTCGAACAACCGGTGCGGATAGCCGTTGCGCATCAGGAAGCGCTGCAGCCGCAGGGTGTCCGCCGCGTGACCCGAGCCGATCAGCACCACGGCGCCCTGCGTGTGGCGGATCAGCCCGACGCGGCGCAGGATGAAGGCCCGCATGATGATCTCGCCGATGTCCGGCTCAGCGGCGACCATGCGCCGGAAGGCGGTGCGCTGGATGCGCACGACGCGGCTGTCCACCCCGGCGCGGCCGCTTACCAGGACTTGGCGGTCGTTGAAGAGGTCCAGCTCGCCGGTGAACTGCCGCTCGCCATGCACCGTGAAGACCTTCGGCACCCCGTGCTCCAGGTCAAAAATCTCGATCTTGCCTTGCAGGACGAGGAAGAAATCGACGCTGCGCTGGCCGCGCTCGAAAACCAGCGTGCCGGCGGGCAACGCCCCCTCGGTGCCGAACGCGGCGACCCGGGCCGCCATCTCGTGGCTGAGCGTCGGAACAGTCTGGGATGCCCGCTCGTAGGGGTCCGATGCGTCGAACTCCGCATCCGGCAGCGAAATCGTTGCACCCACCCCAGATCTCCCGCTCAGCACAGGCCGAAACGGATCACCTAAGGAGCCGGGCTGGCCAACACAATGGCCGGCTCACACGTCCAGGTTCGCGACGTTCAGCGCATTCGCCTGGATGAATTCCCGCCGAGGCTCGACCTCGTCGCCCATCAGCTTGGTGAAGATGTCGTCGGCCTCGTCGGCCTCGCGCACCTTCACCTGCAGCAGCGAGCGCGCGTTCGGGTCGAGCGTCGTTTCCCACAGCTGGCTGGGGTTCATCTCGCCCAGCCCCTTGTAGCGCTGCATGGCAATGCCTTTGCGGCCTACCGCGAAAATCGCTTCCAGCAGGTCGCGCGGCCCGAAAATCGGCGTCTCGACGCCCTTGCGGCGGAGCATGGCCGGCTCGCGGTAGACGGCCTTCAGGCTCTCGTCGTGCGCGTCGAGCCGGCGGGCGTCGGCCGAGCCGATCAGCGCCGGGTCGATGGCATGCACCTCGCGCACGCCGCGCCGGGTGCGCTCGAACAGCAGCCCGCGCACCTCGTCGAAAAGGCCCGTCCAGCCGCGCTCCGTCTCGTCGGAGATCATGTCCAGCCGCCGCGCGATATAGGCGGCTGCTTCGGTGCCCTGCTCGGGCTTGCCCATCAGTTCGGCATCGAGCGCGCCGGCGATGGCGGCCTGCTCCACCACGCTGCGGTCGTAGCGCGAATGTATGCCCTCCAGGATCTGCCGCACCTGCCGCGCCTCGTCGACCACGGCGCGCAGGTCTGGCCCGGCCAGCTCCTCGCCGGTGGCCAGCGTCAGCACCGCCTCGTCGAGACCCGCGTCGATCAGGTAGTCCTCCAGCGCCCGCTCGTCCTTGATATACTGCTCGGATTTTCCGCGCGTCACCTTGTAGAGCGGCGGCTGGGCGATGAAGACGTGCCCACGCTCGAACAGATCCGGCATCTGCCGGTAGAAGAACGTCAGCAGAAGCGTGCGGATATGGGCGCCGTCGACATCGGCGTCGGTCATGATGATGATCTTGTGGTAGCGCAGCTTGTCGGCGTCGAAGGCGTGCGAGCCTTCCCGCCCGATGCCGGTGCCGAGCGCCGTAATCAGCGTGCCGATCTGGTCGGACGACAGCATCCGGTCAAAGCGCACCCGCTCCACGTTGAGGATTTTTCCGCGCAGCGGCAGCACCGCCTGGTATTCGCGGTGGCGCCCCTGCTTTGCGGAGCCACCGGCGGAATCCCCCTCCACGATGAACAGCTCCGCCTTTGCCGGATCGCGCTCCTGGCAGTCCGCCAATTTTCCGGGCAGCGTGGAAACGCCGAGCACGTCCTTGCGAATCGTTTCGCGCGCCTTGCGCGCCGCCTCGCGCGCCGCTGCCGCCTGGATCACCTTGGCGATGATGGTGCGCGCCTCGGCCGGATGTTCCTCGAACCAGGTGCGCAGCGCGTCGTTGACGAGGTTCTCGACCACCGGCCGCACCTCCGAGGAGACCAGCTTGTCCTTGGTCTGCGACGAGAATTTCGGGTCCGGCACCTTGACCGACAGCACGCAGGTCAGCCCCTCGCGCGCATCCTCGCCGGTCAGCGTCACCTTCTCTTTCTTGGCGATGCCGGAGGTTTCGGCATAGCCCGACACCTGCCGCGTCAGCGCGCCGCGAAAGCCCGCCAGGTGCGTGCCGCCGTCGCGCTGCGGGATGTTGTTGGTGAAGCACAGCACGTTCTCGTGGTAGGAATCGTTCCACCACAGTGCCGCTTCCACCGTCACCCCGTCGCGCTCTGCGCGCACGGCGATCGGCTTGTCGATCAACGGCTTCTTGGCGCGGTCAAGGAAGCGGACAAACGCCTCCAGCCCGCCCTCGTAAAACAGCTCCTCGTGCTTCTCGTCCGGCCCGCGCCGGTCGGTGAGGAAAATCCGCACGCCGGAATTCAGGAACGCCAGCTCGCGCAGCCGGTGTTCCAGCGTGCCGTAATCGTAGTCGGTCATCGTGAACGTCTTCGGCGACGCCAGAAAGGTCACTTCCGTTCCGGTCCGGCCTTCGGAGTCTCCGGTCACCTGCAGCGGTTCGTCCGGCACCCCGTCGGTGAACGACATCTGGTGCTCTTTTCCGGCGCGCCAGACGCGCAGCTTCAGCCAGGTCGACAGCGCGTTCACCACCGACACGCCGACGCCGTGCAGCCCGCCGGAAACCTTGTAAGAGTTCTGGTCAAACTTTCCGCCGGCATGCAGCTGGGTCATGATGACCTCGGCCGCCGAAACGCCCTCGCCCTTGTGGATATCTGTCGGAATACCGCGCCCGTTGTCGAAAACGGTCACCGAGCCGTCGGCATTCAGCGTCACCTCGACCCGCGTCGCATGCCCGGCCAGCGTCTCGTCGATGGCGTTGTCCACCACCTCGTAGACCATGTGATGCAGCCCCGACCCGTCATCGGTATCGCCGATATACATGCCCGGCCGTTTCCGGACGGCATCCAGCCCCTTCAGAACCTTGATGGATTCCGCCCCATACTCATTCTCGGGCGCAGCTTGCGGCGTGGGGTTCTCGGGCGAGTCCATCATGCGAATCGTCGGTCTTGGGAGGGGATTTCAGGCTTATAGATGGGGATTGTGGCAAGGGAAATGAAGGGTGGGGCGGGACCGGTCCGCGCGCGACCAGCTATATTTTCAAAGAGGCGAGCGTCTGGCTAACGCAGCAAACTCGGGATTGCGCTTCGCTCCATCCGGGCTACGTCCCGGCTCCTCCCGCGTCTGATGATCCCACCCTTACCGGCTGGCAATCGCCACAGCCGCGCCCGCCATCACCGCGCCCGACCCCCGGTTCGTCCAGCGCAGCGCACGGGCGCTGCGGAACAGATTTCGCAGGCGCGAAGCGGCGAGGATGTAGCCGCCGTCCACCACGAAAAGCACGGCCACGGTTGTCGCCGCCAGCGCCGCATAGCCGGCCGGCGTCACAGCTTTTAGGTCGATCAGGCTCGGCAGCAGCGCCAGGTAAAACACCATGATTTTTGGGTTGCCGAGCGTCAGCGCCAGCGCCGTTGCGAACAGGTGGAGCGGCCGTTCGGCGGCGGGGGGCGCGGCGGCTTCGACCGCCACCGGCGCATGCCACATCTTCCAGGCTAGATAGAGCAGGTAGGCGCAGCCGGCATATTTGATGAGGAGGAAGGCGAACCCAAAGGTCTGCGCCACGAAGGCAAGGCCGAGGATCGCGGCCGTCAGCCAGACCACGTCGCCGACCGCATAGCCCAGCATGAAGGCGAAGGCGCCACCCGTGCCGCGCGCCAGCACGCGCGCCACCAGCGCCGCCGTGCTCGGCCCCGGCGACGCCGAGGCAACGAACAAGGCCCCGGCGAAAACGGCAAGTGCTGCGATGTCCATGGTGACGCCTCCCTCCGGCCTCCTAACACAAGCCCCTGGTTCCGACGAGAGCGGGCCTGTAAGCGGCCCCAACCTCTCCTCGTCACCCTCGGGCTCGACCCGAGGGTCCAGATGCGTAGGGGGTGGCTCTGGTCCTCGGGTCGCCCTTCGCCTGCCCGAGATGACGCGTTTGGCCGGGGACAACTTTTGCCAAAAGAAGCGGATCTCCGCCGTTTTCGCAAAAACTTGTCCCCGCTCCTCAAACCTCCCGTATCATGGCCCTTCCGTTCTTCGTGAGGGTCCCGGCTGCGCACCGGAGCTTTCGGGGGAGAGCGGGCGGCCCTTCGCCAAGAGCCCCCGGGGGGATTTCTGGCGGAGCGCCCCCGGAAAGGCCGACCGGGCGCATATCCCCAGGGTGCGCTCTGCCGCTGTGGTGCGGCTATGTCCTTCGCTTGGTGTTTGAGCCGGGGCTGGGAGGAAGAGCGGCGAGTCGGGGGTGAAAAGCACCGCGCGGGGCGTTTTGCGGAACGCCACACACTAGCTTTCCGAGGCGTTTCAGAAGCGCCCCGCACCCTCGCTCTTTGATCTGCCCGGGCTGTTGAGCCGCGGGCCTGCGAAGCGTGCCCAGAGCGCAGTCGCCTGCGGCGGGCTGACCTACGCGGCCCGCCCCGCCTCGGCCGGAGATTCCTTGGTGAATAGGTTGCCGAGCGCCATGCTGACGAGGTCGTGGCGGAACTGCGGGGCGATGCCCTCGAACTTGGAGGCCGCCCGCACCTGGTCGCAGATGAACTTCGGCTGGTAGCTGGCGAGCGGGAACTTGTTCTCGTGCAGTTCGCCGATGACGAAGTCGATATCGGCGTCGCTTGGATCGAGCTCCAGGCCCCGCGCAACGGCGCGGAAGATGCGGCGGTAATTGTCGGGACTCGGCCCGCCGATCTCCAGCTTGTAGGGGATGCGGCGCAGGAAGGCCGGGTCCATCAGGTCGCGCGGCGCCAGGTTGGTCGAAAAGATCACCAGTTCGTCGAACGGGATCTGGAAACTCTTGCCGGTGTGCAGCTTCAGGTATTCGACGCGGCTTTCGAGCGGCACGATCCAGCGGTTCAGCAGCGCTTCCGGCGTGACCATCTGGCGACCGAAATCGTCGATGGTGAAGATGCCGCCCAGCGCCTTCATGTGGAGCGGTGCTTCATAGAATTTCGCCAGGGTGTTGAAACTCAGATCCAGCATGTCGAGGGTGAGTTCGCCGCCGGCAACGATGAAGGGCCGCCGGCAGGCGACCCAGCGCTGGTCGAAATCCTCGCGCCGGAGCGTTGGACGCCCGTCCGGGTTGCGCTGCACGCGCTTGTGGATGCCGGGGTCGAACACCTTGATGATCTGGCCGTCCACCTCGACGCAGTACGGGATGTAGATCGTGTCGCGAAAGATGTTGCCGATCTTTTCGGCAACCGACGTCTTGCCGTTGCCCGGCGGCCCGTAAAGCAGGATCGAGCGACCGGAATTGATGGCCGGGCCGATCTGGTGAACGAAGGTCTCGGAAATCACCATGTTGGCAAAGGCGGCATCCACCGTGGCGCGATCGACGCGCTCGTTGGTGATCCGCTGGCGCTGGATCCGCTCGGTGTATGCGGCGAGCGAAACCGGTGCCGGGCCGACGTAGAGGTTCTGGCTCAGGGCCTCCAGGGCCCATTGCTTGCCCTTCTCCGTCAGCAGGTAACGCAGCTCGGAGCCGGCGTTGACGCCCGCGGCGCCAAGGATGTCGAGGAGCTTGCGCTCCTGCGCCTTCTCGATGAGCAGCTGCACAGTGCGCGGCGGCAGCTTCAGCACATCGGCAAGCTTGGACGGCGTCTCGGTGCTGCCGGAATACATCGCCTTGGTGAGCAGGTTGAGGAGATCGGCAAGGTCGAGCCCTGTCTCCTCTATGCTGCGCGGCATCGGCGGCGCGGCGCGCATCACGGTTTCCAAATCGGCGGGGGTGAGCTTCCCCAGCGCCACCAGGTGCTCCCCCAAGATGCCGCCCTTGGCCTGCTGACGTTCCAGCGCCGCCGCCACGTCGTCGGCGGTGACCAATCCCTGCGCCACCAGGATATCGCCCAAAAGCACTCGCGTCTCCGTGAACAGGTCCAGGCGGCCGGAGTGCCACGGACCGCCCTACGGTTGAATTAAATCGTTCCGTCAAATGCCGACGACCGGCATCTTTCCGATGGTCAGAACGAGCGTGGGAGCCCCAGGATGTGCTCGGCGACGTAGGACAGGATCAGGTTGGTGGAGATCGGCGCCACCTGGTAAAGGCGCGTTTCCCGGAATTTCCGCTCCACGTCGTACTCTGCGGCAAATCCGAAGCCGCCATGGAATTGGATGCAGGCGTTGGCCGCCTCCCAGGATGCATCGGCAGCCAGCAGCTTCGCCATGTTGGCCTCGGCGCCGCAATCCTCGTGCGCGTCGAATTTTTCGGCAGCCCTGAAGCGCATCAGGTTGGCCGCCTCGACGTTCACATAGGCGCGGGCGATGGGGAACTGCACGCCCTGGTTCTGGCCGATGGGCCGGTCGAAGACGATGCGCTCCTTGGAATAGTTCGTCACCTTGTCGATGAACCAGTAGCCGTCGCCGATGCATTCGGCGGCGATGAGGGTGCGCTCGGCGTTCAGCCCGTCGAGGATATAGCGAAAGCCGCGGCCCTCCTCGCCGATCAGGTTTTCCGCCGGGATCTCCAGGTCCTCGAAGAACAGCGTGTTGGTCTCATGGTTGACCATGTTGCGGATCGGGCTGACCGTCATGCCCTTGCCGATCGCCTGGTGCAGATCGACCACGAAGATCGACAGCCCCTCCGACTTGCGCTTTACCTCGGCCAGCGGCGTCGTGCGGGCGAGCAGGATCATCAGGTCCGAATGCTGGACCCGCGAGATCCAGACCTTTTGGCCGTTGACCACGTAGCGGTCGCCCTTGCGGACGGCCGAGGTCTTCAGCTTTGTCGTATCCGTCCCGGTGGTAGGCTCGGTCACCGCCATGGACTGCAGCCGCAAATCGCCGCTGGCGATTTTGGGCAGGTACTTCTGCTTTTGCTCCTCCGAACCATGCCGCAGCAGCGTGCCCATGTTGTACATCTGTCCGTGGCAATGGCCGGCATTGCCGCCCGAGCGGTTGATCTCCTCCATGACCACCGTGGCTTCGGTCAGCCCCAGCCCGGAGCCGCCGTACTCCTCCGGAATCATGGCGGCCAGCCAGCCCGCTCCGGTGAGCGCGTCTATGAACTCCACCGGATAGGTCGCATCGCGGTCGTGGTCGCGGTGGTATTCCGGCGGAAACCGCCCGCACAGATCGCGCAGCGCCTCGCGCATTTCCTGGTGGCGGTCGGGCTTCGGGATCATGCCTCTTCCTTGGCGCTGAGGCCGAGATCGTCTTGGCTCAGTCCGAACTCGGCGAGGATGGCCTCGGTCTGCTCCCCCAGCGCCGGTACCGGGTCGGCGCGCGGCTGCCAGCCCTCGCCGCTCACCGGCTTGAACCCCGGCAGCGGCCCGGCCGGCGAGCCAAACTCCACTTGCCGACCGCGGGCGGCAAGCTGCGGATGCTGCCACAGCGCTTCCATGTCGTTAACGCGGGCGGTGGCGATCCCGGCCCCCTCAAGCCTGCGCACCGCCTCCACAGTCGGCAGAGCCGAAAGCGCGTCCGTAAGGATGGGCTCCAGAAAATCTTTGTGGCCGGCGCGGCCGGAATTGCCCTGGAACCGGACATCCTCCGCCAGGTCAGGCCGCCCGAGGACGCCGCGGGCGAAGGCGGCCCATTCGCGGTCGTTCTGCAGGCCGAAGAAGACGCTGCCGTCCGCCGTCTCGAACGGTCCATAGGGATAAATCGTGGCGTGGCCCGCGCCGGAGCGGGGCGGCGGCGCGGCGCCGTCGAGTGCGAAATAGAGCGGAAAGCCCATCCACTCGGTCATCGCCTCCAGCATGGAAACTTCGATGTGGTCGCCGAAGCCAGTGCGGTGGCGTTGCAGCAGGGCGGCCAAAATCGTCTGGTGGGCGGTCACCCCCGCGGCAATGTCCGCGATGGAAATGCCGGACTTGGCCATCCCCTCGGCAGTGCCTGTGACGCTGAGGAATCCCGCCTCCGCCTGGATCAGCAGGTCATAGGCTTTTCGCTGCTCATCCGGCCCGCCCCTGCCGTAACCGGAGATGGAGCAGGTGATCAGCCGCGGATTTTTCCGGCGCAGCTCTTCCGGATCGAGGCCCAGGCGCTCGACTGCGCCGGGCGCGAGGTTTTGGACAAAGATATCGGCGCGCGACAGCACTCGGCGCAGCGCCTCGACAGCTCGGGGCTCCTTCAGGTCAAGCGCGAGGCTCTCCTTGGACCGGTTGGTCCAGACGAAGTGGCTTGAGAGGCCGCGGGCGCGCTTGTCATAGGCGCGGGCAAAGTCGCCGCCGTCCGGCCGCTCGACCTTGATCACCCGGGCGCCCTGGTCGGCCAGCAGCCGCGTGCAATAGGGAGCGGCAATGGCCTGTTCCAGCGAGACGACGAGAATGCCGTCGAGCGGCCGGCTCACCGCTGCGCCTCAAGCCGCGCCTCGGCGCGCATTGCCCGCCGGCCGCCTGGGCCGGAGGCCCAAAGCTTCACGACTCCGTCGGAACCCGGCGGGGTACCGTTGAGGCTGAGTTCCTCGCCGTCGAAGACGGGCGACACGGCGGAAAATGAGAACTGGGCGATCCGCGCCTCCGGCCGGTTGCGCCGGACCACATCCACAAGCAGCGTCGCGATTAGCGGCCCATGCACGACCAAACCCGGGTAGCCTTCCTCGTCGGTGACATAGGGCCGGTCGTAATGAATGCGATGGCCGTTGAAGGTCAGCGCCGAGTAGCGAAAGAGCAGTACCGGGTCGGGGATGAGGCTGCGCCGCCACTCGCCGGCGGTAACAGGCTCCGCCGCGCGTTTGGCCGGGCTTGTCTCCAGCCCGCGATAAACAATGTCGTGCTCGTCGACGATGGCGACCGGACCGCCCGCCTCGCTGATTTCGTGCCGCAGGGTGACGAAAACCAGGGGCCCGCTCGCCCCCTGCTTGGGCGTGATGGAAGCCACGGTGGAGCGGCGAACGACCTCGCGCCCGACCCGGAGGGGAGCGAGGAACTGGATGCGGCTGCCGGCCCACATGCGCCGCGGAAGGTGGTGGATGGGCGGAAGGAACCCGCCGCGTTTGGGATGGCCGTCGCGGCCGAGAGCCGATTGCGCCGCGCCGGGCAGGAACAACAGCCAGTGCCAGCACGGCGGCACCGGGTCGCCGGGGGCAAAGGACGGGTCGTCGCGATCGAGTGTCGCCCCGAGCCGGTTCAGCGGCCCGGGGGCGACGAAATCGTCGGCCGTTTCGGTCCGGCCGACCCACTCGGAAAGATCAGCGCCCTCTGCCACGCGTTGCCGATCAGCGGATCAAGCCGCCTCGAAGCGGATCGGCTGCGCGCCCTCCCACAAGGCCCGCCGCCCAACCTCGGGCAGCCGCTCCAGGCCGGAGGTCAGGGTGATGAAGTGGTTGCCGGCCAGCTGGCCCATCTTCGAGGCGAACTGGACGCCGCCATAGGCAAGCAGGATCTCCGTCTCGCTGATGCCGCCCGGGTAAAGAATGATCTGGCCCGGGGCCGGGTAGCTGGTGTGATTCTCGTAGTCGACGCCGAACTGATAATCGCCGAGCGGCATCCAAACGGCTTCGCCGCTCCAGCGGCAATGCACGATGCGCGTTTCGAAGGGCAGCCTCGCCGTGAAGGCCGCCACCGTGAGCGGCGCCTTTTCCGCCTCGAAACGCGCGTCGAAGGCCATGTCGGCGATGGTGACCCGTAACTGGTTCATGAGCTTTCGTGGGACTGAGAAGGAACGGGCGGCAGAGTCGATGCCGCGCCGCCGAAGTCAAGAGTGCCGGAGGAAAACTGTGGTCCCCTGCTGTGGCCGGCGGCCGGGCGGGCAGCCGGTTGAGCAAGACGCTACCATTGCATTTCCCCCGCTGGTCGCGATCGGCCGTGCAGTGTATCCGCAGCACCGGGAGGCATTTCCGATGCAGGATTTCGCAGGCAAGGTCGTCGTCGTTACGGGCGGCAGCACGGGAATGGGACGTGCCTGTTCGGAGCGCTTCAGCGCAGGCGGCGCCGCGGTCCTCATAATGGCCAACGATGCCCAGTCGACGGACCAAGCAGCCGGTGAAATCGGCGGATTTACCAGCGGTTTCGTCGGCGACGTGCGTCGGGCCGCCGACATGGAGCAGGCGATCGCGCGGGCGGAAGAACTGTTCGGCGGCCTCGATGTCCTGGTGTGCTGCGCCGGCATCCAGCGCTACGGCACCGCAGTAGATACCCCCGAAGAGGTGTGGGACGACGTTTTCGACGTCAATGTGAAGGGCATATTCCTTGCAGCGAAATACGCGATCCCCGCCATGCTGAAGCGCGGCGGTGGGGCGATCGTAGCCATTTCTTCGGTGCAGGCCTTCGCCTCACAGGAGAAGGTGGCTGCCTATACGGCGAGCAAAGGCGCCATCAATGCGCTGGTCCGGGCCATGGCGCTGGACCATGCGCGCAACAACATTACCGTGAATGCCGTCTGCCCCGCTTCGGTCGACACGCCGATGCTGCGCTGGGCGGCGGACCAGTTCAAAGGCAACGGCAGCGCTGAGGCGCTGGTGGAGCAATGGGGAAAGGCGCATCCCGTCGGCCGCGTCGGCCGGCCGGAGGAAATTGCCGAACTGGTCGCCTTCCTGGCGAGCGACAAGGCGCGCTTCATCACCGGGGCCGACCTGAAGATCGACGGCGGCGCGCTGGCGCGGCTTGCAATCGGGCTTCCGGAGTGAACCGCCGATGAAGCGACCGAAGATCACCGACATCCGCGCCACGACCGTCACGGTGCCGCTGGAAGCGCCGCTGCGGCATTCCAACGGCGCGCATTGGGGCCGGTTCGTGCGCACGATTGTCGAGGTCGACACCGATGTCGGCATCACCGGCCTGGGGGAGATGGGCGGCGGCGGGGAAAGCGCCGAACTCGCCTTCCGTGCCTTGAAGCCGTACCTCGCCGGGCATGATCCGTTCGAGCTGGAGGCGCTCAGGTTCAAGATCATGAACCCGACCGCGAGCCTTTACAACAATCGCACCCAGCTCCATGCGGCGCTCGAATTTGCCTGCATCGATATCGCCGGCAAGTTTCTTGGCCTTCCGGCTTACGATCTGCTGGGCGGCAAGCTGCGCGACGAGGTGCCGTTCGCCAGCTACCTGTTCTTCCGTTTTCCGGATCAGGACACCGGCCGTGGCGAGGTCCGCACCGCCGACCAGCTGATCGCCCACGCGCTGGATCTCCAGGCGCGCCTCGGCTTCACCGTCCACAAGGTGAAGAGCGGGGTATTTCCGCCCGACTATGAACTGGAGGTCTTTCGTGCACTGGCCGGCGCCTTGGGGGGCGACGCTGTCCGATACGATCCCAACGCGGCGTTCAGTGTCGAGGAAGCAATCCGCTTTGCCCGCGGCATAGAAGACCTGAACAACGATTACTACGAGGACCCCACCTGGGGCCTCAACGGCATGCGCCGGGTGCGGGAGAACACGACCATCCCGCTCGCCACCAATACGGTGGTGATCAACTTCGAGCAGCTCGCTGTCAATGTCCTGAATCCCGCCGTCGACGTCATCCTGCTCGACACGACGTTCTGGGGCGGCATCCGACCCTGCATCAAGGCGGCAGGGGTGTGTGAGACTTTCCAGCTCGGGATTGCAGTGCACTCGTCGGGCGAACTTGGCATCCAGCTTGCCACGATGCTGCATCTTGGCGCCGTGGTGCCCAACCTAGCGCTGGCTGCCGATGGCCACTATCACCACCTGCGGGACGATGTGATCGTCGGTGGCCCGATGCAATACCGGAACGGCGCCATAAGGGTGCCGGAGGGACCCGGACTAGGCGTCGACCTGGATCGCGACAAGCTCGGCAGGTACAGCGAGCTGTACAAGTCGCTGGGCGGCTATGCCTATGACCGCGATCCTTCCAGGCCCGGATGGTTTCCGCTGGTCCCGAACACGCGCTGGGCCGATCCGAGCGACGGGCGCATCGTCCGGTATTGAGCGACTGCCACACGCCGCTCTCCCGTGCTAGTCGAGCGCGCGACGATGCGGGACATTACGTGACACGGGTGCAGGCGAACCGCGCAAAGGGCGGCGGCAGCCCTATCGAACGGGAGGGCCTGGCGGCGGAGCTGGACGCCATCGCCGCCCTGCATGGCGTCTCGTCGCCACAGGCTCGACGCGCCATTCTCGACCTGCTTAAGGAAGTTCTGTCCAACGGCCGTGGCCTGATCCGATACCGGTTGGAGGAGGACGGCCGTGGCCGGCTGTGCGCTGAACGGATTTCGGCGCTCGTCGACGACGTCGTCCATGTCCTGTTCGACTTCGCCTGCCGCAAAGCCCTTTCGCCAGCCGATCCTGGGGCGCCTGAACGGCTGGCCATCGTGGCGGTCGGCGGTTATGGCCGCGGCACTCTGGGCCCGGCTTCCGACGTCGATCTGCTCTTCCTGTTTCCTCACAAGCAGGCAGCATGGTCGGTGAGCGTCACCGAATACATCCTCTACATGCTCTGGGACCTCGGCCTGAAGGTCGGCCATGCCACCCGCAGCGTCGGGGAAACGATCAAGGCGGCGCGCGACGACCTCACCGTCAGGACCGCCCTGTTGGAAGCGCGGCTCGTTGCGGGCGATACCGCGCTCTTCTCCGAACTGCAGACGCGCTTCGAGAAGGAAATCCAGGCCGGCAGCGCGCGCGAGTTCATCGCGGCGAAGCTCGCCGAGCGAGACCGCCGGCACGAGCGGTCCGGCGCCTCGCGCTACCTCGTCGAGCCACACGTGAAAGAAGGCAAGGGCGGGCAGCGCGACCTGCAGACCTTGTTCTGGATCGCCAAATACTATTACCGCGTCGATTCGGAGGAAGCGCTGGTGGATGCCGGGCTGCTGACCCGCGGCGAATACCGGCTGTTCCGCCGCTGCGACGACTTCCTCTGGGCGGTGCGCTGCCACCTTCACTTCCTCGCAGGCAGGGCCGAGGAGCGCATCTCGTTCGACGTGCAGCCGGAACTGGCGCGGCGGCTCGGCTACCAGCGGCATCCCGGCCTGCAGGCGGCCGAGCGTTTCATGAAGCACTATTTCCTGGTGGCGAAGGCCGTTGGCGACCTGACCCGCATCGTCAGCGCACAGCTTGAGGAGCGGCAGGCCAAGGACATCCCCCGGCTCAGCCGGCTCTTCCAGGGGTTCACATCACGTCCCCGCAAGCTGAAGGGTTCACGGGACTTCGTTGTCGAGCACGGCCGGATCAACGTGGCGGACGAGGCCGTTTTCGAGCGCGACCCGGTGAACCTGATCCGCATCTTCCGGGAGGCCGGGCGTAACAATCTGCCCTTTCATCCCGACGCGATGCGGCTGATCGCCAAGTCGCTGAAGCGGATCGACCGGGCCGTGCAGCACGATGCCGAAGCCAACCGCCTGTTTCTGGACATCCTGCAGAGCCCGGAAACCGCCGAGCGGGTCTTGCGAAACATGAACGAGGCGGGGGTGCTTGGCCGGTTCATTCCGGAATTCGGCAAGATCATCGCGATGATGCAATTCAACATGTACCACCATTACACGGTGGACGAGCACCTGATCCGCACGGTCGGCGTGTTCTGCGCCTTGCGCAGCGGCCAGATCGCTGACGACCATCCGCTTTCGCGCGACATCCTGCCGACCATCAAGGACATCACCGTGCTCTCGGTGGCGATCCTGCTGCACGACATCGCCAAGGGGCGGCCCGAGGACCATTCGATTGCCGGCGCCCGGTTGGCCCGGCGGCTCTGTCCTCGCCTGGGGCTTTCGCCCCATCAAACGGAACTCGTGGCCTGGCTGATCGAGGAGCACCTGACCATGTCGCGGATTGCCCAGTCGCGCGACCTGGCAGACCGCCGCACGATCCTCGACTTCGCCGCAATCGTGCAGACGATGGAACGCCTCAAGCTGCTCCTCGTGCTTACGGTCTGCGACATCCGCGCTGTGGGTCCGGGTGTTTGGAACGGCTGGAAGGGGCAGCTGCTCCGGACGCTCTATTACGAAACCGAGCCGATTCTTACCGGCGGGTTCAGCACCGGCTCGCGCAACCAGCGCATCGCGCAAGCACGGGAGGCTTTGAGCCGAGCGCTGGGCGACTGGCCCGATGCCGAGCGCGAGCGCGTGCTTGACCTGCATTATCCCGCGTATTGGCTGCGCGTCGATGAGGAGCGGCAACTGCGGCACGCCGCCATGGTGCGTCACGCCGATGCCGCCGGCGCGCGCTTCTCGTACGAGGTGCGGCCTATGGCATTCGAGAGCGCCACCGAGATCACCATCCTGGCGCAGGACCATCCGCGGCTGCTGTCGGTGATCGCCGGAGCTTGTGCCGCCAGCGACGCCAATATCGTCGGCGCTCAGATCTTCACCACCACCGACGGACGGGCGCTGGATACCATAACGATCAGCCGCGGTTTCGACGAGGATGCCGACGAGATGCGCCGCGGCGAGCGTATCGCCAGTTTGATCGAGCAGGTCTTGCAGGGACGCGTCCGGCTGGCCGAGGCCCTGGCGACGAAACGTGGGAAGAGCCGGCGGCGCGACGCATTTTCGATCGAACCGCAAGTAACGGTCACCAACGAGCTGTCCGACCGGTTCACCGTTGTCGAAGTCGAATGCCTGGATCGGACAGGCCTCCTCTATGACCTCACTCACGTCATGGCGGAGTTGAACCTGGACATCGCCTCCGCCCACATCGCCACTTTCGGCGAGCGGGTGGTTGACAGTTTCTATGTGACCGACCTCACAGGGCAGCAGATCACCGCCAAGCCCCGGCAGAACCGGATCCGCAAGAGCCTTCTAGACGCGATCGGCGTGCCGCAGCCGGCGGCGCCGAAGGAAGTGGCGATCTCGTGAGTTGCCGATGACGCTCTCCGCATGAGCCTCGTCCGGCAATTCGTCAGCGTCGGCGGCGGGACGCTCGGCAGCCGCATCTTCGGCTTTGTGCGGGAAACGCTGATGGCGGCGGCGCTTGGCGCCGGACCCGCGGCCGACGCATTCTACGCTGCCTTCCGGTTCCCCAACCTGTTCCGTCGCCTTTTCGCCGAGGGCGCGTTCAACGCCGCTTTTGTGCCGCTCTTCGCCCGGTCCCTGGAGGGCGAGGGCCCCGAAGCGGCGCAGAAGCTCGCCAACGAAGTTCTGGCTGTCCTCGTGCTTGTCCTGGGCGCACTCACGGCCGTGGTGATGCTGGCAACCCCGCTGATCGTGGCGCTGATCGCGCCGGGCTTCACCTCGGACGCGAGCAAGTTCGAGCTGACCGTCGACCTGTTCCGGGTGATGTTCCCGTACCTGTTCTTCATGTCGCTCACCGCCATGCTGAGCGGCATGCTGAATGCGCATCGACGCTTCATTGCGGCGGCGCTGGCGCCGATCCTTTTGAACGTCACCACGATCGCTGCGCTGGTCATCGGTGTTTGGCTCGATGCTGACGGCCCATTGATCGGTCACTTGCTGAGCTGGTCGGTTCTATTGGGCGGCCTTGCGCAGCTGATCATGGTGGCAATCGCCGCGCGGCTGATCGGCATCCGGCTGCGTCTGCGATGGCCGCGCCTGACGCCCACCGTCAAACGCCTTCTATGGCTCGCCGCTCCGGTCGCGGTTTCGGGAGGTATCACCCAGATCAACCTGTTCGTGGGGCAGATCATCGCCTCCACCAAGGACGGCGCGATCGCGATCCTGCAATATGCGGACCGATTGTACCAGCTGCCACTTGGGGTCGTCGGCGTGGCGATCGGGGTGGTGCTGTTGCCCGAATTGTCGCGCTCCCTGAAGGCCGGCAACCTGCATGAGGCGGAAAGCAACCAGAACCGCGCCTTGGAATTCGCCCTGTTCCTGACCGTCCCGGCCGGCATCGCGCTGGCGCTGATCTCCGAGGAACTCTGCCGCGTCCTCTACGAACGGGGCGCGTTCTCGCCGGCGACCACCGTATCGACGGCCCGCGCGCTGGCCGTCTACGGCCTTGGACTGCCCGCCTTCGTGATGATCCGCGTCTTTGCCCCGGGCTATTTCGCCCGCGAGGACACGCGCACGCCAATGATCTTTGCCGGCATTTCGGTCGTCGTGAACGTCGCCTGCGCGATCACGCTGTTTCCCGTGCTGGCCGAGGCAGGGATCGCAGCGGCCGAGACGACGGCCGGGTGGGTCAATTCGGGCCTGCTCTTCCTGGTGCTGCTGCGCCGGGGTCATTTCCAGGTCGATGCGGCCCTGGCCCGGCGCGTGCCGCGTATTCTGTTCGCCACGTCGCTGATGGCAGCCGCCCTGGTCGCCGCCGCCGAACTGCTCCAGGATGCGTTCCGGCCGAACACGGGGCTGGCCGCCCAGAGCGCGGCCTTGGCCGCTCTGATCCTTGCCGGCGGACTTGTCTACCTTGCCGCCGCACAGCTGACCGGTGCGATGGATCTGCGGGCTCTGCTGCGCTCGCTCCGCCGCAAGCCGCGGACGCCCTGATCGTATCGGCCCACTTGCTGGCGGTCGCTTGCGTCGGGTCGCCCGTTTCGCGATAAGCGCGCCTTCCACCTTCCAGACCATTCCCGCGCAGTCCAGATGGCAGAATTCACCCAACGCGTCTTTTCCGGCATGCAGCCGACCCATACGCTTCACTTGGGCAATTACCTCGGCGCGATGGTGAACTGGATCGCGATGCAGGAGACCCATCATTGCCTGTACTGCGTGGTGGACCTGCACGCCATCACGGTGTTCCAGGACCCCAAGGAGCTGCGCGACAACATCCGCGAGGTGACCGCGGCCTATCTCGCCTGCGGCCTCGACCCGCAGCGATCCATTATCTTCAACCAGAGCCAGGTCTCGGCGCATGCGGAACTGGGCTGGATCTTCAACTGCGTGGCGCGGCTCGGCTGGCTCAACCGAATGACGCAGTTCAAGGAAAAGGCCGGCAAGGACCGGGAAAACGCCTCCGTTGGGCTTTACGCGTATCCCAACCTGATGGCGGCCGACATCCTGGCCTACAAGGCCACGCACGTACCGGTCGGCGAGGACCAGAAGCAGCACCTGGAGCTGTCGCGCGACATCGCCCAGAAGTTCAACAACGATTTTGCCCAGTCCATTGCCGAGCACGGCCACGGGGATGCGTTCTTTCCGCTGCCCGAGCCGATGATCACCGGACCGGCGACGCGCGTCATGAGCCTGCGCGACGGATCCAGGAAGATGTCGAAGTCGGACCCATCGGACTATTCGCGCATCAACCTGACTGATGACGAGGACGCGGTCGCGCAAAAACTCAGGAAGGCGCGAACCGATGCCGACCCGCTCCCGTCGGAGCTGGCGGGCCTGAAAGGTCGCCCCGAGGCCGACAACCTGGTCGGCATCTATGCCGCGCTCGCCGGAACCACGCGCGAGGCCGTGCTGGGCGAGTTCGGCGGCGCGCAGTTTTCCCGCTTCAAGCCGGCGCTCTCGGAACTTGCCGTCTCGAAGCTGGCACCCATCGCCGCCGAGATGCGGCGACTTAAGGCCGACCCCGGCCATATCGACCGGGTGTTGGCGGACGGGGCGGACAAGGCGCGCGCGCTCGCCGCGCCGATCTTGGCGCAGGTCAAGGACATCGTGGGCCTTCTGCGACCGACCTGAGGACGCTAGATACCTGCGTCCGTGCCAAAGCCATTGAGGGACTTACGATGCGGCCGAGAAGATCCCGCGAGGAAGGCCACAAGCGCAAATTCCTCGTGATCATCGACAACACGCCGGAGTGTCTGCTGGCCTTGTCCTACGCGACGCGGCGGGCCGCCCATACCAACGGCGGTGTGGTGCTGTTGTTCGTGATCGAGCCCGAGGGACCGCAAAGCTTCCTAGGAGTGGAGGAGATCATGCGGGCCGAAGCGATGGATCAGGCGCAGGCCACGCTCGCAAAGTTCGCCGCCAAGGCTCGCGACCTTGCCAATCTCGACCCCGAGATGGTGATCCGTGAGGGGAAACGGGCCGACCAGATCCGCGACCTGATCGAATCCGACGAGGATATCGCCATCCTGGTGCTGGCGGCAGGCGCCGGATCGGAGGGGCCCGGCCCACTGGTCACCGCAATCGCGGCACGGGGATCGGGCACTTTTCCGGTGCCGATCACGATCGTACCCGCCACCATTACCGAGGAGGAATTGGACGCGATCGCGTAAACCCGGCCGCATCCTAAGACGGGCGGTAGCGGTCCCGGCTCAGCCGCGCAGCTCGCCGCCGGTCGCTTTGCGCACCGCCGCGACGACCGAAGCGGAAACCCTGTCTATCTCTTCATCCGTGAGGGTGCGCTCGCGCGGCTGAAGGGTGACCTCGATTGCAACGGACTTGGCGCCCGGTCCGAGAGCCTCCCCGGCGAAGACGTCGAACACGGAGACGTCCCTGATCAGGATCTTGTCCGCACTGCGGGCGGCGCGAACGACGGTGTCCGCCGGAACCGAGTTGGCCACCAGGAAAGCAAAATCACGCGTCACGGCCTGGAGATCCGAAGCCTCCAGGGGCGGGCGCGATGTCCGCGCCTTGGCGGCGACCGGAACGGCGTTCAGATTCACCTCGAAGGCGACAAGCGGACCGGATACGTCCAGCGCCGCCAACACGCGCGGGTGGATCTCGCCGAAGCTGGCCAGCCGGTTCTTCGGGCCGAGCATCAAGGAACCGACACGGCCCGGATGATACCAGGCGGGACCCTCCGCAAGGGTCTGGAGGCGATCGGCGGGGGCGCCCGCGACCGACAGCACAGCGAGCGCATCCGCTTTGGCGTCGAACACATCAACGGGTCGCCGCTCGCCCGACCAGTGGCGCACGCGCGTCATCCCACGCCGAATGCCGGATGCGTGCAGTTGTTCGCCTTCCGGCCGATCCCCAAGGTAAACCTGCCCGACTTCGCACAGTGCGACATCTCCGAGCCCGCGCGCCGCGTTGCGCGCGGCCGCCGCGACCAGTCCGGGCAGCAGCGACGGTCGCATGTCGGTGAGTTCCGACGAGATCGGGTTGGCGAGTTCCAAGCCCCTTTCGCCGCCGCCGAACAGCTCCGCCTGCGCTTTGGGCAGGAAGGACCAGGTGACCGCCTCGTTCATGCCGCGCGAGGCGAGCGCGCGCGCCGCCAGAAAGCGCCGCCGCTGCGCCGGGCCTATGCGCCGCCCGGTCACCGCTTCCAGCCTCGGCAGCGGCACATGCGGGATCTGGTCGAGCCCGTGGATGCGGATGATCTCCTCGACCAGATCGGCGTCACCTTGGATGTCCGGTCGCCATGACGGCACTTCCGCAATCACCGGGTCGCCGTCTTCGGCCACCGTGAACCCAAGCGCCTGCAGCATGGTCAGCTGCTCGGAAGACTCGATCTCCACGCCGGCCAGCGTCTTCACGCGGTCGAGGCGCAGCGGAACCTTGAGGCCGCGCAGCGGAGCCCGGCCGGCGACCACCGGTTCCGAAGCCTCGCCGCCGCACAGGTCAAGGATCATGCGAGTGGCGATCTCGACCCCTGGCTGCACAAAGGCCGGGTCGACGCCGCGCTCGAACCGGTAACGCGCGTCGGAATTGATGCCGAGCTTCCTCCCCGTCGCCGCCGTTCGGATCGGGTCGAAAAGGGCCGCTTCCAAGAAAACATTCGTGGTTTCCGGCGTCACTCCGGTAACGGCGCCGCCGATAATGCCCGCGATGCCGATGGCGCCGCTGTCATCGGCGATCACGGTCATGCTCGAGTCCAGGCCGTATGTCTTGCCGTCCAGCGCCTCCAGTTGCTCACCGTCGCGAGCCGGGCGCGCATGGACGGCGCCGTGCAGCTTGTCGGCATCGAACACGTGAAGCGGGCGGTTGAACCCGAGCGTCATAAAATTCGTCACGTCGACGAGCGCGGAGATCGGCCGGAGCCCCACTGCGCGCAGCCGCCGTTGCATCCAGGCCGGCGACGGCCCGTTGCTCACGCCGCGGAAGTAGCGTCCGATAAAAAGCGGACAGGCAGGATCCTCCGCATCATCGAAGCGGAGTTCCACGCCCACCGGGCTCGGGAAGGTTCCGGGAATCGCACTGTTGTCAAGCGGCTTGAGCCAGCCGACACCCTTGGCGGCGAGGTCACGGGCGATGCCAAAGACACCCAGCGCATCCGGCCGGTTGGGCGTGACGCCGACATCGATCACAGGATCGTCCAGCCCCGCCCACGCCGCGTACGGCGTCCCGACCGGCGCATCGGCTGGCAGGTCGACGATGCCCTCATGCGCATCGGACAGACCAAGCTCGCGCTCCGACAGGAGCATGCCGTTCGAGGCTTCGCCGCGGATCGTGCCGGCCTTCAGGTCGACACCGGTTCCCGGGACGTGCGTGCCGGGCGGCGCAAACACGCCCTTCATGCCGGTGCGCGCGTTCGGGGCACCGCAAACCACCTGGACGGGCGTGCCGGTGCCGGGATCGACCAGACAGACACGCAGCCGGTCGGCATTGGGATGCTGCCGCGCTTCCAGCACGTCGGCAATGACGAAGGGGCGCAGCTTCTCCGCCGGATTGGAAAGCTCCTCCAGCTCCAACCCGATGGCGGTCAGCGCGTCGGCGATCTCCTCAGCCGAGGCGTCCGTCTCGAGATGGTCCTTGAGCCAGGACAGGGTGAACTTCATTTGTCTTGCTCCGCCAGATCCGGGCTGCTCTCGATACGCCCAAGCATCCGCCGTCGGCCGTGTCCAGAGGGTCCAAGTGGGTGACGATGACGTCCCAGATCACGTGGTCGCTGATTGTCTGATATCCATGTCTGAGGACATTGCCGACATCGGCGATCTGTCGCCAAGGTATGGCCGGCTCTTCGCGCTTCATCCGCTCAGGAATGTGCCTGGACGCTTCGGAGATGATCTCGATGCCGCGTTCCGAGGCATGCTTGACTGCCCAAACCGTGCTGTAATTCTCGAGATCCAGGCCTCCCACCGTCTCCTGAATCCCAGCGATCGCGCGCAGAATATCGCGCAGGCGCACGGAAACATCGCCGTGGTCTCTCATCAGAAAACCTTGACCGCGGTCCGCTCGACTTTCGGCCGGATGAGTGGATGGAGGCCGTCCCGCGGCATTATATCGACGGCGCAACCAAGAATTTCCGGTCCGAGTTCCCGAATTCGCATGAACTGCAGGAACCCGAAACGGTCCGGATCATAGTCGTAGAAGAGGTCCACGTCGGAAGATTGGTCTGCTTGACCCCGCGCCACGGAGCCGAACAGGAATACATGCGAGATGCCCTCGGCCCGAAGCTCGGCTTCGTGTGCCCGCAATGCCCGGATAACCGTCTCCTTGTTCATGGCCGACCCTATGGCTCCCGGCTTGCCGAAGCGCAAGATGCGGAAAGAGGCGTGCCACCCAGCTTAGTTGACGTACGAACCCTCGACACGGACGCTGCCGCCGGTCGTCACGGTCGTGTTTCCAAACTTGGTTGTGGTGCCGTGGGCGGCCGGGGGCGATGGTGACTGGCAGGCCGCCAGCAACAGGCTCCCCACGACATAAGCGATGGCGCGCCGGGCCGTCACAGGCTCAGCCCTTCAGCCAGGCTCGGCATGGCAAGCGCGGAGAAGCCGTAATGGCGCAGCCAGCGCAGGTCCGCCTCGAAGAAGGCGCGCAGGTCCGGGATGCCGTATTTCAGCATGGCGATGCGGTCGATGCCCATACCGAAGGCGAAACCCTGGTATTTCTCCGGATCGAGCCCGCCGGCGCGGATGACGTTGGGATGCACCATGCCGGAACCGAGGATTTCCAGCCAGGAGTCGCCGGCGCCGATCTTCAGCGTCCCGCCCTCCCAGGAGCAGCCGATGTCCACTTCCATGGACGGCTCGGTGAACGGGAAATGCGACGGGCGAAAACGCATCTTCACCTCGTCGATCTCGAAGAATGCCTTGCAGAAAGCCTCGAGCGTTCCCTTGAGGTGGCCGAGATGCGTGCTCTCGTCGATGACCAGCCCCTCGACCTGGTGGAACATCGGCGTGTGGGTCTGGTCGGAGTCGGAGCGGAAGGTGCGGCCCGGCGCGATGATGCGGATCGGCGGCGGCTGCGTTTCCATCGTGCGGATCTGCACGGGCGAAGTGTGGGTGCGCAGCACCATCCGCGAGCCGTCGGGCTTGGGATGGAAGTAGAAGGTATCGTGCTCCTGCCGCGCCGGATGTTCGGGAGGCATGTTGAGCGCGCCGAAATTGTACCAGTCGGTCTCGATGTGCGGGCCTTCGGCGACGGAAAAGCCCATGTCGCCGAAGATGGCGATCACCTCTTCCCAGACCTGCGTGACCGGATGCACGCTGCCGGCCGGCTCCGGCCGGGCGGGCAGGGTGACGTCCACCGTCTCGGAGCGCAACCGCGCGTCCAGGGCGGCTTCGCGCAGGACCTGCCGTCGCGCCTCGATCGCGGCGGTGACGCGGTCCTTCAAGCCGTTCAGCACTGGCCCGGCGGAGCGACGCTCCTCCGGCGACATCGTGCCCAGACCTTTCAGGCGTTCGGAAACCGAGCCCTTCTTGCCGAGCGCGGCGATGCGCACCTGTTCCAGCGCATGGTCGTCCGGCGCCGCGGCGACCGCGGCGGCAATGTCCTGCTCCAGCGAGGACAGGTCACCCGAAGAGGCGGTAGTGAGAACGTCTTGCACGTGCTTGACCAGTCGTCATTGCCGGACTCGATCCGGCAAATCCATGCCGGAACGGTCGCGCTCGGCTTTGCGGTAACGGAATGGATGCCCGGGTCAAGCCCGGGCATGACAATCCTGAGGCGCGTTGTACCTACTGCCGGACGGCGTGCTCGAACTCGCCAGGCGTCGCCTGCTGCAGGTAAGCCAGCGCCGCTTTGGCCTGCTCGGCGAGTGCAGCGAACGCAGCGGGCTCGTGGATGGCGAGGTCGGACAGCACCTTGCGGTCCACCTCGACGCCGGCCTTGGCCAGCCCGTCTATCATACGCGCGTAGGTCAGGCCGAGGTCGCGCGCAGCGGCGTTGATGCGCTGGATCCAGAGCGCCCGGAAGGTGCGCTTCTTATTGCGGCGGTCGCGGTAGGCGTATTGATGCCCCTTCTCGACGGCCTGCTTGGCGATGCGGATCGTGTTCTTGCGGCGGCCGTAATAACCCTTGGCCTGCTTCAGAACTTTCTTGTGGCGGGCATGCGCGGTGACGCCCCGTTTGACACGTGCCATGGTTCAGCGTCCTCGTTCAGCGGTTATAGGGCATGTAGGTTTTGATGATGCCCTCGTCCTGCTTCGACAGGACGGTGGTGCCACGGGCCTTGCGCACGAACTTCGCCGTGCGCTTGATCATGCCGTGGCGCTTGCCGGCCTGCTGAACCTTGATGTGACCGTTGGCAGTGAACTTGAAGCGCTTCTTGGCGCCCGATTTCGTCTTCTGCTTGGGCATTCTGCTCTCCTGTGAGAACGCGACAAAGCCCGCGCGATACGCGGGCCGCCGCTTCATGAGCTCGTGATGAGCATTCTGGATCGCCACGGCATGCCCAGGGGCTGAACCCCACGCCGGGCGATCCGGCGCCGCTCATATAGCCAAGCCGACGCCCTGGCGCAAGAAAAAGCACAGCCCCGAATCCTGGGCAGCGGTTGCGAAGGGGTGCGGGCTGTGGCATGAGCGGCGTCGCTTGACGGGCACGGTTCAGGTACCCAGCTCAGCCCGGCCCGCACGCTGCCGTAGCTCAGTGGTAGAGCACTCCCTTGGTAAGGGAGAGGTCGACAGTTCAATCCTGTCCGGCAGCACCACCTCCCCGGCGATCAATTGGATTTGCGAACGTGTCGCCTGGTGGCCGGCGGCCGGGCCGCATAGCCAATGCGCGCCAGCCAGCCTTGTATAAATTGACAGGCCTGGAGCGGCAGCGTCTGGTTGATGCCGGCCGATGCGGGACCGTAGCGGAATGGGAACGCAAACGAGCAGAGGGCACAATCAGATGAGCCGAACAATGGACGGAATGGTGGCGCTTGTGACCGGCGCGAGTTCCGGAATCGGCCGGGCGACGGCGCGACTGCTCGGCGCCGAGGGCGCGACGCTGGCCCTTGCCGCCCGATCGGCGGACAAGCTCGACGCTTCGAGGAGCGAACTCGGCGGCAGCACCCTCGCACTCCCGACCGACCTCACCCAGCCCGCGGATGTGGAGCGCATGGTCCAACGAACGCTTGATCACTTCGGCCGCATCGATGTCCTGGTCGCAAACGCCGGGACCTACATCGCCGGCGACATCGCAGACGGCGATCCGGACCAATGGGATGCGATGATCAGCGTCAACGTCAACAGTGTGTTCAGGGCTGTCCGCGCCGTGCTGCGGCCGATGATCGAGCGCGGCAGCGGCGATATTATCGTGACCAGCTCCATCTCGGGCCATCAGGCCCTCCATTGGGAGCCCGTCTACAGCGCCACCAAGCACGCCGTTCAGTCCTTCGTGCATGGAGTTCGCCGCCAGGCCGCGCCGCATGGAATCCGGGTCGGCGCGGTGGCGCCCGGGGTCGTCCTCAACGAGCTGTGGGGGGTGACCGACTCGGCTGAGATCGACAGGCGCGTGGCCGCCCACGCAGGCTTGCGCTCGGAAGACGTCGCCGATGCCATTCATTTCATGCTGACACGGCCTGCCCATGTCACCATCCGTGACCTGGTGATGCTGCCGCAGAACCAGGACATCTAGACGGCCGGAAACAGTCCGGGTCGTCCGGGATTGGTCGAGCCGAAACAAAGTCTCGCAGCCTTGCCGAGCGGGGCGGCGAGAACCAAATCCGGTCCACAACGTCCACTGTTCAGGCGGCCCGGCCATGACCGTGCATTTCCCGTTCGACAACAGCTATGCCCGGCTGCCGGAGCGCTTCTTTGCACACGTCGCACCAACGCCGGTGGCCGCACCGCGGCTGATCCGGTTGAACCGCGACCTTGCGGTTCAACTTGGTCTCGATCCCGACTGGCTCGCCAGCCCGGAAGGCGTGGAGGTGCTCGCAGGCAAGCGGGTGGCGGAAGCCTCGGAGCCGATCGCAACCGCTTACGCCGGCCACCAGTTCGGGCATTTCGTGCCGCAACTGGGCGACGGCCGGGCCATCCTGCTCGGCGAAGTGGTCGACCGGCACGGCGTCCGCCGGGATATCCAGCTCAAGGGCTCCGGCCGTACGCCGTTTTCGCGCGCCGGCGATGGCCGCGCGGCTATGGGACCGGTGTTGCGTGAATACCTGGTCAGCGAGGCGATGGCCGCGTTCGGGATCCCCACCACCCGGTCGCTCGCCGCGGTCGTGACCGGCGACACGGTGCTACGCGAACGGCCGCTCCCGGGCGCGGTGCTGACCCGCGTGGCGTCCAGCCACATCCGCGTCGGCACCTTCCAGTATTTCGCGGCACGGCGGGATGTCGAAGGTTTGCGCGTCCTGGCTGACCACGTGATCAGCCGACATTACGCGCAGTGCGCGGAAGCGGAGCGGCCTTACGTGGCATTGCTGCAGGCCGTCAGCAGCGCCCAGGCGGAGTTGATTGCCCGGTGGCTGCTTGTCGGCTTCATCCACGGGGTGATGAATACCGACAACATGTCCATCGCGGGGGAAAGCATCGATTACGGCCCCTGCGCTTTCATGGACGCGTTCGACCCGGGCGCCGTGTTCAGCTCCATCGACCACGCCGGGCGCTACGCTTACGGCAATCAGCCACGCATCGCCCTGTGGAACCTGAGCCGGCTGGCGGAAGCGATGCTGCCGCTCTTCTCGGAGGACCAGGAGCAGGGTGTGGAGGCGGCAAATGAAGCGCTGAGCGGTTTCGCTCCGCGCTTCCAGGCGGCTTACCACGACGGCCTGCGGCGGAAGCTGGGGCTCATCGCGGCGCGGGACGAGGATGTCGCTCTTGCCGAGGACCTTCTCGCCGCCATGGCCGAGGGCAAGGCCGATTTCACGTTAACGTTCCGGGCTCTGGGCGAGGCGGCCAGCGGGTCGGCGGAGGGCGTGCGGCGTCAGTTTGCCGATCCTTCGGGCTTCGACGCCTGGGCAGTTCGCTGGAGAGACCGGCTACAGATCGAGACCACGGATTTGGCCGAGCGGAGCGCCGCCATGGATGCCGTCAATCCCGTCTACATTCCGCGAAATCACCGTATCGAGGCGGTCATCCAAGCGGCGGTGGAGCGGGACGATTTCGGTCCGTTCGAGGAGCTGGCGACGGTGCTGGCGCGGCCGTTCGAGGAGCAGCCCGGCATGGAGCGCTATGCCGAGCCCCCGAAAGCGCACGAGCAGGTGCTGCAGACTTTTTGCGGCACCTGACTGTCGCGACCCGCGGCTCAGCCCTGCGGCTGCGGGACGATGCGGATATACGGCTTCGGCGCGTTCCAGCTGCCGAACAGCTTTTTGGCGTCGTCGTCGGAAACCGAGCCGGCGATGATCACGTCGTCGCCAGGCTTCCAGTTGGCCGGCGTCGCCACCTTGTGTTTCGCTCCCAGTTGCAGCGAGTCGATGACCCGAAGAATCTCGTCGAAGTTGCGGCCGGCCGTCATCGGATAGGAGAGGACCAGCTTGATCTTCTTGTCCGGGCCGATGATGTAAACGTTGCGCACCGTCTGGTTGTCGGCGGCGGTGCGGCCTTCGGAGGTGGCGCCGGCGCCCGCCGGCAGCATGCCGTAGGCAGTGGCGATCTTCAGCTCCGGGTCACCGATCATCGGATAATTCACGGCGGCGCCCTGCGTCTCCTCGATGTCCTTGGCCCAGCCCTGGTGCTTGTCCACCGGATCGACGGACAACCCAATGATCTTGACGTTTCGCTTGTCGAATTCCGGCTTCAGGTGCGCCATCGCGCCGAGCTCGGTGGTGCAGACGGGGGTGAAATCCTTGGGGTGCGAGAACAGCACGCCCCAGCTATCGCCGAGCCACTCGTGGAAGCGGATTTTTCCCTGGGTGGTGTCGGCCTCGAAATCCGGCGCGTCGTCGCCGATCACCAGCGTCATCATGGGCATTTTGGAAACTCCGTTAGGGCGAACGCCCCTTGGCCCTCAACATAGGGATGAACGGGGCCTTTCGGAACGGGCATTCTTGCCCCGCCAAGCGCGCCCGGCAGCAGATTTTTGCGAGCAGCCGGCCCTTCCTAGGCCGGCGTTGCGCGGCGGCGCCGGAACCGCTATCGCCAAGAAGCCGTTGATCGTGAGCCGGCGCACAGCCTAGCCACCGCGCACCACCCGAAGGGCTCCAAAGATGCTGAAATGGGCGATCATCTTCCTGGTCATCTCGCTGATCGCCGGCGCGCTCGGCTTTTCCGGCGTGGCGCGCGGCGCCCGGACGCTGGCGATGATCATCTTCGGACTGTTCCTCATCGTCGCGGTGGTGTTCATCCTGCTGGTCGTGCTCGGCATTAACCTTTTCACCTGAACCGCCTGGGGACATTTTTCGTAGGGCCGTTCCACCGGCCCTTTTCCGTTGCTACACAAGGGGCAGAGCGGCGCGTTGAGTTTGGGAGCATCAAGATGCTCAAGTCCCCGCATTGCGTTTCCGCCCTTCTCGTTGCCCTCCTCGCCGGCCCGGCGCAGGCGCTGCCCCTCGTGCCAGGCCCGATCGCTGCGACGGGCGTCGAAAGCGTGCGCTTCGAGGCGCGCGGCGGGCCAAAACACCGGGGGGCGCGGCACCGGCGCAGCGGTGATTGCCGCCGCTGCGGCCGGGGGTTGGCGATCCTGGCGAGCAAAGGCCGCGACCACGCCCACTCAATCACCCGGCCCTCGCCGCCGCCGCGGCTCACCTTCACCATGCGCACCGACACGCTCGGGCCGCTCAGGGTGCGGCTTTATTCCTCGACCTGGGTGGATGCCTGCGAGCAGAAGCACCCGACCTTTGTCGCCCGCACCGGCACTTTCGAGGGCGACGACGGCAAGCGGCTGCGCTGCGAATAGGCGCGCTTTTTTGCCCGCGGCCTGAGCGGCCCGGGTTGATACAAGATGAGGGAGCGGGGCGCTGATGCGACGCCTCGGACTCTGATGTATGTGGCGCCTCATTAGCGCCCCGCGCGGCGTCCGTTTTTCCCCGACTCGCCGCTCTTCCGCCCAATCGACGCTCAAACGCGAAGCGAAGGGCATAGCCGCACCACAGCGGCAGAGCGCACCCTGGGGATATGCGCCCGGTCGACCTTTCCGGGGCGTACCGCTTCCCGGGCTCCGGACCCGTTCGGCGGCGCCGCCCGCCCTCCCCGAAACACGCCGGTCGCGATCCGGTCCCTCGTGAAGAGCGGTATCTTTAGGCTAGCAGAACGGGGGTAGGTTGTCTAGGAATATTTTCAGGTCAGAAGTCGATGCGCATGACGACGCGGCGGGGCGTCGGGTGCGCCACCTCCCGCAACCCCGCGGCCGCGAAAATGCTGCGCGTGCCCATATGGAGTTCGCCCCAGGTGATCTCCTCGCCGGGTTCGGTGAGCATGGGATAAGCCTCGAGCGCGCGGGCGCCGCGCTCGCGCGCAAACCCGACCGCCGCGCGCGCCAGGCCGTAGCTCACCCCCTTGTGGCGGAAGCCGGCGCGCGCGAAGACGCAGGTGACCGCCCAGATGCCCGGGTCGGCCTTGTCTTCCGCGCGGCCCAGCCAGGGGACCCGGTAGACGCGGAGCAGGCCGGAAAAGTTGGGGCGCGGCTCGACGGCGCACCAGCCGGCCGGCTCGCCCTCGAGAAACGCGACGAGGCCGCTGGTCGTCTCGGCATCGGGATCGCCGCAGCGTGTCTGCCGGCGCAGCCGCTCGGCCCGGATTTTTGGGGGATTGTGCTTGAACGCCTCGCGCGGCGCGAGCTTGTAGCGCTGACAAAAACACCGCGCTGCCTCGCCGCGCTCCCCGAACACGGCCCGAAGCTCCGCCCAGCTCGCCTCATTGGCAGGGATGACGGAGATCGCCGCTTGGCTCCCCGGCAGACGTTTCGGCGGACCGCGCATCATGCCCAGCAGTCTCGCCCCGGCTGACCACCTCGGCAAGAGGCCGGGGAACTTGTGGTGGCCAGCATTGCGGCACTCCGCAAGATATAGTAGCTGTGTCCGTGAAGTGAACCAGATACTGTGTTTTTCCGACTACGATGTCTTCGCCTACCTGACGAGCGGCCTCGCTGCCCTCGCGGTCATAGACCTGTGCCTCTCTACTCACTTCGTGATCGCCGCCGATTGGTCCGTAGCCGATGGCTTCTTGACCGTTGTGGCTTCCTACGTCCTCGGGCAGCTCTTTGCCGCGCCGGCTCAATGGTTGATCGAGCGCTCGCTCGTCCACCGTGTCATCGGGCGTCCCACAGAGGTGCTACTCGGGACCCTGCGCTTGGATGGTTGGCGCTCCCTCCCTTCGCGCTCCTTCCTAGGCGATTACTACAGGCCGCTGAATGCGGCTGTTGCCGATCCCCTTCGCCGCTTCATGGCTGACCGGGGGATCACGAGTGGCGAAGCCCTGTTCTGGATCGTTTATCCAGCGGTGAAGCAGGAGCCGGTCACGTTCGGGCGCATGGAAGGCTTCCTGCGGCTCTATGGTTTCTGCCGGAACCTCGCATTTGTTGCACTGGTCGCATTCGTCCTCCTTGCCGTCAAATCGGCTCGGCTCAGCGGCGCGGATCAATGGGACGAGGCCGCTCGATACATCACCTGGTCAATCGCTGCACTCGTCCTTGGTGCAGGGATGCTGCATCGCTATCTGAAGTTCTACCGCCTGTTCGCCGTCGAGGTGCTGTCAACCTTCGCGGACAAATTGCGGAAGGAGACTGCCCCGACATGATGACGATCGACATCCACGACGTTGGTCACGGAGCCTGCTCCGTGATCACGTTCCCGAACGGCATCCGCTACATGTTCGACTGCGGCTATGGGCGGGACGCGAACTGGTACCCCTCGGTTCACTACTCTGGTGGGACCATCAACCTGCTGGCCCTGACCAACCTTGACGAGGACCATGTGGATGATCTGCCCCGAGTTTGGGGGACAGTTCGTCTGGAAGCATTCTTCTCTAATCCGACCATAACTGCCGATGCGCTCGCCGCGATGAAGGCGCAACACGGGATGAATGCAGGTGTTCGGCATGTGCATTCCATGTTGCAGCAGTACGGCTCGCAATACGGCAGCTACCCCGACCTGGGCGAATGCTTGCATGGCTTATTGGAATAGGTATTGGTACGACTTCACGGACACCAACAACCTGAGCGTCGCGATCTTCGTTCGCTATGGAGCTTTCTCCATGCTGTTCGCGGGTGATCTGGAGAAGGCAGGTTGGAGGAAACTGCTGGAACGCCCCTTATTCCGGGCCGACCTGGCGAGTGTGAAACTTCTGATGGCCTCGCACCATGGTCGCGAAAATGGATGCTGTGAGGAGGCCTTTCACGTGATGCGCCCGGGTGCTGTCATCTTCTCGGATAAAGCGAAGCAGCACGAGACACAGAATACCGACGCTTGGTATCGCTCTCGGGCTCTCGGAATAGACGACTATGACGCCCCGATCCTCGGCGGCTACCAGAAACGCCGTATCCTGACAACGCGAAGGGACGGGACAATGCGGATCGAGGCCTACCCATCTGGCGGCTACTTTATCCGCAAGACGAAGAACACGCCCCGTCTGCCCCCGCCGTCACCTCTCGCCAGCCTGTTCGCGGCGTGATGGAGGGCAAGCAGTGTCTACCCTCGACTACCACTACGAAACCATCGGCCGCATCCTCGCCTTCCTCGTGAATCAAGGCCTCAGACGAGTGAACCTCGACCAGCGACGCCATGGACATCATGACCCACCGCATCGGGGGCGAGGAAGAAGTGCTCGCGACGTTCAATGATGCTCTTTATTGGATGCTGGATGAGGGACTTATCCGTGTCGCCAACAAGTCCGAAACATTGGGTGGCACGCTGTTGTTGGTCGGCGTGCAGTTGACCTCGAAAGGGATCGCCGTCATCCAAACTAAGATCGACGATCCAGAAATCGGTGAAAGCATCGAAAGAGCGGCTACTGAGGCGAAGGGCGGCCTCGAACCATCTCACTACACGAATATTGGTTCATTCGTCGGCGGGATCCTCGGTGGGTTCACGAAGAGCATTAGCGGATAGGAGCCCACGGATGTCGATCGCCCCAATAGGTTCGCTGCTCGAACCGTTCATTGGGTTGGTTTGGTAGCGCCAATAGTCTTGCGCTACTCTAGTCACATCGACGGCATCCTGAGCTAAATCAATGAACTGCGCAGCCCGCCACTGCCTCGCGCATACCGTTTGCTCCTTCCCAGTGGCCTCTACCGGGGGATTGAACTCAAAGAATCGTAGATCTTCTGGTCGAGCACTTCGGCTGGATCGTTGCCTGGCTCGCCTAGCCGGCGCTGAGCGTCTCGGATGTCGAGCATTTGGCAGAGGTCATCATCCGTCAGAAAGACGAAGAGCTTACCGCTCTCGCGCATGGCCCCGAATGCTGCCAATCGAGCGTTCTTGCTCGGCGCCTCTCTCGTAAGGATGAAGCACAGAGGCCGGAAAGCTCCGACATGCATATATCTCTCGGTAGTATAGACCTGCATCGCGGAAACGGAATTCCCGTAATTCTTGCATTCGAATATTATAAGGCGTGCTCTCATGTCACGTGTCAGCGTATCCCAAAAGGGATGGCCGGGCCTCAAGCGGTAGGCGATGTCCATGATGTTCAACCCGTCTGTGCTTCTGGGTTGTTGACGTGGGTCAATAAGGAAATCGCCGAACAGGTAGTCTATTATACGTTTGCAGACATCCTCGTACTTCGACGCGCTTCGACGGCCCCGTGGCACTTCGCGGAGCTCCGCGCACAAAGAAGCACCGAAGTCAGGTGGCGGCCCGTCATCGATGGCCGGTTCAATCGGGATAAGGTTGGGCAGGCCGAACGTATTCTCGCTCGCGACGCCCCCGGGCCTGATGACCTGCGGCGCTGGCTCAAGGGCTTCAAAATGAGCCAGATGCTCGAGAAAGGCGCGGAGTTCGTCAGCAGTTCTACGATCGACCGCAGCGCGTCGCGTGAGCTCCTTCCGATCCCAAACCTCTAAGCCGAACTGCCGTTGAACCCATCCGCGGTGCTCCGGAGTGGATTCGGAACTTACAACCAGCACGAGAGTGACCGGGCGTTCCGGAAACGTGCTCAACAGTGCCTTTGATCGACCAGCTATGTTGCGAAGATCGGCGAGCGTGGCCCTCGCTTTTGCAAGAAGCTTGATGTCGATCGCCCATGTGCGCTGTCCCTTTCGGGCGATCAGGTCGAGGGCAAAGCCAGCAGGTGTTCTGAATTCGCGAGCAACGTCATAGTGGTCGGCTCTGAGTATCTGCTCGACGAGTTGTTCAAACCCGCGTCCGAGGTCTCGCAACTGAGCCATCACCCCCTCCCAAGCCCGACTTCTAAATAGAATCCCTTGCTCGGAGGCTGCAATTACAGCTTCTCAGGCGACGCCACCTCAGTCCGTAAACGTTACCGGATAGGTGAAATGCACTTCACCCCCGCCGCGCCGCCTCGATCTTCGCCACGTCGATCTTGCGCATGGTCATCATCGCGTCAAAGGCGCGCTTGGCCTCGGCGCCGCCGGCGGCCATCGCTTCGGTCAGGACGCGCGGCGTGATCTGCCAGGAGATGCCCCAGCGGTCCTTGCACCAGCCGCACTCGCTTTCCTGCCCGCCATTGCCGACAATGGCGTTCCACAGGCGGTCGGTCTCTTCCTGGTCGTCGGTGGCGATCTGGAAGGAGAAGGCTTCGCTGTGCTTCATGGCCGGCCCGCCGTTCAGGCCGATGCAGGGGATGCCGGCGACCGTGAACTCGACCACCAGCACGTCGCCTTGCTGCCCCGAAGGGTAGTCGCCGGGCGCGCGCCAGATTTTTCCCACGGAACTGTCGGGAAAGGTTTCGGCATAGAAGCGGGCGGCTTGCTCCGCGTCCTTATCGAACCAGAGGCAGATCGTGTTCTTGGGGGTCATAAACCGTCCTTTCGTGTTTGCCGGCCCGGTCTGTCCTTTCGGGTTGTGAACCGCAGCCCATCGTTATCCAGCGAAGCGCATCATCCTAGGAGGGGTCAATGGCGACGGAAACACATGAGGGGAGCTGCCACTGCGGGGCCGTCCGGTTCACGGCCGAGCTCGACGTCGCTCAACCGGCCATCGCCTGCAATTGTTCGATCTGCCGGAGCAAGGGCTTGCTGCTGATGTTCGTCGGAGACGGCCAGCTCGCGGTCCGGCAAGGCGAGGGCGAACTGGCCGACTATCGGTTCAACACGGGGAAAATCGCGCACCGCTTCTGCCGGACCTGCGGTGTCGAAGTGTTCGGCCAGGTCGAAGGCCAGGGCGCGGCGGTGAACGTCCGCACGCTCGCCGGCGTCGATCTCGGCGCGCTCCAGCAGCAGCCGTTCGACGGGGCGAGCCGCTGAGGTCCGCGCCTGGGGCGCGCTAGCCCTCCATCTTGAGGGCCTGGATGAAAGCTTCCTGCGGGATGTCGACCTTGCCGAACTGGCGCATCCGCTTCTTGCCTTCCTTCTGCTTGTCCAGCAGCTTGCGTTTGCGGGTGATGTCGCCGCCGTAGCATTTGGCGGTGACGTCCTTGCGCAGGGCGGAAATGGTTTCGCGGGCGATGACCTTGGCGCCGATCGCCGCCTGGATGGGGATCTTGAAGAGGTGCTGCGGGATCAGCTCCTTCAGCTTCTCCACCATGGTGCGGCCGCGGCGCTCGGCCTGGGAGCGGTGGACCAGCATGGACAGCGCGTCGACCGGCTCGGCGTTGACCAGGACCGACATTTTGACCAGGTCGCCCTCGCGGTAGCCGGTGATCGCGTAGTCGAAGCTGGCGTAGCCTTTCGAGACGCTCTTCAGGCGGTCGTAGAAGTCGAAGACCACCTCGTTGAGCGGCAGGTCGTATTGGACCATGGCGCGGCTGCCGACATAGGAGAGCTCGGCCTGGATGCCGCGCCGCTCCTGGCAGAGTTTCAGGACCGAGCCGAGATATTCGTCGGGGGTGAGCACGGTGGCGCGGATCCACGGTTCGCGGATTTCCGCGATTTTCATGACGTCCGGCATGTCGGCCGGGTTGTGCAGCTCGATGTCGGTGCCGTCGGTGAGGCGGATCTGGTAGATGACGCTCGGCGCGGTGGCGATCAGGTCGAGGTCGAACTCGCGCTCCAACCGCTCCTGGATGATTTCCAGGTGCAGCAGGCCCAGGAAGCCGCAGCGGAAGCCGAAGCCAAGCGCGGCGCTGGTTTCCATCTCGAACGAGAAGCTGGCGTCGTTGAGCCTGAGCTTGCCCATGGCGGCGCGCAGGTCCTCGAAATCGGCGGCGTCGACCGGGAAGAGGCCGCAGAAGACGACCGGCTGGGCCGGCTTGAAGCCGGGCAGCGCCGCGGCGGCGGGGCGGCGGTCGTCGGTGATGGTGTCGCCGACGCGGGTGTCGGCCACCTCCTTGATGGAGCCGTTCAGGAAGCCGATTTCGCCGGGACCGAGCTCGGCCACTTCCACCATTTTTGGGGTGAAATAGCCGACGCGGTCCACATCGTAGCGGGCGTCGGTGCCCATCATGCGGATGGTCTGGCCCTTCTTGAGCACGCCATCGATGACGCGCACCAGCACGACCACGCCGAGATAGGCGTCGTACCAGCTATCGACGAGCAGGGCTTTCAGCGGCGCGCTGGCATCGCCCTTGGGCGGCGGCAGGCGGTGGACTATGGCCTCGAGGACCTGGTCAACGCCGAGGCCTGTCTTGGCGGAGATCATCACCGCGTCCGAGGCGTCAAGGCCGATGACGTCCTCAATCTGCTGTTTTATGCGCTCCGGCTCGGCGGCGGGCAGGTCGATCTTGTTGAGGACCGGGACGATCTCGTGGTTGACCTCGATCGCTTGGTAAACGTTGGCGAGCGTCTGCGCCTCGACGCCCTGGGAGGCGTCGACGACGAGCAGCGAGCCTTCCACGGCGGCGAGCGAGCGGTTCACCTCGTAGGCGAAATCCACGTGGCCGGGCGTGTCGATGAGGTTGAGCTCGTAGAGCTCGCCGTTCTGCGCGCGGTAGGCGAGGCGCACGGTCTGCGCCTTGATGGTGATGCCGCGCTCGCGCTCGATGTCCATGGAATCGAGCACCTGCTCCTTCATCTCGCGCGATTCCAGGCCGCCGGTCATCTGGATGAGTCGGTCGGCAAGCGTCGATTTTCCGTGGTCGATATGGGCGACGATGGAGAAATTGCGGATATGGTCGAGGGGGGTGGTCATTTGGTCTCTGCTTTGCCCGGCATGTAGCATCGCGGGGATGCGCTTCAAAGCTTTCCGGGGTCGCGGGCTTTTGCTGGACGCCGCGCGGGGGTAAAAGCGGCGCATGAATCCGTTGATCCTGGTCACCACCGAGGTGCGGCCCGTCGAGGGCTGGCGCTGGCATGCGGCGCTCGACACGTATCTGAAGGCGGTCGTCGGGATCGGCGGCGTGCCGCTGTTGCTGCCGAGCCTCGGGCCGGCGATCGATTTTGAGGCGCTGCTGCCGCGGGTCGACGGGGTGCTGCTGACCGGCTCGCGTTCCAACGTGCATCCGGCGCGCTACGGAGTGGCGCCGAGCGAAAAGCACGAGCCGTACGATCTCGACCGCGACGAGACGGTGTTCCGGCTGATCCCGGCGGCGCTTGCGATGGGCGTGCCGCTGTTCGCCATCTGCCGCGGCTTCCAGGAACTGAACGTGGCGCTGGGCGGGACCCTGATCACCGAGGCGCAGGAGCGGCCCGGCAGCCTCGACCACCGCGCGCCGCTGGACCTGCCGAACGACGTGCGCTTCGGGCTGAAGCATGATGTGACGTTTGAGCCGGACAGCCGGCTTGGCGCGCTGCTCGGCGCACCGTGCATCCGGGTCAACTCGGTGCATCGGCAGGTGGTCGACCGGCTGGCGCCGGGGCTGATCGCAGAGGCGCGGGCACCGGACGGGACGATCGAGGCGGTGCGGGTGGCGGATGCCCAGAACTTCGCGTTCGGGGTGCAGTGGCATCCGGAATACCTTGCCGCGAGCGATGCGCCTTCGGGCGCGTTGTTCCGGGCGTTTGGGCAGGCGGCGCGGGCACGGGCGGCCGGAGCGCTGCCGCTGGCGGCGGAATAGGTCTGGATGCAGGAGCGGGCGCACCACCACGTGCACGACGACGACCACGACCACTCGCATCTTGACGAGATGGAGGTGCGGGTCCGGGCGTTGGAAACCCTGCTGACGGAAAAGGGCTACATCGATCCCGCGGCGCTCGATGTTTATGTCGAGACCTACGAGACCAAGGTCGGCCCGCGCAACGGCGCAAGGGTGATCGCAAAGGCCTGGAGCGATCCGGCTTATCGCGAATGGCTGCTGCGCGATGCGACCACGGCGATCGCTTCGCTCGGGTTTACCGGCAGGCAGGGCGAGCACATGGTGGCGGTGGAGAATACGCCGGACACTCACAACATCGTCGTCTGCACCCTGTGCTCCTGCTACCCGTGGACGGTGCTGGGCCTGCCGCCGGTCTGGTACAAGTCGCCGGCCTACCGCTCACGCGCGGTGATCGATCCACGCGGCGTGCTGGCCGAGTTCGCTGTCGACCTGCCGGACGCGACGCGCGTCCGCGTCTGGGATTCCACCGCGGAAGTTCGCTATCTGGTGGTGCCGATGCGACCGGAGGGGACGGAAAACTGGCCTGAGGAGCGGCTGGCCGAGCTGGTCACGCGCGACTCGATGATCGGAACCGGCCTGCCCCGCTCGGCCGAAGCCCTCGCGTGAACGGGCCTCACGATTTTGGCGGCAGCCACGGTTTCTGGCCGGTCGCGCCGGAGCCGGATGAACCCCTCTTCCATGCGGACTGGGAGCGGAAGGCCTTTGCGCTGGTGCTGGCGATGGGCGGCACGGGCGCGTGGAACATCGACATGTCACGCCATGCGCGGGAGCGGATTCCGCCGGCTGAGTACCTGGCCGCCTCGTATTATGAGATCTGGCTGAAGGGCATGGAGCGGCTGCTCCTCGAAAAGGGGCTGGTCAGCGACGCCGAGCTGAAGTCGGGCCGGGCAGCCGCTCCGGGCACGCAACTGCCGCGCCGGCCGACGCGCGACACGGTCCCTGCCATCCTCGCCCGGGGCGGGCCGGCGGACCGTCCGGCATCCAGCGCGGCGCAGTTCGCTGCCGGCGACCGGGTCCGGGCCAAAAACCTCAATCCCGAAGGCCACACGCGGCTGCCGCGCTACGTGCGGGGCCGGGTTGGCCGGATCGAGCGGGTGCACGGTACCCATGTGTTCCCTGACACCAATGCCGCCGGCGCCGGCGAGGACCCCCGATGGCTTTATTCGGTGAGCTTTGCCGCCCGCGAGGTGTGGGGCTCGGAGGCGCGGGCCGAGGACGAAGTGCTGCTCGACCTGTGGGAGCCGTACCTTGAGCCGGCCTGAAGCGGCGTTGGCGGGGGCGATCTTCCGAGGTGAGGACGGCCCGGTTTTTCCCGCACCCTGGGCGGCGCGGGCATTTGCGCTGACCGTGGCCCTGCATGAACGGGGCGTGTTCTCGTGGAGCGAGTGGGCCGGGGCGCTCGGGGCGGCGCTTCGGACCGAAACCGGCGAAGATCCGGAGGCCTATTGGCGCGCTTGGATGGCGGCGCTGGAGGAAGTGCTGGCACGACAGGGCGTGGCTAGTGGCCGAGACTTGTCGGGCCTTCAGCAAGCCTGGCGCGAGGCGGCCGAACGGCCTCCGCACGGGCAGGTGATCGAATTGCCGGCCCGCGATCACGTTGCCCGGATGGAGCGCAGCGCAATCCGGGACTAGAGCGCCCGGCATTGCGCTAAGCGGCGAGCGAGCCGGCGAAGAGGGTTGCGCCCAGCGCCGTGATGAACAGGGCGGCGGTGAGCTCCAGCGCCAGCATGACCTGGGCGGAGCGGCGGCCATCGCCGCGAGTCAGGCGGCGGGCGATGTCCTTGGCGCCGACAGCCAGCGCGGCAAGCACAGCCACAGTTATGGCTGTGCCGAGCGCCATGAGGAAAGTGGAGGCGATGCCGGCCCAGAAGATGCCCTGGGCCAGCGCAAAGACCAGCACGACGAGGGCGCCGGAACAGGGGCGCATGCCGACCGACAGCACGGCGGCCGCGGCGCCGGACCAGCCGGGTTTTTCCAGGGCAGCGGGGGCGGCATGGTGGGCGCAGCCGCAGGACGGCCCATGCTGATGATCGGCCTGATCATGGTGACGGTGGGCGTCCTCGCGGTGCGCTGAAGGAGCACGCAAGAAGCTTGAGGCCCCTCCCGAAGTCCCTCCCCTTGAGGGAGAGGGGGACGGCCTCTGCGCCATCGCCCAAGCCCGTCTTCCCTTAGTGGCCAGCAGATAAAGCCCGAGCGCGGCCACCAGGGCGAAGCTTGCCGTCTCGAATGCCCCCGCAGTGCGGGTGATGGCCATGCTGGTCATGTTGAGCAGCACGGCCATGATACCCACGACCCCGATCGCGACGATTGCCTGCACCGCGGCGGACAGGAAGGCGATGAGAACGCCGCGGCGCAACCGCTGCTCGTTGGCCACGAGGTAGGACGAGATCACCACCTTTCCGTGGCCCGGGCCGGCGGCATGGACGATGCCGTAAAGGAAGGAGATGCCGGCCAGCCACCAGAAGGCCGTGCCATCCGCCTTGATGCCCTTCAGCGCCGCGTTGAGGTCGCGGGTGAAGCCCGCCTGCATGGCGCCGATGCGCGCAAAGACGCCGCTCTGGCTCGCTTCCGCGGCGGGCGGCGGTGCGGCGGAGGCCGGCGCGTCAATGGCTGCAAGCGCCGCGCCGGAGCCGTCGGGCTCGGCCGGCAGCGCCGTGAGATCGCCGGGTCCGGCGCTCGCCATTTGCGACACGGCGTCGGCGGCGGTTGCGGGCGGCGCAGCGGCGACGGTCGGACCGCCGCAGTTGATCTCGGCGCTGTTCTCGATGTTCGTCGCCAGCTCTTGAAGGTTCTCGGGCAGTTCGCGCTGCTCGGGCCCGATCTCGGCGAGCGCCGCTGCCGCGGCAGGGTCCGGCGCCTCGGCCGGGGTGACCGTCAGCCGGCAGCCAGGGGGCGCATCGACCAGGCGGACCGCCTCGGCGCTCGGCAGCGTCATCGCAATGTAGAACTCGGGATCGAAGACCTGCAGCAGCACAGGGTTCTGCGTCGAGAAGGGCTGCGCCAGCGGCAGCGTGTAGTGCAGGGTCAGCCGGAACTCGTTGTCGAGCTCCAGGTGGTAATCCTTCGGCGCGGCGAAGCCGGCCTGGTAGTCCCCCGCCGACAGGTAGGTGAAGAATTCGTAGTCGGCCAGCGACTGGACGTTCTCCTGCGCCAGCGGCTCCAGCTCACGTGCGGAGTAAAGGCCGTCGCCGTCGGTATCGAGCCCCTGCAGGGCGAAGGTGGAGAACGCCTCGTCGAAGCGCCAATGGTGGCGGATGGCGGTGATCTGGCCGGCGTTGTCGAACACCACCTCGGTAGCTACGTCGATCCATTCATGCGGATGGGCGTTGGCTGCCGCGGGCGCGACGGCAAACAGAGCGGCGGCCGCAAGATCGCGAAGGCGCAAATCGTAACTCCAAAGGGCGAATCCCGGCTTCCCTCCGGGATCCGGGGCAGTGCCCGGCCAAGCGGGCGTTTTCATGGCTCAGGGGTCTTGGGCTAGAGTGGGGCCATGTCAGCACCCTTCCATGTGCGCCGCCTCGGTCCCGCCGACGTCCTCCTCATGCGCCGGCTGAACGCATTGTTCGGCGAGGCGTTCGATGACCGGGACACCTACGGGGCCGATCCGCCAACGGATGCCTATCTGGAGGGCCTGCTCGGCAAGGACCATGTGGCGGTCCTTGCCGCGCTTGCCGGCGAAGAGGTCGTCGGTGGGCTGGTCGCCTATGAACTGGAGAAGTTCGAGCGGGCCCGGCGCGAGTTCTACATCTACGACCTCGCCGTCGCCGAAACGCATCGGCGGCGTGGCATCGCGACAGGCCTGATCACCGACCTGCGCGCCATCGCCTCACGGCGCGGCGCCTGGGTTATCATGGTGCAAGCCGACTACGGGGATGACCCGGCCATCGCGCTTTACCAGAAGCTCGGCGCGCGCGAGGAGGTGTTGCACTTCGATATCGAGGTGGACGGATAGTCAGGGTTGGAGAAGAGCGCCGGTGTCGGCGCGCGCCACGTCGGCCAGCAAGGCAACAAACGCCTTCGCCTGGTGGGCGGCGATGGCCGCGCCGATTTCGGCGGTGGCGGCCGCTGCGTCCCCGGTCACGCCGGCGGGGTTGAGGTCGCCGGCGAGCCAGCCGAAGCCGATCGGGCCGTAAGCGCGCAGTTTCTCGAACTGCCCTGCCAGCGTTTCCTGAAGCGAGCCGAAGCTGTCGGCGGTGCTCATGTCCACCAGGTCGGGCCGGAAATGCAGCATCAGTGCCGTTTCGACCAGGCCGCCATGGACGCCGTAGGCTTGCTCGCTTTCGCCAACCACTCCGGCGGGGAGGCCAAGCCGCGACCACGTCATCGTCACGGCGAGGAGGTCGTGCCGGGCCCGGCACTCCAGCGCCGCGGCGGTCATCGCGGCGACATTGCCGCCATGCGAACTGACGACCACCAGCTTGTTGAAGCCGGAATGCCTGACCCCCTCGCCTGCCGCGACGATGGCCTCAATCAGCTGGGCGGCGGACAGGCTCAGCGTGCCGGGGAAGCGGGCGTGTTCGAGCGAGGCGCCGACCGGCAGGGTCGGCAGCGCAATGACCTCCAGCGCTGGCGGGCACAGCCGGGACGCTTCGGCCAGCAGGCCTTCGGCAATGAAAAGATCGGTGCCGGTGGGCAGGTGCGGCCCATGCTGCTCCGTTGCGGCGAGCGGCAGGACGGCAACGGCCCGCGCCGGGTCAAGCACCGCGAAGGCGCGCTTCGTGAGATCCTGCCAGCGTTGGAATCCCATTCCGCCAAACCCTTTCGCGCCTAAACAGCATTCGCCGCGGGCTGGCGCAACGGGCTTCCCCGCCGCGCACGCCGCTCCCGGATTGCGCTTCGCTCCAGCCGGTCTACGCTCGGCGCGTTGATGGTTTCCCACCGCGAGCTGCCAAGATTCCGTTTTGCGCCGACGCCGAACGGCTACCTGCATCGCGGGCACGCCTTGTCGGCGCTGCTCAACGCACAGGCTGCCGAGGCGATCGCCGGACGTTTCCTGCTGCGCATCGAGGACTACGACACGGCACGCGCCAGCCCGACCTATGAGGCGGCGATCCTGGAGGATCTGGCGTGGCTCGGCCTGCGCTGGGATGAACCGGTTCTGCGCCAGCGCGACAGGTTCGACGCCTACCGGGCGGCGCTGGACCAGTTGCGAGAGATGGGCCTGCTCTACCCGGCGTTCCTGAGCCGGGCGGAGGTTTCGGCGCGGGTCAGCGAGGCGGAAGCGGGCGGCCGACCGTGGCCGCGCGACCCGGACGGGGCGCCGCTCTATCCCGGCCCGGAGCGCAACTGGAGCGATGGGGCGCGGCAGAGGGAGATCGATCGGGGGCGGCCTTATGCGCTGCGGCTCGATACGGCGCGCGCGCTGGAGGGGGTTGCGGATTTGAGCTGGCAAGAGTTTGAGGTGTTGGCGTCGGGGGAGCGCGCGGGCAGCCCGCCCGGTGCGGCGCTGCCCTGGGCCCTCGGGCCAAGCCCGAGGGTGACGACGATTGCCGCCGACCCGGCGGCGTGGGGCGACGTGGTGCTGGCGCGCAAGGATGTTCCGGCGAGCTACCACCTTTCGGTCGTGGTGGATGATGCTTTCCAGGGCATCTCGCATGCGGTGCGCGGGCTCGACATCAAGCCGGGGACCGCCGTGCACCGGCTGCTGCAACAGCTCCTCGGATTGCCCGAGCCGGTTTACTTCCACCATCGCCTCATCCTCGACGAAACCGGCCGAAAACTGTCGAAGTCGCGCGGCTCGGAATCCTTGCGCGCCCGCCGTCTCGCCGGCGAGAGTGCGGCCGAGCTTGTTGCCGGTTTAGACCTCCCGCCTATCTGAGCGGTCTGGGGAGGATCCATGGCGCGAAGCATTTTGATCACCGGCTGTTCGACCGGCATCGGCCGCTGCGCCGCGCGGGGCATGAAGGCGCGCGGCTGGCAGGTGTTCGCCACGGCGCGCAAGCCGGAGGACCTCGCCTCGCTCCAGGCCGACGGAGTCGCGGCGCTTTATCTGGACTACGCGGACGAGGCCTCGATCGCGGCCGCCGCTGAGACGGTCCTCGCCGCCACCGGGGGCGGGCTCGATGCGCTGTTCAACAACGGCGCCTATGCCCAGCCGGGCGCGCTGGAGGATATCCGCACCGATGTCCTGCGGGCGCAATTCGAGGCGAATTTCTTTGGCTGGCACGAGCTGACGCGGCGGGTCATCCCGGCGATGCGCAAGCAGGGCAGCGGCCGTATCGTCATGAACTCGTCGGTCCTCGGCCTCGTCGCGCTCGGCTTCCGCGGCCCCTACAATTGCACCAAGTTCGCGCTTGAGGCGTATTCCGATACGCTGCGTATCGAGCTCGCCGGCAGCGGGGTCCATGTCAGCGTTATCGAGCCGGGGCCGATCCGCACCAATTTCACCAGGACTGCGCTCGGCTATGCGCGGCGCAACATCGACCTGCAGAACTCCATCCACCGGGATTATTACCGCAAGCGGCTGGCGCAGATGGAGCGTGGCGGCATCACCACCGGCGAGCTGGGGCCGGAGGCCGTGCTGGCTGCCCTGGTGCGCGCCTGCGAAGACCGGCGGCCGCGCCCGCAGTATTTTGTCACGACGCCGACCAAGGCGCTGAGCATCCTGAAGCGCGTCCTGCCCAAGAGCCAGCTGCACCGGCTGATGGTGCGCGCCACGGGGGCGGCCTGAGCATGCGCCGCGCCATTCCGCCGGCGGACCGCCGGTCGCTTTATGCGCTCGGCGGGTTGCTGGTGCTTTGTTTCGGGGTTGCCGCGCTGGGCAGCGCCGTGACCCTGCCCGCCGTCCGCAGCTGGTACCCGACGCTGGAGAAGCCGGCTTTCACGCCGCCGGACTGGGCCTTCGGGCCGGTCTGGAGCGCGCTTTACGCCGCCATGGCGGTCGCCGCTTGGCGGGTGTGGCGCAGCGTCGGCGATGCGGAGCAGCGGCGGCTGGCGCTGCGCATCTTCGCACTGCAGCTGCTGCTCAACCTGGCCTGGAGCTTTGCGTTTTTCGGGGCCAAGAGCCCCGGCGCCGGAGTTGTGGTCATCGTGCTTCTGGAAGCGGCGATCCTGTGGACGATCGTGCTGTTCGCCCGGCTCGACCGCCCAGCCGCATGGCTGATGACGCCGTATGCCGCATGGGTGGCCTATGCGGCGGTCTTGAACATTTCCATCCTGCGGCTCAATTAGCCGCGGCGGTCGGGCAGAGCGGGGCTACGTCGATGCAATCGGTCTTCCAGGCGCTGGTGCCCATTGCCGTCGCCATTGTCGCGATCGTGCTGCTGCTCGGCCTGTGGAACATGATGCGCGGCGGCCCGAGCAACAATTCGCAGCAGTTCATGCGCGCCCGGGTGATCGCGCAGTTCGCGGCCATCGTCATCATCATGGCGGCGCTCTGGATGATGGGCCGCTAACAAGCTGTGATGAACGGGCCGCGGCCTTTCTAAATCGTTTACGCTGGGCCGGCGACCTGCCACGCTGATTCGTCGTGTGCTCGGCGCGGGCGGGGTGTCGCGCAGGGATGAGTTATGGCGTGTCTCGTGCTGCGTGGGGCTGCCGCGGCGGTGGTGGCCGTCGGGTTTGCCGCGCCGGTGTTCGGCTTCGAGCTGATCGCCGGGCCGGCCTCCCCGGATACCCTTGAAGAGGTCCCGCCAAGCCTCGCCACAGCCTATGCGCCAACCGCGACCCAGGATTACGACAGCGGCGGGCTGTTCGACGAATTTCGCCTGGGCGCCTCGGCGGGGCTGGACGGAGCGTCGGACAGGTCAGGTGTTGCCATCGATGCAGTGGTGCTGCTCGACCCGCTGGTGCTGCGCTTCGAGAGCGCCTTCGCGACGGACCTGCTCAGCCCACGGCCGCTGCTCGGCGTCAGCCTGTCGCCGGAGGGCGGTTCAAACCAGCTGTTTGCGGGCTTTGCCTGGGACGTTCAGATTACCGACCTGTTCTTTGTGGAGGCGAGCTTCGCCGGCGGCGTGAATGGCGGCCAGCTCGATGTCGACGAAGAGGATGCCGACCGGGTGCTCAGGTGCAGCGTGCACTTGCGTCAAAGCGCGGGACTCGGGATGAAGTTCGGGGACCATCTACGACTGGTCACCAGCCTGGATCACAGCTCCGATGCCGGCCTGTGCGGCGATTCCACCGGGGTCACCCAGGCGGGGGCGGCGTTCGGCTACCGATTCTGAAGCGGCCCCAGCCAAGCGAACTGTGGAGCAGTCGAGGTCGGGATGGTGGTTCTCAACAAGATCTATACCCGGACCGGTGATGACGGCACGACGGCGCTGGGCACCGGCGAGCGGCGGCCGAAATACGACCTGCGGATCGAGGCGTACGGCACGGTGGACGAGACCAACGCGGCGCTGGGCATGGCGCGCGCCGAACTCGGCGGCGACCTCGAGGAGCTCGATGCGGTCCTATCCCGGGTCCAGAATGACCTCTTCGACCTCGGCGCGGAGTTGGCGACCCCGGACGACGGCAAGCCCAAGGACTACGAGCCGCTGCGGATTATCTCCTCGCAAGTGGAGCGGCTGGAAGGCGACATCGACCGGCTCAATGCCGGGCTGGAGCCGCTGCGCTCCTTCGTGCTGCCGGCCGGCAGCCGGGCCAGCGCCGCGCTGCACCTGGCGCGCACCGTGTCGCGGCGGGCCGAGCGGCTGATGGTGGCGCTCGCGGCACACGAGCCGGACCGCGTCGGCCGGCCGGCCATCGCCTACATGAACCGGCTCTCCGACCTGCTGTTCGTGGCCAGCCGCTGGGTCAATGCGCGCGGCGCCGGCGACGTGCTGTGGGTGCCGGGCAAGAACCGCTAGACGGATGTTCATCCCGCTCTATGACAGCAACCCGCTGCGCTACCTGGCCCGGCCGTATGCCAATTATGCCCTGATCGCGCTGACATGCCTCGCCTTCCTCATGAGCGGCGGGTTCGACCGGCTGGCGGTTGAAAGCGCCGCGGTCGGCTGGGGTTTCATCCCCTCCGTCGTCAACGATCTGGAAGACCTGCCGGCCTCCTACGGGGCGATCCCGGAGAACGCGACCTACCTCACCTATGCGTTCCTGCATGCCGACGTGCTGCACCTCGCCGGCAACATGGCCTTCCTCTGGGTGTTCGGCGACAATGTCGAGGACGCGCTCGGCCACTTCCGCTACGTGCTGTTTTACCTGGCCTGCGCGGCCGCGGCGGCCTTCACCCATTCGCTTATCAACCCGGCCTCGCCCTACCCGCTCATCGGCGCATCCGGCGCCGTGGCCGGCATCGTCGGCGCCTATCTGGTTCTGCACCCGCGCGCAAAACTCTGGATTCTGGCCTTTGGCCGGATCCCGCTGCGGCTATCCGCCCGGTGGGTACTGGGCGGCTGGGCGCTGTTCCAGGTTTTCAACATCGTGATCGCAGTGCCGGAGGAGGCTGTCGCCTGGTGGGCGCATGTCGGCGGCATGGTGTCGGGCGCGCTGCTGATCATCGTGCTGCGGCGGCGCGGCGTGGCGCTGTTCGACCGCGGGACGCCGGAACCAGGCTAGCCGGGCGCGGGGCGGAAGCGGGATAGCTGCCACCTTGATTAGCCCGGCGGCGAAGGCTAGTGCCTGCGCCCTGAGCGGAGAACAACATGAAAGTGCTCGTCCCTGTCAAAAGGGTCATCGATGCCAACGTGAAGCCGCGGGTGAAGCCGGACGGCTCGGGCATCGACCTGGCGAACACCAAGATGGCCATGAACCCATTCTGCGAAATCGCCGTCGAAGAGGCGATACGCCTGAAGGAGGCCGGCAGGGCGGAGGAGATCGTGCTGGTCTCCATCGGCCCGGCGCAAGCCGCCGAGACGATCCGCACGGGGCTGGCGATGGGGGCGGACCGGGGCATCCTGGTGCAGGTCGACGGGACGGTCGAGCCGCTCGCGGTGGCCAAGATCCTGAAGGGGGTCGTCGAGGCCGAGCAGCCCGGGCTGGTTATCCTGGGCAAGCAGGCCATCGATGACGACGCCAACCAGACCGGCCAGATGCTGGCCGCGCTGCTGGGCTGGGCGCAGGCGACCTTCGCGTCGAAGATCGAGCTCGCCGACGGGACGGCAAACGTGACGCGCGAGGTCGATGGCGGCCTGCAGACGGTGACGGTCAAGATGCCGGCGATCGTCACAACCGACCTGCGGCTGAACACGCCGCGCTACGCGTCCCTGCCCAACATCATGAAGGCCAAGAAGAAGCCGATCGACACCAAGAACGCTGCGGATTACGGCGTCGACACCACGCCCCGGGTGGAAATCCTGGAGACGCGCGAACCGGCGCGGCGGAAGTCCGGCGTCAAGGTGACCTCGGTGGCCGACCTGGTCGACAAGCTGAAGAACGAAGCCGGGATTCTCTAAGGACCTTTTGCATGACCACTCTTCTTCTGGCCGAGCACGACAACCAGCACCTGAACGAGGCGACGGCGAAGGTCCTGAGCGGCGCGCTGGCGCTGGGCGGCGACGTGCATGTGCTGGTCGCCGGCAAGGGCGCAGGTGCGGTGGCGGCCGAGGCGGCGGCGCTTGCCGGCGCATCGAAGGTGCTGCTGGCGGAATCCGACGCGCTGGAGCACGCGCTGGCCGAGCCACTTTCCGCCCTGATCGTCAGCCTCGCCGGCCCCTACGATGCGATCGTCGCGGCGGCGACGACCACCGGCAAGAACGTCATGCCGCGGGTCGCCGCGCTGCTCGACGTGATGCAGGTCTCGGATGTCATCGAGGTGCTCGGGCCCGACACCTTTCGGCGGCCAATCTACGCGGGGAACGCGCTGCAGACGGTGCGCGCCACGGACTCCAAGAAGGTGCTGACCTTGCGCACCGCATCGTTCCTGGCGGCGGAAGCAGGCGGCGGCAGTGCACCGGTGGAAAACGTGGCGGCGCCGGCCGATCCCGGCCTGTCCTCGTTCGTGGAGAACCGCCTGTCGGCCAGCGAACGGCCCGAGCTCGCGTCGGCAAAAATCATCATCTCCGGCGGGCGGGCGCTCGGCTCCAAGGAAAAGTTCATGGAGGTGATGCTGCCGCTTGCCGACCGGATCGGCGCGGCGGTGGGCGCTTCGCGCGCCGCGGTGGACGCCGGCTACGCGCCCAACGACTGGCAGGTCGGTCAAACGGGCAAAATCGTCGCGCCGGACCTCTATATCGCCTGCGGCATCTCCGGCGCTATCCAGCACCTGGCCGGCATGAAGGATTCCAAGGTCATCGTCGCCATCAACAAGGACGCCGAGGCACCCATCTTCCAGGTGGCCGATTACGGGCTGGTCGGCGACCTCTTCACCATCCTGCCGGAGCTGCAGGCGGAGCTGGAGAAGCGGGCGGCCTCGCAGGCGTGACTTGTTCGGCTGACGGAATGTTTTAGCGCCTTCATCCGCCTGGGTTTTTCCCCCGAAATCCTCGCGAGCGAACAACCGCCGAACGGCGCATGCTCGGTGCGGAAAGCCGCGCCGGAGCGGCCGAACACCCTGTCCTCGCGCGGCATGCTCGCCAGCGCTGTATTAGGAATTCATTCTGGACTCCGGGACCGGTCTGAGCTATAAGCATCGGCGGGCGGCGCGCGTTTCGCGTCGGCCCAGCAGAGGATGCCCGATTGCCGCCCGCCCCGACCTCGCCCGACAAAATCCTGCGCGCCCGGACCCTGTACCGGGAGGGCGTGCGGGTGCGCGACATCTGCGCCGCCACCGGCATGAGCGTCGGGACGCTCTATCACCACCTGGACGCCACAGCCTGCCCGGCACCGCCGTGCAGCGGCTGCCGCGCCGCCGCGAGGTGGCGGGCAATGCCGTGGCGCCGATGCCCTCGGGCGGCCGCAGGAAACTGGCGGCGCGGCTGTGGCGTGCCGCCGAGCGGCAGGCCCAAAGGATCGAGTTTGCGTTGACCTGGGGCCACCAGCGCCCGGAAGAGCGCGCCCACGACCTCCAGGCGCTGCGCGAACTCACACGCATCCTGCGCGACCTCTCGGCATTGGAGGATTCTGCGACCCGCCCCCGACTGGTTGCCGTGGAGCACGAGCAGGCGCTGGCGGTGGAAGGCCGGGCCGTGGTGATCAGCCGGACGAAGGCGGGGTGAAAGCGGCAGCTCGCAGGCATTTTCTCCCGTTCCCATTCGCCTGATGGCCTGCTTTGATCCGCAGTACAGCACGCGGGGGTTGAATCGCTTATGTTCGAGCAGACGTTCAAAAACATCGACGACGTCTTATGGAAGGAGGCCGGCTGCACGACGGAGCTGGACTACACTGAGCAGACCTCGTGGATGCTGTTCCTGAAATACCTCGATGACCTGGAGAAGGAGCGCGAACTCGAAGCCGAACTCCGGGGCAAACCTTACACCGCCATTATCGGCAAACCGCACCGCTGGTCAAAATGGGCCGCACCTAAGACCAAGAAAGGGACCCTCGATCACGACCGGGCGCTGACCGGCCCGGACCTCATCGACTATGTGGATCGCGAGCTGTTCCCCTACCTCAAGGGCTTCCGCACCCGCGCCGCCGGCCCGAACACGATCGAATACAAGATCGGCGAAATCTTCAACGAGATCGAGAACAAGTTCCGCAGCGGCTATTCGCTGCGCGACGCGCTGGAGCTGGTCGACGCCTTGAGCTTCCGCTCGCAGGCCGAGCGGCACGAGCTCTCCGCCCTCTACGAGGACAAGATCAGGCGCATGGGCAATGCGGGCCGCAACGGCGGCGAGTATTACACGCCGCGCCCGCTCATCCGCGCCATGATCGAGGTCGTCAAGCCGCAGATCGGCGAGCGCATCTACGACGGCGCCTGCGGCTCGGCCGGCTTCTTGTGCGAATCCTTCGAATACATGACGCGCGATCGCGACGCGCTGTCCACCAAGGCCATGCAGGTCCTGCAAGAGAAGACCTTCTTCGGCAAGGAGAAGAAGAGCCTCGCCTACGTGCTCGGAGTCATGAACATGATCCTGCACGGCATCGAGGCGCCGAACATCGTCCACACCAACACGCTTGCCGAGAACATCAGCGACATCCAGGACAAGGACCGCTTCGACGTGGTGCTGGCCAATCCGCCGTTCGGCGGCAAGGAGCGGCCGGAGGTGCAGCAGAATTTTCCGATCAAGACCGGTGAGACCGCGTTCCTGTTCCTGCAGCATTTCATCAAGTCGCTGAAGGCCGGCGGCCGCGCCGGCATCGTCATCAAGAACACCTTTCTGTCCAACACCGACAACGCCTCGGTGGCACTGCGCAAGGAGCTTCTCGAAAACTGCAACCTGCACACGGTGCTGGACATGCCGGGCGGTACATTCCAGGGCGCCGGCGTCAAGACCGTGGTGCTGTTCTTCGAGAAGGGCGCGCCGACGCGCGAAATCTGGTTCTACAAGCTCGATCCTGGCCGCAACATGGGCAAGACCAACCCGCTCAACGATGACGACCTGAAGGATTTAGTCGAGTTGCAGGCGACGTTTGAGGACAGCGACAATTCGTGGACCATCGAGGCCAAAAGCATCAACAAGGCGACTTACGACCTCTCGGTGAAGAACCCGAACAAGGCCGAGGAGACGGAGTTGCGCGATCCGAAGGATATCATTGCCGAGATGGTGGCGCTCGACACTGAGAGCGCGGAAATTCTCGCGGGTATCGGGAAGATGCTGTGAGCGCGAGGTGGACGACAACGCCTCTCGGTCAAATTGTAGAATTTCAGCGAGGGCTAACATACTCCAAGGCAGATGAGGTGGATATATCTTCCAATATCGTCTTGCGAGCGAACAACATTGACCTTGCATCTAACTTACTTAATATAACTGAGTTACGTCACATCAGTGACAAGATCGAGGTCCCCGCCTCCAAGAAGCTAAAGCGCGGCTCCCTTCTCATCTGCACCGCGAGCGGCAGCAAGAGCCATCTCGGCAAGGTGGCGCTGATCGATGGGGATTACGACTATGCATTCGGCGGATTTATGGGGCAGCTGACGCCCAAGCCGACTCTCAATTCGAAGTATCTTTTCTATTTCATGGTCTCCGACGCCTACAAAGATCACATTGAAGCTCTGTCCGACGGGGTCAACATCAATAATCTCAGGTTTGACGATCTGAAGCCGCTCGAGATTCCGCTGCCCCCGCTTCCCGAGCAGCAACGCATTGTCACCATTCTGGACGACGTCTTTACCAGGCTGGCCGCTGCAACTGCTAACGCCGAGAAAAATCTCAAGAACGCCCGCGAGCTGTTCGAGAGCTATCTCAGTTCAGTTTTCGTGCCCGAACGCGATGGGTGGGTAACCTCAGAACTGGGGAAGGAAGTTCGGTTCATAGATTACAGAGGAAAGACACCTCCCAAGACGGAAACAGGCATTCGACTGATAACGGCCAAAAACGTCAAAATGAACCGTATCCAGCGGGAGCCCGAAGAATTCATCGACCCGAAAATTTACGATAGTTGGATGACAAGGGGATATCCCCGAAAGGGTGATGTGCTCTTTACGACAGAGGCCCCCTTAGGAAACGTGGCGCAACTCGATACCGACGAAACGGTAGTGATCGGGCAGCGGCTAATCACGATGCAGCCTTACGAACGGGTGCTTGATCGCACATTCCTCAAATACGCGCTTATGTCGCGTCCTACACAGGCGGAGATCCTCAAGCGTGGTACCGGTGCGACAGTCGTTGGGATCAAGGCGAGTTTGCTGAAGCAGGTGCCAATTTCATTTCCACCAAAGGTCTCGGAGCAGCGAGCCATGGCAAAGGATATCGAAAGCAATGCCAGTTCTGTAGCTCAGCTTGAGGAAAACTACCGACGGAAGATGAAAGAGCTAACTTTCTTGAAGCAGTCCATTCTAGAAAAAGCCTTCTCCGGCGAACTGACCTCGCCGCCGTCGCAGGTTCTCCGAGAGGCGGCGGAGTGAACGAGGCTGAGACCCGCGCCGAACTGATCGATCCCGCGCTGCGGGATTCGGGGTGGGGCGTCGTCGCCGACAGCCGCGTACGGCGGGAGACGATTTGCCCCGGCCGCATCGAGGGCGCGGGACGGCGCGGCAAGCCGGAGATCGCCGATTACGTCCTCACCTTCCGCAATCATAAGCTGGCGGTGATCGAGGCCAAGGCGCGCGACAAGGGCGATACCGAAGGCGTCGGGCAGGCCAAGGCCTATGCCGAGAAACTGCAGGCGCGCTTTGCCTTTTCGACGAACGGCCGGCGCATCTACCGCATCGATATGGAGACCGGCCAGGAGGGCTATGTCGAGCGCTATCCGACGCCGGACGAGCTCTGGGCCGAGGTGTTCAGGACGCCGAACGAATGGCGCGACCGCTTCGCCGCCGTGCCGTTCGAGGAGCGCGGCGGCACCTGGCAGACGCGCTACTACCAGCACAACGCCATCGAGAACGCGCTGGAGGCGATCGCCGCCGGCAAGCAGCGCATCCTGCTGACGCTGGCGACCGGCACCGGCAAGACCGCGATCGCTTTCCAGATTGCCTGGGCGCTGTTTCAGAGCCGCTGGAACCTGTCGCGCAAGCCGGAGCGGCGGCCGCGCATCCTGTTTCTCGCCGACCGCAACATCCTGGCCGATCAGGCCTACAACGCCTTCTCGGCCTTTCCCGAGGACGCGCTGGCGCGCATCAAGCCCGACGAAATCAAGAAGAAAGGGCGCGTGCCGAAGAACGCCAGCGTGTTCTTCACCATCTTCCAGACCTTCATGAGCGGCACCGGCCCGGACGGGCAGCCCGCGCCCTATTTCGGCGACTACCCGGCCGACTTCTTCGACTTCATCATCATCGACGAGTGCCACCGCGGCGGCGCCAACGACGAGAGCAACTGGCGCGACATCCTCGACTATTTCTCGCCGGCCGTGCAGCTTGGCCTGACGGCAACGCCGAAGCGGCGCGATAACGTCGATACCTACAAGTATTTTGGCGAGCCCGTTTACACTTATTCGCTCAAGGACGGCATCAACGACGGCTTCCTGACGCCCTTCAAGGTGCGGCAGATCGCGACCACGCTCGACGAGTACATCTACACGCCGGACGACCGGGTGGTTGAAGGGGAAATCGAGGAGGGCAAGCGCTACACGGAGGCGCAGTTCAATCGAACGATTGAGATCGACGCGCGGGAGCGCTACCGCGTCAAGTTGTTCATGGAGCAGATCGATCAGCGCCAGAAGTCGTTGGTTTTCTGCGCCACGCAAGCGCACGCCGCGCTGGTGCGCGACTTGATCAACCAGATGAAGGGAAGCAGTGATCCGAACTACTGTGTGCGTGTCACGGCGGAGGACGGCGCGCTCGGCGACCAGTGGCTGCGCACCTTCCAGGATAACGAGAAAACCATCCCAACGGTCCTCACCACCTCGCAGAAGCTGTCAACCGGCGTGGACGCTCGGAATGTCCGCAACATCGTGCTGATGCGGCCGATCGGGACGATGATCGAGTTCAAGCAGATCATCGGGCGCGGCACGCGCCTGTTCGAGGGCAAGGACTATTTCACGATCTACGACTTCGTGAAGGCCTACGAGCACTTCAACGATCCGGAGTGGGACGGCGAGCCGATGGAGCCGGTGGCCGTAAAGCTGGAGGCAGAAGGAGCGGGAGGGTTTGAGGATGGTCCACAGACCGAACTTGAGCCGCCTTCGGAGCGGCCCCATAAGATCAAGATCCAGCTCGCGGACGGCAAGGAGCGCAGCCTTCAGCATATGACGGCGACGATGTTCTGGAGCGCCGACGGGAAACCGATGTCGGCGGCGCAGTTCGTCGAGCGCCTGTTCGGCGAGTTGCCCCAGCTGTTCAAGGATGAAGACGAGCTACGCCGGCTGTGGAGCCGGCCGGATACCCGCAAAGCGCTTCTGCAGAGCTTGGCGGAAAAGGGGTTCGGCCACGAGCAGCTTGCGATCATCAGCGGGATGATCGATGCCGAGAAGAGCGATGTCTTTGACGTGCTCGCCTATATCGCTTTTGCAATGCCGCCAATTACGCGCGCAGAGCGGGTCGAGAACCGCAAGGGCAAGATTCTCGCGCACTATGACGCCAAGCTGCAGGCCTTCCTTAGTTTCGTGCTCGGTGAATATGTGAAGCAGGGCGTGGAGGAGCTCGACCAGGAGAAGCTAGGGAACCTGCTTCAGCTCAGATATCGGAGCATCCATGATGCCGCTGACCAGCTGGGCGGGGTAAATTCCATTCGCGAGACATTTGTCGGTTTCCAGCAATACCTTTACGAATGACCGGGGCCCGGCCTTTTCTTTCTGGTGACCTTTTGCGGCCCCACATCTGACCAAAGGAAGCGGTTGTGGCCTTGCCGCCCCCTGACCCTCCCCACAAGGGGAGGAGTGCGCCGGGGCGCGGCGGCTGTGGCTTTCCCCCCTCCCTGACCTCCCCCGCAAGGGAGGAGGAGCGCCCCGGCCCGCAGCGGCTTTGCCCGGACTTCGTCCGCTCGCCCTTTGACGGGCCCAGGGCGCGTCGGCCTTGCCCGCCCGGCAGGGGAGACACCCCGCCCAAAAATGTTGCAGTGCACCCTTCCCCTTTGGCCGCGCTTGCACAATAGTTCGGCTGGGCGCATGGGGATCGAATGACGGCACCGTTACAGACCATAGGCGTTATCGGCGCGGGACAGATGGGCAATGGCATTGCCCATGTCTGCGCCGTCGCCGGCTACCACGTCCTGCTCAACGACGTCGCCGCCGAACGCATCCAGGCGGGGCTGGCGACCATTGACGGCAATCTGGCGCGCCAGGTCGCGTCGGGGCGGATCAGCGGGGAGGACCGCAGGAGCGCGACGGCGCGCATCGCCGCGGCTTCCTCGCTCGAGGCGCTCGGCGAGGCCGACCTCGTCATCGAATCCGTCACCGAGAACGAGACGGTCAAGCGAAAAATCCTGAGCGAGCTTTGCCCGGCCCTGAAACCGGAAGCCTATCTCGCCACCAACACATCGTCGCTGTCGATCACTCGGCTCGCCGCCGCGACCGACCGGCCCGAGCGCTTCATCGGTATGCACTTCATGAACCCGGTTCCGCTGATGGAACTGGTGGAGCTGGTGCGCGGCATCGCCACGGACGACGAGACGTTCGAGACGTCCAAGGCGTTCGTCGCCAGGCTCGGGAAGAAGGCGGCGGTGGCTGAGGATTTCCCGGCCTTCATGGTCAACCGCATCCTGCTGCCGATGATCAACGAGGCGATCTACACGCTGTACGAGGGGGTCGGCACGGTCGAGGGGATCGACACGGCGATGAAGCTCGGCGCCAACCACCCGATGGGGCCGCTGCAGCTGGCCGACTTCATCGGCCTGGATACCTGTCTGTCGATCATGCAGGCGCTGCACGACGGGCTTGCCGATTCAAAATACCGCCCCTGCCCGCTCCTGGTGAAATATGTCGAGGCCGGCTGGCTCGGCCGCAAGGCCGGGCGCGGCTTCTACGATTACCGTGGGCCGACCCCGGTGCCGACGCGCTAGCCGGGCGCGCTGTCATGCTTGGTTAACGGAGCGCGCGTAGGCTTCGGCCTCGTGCGTCCACCTTGTCTCATTTCAATAGCATTTCTGGTGCTGACCGGCTGCGACCTGCCCAAGGACCCCGAGGGCACGCTGGAGCGCGTGAGGGGCGGCGAGCTAAGAGTCGGCGTGCTGACCGGGAACCCGAGGGCCGACGCCGAGGACCGCCGGGTCGTCGACGCGCTGGCCCAGGCAGTCGGGACCCGACCGAGCTTTCACCCCGGCGACGCGCATCACCTGCTGTACGACCTGCATCACGGCCGCCTCGACATTGTGATCGGCGGGCTGCCGTCGAAAACGCCGTTCTCCAAGGATGTGGGCCTGTCCAAGTCTGCCGGCCCCCTGTTCCGGCCGGGCGAGGCCGACGACAGGGTGCTGGCAGTCCGCAACGGCGAAAACGGCTTTCTGCGTGCCGTCAACGAGGCGATCGAGGCTTCTGGCGCGGTGGCAGCGCAATGATCGACCAGTCTGCGCATCTGCCCGACAACGTAAGGGATGCATTGCAGCGCGCCCGGCGGCTAGCCTGGCTATCGATCCTGTTCATGGGGTCTATCATCGCGGTGGTCGGCGTCACGATGGGCTCCAGCCAGGCGATGCGGACCGCATGGGTGGAAGATCTGCTCGCGCTCCTCCCGCCGATCTCCTTTCTTGCGGCCGAGCGGCTCAACCGCAGGAAGCCGACCCGCAAATACCCGCACGGATTCGCCCGCGCACATTCGCTGGCCTTCTTCGCTTCGGCTACCGCGCTCACCGTAATGGGCGGGTTGCTTCTGTACGAAGCAGTGGCGACGTTGATCCGCCAGGATCATCCGACGATCGGCACGATCCGGTTGTTCGGCAGCGAGATCTGGCTGGGCTGGCTGATGATAGCGGCGCTCGCCTATTCGGTGGTTCCGCCGGTCATCCTTGGCCGCATGAAACACAAGGTCGCCAAGACGATTTCCGACGAGGTGCTGCATACGGACGCGCTGATGAACAAGGCGGACTGGCAGACCGGCGCGGCCGGCATCGCCGGGATCGTCGGCGTCGCATACGGCTTCTGGTGGGCGGACGCGGCCGCCGCCGGCTTCATCGCCTTCAGCATCTTCCATGACGGCATCAAGGCGTTCGGCATTTCGGTAGCTGAGCTCATCGACGGCGCGCCACGTAAGCTCGGCACGCTCGATGTCGATCCCCTGGTCGAACGGATCTCGGCAGCGCTCAAGGCGCGCTATCCCGGCGCCGCGGTCCGCACGCGCGAGACTGGCCGGTACATCCATGTGCAGGTCGAGCCCGATGCAGAGCCCGACCTGCCGCTGGAAATCGCCCGCCAGGTTGCCGGGTCGGACGAGGCCTGGCGTGTCCTCGAAATCTCCGTTGCGGTGCGCGAGGGCTGGCCCGGAGAACGCGCCGGGTAAGGCTCAGCCCTGGCGCGGGGCGCGTGCGGCGATCGCCGCTTCGATCAGCCGCCGGGCTTCAGGAGAGTCCCATTCGGCGGGGCCGTTCATGTGGCCCAGATGGCAGCCGTCGCGGTCGAGCAGGACGGTCACGGGAAGGCCGAGGGCGAGACTGCGGCTCTTCAGGTCCTCAAAAATCTTCGTCGAAGGATCGAGGTTGAGCGGCAAGTGCTGCGTGCCGATGCTTTGCAGGAACTGCGCCGGGCGCTCCGGGCCGGCCGTGTCGATGGAAACGGGGACCACGGTGAAGCCCTCGCCCCCGAGCGCCGCCTGCAGCCGGTCCAGCGCCGGCATCTCCTGCCGGCACGGCCCGCACCACGTGGCCCACAGGTTCAGGAGTGTCACCTTCCCCGAATAGCTGGCCAGCGTGGTCGGCCGGCCGTCCGGAGCGTTGAACGACAGCCCGTCCAGCTTTTGCGGCGTGCGCGCGATCTGGAACGCGGCGACCTCGCCGCCGACCAACGGATCAAGCTTCTCAGCCGCGGAGGCGGCGCCCGAACAGGCCGCCGCATCGGCGCCGTTGCGCCGGGCATCCAGGGTCACGTATATCCCCGTCGCAAGCAAGGCTGCGCCCGCGATGGCCACGCCTCGCAGCCGGGCAATTCCGAACCGGCTCCGCCTGTCGGCCATTCCTGACTCCTGTTGAGGGACCATGAGCAATTCCATGTGGGGTGGCCGGTTCGCCGCCGCACCCGACGCGATCCTGGAAGAGATCAACGCCTCGATCGACTTCGACAAGGCGCTTGCCGGCCAGGATATCGCCGGGTCCCTCGCGCATGCCCGGATGCTCGCCGATCAAGGCATCATTTCGGCGGCGGACTTTTCTGCCATTGCCGCGGGGCTGCAGCAGATCGCCGCGGAGATAGCTGAGGGCCGCTTCACCTTCTCGCGCGCCCTGGAAGACATCCACATGAACGTGGAGTCGCGTCTCAGGGACCTGATCGGCGAGCCGGCGGGGCGGCTGCACACGGCGCGCTCGCGCAACGACCAGGTGGCCACGGATTTCCGGCTGTGGGTGCGCGACGCCGTCGATGAGATCGACGGCCAGTTGGGCCGCTTGCAATCCGCGCTGGCGACCAAGGCGGAAACCTTTGCCGATGCCGTCATGCCGGGCTTCACGCACCTGCAAAGCGCCCAGCCGGTGACTTTCGGCCACCATCTGCTCGCCTACGTCGAGATGTTTTCCCGCGACCGCGGCCGCTTGGCCGATGCACGACGCCGGCTGAACGAAAGCCCGCTCGGCTCCGCGGCGCTGGCCGGCACGGCGTTCCCCATCGACCGGCAAGCGACGGCGACGGCGCTCGGCTTCGACCGGCCGATGGCGAATTCGCTGGACGGGGTGTCCGACCGCGACTTTGCGCTGGAAGCGCTGGCCGCGGCCTCGATCTGTGCCGTGCACCTGTCGCGCTTCGCCGAGGAGATCGTGCTCTGGTGCACCGCCCAGTTCGGCTTTGTCCGGTTGTCGGACCGGTTCACCACCGGCTCCTCGATCATGCCGCAGAAGCGCAACCCGGACGCGGCCGAACTGGTGCGCGGAAAAGCCGGCCGGGTAATCGGCGCGCTGAATGCGCTGCTGGTCGTCATGAAGGGACTGCCGCTGGCCTATTCGAAAGACATGCAGGAGGACAAGGAGCAGGTCTTTGACGCCCTGCCCAGCCTGTCGCTGTGCCTTGCCGCGATGACCGGCATGGTGGACGACATGGTCCCGGACCGCGAGGCGATGCGCGCGGCGGCCGGTTCGGGCTTTTCCACCGCCACCGACCTGGCCGACTGGCTGGTGCGGGAGGCCGGGCTGCCATTCCGCGATGCCCATCACGTGACCGGCAGGATCGTCGCGGTCGCGGCGGAACGCGGCCTGACCCTGGAGGCATTGCCGCTCCAGGCCATGCTGGAGGTGCATCCGGCCATTACGCCGGCCATCTTCGACGTGCTTTCGGTCGAAGCGTCGGTGGCCAGCCGACGCAGCGAGGGCGGCACGGCGCCGGAGAATGTGCGGCGAGAAGCGCAGCGCTGGATCGAGCGGCTGGTGCGGCGAGCCGACCTTACGGTATGACGCTTTGCGCGCACGGAGCTTGGCGCGGGGGATATCGAATGCCGGTTCGCACAGCCCTTATCCTGATGCTCTCGGCAGCCCTCATCACCGGCTGCGGCCGGCGTGGCGCATTGGAGGAGCCCGGAGAACCGGGGGCCCGTGCCGTGTCAGAGCCCGCGCCGCGGCCCGGCGCGACGCCGCTCACCGCCGACCAGGCCTCGCCTGGCGCGACCGAGCCGCCCGCGGCGGCATCCGGGGCCGCGCCGGAGCGCCGCTTCTTCCTTGACCCGCTGATCTAGGCCGCCTTGCACCATTTCGCTCACCGGGACGGCGTGCTTCATGCTGAGGACGTGCCCGTGCCGGAGATCGCGACGGCGGTCGGCACGCCGTTCTATTGCTATTCGACGGCGACGCTGACCCGGCATTTCCGGGTGTTCGACGACGCCTTTGCCGGCCTGCCCCACCTCGTCTGCTACGCGATGAAGGCCAACTCCAACCAGGCGGTGCTGGCCACCCTGGCGCGGCTGGGGGCGGGCGCGGACGTGGTTTCGGAAGGCGAGCTGCGGCGGGCGCTGGCGGCCGGGATCCCGGCGGAAAAGATCCTGTTCTCGGGGGTGGGAAAGACCGAACGGGAACTCGTCTTCGCACTCGGGGCGGGGATCGGCTGCTTCAACGTCGAGTCGGAACCGGAACTGGAGCTGCTTTCCGAGCTGGCCGCGGCGCGCGGATTGGAGGCGCCGGTCAGCTTACGAATCAACCCGGACGTCGATGCACGCACGCACGAAAAAATCTCCACGGGGCGCAAGGAGAACAAGTTCGGAATCCCGTTCGGCCGCGCCCGCGAGGTTTATGCGCGCGCCGCGGCCCTGCCCGGCATCCGCGTGACCGGGATCGACATGCATATCGGCAGCCAGATCACCGAGCTGGAGCCGTTCGACAACGCGTTCGCGCTGATCTCCGACCTGACGCTCGAGCTGCGCGCCGACGGGCATTCCATCGAGCATGTCGACCTGGGCGGCGGGCTGGGCATCCCCTATCGCGACGACGAGGCGGCGCCACCGTTGCCGGCGGCCTATGCCGAAATCGTCAGAAAACACATGAACAAGATCGGCTGCACCGTGATCTTCGAGCCGGGGCGGCTGATCGCCGGCAATGCCGGCATCCTGGTCACCGAGGTGATCTACGTGAAAAAGACCGAGGGCCGGCATTTCGTCATCGTCGACGCCGCGATGAACGACCTGATCCGCCCGACGCTTTACGACGCCTACCACCGCATCGGGCCGGTGCGGGAAACGGGGGCCGAGGTCATCGAGTGCGATATCGTCGGGCCGGTTTGCGAGACCGGCGACTACCTGGCCCGCCGCCGCCCGCTGCCGCGGCCAGAGCCGGGCGACCTGCTGGCGGTGTATTCGGCCGGGGCCTATGGGGCGGTGCAGGCGGGCACGTATAATTCACGGCTGCTTGTGCCGGAGGTGATGGTCAATGGCGACCAGTTCGCAGTCGTGCGGAAGCGGCCGAGTTATGACGAATTGATCGGCCTCGACCAGCTGCCGGATTGGATGCGGTAAGTCTGCAGCAGGAGCTCGGCAAGTAGCGATGGCCTGGCATTATCACACCAACTACAATCCGCGGTACACGCCCAGGTTTCTATACGCAGAGCCTTTCGACATTACTGCGCATCCGTTCAACAAAGCGCGCCCGATCCCGCCCGAGGTCGCGCCCAGAACGGCCATCCTGCAAAGTTCGCATAAGACCTTCGGGGCTTTGACGCTCGTCTCGGGCGTTTATGGGGTAACGGAACCCCTGCGCGATGCCATCGAGGGCCTGGAGCCCGGTGTCCATCAATTCTTCCCGATCACCCTGAGGCGCAAATCGGGCGAGGAGATCGAGGGACCGTACTTCCTGCTGAACGTGCTCCAGCTGATCGACTGCATTATCTGGGAGCAGTCCAATGCCTACCTGCTGCCGAGCGGGATCTGGTCGAAAGGCAAGGGAGATCCTCGATACGCGCTGCGGCGAGATGCGGTGCGCGGCCGTCATTTGTGGCTGCATCCGCACCCGTATTTCAGGGATTTCATTTCCGACGCGCTCAAGAGCGTTTTTGACGCCCTCGGCGTCAAAGCGCTCGTCTACCATGAAGCGCCGGAAGTTTAGGCGCGCTTTGGCTAAGCTAAAACTTCCGTAACCTCACGCGCCTTTGTGTCGCCACGCTCGTCGCCTGTGCTAGCTTTCGCCCCGACAGGACCAAGCCATTGACGATACGAGAAGGTTCGGACCCGCGCCTGCAGCCGCTGGAACAAGCGGTCGGCCGGGCGCGCGCGGCGATCGCCTGGGAGCGGCTGTGGCCGCGGCTGGTGCCGCTGCTCACGGTCGTCGGCGCCTATGTGGTCGTGTCCTGGTTCGGGCTTTGGCGCATCGACAGCGACTGGGTCAGGCTCGGCGCGCTCGGCGTCTTCGCCATGACGATCCTGTTCAGCCTGTATCGTCTCCTGCGGGTCGCGCTCCCGGGCCGCAACGAGGCGATGCGCCGTGTCGAGCTCGTTTCGGGCTTGCCGCACCGCCCCGCCCGCGGCCTGTCGGATACAATCTCCCCTGTTGCCGACGACCCGGCCGCCCGCGCGCTGTGGGCGGCCGACCAGGCGCGCCTGCTCGCCTCGCTGAAAAACCTGCGGGCCGGGACGCCGCGGCCGAACATGGTGGAGCGCGACCGCCACGGCCTGCGGTTCGCCGTCCCCGTCCTGCTGGCGCTCGCCTTCGCCGTGTCCTGGGGCGAATGGGTGCCGCGGCTGGGCGAGGCCTTTTCGCCGCTCGCTGCCGCGCCGCGCCAGGTCACCGCGCGCGTCGATGCCTGGATCGATCCGCCGCCCTATACCGGGCAGGCGCCAGTCTTCCTGTCGCGCCTCTCAGGCGAAACCCTGACGGCGCCGGTCAGCGTGCCGGAGGGCAGCAAGCTGACGGTCCGGGTGGTGTCGCGCGAGCCGGCCGAGGTCAGGGTCGAAACCGCCGATTCCGCAATCCCGCTGACGCCCAACGAAGACACCCCGCCGGCCGAGGGCCGGGAGGCGATCCTCAGTTACGAGGCCGTGCTGGACCGCGATGCCGCGGTGGTCATCGCCGATTCCGACCGGACGGCGGAATACGCTGTCACGGTCATCGACGACCTGCCGCCGACGATCTCGCGCGGGCCGCTGGAGCCGAACCGCAACGGCTCGTTCAACCTTGCTTTCGACGTGGCCGACGACCACGGGGTGACGGAGGGCAACGTCCTGTTCCGCCCGGCCGAGGGGCAGCCGGACGGGGCTCGGCCGCTGGTCGAGGCGCCGGGCCTGCCGCTGCGCATCGACCGGGCGCAGGCCAGGAAGGGCGTGGCGGTCGCCAACGGCCGGCTGGAGGCCCACCCCTATGCGGGCATGCAAGTGCTTGCCGACGCCAGCGTAAAGGACGCTGCCGGCCAGGTGGCCAGGCCGGCCGATCCGGGCCCGATGATCCTGCCGGCGCGGCCCTTCTACCAGCCGGTGGCGCGGGCGCTCGTCGAGCAGCGCCGCATCCTGGCGCTTGACGCCAACCGCAAGCCGGACGTGGCCGCGGCCCTCGACGCGCTGACCATCGCCCCGGAGCTCCTGGACGATTCCGGCCTCTATCTCGGCCTGCGCGTCGCCTACCATCGGCTGAACGCGGCGCGCAACGACGACGACCTGCGGGCGATGCTCGACTACCTTTGGGACATGGCGCGCGCCATCGAGGACGGCGATGTTTCAGATGCGGAGGAGCGCCTCAATGCGGCGCGCGAGGCGCTGGAAAAGGCGCTGGAGGACGGCGCCTCGCCCGAGGAGATCGCCAGCCTGATGGACGAGCTTCGGCAGGCCATGCAGGAGTTCCTGCAGAGCAAGGCGGCCGAGATGGCCGAGCGCGGCATGCAGAACCCGAACGCGCCGCCCGACCCGAACATGCAGATGCTGACCGAGCAGGACATCCAGAAGATGCTCGACCGCATCGAGGACCTGGCGCAGCTCGGCGACCAGGAAGCGGCCCAGCAGCTGCTCAGCGAATTGCAGCAGATGCTGGACAACCTGCAGACCGCGCAGCCCGGGCAGATGCCGCAGGGCGACCCGCAGATGCAGCAGCAGATGGATGAGCTCGCCAACATCATGCGCGAACAGCAGCAATTAATGGACGAGACGTTTCAGCTGAACCAGGGCCGCCGCCCCGGGCCGCGCAACGGCCAGCAGGGCGAACAGGGGGAGCCGCTCACGGCGGAAGAGATGGAAGAGCTGATGCGGCAGCTGGAAAGCGCGCAGGGCGAACTCGCCGAGCAGCTGCAAAAGCTGCTGGAGCAGATGCAGCAGGGCCAGGGTCAGCAGGGCGAAGAGGGCCAGGCTGGCGAAGGCCAGCAGGGCGAGGGCCAGCAGGGGCAGAACGGCGAAGGGCAGCAGCCGGGCGAAGGCCAGGGCCAAGGTCCGGGACGCTCGCTTGGCCGCGCCGGCCGTGCCATGGGCGACGCCTCGCGCTCACTCGGGCAGAGCGAAGGCTCGGACGCTTATGGCCACCAGGGCGACGCGCTGGAAGCGCTGCGCCAGGGCATGCAGGGCATGATGGAGCAGATGTTCGCCAACCAGCCCGGCCAGCCTGGCCAGGGCCAGCAGCCCGGCCAGCAGATGGGCCAGGGCCGCCCCAATGGCCAGCGCGATCCGCTCGGCCGCCCGCAGCGCACTGAAGGGCCGGACCTCGGCCAGGACGTCAAGGTGCCCGACGAGATTGACGTGGAGCGGGCCCGCCGCATCCTCGGCGCCATCCGCGAGCGGCTGGGCGAACGTTTTCGCCCGCGTTTCGAGCTCGATTACCTGGAGCGGTTGCTGCTGGACTGAGCCGTTTCAGCCGGCTCACGCCGCCTTGTCGGTCTTCTCTTCCGGCACGGCTTCCGTGACGGCTTCGCGGATCTGCTGCAGGGTGAAGGGCTTTGTGACCACGTCGCGGATCACCTGGCTCAGGTCCTCGGCGCGCTCACGCTGGTCGGCGAAGCCGGTCATCAGCAGGATGGGCAGCCCCGGCCACTGGCCGGCCGCCTCGTGGGCGAGCGCGATGCCGTCCATCAGCGGCATCTTCACGTCGCTGACCAAGAGGTCATAGCCGCCGTCGGTCTCGGTCAGGCGCTCCAGGGCCTCGACGCCGTGGCAGGCCGTGTCCACGTCGTGGCCGTCGAGCTGCAGCGCCCGGCTCACGAAGGTACGCACCGCGTCGTCGTCTTCCGTCAGGAGAATACGCATACTGTTCCCCTCATCCCCCTACGCTCGCCTGCTCGAGCACCCCGATAAAGGGCAGCTCGCGATAGGCGTGACCCGCATCCATGCCGTACCCGACGACAAAATAGTCCGGACAAGTAAATCCAACGTAATCGGCTTCGATGTCGGCCCGCCGACCGGCCGGCTTGTCGACCATGGCGGCGATCGCCGCTCGCCGTGCGCCACGCGATTGCATCAGGTCGCGCGCGAATTTCAGCGTCAGCCCGGAATCCAGGACATCATCGATGATCAGCACGTCGCGGCCGGAAACCTCGACCTCGATGTCGCGCACAACGCGTACCTCGCCGGAAGTCTTCTGGCGCGAGCCGTAGCTCGACAGGGAGATGAACTCGACTTCGAGCCGCACGCCGTTGACGGCCAGGGCGCGCAGCAGGTCGGCGCCGAACACGAACCCGCCTTTCAGCACGATGACGGCCAGCAAACCCTGCGGCTCGCTGGCGGCGATCTCGCGCGCCAGGGAAACAATGCGCTCGGCGATCTCCGTTTCGGTGAAGAGCGGCCGCACCGACGGGACTTGCAAGGCGCTCATTGCGTGCTCCCGCGCAGGGTGGGCGCGGACACGGCGGCGCCTGCCTCGGCTGCCCTGCGGAAGCGCAGCACGACTGTCGATGCATTCTCGGGCACGTCGTCCAGTTCGAGCGTGAAGGGAGCCGATTCGCCGCGCTTCAAGGTACGGCCCGGAGCGTCGAAGCCGCGAGAGCCGGCGGCGGCGGTCGCGTCGTCGCCGAAGCTCACCTGCAGCGCCGGCACAGGCAGGTCGGCGCGGCCCGTATTGACGATCTCGCCGCGCACCGAAACCTTGCCCGGCGCACCGGATGCCGGGCGTTCCGCCTGGACGGCGCGGATCTCCAGCCCGTCGAGGTTCACCGGCAGGCCGATCGAATCATAAAGGCCGGCAAGATCGGGAAGGGCAGCCACGGCGGCTTCTCGGCCGCCGAAGAAGGCTGCGATGAACAGCAGCGACGCCAACGCCGCCGTGGCCGTGCCAACACGGGAGCGACGCGGCTCGGCTGCGGGCAGGACGTCGCGCTCGACCTTCGCGGCCCAGGCGCTGTCCGCCGCGCCGGAATAGGTCACAAGCGGCTGGCGGCGCGCATCCACCGCCGGGCGGGCCGGCTCGGACTGGCGAGCACGATCCGGCCGCCGGGACGGCAAGCCGCCCTGGTCGGTCGGCCACGTCTCGCCACAATTGCGGCAAACGATCGTCGGCGCATCGGCAAGCATCGCGATATCCGCGGCTTCGCTGGCCCCGCATGCGGGACATTGGAGCACCACCTGATCGGAACTTGCTACGTCGTGAGGTGGCACTGGCCCGCTTCAAGGATAATGTTATCCCAGGATTTATCGGCCCATATCGTTAACGCCAGCTTAACGCCGCGCCTGTCTTGTGGCGCGCAGGCAGCAGGAACGCCCATTGATTCGGTTTGAGAACGTCGGACTGAGATACGGGCTTGGGCCGGAGGTCCTGCGCGACGTGAGCTTCCACATCGCGCCGGGCTCGTTTCAGTTCGTCACCGGACCGTCGGGCGCCGGCAAGACATCGCTGCTCAGGCTGCTGTTCCTGTCATTGCGGCCGACCCGCGGGCGGGTGCGGATCTTCGACCAGGACGCCACGACGATGACGCGCGACGCGGTGCCGCCGCTGCGCCGCCGGATCGGCATCGTGTTCCAGGATTTCCGGCTGCTCGACCACCTCACCACGTTCGAGAATGTCGCCTTACCGCTGCGCGTCGGCGGGGCGGAGGAGTCGAGTTACCGGCGCGACGTCAGCGAACTCCTCGACTGGGTGGGCCTCGGCGACAAGATGTGGGTGCATCCGCAGGTGCTTTCGGGCGGCGAGAAACAGCGCGCCGCCATCGCCCGCGCCCTGATCACCCGGCCCGAAATCCTGCTGGCCGACGAGCCGACGGGCAACGTCGATCCGCCGCTCGCCCGGCGGCTGCTGCGGCTGTTCGTGGAGCTGAACCGGCTCGGCACCTCCGTCGTCATCGCCACCCACGACCTCGGCCTGATGGACCAGTACGACGCCCGCCGGCTGGTGCTGAACGGCGGTCACGTGGACGTCTATGAGTGAACCGGTGCCCGGCCCGGAGGGCAAGCGGAAAGGCGACACGCCGGGCCTGCGGCTGCGGCGCAAGCGGCGAAAGGGCTCGGCCGGCGGCAAGAAGACCGCGGCGGCGCTGGTCGGACAGATCGCCTCCGGCAGCGACGGCCGCCCTGCCCCGCCGCGCGTCGCCAACCCGATCGTGCCACCGCGCACGGTGGCGCGCCGCACGCTGCTCACGCTCGTCGCCATCATGAGCTTTCTCGCCTGCCTGTCCGTGGCGGCGGTGTCGATCGTCGCCGAGCAGGCGCAAGGCTGGCAGCGGCAGATCGCCGATGAGGTCACCATCCAGGTCAGGCCGGAGGACGGCACGGACGTGGACGCCGCTGTGGCGCGCGCCGTGGAGATCGCCATGCAGGTGCCCGGGGTGACGGCGGCGCTGCCGCTCGACCAGGCGCAATCCAATGCGCTGCTGGAGCCGTGGCTCGGATCCGACTTCGAGCTCAGCGAACTCCCCATTCCGCGGCTGATTGCGGTGCGGATCAACGACGACGCCGATCTGGCGGGGCTGGCGCGCCGTTTGCGCGAGGAGGTGCCAACAGCCAGCCTCGACGACCATGGCCAATGGCTGCAGCGGCTTTCCGCCATGGCCAATGTGATGACCGTGCTTGGGCTGCTTGTGCTGGGTCTGGTTTTCGCCGCCACGGCATTGTGCGTGGTGTTCGCGACGCGCGGCGCCATGGCCGGCAACAAGACGGTAATCGAGGTGCTGCATTTCGTCGGCGCTGCCGACAGCTACATCGCGCGCGAATTCCAGCGGCATTTCCTCATTCTCGGCCTGCGCGGAGCTGGAATCGGCGGCGCCGCGGCGGTCGCGCTGCTGCTGCTTGGGACGTTCTTCGCCCGCGCCGAGGGACCGACGCCGGAGGAGGCGCAGCTGCGCAGCATCTTCGGCGGGCTGCAGATCGGGCCGACGGCCTATCTCGGCTCGGCGATCACCGTGCTGGCGCTGGCCGTCATCATCGCGCTGACAGCCCGGATCACCGTCAGGCGCACGCTGGTGGAACTGGATTGACCCCCAGTCCTTGACGTTTGCGCCATGAGGCTGAGATTCACCGGCATGCACCGACGTCGCGGTCGAACGGAGACAGGAGCGAGGCGAACGAGCGGCGGCGCTGCCCTCGGCTGGCGGATCTGCGGGCTGCTGATGCTCGTCGGCCTTTCCGCCTTTGCCGGCGGCTTCCTGGTTTTCGCTGACCGGGTCGCCAATGCTCCCCTGCCTGCCGAACCGCGCGCCGACGGCATCGTCGCCCTCACCGGCGGCGCGCAGCGGATCGAGGACGCGGCGGCGCTGCTGCAGCAGGGATCGGCTGGCCGGCTGTTGATCAGCGGCGTCAACGAGGCGACCAGCGCGGACGCCATCGCCGATCGCGTGCCTTACCTGCACCGGCTGCTGAATTGCTGCGTGGATATCGGCCGCGAAGCGCATGACACACGCGGCAACGCGGAAGAGGCGCGCGACTGGGCGCGCCGGCTCGGCTACGATTCGCTCATCGTGGTGACCAGCGCCTGGCACATGCCGCGCAGCCTCGCCGAACTGCGGCGCACCCTGCCGGACGTGCAGCTCGTCGCCTATCCGGTGAACCCGGACGGGCGCGACTACGCGCGCTGGAAGCAGGACCCGGAGCTGTTCAAGCTGCTGGTCGTCGAATACACCAAATACGTCGTGGCGCGGATCGCCTGAGGGTCCGCGCGTCGGGAGACCCCGGTGCCGATCCGCTCCGCCCTGTTCAACATCGCCGTCTACCTGAACTTCCTGATCCAGGCGGTGCTGTTCTCCCCGGTGCTGCTCTTGCCCGAGCGGTTCGTATGGCCGATCGCCCGCTTCTGGGTGCGCTCCAGCCTGTGGCTGCACCGGACCATTTTGGGCATCGACGATGATATCCGCGGCCGCGACAACATCCCCGCCGGGGGCCTGATCGTCGCCTCGAAACACCAATCGGCCTGGGAAACACTGCGGCTGATCGAGCTGTTTCCGCGGCCCTGCTTTATCCTGAAACGCGAGCTCCTATGGCTGCCGCTGTTCGGCTGGTACCTCGCGCGGGTCGGCATGATCCCGGTCAACCGCGGCAAGCGCTCCGCCGCGCTGCAGGCGATGACGGCGCGCGCACGACGGGCGATTGCCGAGGGCCGGCAAATCATCATCTTCCCGGAAGGGACGCGGCGGCCGCCGCTGGCAGCCCCCGAATACCGGCACGGCGTCATGCGGCTTTACCGCGAGCTCAACGTGCCCTGCCTGCCGGTGGCGCTCAATTCCGGCCTGTTCTGGCCGCGCCGCTCCTTCGTCCAGCGGCGAGGGACGGTGCTGGTCAGGTGCCTGCCGCCGATCGCGCCGGGCAAGCCGCCCGAGGTGTTTGCCGAAGAACTGAAAAGCTCGATCGAGATCGCCACGGCGGAGCTCATTGCCGAGTCCTTCGCCCGTGATCCGGCGCTGCGCGATGAGGTGTTAAGGCAAACAGGGGCGACCGCCGCATGAGGTTGTGCGGCGGGCCTCGCGGACAGACCGCGAACAAAGATCGCACCTGGCTTGACAGCGACAAGGGGTCAAGGTAACCTGTTCATGTTCTGTTCCGAGGGCGCCATGACACCAGTCTCCTGCTTCTCCAAGGCCGCACTGCAGGCCGGCGTACCGCCTCGGTTCCTTTATTGGCAGGGCCATTCGCGACGCCGGTATCTGTTCACACGCACCAGCATGGAGGGGTTGAGCGGCTTTGACGAAGGGGTGGTCCTCGCCGTACGCGGCGGCGAGGTCGTATGGGCCGGGGAAGTCGGGGAGATTGCTCACCTCGGTGCTGCACGTCTGGGGGGCGAGGTCGCCGTTTATGTCCACCTGCTCGCGGCGGACGCGGCGGAGCGGCGCGCCGTGGTCGAGGAGTTCCGGCCGTGGCTCGGGGCCCAGTGTATGGCCGCCTGAAGGACCCAGGACGGCGCCGTCATGCCGCTGGCAAAACGCCGAGCCGCTCGGCAAGCCGGCTGAGCTGGGCGTCTGGCATGCCCAGCTCGGCGAGATGGGCCGCCGTTTTGATCACGTAGTCGCGGTTTGCGCCGGATGCGCCATACGCGCCGGCGACGATGCGCAGCTGCACGTCCTCGTCGAGCTTGCCCGCATATTGGCCGTGGCCACGGTCCACCATGTAGGTCAGGGCCTGAGCCGTTCCCCCATCGGCGAACCGGATATTGCGGATCCGCTCGAGATAGACGGAGGTGACCTGCTCGCGCGCCCGCAGGTAGGCGATCACCTCGTCGCGCTCGGATGCGGCGACCCGGAAGGCAAGCCCGCGGCAGGTGCCGCCGCCGTCCAGGCCAAGCACCAGCCCCGGATGTTCCGGGGTTCCCCGATGCACCCAGGAATAGACGCAAAGCGAGCGGTGCGCGCCGATGAGCCGCGCCGGCCGCTTCTCCAGGAATGGAAAGCCGGGCCGCCAGATCAGCGAGCCATAGCCGAAAACCCACAATTCCGTCATGGAGTGCGGTCCTTGATGAGTCGTTCCGCCCACTCAAGCCCTTCCATGACCTGACGTCCGGAGACCGATGCGCCGCCTTGTACCCGTCCTCATCATTGTCCTCGTGCTGGCTGGCCTCTGGGCCGTCGGGTGGTTCTGGCTCGCCTCCTGGGCGGAGCGCAATGTGGAGAGGGTGCTGGCCGAGATCCGCGAGCGCGGAGTTGCGGTCGATTGCGCCGATCGCGATGTTGTCGGCTTCCCGTTTGCCTTGAAACTGGCCTGCGGTCCGACCTCTGTTGCCGAGCAGGCGAGCCAAACGCAAGCCCAACTGGCCGGGTTGACCGGCGGAGCGTCGGTGTTCGCGCCGCGCACCGCACAGATCGCGCTCGCGTCCCCGGCCCGGGTTGAATCACCGCTGCTGGCCGCCCCCGCTGACGTTCGGTGGGACAACGCGGATGTCGGCGTCGGAATGGGGCTGAACGGGCCGCAAACGGTGTCCTTCGAGGCGGTGAACATTTCCGGCAACCTGCCCTTGGCCGCCCTTCCGCAAGCAAGCGCCAGTGCCGCCACGGCGAGCGCCGAACTCGAACCGACGGCGGACGGCCGTACGGATGCCGGCTTCGCCTTCACACGACTTGCATTGACGGTGGCCGGGACGGCGCTGCCGCCCTTCGACGGTTACGGTTCGGCGCTGCTGTCCGTGCCGCCGCGCGCGCTGCTCGCCGGTCGGGCCGCCCTGCAGGCGCCGATCTCGGCGCAGGGGGTGGACGTGAACCTTTCGGCGGGCGATGCCCGGCTGCAGGCCGCCGGCGACGTGTCGGTCGACAGTGAAGGCATCGTGGACGGCACGATCACCCTGCGGGTCGCCGGGAGCGAGGCCCTGCCGGCCTTGCTCGCCACCCTGCCGCCGGAGCAGCAAAAGGCGGGAAACGCGGCGATCGGCGCGATGATCGCGTTCGGCAGTCCGACCACGCTGGACGGCGAACGGGCAAGCGAACTGGTCGTGGAAATCGTGCGCGGCCGGGCCAGGATCGGCCCTGTCGAGGTTACGGTGCCGCGCCTGCCGATCTAGCTCGCCGGACCCTTGCCGATGCGGCCGAAATCCGGCGCGGCGGTCTCCTGGCCGGCCTCGATGATGCCACGGCGGATCGCCCGGGTCCGGCTGAAAAGATCGAACAGCGCCTCGCCGTCGCCGAAACGGATCGCCCGCTGCAGCGCCGTGAGATCCTCGCTGAAGCGGGCCAGCATTTCCAGGACGGCGTCCTTGTTGTGCAGGAAGACATCGCGCCACATGGTCGGGTCGGAGGCGGCGATGCGGGTGAAATCACGGAACCCGCCGGCGGCGAACTTCATCACCTCCGATTGCGTGACCTCCTCCAGATGCGCCGCCGTGCCGACGATGTTGTAGGCGATCAGGTGCGGGACGTGGCTGGTGATGGCCAGCACCAGATCGTGGTGGTCGGGCGCCATGATCTCGACATTGGCGCCCAGCGCTTCCCAGAACCTCCGCACGGTTTGCACCGCCGCCTCGTCGGCCCCGTCCGGCGGGGTCAGGATGCACCAGCGGTTGCGGAACAGCTCGGCGAAGCCGGCTTCAGGTCCTGAATGCTCGGTCCCAGCGACAGGATGCGCCGGCACGAAATGTACGCCAGCCGGCAGTTTTGGCTGCACTTGGCGGACAACGGATGCCTTCACCGACCCGACATCGGACACGATGGCGCCCGGCTTGAGCCGCGGCGCGATCTCCGCCGCCACGTCGCCGCAGGCGCCGACGGGAATGGAGAGGATCACCAGGTCGGCGCCGTCGGCGGCATCGGCGGCGCTGGTCGTATAGCGATTGCCGAGGGCCAGCCGCTCCGCGGCGGCCACTGTCTCAGGCCGGCGGCTTTGCACGACTACCTCGCGCGCCAGCCCCGCCTCGCGAACGCCCCGGGCGATCGAGGAACCGATCAGTCCGATGCCGATCAGGGCGAGGCGATCGATGGGTTGTGACATCAGCCGGCCTCGGCGACGAAATCGGCCAGCGCTGTCACCAGGAGGCGGTTCGCCTCCTCGCTGCCGACGGTCAGTCGGAGCGCATTTGGCAGGCCGTAGCCGGCGACGCGGCGGAGCACGAGGCCGCGATCGCGGAGAAACGCATCAGCGTCCGCCGCCGCGCGCCCAGGCTGTTCGGCGAAGTGGATGAGCAGGAAATTACCGGCGGATGGCGTGACCCGCAGCCCAAGCCCTGTGATCTGCTCTGTCAACCAGACGAGCCAACGGCCGTTATGGTCGACCGCCCGCTCCAGATGGACGCGGTCAGCCAGCGCGGCGGCCGCGGCCGCCAGCGCCGCCCCGTTCACGTTGAAGGGCCCGCGCGTGCGGTTCAGCGCGTCGATGACGGAGGCCGGCCCGTAGGCCCAGCCGATGCGCAGATTGGCCAGCCCGAAAATCTTGGAGAACGTGCGGGTCATGACGACGTTCGGCGCCTCGGCAGCGAGCTCGACCCCGCTCGAATAGTCGTTGCGACGGACATATTCCGCGTAAGCCGCGTCGAGCACGAGAAGCACGTTGCCGGGCAGTTCGCGGTGCAGACGGTTCACTTCGCTGAAGGGCAGGTAGGTGCCCGTCGGGTTGTTCGGGTTGGCGAGATAGACGAGGCGGGTGCGCGCTGTCACCGCGGCGAGGATTGCGTCGACGTCCGCCGTCTCGCCCGTTTCGGGAGCCACGACCGGCGCTCCGCCGGCGGCAAGGATTGCAATCCTGTAGACCAGGAAACCATGCTGGGTGAAGATCGCCTCGTCGCCGGGCGAGAGATAGGTCTGCGCCAAAAGGGTCAGCAGTTCGTCCGAGCCGTTGCCACAAACGACTCGATGCGGGTTGAGACCGTAAGCGGCGGCGATTGCCTCGCGCAGCGCGCGCGCCGAGCCTTCGGGGTAGATGTGCAGGCCTCCGGCGGCGCCGCGGAATGCCTCGATGGCGAGCGGGCTCGGCCCGAGCGGCGTCTCGTTGGACGACAGCTTGAACACCCGCGCCGCCGTGCTTTTGTCATCGCCCGGGACATAGGCGGAAATGTCGAGGACGCCTGCGCGAGGCGACGGGATCAGGGGTCGGTTCATTGGATTTGAGCTTATGAGCGGTTTTCCGCGAGGACGCGGATGGGCTGAAAGAAGTCGCCGGCGCGGGACACCTGCTGGATGTCGCCCCCGGCGGCCGCGGCCAACTGATCGAGGGTGGCGGCAACGGGCAGTTCCAGCAGCCAGTGGCGATCCACGCGGGCCGCGACGATGCCGCCGAACGATGCGACGGCATCGGCGATGGCCGGCCCGCCCTCGGCGGCCAGGACCTGAATGTCGGGCGTGCCGTTCGCCTTGACCGGCGAACCGATCACGTAGGCGGAAAAGGCGGCCGGGCGATCCGCACATTCGATGAAGGGGAGCCGGGCGAAAATCTTCGGCGCGGCCTCGCCCAAGAGCCCGGCCCACCATCGGCCCTGCCCTTTGTCCGTCACGACCGCAACTTTCTGGGCGGAAGCGGCCACCTCGGAAACGGCTGCCCCGTTTGTGTCGCAACAGGTCACCGGGATCGAGAAGCCGAAATAGAAACGGATTGCATCGCGCATCGCGAGCGGGTCGTCAGCCGGGCCCGCGGCAATGGCGAACGGCGCCTGCATCGCGGTGAACGTGGTAATGATCTCACGCCAGATATGCTCGACGGTGGTGAGCGGCAGCCCGCCGCGGTGGCGCATCACCAGGCGGCGCATCATGTCGGCCTCGCGGTCGGGACGGAACGCCGTTCCGGGCTTTCCCAGGCCCTTGCTCTCGATCAGCTGCGCGATGACACCTGAGCGCTCGATCAGCAGGCGATGCATTTCCGCATCGATCGCGTCGATGCGGGTCCTGATCGCCTGCAGGGGATCTGGCGCAGCCGTGTCCATGAATTTCCAGCGCTCGCTCTTACGCAGCGGCGCTTCCTAGCCGCGCAAGCGCCCGATGGCAAACCGGCTTAGGCGCTCTGGAGGAACGGCGTCGGGGTCGCGCCGATGACTGTCAGGTAGGCAAGGCTCGAGGCGTCCGGCTTGCGACCGCCCTGCTCCCAATCGCACAAGGTGGCCCGCAAGAAACCGATTGACACGGCCCCGCCGGACATCCTTGGAACGGGACATGCACCACACACCTACCCTGATCGGCGACGTCGAAGAGGTCGCGCGGTCGCAGGTCGACCATCCGGCGAGCCCGGTGGCGCGGTTTGGCGCGGACGAGCCGCTGCCGCTCGACGCCGGGGTGGCGCTCGCGCCGTTCCAGATCGGGTATGAGACCTACGGTGCCCTGAACGCCGACAAGTCCAATGCCATTCTCGTTTGTCATGCACTGACCGGCGACCAGTACGTCGCCAGTACCAATCCGGTGACCGGGAAACCTGGCTGGTGGTCGATGATGGTCGGGCCCGGCCTGCCGATCGACACCGACCGGTTTTTCGTGATCTGCGCCAACGTGCTCGGCGGCTGCATGGGGACAACCGGGCCCGCCTCGACGAACCCCGCGACGGGCCGCTCCTACGGGCTGGATCTGCCGGTCATCACCGTCCGCGATATGGTGCGCGCCCAGCGCATGCTCATCGACCGGCTCGGCATCGACTGCCTGCTGGCGGTGGTCGGCGGCTCGATGGGCGGGATGCAGGTGCTGCAATGGGCGGCGAGCTATCCCGAGCGCGTTTACGCCGCGGTGCCCATTGCCACCGCGGCCCGCCACTCATCGCAGAACATCGCATTCCACGAGGTCGGCCGGCAGGCGGTGATGGCCGACCCGGACTGGTGCGCCGGTAAATACGCGGCGCTGGGCAAGAGCCCGCGCAAAGGGCTCGCGGTGGCGCGCATGGCCGCTCACATCACCTACCTTTCCGAAGAAGCGCTGCATCGCAAGTTCGGCCGCCAATTACAGGACCGCACGGCGCTGACCTTCGGCTTCGACGCGGACTTCCAGATCGAATCCTACCTGCGCCACCAGGGGATGACCTTTGTCGACCGGTTCGACGCCAATTCGTATCTCTACATGACGCGCGCCATGGACTACTTCGACCTGGCTGAGGACTATGGCGGGGTGCTGGCGAAGGCTTTCGCAGGCTCGCGCACGCGTTTCTGCGTCGTCTCCTTCACCAGCGATTGGCTGTTCCCCACCTCGGAAAACCGCACCATCGTCCATGCGCTGAACGCGGCGGCGGCCAACGTGTCGTTCGTCGAGATCGATACCGACCGCGGCCACGATTCCTTCCTGCTCGACGAGCCGGAGCTGTTCGCCACCATGCGCGGCTTCCTGTCGGCGGCGGCGCGCCGCAGGGGTGTGCGATGACCGCCATGCAGGACCGTCTCCTGGCGGCCCATCCGGAGCGCTTCGACCTGAAGATCATCGCTGGCTTCATCACGCCCGGCGCGCGGGTGCTCGACGTTGGCTGCGGCGACGGCGCGCTGTTGCAGCGGCTCGAGGAGGAGAAGCAGGCGGACGGGCGCGGCATCGAGCTGTCGCAGAAGGGTGTCAACGAAGCGGTGGCGCGAGGCTTGTCGGTGGTGCAGGGCGACGCCGACCACGACCTGGCGACCTATCCCGACAACGCCTTCGACTTCGCCATCCTCAGCCAGACGCTGCAGGCCACGCACAATCCGCGCGTGGTGCTGGAGGAACTGCTGCGGATCGGCCGCAAGGCCGTCGTCTCCTTCCCCAATTTCGGCAACTGGCGGGTCCGCACACAATTCGTGTTCAACGGGCGCATGCCGATCACTGACGATCTTCCGTACAGCTGGTACAACACGCCCAACATCCATTTCTGCACGGTGCGGGACTTCGTCGATCTCCTGGACGAGGTGCACGCCAAGATCGAGGCGGCGGTGGCGCTTTCGGGCCGGGGCCGCGTGCTCAGGCGCTCCCTGCCGCTGTCCTTGTGGAATCTCGTCGCCGACCAGGCAGTTTTCCTGCTGTCACGGCGGTAAGCGGCCCAACACGCCGATGCTCGGCCTAAGCGCCGGACGGAAGGCGGGCGCCAGGCTTGGCGCCGCGCGGACGCGCACGCCCTGCACGGTTCGCTTCACCGCGGAAACGACAATGACGCCGGCAAAAGCCGGCCAAAGAAGGCGGCCGGCCCGGTCCAGCGCCAGGGCCGAGCCGAGAAACAGGCGCCACGCCACGGGCGGCATGTGGAGCCCGGTGAGCCACGCGCCTGCTTCGAAGCCCGCCTCAGCGAACAATTGCCGCAACTGGCCGCGCGTATAGGGGCGGCCATAGCCGAAGGGAGAAAGGTCGGAGCGGGCCCAGGGCCCCTGCCGGTTCGGCGCTACCACCACCAGGCGGCCGCCGCCGGTCAAGACGCGCCTGACCTCGGCCAGGAGGGCCTGCGGACGCGGCGACATTTCCAGGCCGTGGACCATCAGCACGAGATCGATGCTGGAGTCGGGCAGCGGCAGCTTCGCCTCGTCGACCAGGGCAGTGGCCGACCCGCCTTCCGCCGGCCAGTCGATGACGCCCTGTCCGGCCGGCATGAAGGCCAGGATCCGCTCGGCACCCTCGGCGGTGGCGGCCAGGTAGGGCGTAGCGAAGCCGAAGCCGAGCACGCGGGTCCCCGCGTCCACCTGGACAAGCTGGCCGATCACCGGGCCGAGCTGGCGCACCGCCATCCGCCCAACGGGAGCGGCATAGAAATCGCGCAGGTCGAGCACGTCGAGATACATGGCCGCATTATCCATGCCCGAGCGGGCCCGTCGAGACGGGCATTCGCGCCGAAGCGGGTGACAAACCGGGCGGGCCCGGGCAAAAGCCTCCGGTGCCCCGCACTTTCCGGAGATACCCAATGGCGAAGCTTGAAGTCGTACAATTGCCGGCGCGGTCCGACAACTTTGCGGTGCTGCTGCATGACCCGGTGACGCGGGCCACCGCGGCCATCGACGCGCCGGAAGCCGATCCCATCATCGCGGCGCTCACCGAGCGCGGCTGGCTGCTCGACCACATTTTCGTCACCCACAAGCATCTGGACCACATCGAGGGCATCCCGGCCCTCAAGGCGGCCTATTCGTGCGCCGTCACCGGGCCGGCAGCGAGTGCCGCGGAAACCGGGCTCTACGACCGTACCGTGGACGACGGTGACACGTTCCACTGGGGCGGAACCGAACTGCGCGTCCTCGCCACGCCGGGCCATACGCTGGATCACATCTCCTACTGGCTACCGGAGCAAAGCCTGGTGTTTGTGGCCGATACGATCTTCGCGCTCGGCTGCGGCCGGGTGATCGAGGGCACGCACGAGATGATGTGGCGCTCGATCGACCGCCTGCGGCAGTTGCCAGAAGAGACGGTTCTCTATTGCGGCCACGAATACACCCTGTCGAATGCCAAATTCGCAGTCACCGTCGATCCGGAGAACCGCGAGCTGCGGGCCAGGCTGGAGGAGGTTCAGCAGCTGCGCGAGGCTGGTCAGGCGACGCTGCCGACCACGATCGGCCGGGAGCGGGCAACCAATCCGTTCCTGCGCGCCAATGAGCCCGCCGTTGCGGCCGCTGTCGGCATGCAGGGCGCCGACCCGGCCCGTGTGTTCGCCGAGATCCGCACCCGCAAGGACCGGTTCTGAAGCTGCTGCCTCGTCGCTAGCGCTTCCAGCAGCGCCTTGCCTGGACGGCATACCGCGCTCAGGAACTCGTTCGGCACATGCTGTCGCCACGGAAATCGGCGAGCGAGCGGTTCACTTCCGCGCCGTAAAGGAAGATCAGCGCCTGGATGTAGAGGAAGAACATCAGGATTACGATGCCGGCCAGCCCGGCATAGGTGGTGCTGTAATTGGCGATGCTGGTGATGTAGAAGCCGAACAGTTTTCCGGCGATCCACCAGCCGATGAGGGTCAGGAGCACGCCTCCGACCACCTTCTTCAGCCGCCGCCGCTCGCGTCGGGCCGGCAGCAGCATGTGGAAGGCCAGCAGCATCGCGAACGTGATCGCGGCCAGCAAGGCCTGGCGGCCGAATTCCAGCATTCGGACCTCGAAGGCGCGTTCCGGAAAATAGCGGTGCACGAACTCCATGCCGAGGGGAACGGCAATGCCAAGCCCGGCAACGGCGAGGATAAACGCCATGCCGATAAAGACGAAGAACAGGCTGCTGGCGTAGCGGCGCACCATGTGCCGGTGTTCCGTGCAACCATAAGCGCGATTGAGACCGTCGCGGATCGCCTCCACGGCACTGGTGATGGAGATCAACGTCACCAGCAGGCCGAAGGTGAGCGGACTGGCCCTGCCGGCGGTGGCGAAGATGCGGTTCAGCTCGGGCTCAAGCGTGCGGATCACGTGGCCGGGAAGTACGGCCAGCGCCTCGCGGCTGATGTAGTCGGAAAGGTCCGCGCCGCCGAAGCTGGCGCCAAGGGCGACCAGAAAGATCACAAAGGGGAACAGCGCGAAGATAAGCGAATATGCGATTGCGCTGGCCACCATGAGCCCATCATGGCGGATGAGGCCGTCAAAAGAGTCATGCAGGATCGCCCAGGCTGGCCGGAACGGGCGCAGTCGCCGGCTCCATGCCTTCAGCACAACGCGCTGCGGTCTCAACCGCTCCTTCAGCGCGTCGCGATACGGGTCGAACCGGCCGCGCGCCTGCCTGATCTCCACTTCGGACATAGAATTCCGATCCGGAACGACGGGCCGCCGCGGCGACCCATCGCCATGTAATAAGCGACCGATCCGGCGCTAATGCGGCGAATCAGCCGTTGGCCATATACTGACCGCCGTTGATTGACAGAACTGCACCCGTCATGAACGCGCTCTGCTCGGAAGCAAGGTAGACCACCAGCGCGGCAATCTCCTCCGCCGTGCCGAGCCGGTTGACCGGGATGCCTTGGACGATGCCCTCGAGTACCTTCTCCGGCACCGCCGCCACCATCTCGGTATTGATGTAGCCGGGACAAACGCAGTTGACCGTGATGCCCTTGCGCGCGTTCTCCAGGGCCAGGGCCTTGGTGAAGCCGATGACGCCGGCCTTGGCCGTCGCATAGTTCACCTGGCCGATCTGGCCCTTCTGGCCGTTGATTGACGAAATATTGATGACGCGGCCGAAGGAGCGCTCGCGCATCCCGTCGATCACGGGCCGGGTCATGGTGAACATGGAATCAAGGTTGGTCTTCAGCACCGCCGACCAAGCGGCAAAATCCATCTTGTGGAACCAGCCGTCGCGGGTGATGCCGGCATTATTGACCAGGATGTCTATGGGCCCGACCTCGCCGGCGACGCGCCTTACTCCGTCAGCGCAGGCGGCCTCGTCCGCCACGTCCCACTGGAACACGGCGATGCCGGTCTCCTGGCGAAAGGCCTCAGCCTTTTCGCGGTTGCCGGCATAGGTCGCGGCGACCTTGTGCCCGGCATCCTGGAGGGCGCGCGAGATCGCCGCCCCAATGCCACGTGTTCCTCCGGTCACCAAAGCGACCCTGCTCATACGTTCCTCCTTTGCCGACCCTCATCGCGGGGTCTTTCTCAGACGTGCCCGGATCTGGCCGGGCGACGCGGTCAGTCGCGCGCTACGCAGAGCGCAATGCCCATGCCGCCGCCGATGCACAGAGTGGCGAGGCCCTTCTTGGCGTCGCGGCGCTTCATCTCGAACAGCAGCGTGTTGAGCACCCGCGCGCCGGAAGCGCCCACCGGGTGGCCGATAGCAATGGCGCCGCCATTCACGTTGACGATGTCGGTGTTCCAGCCGAGGTCCTTGTTGACCGCGCAGGCCTGCGCGGCAAAAGCCTCGTTGGCTTCCACCAGGTCGAGGTCGTCGGGGCGCCATCCCGCCTTTTCCAGCGCCCGCCGGGAGGCGGGGATCGGCCCGGTCCCCATGATAGCCGGGTCGACGCCGGCGGTGGCCCACGACACGATGCGCGCCAGCGGCTCGATCCCGCGCCGCTCGGCCTCCTCGGCCGACATCAGCACGGCCGCCGCGGCCCCGTCATTAATCCCCGACGCATTACCGGCGGTGACCGAGCCCTCCTTGTCGAAGGCGGGGCGCAGCTTGGCGATGTTGTCCAGGGTGGTGCCGGGGCGGATATATTCGTCCTGGTCGACCACGACCTCGCCCTTCCGCGACTTGACCGTCACCGGGACGATCTCGTCCTTGAAGCGTCCCGCCTTCTGCGCGGCCTCGGCCTTGTTCTGCGAGGCGACGGCGAACTCGTCCTGCTGCTGGCGGGTGATCTGCCATTGCTTGGCGACGTTCTCGGCGGTGATGCCCATATGGTAGCCGTTGAACGCGTCGATCAGGCCGTCCTTCAGCATGGTGTCGACCATGGAATAGTCGCCCATCTTGACGCCGGAGCGGAGATAGGCGGCGTGCGGCGCCATCGACATGGATTCCTGGCCGCCGGCCACGATGATGTCGGCGTCACCGGTCTGGATCTGCTGCATGCCGATCGCCACGGCCCGCAGCCCGGAACCGCACAGCTGGTTGAGGCTCCAGGCCGTCGCCTCCTTCGGCACGCCGGCGCCCATGGCCGCCTGGCGCGCCGGGTTTTGCCCCTGCGCAGCGGTCAGGATCTGCCCGAGGATCACCTCCTGGACTTCCTCGGCCGCGACCGAGGCGCGTTCCAGCGCGCCGCGGATGGCGATGGCGCCGAGTTCGTGGGCCGGAAGGGTGGACAAAGCGCCGTTGAACGAGCCGACCGGGGTGCGCGCCGCGCTGGCGATCACAATGTCCTTCACGAAGAGCCTCCACTGCCGAATGGCGCCGCTTGCAGGCGCGGCATTGTCCAACGGTTAAAGAGTGCTGTGCCGAGGGCTGTCAATGACGCCGCCCCGGATACAGCCTGGCAGCCGGCCCGTTCACCGCACCTGCGAAATCGCTGGACCGGCCCGCGGCTTCGTTCTTATCTGAGCAGGACGAGGGCGGCTGAAGGAGCCTCAATGGCGAGCGACGAACCGACGGTCATCAAAAAATATGCAAACCGTCGCCTCTACCATACCGGCACGTCCGCCTACGTCACGCTCGACGGCCTGGCGCGCATGGTGAAGGCAGGCGAGGAGTTCGTCGTCACCGATGCCAAGACCGGCGAGGACATCACCCGGGCGGTGCTCGGCCAGATCATCTTCGAGCAGGAAGGGCGCGGCCAGCATCTCCTGCCCATCGCCTTCCTGCGCCAGCTGATCCGCTTCTACGGGGACTCCATGCAGGCGGTGCTGCCGAGTTACCTGGAAAGCTCGCTGTCGAGCTTCACCCGCAACCAGGAGCAACTGCGCGAGCAGATGACGCGCGCCTTCAAGGGCAACCCTCTGACGCTGGTCGAGGAACAGACGCGCCGCAACATGGAGATGTTCAGCGAGGCGATGCGCATGCTGACGCCGTTTGCGCCGGGAGGGGCCAATTCCGCCGCGCCTGCCGACCGTGCCGGCAAGGACGCGAAGAAGCCGGCCGAGGGCGAAGACATCGAAGCGCTGCGGCGGCAGCTCAACGAGATGCAGAAAACCATCGACACCATCGCCGGCCGCGGCTGAACCCAGGCCGGCCGCCCTATTCGGGCCGCAGCACCGTGATAGCGGCGATCAGCACGAAGGCGCCGACGCCGAGCTTCCACGCATCGGCGCGCCGCCGCAGTCCCGGCAGGCCCAATGGCCTGATCACTTGGACCAGCATGGCCAGGCCCAGCATCAGCGTCAGCGCTCTCGTCATCGCAGCGTGATGGACGGCTGCGCGCTCCAAAGCAAGCCGCCCCTCCCGCCCGGCAATTCCTGCCGCCTTCGGCCACCGCGATAATTTCCAGGTAAACTTTCCATGGCCATATGGCTCAGACCGATTCCCGCCCGCAGCGAGCACCCATGGCCGAAGTGATTCAGTTTCCGCGCAAGCCGCAGGTGCCCGAGGAGGAGTGCGGGATCGATCTTCTGACCGCGGTGGACGCCGCCATTCGCGATCTGCGCGAGATTTCCCGGCGGTGGGGCGACGACGCGGCCCGCAAACAGGCCGACGAGTGCCGCACCATGCTGCAGCGGGCCTATGACGACGCGCTTTCACACGGGTGACAGCTGCTGGCGGCCAGGCGCGGCGTCGACTGTAAAGGTTCCGTTAACAAGCTATGTCGCTAGAGCAATGCTGCAGTGCGGTATGTCTGGTTGTGCAGCGCAGCAGACCGCCTAACTTGGAAGTCAAGAAGCGGAAAACGCCAATCGCCTGAATGGGAGGAAGCCGTCCGCGCACTCACATCAGGAGATCACGATGGCCTACATTACCAGCGAATACGGCGTTGCCGTCCCGTCACGCTCAGGCGCAGCGAAGGCAGGACTTGCGGGCCTCCTCCAAAGTTTCCGGATCTACCGCCAGCGGCGCGCAATATACCTGCGCACTCTGCGCGAGCTGCAATCCTACCGCCCGCACGAACTGCACGATCTGCGGGTCCAGTCGGCCGATTTCGAGGAGCTTGCCCGCAAGCAGGCCGGGTGGTGACTGGGGGCCCGACCTCAACGTCGATTTCTACTCGGGCGCCGTCTAACACCTGCTCGGCATCGCCCGCGACCTGTTCGTGCCGGTCTTCGCCATCGGCCGGGTGCCGGGCTGGACCGTGCAGACCCTCGGGCAGTTCGACAACAACATCCTGATCCGGCCGCTCACCCTCTATTCAGGGCCGGGCCCACGCGCATACATTCCAATCGACAAGCGCGGGTAGGCGCTCAAAGGGGATTTTCTGATGCGTGAGGGCTGGCGCTGGTTCGGGCCGAACGACCCCGTGCGGCTCGATGACATCCGCCAGGCAGGCGCCAGCGAGATCGTCTCGGCGCTCCATCAGGTGCCGATCGGCGAAGCGTGGACCGAACGCGCGGTGGCCGAGCGCAAGGCCCTGATCGAGGAGCACCGGCGCGCGCCGCTTGCCTGGACGGTGGTGGAGTCAATCCCGATCCCAGACGATGTCAAACGCATGGGCGGCAAGGCGAAACACTCGATCGAGGCGTGGATCGCCAGCATGGAGGCGCTCGCCGCCTGCGAAATCCGCATCATCTGCTACAATTTCATGCCGGTCATCGACTGGTGCCGAACCGACCTGGAATGGAAGCTGCCCAACGGCGCACGGGCGTTGCGCTTCGACCAGACGCGCTTTGCCGCCTTCGACCTCTACATCCTGGCCCGGCCCGGCGCCGAGGCGGACTATTCGGAGGAGCAGCGGGCCGCCGCCAAGGAGGCCTATGAGGCGATGGGCCAGGAGGAGATCGAATACCTCGTCATGGTGATCGCCAGCGCCTTGCCTGGTTCGACCACGGAACCGCTGACTGTGCCGGGCTTCCGGGACAAGCTTGAGGCCTACCGGGACATCGACGCCGAGGTCCTTCGACGCCACTTGGTGGAGTTCCTCGAAGCGGTGACCCCGGTGGCCGAATCACTCGGCGTGGCGCTCACGCTGCATCCAGACGACCCACCTCGCCCGCTGTTCGGGCTGCCGCGCATCGCCTCCACGGCGGAGGATTACGCGGCGCTGTTCGACGCGGTGCCCTCGAAAGCCAATGGCATGTGCTTCTGCACCGGCTCGCTTGGCGTTCGCGCCGCCAATGACCTTCCCGCCATGGCGCGGCGCTTCGGCCCGCGCATCGCGTTCGCGCATCTGCGCGCCACGCGGCGGGAGCCGGACGGCTCGTTCTTCGAATCGGATCACCTGGAGGGCGACGTCGACATGATCGCCGTACTCAAGGCGCTGCTGGACGAGGACCGCCGCCGCCCGGAGGGCCGAAATATCGTGTTCAGGCCGGATCACGGCCACCGTATGCTGGACGACCTCGCCGCCACAAAGCGGACCAACCCCGGTTATACGGCCATCGGCCGGCTGCGCGGGCTGGCCGAGTTGCGCGGCGCCATCCGCGCACTGCAGCACGGCTAGGCTAGCCGGCGGAAGAAGCCGGGCAGGGAAAAAGCTCGATCATATTTTCGTAGAGGAGATAGGCGGCCGGCTCGCCGTTTCGGTCGGGACGGTCTTGCAACTGCCGGGCAAAGATCTCGACGATCTGGCCGCTCGTCAGCTCGGCCGGCAGGCAGAACTTATCGCCTGAGTAATAGGCTTCCAGCGCCGACCAGCCGTCGAGCGCGCCGGTCACGAAACCGACGCACCAGTCGTTGCTGCCGGCGCACAGTTCGCGGGCCTGCTCGCCGGAGGCGAAGAGGTTGGCCGCGGCCGATGTCGATGGGTGAAGGAAAGCGGCGGCCAAGCCTGCCGCCGCACCGATCGCAACGCAACGCACTCGAACGCGGTTCACAGTCCACCGTATCACGGTTGCGCCGTGCCGGACAGCGCGCCTTGCGCTTTCACCCCTAGTTGAGGACTTGCAGTTTAACCTTCGCCACGCCCGAACCGATCATGTTCACCGCCTGCGCGGCGCCGCGGGACAGGTCGATGATGCGCTTCCCCGCATAGGGACCGCGGTCATTGATGCGTACCACGACCGACTTGCCGTTCTTCTGATTGGTCACCCGCACCTTCGTGCCGAACGGCAAAGACCGGTGGGCGGCCGTGAGCCCATTCATGTTGAAGCGCTCGCCGTTGGCTGTTTTCCGGCCATGAAACTGGCCGCCATACCAAGAAGCTGCCCCAGAAACCGCCCTCTGCCCAGATTTACTTTCCTTCGCCCCAGCAGCACCGGCCCCGGCGACCATGGCAACCGCAATAAAAGAGTATATACAAGCATTCCTGAACTTGCAAAGCATTCTATGTCGACCTGGGTTGTTTCTGTCGATTCGCTTGATCGCGAGAACGCCGTTCTACCGGGAAATGTGACGAGACTTTGCGCAGAGCTGGGCTTGGACGTGATGATTTCGCGTCACGCAGTTTCGTTCCCCTGAGGCGGTGTGGTGGGATGCCGCACCCTAAAGCAAGCTTAGGGCCCGTCCGTCCCGGCGAGTTCCTCGGCGTGCTCGCCGGCGATCGCCAGTTCAGGATGGCGCATCACCAGCAAGGATCGCTCGGCTGCGAGCTGTTCCCAGGTCTTGGCCATTTCCAGCAGCTGGTCGCGCTTATCGCCCGGCGCCATGTTGCGCGCCAGGTTCCGGCACTCCTGAGCATGGATCCTGTATTCCGAAGCCTTCTTCATCGCGTCCTCTTGCCGGGGATGGGCTGGCCCGCTGCCGCGGCCTGGCCCTTTATCGCCGAAGCGAAGCTCCGATCCAACCCGCAGCGCCCGCGGCCCGAGCAAGCGCCGACACTCGCTTGCCAGGCGCCAGCCCTGCTAATGAGTTGGCCCGCTGGTCCTCTTCCCTCGGTATCATGACCCTTGTTTTCGACGGCCATAACGACGTGCTGCTGCGCCTTGCCCGGAAATCCGAGCCGGATGGCGGGGTGGCGAGTTTTCTGGCCGGCGACGGCGCCGGGCAACTCGATCTGCCGCGCGCCAAGGCTGGCGGGTTCGTTGGCGGGCTGTTTGCTGTGTTTGTCCCCTCGCACGAGCTTGAGGGCGATCGCTACGACCTGATGCGGGACGCCGAATACGACATCCCGCTGCCGCCCGCGGCGGAGATGACCTATGCCCAGAGCTACGCCCTCGGGCTCGTCTCGCTGCTGTTTCGCATCGAGCGTGCCTCGGGCGGCAGCGTGCGCGTCTGCCGCAGCGCGGCCGAGATCAGCGCGGCGACCCAGGCCGGGGCGCTGGCGCCGGTGCTGCACATGGAGGGCGCCGAGCCGATCGACCGCGACTTCAAGATGCTGGACGTGCTGCATGCCGCTGGCCTGCGCTCGCTCGGGCCAGTCTGGAGCCGGCCCAACATTTTTGGGCATGGCGTTCCTTTCCGGTTCCCGAGCTCGCCGGACACCGGGCCCGGGCTGACGGATGCGGGCAAGGCGCTGGTGGGCGCCTGCAACGAGCTGAGGATCGTCATCGACCTGTCGCATCTCAACGAGCAGGGGTTCTGGGACGTGGCGGCGCTGAGCGATGCGCCCCTGGTGGCCAGCCATTCCAACGCGCATGCCGTCTGCCCCAGCGCCCGCAACTTGACCGACCGGCAGCTGGCGGCCATCCGCGACAGCGGCGGGCTGGTCGGCATCAACTTCGCTAGCAGCTTCCTGCGTCCTGACGGACGGATGCTGGCAAAAACATCCTTCGAGGAGGTGGTGAGGCATGCCGACCACCTCATCGAACGTTTGGGGATCGACGGCGTGGGGATCGGCTCCGACTTCGACGGCGCGGTGATCCCGGAAGGAATCAGGGACGTCGCCGGGCTGCCCAACCTGGTCGAGGCGTTCCGCCGTGCCGGCTACGACGAGGAGACGCTGGGCAAACTCTGTTTCGGCAACTGGTTGCGGGTCCTGGAGCGCAGCTGGGGCGGCTGACGCGGGCCGCTCAACGGGGCCCTCTCTTGAATGCCGAGCCGCTGCTCGCTGCATCCCATCGGTAGCCGCGGCTGGCGGCCAGCAGCGCGCGCGTATAGTCGGTCGCCACGGCCTCGGCGGCCAGCGCGCCCGACTCCAGCCGCTCCAGGATCTTTCCGCCCTCCATGATGATCAGCCGCTCGCACATGTGGTCGATCACCGCGAGGTCGTGGCTGACCAGCAGGTAGGTCAGGCCGCGCTCGGCGCGCAGCCGCGACAGCAGATTCAGCACCTCCGCCTGCACGGATGCGTCGAGCGCCGATGTCGGCTCGTCGAGAAGCAGGATTTCCGGCTGGAGGATGAGCGCGCGGGCGATCGCCACGCGCTGCCGCTGCCCGCCGGACAGCTGGTGCGGGTAGCGGAACCGGAACGCCGGGCCGAGCCCGACATCCTGCAGCGCCTGGACGACCCGCTCCTGCCCGTCCGCGAAACGGTGGATGGCGAGCGGTTCGGAAAGCACACGGTCGACGGTGTGGCGCGGGTGCAGCGAGGCATACGGGTCCTGGAAAACCATCTGCACCCGGCGGGCGAAGCCACGCCCGCGCGGCGTCGGCAGCGGCTCGCCGTCCACGAGTACCGACCCCGCCTGGACCGGCATCAGCCCGCAGACGGCGCGCAGGATCGTGGATTTGCCCGAACCGGATTCCCCGACGATGCCGAAGGATTCGCCGCGGGCCACGGCGAAGCTGACGTCCGACACGGCCTCGACCCGCTGCGCGCCGTGGCCGAAAACGATCCTCAGCCCATTGACGGAAAGCTTGGCCTGGTCCTCGCCACCCATGGAACTCACACGCTCCACGCGGCGTCGCGGTCGAGCACCGGCAGCTGCCCCTTTCCGCCGCCGATCCTGGGCAGGCAGTTCAACAGGCCGCGCGTGTAAGGGTGGCGGGCCTCGTCCAGCTTGCTCGCCGCCAGTTCCTCGACGATCCGTCCGGCATACATCACCAGCACGCGGTCGCAGAAGGTGGCGACCAGGTTGAGGTCGTGGCTGATCAGGATCAGCCCCATGCCACGCTCCCGCACCAGCGCGTCCATGATCCCGAGGACCTGGCCGCGCACGGTCACGTCGAGCGCCGAGGTAGGCTCGTCGGCGATCAGCAGGTCCGGGCCCGGGATCAGCATCATGGCGATCATGACGCGCTGCCCCATGCCGCCCGACAACTCATGGGCGTAGGCGCGGAAGACACGCTCAGGATCGCGGATCTGCACCGCCTCCAGCATGGTCAACGCATGCCGGCGCGCTTCGGCGCTCGATAGCCGGGTGTGGACCTGCAGCGCCTCCACGAGCTGCCGGCCGATCCGCATGACCGGGTTGAGCGAGAATTTCGGGTCCTGCATGACCATCGCGATGCGCTCGCCGCGGATGCGCCGCATTTCCCGCTCCGAAAGGCCGAGCAGGTCGGTGCCTTCCAGCGCGATGCGCCGCGCCTGCACGATGGCGGGCGGGCGCACCAGCCGCAGGATGGCGCGGCCGGTCATCGTCTTACCGGAACCGGATTCGCCGACAATGCCGAGCCGCTCCCGCCCAAGCTCGAAACTGATGCCGCGCACCGCCTCGACCACGCCGGTGCGAGTCGGGAAGCGGACACGCAGATCCTCCACCTGCAGGAGGGGCGGGGCCGCGTTCAACGTTCGGCCCCGCGCGGGTCGAGGACGTCGCGCAGGCCATCTCCCAGCAGGTTGAAGCCAAGGCTTACGACGAAGATGGCGATGCCCGGCATGGTGGCGACCCACCATTGGTCGAGGAGGTATTGCCGGCCGGTGGAGATCATCGCGCCCCATTCGGCGAGTGGCGGCCGGGCGCCGAGGCCGAGAAAGCCGAGCCCGGCCGCGGTGATGATAATGCCGGCCATGTCAAGCGATATGCGGACGATCACCGAGGGCAGGCACATGGGCATGATGTGGCCGAGCACGATCCGCACCGCGCCGGCGCCCTGCAGGCGAACGGCGGCGATGTAATCGGAGCGCCGAACGGTGAGCGTTTCCGCCCGCGCCACCCTGGCGTACGGCGGCCAGGCGGTGAAGGCGATGGCCAGCACGGCGTTCTCGATGCCCGCCCCGAGGGCCGCGACGAAGGCCAGCGCCAGGATCAGCCGGGGAAACGCCATGAAAATGTCGGTGACGCGCATCAGGACGCGGTCGGCCCAACCGCCGAGATAGCCGGCGGCCGTGCCGATCACCAGGCCGAGCACCGGCGCGGTCAGCGCCACGAGGGCGACGATGGTCAGCGTGGTGCGCGCGCCATAGACGATGCGGCTCCAGATGTCGCGGCCGAGCTGGTCGGCGCCGAGCAGATGGCCGCCGGCGCCCGGCGGCAAAAGCCGGTCCTGCAGCGCCTGGCTGTTCGGATCGTGGGTGGCCAGCAGCGGCGCCAGGGCCGCCATCAGGATGAGCGCTGCAATGATCGCGAGCCCCAGCATCGCCATCGGATTGCGCACGAAGCTGAGCCAGGCGAGGTAAGCCTGGACGGCGCGGGCCTGCCGGCGCGAGCCCGGCGTGTCGGTGGTGAGCCAGGCGCGCCAGCCGACAGGGACAGCAGCCGCGGGTTCTGTTGTGCTCACCGGCCGCCGCGCCTCATCACCGGGCCCTCGGATCGACGAGCCGGTAAAGCAGGTCGGACAGCAGGTTGAGTCCGATAAACGCAAAGCCGACCACGACGGTGCCGCCGAGCACCGCGTTCATGTCAGCCGAAAACAGCGCATTCGTGATGTAAAGCCCGAGCCCGGGCCAGGCGAACACGGTCTCGGTCAGCACCGATCCTTCCAGGAGATAGGCATAGGAGAGCGCGATCACGGTCACCAGCGGCAGCAGTGCATTGCCGAGCGCATGGACCCAGACGACGCGCCATTCCGGCACGCCCTTGACGCCGCGCCGTGGTGACGAATTCCTGGCTGAGCTGCTCCAGCATGAAAGAGCGGGTCATCCGCGCGATGTAGGCCAGCGAGAAGTAGCCGAGGATGCCGGCCGGCAGCACGATATGGCTCAGCGCGTTGGCGAAAACATCCCAGGCGCCGGACAGCGGCGCGTCGATCAGGATGGAGCCTGTCCGCTGAACCACGTCGAGCTCGTAGGCGAGCTCATACGATACATCGAGCCGCCCGGGGCCGGCCACCCATCCGAGCGTGCCATAAAAGATCAGCAGCCCGACGAGGCCGAGCCAGAAGACGGGTACGGAATAGCCGATCAGGCTGACCAAGCGGATGACCTGGTCCGGCCAGCGGCCGCGGTAGGTGGCTGCGGTCACGCCCGCCGGGATGCCGGCGATCACGCCGATCAGGGTGGCGATGGTGGCCAGCTCCAGGGTGGCGGGGAAGACGCGGGCGATGTCCTCCGCGACCGGCCGGGCCGTCAGGATCGACTTGCCGAAATCCCCGGTCAGAACGTCGCCGATATAAATCGCGAACTGTTGCAGCAGCGGTCGGTCGAGGCCGAGCGCCTCCCGGGCCGCTTGGTATTGCGCCTCGCTGGCGCGCTCGCCCACCACCGCAAGCGCCGGATCGATCGGGATGATGCGGCCGATCAGGAAGGTGACCAGCAGCAGCCCGAAGAAGGTGATGAGCAGGCTGAGCGCGGTCTGGGAAGCGCGCCAGAGGACGCCGGGAAGGGCCATGCCGCCGCCCAGCCACGCGCGCCGCAGCGGCGCCTGTTGCCCCGCCCTGCCGGCCGGCGTGCCTGGGTCGCTCATGGGTTGGGCCCGCCGCGTCCGGTTGCTCGCGCGCCGGTGCGGCGGGTCCGAAGCGCTACTTCGTCACCGTCCAGTAATAGGCGGAACTGACCGCCGCGCCGGTCGAGAAGTTCTCGACCGTCTTGCCCATTCCGACCTGCTCGGTTTCCTGGAACATGCAGATGATCGGCGACTTCTGCTGGTCGATGCGCTGCATCTCCAGATACATCTGGCGACGCTTCTCGGTGTCCTGCTCGACCACGGCGGCCTGCACCATCGCCTTGGTGTCTTCCGCCGCATAGGCGTTGCGCCACGCGAGGTAGCCTGTATTCTTATCCTCGTCCGCGTTGCCGGGATTGTCGGCGAACGTGCTGGCATTGGTCTGCGGGTCCGGGTAGTCCGGGCCCCAGTTCTGGACGATCAGCTGGTGCGTGCGGGCACGGTAGGAATCGAGAATCTCCGCCCCCGCGCCGCTCTTGATTGTCGCCCTGATGCCGGCCTGCCCCAGCGTGTTCTGGATGGCCTGGGCGATGTCGATCGCAGGCGTCTCGTTGCGCACCGAGATTTCAATATCAAAGCCGTCCGGGTAGCCCGCCTTGGCGAGAAGCTCCTTGGCCTTGGCGACATCTAGCTTGAACGGCTTGTCCTCCAGCGCGCCGAGGAAGCCGATCGGCAGAAAGGCCTGCTGGACGACGTACTGGCCCTTCAGGATCGAGTTCACCATGCCGTCGTAGTCGATCAGGTGGCGAATGGCCTGCACCACCTCCGGCTTGGCCAGCGCCTCATGCTTCTGGTTGGCGCCGAGATAATAGATGCGGCCGCGCTGCTCCTCGAAGAGCTTCAGCTCTGCGTTGCCTGCGATGGCCTGGGCGTCGTTGGGGGACAAGCGGCGGGCCATGTCGGCGTCGCCCTGCTCGACGAGCAGCCGGCGCGAGGCGCTCTCCGGCACATGGCGGACAAAGACGCGCCGCAGGGCGACATCGCCGCCCCAATAGCCATCCACCTCTTCCAGGACGATGGAATCGTTCGGCTTCGACGACCGCAGCATGTACGGGCCCGAGCCGGCCGAGTTAGTCTTCAGCCATTCGTAGCCCATATCGCCGTTCTGCTCGTGCTCCATCGCCACCTTCTTGTCGACCACGGAGGCCACGATGGCCGTGAGGATGTTGTAGAAGAACGACTGGGCGTAGGCCTTGTCGGTGGTGATGGTGAACTCGGTCGGGCTCGTCACCTTGATCATCTGATCGACGTTTTCCGGCGTCAGTCCGAACTGGGTGATGATGAAGGACGGCGTCTTGTTCAGCTTCACGACGCGCTGCAGCGACCAGGCGGCGTCCTCGGCGGTGACCGGATTGCCGCTGTGGAATTTCAGCCCCTCCTTCATCTTGAAGGTGAAGGTCTTGCCGTCCTCGCTGACGCTCCAGCTCTCCGCCAGGCCGGGCTCAAGCTGGAAATTGGTGGCGGGGCGGATCTGGATCAGCCTGTCAGACGTTCTCAAGCGCGTCCTGGCCGGAGAACTCGAAACTTTCCGCGGGGTCGAGCGAGACGATGTCGTCGATCGCATCGGCGATGACCAGGGTGTCGGCGGGCGTTTCGGCGAATGCAGGCGCCGAAAGGCCAAGCGCCGCCAGGACCGAAAGCGCCAGTGTAAAGTGTTTCATTGTTCCCTCCGGCGTCTGGAGCTGCTGCCCCGAATGCCGGATTTGACTGGGTTCGGGCGCCCTTGTCCAGCCGGTCACATGCGCTCCGGCCGGTGACCCCGGGGACGGGGACGCAAAAACGCGGCTTATCGATCGGCGCGGAACGGTGTCAGGTCCACCACCGGCGTTTCTCCGGCGATGAGCTCGGCGATGATCCGCCCGGTGACTGGCCCCAGCGTGAAGCCGTGATGCGCATGGCCGAAGGCGAACCACAGGCCCTTGTGGCGCGGCGCCGGCCCGATCACCGGCCGCATATCGGGCAGGGTCGGCCGGTTCCCGACCCACGGCTCCTTGTCCACCCGCGCGTCGAGCGGAAAAATCTCCCGGGCGCGCCGTTCGGCGCCGTCGACCTGCACCGGAGTGGGCGGGGCATCGCGCGGGGCCAGTTCGACACCCGTGGTAAGCCTGATGCCGCGCGCCATGGGGGTCAGCACGAAGCCGTTCTCGGCATCCAGCACCGGCCGGCGGAGCGTGGCGCTCCCCCGGGCGGAGTAGTGCATGTGGTAGCCGCGCTTGACCACCATCGGGATGCGGTAACCGAGCGGGCGGTAGACCTCGTCCGACCACGGGCCGAGAGCGACCACGGCACGCCTGGCGGCAAGCGGCCCGGCCTCCGTGTCGACGGTCCACTCCTCGCCGTTAGGACGAAGCGACCGCGCATCCCCGCGAAGAATACGTCCGCCACACCTCGCCAACAGCGCCGCATAGGCCTGAGTCACCCCGCCGGGATCGCTGACCGACAGGGAATCATGCCAATGCACTGCACCGACCAGCCGCGGGGTGAGATCGGGCTCCACGGCATGGAGTTCGCGGTCGCCGAGGACATCGAAGCGCAGCCGGTAGGAGTGGAGTGCGTCCGCCGCCTTGCGGGCCCGGTCGAATGCCGGCCCGCTGCGGAAGGCCTGCAGCCAGCCCGTGTGCCGGAAGAAATGCGCGGCGTCGGCCGGACCAAACAGCGCTTCGTGCTCCGCGACGCTGCGCTCGATCAGTGGCAGGAGCGCCGCCGTGGCCTCCGCCAAGCGCCGCGGCGCTGAATGCCGCCAGTAGGAGAACAGGAAGGGCGCGAGTCGCGGCAGGCTGGAAAGATGGTAGCGGACCTCCGGCGCCCGGTTCAGGCCGTAGCGCAGGATAGTCCGGAACTCGCGCGGAAAGGCGTAGGGGATCACGCTGGACCGCTCGACCAGCCCGGCGTTGCCGAAACTCGTCTCCTGGCCGGGTTCGCGGCGGTCCAGGAGGACCACGTTGAAACCGCGCGCGTTCAGATGCAGCGCAGCCGAGACACCCACCATCCCGGCGCCAAGGACCACCGCGTCCGACTGAATCATCAGCCTGCGCGCAGTGTGAGGGAAGCTGCGCGCCGTTTCTGCCGGATTCCATCCACCATGCCGGTCAGGCGACCGTCACGCACACGCGGCGCAGCCAAGACGTGTCCATGTGACCTCATCGGCTGCGTGTCCCTAGCGATCTGCAAAGCCGCAAGTTGACTTTTCCATTGCTCAGGCATGGGCTGTGTTCCGGCACGCAGCACGGCAAGTCGACAATCTCTCCTGGACCAGTACCCGTGGCGAGAACAACCATCAAGGACATTGCGCGCATCGCCGCTTTGTCGCAGGCGACCGTCTCGCTTGCGCTGCGCAATGACCGGCGCATCTCCACGGAGACCAAGAGCCGGGTTCTGAAGATCGCCCGCGAAACGGGCTACATCTACAACCGGCAGGCAGCCAACTTCCGGATGAATCGCTCCCGGACCGTGGCCGTGTGCCTGAACACGATGGAGAACCCCATCGTGGCGCACGTTTTCACCAGTCTCCTGCGGGTGTTCCAGCCGGAGGGCTGGATGGTGCTGTTCGGCGACACGGAGGATTCGGCCGACAAGCAGAAGGACTTCATCACCAGCGTGATGGAGCACAACATTGACGGCATCGTCGTGATCCCCGCTGTCGGCACGGACCCGGGCGAACTGGCGGACCTTGCACGGCAGGTGCCGATCGTCCTCGCCCTGCGTGCCGTCCCGGGCTCGCAACTCGACCAGGTACGAATCGACTATCGCGGCGGGGTCGAGCAGGCTGTCGACCATCTCGTCGGACTGGGCCACCGGCGGATCGCCTGGATGGGCGGCGGACTGGCCACGGAAACCTCGCGCGCCGGCCTCGACGGGTTCCGCGACCGTCTCGCCCACCACCGCATCCAGCTGCAGCCAACCTGGATCCACCGCTGCCTGACCTCGCGCCGCAACGGCGCCGAGGCCATGCGTGCGCTGCGGGCCGGCGCGCCGGAGCTGTCGGCCGTGCTGTGCTTCAGCGATCTGCTTGCCGCCGGCGCGCTGAAGCAGTTGGCCGAGGACGGCCTCGTCCCCGGCCGCGACATGTCGGTGGTCGGGTTCGATGACCTGGAGGAGGCAAGCTACCTGCTGCCGCCGCTCACCACCGTTCGCCTGGACCAGGCTCTGCTCGGCGAAAGCGCCGCCCGGCTGCTGCTCGACCGGATCAACGATCCGGCCATGCCGCAGAAGGTGATGACGATCGCCGCCGAACTGGTGGTGCGCGGCACGACGGGCCGCAACGGGCGACCGGGGATCGCGCCGCCCTAGTGGCCGCGGCTCACGCGGCGAGCCGGGCGGTCAGTTCGGCCAGGGTGGGCGCGATCGGGGCCGGCATTGGCGGCAGCGCCGCTTCCGGGATGTCCTTCAGCCCGTGGCCGGTGGTGACCGCCACGACGCGATCGGCTGCGGAGATCATGCCCGACCGGATCAGCTTTCCAATGGCTGCCACAGGCGCCGCGGCGCTCGGCTCGACAAGGATGCCCTCGACCGAGGCGAGGCGTCCGACCGCGCCTACGATCTCCTCGTCCGTCACGCTCACCGCCGCGCCGTCGTAGCGCCTGATCCAGGACAGGGTGTAGTCGCCGTCCCGCTCATAGCCGGCAAGCGTGTCATTGAGCGCCGACGCGATCGTCGGTTGGTGGGCCCAGGGCTCCACCGCGGTGCCGGCGAGATACGCCTTTTCGATCGGGGCGCAGGCCGCCGGCTGAACGGCGATCGGGCGCGGCAGGCGATCTACCATCCCCATCTCGCGCAGCCGCACGAACCCCTTCATCATCCCCGCCAGCAGCACCCCGCAGGAGATCGGCAGCAGCAGCACGTCCGGCCGGCAAGCGGCGATCTCGAAACTGAGCGTCGCATAGGCATCCACGCCATAAGGGTCGTAGTAGGTGGTGGTGGCGTTGACGTAGCCGAGCCTCTTGGCGGCGCTCTTGGCCAGCCGGCAGCAATCCGCCGTCGTGCCCTCCACCGTCACAAGCCGCGCGCCGGCGACGAGGATCTGCGCGAGCTTGGTGCGCGGCGCCGTCTTCGGCACCAGCACGATGGCTGGCAGGCCCGCCCGTGCGGCATAGGCGGCGGCCGAGGCACCGGCATTGCCGCTTGACGAAAGAATGAGGCCGGGGCGCCCGTATTGCAGGGCCAGCGATGCCGTCAAAGCCAGCGCGCGATCCTTGAAGGAACCGCTCGGCTGCAGCGAGTCGTTCTTGACCCACAGGGTCTCGAGCCCCTCCGCGGCCGCCAGCCGGTCGACGCGCAGCAGCGGCGAGCAGCCTTCGCCGAGGATGACACGATTGGCCGGCGCCACATGGGGCAGGAAGCGTGCCCAGCGCCATAGCCCCTGGTGCTCCGGCCCGGTCGGCTCTCGGGCTTCGCCGCGATCGCGGATCACCAGATCGAGGATGCCGTCGCAAACGCGGCACGTTGCCGGAACGTCCTCGATCGCCGCGATGGCGCCGCAGGCCGTGCAGACGAGGTGGTCACGCGTCGCCGGAGCACTCACAGTTCCTGCGCCTTGGTCGCCGTGCGCAGGTCACGGAAATTATCGCGCAGGTGCTCCGCCGCGCGCAGCGCCAGCGCGCACACCGTCGGTGTCGGATTGACCACCCCGCCGGTGGGAAACACGCTCCCGTCCACGACGAAAAGGTTGGGGACGTCCCAGCTCTGGTGCCATTTGTTGATCACCGAGGTTTCCGGGTCGTCACCCATCCGCGCCGTCCCCAGGAGATGCCAGGCAGGGGTGCGGTAAACGCCGTCGGTGCCGAGGTAGTCCTGCAGCCCATAGTCGAAGGCGCCGGCAGCGCCGGCCAGATCCTTCAGCCGGTCCAGCATGTAGCGCATCATGATCTTGTCGTTCTCGCCCGGCGTGTATTCGAGCGTGGCGACGGGCACGCCGTCGTCGTCGAGGCGGTTGTGAGAAAGCCGGACGCGATTGTCCGGATTGGGCAGGTCGTCGCCGATCGCGTGCACGCCGAAGCCGCGGCTAAAGTGGCGGGCGAACCAGTCGTGATGGCCGCGGCCCCAAGGCGCGCGCGCTTCCGACACATAGCCAATCGCCTGTTCACCAGCCGCGCCGCTCGTCAGGCAGTTGAAGTTGAAGCCGTTGACAAAGCCGCGCGACACATCCGTTTCGGCGAATTCGCGGCTGATCACCGAGGCGACATAGCCGGCATGCGAGGCAAGCGGCTCGTCGACCCAGATGTCGGCAGAGACCAGCGTGTGGTGGAGCAGGTTGCGGCCCACCTGGTCGGACGAATTGGCAAGGTTGTCGGAGGCGAGCAGGAGCCGCGGCGTGCCCACACCGTTTGCCGCGACGATCACGATATCGGCCGACTGGAAGTGCTCGCGCCCCGTCTTGCGGTCGAGGAACACGGCCCCGGTAGCCCGCCCGTCGCGGCCGGTCTCGATCCGCAACACGCGCGCGTGGGTGCGTAGCCGGACCCCAGCTTCCAGCACCTTGGGCCATACGGATACGGAGAATTTGCTCATCGACGCGCGCGGGCAGCCGTTGCAGATGCCGTTGCCGTTGCAGGCCAGCCGGCCGTCATAATCCTGCGAGATGACGCCGGCCGGCACCGGCCACCAGTGCCAGCCCAGCCGCTCGAAGGCGCGCGCCAGCCGCCGCGCCGCCGGGCTCATCGGCAGCGGCGGCGTCGGATAGGGCTCCTGCGGCGGCATGGACGGGTCGCCATGCAACCCGCTCACGCCAACGACCCGGTCCGCCCAGTCGTAATAGGGCGCCAGGTCTTCGTAGCTGATCGGCCAGTCCGGAGCGAGGCCGTGCTCGCGTCCCTTGCGGAAGTCCGACGGCCTGAAGCGCGGCCAGATCGCGCCGTAGACGTTGGTCGAGCCGCCGACGCCGTTCCACATCAGCACCTGCGAAGCGCCGCTTTCCACGGGAAAATCGTCGGCGTGGGTGCGCACGTTGACGTCGGCGTTCCACTCCGTCTTGCGCCGCCACTGCCAGTCAGCGGTGTAGTGCGGATGGTCCGTCCGTTCGACCCATCCGCCCTGTTCGAGGCAGACCACGTCGAGCCCGGCCTCGCCGAGCACCAGCCCGGCGAGCGCGCCCGTCGCCCCCGATCCGATGATCAGCACGTCGGCATGCCGCTCTCCGCCGGCGCTCACGGCGCGCGCTCCGCGCCCTGCAGATGCGGCAGGCCGCTGAGGTCGACGCGCTGGACCTCGTCCGTCTTCAAGTAGTGGCCGCGACCATGCCGCGGCGTCTCGGCAGGAGTGAAGATCGGCAGCCCGTAATAGCCCTCGTGGATCGGCATGGCCTGATACGGCTGCCCCAGGCCCTGCACGGCGAGGATGACGGCCGGGTGCTCGTAGTAGGCGAGGTAGGCCGCCGTGCGGATGCGGGCGAATTTCGGCGGGTCCATGGCTTCGAAGCGCGTCACGATTGCCTCCGAACGCTCGGGGTCGCCCGGATCGAACGGGGCCCCGCAGGCGACCAGCGCAGCCGCAACGCTCTCAAGCCCCGCCTCGCCGAACATGTCGATCAGCCGCAGACCGAGGACCCCGTGCACGCCGACATCGGCGGCGGAAGGCCAGTATCCGTCGCCAGGCATCAGCGTCTGGCAGAAGTCGCGGATGAGCCGGGCAAGATCGACTGCGTTCATCCCGTTGTCCCCCTCGGTCTATGATGCGCGCATGGCGGCGCTGATCCTGGACGTCCCGACTGGGTCAGCGCGGCGCACGACCTGGCCGGGGCTCGCACCGGTATGCGCGCCGTCACGCCAGACCTCCACGCCATTGACCAGGACCCGCTCTATTCCCACCGACGGGAGGCTGGGTTGCGCCCAGTCGGCGCGATCTTCGACCGTCGCCGGGTCGAAGATGGTGATGTCGGCCTTGCAGCCGACCCGGATGAAGCCGCGGTCGCGCAGCCCGAACTGCGTCGCCGTCAGGCCCGTCATCTTATGGATCGCGGTTTCGATCGGGAACAGGTTGAGGTCGCGGCTGTAATGGCCGATGACGCGCGGAAAGGTCCCCCACAGCCTCGGATGCGGGTGACTGTCGTTGGGCAGCCCGTCGGAGCCGATCATCGTATCGGGGTAGGCCAGAATCCGCCGGACATCCTCCTCCGCCATCTGGAAGTAGATGCCGCCCGCCGGCGAAAGGTGATCGATGGCCTGGTCGATGGAAAGGCCGAGATCGGCGGCAACGTCGGCAAGCTCGCGCCCGGCGTGCTGGGGGTGCGGCTTTGACCAGGTGACCAGCACCCGCTCGCCGTCCCTGAACGTCTTGCGGTTCAGCATGGAGGAGCCCGCAACGTAGGGGTATGCGTCGAGCCCGACAGGCTGCTTGAGCCGCCGCTCGTTTATGACCCCGAGCGTTTCGACCGAACGGCCGTGATTGTGAGTCCCGATCAGCTTGTGATGGGAGATCACGACCGGGCTTTCCAGCTGCCGCCCGATCTCGAAGGCCTCATGCAAGGCGGCGAGGATCCAGTCGCCCTCATTGCGGATATGGGCGCAATAGATTCCGCCGCGGTCCCGGAGCGGCGCTCCGACCTCGACGACCTCCTGAGCGGTGGCGGCATTGGCGTTCGGGTAGAACACGCCGGTGGAGAAGCCGACCGCCCCGGCGTCCAGCCCTTCCTCCAGCAGCCCGCGCATCGCGGCGGTCTCGGCTGGCGTTGCAGCGCGGTCAAGCCGCTCCATGGTGGCGACGCGCAGGGTGGTATGGCCGACCAGCGGGATCGCATTCACTGCCGCGGGGCTGCGGTCCAGTTCGGCCAGATAGGCCTGAAAGGTTGGAAACCGGAACAGCGCCTGTTCGCCCAACAGGTCGAGCGGCGGCGCTGTCGGGCGGCCGGACAGGGGCGCCAGGCTCATCCCGCAATTGCCGATCACCACGCTGGTGACCCCCTGGCTGACCTTCGGCAGCATCTCCGGGGCGGTCAGCAGAAACCCATCGTCATGGGTATGGCTGTCGATGAAGCCGGGCGACACGATGCTGCCAACCGCGTCGATCTCCCTGGCGGCCCGGATTTGGTCGAGCGCTGCGATGGCCGCAATGCGGTCGCCGGCCACCGCCACATCGGCCCGGAACGGGGCGCCGCCGGAGCCGTCCACGACCGTTCCGTTGCGGATAAGGAGGTCAAACGACGGCATCCGACCATCGCGGGGTTCGGGTGTCGCGGTCTCGGGAGGAGACGAAGGCATTCTTGGCCCACTGCCCGCCGTTCGGGCTTGCTCAGACTGCAGTTCAATCGTTTAACCGTCAAGCCGCTTCGCACCCCGCTCGCCGTACCGCTACCACCCCCCGCCGATTTTGCGTCTTGCCCAGGTTAAACGTTTCAGCAATATTTGTCGGACGTGGCACATACGAGCGCCCAGCCGGCCTATCGGGAGCTTGGTGTCGGATACAGAATGGGGCCGCCGCGTCGGCCCGCGGTGAGAAGGGACGTCGTTTCGAGATAGCTGTTTCAAGGGAGAGGAAACATGACGGATCGCATCGGACAGCCGCTTTCAAGACGTTCCATTCTCAAGGGGGCAGCGAGCGCCGCGGCCCTTGCCGGCGTGTCGACGCCGCGTTTCGCCCGAGCGCAGGGGACGCCGATCCGGGTCCTGGTCGTCGCCGACCCGTTCTATTACGCGCTGGACGGCATCTCCAAGCAGTTCACCGAAGAGACGGGTGTTCCCGTCAGCATCGAAAGCCTCTCCTACGAAGCGCTGCAGGCGCGCCTCGTCTCCTCCTTCATCAGCGGTCAGCCCGATGCCGACGTGATCTCCGTCGATAACATCTGGCTCGGGCAGTACCTTGAGAGTAAGTGGATCACCCCGCTCGACGAGCTGGCCAAGGCCGACAAGGACCTGGACATCAAGGACTTCGTCCCCGAGGTGCTCCATTCCATGAACACCTGGCGCGGCCAGCTCGGCACGCTGCCGGTCGCCGCGTACGGGATGGGCGTCCTTTACCGCACGGACTTCATGGAGAGTGCCGGGGTCCAGATCCCCGCCGACGGGAGCTGGACCTGGGCCCAGTATCTGGACATCGTCAAGAAGGTTAACGGCCAGAATTTCGACAATCACCCGATGTTGGGCACAGTGGTCGCCGGCCAGCAGCCCGCCCCCATCGTCCACATGTTCACCCAGCTCCAGGCGAGCATGGGCGCCCGCTGGTTCAAGAGCTTCCCCGAGGCGCCCTGGGACTTCGAGCCGGCGATCAACTCGCCTCAGAACATCGAAGCCATCAAGCTCTTCCAGGAGCTCTACAAGAACTCACCGCCGGAGGCGATCAACTACAACTGGTTCGACGCCGGCATGCGCTTCGCCAAAGGCGATATCGGCATGTTCTACTGGTGGTCGGCCTATTATTACCTGTGCCGCAAGGACGGCTACATGTCCGGCAAGGACTCGGTGATCGCCGACAAGATCGGCATCGCGCCGCTGCCGCATTCCGACGGTCCGCAGGTTGGCAGCATCGGCGGCTGGAGTCTCGGCATCACGGCCAACTCGCCCTCCCAGGACCAGGCCTGGCAATTCGTCAAATGGGCGACCTCGGCCAAGGCGCAGAAGGCGATGGCACTGTTCGACAAGTTCGGCTACCAGTTCTCCGACTTCTCGCGCCAGTCGCTGTTCAACGACGCCGAGCTGAACAAGATCTATCCCTACCTGCCGCAACTGCGTCAGGCGTTCCAGGGCGCCAACGGCAAGATCGTCCGCTCGCCGGTGCCGACCTACACAACACTGGAAAGCATCTACGGCCTCAACCTCAACAAGGTGCTGACGGGCGAACTCACGCCCGAGCAATGCGTCGAGCAGACTACCATGCTGTGGACCAGCGTGCTGAAGGGCAACTTCCTGATCCCCTACGGGCTGGAAAGCTTCGACGATACGCTGCAGGCCACCCAGGCGCTGATCGACCGCCTCGCCGCCTAGGCGCCGGTTCCGGTGCAGCGAACCACGACCCGTCCAGGAGGTCCGCCGGACCTCCTGCCCTACCGCGCACGGATCCCGGCCGGGGCCAAGCAAAGGGCCGTCGTCGCATGACAGCCACCACAGCGAGCTGGACCCGACCTCAGCGCCGGTCGCGCAACCTGGCGATCCTGCTGATCTCGCCGTCGATCGTGCTGCTCCTGCTGGTGACGGCTTTCCCGCTTTTCTTTGCCCTGAAGAACAGTTTCTACTTCTGGAATCTCCAGATGGGCCCGCAGCCCCTGGGATTCATCGGGCTCGACAATTACCGCAACGTGCTGAGCGGCCCGACCTTCTTCCAGCCGCTCGTCAACACCGTGGTGCTGACCGTCGCCGGCACCGTGCTGGAGGTGGCGCTGGGCATGGCCATCGCCTTGCTCCTGTTCCGCAACCTGCCCGGCATGAACGTGGCGCGCGCCATCCTCATCATGCCGGTGACGATCGCCCCCATCGTGGTGGGATTCCTGTTCCGCTACATGTACGACCCGACCGGCGGACTTATTCCCTGGCTGATGCGGGCAACCGGCATTCCGGTCCCCCCCGAGGGCCTGCTCGGGTCCGGCAATACCGCCCTGGGCGCCATCCTTGTCGCCGATGCCTGGCAGTGGACGCCGTTCTGCGCCATCGTGCTTTACTCGGCGCTGCTCTCGCTGCCGCAATCTGTGCTGGAAGCCGCGCGGCTCGATGGCGCCAGCGCCTGGGCGACCTTCTGGCGGGTGAAGCTGCCGCTGATCCGCCGCACGCTCGCCATCGTCGTCATGCTGCGCTTCATGCAGCTGTTCAACACCTTCGACCTGGTCCTGGTGCTGACGCGCGGCGGCCCGGGCGCGTCCTCGCGCACCCTCGGCTACTCGCTGTACCAGACGGGCCTGGTCGACTTCAACATCGGCCAGGCAAGCGCCATGACCTGGCTGATCGTCATCATCGTCAACGTGATCATCGCGACCTACGCCTTCTTCGTCTTCCGGGATTGGGAATGACGCCATGACGAGCGGGCGCAGCATCCTGTCCGTGACGGTTGCCTATGCGCTCACCGCGCTGATGCTGGCGGTGTTCGCCGGCCCGATCCTGTGGTTCTTCCTGCTGGCGATCCGCCCCTCCGGAACCGTGTTCCAAATGCCGCCGGTGCTCGTCTTCGAGCCGACCTTCGAGGCGGTGCGCACCAGCTTCGTCGATCCGGGCCGCAACTTCTGGCAGCTGATCAACAGCATCATCGTGGCGACCGGCGCCGTGCTGCTCAACCTGCCCTTCTCTGTCCCCGCCGCATATGCCCTGTCGCGGTTCCGCATCCGCGGCCGCAAGAACATCCTGTTCTGGTACCTCGGCCTGCTGATGGCGCCGCCGGTGGCCTTCCTGATCCCCTATTTCGTGCTGGTCTCCAGGCTGGGACTTTCCGGCACCTACATCTCCATGGTGGTCATCCTGCAGACCGTCACCATCCCGTTCTCCGTCTGGCTGATGAAAAGCTTCATCGACGAGGTGCCGGAAGAGCTCGAGGAGGCGGCGCGCGTCGATGGCGCCAAGTGGTGGGTGGTCATGCTGCGGATCACGCTGCCGCTGGTGCGCCCGGGCCTCATCGTCACCTCCATGTTCGCCTTCGTGTTCGCCTGGAACAATGCCGCCTTCCCGCTGGTGCTCTCCTCGCAGCGGACCATGACCCTGCCGATCGGCACGCTCGGCTACTTCGCCACCAGCGGCGCGACCTGGAGCTACATCGGCGCGGCCGCCGTCGCGGCGATGATCCCGCCCATGCTGATTTTCCTGCTGCTGGACCGCTACGTGGTCCGCGGCCTCACCTTCGGTTCGGTCAAGGGCTGAGCGCCGGAGCTTCGCTTCAGGCGCCCTCGCCCGGGAGATGTTGAATGGCTTCGCTGGGCTTCCGTGACGTGTCCAAGCGCTTCGGCGACGGCACCCTGGCGCTGTCGCGCGTCAGCCTCGACGTGAACGACGGCGAGTTCGTGGTGCTTGTCGGCCCCTCCGGCTGCGGCAAGTCCACCCTGCTGCGCAGCGCCGCCGGCCTTGAATACATAACCGCCGGAGAAGTCCTGCTTGCCGGCAGGGCAGTGACGCACCTCGATCCTGGCGCGCGCGACATCGCCATGGTGTTCCAGAACTACGCGCTCTACCCGCACATGACGGTCGGCCAGAACATGGCTTTCGCGCTGGAGCAGCGGCGCATGACCAAGGCGGAGATCAGCAAACGGGTGGCGGAAGCGGCGCGCACGCTCGGCCTCACCGCCCTGCTCGACCGCAAGCCGGGCGCGCTGTCGGGCGGACAGCGGCAGCGCGTTGCCATGGGCCGCGCCATCGTGCGCGACCCGGCCTGCTTCCTGATGGACGAGCCGCTGTCCAACCTCGACGCGGCGCTGCGCGTCCAGATGCGCAGCGAGCTCAAGCTCCTCAACACCCGGCTCGGCGCCACCACGGTCTACGTCACCCACGACCAGGTGGAAGCGATGACCATGGGCGAACGCGTCGCCGTGCTGAGCCCGGTCACCTCCGACACCGAAACCAACCTGCAGCAATACGGCTCGCCCAAGGAGCTTTACGAGCGGCCGGCCAACACCTTCGTGGCCGGCTTCATCGGCAGCCCGGCCATGAACTTCGTTCCGGCCCAGCTTGCGGCGCGGGACGAGGGGATCGCCGCCATACCCACCGGCACGGCGACCGAGCTCCGGTTTCCTGCGGCGCGGCTTGCCGCGTTGCGGCCGATGGTGGGCCGCGACGTGCTGCTCGGCATCCGGCCCGAGCATTTTTCCCTGGGCGATCGCTCGCCGGGTCATCTGCCGGTGGAAGTACTGGTCACCGAGATGACCGGGCCGGACGGTTACATCCACTTCGACGTGCCCAGTCAGCCGCTGGAGGGCGTCGCGCTTGTCGACGACCGGCGGCGGATGACGGCGCGGATCGAGCCAAAATTCCTGCCCCGCGTCGGCGAGTCCGTTTGGCTCGCCGTCGACATCGAGCATATCCACGTCTTCGATCCGGCCAGCGGACGCGCGCTACGCTGATCGCGCCGGCACTGACCCGGCGTAAAGGCCGTGCTATCGGTGCAGCGGGACAGGGATCACCTGAGCCGCTCTACTCCTACTTCGGCTGTCCAGAGCTTCGCCAGTTCCGCGTCCGGCCACTGGAAACGTGATTGAGCTCGGGGCCTTTTCGTGCTCCCAAGCACCTGACGTAGACAGACGGGGGTCCTCAAGTGTGGCGCGAAATCCAGCCTGATCGGACGCACAATGTGGCTATCGGTGAATACAACGTAGTTGCTTACGAATTCGGCAGCGGCGACGAGGTGCTTTTCTGCCTGAACGGTGGTCCTGGACTTCCCTGCGATTACCTGCGCGAGGCGCATTCCTGGCTCACCGACCACGGATACCGCGTCGTCTGCTTCGATCAGCTTGGCACCGGGGCCTCGTCCCGGCCAACAGATCCCGCGCTTTGGACGATCGACCGCTATGTCGTGGAAAACGGAGGCGGTCAGGACGGCGCTGGGGCTCGGCAAGGTGCATCTGCTCGGGCATTCCTGGGGCGGGTGGCTCGCCATCGACTATGTCCTGACGCATCCGGAGGCGGTGAAAAGCCTGGTGCTGGCCGACACGGTCGCCGACATGCCGCACCTGATCTCGGAACTGGAGCGTCTGCGCGCCGCGCTCGGACCGGAAACGGTGGCGATGATGCAGCGGCACGAGGCCGAGGGGACCATCAAGGCCGCGATTACTCTCCTGAACTACCGTCATGTCTGCCGGCTGGCCGAGTGGCCGGCTCCCGTGCAGCGCTCGCTGAGCGACTGGAACATGGGCCCGTACGGGACGATCCAGGGCCCCAACGAGTTCCTCTATATCGGCAACCTGAAGGATTGGAACCGCGTCCCCGACCTGCCGCGCATCAGCGCGCCGACCTTGATCGTGTGCGGGCAGCACGACGAGCTGACGCCCGCCTGCGCGCTTCGAATGAAGCTCGGTCTGCCCAACGCCGAACTTAAGGTGTTTCCCAACTCCAGCCACATGCCGTTCTATGAGGAGCCGGGCGCATACTATCCCGTGCTTTTGGACTTTCTGGAGCGGAACCGGGGGCGGTGACTTCGGCCGGCATAGCGGAAGCGGGGCGCTTCTAAGCAACGGGGCCGAAGGTGCATCGCTATCGCTTCGTCCTTTACCGGCCCCTGCAGCTGGTCCCGGTGCTGTTCGGCATCAGCGTGATCACCTTCGTGCTTGTCCGGCTCATCCCGGGGGACCCGGCGCGGATGCTGCTTGGGGCGCGCGCAACGCCCACCGCCATCGCCCGCATCCGCGAACAGTACGGCCTCGATGAGCCGCTCTGGACGCAGTATTTCTATTTTCTGAAGAACCTCGCGGCGGGCGAGATGGGGCGGTCGATCGTTTACAAGATCGACGTCCTGAAGCTCGTCGTGAGCCGCATCGAGCCGACCCTGGCGCTGGTGGCCTCAAGCGTCCTGCTGTCGGTGCTGATCGCCATCCCGCTTGCCACGCTTGCCGCCCGCAACCGCGGCGGCCTTGCCGATCACGCCGTCCGAATCGTCTCGACGGCTGGGCTCGGCTTTCCGTCGTTCTGGCTCGGCCTGATGCTGATCATCCTGTTCAGCGTCAAGCTCGGCCTCTTTCCCGTATCGGGCTACGGCCAGACGCTCGGCGACAAGCTGCACCATCTGGTCCTGCCCAGCCTGACCATCGCCCTGTCGCTTTCGGCCGTGCTGACCCGCAGCCTGCGGGCCAGCATGCTGGCGGAGCTGCAATCCGACCACGCCACCGCGGCTCGAGCCCGCGGGCTGCCCGAGGCGCAGGTGTTCCGGCGCCACGTCCTGCCCAATTCCATCGTGCCCACTCTCAACCTGCTGGCGGTCAATATCGGCTGGCTGATCGGCGGAACCGTGGTCGTGGAAACCGTCTTTGCCATCCCCGGGATGGGGCAGGCACTCGTGCGCGGCATCTTTTCGCGCGACCACATGGTGGTCCAGGGGATCGCCATGATCTTCGCGGTCGCGACCGTGCTGGTGAATTTTCTGGCCGACATCCTGACCGTCGCCGCCGATCCGAGGGTGAAACTGTGAGCGCTGCAGACGCCGCCCGCGGCCGCGCGCTCTGGCCGCCGCGCCTTGCGAGACCCTCGATCCTGCTGGTCGGGCTGCTGATCCTCGCCACCTTTGTCGTGGTCGCCGTCGGTGCCCCGGTGATCGCGCCTTACGATCCGATCCACCAGGACGCGGCGGTCCGCCTTACCTCGCCTAGCCTGGCGCACCCCTTCGGCACGGACAATTTCGGCCGCGATATCCTGTCCCGCGTGATCTGGGGCGCCCGAATCGACCTGCAGATCGCGATTCTCGGCGTGCTCTTTCCTTTCCTCATCGGGACCGTGGTCGGCACGCTCGCCGGCTACTTCGGCGGGATCCTGGACGCTGTCTTCATGCGGCTGGTGGATGTCATCCTCGCCTTCCCGTTCCTGGTCCTGATGCTGGCAATCATCGCTATTCTCGGCCCGGGCCTCGGCAGCTTCTACATCGCCATGGCGCTGGTCGGGTGGGTTTCGTATGCGCGTCTGATCCGCGCCCAGATGCTGGTACTCAAGTCGAGCGATTTCGCGCTGGCCGCGCGGAGTCTCGGCTTCGGACACGGGCGGATCATGTTTCGGCACCTGCTGCCGAACGCGCTGGTCGGTTCCATCGTGTTCGCCATGTCCGACGCCGTGCTCGTCCTGCTCAGCGGCGCGGCGATCTCGTACCTCGGCCTCGGCGTGCAACCGCCGACCGCCGAGTGGGGCATCATGGTCGCCGAAGGCCAGGGTTTCATCACGAATGCCTGGTGGATGACGACCTTCCCCGGCCTTGCGATCGTCGCTCTGGCGCTCGGTTTCAGCATGCTGGCCGACGGCCTCGGCGAGCTTTTGGGGGTCAAGGAATGAGCGGCGCCGCTGGCGCGCCAGTGCTGGCCGTCCGGGACCTCACGGTGACGGTCCCATTGGGTGGCGCCGTACGAGCGCTGGTCGACGGGGTTTCCTTCGACCTGGCCCGCGGCGAGATTCTTGGCCTGGTGGGCGAGAGCGGTTCTGGCAAGACGCTCGCATGCCGCGCCCTGATCCGGCTGCTGCCCTCGCCGTCCATGCGCATCGCCGCGGGCTCCGTCGTCCTGCACGGGCGCGACCTCATCCCACTCTCCGAGGCCGAAATGACCAAGGTCCTCGGCGGCGAGATCGGCATGATCTTCCAGAACCCGTCCAGCCACCTCGACCCGGTGATGCGCATCGGCGAGCAGATCGCAGAGAGTGTACGGTTTCACGAAGGTGTCGGCCGCCGCGAGGCGCGCGGGCGCGCGATCGAGGCGCTCTGGCAGGTCGGGATCCCCGATCCGGCGGGACGCGTCGACAGCTATCCGCATGAATTTTCCGGCGGGATGCGCCAACGCGCCATGATCGCCGTCGCGCTCGCCTGCAATCCCGATGTGCTGATCGCCGACGAGCCTACAACCGCCCTGGATGTCACCGTCCAGGCTCAGATCCTCCGCCTGCTCATGGACCTGCGCGACCGGCGCGGCCTGTCGATCGTGCTGATCACCCATGACCTCGGCATCGTGGCGCAGACCTGCGACTCGATTGCCGTCCTCTACGGCGGCCGCATCGCGGAGCGCGGGCCGAAGCGGACAATGCTGGCCCGGCCGGCGCACCCCTATACGGCGGGCCTCATCCGCTGCCAGCCAGCGACGCTGGGCGGCAAGGGTCTGCTCGACACCATCGCCGGGCAGCCGCCGACAGCCGACGCCATGCCGAGCGGCTGCCGCTTTCACCCGCGCTGCCCGAACGCGCTGCCGATCTGCCGCGAGTTGCAGCCGTCGCTGATGCCTTTCGCGCCAGGCCAGGTGGCCGCGTGCCACAACCCCGTCGTTCAAGCGCCGGCTCGGGCCTCGGCATGACGGCCGCTCCGCTCATCCGCATCGACGATCTGGTGGTGCGCTTTCCGGCACCTGGGACCGGCTTCCTCGGGCTCGGCCGCCGCTCCGTCCAGGCGGTGAACGGCGTCACGCTCCGCGTTGACTCCGGCGAAACCCTCGGCATCGTCGGCGAGTCCGGCAGCGGCAAGAGCACGCTCGGCCGCGCCGTTCTGGGCCTGACCGAGATCACCTCCGGCTCAGTCATCTTCGATGGTGTGGACGTCTCGAAGGGCGGCCGCGGGCGGCTGACGAAACTCCGGCGCGAGACGGCCATGGTGTTCCAGGACCCCTATGGCTCGCTCAATCCCAAGCTGCGGGTCGGCGAAGCGATTGCCGAGGTGCTGCGCGTGCACGGCAAGGTGCCGCGCGACCGGATTGCGAACCGTGTCAGCGAGCTGATGGAACTGGTCGGGCTGCGCCCCGAGCTTGCCTCCCGACGCCCGAATGCCCTGAGCGGCGGCCAATGCCAGCGCGTCGGCATCGCCCGCGCGTTGGCGGTCGAGCCCAAGCTCATCATCGCCGACGAGTGCGTGGCCGCGCTCGACGTCTCCATCCAGGGGCAGATCATCAACCTGTTCATCGAACTGCAGGCCCGCATGAACTTGGCGCTGGTCTTCATCGCCCATGACCTTGCGATCGTCCGCCGCCTCTGCGACCGGGTTGCCGTCATGTATCTGGGCCGCATCGTCGAGGAAGGGCCGACGGAGGCGGTGTTCGCCGCGCCACGTCACCCCTATACGGCCGCCCTGATCCGGGCCATCCCGGAGATCGACCCGGATCTGGCGCTGCCCAGCGAGCCGCTGGCCGGGGAGCCGCCGAGTTCGCTGGAGCTGCCGAAGGGCTGCCCGTTCCATCCGCGCTGCCCCTACTCGGCCGAGCCCTGCAGGAGCGAACCGGGGCCGCCTGTGAAGCGGGACGATTCCGGTCGCAGTTGGGCTTGCATTCTGGAGCCCGGTCAAATCCAATCAGGCGAACCGCTCGGGAGAACACGGGAATGAAGACCAGACGAACCAAGCTCATCGGCGCGAGCCTGTTGGCCATGCTGGCCTTCGGCGGGACCGTTGCGGAAGCGGCCGGGGTCCTGACCATCGGGCGGCGCGAGGACAGCACCACCTTCGACCCGATCAAGACCGCCCAGAACATCGACTTCTGGGTCTTCTCCAACGTTTACGACGTGCTCGTCCGGGTCGACAAGACAGGCACAAAGCTGGAGCCGGGGCTCGCCGAGAGCTGGACCATGTCCGACGACGGGCTGACCTATACGTTCAAGATCCGCGACGCGAAGTTCTCGGACGGGTCGCCGCTGACCGCGGAGGACGCAGCCTATACGCTGACCCGCATCCGCGATGACGAGGGCTCACTGTGGACCGACAGCTACAAGATCATCGCCAGCGCTGAGGCGACCGACGACCGGACGCTGGTCGTGACGCTGAACAGCCTGTCCGCGCCCTTCCTGTCGACGCTGGCCATGCCGGGCGCCTCGGTCATCTCCAAGGCCGGGATGGAATCGCTCGGCCCCGACGCCTATGCGGAAAGCCCGATCGGATCAGGCGCTTTCACCGTGAAGGAATGGCGGCGCGGTGACCGCATCATCCTGGAGAAGAACCCGAATTTCTGGGAAGCCGACCGCGTCCAGCTCGACGGCGTCGAATGGGTTTCCGTGCCCGACGACAATACGCGCATGCTGAACGTCCAGGCGGGCGAGCTCGACGCCGCCCTCTACGTGCCTTTCTCGCGGGTCGCCGAGTTGCAGAAGGACCCGAATCTCAACGTCCATCTCGATCCGTCCACGCGCGAGGATCACCTGCTGATCAACCATGAGCATGAACATCTTTCGAAAAAGGAGGTTCGGCAGGCGCTCGACATGGCCATCGACAAGCAGGCCATCGTCGAGGCCGTGACCTTCGGCATCGGCGAGGTGGCCTATTCTTACGTCCCCAAGGGCGCCCTCTATCACTACGCGGAGAACCTCCAGCGCCCGTACGACGCGCAAAAGGCCAAGGAGATGCTGGAAGCCGCTGGTGCGTCAGGCCTGACGCTGAACTATATCGTCAACGCCGGCAACGAGGTGGACGAACAGACCGCAGTGCTGCTGCAACAGCAACTCGCGCAGGCCGGAATTACGGCCAATCTCCAGAAGGTCGATCCCAGCCAGAGCTGGGACATGCTGGTGAACGGGGAATACGACGTGTCGGTGAACTACTGGACCAACGACATCCTCGACCCGGACCAAAAGACGACCTATGTGCTCGGTCACGACACGAACATGAATTACATGACCCGCTACAACAATCCTGCGGTGAAAGATCTGGTGGAGAAGGCTCGCATCGAAATGACCCGTCCAAGCGCGAGCAGATGTATGTCGATATCCAGAAGATGGCCAAGGAAGACGTCAACTGGATTGACCTTTATTACAGCCCCTACCTGAACGTATCACGTAAGAACGTCGAGAACTTTTATCAGAATCCTCTCGGACGCTTCTTCCTGGAGGATACGACCAAGAACTGAGGCCCGCTCAGAGCTTCGGGGAGCATTAACCGTGCTCCCCGAATTGGTCCAGTCGGGGCGATCGCCCTACCAGCCCTGAAACTCGGCAAGGGCGGCGGGGTCGAACCGGCCATCGGCTATATCGGTCAGGGCTTGGTCAAGCAGCGCCACGCCTTGGCTCGCCTCCTCTGCGCTGAGCGTTAGCGGCGGGGTCAGCTCCAGCACGTTGGAGTTCACGCCGACGTAGTAGAGCACGAGCCCGAGCTCGAACGCCCGGTAGGCCACCATAGCCGCCTCCTGCCGCGCCGGGGCCTTGCCCGCCCGGTCGGTCACCAGTTCGATACCGATGGCCAGCCCTTTCCCACGCACATCGCCGATCATCGCGTGCTTCTGTTTCAGCGCCCCCAGCCCGGTCATGAGATGCGCCCCGACGGCCGCCGCGTTGTCGGCGAGATCCTTGCGCTCGATCGTCTCCAGGACGGCAAGCCCGGCAGCGGCGCAGACGGGGTTGCCGTGCGTCGTCTGGAAGGCGAAAGCGGGCCTGAAATTCATGATCGCCTCCGGCCCCACGGCGGCCGAAAGCGGCAATCCGCCGCCGAGGCCCTTGCCGAAGACGACGATGTCCGGCTCGATCCCCCAATGCTCGAAGCAGTGCCGCCGGCCGCTGCGGCCCAGTCCTACTTTCACCTCGTCGGCCACAAGCAGAATCCCGTAGTGGCGGCAGATGTCTTCCACCTGGCGAAAGAAGCTCGCGGGCGGCACGATCATCCCGCCATCCGACTGAATCGCTTCCAGAAACAGCGCTGCCACTTCGTTGGGAGGAACCGCGCCGATGAGGAGACTTTCCAACTGCGCCAGGGCTGCGGCCTCCGCCGCTTCGTCGCCGCCGTCCCGATACGGGTTAGGATAGGGGATGAGGGTCAGGCCGGGATGGCGTGTGCTGCTGTCCTGTGCGGGATGCCCGGACACCGCCATCGAGCCCGCGGTTCCGCCATGGTAGCCGCCCTTGAAGGCAAAGATCCGGGGCCGGCCCGTCGCGGCGACGACGGCCCGCGCCACCGTCTCGTTCGCATCCGACCCGGAATGGCCGAGCCAGACGCGTCCGGCAGCCCGCTTCGGCACGATCGATAGCAGCTTTTCCGCCAGTTCCACGGCCCGCAGGTTGGCAGTCGAAAGGTGGCTGGCGCCGGCCTGGTTGGCGAGCGCCCGCCCGACCGCTTCCCTCACGGCGGGATGCGAATGGCCGAGGCTCACCGCGCCCCAGGATGCAGAAAAATCGAGCAACCGCCGGCCGTTCTCGTCGACCAGGTAGACTCCCTCGCCTCCCGTCACGGCCTGCGGAAAGAAGCGCAGGTGGGACAGCTGCGATAGAGTTTTCGCGTCCCGTTCGTAGAGGCCGGCCATGTTCGCCCCCGCTCAGCCGTAGAAGGTCATGACCTCGTCGAGGGTCACCACGTGACAGTAGATCATGTTGATGATCTCGAGTTCGCGGTTGTGCAATTCCATCGTCGCCGCCGCGCAGCAATCCTCGACCACCACGACCCCAAAGCTCTCGTCGCAGAGGCTGCGCACCGAGGACGAGATGCACTGGTCGGTGAAGATGCCGGCCACGATCACATCCCTGATGCCCATGTTGTGCAGCAGGAACCGGAGGTTGCTGCCGGTCAGCGCGCTGTCGGTGGTTTTGATCACGACGATCTCGTCGCTCTGCGGCGCCAGTTCCGCTACGATCTGGCCTTCGGGATTGTCCTTGGGGATCAGCAGGTAGTTGAAGCCGGGCTTCTTCTGGCTAAGCGAGCGGTCGCGGCCGTCGAGCTTGTTGCAGGCGATGCGGGCGTACATGACCTCGACGCCGCGCCGTCGCGCATCGGCGATGAGCCTGGCGGTGTTTGGAATGACGGTCCCGCGCATGCGGTCGTAGAAGGGCTGCCAGCGGGCGGTCTCCTCCGCCGTGTCCTTCGGCTGGAGATAGATTTCCTGGATGTCGACGACCAGCACGGCCGTGGTCTTCGGGTCCAGACTGATATCGGCAGGCTCTTCCGCGTTGGCGTAATAAAACGAGCGGTGGGCAGTCTTCCAGTTCATGTAGGGTCCTTGTTCGCCGCCCGGCGGCCGGTGAGCAGCGCGCCGATCTCGCGCGAGGGGAAAAGGCCGCCCGGCCGCCAGACGAGCACCGCGATCATGGCGAGCGCCAGTACGATCTCGGTCAGGCCGACGACCTGCTCGCTGAACGTGCCGGAGGCGTTCAGGCCGGCTTCGAGGCCGCGCAGGCTCTCATAGGCGATCGTCACGATGAACGTGCCGACCACGGCGCCGGTAACCGTGTTGGCGCCGCCGATCACCAGCATCCCGAGAATGACGAAGGTCTCGCGAAGGTAAAAGGCGCGCGGCGAAAAGGATGTGATGAAGTGGCCCCAGAGCGCCCCGCCGATGCCGGCGAACAGGGCTGCCAGGATAAAGGCGCGCCAGCGCAGGTTCGGGATGTGCGCGCCGAGCGCAGCGGCCGCCACTTCGTCGTCACGGCTGGCGCGCAGCAAACGGCCGCTCCGTGATTCCTTGAACGCCAGCGCCGCCACCACTGCGAGGACGGCGACACCCGCGGCGAGCCAAAGGTCGGTCGCGCGCGGTAGTCCGAACAGTGTGCGAGGGCCGTTAGTGATCTGGCTCCAATGCGTCAGCACCGTATAGATCACCACCAGCAGCCCGAACGACGTGATCACCGCCGCCGAATCCGACAGGCGCATCAGCGGATACGAAACGGCTGCGGCGACCGCGGCGGCAACCAGCCCGCCCACGATCATGGCGAGGTACGGCGACAGCTGGATCCCGGCCAGGACGGGATAGATGTCGGGCAGCGCCATCCCCTTCATCTGCGCGGGGATGGTCAGCACGGCGGAGGTATAGGCGCCGATGCCCATGAAGCCGACATGGGCAAAGGACAGAATGCCCGAATTGCCCATGAACACCTGCAGCCCGAGCACCAGCACCAGCGAGATGCAGAGGGACGTGGCGATGCGGTCGTAGACGCGCACGCCGGCGAGTTCGGCCCCGACCACGAGCGCGGCGACGAGCAGGGCAAGGATGACGGCCGTGAGGACGTGCTTCGTCATCGGCTCACGTCCTCTGCCCGGTTGCCGGGGCTTTCATCAGGCCTTCGGGGCGAACAAGCAGGATCAGGATGACGAGGCCGAAGGTAAAAGCGTCGCGGAACTTCAGCAGGTCCTGTGGCAGGCTGTAGTTCAGACCCGTGTCGATCAGCGCCAGGACGAAGCCGCCGACGACCGCGCCGGTCAGGCTGCGCATGCCGCCGATCACGGTGGCGATGAAAGCTATCAGAAGCGGCTCCATGCCGATCGTTGGCGTGACGGTGCCGATGCGGCCGATCCAAAGCAGCCCGACAACGCCGGCCATCAAGCCGCTGATCGCAAAAGCCGACGAGATGATGAGGTTCGCGGGGACGCCGAGCATGCGCGCCATGGTGAAGTGCGTCGCAGCCGCCCGCATCGCGATGCCGAGGACAGTCTTGCGCATGAGCCAGGTGAAAAGTCCCAACAGTACCACGGCGGCAACTATGGTGATCAGGTTGCGCATCGGGGTGACAACGCCCGCGAATTGCACCGTCTGGGAGAACATGGCCGGAAGCGGCACGCTGCGCGGTCGCGGCGAGATGACGAGCAGCGCCGCGTTCTGCAGCAGGGTGGAGAACGCAAAGGAGGTGATCAGCACGGCGGTGACGGACTTGGCGCGCACCGGTCGGAACGCGACGTAATCGGTCGCCATGCCGGCCAGCATCGCCATCACTACGGCTATCGCGGCCATAACCAGCCAGGGCAGCCCGGAGCCGCCGACCAGGAACATCGTGTAGCCGGCCACCATGATAAGCTCGCCATAGGCGAAGTTGACCAGCCGCAGGATACCGAAGACCAGCACCAGCCCGAGCGCCATCAGCGCGTAGGCGCCGCCGAGGCTCAGCACGTCGATCAGGAACTGGATCGCGAAGGTCACGCGCTCAATGCCCGAGGTAAAGCGCGTTGAGATCAGTCGCAGCACCTATCTCGGCCGCGGTCCCCTGAGCCGCCACGGCGCCGAGCCGCATCACATAGGCCCGATCGGCGATGGCCAGCGCCTTGGCGGCGTTCTGCTCGACCAGAAGCATGGTCAGGCCGGACCGCTTCAGTTCCGCGATCATGTCGAAGATCTGGTCGACGATGGCCGGCGCCAGGCCGAGCGACGGTTCATCGAGCAGGAGCACGCGTGGGCGGGACATCAGGGCGCGCGCAATCACCAGCATCTGCTGTTCGCCGCCCGACAGGGTCCCGGCCGGCTGGTTCTCCCGTTCGGCGAGACGCGGGAACATGGCGAACATGCGCGACCGATCCCCCGCAACCCCCGCGGCATCGCCCCGCCTCGTATAGGCACCGAGCCGCAGGTTTTCCGCGACGGTCAGGTCGGGAAATACGTTCCGGGTCTCCGGCACAGTGGCGACGCCGCGACGGACCATGGTCTCGGGCCGGGCGCCGGTCGCGTCCTCGCCGCCGAGCCGGATGGAACCGGCTGACGGCTTCAGCGCGCCGGCGATGCACATCAGGGTCGAGCTTTTTCCGGCTCCATTCGCGCCAAGCACGGCGACCAGCTCACCGGCGCCGACGCTGAGCGACACGTCGCGGACGGCGCGGATCGCGCCGTAGCGAACCTCGAGATTGCTCACCTCAAGCATGTGCCGCCGCCCGGCCCAGATAGGCCTCGATCACCGCGGGGTCGCGCCGCACCTCATCCGCGCTGCCTTCCGCGATTGTGCGCCCGGATGCGAGCACGTGCAGCCGATCGCAAAGCTGCATGATCAAGCCCATGTCATGGTCAATGATCAGTATCCCTAGGCTGCGGCTAGCCGGCAGGTCCTTCAGGATCCGCAGGAGCACGCCGGATTCCGCTTCGTTCATTCCGGCGGCCGGCTCGTCCAGCAGAACGAAGGCCGGGTCCGCGGCGAGCGCCCGCGCGATCTCGACCCGCCGCTTGTCGCCGTAGCTTAGCGCTGCGCCCAGGTCATCGGCACGGCCCGATAATCCGAACTCGTCCAGCAATCTTTCGGCTTTGTTCCGTGCCGTGCGGCTCGAGTCGCCTCGCGCCAGGGAAGCCGCCTCGACGTTTTCCCGCACGGTCATGTTGTTGAACAGCCGCACGATCTGGAACGACCGGGTGATCCCCTTCAACGCGACCGCCCGAGGCGGCAGTCCTGAGATCGGGTGGCCGTCCAGCAGCACGCGGCCGCCAGCCAACGGCACCTGGCCGGTGATTGCATTGACAAGGGTTGTCTTGCCGGAACCGTTGGGTCCGATCAGCCCGACAATCTCTCCCGCCGCGACCGACAGGGAAACACCGTCGAGCGCCCGCAAGCCCGAGAAGACGACGGACGCCTCATGCACAGCGAGCGATCGAGCGGACATGGCCGATCCGGCGAAAAAGCCGGGGACGATTGCCCCGGCTGTTGGGCGTCAGGGGGCCGGAACGGTTTCCGGCCGGCGCCAGCCGAGGAAGCTGGGCTTTCCGCCCTTCAGCTCGATCATCACCGCCGCCTTGTCCGGCATGTGCCCTTCCTCGGCGCTGCGGTAATCTAGGTCGCCGGTCAGGAGCTTGAACTGCCCGTCCTCAAGCGCTTTGGCGACCGCGGCGCCGTCCGTCGAACCCGCCGCTTCCACCGCTTGCGCCAGCATCATGATCGTGTCCCAGCCGGTGGCGACAAACGAGCTGTCCGGCGGGCCGCCATGCATCTGGGTATAGAGATCGATGAATTTCTGCATATCGGGGTGGGCTTCCGGCACCATTGCTGTATGCGTGACGAAGTAGATGTCACTGCCAAACTGCTCTCCCAGCGCTTGATGCATTGCCGGGTCGTCATAGGCGTCGCCGCCGAGCACCGGCGCGTCGAAGCCGACCTCGCGAAGCGCCCGGATGATCACGCCGATGTCCTGCCCGTAGGACGAGACGAAGATGACGTCCGGCTTCTTGCCGAGCGCCTGCAAGCGCGCGATCTGCGCCGAAAAGTCATTATCGCCGAAGGTGTAGGTGTCTTCCAGGATGACCTCGCCGCCGTTCGCCTTGAATTGCGTGACGAAGTATTTCGACAGCGACTTTGTGTAGGCGATGAACTGGTCGGTGACGACATAGGCCGTTTTCCAGCCGCGTTCCTTGACGGCAAATTCTGCGGCGACGGCGCCCATGGTGGTGTTCCACATGGACAAGGTGAACTGCTTGTCACCCAGCGTCCACGAGCTGTAGAGCGGGTCTGAGGCGCAGGTCGACAGTCCGACCAGGCCCGCCTCCTGGGCGGCGCGGCTTGCCGGCCCACCAAAATCGAAGTCGCAGGGCGCGACGATCAGGTCGGCACCGTTGTCGATCAGCTCGACCGTGACGTTGCCTACCGTCACCGGGTCGGACTTGCCGTCCACGTTGACGAACTCCACCTGCTTCCCGAGCAGGCCGCCGTGGTCGTTCAGTTCTTTGATCGCCACCTGCGCGCCCTTGAAGCTGGGCGTATCGAGCGGCGCCTGCGCCCCGGTCATGCACATCGCGCCGCCGAAGGTGATCTTGTCGTCCTGAGCGGATGCCGGCCCGCCGGCGAGCAGCGCGCCTGTCAGGGCGCCCAGAAGAAGTGCTTTCGATAACGCTTTCATCCCCGTCTCCCTTTTCATTCCGCAGCTTGCCCGACAAAGCTTGCAGGGGATGCCCCACTTTGCTTCGCCGCGGCAATTTCCTCGATCAGCGCGTCCGTCGTCACCTGCCGGCAATAGCCCTTGATGGCTCGAAGGCTCTGATCGTGCCGTTCCGCACTGTAAGTGGCGCAGGCGTCGGGCACGAGCGTCACCAGATATCCAAGGTCGCACGCGTCTCGGACGGCCGACTCCACACACTGATCCGTAAGCAGGCCTGATACCACCAGCTGGCGCACGCCCAGGCAGCGCAGCAGGTAGTCAAGATGGGTGGACACAAACACGCTGGACGAGCCTTTCGGCAGGACGATCTCGTCTTCGCCCGGAGCGATCTCGTCGATCACTTTGCCGTCCGGCGAGCCCTTCGGCACCAGGAACCCGGTGATCTTGTAATCCAGGCTGCGGTCGCGCCCGTCCTTAGTGAGCGCCTCGATCGTCGTATAGAGCACCTCGATACCCGCGCGCCGAAAAGCCCGCTGCAGCTTCTGCATATTCGGGATCGCGACCGAGTGGAGGCGATCGAAATAGTAGCCGTATTTTCCGGAGATTTCGGCATCGCTTACGTCACGGAATTCGCCGCCGTCGCGGCGCACGGAAAAATTCTGCACGTCGATGAACAGCAGCGCCGACCGCTTCAGGTCCAGCGGGACTTCGCGGGTGGTCAACCGGTCAAAGTCCATGAACGCGCCCCCGCATCGACCGGGAGGCAGTCCGCAATGCTTCGGCGAGCAACGCCGCCCAGCGATCCTGGCCCGCCTCGTCCCTGATCTGGTCGTTACGGATCTCCAGCAGGACATGCGGAAGGCTGCGGGCCTCTGCGTGCACAGGGATCGTGTAGTCCGACAGGTCGTCGACGCTGTAAGGCTGGTTGTGCTCGGCGATCACCTTGGGATGTGCCGCGGCAATCACGTCCATGAGTCGCCGGGCGAAACTGTCGTCGCGGTTGTGCAGCAGGCCCAGCAGCCAGGGCCGGTCGATGCCGGCCAGCCGCGGGGTGAAACTATGGACAGTGACAAGGATCGTTCCCTGCCTCTCCTTCTTGCGCTCGTCGAGCATGCTGCCGATCGCATCGTGGAATGGCCGATGGATCTGGTCGTAGCGGCGCAGACGCTCCGCTTCGCTCAGCCTGAGATTCGCAGGAATGGCGGTGCCGTCGCTGGCTTCCGGAATGCAGTCCCTCGCCCGAAGGGGGCGATTGCAGTCGATGACCAACCGACTGTAGCGCTGCAGCAACAACGGTGCGTCCAGATAAGCCGACAGCCGCCGCGACAGCCCTTCCGAGCCGATGTCCCAGGCGATGTGCCGCTCCATCTCCGGAGCAGCCACGCCGAGATCACCAAGGGCTGCGGGGACCAGCCGGCCGGCATGTTCGCAGACGAGCAGGAAGTTCGAAACTCCAGAGATGTTCACCACCTCGACCGGCTCGGGATCGGGCCCGCCGAGAAGGGTTTCGGCTCTCCGGGCGGCGCTCAGCATTGCGTCGTCGTTCCCACCAAGATCGTTCTAGCCGCCTGCAGCCCGGTGCCGCTCCGCCGAGTGAAGGAAACGCGGCCGGCAAAGTCAACCGGTCCCTCCTTTGACTCAGCCTTGGCTGAAGCGATTAACCTACGCCATTACCTGCGCGCGCCGGCTGCGGGGCAGGCACTTGAACGAGGAGCGTGATGGAACGCGAGCAATTGGTCGTGGCCTGCTGCAGCGATCTGGCGGGGCAGGTGCGCGGCAAGGCCTTTCCGGCCTCCGGATTTGACAAACGGCTGCGCCGGGGCGTCGGGTGGACGCCCACCAACGTGCAAATCACCTGCTTCGACAACATCGCCGAGAGCCCATTCGGCTCATTCGGCGACCTTGTAATCATTCCGGACCCGTCCACCCGCGTCCGTCTTCCCTTCGAAGGGGAAGATACGGCCGAAGAGTTCGTGCTCGGCGATATCAGGGAACTGGATGGCACCCCCTGGCCGTTCTGCACTCGATCCATCCTGAAAGCTGCCCTCGAGCGACTGGAGCGCCTATCCGGCCTCACACTGGTTGGGGCTTTCGAGCACGAGTTCCAGTTCCGTGGCGACCGGGGCACGATCAGCGGCGCCTTTTCGTTGGCCGGCTTCCGCCGGGAGCGCCAGTTCGCCGAGGCGCTGGTCGCGGCGATGCGCGCCGCCGGGCTATCGCCCGACACTTTCCTGAAGGAATTCGGGACAGGTCAGTTCGAGGTTACCATGGGCCCGCAGCACGGAGTGGCCATTGCCGACCACGCCGTGATCCTCCGCGAATGCGCACGCGCCGTCGGCCATCGGCTGCGGCGCGAGCCCACCTTCACGCCGATCCGCGATCCGGCCGGCGTGGGAAACGGCGTGCATATCCACCTGAGCTTTCGGGATGCCGTGGGCCGGCCGGCTACGTACGACCCGCAATTGGAAACGGGCCTATCCCAAGCAGCCGGCCAATTCGTCGCCGGAGTTCTCAGGCACCTGGAGAGCATAGTTGCCATCACGGCCCCAAGCGTGATTTCCTATCTGCGCCTGACCCCGCATCGCTGGAGCGCCGCATTCAACAATCTCGGCGTGGGCGACCGGGAAGCGTCGGTGCGCATCTGCCCGGTTTCCGCGCTCAGCGACGTCGACAGGGCCGCCCAGTTCAATTTCGAGTTCCGCGCGGCCGACGCAACGGCGAGCCCCTACCTGCAGCTCGCGGCCATTGTCCACGCCGGCGCGCAGGGCATCGAGGATGCCCTGCCGGCACCGCAAGCCACAGCCGAAGACTTGTCCGGCCTTTCGCCAGAGACGCTGCACAGCCGCGGCCTTGTCCGGCTTCCGCAAAGCTTGCCGGAGGCTTTGGACCGAGCCGCTGCAGACCCGAACGTAGCAAGATGGTTCTCCCCGGCGTTCGTCGACGTTTACGTCAAACACAAGCGTGGAGAGATTGCCTTTTTGGAAGGGCGCGATCAGGCGGAAATCTGCGCTGCATACGAAGAGGTCTACTAGGAAGATCCTGACCAGCCGCCGGATAGCCGCCTGCTTTCGGGCTCACGTCATCTGGTATCCCGGCGTGGACTGTGAGAGGGCCTGTTCCTCCTGGTTCATGTCCGCGCCGAACGGCTCAAACAGCGGCGTGGACAGGTAGCGCTCGCCAGTATCGGGGAGCATGCAGAGGATGACCGAGCCGGGTTCGGCCCTTTCTGCTATCTGCATGGCTATGCCGAATGTGGAGCCGCCGGATACGCCGGTCAAAATGCCTTCCTTTGCAGCCAGCTCGCGCGCCCAGCGCATTCCGGCGTCGCCGGGGATCGGGATCAGCTCGTCATAGTACCGCCCGTCGACCGCTTCCTGCAGCACCAGCGGGATGAAGTCGGGCGTCCAGCCCTGGATCGGATGTGGCTGGAACGCCGGATGGCTGGCGGCCGGCATACCTCCATCGCCCCGCTCCTGGGCGGTACCTGACCCGACCAGCTGCGCGTTGGCGGGCTCGGAAAGGATGATCTTCACCTCGGGCCGCTCCCGGCGCAGCACGCGGCCCACCCCCGAGACCGTGCCCCCCGTCCCATAGCCAGTCACAAAATAGTCGAGCCGCTGCCCGGCGAAATCAGCGAGGATTTCCTGGGCCGTCGTGCTTTCGTGGATGTCTGCGTTCGCTTCCGTCTCGAACTGGCGGGCCAGGAACCAACCATTCGCATCCGCCAGTTCCTTGGCTTTCATATACATGCCCAGGCCCTTCTGGGCGCGGGGGGTCAGGACGACCTTGGCGCCAAGATATCGCATCATTTGCCGACGCTCGACCGAGAAGCTGTCAGCCATGGTGACGACCAGCGGATAACCTTTGGCGGCGCAGACCATTGCGAGTCCGATGCCGGTGTTTCCGCTTGTAGCCTCAACCACCGTCTGGCCCGGCTTCAGCGTACCGCGTCGCTCAGCATCCTCGATGATGTTCACGGCTAACCGGTCCTTCACGGATGCAGCCGGGTTAAAGAACTCGGCCTTAGCATACATCCGCACATGGTCCGGGGCGAGGTGGTTGATGCGGACGCATGGCGTATCACCAACGGTGTCGATGATGCTGTCGTACAGCCGCCCCCGTCCTCGCGTGGTGCGCTGCCCATTGCTGCTGCTCATCTGAGCCCCCCTGTGGTTTGGAATTTACTATTCTGCTGCCTCGACCCGAGGTCTGCATTCGTCCCTGCAAGCACCTCTGCAAACCTCGGCAAAGCCCAGTCGACCATTTCATCACTGGCGGTCAGCGAAACCCGGAAGTGCCCCGGGATCCCGCAAAGCGAGCCGGGCATCACGAAAACATCTGACGCGGATAGCCGCTCGCAAAACGCGGTCTCGTCCCCCACTGCTTGCACTAGCACGTAGAAGGCGCCCTTCGGCCTAGTAATCCGGTATCCGGCACTTTCCAGACCGTCGCAGAGCCGGTTCCGCCGGCGCTCCAGCGCCGGGACGTCGATCACCAGCTTCTCGAGATCGGCCAGAGCGTATTGCATGAGCGCACTCGGAAAGTTCCAGCCGGTCGCCATCTGGGCGAGGAAAACGGCGTCCCGCACTGCTTGGCGCTCGGGTGCGGCGGGATTCACGGCAAAGTACCCGACGCACTGGCCCGGCGTGAGCAGCCGTTTGCCGTAGCTGTAACAGATTGCGCTGCGTCGGATTTGGCGAAGCGGCGGCTCAAAATGGCCGTCGGAATAGACGATCTCGCGGTAGGCCTCATCCGAGAGCACCCAGATCGGTCGCTCCCGGCGGGCGTTCATAGCTTCAAGCCGCTCCCCAAGTTCCGCCAGTTCTTCGGCCGTCGCGATCGAGCCGGAAGGATTGTGCGGCGAGTTCACGACCAGGATGCGCGTTCGTGGGGTCACTGCCGCCAGCAGCGCGTCCAGGTCCAACGCAAACGAACTCTGCATCGGGACGGTAATCGGTTTCAGCCCATGCAGATGCGCCATCGGTGCGTAGCAGAACCAGGATGGCACCGAATAAACGATCTCTTCTCCGGGATTGGCGAGCAGCTTCATCATCAGCTCGATGGCGCCGAACCCACCGTTGGTCAGTGCAATATCTTCCGGCTGGAACGGCAACCCGGTCGACCTTTGGAGGGAAGAACACACGACCTCCTGTGCGAAGCTCTCGTTCCCCTTGTACGCGAACCATTCCTTGTTCTGCGGGGTGACCTTGGCCCTCAATGCCTCAACGAAACCGGGCAGCGGCATTTCTTGCGGATTGCCGAATGCGAAGTCGCAAACGCCAGGCTGGCCGAGCCGGCTCCGCCAGCGCGAGTCATTGAAGAAGGCGGCAATTGGAGCGAATGAGTCCCGAACGGCAGCCAGGCTGTCCGTCAACGGACCGGTCGAGTTAAGCATCCCAGCCTTCTGAGTCTCAGGTGCGCCTACCATAGAAGTCCAGTTACCTTCCAGCTGTTCTGCGGCGACTTGATTCAAGTCTCCTTATCAGACCCCAAGGTTCTCCGGGGAATCCCAACAGATCTGGTCGTAAAGCAAAGGGAAAACATTTCTGGATGATGTCGAGCTTGCGGGAAGCGGTTTCAGCAAGGGACCTAATCTACGTATCTTGACGGACCGGCACTTGAGCCGAAGGCTCTGCAACCCAGCTGACCGCCTTCTAGCGACCTGCTCACTGACTACGCTGGTCGTAGAACACGTTGAGTCGGCGCACACCATGGTCGAGCTTCATCGGCGATATTGGCTATCCCCTCGGCGGTGCGCCAGCGGACCGCTTGAAGGGGGCATCAGCGAGGCCCTGTTGTCGGGGCAGCCTCGGGAATGTAACCCTCGCCCAAGAGGCTGAACGGAGATGCGAGGGTGGCTAAACACGGTGTTTTGGGGATCAGCTTCGACCATGAGCATATGGGCGATCTTCTTAAGGAGGTGGAGCAGCATCCGAACGCGGAAATCGCCGGCGTCTATGACCCGGATCCTGCCCGGATGGAGCGGGCCATTTCGCGCTTCGGGATTGCGCGCGAGCGAGTGTTCACCGATCTCCAGACGTGCCTTGCAAATACCGAGGCCGATCTCGCCATCCTCTGCGCCAAGGTAACCGAGCACGCCGACTACGTGGAGAAGCTGGCCCCCTACGGGCTCAATGTTCTGGTCGAGAAACCCTTCGCGGCGAGCGCCGGGGACGCACGGCGGATGATTGCGGCGATGAATGGCAACGGACGACTGGCCGTCAACTGGCCGCTCGCTTGGGTGCCCTCACATGTGACGGCGAAGCGCCTGATCACGGAAGGCGCCATCGGAGATTTGATCGAGGTCCACTATTACGGTGGCAATCGTGGGCCGCTGTTCCACGTTGCGGAAAAGATCGAAGTTTCGCCGGAGGAGGTGGAGCGGCAGAAGCCGAAATCATGGTGGTACAAGCGCGCGGCCGGCGGCGGCAGCCTGCGCGACTATGCCGGTTACGGCGCCACACTGGGTACATGGTACAAGAACGGCGAAGCGCCGCTGGAAGTCACCTGCATCGTCGATGAAACGCCGGGTGTCGAAGTGGACCAGCACTCGGTTACTGTCTGTCGCTACGACAAGGGTCTGTCCAAGATCGAGACGCGCTGGGGTACATTTACCGACCCTTGGACAATACAGCCCCAGCCCAAATGCGGCTTCGTGCTGGTCGGGACGGAAGGTACGATCTCCAGCTACGACTACGAGGGCCATGTGACGCTACAGACCCGGAAGGTTCCCGACCCTACGCGGGTCCCCGCCGATCAGTTGCAAGCGGGGCAACGCTCGGCGATCGAATACGTGCTTGCCCGCATCGATGACAGCCTGCCGATAACGGGCCCGCTCGACCCGGCAATTTCGCTCATCGGCCAACGGATCCTGGACAGCGCGGTGCTGTCGTCGGAGGGGAAGCGCACAGTGGCCCTGGTCGCATGAGCGAAACGCCCGACCTCGACGCATACAGCCTGAAGAGCGCGGCCGCAGCCGAGGTAGCCGCGCCGGAACTCGCCTACGAGCCGCCGATGCCGACACATTACAGGCCGCGCATTGCCCTGGTCGGGGCGGGCGGCATCTCGGCGGCTCACCTGGAGGCCTATCGCGCCGGCGGCCTGGACGTGGCGGTGATCTGCAGCCGCACCCTCGACAAGGCGCAGATGCGGCGAGACGAATACTACCCCGGTGCAGAGGCGACAGACGACGTCCAATCAACGCTGGCCCGCGACGACATCGCTGTGGTGGACCTGACGCCTCATCCCCCCGAGCGGCTGCCCCTGATCGAAACAGCGCTTCGGGCAGGCAAGCATGTGCTGTCGCAAAAACCATTCGTGTTCGACCTCGATGCGGGGGCGCGACTGGCTGACCTTGCCGACGAAAAAGGTCTGGTGCTGGCCGTCAACCAGAACGGCCGTTGGGCCCCGCATTTTGCCTGGATGCGCGAAGCGGTGCACGCGGGCCTGATCGGCGACGTTCAGTCGTGTCATCTCAGCGTTCACTGGGACCACAGCTGGATCGCCGGGACCGCCTTCGAGGCAATGGATGACCTGGTGCTCTCCGACTTTGCCGTGCACTGGTTCGATTTCCTGACCAGCCTGATCGGCGGCCGGGCGACGCGCGTCTTTGCGACGACGGCCCGGGCTTCCGGCCAGACGGTCCGTCCGCCGATGCTGGCCCAAGCCATGATCGAATTCGAGGGCGGCCAAGCGGCTCTGCTGTTTGACGCTGCGACGCGGTCTGGACCTCAGGACCGCTCGATGATCACCGGTAGCCGGGGAACAGTGGCGAGCAGCGGCCCGGACCTGGGTAACCAGTCGGTGTGGCTGGCGACAACGGAGGGTGTTGCCCGACCGCAACTGCGTGGGACCTGGTTCAAGGAAGGATTTCTGGGCACGATGGGAGCATTACTCAAGGCAGTGGAAGACGGGGTCCAGCCGCTCAATGCCGCTCGCGGCAATCTGGACGCCTTGGCCCTTGTCTTTGCCGCCATCGCATCGGCTCGCCGTGGCGTGCCGATTGTGCCGGGGACCGTCCGCAGCCTTGCCGCCGCGCGGAGCTGATCGGGGCTGATAGGACCGAGGTTACCACGCCTTCTAGCCCGCAACTTGGAATGCTAAAGCGGAGAAGTTCAGGGCACTAATTGGGAGGGATGTAGCAATGCTTGGGGCAAGATATCTGCCGATACTGATCTGCGTATCGGCCGCGGCGCTTGGCGCCTTCGCAATCGACTGGGCGTCCGCCCAGGAAAAGTATACAATCGGCGTGTCCAACACGGTGCAAGGCAACGGCTGGCGTGAGGAAATGATCTGCGCCGTCAAGGCGCAGGCGCTCGCATCAGGCAAGGTCGACTCTCTCAACATTGCCCACCGCAATACCGACGCCGCCGGTCAGTTGGAGGACATCCGCAACCTGATCGGGGCCGGGGTGGATGCGATCGTCATCAATCCGGCCGACCCGTCGGGGATCAACCCGGCCATCAAGGAAGCGACCGACGCCGGGATCACCGTCGTGGTCGTCGACCAGGCGGTTACGGAGCCTTCGGCGTTCATCATCGCGAACGATCAGGAGGAATACGCCTATATGGGCGCGAAATGGCTGTTCGATCAGCTCGGCGGCGAGGGGGACGTCGTTTACATGCGCGGTGCCGCGGGAGCCTCTGGCGATAACGACCGCGACAAGGGCTTCAAGCGCGCCCTTGGCGAATATCCGAAGGTAAAGGTGGTGCACGAAGTCTTCACCAACTGGCAGCAGGACCAGGGTAAACAGCAGATCCTCGATTTCGCCGCGACCGGGATTTCGTTTGACGGGATCTGGACCTCCGGCATCGACAACGTCATCGTCGATGCCTTGCTTGAGTCCGACAGCCCCCTGGTGCCGATCGTCGGCTCAGACAACGCTGGCTTTGTCGGCCAGCTCAATTCGGTGGAAGGCTTAAAGGGCGTGGCGGTGACGAACCCCGGCTCCATCGGTGGAGCCGGCGTGGCGCTGGCGGTGAAGATTCTCGGTGGGGAGAATCCTGCCGAGCAGACCGTACACGTGAAGCCAGAAGCCTGGGATAACGTCACGGACGAGGGACGGGCCAAGCTGAAAGCAGCCGCGGATCCCGCCCTCGATCCGGAATGGCCGGTCAGCATCTCCATCCCTGATTGGACGACGTACACCAAGGAGCAGATCATCGCCTGCAAGGGACCTGGCGAGTAGAGCGCCGTCCCTCGCTTTGCTCGCGAGGCGGCCACGCCGCCTCGCTTCTGAGACCGGTCGCTCAGAACACCCGTCGCGTGTCAGGAAGGTAGGCGCGCAGGCCCGCTAGCTCGGGCTGGCATCCCGGTTCGGCCGCTTTCCAGGATGGCGTCGATGAGCCGGTGCACCTTCAGCGCTTCGGTGCCGTTTACGACAGGCTGTCGCCCCGTCGTGATCGCCGTCATGAAATCCCTGATTAGTTCGCGGTGATAATCGTGGGGGAACGCCATGGGGTCGGCGCCGGTACCGCCGGGCGTCTCGTCGGGCGTGACCCCAGTCCTGCGTCCGTCCGACCAGGATACGCTCAGCGCCGTGCCGATCAGCGTTGCCGACCCGTGTTCGCCTACGATGTCGATGCGCTCCGGAAAGCCCGGACTGGCCGCGGTCGTCGCCTCAATCGTTCCGAATGGGCCGGCCGAGAACCGCAGGGCAGCGCAGACAAGATCCTCAGTTTCCATGCGGTGCAGCGGCGTGGTGGAAGCGTAAGCGAACACCTGCGCCACCTCGCCCACCAACGACAGGTAGAGATCCAACGTGTGGATGCCCTGCGTGAGGAGCACACCGCCCCCGTCTCGCGCCAGCGTGCCGCGGCCGGGCTCGTCATAATAGCTCTGGGGGCGCCAGAGGCGTATCGTGGCGGACGCCGATACGATCCAGCCGAGACTCCCCTCCTCCAGCAACGCCCGCAATGTCCGGGCCGCCGGGCGGAATCGATGCTGGAAGACAACGCCCAGGGTCACCCCGGCGGCGCGGCAGAGCTCTACCAGTTCGACGGAGCGCTCCGTGCTGATCTCCAGCGGCTTTTCCAAGAGGATGTGCTTTCCCGCAGCGGCCGCCCGGCGCACCAGATCCAGATGCGTGTTGGGCGGCGTCAGGATCAGCACGGCGCCGACGCTCCCGTCGTCCAGGACTGCCTCTAGGCGGTCGGCGAGCGGAAACGGGAAGCGCTCGGCGAAGCTCCTGCGCCGCTGCTCGCTCGGGCTAAAAGCGTATGCGACCTCCACCTCGCCGCGGAGGTCGATGAGAGCCTTGGCATGCGGCGTGACCGCCATGCCGAGTCCGACGATCCCGACCCGGGCGCGGGCCATCAGAACCGGTAAGCCCGCTTCGCGAGCCGGTAGGCGAGGTCGCCGGCAAGCTCGTACGCCTCGTTCTCATCGAGGCGGTGATTGCCGACCAGCTCGGCGAGGAACCCGCAATCGATCCGTCGGGCCATGTCGTGCCGCGCCCCGATCGACAGATAGGCGCGGGTGTCGTCATTGAAGCCCACCGTGTTGTAGAAGCCTGCGGTCTCCGTCGTCAGCTCGCGGAACCGGCGCATCCCGTCGGGGCTGTCGAAGAACCACCACGCCGGGCCGAGCCTCAGGCACGGATAGTGGCCGGCGAGCGGCGCCAGTTCGCGCCCATAGGTGCTCTCGTCCAGCGTGAACAGTATCAGGGTCAGGTTCGGCTCGTTGCCGAAACGGTCGAGCAACGGTTTCAGCGCATGGACGTAGTCGGTCCGCGTCGGGATATCGGCGCCCATGTCCAGGCCGAATTGGCTGAACACCGCGGCATTGTGGTTGCGGAAGGAGCCCGGATGCAGTTGCATCACGAGCCCGTCCTCGACGCTCATGGCCGCCATCTCGGTGAGCATCTGGCCGCAAAACAGGTCGGCCTCCTCGGCCGTGAACTCCGCTGTCGTGACCTTCCGGAACAGGGCCTTGGCTTCCGCCGGCGGCAGGTCGGCGGTGCGGGCAGTGCGGTGACCGTGATCGGTGGAGGTCGCACCGAGCTCCTTGAAGAAGGCGCGCCGCTTGCGGTGCGCATCAAGGTAGCCCGGCCAGCTCGCCGTATCGCAGCCGGTGATCTCCCCGAAGCGCAGGAGGTTGGCGCGAAAGCCGGGGTATTCCGGGTCGACCACGGGGTCAGGCCGGTAGGCCGGCACCACCCGGCCGTTCCACCCCGAGGTCCGCAGCTTCTGGTGGCTGAGAAGCGGGTCGAGCGGGCTGTCGGTCGTCGCGATCACCTCAATGTTGAGGCGCCGGTAGATCTGGCGGGGCCGAAACTCCGGCGTGGCCAGCGCCTCGCTGATCCGGTCGAAATAGGAATCGGCGGTGTCGGCCGAGAGCCGCTCCTCGAAACCGAACAGGGTTGCAAACACATGGTCGAGCCACATCCGCGTCGGCGTGCCGCGGAACAGGTGGTAGTGCCGCGCGAACAGCCGCCATACCGCCCTTGCATCGAAAGCGATCGGGCTTGCGTCCTTCGGCCTGACGCCCAGCTCGCTCAGGCCGATACCCTGGCTGAACAGCATCCGCGTCACATAATGGTCCGGGACGACGAACAGCGTGGCCGGATCCGAAAAAGCCCCGTCCTCGGCGTACCAGCGCGGGTCGGTGTGCCCATGCGGCGAGACAATGGGCAGGTCGCGCACGGCCGCGTAAAGCCGCCTGGCGATGTCGCGGGTAGCGGGGTCGGCCGGAAGGAGCCGGTCTTCGTGGATCAGGGGCATGTCACGACCGTGGCGCTCAAAGAAAGTCGGCGCGGGCCGGCGTAAAACTGTCGATCAGCGTTCCGGGCTCCAGGGCGACCACGCCATGTTCGGCATTTGGCGGGACGATGAAGCTTTCGCCCGCGCGAAGGGTCGCGGTCTCGCCGGCTATGGTCACCTCGAACCGGCCCGCGGCGACGTAGCTGGCCTGAACATGGGGGTGAGAATGCAGGGCGCCGACTGCGCCGGCCTGGAAGTTGAACTCAACCAGCATCAGTTCGGGCGTGTGGAGGAGCAGGCGCCGGGTGGTGCCTGGCCCAGTCTCAACCGCAGTGCCGGAGCCGGCCTGGGAGAAGAGTTGCATGCCTATCGTGTCCTCAGCCGGCTACCTGAACACGCTGGGGAGCCAGAGCGAAAGCGCCGGAATGTATGTGACCAGCCCTAGCACAACGAGCCCCGCCGCATAGAACGGCCAGATCGAGCGCATGGCCTCCCAGACCGTGATCTTCCCAACGGCACAACAGACGAACTGTACGCCCCCCACAGGCGGCGTGTTCAGTCCCAGGCCAAGGTTGAGAATCAGGATCACACCGAAATGCACCGGATCGACCCCATAATGGACCGCGACCGGCAGGAAGATGGGTGTCGTGATGATGATCATCGGCCCCATGTCCATGAAGGTGCCGAGGAACAGCATCAGGAGGTTGAGGAGCAGCAGGATGACGATTGGATCATTGGACACGGCGCTGAGCCAATCGATCATCTGTGCCGGGATCCGGAGATAGGCCATGAGCCAGGAGAATGAGGCGGCTGTGCCAATGATCAACAGCACCATAGAGGTGGTGCGCACCGCCCCCAGCGTCGCATCGATGAACTCCCGCCAGCCGAGATTCCGGTAGACGAAAAGCGTGACCAGCAGCGCGTAGATGACCGCCACGCACGAACTCTCGGTCGCCGTGAAGACGCCGGAGCGCACCCCGCCGAAGATGATGGCGATCAGCAGGAGCCCGGGCAGGGCAACCGCGCCGAGCCGCAGCATGGCGTGAAACCCTGGGAAGGGCTCCGTCGGATAGCCGCGGCTCCTCGCGACGAAATAGGCGGTCACCATCAGCGATAAGGCATAAAGGAGGCCCGGGATGATGCCGGCCGTGAACAGGTCGGCAATGGAGATGCGGCCGCCCCCTGAAATGGAATAGAGGATCATGTTGTGCGAGGGCGGCAGCATCAGGGCGATCAGCGCCGCCATGCTGGTGACATTGACGGCATAGTCGGCGCCGTAGCCGCGCTTCTTCATCTGCGGGATCATGATGCCGCCGACGGCCGCGGCCTCCGCCACCGCCGATCCGGAGATGCCGCCGAACAGCGTCGAGGCGGCGATGTTCACCTGGCCCAGCCCGCCACGCAGATGGCCGACCAGCGAGCCGGCGAAGGCCACGATGCGCGAGGCGATGCCGCCTCGCACCATCAGGTCACCGGAATAAATGAAGAAGGGTATGGCCAGCAGTGTGAATACGTTCATGCCGGAATTCATCTGCTGGAAGACAACCAGCGGCGGCAGGTTCATGTAGACGACCGTCAGGAAGCTCGCGACGCCAAGACAGAAGGCGATCGGCGTTCCGATGATCATCAGCAGCGTAAACGAGCCGAACAGCACCAGGGACGCCATGGGTCAGAGTTCCTTCACCGGATCGACGGTGGGGAAGTCGTCCCTCTCATGGAGGTCCTGGTCGACCTCGACGCCTGACCAGCGCAGGAGGATGCGCTCGGCCGAGAACAGCGCGATCAGTGCGCCACCCGCGACGAGCGGGACATAGCGAAAGGAGCCGGAGATACCGAGCGAGGGCATCCGTTCGTTCCATTGGAGAACCACGAGTTGCCAGCCGAAAAAGACCATTCCGATCGCAAAGGCAAAGACCACGCCATCGGATATGGTGCGCAGCACTTTCTTGCTGCCCTCGGGCAACACATAGAGCAGGACATCAAAGCCGAGATGGTAGTTCTCGCGCACTCCGACCGCGGCGCCGAGGAAGATAAACCAGCTCATGATCAGGATGGAACCGAGCTCCGTCCAGGCATTGGACCAGTTGAGCACATAGCGGCTGAAGACTTGCCAAGCTACAATCGCCGTCATGGCCACGAGCCCAACGCCGGCGAGGTAGAGGGACAACTTACTTAAACCTGAAAGAAACTTGGCGGCCTTGTAGAGCCACGGCCGTGCCACGGCCGGACCACCATCGATGCTCCTGGTTTCAGCCACGCATCTGGCCTTTCGACGGTTCGGATGTCCGCAGTGTCAGCCGCCCGCGGGACGGTACAGGCCCCCTCGGGAGGGAGCCTGTAGTCTGCGAGTACGTGGCCCCGAGCGCTTACCCTTCGACGGCTTGTATCCGTGCGACAAGGTCCTGAAGCTCGGGCGTATTCACATACTTGTCGTAGACCGGCTTCATCGCGTCGATGAAGGGCTGCTTCTCGGGCGTGGTGATCTGAGACCCGGCAGCCTCGACGATCTTGCGGGACTCGGCGACGCGCGCATCCCAGAGTTCCCACTGCTTCTCCATCGACTCGCGCGCCGCGGTCTTGAAGATCTCCTGATCCTCCGGGGTGAGCCGATCCCAGGCCATCTTCGAAATCACGAAAACTTCCGGAACGATGGTGTGCTCGTCGAGCGAGTAGTGTTTGGCCACCTCGTAGTGCTTGGCGGATTCATAGCTCGGGAAGTTGTTCTCCGCCCCGTCGATGACGCCGGTTTCGATCGACGAGTAGACCTCGCCGTAAGGCATGGGCGTGGCAGAGGCGCCCAGCGCGTTCACCATGTCGACGAACACGTCGGACTGGATCACCCGGTATTTCTGACCGGCCAGGTCGGCCAGCGTGTTGACCGGCTTCTTGGAGTTGTAGAAGGAGCGCGCGCCGCCATCATAGAAGGCCAGCACGACCACTCCATGCTGCTCGAAACCGGCTGCGATCTCGTCGCCAATCGGGCCGGCCATCGCTGCGCGGGCATGCTCCGTGGAGCGGAAGAGGTAAGGGAGCGAGGGGATCATCGTGAGCGGGACCAGGCTGTTCCACGGCGCCATGGAGACGCGGTTAAGGTCGATCACGCCCGACCGTACCTGCTCGATCGTGTCGGCCTCCTGGCCGAGCTGGGCCGAGTGGAATACCTCAACGTCGTAGCGGCCGTTTGTCCGCTCCTTCACGAGCTGGCCGAAAAACTTCACGGCCTCAACGGTCGGATAGCCGTCCGGATGCGTGTCGGACGAGCGCAAGACCGTCTGGGAATTCGCCGTTCCCGCTATCAGGACAGCCGTCGCAAACGTTGCCGCTTTCAGAAATTGGAACATGAATCCTCCGCCAGCTTGATTGCGGTCCCGGTCGGATGGACCGGACCACCTACTTGCGGCTCATTCTGTGTGAGCCTGCCTGCGTCAGCTTAGCGTAATCCGGCTCGGCCGTGTCAACAGACAGGTTACGAACCCGGTCGCCTGCGTATGAAGTGACCCGCATTGACCGTGCGGCCTAGGTCCGACACTCTCAGCCACAGCGCCGGCTTACATGCCGGGCCAGGCCAACTTGTGCGGACTGAACCGCTGGATGGCAGATGGGACTGGCTCAACAGCCCCTGCAACGACGGAGGAACCGATGAACAGACGCAACCTTCTTTCGGCCGCAGCGGCCCTTGTTGCCGGAGCCCTCAGCCTGACGGGGCAGGCGCAGGCTGCTTTTCCGGAGCGGCCCATCACCCTCATCGTACCCTGGGGAGCGGGGGGCGGCACTGATGCGACCGCCCGCATCGTGGCTTCCCTTCTGGAAAAAGAACTCGGCCAGCCGATCAATGTGGTGAACCGAACCGGAGGCTCCGGCGTGGTTGGCCATTCAGCGATCGCCGAGGCCGACCCCGACGGCTACACGATCGGCATGGCTACCGTCGAGATCGGCATGATGCACTGGCAGGGCCTGACCAACCTGACATGGGAAAACTACACCCCACTCGCGATGGTCAATGAGGATCCGGCGGCCGTACACGTTCGCGCCGATGCGCCATGGGCAGACCTTCCGGCGTTGATCGACGAGATCAAGGCGAATCCTGGCAAGTACAAGGCGTCGGGCACCGGCCAAGGCGGCATCTGGCATCTGGCCATTGCCGGATTGCTATCCGAGCTGGACATCGATCCCGCCGCCGTTCCCTGGGTGCCGAGCGAAGGCGCGGCCCCGGGGCTGCAGGACCTGGTCGCGGGCGGTGTCGACATCGTGCCTTCGTCCATTCCGGAGGCGAAGTCGCTCCTGGAAGCTGGCCGCGTGAAATCGCTTGCAGTGATGTCGAGCGAGCGCAACGCCGCTTTTCCCGACGTCCCAACCACGCAGGAGACCGTCGGTAAGGCCTGGAACATCGGCGCTTGGCGGGGCATCGTCGGGCCCAAAGGCCTTCCCCAGGAAGCCGTCGATGCGCTCGTCCCGGCGCTGGAGAAGGTCTACAATAGCGCCGATTACAAGGAGTTCATGAACGGCCGCGGCTTCGGCATGCGCTGGGCCGCGGGCGACGAGTTCGCCGCCTTCATGAAGGACAGTAACGAGAGCCTGGGCGGCGTGATGAAAGAGGTCGGGCTCGCCAAGTAAGGCGGGCTAGTGCGGCGTGGCGGCTAGACAGCCGCGCCGCACCTCCCGACCCGCACAGAATGCGTCTCAACGATGCGGTCACCGGCGCTTTCCTGCTCGCTTTCGCAGCGGCAGTCGCTTTCTGGTCGCAGAGCTTTCCCGCCATCCCCGGCCAGCAATACGGCGCGTCTGTATTCCCCACTCTTGTCGCCGCGGGGCTTGCCGGCTGCGGCATCCTCCTGATTGCTTCCGGCGTCCGGCAGGGCGGGCCCGTCGTCGCCTGGGCCGATTGGGCGCGCGAACGGCACGGCCTCCGAAATGTGCTGGTGACAGTCGCCGCGATCCTCTTCTACATCGTCGCCGCCGACACGCTCGGCTTCATGCTCACCATGGCGCCTATCCTGTTGCTGCTGTTCCGCCTCCTTGGTGTGAGCTGGCTGGTTTCCGTCGCCTTGGCCATACTTGTCACCCTTGTGGTGCAGTACATCTTCGGCAGCTTCCTTTATGTGCCGCTGCCCTGGGGCCTGCTAAAGCCGGTGCGCTGGTGGTGAGACGATGAGCGCCATCTGGCAGGCCTTCGACCTGGTTTTCCAGTGGGACGTGCTTCTCACGATCCTCTTTGCATCCGTGTTCGGCCTGTTCGTCGGTGCCATCCCCGGCCTCACCGCCACCATGGCGATTGCCCTGCTTGTTCCTGTCACCTTCTTCATGGACCCCGTGCCGGCGGTCGGCGCCATGGTGGCGTGCTCGGCCATGGCGATCTTCGCCGGGGACATCCCGGCGACGCTCCTCAGAATGCCGGGCACCCCGTCATCGGCGGCCTACACGGACGAGGCCTATGCGATGACCCTGAAGGGTGAGGCCGAGATCGCGCTTGGCGCCAACCTGCTCTTCTCGGCCCTGGGCGGGCTTTTCGGCACGGTCGTGCTCATCTTGGCGGCTCCGTATCTTGCCGAGGTCGCGCTGAAGTTCTCCTCGTTCGAGTATTTCTGGATGGCGCTGCTCGGCCTGACCTGTGCCGCCTTTATCGGCTCCGGATCTCCGCTGAATGGCGCGGTGAGCCTGCTCATTGGGCTCTTCGTGGCTACCATCGGCCTGAACAACCCGGCCGGCGTGCCACGCTTCACGTTCGGCAATGTCGACTTGCTCGGAGGAATCGACTTCATCGCCGCCATGATCGGCCTGTTCGCCGTGTCGGAAGTGCTCCGCAGTGTCGCCAGCGGCATCAGGAGCTTACCGGTCGCCCAGGCGCGGATCGGCAACTTATTCACCGGCTGGGGACGCATGGTTGTCGTCTACTGGCGCCAGCAAGTGCGCGGCAACGTACTCGGCGTCGTCATTGGCATCCTTCCCGGCGCAGGCGCCGATATCGCCGCCTGGGTCGCCTACGCGGTCAGCAAGCGCCTGTCGCGCACGCCGGAAAAATACGGCAAGGGCCACGTCGAGGGGATCATCGAATCCACATCCGCCAACAACTCTGCACTCGGCGGAGCCTGGGTGCCCGCACTGGTGTTCGGCATCCCCGGCGACACGATTACCGCGATTGTGATCGGCGTTCTTTACGTAAAGGGCATGAATCCCGGCCCGACGCTGTTTCTGTTCAACCCGCAGAACATCTACGCCGTTTTCATCATCTTCATTTTAGCCAATCTCATTATGATCCCGCTCGGCTGGGCTGCCATGAAGATCGGCAAGCAGATCCTGCGCGTGCCCCGCGCCGTGCTGATGCCCTGCATCCTGGCTTTCTGCATCGTCGGCGCATTCGCCACCAACAACAGCGGCTTCAACATCGTCATCATGCTGATCTTCGGCGTGCTCGGCTTCTTCATGGAGGAAAACGAGATCCCGATCGCCCCCTGCATTCTCGGAATCGTCCTTGGGGCAATGCTGGAGGCTAATTTCGTGACCTCCATGATCAAGGCTGACGGCAACCTCTTCGCCTTCTTCGGGCGGCCGATTGCCGCGGGCCTCGGCTTTTTCACCATCCTGGTCTGGGCCTCACCACTGATCCTGCGTGGGCTGAATTGGCGCCGGAACCTGTGATGGGAAGCGTGACGGCTCACCGTGCGGCTTTGCGTTTACGTGCTGGTCGATGACCCCCCGCCTGAGGCCAGCAACGCGGGGTAATGGAGGGCGGAAGGTCTAGCCTGCGGCACGCCCCAGGACCTCCGTGATTCCCATCCCGACCTGGGTAAGGCAGAGTACGTCGCTCCCATGTTCGCGTATTTGCGCCCCGGCACGGTGCCGACGCGATGACAGGCGGTTAAAGAGTCCTGCACCAAGCGAACAACTATCGGCCACTACGGCACACCCTACGCGGCCACGCTTGCAGTAGGCCAAGCCGAAGACTAGCCGCGCGCTACCCGACCGCTATGCGCCCAATGTGGTCGATTCAATAGGCCCATTGGATTGCCTGAAGCAGAAATTGCGGTGACCACGCTTTGGCCCTTTGTAGCTCTCCTCGTCGGCCCCGAATTAAACTGCCGACTCCTGTTCTACCTCCCGTACAACAGCTCCGGCAGGAAGGAGCCAATGGCTGGGAACGCATAATAGAGCACCATTGAGACGAGCACGAGCAGAAGGAACGGGATCATGCCCGCGAAGATGTCGGTCAGCTCTACGCCTTTAGGAGCGACGCCCTTCAGATAAAATGCGGACATTGCCATCGGCGGTGACATGAATGACGTCTGGATATTCAGTGCAATCAGAATACCGAAGAACAGCGGATCGATGCCATAAGCCGGCAGGAGGGGCAGGAAGATGGGCACGAAGATGATGATGATCTCTGTCCATTCGAGCGGCCAGCCCAGCAGAAAGATGAGAACCTGCGTGAGCAGAAGGAACTGCAGAGGCGTAAGCGCAAGGACGGCAAACCACTCCTCAATCACCCGATGTCCGCCGAGAAGGCCGAAGACGGATGCGAAAATCCAGGAGCCGACGAACAGCCAGCAAACCATCGCTGTGGAACGCGCGGTGAGGAACACCGATTCCTTGAAGCCCTGCCAGGTCAGCGACCGGTAGGCGAGCGCGAGTGCAAGCGCGCCGAGAGCGCCAATGCCGGCAGCTTCGTGGGGGGTGGCTAGGCCGAACAGGATCGCGCCGAGCACCGCCGTGATGAGGAGGGCGAGCGGCAGAAAGGACGTGGCAACCATCCGGGCCACGGTTCCGAACGGAACGTCCAACTGTTCCTTCGGCGGCTTCGGAGCGAGGCTCGGATTGATTGCCGCTCGGATGATCACATAAGCAATGTATAGCCCGGCCAGCATGAGCCCCGGCAGCAACGCTCCCGCGTAGAGCCGCACCACGGAGACACCCGACAGCGCGCCGTAAAGGATGAGCATAATGGAGGGCGGGATCAGAATTCCCAGGCATCCGCCCGCGCAAACCACGCCCGAGGCGAGCTTCTTGTCATAACCCGCGTTTAGCATGGCCGGAAGAGCGAGCAGGCCCATCAGCGTGACCACGGCGCCGACGATCCCGGTTGCGGTGGCGAACATGGCGCAGGTGATGAGGCTCGCGACGGCGAGCGAGCCGGGAAGTCCTTTCGCTGCGAGCTGAAGCGCGCGGAACAGCCTGTCGAGGATATTGGCCCGCTCGATCAGGTAGCCCATGAAGAGAAACAGCGGGATCGAGATCAGAACATCATTGGACATGACGCCGTAGGCCCGCTGGACGAGCAGCGGGAAGATCGGATCGCCGATAGCGTAGTACCCGAACATTACTGACAGGGCGACCAGCGTGAAGGCGATCGGGAAGCCGAGCAGGATCGCGAAGATGAACACGACCAGCATCAAGATGCCGACTTCGGGGTTGCTCATAGGGTCTTCCCTTCGGGCATCTCGGTGTCGGGGGAGCTGCCGGGTTCTCGGGCGACTTGCTCGAGGATTTGCTTCTCCAGTTCCTCGACGTCGTGCGGTCGCGGCGGCCATGTGCCGGTCGTGAGGGCGATCGCCGCGCGGATCGTTTCTGCGATGCCCTGGAGAAGAAGAAAGAACCCGGCGACCGGGATCAGCGTCTTGAATTGGTAGAGCGGCGGGCCGTTGGGGCTGGAGGAGGAGTGCTCATTGATGAGCCAGGACAGCGCGGCGAATCCGTAGCCCGAATAAATCAGCGCAATGACGCCCGGAAAGAAGGCGACGATGTAGAGGAAGAGGTCGAGCCCGCCCTGCACGCGCACCGGCAGAAAGCGGTAGATCACGTCGGCACGCACATGACTGTTGCGGGCCAGCGCGTATGCGCCGGCCATGATGAACAGCGCGCCATACATGATGTACGACATGTCGTACGCCCACTCGGTCGGTCGGCCGAGCGCATAACGCACGAACACTTCGTAGCAGACGATGCCGGTGAGCAGGACGATGCACCAGGCGAAAATCTTGCCGACCCAGGTGCTCAGAGCGTCGATGAAGAACAGGAGGCGTTGCATCAAGCGATCTCGCGGGAATAGCTGTGGGCAGCGAGGCAGTGCGGGGCGTCACTGAAAGAAGCGGCGCCTGAGGCGCCGCTTCCGATAAATCATGATCGACCGGGCCGGATCAGGCCGGGAAGAAGTGCTTGTAGGCCATGCCGCGGGGAGCTTCCCATTCCTGCTCCCAGCCGACGACGCGCTGCGCCCAGGCGCGCTGGCTGTCGATCACCTTTTTGAAGAACGGATCCGCCGAGAGGGTGTCGACCACCTTCGTCCAGGCGTCGAGCTGCGCCTGCAGGACGGGTTCGGGCGTCGGAATCACGCGGACGCCGGCATCCTTGATCTTCTGCAGATCGGTGGAATAGCGGTTCATCGCCTTCCAGGTCATGTCTGCCGAAGCCGCGTCGGCCGCATAACGGAGGATCTGCTGGAGCTCAGGGGCGAGAGCGTCGAATTTAGTCTTGTTGAAGATGCATTCGAAGCACTCGCTGGCCTGGTGGAAGCTGCGGACCATGTAGACCTTAGACACGTCGGGGAAGCCGAGCAGTAGATCGGATGTCGGGTTGTTGAACTCGGCGCCGTCGATCAGGCCACGGTCCATGGCGGGCACGATGTCAGCCGCACCAAGGATCGTGACCGCGATGCCGAGCTGCTGGCTCATGTCGGCGGCAAGCCCGTTGGTCCGGTACTTCAGGCCGTTGAGATCCTCGGGCTTGGTGATCTCGTTGGCAAACCAGCCGAGCGGCTGGTTCGGCATCGGGCTGTTCAGGATTCCTACGAGATTGAGGCCGAGCACCTGCTGGACCAGTTCGTCATAGAGTTCCTGGCCGCCGCCATAGCGGATCCAGCCAAGCATCTGGTTGGCGTTCCATCCGAAGGCGGGCGGTGTCGCGAAAAGCGAGAAGGCCTTGTTCTTGCCGTACCAGTAGCCGGCCACGCCGTGGCCCCCGTCGAGCGCGCCCGCGATGATTGCGTCCTGGAGCTGAAGCGCGCCGACCACCGCGCCGGCCGGCAGGATCTCAAGCTTGAGCCGATCACCCGACAGGGTGTTGACGATGTTGACGTAGTCGCTCGCGAATTCGTGGAAGATGTCGGTCGCGGGCCAGGTGCTCTGGAACGTCATCGTAGTGGTCTGGGCGCGCGAAACGCTCGGCATGGCGATGGCGGCCGCGGCCGCACCGGCGCCCGCCGCAGTTTTCAGGAATCGGCGGCGCGACGAAGCGTTCTCCGGGATGTGCCCGGATGTATTATCTTCTTCCATAACGTTTTCCTCCCATCCGCTTTGTCGCGGCAATCTGCGCCGGTGAGGCTGCCACGCCAGGCTGGACCACGCAAGCGCGCACCGGGACAGCCTGGCCTTCGCGAGCCTTGGCATGACCCCTGCAGCGCAGCCTTCTCCGGGAAAGCGGCGGAGCCGAAGCTTCGGCCGCTCCGATGGCGAATGTCCGCTTGCGCGCCTCCACTGGCGCAAAGCGGACCGACGGCTTTCGGCCAACTCCGGACGACAAGGTGGAGCGTGCGTTGTAGGCCGCCGCGACTATCGACGGCATGTGGAGTGGGCCAAATTCACTGTCTCGCCTATGCGGTAAGCACACGTCCGGGGTAGTCATCGCCTAGTCCGAATTGCGCTGGGTGCATCCGTGATATGCCCGCGCTGGCTCGCATTCAGCCTGCCCGATTAATCCAAGTCGACGGAGGCGGTCTGACGACGGTTGTAATGGGTAGTTACTCTCTTAGCCGGGAGCAGCCTTCGGCACGGAGCGGAGCCTTCGGTCGCTGCTAGAATTAAGGTTCAGTGGTGCCGCATGCCGGACTCGAACCTGCGACCCCATCATTACGAAGGTTCGGATCGCAGTTTCCGGGGATTTCCGCACACAGCGATCTGTAGTCCGGCTCGAACCGCGGATTATCATTGTCGTCATTGCCGTGCCTTCAACGTTTTGGCCGTGAGCCGCGCACCGAAACGGGAGGCTGGCGTCTGCCGCACCTCCCGTTTCAGCTCGCTCCAATCACTGACGAATGGCTCGCCGGTTTAAGGTGGTATCATCATTCAAGTTGACGGTGTTTTCGCCAAAAGAAAACTGGCTTGTGTCCGCCGAAGATACCTGACCACGGTCCATGGCAACGATGTTGGACGGAAGAGCATGCACATCAAACTGCGTGCCAACTGCTCGCCGGCTCATGGCTGTATCGTCATTCACGTTTACGGTGTTTTCGCCATAAGAGAACCGGCTCGAACTCGCGCTGGATTCTGCCCAACCAGCTGAAGTGGTCAGCATAATGACAGCGGCAGCACCAACGATTGCAATTGCGTTCTTCATGATCGTCTCTCCTGTTTGTCGTTAAATGAGCGGAACTTCCGCTCTGACGCGGAACCAGTTAGGAGCGATCTGTTTCTGATCTGTGTCGTTGTTATCACGAAAGAGTTTCGTGACACTTGCTCTGCTTCTCGATGCGAAAATAGGAAGCGAGGCGGCATCGCATCCCGGGCTAATGCCGGTGGTGAAGGAGCCTCCGGCAGCGATCAGAACGTCAGGCATTCGCGAAGAACCGGCTGCACTAGCGCGGGGCAGCTCCTGGCCAGCCACTTGGTGCCGGTACGGCCAGGCCCGATCCAACCCAGTTCCGGGGGGCTCACCTTCGCTGTTGATTCAATCTGCATCTGGTCGCCCGATCGCACCGAATGTCTATTGTCGAGAGCCTAAATCGCCTGCATTCCAGAAAGGTTGCGTGCAGGGAGCTCGTTGGTTTCGTGCTTGCCGAATGGCCATTCGAGGCTGCCGTGCCGACACTACTCAGGCTTCAGCCCTGCAGGATACGTTGGCCGTTGGACCAGGATGACACCTGAGGACGCGCAGCTACCTGTTTGGTCCGCGAGCGAGTGCAGCTACGATCATCCTAGAAGGGCCACCTCGGTGGGCTGACGTGAGGGGATGGTGCACGCCGATGTTGTTGAGGAATCTCGCCGCAGTCCTCCTATCTGTTGTGGCCATGGCCGGCTCCCCGTCTGGTTTTGCTCAGACCGTGGTTGTCGGGAGCAAGGCCTTCACCGAACAGCTCCTGGTCGCCGAGATGACCAGGCAATTGCTCGAAGCTCGAGGAATTCTCGTTACCACAAAGGGGGGCTTCTCCTCGGTCGGCATTAGAAAGGAGCAGGAATCGGGTCACGTGGACGTTTACTGGGAGTACACCGGCACGTCCCTGGTGACCTTCAATGATGTCCGCCAGCCCTTGGGCCCCGAAGAAGCCTATGCCCGGGTGGCGGAGCTGGACGCCAGAAAAGGACTGATCTGGCTCTCACCCTCCCGCATCAACAATACCTACGCCCTGGCGATGGGCAGGGCAGACGCCGCTTCCAAGGGGATCAGGTCAATCTCAGACTTGGCAGTCCGCAGCCGTGGAGGCGAGAGGTTTCGGTTCGCATGCAACACCGAGTTCTTTATGCGCCCCGATGGCCTTTTGCCCATGGAGAAGGCCTACCAATTCGAGTTCCGTCCGGAAGATATCATCAGAATAGAAACGGGTTCGATCTATGACGTGCTGCGCCAGGGATCCGCTGACGTCGGTCTCGTGTTTTCGACTGACGGCCGGGTCGCGGAACTTGACTTTGTTTTGCTGGAGGATGACCTCGGCTTCTTCCCAGCATACTTACTGACGCCAGTGGTAAGGAAGGCGACGCTAGACCAGCAGCCGGAACTTGCAGCGCATTTGAACGCACTCTCCGCCAGGCTGGACAGCGGTACTATGGCCCGGTTGAACGCAATGGTGGATATAGAGGCGCAGCCCTTGGAAGAGGTTGCAGCATCATTTCTGAAGGCCGAGCGGCTCATCTAGCCGCCGCACACACCCGGCGCTGGAATCGGAGGCTGCTTGCCGCAAGCGAGCCCGTTGTTACCGCGCAAACTCTGGGATTTGGAACCGCCGTCGGTAGGCGCCCGGAGCCATTCCGGTCGTTCGCTTGAACAGGCGGCGGAAGAATGCGGCATCCTCGTAGCCGACACGCCAGCTGATCTCGTCCACGGGCGCATCGGTCCGCTCGAGCCGGCGTTTCGCGTCCTCAACCCGCAGGCGTTGGACGTAGTCGATGGGCGTCAGGCCCGTCGCAGCGGAGAAACGCCGCTTGAAGGTGCGCTCGGCGAGCTTTGACCGCTTGATCATCTGGTCGACCGGATTGGAAACTGAGAAGTGGCTGCTCAGCCACGCTTGCGCGCTCCTGATTTCCCCATCGCCGTGATCGTTCCTGCCTTCAAAGGTGATGTAGGGCGCCAACCCGTCCTGATGCCATTGCAGCGCAAACAAGCGCGACACCTCCTGTGCTGTCGTCGCGCCGGCGTGGTGGGCGATGAGGTACAGGACCATGTCGTGCCAGGTGGTGGAGGCGCCTGAGCTGACAAGCTCCTCATGCGGGCCGGAAACTACAAGCACGCGCTCGGGAAAGATTGTCACGGCCGGGTAAAGCGAGGCGAAGGCGCGGGCGTAGCCGAAGTGCACCGTGGCTTCCCGGCCGTCAAAAAGGCCCGTCTCGGCGAGGAGAAATATGCCTGAGCAGGCCGAGCACAGCCTGGCGCCGCCCTCATGCATGCGCCGCACCCAATCGACGAGGCGCGGATAGCGGCCCTTCTCCCAACCCGCAGCATTCAGCAGAACCGAAGGCACAATCACGATGTCGCACGCCCGGACATCCTCAATCGAACGCTGCACGTTGATCGGAACGCCGCTTGCGAGCGTCAACGCGCCGACCTCCTCGCCGAGGATCTCAATCTGAAACGGTGGGTTCGCGCCCGGGCTGGACAGCCCCATCAGCGCGACGCCGTTCATCACGTCGTAGATGCCAGCGAGCGTCGAGATTACCGCGTCCGGCAGCGCCACAAGCGACCTGACCGCCGGCTACACGGGCGTGATGGTCAGCCTGGGCAGCAAACTCGGACTTTACAAGACCTTGGCCGGAGCGGGACCTTTGAGTGCTAACGAGGTAGCAGCCCGCGCCGGCTGCGCCGAGCGCTATGTCCGCGAATGGCTTAATTCCCAAGCGGCGGGCGGATACCTTGCCTATCACGCCCCAAGCGACACTTACGAACTCCTGCCCGAGCAGGCGATGGTGCTGGCCGACGAGGAAAGCCCCGTTTACATCCCGCACGCCTGGAACGTTCCGGCGTCCATGTGGTTCGACGAGGACAAAGCACTTACCGCATTCCGCACCGGGCGCGGTATAGCTTGGGGCGACCACGATGGCCGTCTGGCTTGTGGCGTTGCCTCGTTCTACCGGAATGGCTACCGGGCGAGCCTGGTTTCGGAGTGGCTGCCGGCGCTGGACGGCGTAACGGAGCAGCTCCAGGCCGGCATCGACGTGGCCGATGTAGGTTGCGGGCACGGCCACTCGACCCTGCTCATGGCCGAGGCTTTTCCGAACTCGCGCTTCCACGGCTTTGACACACACGCCGGCTCTATCGATGAGGCGCGGCAGCACGCATCCGCGGCGGGCTTGGGCGACCGGGTCAACTTCTCGCAAGCTCGAGCTGAGAACTACCCTAATCGGCAGTACGGCCTGGTCTGCTTCTTCGACACCTTGCATGACCTGGGCGATCCGGTCGCTGCCGCGCGGCATGCGGCCGAGGTGCTGGCCCCAGGCGGCACAGTCATGCTGGTGGAGCCGTTCGCTCATGACCGCATCGAGGACAACATATCTCCGGTCGCGCAACTCTACTATGCCGCTTCAACATCGATCTGTTGTGCGCATGCGATCTCAGAAGGCGGGTCGCTGGTGCTTGGTGCACAAGCAGGACAGGCGCGTTTGGCCGACGTGTTCCGCAAGGCAGGCTTCACACACTTCCGCCGTGCCGCGGAGACCCCCTTCAACCTGGTTTTCCAGGTGCGGCGCTGAGGCGCCGCACTTCTCTGAATGAGATTAGGAGACAGGTGATGTCCACCGGAATGGTTTGGGACGAATGCTACGCCTGGCATGATGCCGGTTTGAGCTCGACCAGTCTTTGGGTCGAACCCTATCCGGCGATGGATCGGCCCGAGGCAAAGCGCAGGCTTTGGTCACTCGTGCAGGCCCGCGGCCTTGGCGCGTATTTGGCACAGATAGATGCCAGGCCCGCAACGGACCAGGAGCTTATGTACCTTCACACGCCCGCGTATATCGACCGGGTGCGCAGCCTGGCCGAGGCTGGCGGCGGCTACGCCGGGGAAAGCGCTCGTTTCAGCCGGAAGGCTTCGAGGTAGCCCGGCTTGCGGCGGGCGGCTGCATCGCGGCAGTCGATGCCATGCTGCGGGGGCACGTTAACAATGCGTATGCGCTGGTGCTCCCCAGCGGCCACCATGCCGAGCCGGATCGCGACCGCGGCCTCTGTATATTCGCCAATGTCGTTCTCGCTGTCGAACATGCGCGCCGGGTTCACGGCGTGCGCCGGGTAGCGGTCATCGACTGGGACGTCCACCACGGCAACGGCACGCAGATGGCTTACTACAGCGATCCCGACGTGCTCACGGTCTCGCTCCACCAGCAAGCCTGCTATCCGACCGACACCGGCAACGTGGGGAGACCGGCGCGGGTGCCGGCCAGAGCGCCAACCTCAACATCTCCCTCTGCCACCTAGAAGCGGGGACGGCGCGTACCGCGAGGCTTCTCCGGCCACACTGGACAGTGGCACCCAGCTATAGCTGAGCCGCTCAGCGACATCCTTTGGGAGGACCACAAGGTTTCTTTCCAGCTCCCGGTCAGGAAATGCTGGCCTCGCACCGTCCGCTAGGCAGCTAGTTCGGAAATTCGAAAGTCCACCCGCGCACCTCTTGCTGAAGGTGCTCGATAGCGTTCAGCGCACACACAGCATTCTCGCGAATGTAAGTGAGTTCTTGGTCCGGCAGGTGGTGCTCCAACTCGTCAGCATCGAGGTCGTTGGCCAGCCGATCAAAAACACTGGCCTGGTCCAGAAATGCTCGGGGATCAGCTGTCTGCACACCATTGAGGTGTGATCGGACCTGCTCAAATTCATCGGAGTTGATGTGCCTAGAAATGGATCGAGGGGCGTGTAGAACACCCCGCTTCCGTCCGGTTGCTCGGAGGTGATTTCCTCCAAGGCGATCGATCGAAATCCTGTCGATATTCTGGATAAGCTGCTTGAGCGCTGCGATCGAGTATCCCGTTGTTCGATCGATAGCGGCCCGTTCCTTTGAAGTCGTAACCCGCATCTGATGCTGGAATTGCCGCTGCCCGGCGGCGATCTGGTGCCTGACTACAAATACGGTCAGGCCAGCTCCGGCGACAGCTAGCAATCCGGCGATCAGCGTCTGATACTCGAAAATCCAACCACCAACATTTGGCGAATCAAAAGCTCCGGCGACCAAAGCCCAAACCGTAAGCAGGGCTCCCGCGACAGCGAACAGGATCGGCAGGGCTCTTCTCGTGTTTTCGTCCATGGCGGCCGTCCATCCGCAAGTTATTCGAGCCGCGAAATCGTCGAATGGCTGACATTGTAATCGCGGGCGATCTCCGTGACCGGCTCTCCCTCTGAGCGTCTTCGGAGCGCCTCTCGGCGTTGATGGGCAGTTAGCTTCGGCTTTCTTCCAAGACGAACACCACGGGCGACAGCTCGTTTACGCCCTTCTGAAGTCCGAGCGCGAATGAGATCGCGCTCGAACTCCGCGAGCCCACCCAGGATGGCGACCAGCAGGCGTCCATGAGGGCTAGTGGTATCTGCCCACGTTTCAGCAAGCGACCGGAACGCAGCTCCTTTGTTCGCGATCTCGGCCAAGGTATTCAGGAGATCCTGAGTGGAGCGCGCGAAGCGGTCCAAGCGGGTCACAACGAGCACGTCCTCAGGCCCTAGCGCGTCAACAGCTCTACGCAGGGCGAAGCGATCAGATCGGGCGCCGCTTACGGATTCAGAAAAGATCTTGTGGCAACCTGCCGCCCGGAGCTGCTCTCGTTGTGCCTCGACACTCTGGCCGTCAGTTGACACCCGAGCATAGCCGTACATCGCCACTCAACACTCCGCGCTTTTTCGCACCCGATTTATGCACATTGTAAGTGCCTGAAACTAGGCCGTCCAGAGTGCCGTGCGAAAATCACGAATTCCGCACAGGTTCGTCTCTCGTGGGCTGCAAGATGTGATGTGCTGGGCGAACTGTTCGAGACCACGGTTGCCCGATGCATGGCCGAGGGTCTGGTCGGCGGCGAGGGCTTCGCGGTTGATGCCAGCATGATCCGGGCGGATGCCAACCGCCAGCGCTCGGTGCCCGGGTCAGAAGGGTTGCCGCCCGAGGCGGCCGGCCACGCCGTGCGCGAGTACCTGCCGGTGCTCCACGACACCGCGTTCGGCGCGGCGACGCCGGTCACCCCGAAGTTCATCTCGTCCGCAGACCCGGCCTCGCGCTGGACGGGTGCGAATGGCGGGCTCGCCTTCTTCGCCTACTCGGACAACCACCTGATCGACCTCAAGCACGCCGTCATCATGGACGTGGAGGCAACCACGGCCGTGCGGCAGGCCGAGGTGACGGCGGCCAAGCGGATGATCGAGCGCACCCAGGATCGGTTCGGGCTCTGGCCGGAAAGGCTGGCCGCGGACGCCGGTTACGGCTCGGCCGAGATGCTCGCCTGGCTCGTCCACGAGCGTGACATTCACCCGCACATCCCGGTGTTCGATAAATCAGCCCGGAGCGACGGCACCTTCGAGCGCGCCGACTTCGGCTACAACACTCGCCGTGACGTCTATACCTGCCCCGGTGGGAAGGCGCTGCGCCGCTATTGGCAGGAGAGCCGCGCCGCCAAGGAACGACCGCCTACCGATGGCCTCTATCGCTACCGAGCCCGCAAGACCGACTGCGACGCCTGTAGCTTCCGGTCCCGCTGCTGCCCGAACGAACCGCAGCGCAAAATCCTCCGCTCCGTCCACGAAGGCGCACGCGACTTTGCCCGCGACCTCGCCCTGACCGACGCCTACGCCACCTCGCGACGCGAGCGGAAGGAAGTCGAGATGCTGTTCGCCTACCTTAAACGCATCCTCAAGCTCGACCGCCTGCGTCTGAGAGGTCCCAACGGTGCAAAAGACGAGTTCCTGCTCGCCGCCACCGCCCAGAACCTCCGCAGGCTCGCCAAGTTGATCCCGAACCCCGCACAGGCCGTGCCCGCCTGATCAGGCACCTGCACGCCCCCCTCGGCCCATTCCCGTCAAAAGCGGACTTCTTCAACACTATCCGCCCAGACCAGTCATAGGTCGCTCCTACGAGCGTGTCTCCAAAGCAGACCTCCCCGGCGTCCACAGGGCTCTCAAACCAGCCATTACGGTCAGGGGGTCGGTTGCTCCCCGCCAGCTGCATACCCATAGTCGGGGCCGCACGCGAACCGCTGAAGGAGCCTGATGCCGCATCATACGTCCCTTATCGCCACCATCGTTGCCGGCCTCGGACTTGCCTTCGTGTTCGGAGCGCTGGCTCAAAGGCTCCGGCTATCGCCGCTGATCGGCTATCTCGTTGCCGGCGTCCTTATCGGACCATTCACGCCGGGCTATGTCGCGGACCTGGAGTTGGCACCGCAACTAGCCGAGATCGGTGTCATCCTCTTGATGTTCGGCGTGGGCCTGCACTTCTCGCTCAAAGACCTGCTATCGGTGCGGGCCATCGCCATTCCCGGCGCAATCGGCCAGATGGGCGTGGCCACGCTGCTCGGCATGGGGCTGGCTTGGTCAATGGGATGGACGTTGGGTGCGGGCCTAGTATTTGGCCTCGCCCTGTCGGTGGCGAGCACCGTGGTGCTCCTGAGAGCTTTACAGGAGCGGCGGCTCGTCGAAAGCGAAAAGGGCCGCATTGCCGTCGGTTGGCTGATCGTTGAAGACCTGGCCATGGTGGTCGCGCTGGTGCTGTTGCCCGCTCTCGCAGGCGTGCTCGGTGGCCGCGCCGACCCAAATGCAGCTGACCCTGCTGGGGACATGCCCGATATTGGCGGCCTGATCTCCTGGCTCGGCCCCGACACCGTCTCTGGCGTGCTGGGTTGGACGCTGGTCAAGGTGGCGGTGTTCGTCGCGCTGATGTTGATCGTCGGCCGTCGGGTCATTCCTTGGGTGCTCCACTGGACCGCCCACACCGGCTCGCGCGAACTGTTCCGTTTAGCTGTCCTGGCCATTGCACTGGGGGTGGCCTTTGGTTCAGCCGAACTTTTCGGCGTGTCCTTCGCACTCGGCGCGTTCTTCGCCGGCATGGTGCTGGCCGAAAGCGAGCTCAGCCATCAGGCCGCCCAGGAGACCCTGCCCCTGCGGGACGCCTTTGCAGTTCTTTTCTTCGTCTCCGTGGGCATGTTGTTCGATCCGTTTGTAATCATTCGCGAACCGCTGCCCGTACTCGCCACTGTGGCCATTATCATCATCGGTAAGTCTGTCGCGGCGTTGGCAATCGTCCTCGCGTTCCGGCATCCTCTGAGCACCGCCCTCACCATCTCGGCGAGCTTGGCGCAGATCGGCGAGTTCTCCTTCATCTTGGCGAGCCTTGGGGTGAGCCTGGCGCTTCTGCCTGAAGCTGGGCAGGATCTGATCCTTGCGGGTGCGCTGCTTTCTATCCTGGTCAACCCGCTCCTGTTCCTGGCCATCGACAGGCTGGTGCCTCGGATCGAACGGAGAGAGCTAAGACGAGGGATCGGCGAGGAAAGCGCGGCGACTGCAGCTACCTGGGCTGCCACCACGCTTACGAATCACACAGTGCTTGTGGGTTATGGGCGTGTTGGCAGCCTGATCGGGGAGGTGCTCAAGAAGCGCGGCGAGCCTTTTCTCGTCATCGAGGAGAGGCACGGAACGGCCGATCGAATACGAGCGGAAGGCGTCGAGGTGCTGGTCGCAAGCGCCGGCGAGCGCGGTTTGTTAGACGCCGCCAATCTCGCCGAGGCCAAATGCGTGGTCAGCGCCATCCCGAACCCGTTCGAGGCGAGCACGCTCATTGAGAAAGCGAAGGCCACCAATCCCGACATCCAGATCATCGCTCGTGCCCACTCTGATGCTGAGGTCGAGCACCTGAAAAAGTTCGGGGCTAACCACATCATTGTCGGCGAGCGCGAGATTGCCCGTGAGATGGCGAGTTTCCTGGCTGACGAGGAGCCCGCCTTCGAGGCCATTGTTGACCCGGATGAGACGGTTGCCTCTAGCGAGGCCTACGTTGAGGCACAGATGTCGGGCGACGCTGCGCGGCGGTAGGTGCGATAGCCAGCGCGTCCACTTTGTAGTAGACTGGCGGGCTGGGAATGATCAGCGGCGGCCGCTGTGCGCCCATGTCGGTCACCTAAGCCGATTTCATAATTCCCTAAACCGGACGAGTCCGAGCGCTAAGCGGACGCTCTCAGATCGCGCCGGCACCCTTGGCGGAGCTTCAGATCTTTGCGTCGCGAATTGCCGGGTCCAAGAGGACTTCTTCCTGACATGATCGGTCTGCCCGTACGTCAGCAGGAACATTTGCGGGCTCGCGCCCTGGCGATGTTACTGGCCTGCATCAAGTCGGGGCTGATCCTCGTGGGCGCGATCACGATGGCAAGCCTCGGCGGCGGGCAAGACCCGGCTGGCCAAGCTTACCTTTATGGTGGGTTTGTTATGGGTGGTGTTTACTGGCTCGTGTTTATCTTGCCCGCGCTGCTCTTGCTGCGCCGATCAACGCGGCGACGTGTTGTGCTTGGCCTTGTGCTCCTGCTGTTTCCAGACTTGATGTTGGCGGTCGCCGCAGCAGCACTCTGATGGAGTGACGGCCGAGCAGCTTGGGAAGCGGCAAGCCGTTTCCAAATGCTCCTAAGGTGGGTTCGCCGGTTGGCGGGATTACGCGTCGTGTTCCGTAACTTCACAAATGTGCTTAGGGTCTGAAAACCCGGTTTCGTCGGAGGGAGTGGCGCGTAGAGTAGCTGCGCTAGCCCGCATAGAATCGGTCCCTTCATGCCAACTGAACATGCTCCGGCCGAATGCCCAGTCCCATCACCCGCGCCGGGATGCGCCTGAGCATCGGGAATCGCGACATCAGACGGACCGGAAGCGGCACCGTCAGCGACCCCGAACTGCCGATCACAGGAGCGATGACCCGATTCTGCAGGAAGACTTGCCCAGCTTGCACGACGCGTGTCGGCAGGGCTCGCCTGTCCTGCACAAGCTTCAGATGGGCTGCGGAAAGCCGCCCTTCTCGCAAGGGTGCAGCGAGGATATTGGCGGCTGCGACGGCATCCTGGATGGCGAGGTTGATGCCTACTCCGCCCACCGGGGACATGGCGTGCGCAGCGTCCCCGATGCAGAGCAGCCCGGGCCGATACCACTCGCGCAACCTGTCGACGCTGACCGTGAGCAGTTTCACATCGTCCCAATCCCGGATTTCGGAAACGCGGTCGGCCAGGGCGGGCGCAAGCTTGGCTACGGTATCCTGAAGGCGGACAGTCCTCTGTCGGACCCGCCCGGCGGCGCCCTTTGGAATGACAAAGGCGCACTGCCAGTAATCCCCCCGGTTGATCTTCACCATTATGCTTTCAACGTCGAAGCGGCCGACCGTTTCCGTGGTGTCTGTGCTCCGCCGGGACAATCGGAACCAGAACACATCTATAGGGCCCCGACCTCATCGACTCGGAGCCCGGCTGAAGCACGAACAATCGAGTGCCGACCGTCAGCACCGACGATCAGGTCCGCCGTAATAGTCAGGGGTCCCTCGGTGGAATTGCCGCTCACCCCGGTCGTGCGCTCGTCGGCCTCAAGCAATCCGGTAATTTCCGCCTCCATTCGCAGCGAAAACTCCGGATATTGCGCGGCCTTGTCGGCCAGGAAATTCAGGAAATCCCATTGCGGCATCATGGCCACGAACGGCGATTTGGTTCTGAGGCGGGAGAAATCCGCGATGGGAAACGCCAGATCGCCAAACTCGGCATTCATCCGGAGATTCTTCTGGTGGGGCAGCTTCAGGAACTCCTGGAGAAAGCCGAGCTCGTCCATGATCTGGAGGGTCGAGGGATGGACCGTGTCGCCGCGGAAATCTCTAAGGAAGTCCCTGTGCTTCTCCAGCACCAGCGTCTTGACGCCCCGCCGTGCCAGCAAGAGCCCAAGCATCATGCCCGCTGGGCCGCCGCCGACGATGCAGCAGGTCGTGTGGAGCGAGGCTGTCATGGTGTCGACCAGAGGATAAGGCCGATAGACCCGGCCAGCAGCAGACAAAGCGGAGAATAAAAAAAGGTGTCCAGTCTCGCGAAGCGGCTTTGATTGCGCTGCTTGAAAAAGCCGACGTGGCGAGTGTCCCCGATCGCCCGTAGCGCCAGGATCGCAGCTAGAAGAACCGCTGCAGACGAGGAGATCGTTCTCCATATCGGAGCAAGGCTTCCCTGTGCCGCTACCTCGACAATTCCGGCGGCCAGGAGCAGCGCAGCTGCAACCAGAACGGTTCCGGTCCTCGAGGGCGAGAAATGGGCAACGTCGCCTGTTGAAGGGATTGCAAACGATTTTCCTAGGCGACCGCCCAACGCCCAATACCAGTGGACCGAGCTCAGGGCGACGAAGACGGCGGAAGTCGCGAAGACCAGCAGATGCATGTTCCTCTTCCCCTGTGAACCACCCAGCGTCTTGACTGGACCAACCCTGCGCTTCCATACACGCTGTATGGTGCCGTTTGCGCCTTTTGTCTGAGATTGTCAATACACAGTGTATGGTTCTGGATGGCCGAACGTCTGACGAGAGCGCGGTGGATCGAGGAAGGGCTGAATGCTCTGAAGATCGACGGCCCTTCAGCGCTCGCCGCCGACAGGATGGCCAAGCGCCTCGGAGTAACTCGGGGCAGCTTCTACTGGCACTTTGCCAACGCGTTGGATTTCGAGGCCGCCGTGCTGGGCGAGTGGGAGGAGCGATGGACTAATCGGATCATTGCGGCCGTGGAAAACGGGCCCCCTTCTCCCGATACGAAACTAAAGAGCCTCATTCAGAAGACTGGCGGACTTGATGCCTCGATCTACGCCTCAGCGAAACGGATGGCGCAAAACCATCCCGAACTCTCAGCCCTGATGAATAGAGTGGACAGTCGGCGCATCGACTTCGTCACGTCCATACTGGAGAGCGCGGGCATCCCGGCGCAGATTGCACGCTTGCGGGCGAGGATCGTGTACTCCTGGGCGATGGGCCAGATGCTGACTTCGTCTGAAGGGGCGCCTGTGCCCACCGAAGTTACAGATGCCCTAAGTGCTTTCGCTTTGAAAAACCCCAAGAGCTCTGTCGGACACGGTTGAGACGTTGGGGACAAGTCTGGCTTCGGCACAGAATGCTTCGCAAGCCCGGGAGGGCTCGATGGGTATGCTGAGATCCTGCTGGGCTACCGACCCGCAGACCTATTCACATGCCCGCTCACCGGTGGCTTCCGCAGCTGCCGTCAGCCATAGGTTAGGACTAATCAGCAGGCATATCAATGCGACTACTAGCATTGGACCCACATGCGAGTTCATCAACTCGCTAAGGACCAAGATAAACCATCCGCCACGAAGGCGTCGCCCGCGCGCTCGGTTCTGTTTATCCATAAAGCGCTCTTTGTTGTGGGGACGTTCTATTAATGATCCGCTATGCTGTTGAACCGGTGACTAGGAACCTGGTAAAGGGCCGCGAATGCGCCCGCGCGAATACCCGTTCGAAACTTGGACAGAAATGGATTCGAGTTGATGCTCCAGGAAGTCGTTAGCGATCAGCAAGGCCTTCAAGGCCGCCCGGAGATCGCCACCGCAAGCCGCAATTGCTTCGTCGACGGCAACCTCATAAAAGTCCTCCCGCTCGTCAGCTTCGTTTACTACCGGCATCAGGCTCTCCTCCGAGCGTCCTTCTATGGCCGATAAAAGTGGCGCGCCAGGGGTGTTCGCTTTCTGTTCACAGCTGTTGCTGGGCGAGGAATGCGCAGGAGAAGTCCCGCCGTGAAAGGCAAACGAGTTCAATTCGATGACGAGACCTGGCTGGCAGTTGAGGCTCTCGGACGCGACCTCAAGCGGAATTTCGAGGAACTCGCGGATGAAGCGTTCGCTGACCTTCTGAAGAAGCACGACCGCCCGAAAACACTGAAGGACGCCCTCCTGGAAAGCGCGCGGCGTGAGCCGGCCAACGACCGTCAGCCATCAGGCGGTGGAAAAGGCACCGAAAAGGACGGTCCTAAACGCCCGCGGAAGCGAAGTTAGGGTCAGCCCCGGAGGCTAAGTTATGACTTCGTCGTCGGAAAACTGGCGCCGGACAGCCCCTGCAGCAGAGCGAAACAAGGATCCTATCCTCGCCGTCCTTCGACGTGTCCTCCCGGACAGCAGTTTGGTGCTCGAAATCGCCAGCGGCACAGGCCAACATACAGTCCATTTCGCTCAAGCGCTGCCCAGTCTCGAGTGGCAGCCCAGCGATCCCGACCCAGACGCCCGTTCATCCATCGTTGGCTGGACGGCGCACTGCCGGGCTCCGAACGTGCGGCCACCCCTGGACCTCGACGTTTCCCGCGAGGTCTGGTCCGTCGATCAAGCTGATGCGGTGATCTGTATCAACATGGTCCATATCTCGCCCTGGCCTTCAACCCTGCACCTTTTGGCCGGAGCGGCGCGGATCCTGCCGGCGGGTGGGGTGCTCTATCTCTATGGTCCATTCCGGCGATCCGACCGGGAGACTGCATCGAGCAACGAAGCGTTCGATGCCCAGCTCCGGCGGCAGAACCCGGAGTGGGGTCTGCGCGACCTTGAGCGGGTAATCAGCGAAGCGGATCGTAACGGCCTCGCGCACGTCGAGACTACGGACATGCCCGCCAACAACTTTTCTGTTGTTTTCCGAATGTCCTGAGTCTCGGGAAAGCGCATCAGCTCTCCGGATCACTGCCCGATCGCCAAGGATCTGAGTTAGACCCTGGCAGCAGCCGTAACTAGTCCCACAATCACTCTGGTAATTCTTGGCCGGATCCACCCGCATGTGCCGGAAAGTCCTTCAACTTTGGAAGACCGTCCCTGAATGGCAGCACGGCTTCTGCGTAGTTCAAGTGTACGCTTAACTCGAAGGGAATGTCGGGGATCGCTGCCGCGTATACATCGGTGAAGCCAATCCCGGGATGGCCCGTCATGAGATGTCCGCCGCACGCCGTGCAGAATTGCCGGTCGCTAAAGCCGCTCTTGTTGAAACCGCCGAGGAGCTCTGAGCCTTTTGTCACCCTGACCTGCTCCGCCTTCCACAATGTGAAGGCAACAAACGGCGCGCCTGAGTAGGACCGACAGGATCTGCAGTGGCAGTAACCCATCTCCTCGGGAAAACCTGCCACTTCGATTCTTACCGCTCCACAGAAGCAGCCCCCAGTAAACGTGTCAGCCATCGGTTCGCTCCTTTCTTTCACGCTCACACGCGCTGGCGTGACCGGGACGGGTTCATCGGGAGATGCGGGTGAGGCTGACGCGAGTGTTTGATCCACTCGATACAGCTCTGGGCTTCGAATTAGCCGGGCTGCAGGGTCGGGCCAATCAGCATTGTTGCGCAGCCGTTCGGCGTAATTGCAGAATGTGCGTGTGTACGACTGGAACGACCTCCGCTACTTCCTTGCCGTGGCGCGAAGCGGCAGCACTCTGGCCGCCTCCCGCGCGCTAAAGGTCAATCAGACCACCATCGCCCGTCGGATCGGCACTCTGGAGCGGGCGATTGGGACGAAGCCCTTCAACCGAAAGCAGACTGGTTATGCCTTGACGGACTCCGGTGCGGAGCTTCGCGTCGCTGCCGAACGTGTCGAGGTCGAGGCGATTGCCTTTGCCGACCAAGCCGGAGCCATGGGGCGCCGGCTCTCCGGCGTGATCCGTGTCACCACGAACGAGGGCCTGGCCAATATCGTTATGGCCCCCGCCCTGAGTGCCTTCCATCGGCTTCACCCCAATGTGCGGGTGGATCTTGTTGTGGACGAGCGGCGGCTGGACCTCACGCGCGGGGCCGCCGATGGCGCTGCGAACAGGATCCCGCCCGATGGAAGCAGGATTGGTTGGAAGGCGCCTTACGCCGGTGGCCTGGGCTGCGTATTGCAGTCGGGACTATGCCGAGCGACACGGCTGCCCAACATCTGTCCATGCTTTGGGGCAACACGCCCTTATCGGAGCGGACGGACCGATTTCGGTCCTGCCGGGCTGGACCTGGCTGCGTGATGCAGCCCCCAGGGCAGAGGTGGTGGCGGCCTCTAGTTCGGTTACGAACCTGATCTCGACGGTCGCAGCTGGTCTAGGCGTGACTGTCCTGCCATGCTTTCTGGCAGATGCCGAAACTGGACTGGTTCGCTGTCTGGGTCCGATCGACGGCGTCCAATCCGACCTCTGGCTCCTTACACGCGAAGAACTGCGAGACGTGACACGCGTGCGCGCTTTCCTCGACGTTCTGGCCAGCCATGTCGCTTCCCTTCGGCATGTTCTGTCCGGAAAGGTGGATGATAGGCCGTAAACCAAAGCGTCAGAGCTGACTACGCTGGAGGCTACTGGCCCAAAAGGATGCAACCCCAAACAGCCGATGTGACCCGGTTGTTTACAATCGGCCGCGGTCTGCGAAGGTGCTCCATGCCTCTGAAGATCTATGGCGTCCTTCGGTCCCGAGCATCGCGCGTAATATGGGCGGCGGACGAACTGGGCGTTGCCTACGAGCATATCCCTGTCATCCAAGCTCGCCGGCTCGCCGTCCCGACCGGGCTGAAAGCGCCTCTGAACACTGGTTCACCAGAGTTCCTGGCGATCAATCCCAACGGAAAGATCCCGGCCATCGACGATGATGGGTTCGTCTTGCACGAGTCCTTGGCAATCACCCTCTACCTGGCCCGGAAACATGGAGGGCCATTGGCGCCCAGTAGCCTGGAAGAGGAGAGCCTGATGGGAATGTGGGCGCTTTGGGCTGCCACGGCGTGCGAACCGCATACAGTCCAGATCATCTTCCATCGAGTGGACTACCCCGAAAACAAACGAGACGAAGCGGCCGTTGATGCTGCGATCACCGCGTTGAGAAAGCCTTTGGCCGTTCTGGAAACTAGCCTGGGTGAACGCGGAGGTTTTCTGGTCGGCCGGCGTTTCACGGTGGCCGACATCAACACGGCTGAGGTGCTCCGGTATGCGCAACCAGCGCCCGAGCTACTGGAGCAGTATTCGGCCGTGACCGCCTGGCTAACCGCTTGCCAGGCGCGACCGGCCTTTCGTGAGATGATGGCGCGGCGTAGCGCCGAACCTGACTGAGCAGCTTGGTAGGAGAGACCATGAACCATGAACTGTCTGGCCCTGTTCTCGAATGGCTGGGTGTCAGCTATAAGACGATCCTTCCAGCCTCCGAAACGGGGGGCGGCATGTCCATTATGGACAGTCTCAGCCCAGCAGGCAGTGGTCCTCCCCGGCATGTGCACGACCGCGAGGACGAGACCTTCGTTGTCCTTACTGGTGAATGCGAGTTCTGGCTCGAAGGAAACACCCTTACGAAAGGGCCTGGCGAGAGCACGTTCATCCCTCGTGGACGAGAGCATACCTTCCGGGTGGTTGGAAGCCAGCCAAGTCGTCATTTGCTTATCCTCACACCCGGTGGCTTCGAGGGCTTCTTTGCGGAAATGGCTAGGGGTGGCTTCCGTATTCCTGAGGACATGGAGCAGGTCGGTGCCTCGGCGGCGCGGCACAGCTTGCGCTTCACAGGTCCGCCGCTCGGGGTCGAGTGAAGCCGAGCCCGAATTCTGGAGTATTCTTAAGCCAACGACGGCCAGCCATTCGAAACGGCGCTGCCGAAGGGCCGTAAGTCGCGAAAGTGGTGCGGCCGACGCTCGCTTGGCCCGAGATCATCCGGCGCGCCCTCAAAGCCGAACGACAGGACCTCGGCCCAGGTCCGGTCACTTCCGCTTTGCGCCCTTCTCGGTCATGTGGGTAAAGGGGTTCGCTCGCCGAAAGCGGACATCAGCGCCGATCGTATGCACGATCATACGCCGTAGCTCATCGCCCCGGATTTCAGTTACTACGGCCGGGCCGATTGCGTAGTCGCATGATGTGGCTTTCGATCTCAGTCCAAAGCGTCTCGGCGTCGCCGCGCATCAGGAGATTACGCAGGCGGCGGTGTTGGGGTCCGAGCGCCGCGGCATCTTGCTCGTCGCGGATTTCGTGCCCAAACACGATGAGCACATGCCTCGCCAAAGCTTCCCACAAGGTCAGGACGACGCTGTTGCCAGAAGCCCGGCAGATCTCGCGGTGGAACTGCAGGTCAGCGCGGCTCACATCCATCCAGGCGAGCCGCTCGGCCGCGTTTTCCATCATCGTGATCAGGTCGTCTAGGCGTCGCAGCAGTTCCGGAGATCGTGCATAAGCAGCACTCGCTTCACCGGATGCGATCCTTTCGAGAGCAATTCTAGCCGCGCAGATCTGATCGACACGCTGACTGTCGAAAGCGGCGACAAAAGCCCCTCTATGCGGAGCGCTCGCAGTGATCCCTTGGGCTTCCAGGATCTTCAACGCTTCTCGCAGCGGAATGCGGCTGATCTTAAGGGAGGCCGCCAACTCGGCCTCAACAAGCCGCTGGCCCGGCTTGATAATACCCGCTGCGATCCCGTTCACGATGGCATCCGCCGTTTGCTCGGCTAGGTTCGGCGCACGTGTCAGGGCTAGACCCGGAGCATTCACGACGTATGAATCCGTGCTGGGGCTTCCTCAACCCACCTCAGAGCAGCATCCACCCCGTTGCACTCCGTCTGGATTTGAATACAGTATACTAGAGCACCTAGGGCTGCAACTCCGCTTGGGGAGTCACCTCGTGTGCTGTCGTTCTGACGGGAGGAAAGCGATGCAAGTCTGGAATCTGTTCAAGAGCCTCGGGTTCGGGGCCGCCTTCACGCTGTTGACCGTAACCGGCGCGATTGCCGCCGATGTTCCCGCCCCCGGGGAGAGCGCCAAGGTTGACGCCATCAAGGAACGCGGCGTGTTGAAAGTGGCAGCGATCGGCGAGTTCCCCTGGCTGCCCGAGAACACATCAGGCTCCGGGCCGCAATTCTCGGGTCCGGCATGGGTCCTGGCTGAAGAATACGCCAAACGCCTTGGCGTAGAGCTCGAAGTTGTGCCGGTCAGTCACGAAACCAAAGTGCCTATTCTCGCGACCGGCGAGGCCGACATCTCCATCGCCCCGCTCTCCGTCACCCCAAAGCGGCAGGAGGTTGTGAACTTTGTCGTGTACTCGAAGTCCAGCCTCTGCATGTTTGGGCTGGCCGACAATCCCAAGCTCAAAGACGTGAAGACGGTCGACGACCTCAACCGAGAAGATCTGACGATTGTTTACTTCACGGGGACACCGCCGGAGACATGGGCGCCGCAACGCTTCCCGAAAGCCGAACTGAAGGCAGTCGCCGGCTCGGGGGCGAATGCGCCCGTTGAGGAGATCATGTCCAAGCGCGCCGACATCGCCACTATCGACAATGCTGCCTGGCCGCAATTGAGCAAGCAGGTTCCCGGGTTGGTTTCTTTCCCGGCCGGCGACGAGTGCCTGCAGAGCGACGAAATGGCAACCGATGTTGGCCTGGCGGTCGATAAGTCCGACCCTGTTTTCCATCAGTGGCTGCAGAGCGTGTACGACGAGGTCAAAGACCAGGTTACCGAGGCGGAGCTGAACCTGCTGAAGGGCGGCTCGTAACGAGACCGGCCAAGGGCGGCGAGGAGCCGCCTTGATCGGCGTCCAATGGACATCAACCTTCAGCCGCTGCTGGGTAGCTGGCCCTTTCTGCTGAAGGCGCTGGGCACCACGATCCTGATCAGCGTTGCCTCCACCTTGCTGGGCTTTGCGATCGGGATCGTGGTCGGCGCTCTTCGCAGCTATGGCGGGAAAACAATCAACGCGGTGCTCGGCTTCTATGTCGATACTATGCGCGCCATCCCGCTCCTTGTCGTGCTGGTGTGGACCTTCTTCGCTTTTCCTCTCGTGATCGGGCAATCAATCGGCGCGGTCACGGCCGCCATCCTTGGGCTTGGCATCCATCTTGGCGCTTATGTCGGCGAAACGGTGCGCGCCGGACTAACTTCCGTCCGCCGCAGCCAGATGAGCGCGGCGCTGGCGCTCGGGATGAGCCGCTCGCAAGCTGTTCGCAAGATCATCCTGCCGCAAGCCCTGATAAGGATGCTCCCGGCGCTCGGCTCGCTGCTAGTTATCGCCATCAAGGATAGCGCAGTCGCCTCAGTGATTGCCGCACCCGAACTCCTGCGCCAGACCCAGATCGTCGCCGGAAAGACCTTTCGCCCATTCGAACTCTATACGGCGGCCATGCTGGCGTACTTCCTGCTCTGCTATCCCGTGGCCCGCGGCGTGGAAGCGGCCTACCGGCGAGTGGCGGCGCTCGGCTCATCATGAGCTTCGATTGGGGTGTCGTATGGTTTAGCCTGCCCCGGATGCTTGGCGGCGCTTGGATGACGATTTGGCTGACCTGCGTAACCATGCTGATCGCCATACCGGGCGGGATGCTTCTTGCCTTAATGCGGCTGTCGCCCCTGCGTGTAGTGTCAGGCCTGGCCGCGGCGTTTGTCGAGTTCTTCCGCGCGACTCCCCTCATCCTTCAGATTTACTGGGCCTACTATGTGCTGCCGGCGTATTTCGATGTGCGACTTTCGCAGACCGCAACGGCGATCGTCGGGTTGGCGTGCAACATATCCGCGTTCAATTCAGAGACGTTCCGCTCCGGCATCGTGTCCATCAGACCGGGCCAGTGGAATGCGGGCCTGGCGCTCGGGATGTCACGCTTGTCCGTGTTCACCCGCATTGTCCTGCCGCAGGCTGTCATGCGCGTGCTCCCGGCGCTGGCTTCGACGTGGGTGTCGCTGTTCAAGGACACCTCGCTGGTTTCGATTATCGCGGTGGCCGAGCTGTCCTACGTTTCGCTGCAGCTGCGCGCCGAAACCTATCGCATCCTGGAGGTGCTGACCGCCATGGCGGGGCTTTATTGGCTTATGGGCTACCCGCAGGCAAAGCTGGTCGACTGGATTCACCGCCGCTACAAGGTCGCCGAATGAGCGAAGCCGCAGTGCTCAGCTTCGAGAACGTTTCAAAGCGCTATGGTGAGGTGGTCGCGCTCGATGGGGTCAGCCTTTCCGTCTCGCGCGGGGAGGTCGTGTGCCTCATCGGCCCGTCCGGCTCGGGCAAGTCGACCCTGCTCAGATGCGCCAACGCGCTGGAGCCCATGGATTCCGGCCGTATCCTGTTTGAGGGCCATGAAGTGAGGAGCCGCCAGGCTACGAGCGCCCGTGCCGTGCGGCAGCGCATGGGCATGGTCTTTCAGAATTTCGAGCTGTTTCCGCACCTGACTGTGCTGCAGAACATCACCGTTGGCCCCCGCACCGTACTGAAGCTGCCGAGGGAAAAGGCCGAGGAGCGCGCCAGGGCGCTACTCGCCAAGGTGCTGTTGTCCGAGAAGGCAGGCGTGCACCCGGCGGCGCTGTCCGGAGGCCAGCAGCAAAGGGTCGCCATTGCGCGCGCGCTCGCAATGCAGCCGGCGCTGATGCTGTTCGACGAGCCGACCTCCGCACTTGACCCGGAGACCATTGGAGAGGTGCTGAGCGTTATGAAGGCTCTGGCCGACGAAGGAATGACCATGCTCGTCGTCACACACGAGATGGATTTCGCCCGCCGGGTTGCCGACCGCGTCGCCGTGTTCGACAAAGGCCGCGTGATCGAAACAGGGCCGCCGCGCCAAATCTTTGATGCGCCGCAGGTGGCGCGCACTCGCGAATTCCTGAGCCATCTCGGCTGGCATGGCGAAAGCATCGCCGAGACGGTTGCACCCTCACAAGCCGGAGCGGCCTGAGCATGGCCGGGCGGCTCGGTGGCAAGCGCGCCATCATTTACGGCGGCGGCACCGGGATCGGGTTAGCCGCCGCCCGCGCCATGGTCCGCGAGGGCGCCGCCGTGCTCATCTCAAGCCGGCGCGAGCAGGTTCTGGCCGAAGCGGTTGCTGATCTGCAGCGCCTCGGCAGGGCCGGCTACGCGGTTGGGGATGCAACTGCTGTCAGCGATGTGCAGGGCGTAACTGCCGCCGCGGACACCTTTCTTGGCGGGATCGACACCGTCATGGTGTGCGCCGGTGCTGGCGGTCGCACGCCGATCTTCGACACCGAACCGGACGATTTCCAGCGCATCATGGACCAAACCTTGCGGCCGGCCTTCCTGGCGGTCCGCTACGCCTGCCCCCAGCTGCTCGCCGCCGGGAGCGCCTCGGTGATCATCGTGTCGTCCACTTATGGGCTGGTAGGGCAGCGCGAGCGGGTCGCTTATTGCGGCGCCAAGGCCGGCGTCATAGGCATGGTCCGCTCAATGGCGCTGGACTTCGCCGAGCACGGCGTGCGGGTTAATGCGATCTGCCCTGGTTACGTCGAGACGCCACTCGCCATCGAAGTGGCGCAGCAGGAGCCGGACCCGGCAGCAGCCTTGCGTGCAAAGGCGATGATGCATCCGATCCCGCGTGGCGGTCGCTTGGATGAGATAGGCGAACTGGCCGTGTATCTGGCAAGCGATCTTTCCGCTTTCCTGACAGGCCAGGCGATCGCCATCGATGGAGGCTATTCCATCCGTTAACAGATTCACTCGTCATCACCGCGAGTAGTCGGTTGAAGTCGGACTCCGACGATCAGAGCCAAGGCGATCGAGACCAGAAGCACGAGGGTGACGAGCGCGTTGATCTCCGGCGTGAACCCCACCCTCATCATGGCCCAGAGCCGGAGCGGCAGGGTCATTGTGCCGCCGGCGAGGAAGGTGGAGATCAGCGTCTCATCGAAGGAAAGCGCCAGGGAAAGAATGCCGCCGGTCACCACTGCCGGCGCGATCTGGGGCCACAGCACATACCGGAACGTCTGCCAGCGCGTGGCGCCGAGATCCGCTGACGCTTCCACCAGCGTGCGCGGCAGCGACTGCAGGCGCGTCAGCACCAGGCGATAGATCACCGCCAGCACGAAAACGACGTGCCCGATGGCGACCGTCAGAAGCCCCCGCGACACCCCGAGCTCGGCGAAGAACACCAGGAGCGCCAGCCCCGTCACGATGGGCGGCAGCAGGAACGGCAGGTAGATGACGAACTCAAGGAAGGGGCGCCCGACGGCCCGCTCTGAGTTGGCATAGAGTGCCAGCGCCACTCCCACGAGGGAGGCAACCACGACAGACCCGCAGCCGACAATCAGTGTGGCGCGAACCGCTTCGAGGATGGACTGGTTCTGCCAAAGCCGACCGTACCAGGCGAGCGTCGCGGTATCCCACAGGACGATGCCCCGACGGACTTCTACTACGGAGAACAGTGCGCCAATGAAAAGCGGCGCATAAAGAACGAGCAACACCGCCGCGGCGAGCGCCGCCAACAACCAGTCGACCAGCTTCTCGCCGGGGGTCCGCATCCTAGACCCGCTGCCGTTGCGCGATTGCCGCGGCAGCCATGATGGCAGCTACCGCGAGCACGAGAAGCACAGCGGCTATGGCCGCGCCGAAAGGCCAGTTGAAGGCAAGTCCGAACTGCGACCAGATCACGCGTCCGATGGTGAAGCCGGACGGTCCGCCGACCATTTGCGGCGTGATGAAGTCGCCGAGGGCAAGTACGAAAACGAACAGCGCCCCCGCGATGGTTCCGGGTGCGGAGAGCGGCAATACGACGTGCAGGAATGTCCGGCCAGGCGAGCCGCCAAGGTCGGCGGAGGCTTGCACGAGGCTGCGCGGAATGCGTTCCAGCGACAGGAAGATCGGCAGGATGGCGAAGGGGAGGAAGATCACCGCCATGGTCAGGAGGATGGACAGTCGGTTGTAGAGGAAGAGCAGGCTAGGCCGTTCCAGGATGCCGAGCGCTAATAGGCCGCGGTTCAGAAATCCGTCCAGACCAAGGATCGAGCGCATCGTGTAGATTTTTACGATGTAGCTCATGAACAGCGGGATCATGAACAGAAGGAGCAGCACGTAACGCGCGCGGCTGCGCCGCTTCCAGATGAAGTATGCGATCGGGTAGCCAAGCAGGACGCCGATGAGCGCTACCGCGCCGCACAGCTGGAGCGTCTGCCCGAACACCCTGAGGTAGGTGCCCCCGGTAAAGAACTCCCCGTAGTTGGCGAGCGTGAAATCGCGGACGATCTGGCTGGACTGCACCGTCCAGAACGAGATCAGCAGGAAGGCTCCCATCGGCAGAAGCACGAACAAGACGGGCAGGCTCGTTGCCCCGAGAAAAAGGCCGATGCGGCTCGCTGCACCGCTCATGCTCAGGGCACGATCGCGATGTCAGCCGCACCGACCCGCGCGTCCACTAGCTGGCCCGTTACGAATTCGCCGCGCGGCGATCCGCTGGTCAGCTTGGCCGTCAAAAGGAGTTCCGGGCGAGCCTCGGGCCGCAGCAAAACCTGCGTGATCGCGCCGACGAACACCACGTCCTCGACGCGAGCGCGGAAGGCCACACCGCAATCCGGCGGGACGGGGGAGTCCAGCGCCAGCTTTTCGGGCCGGATCGCTAGGGTCGCCGAAGACCCTGCTGACAGGTGCGGAGCTGGGACGGCGCCAAATGCCGTGACCAGCCGGCCGCTCCCGTCCGCCCTTCCATCGAGCAGGTTGTTATCACCGAAGAACCCCGCCACGAACCGGCTCTTCGGATGGTAGTAGATGTCCTTGGGTGCCCCGATCTGCTCGATCCGGCCGAAATTCATGACCACGATCCGGTCGGACATGGTCGTCGCCTCCTCCTGGTCGTGGGTGACGAACAGGAAGGTCGTGCGGATGCGCCGCTGAAGGTTCTTGAGGAAGAGCTGCATCTGCCGCCGCAGTTCGGCGTCGAGCGCGGCGAGCGGCTCGTCGAGAAGCACCAGCTTCGGCTCGCAGATGATAGCCCGCGCGAGCGCTACGCGCTGCCGCTGACCGCCGGAAAGCTGGGCAGGATAGCGGTCCAGGAAACCGGTTAGACCCACCAATTCGAGCGTTTGCTGGACCTTGCGGGCGACCTCGCGCTTCGGCGTGCCGCGCAGCATCAGCCCGTAACCGACGTTGCGCGCCACGCTCATGTGCGGGAACAGCGCGTAATCTTGGAACACGGTGTTGAAGGGCCGCTTGTGGGTCGGCACGTGCGTGATGTCCCCGCCGGCATAGCGGATACGGCCCACCGTTGGCTGGGTGAAGCCGGCGACCATCCGCAGGATGGTCGTCTTTCCTGAGCCGGACGGGCCGAGGATGGTCAGGAACTCGCCGTCGGCCACGCCGAGATCAGTCGGTTCGAGCACCTGCGCCGATCCGTAGCTCTTGGATACGGCCGCAAGCTCAAGCAGCATTTCAGGCCACCGTGTAGCGCCGCACCACGTCCCAATCGACTTCCACGCCGAGCCCCGGCCGGGTTGGCAGCGCGATCGTGCCGTCCTCCAGCACCAGCTCCTCGCTGGCGAGCTCGCGGCGCAGGCGTTCCACGCAGAGCTGCTTCGGCAGGTATTCGATATAGGCGCAGTGCGGGGTGACGAATGCGAGGTGCGCGGTCGCTGAAATCGAGATGCCGGTTTTCCAGCAGTGCGGCACGATGGTCAGCCCGCGTTCCGCCGCCATGTCGCAGACGATCTTGGCTTCGCCGATGCCGCCGACGCGGCCCACGTCCGGCTGCGCGACGTGGACCTTGCCGACATCCATCAGCTCCTCAAACTCATAGCGCGTAGCGAGCCATTCGCCCGCGGCGATCTTCATCGGGGCCGTCTCAGCCAATTTGGCCATCTCGCGCACATTGTCGGACCAAATCGGTGTCTCCAAGAAGTAGATGTCGAACTCCGCCCAATCCTTGACCACCTCGTAGCAGGTCTCGGCATCGGACCAGAGATACTGGACATCAACCATCAGCACGATGTCAGGCCCGATGGCCTGGCGCACCGCCGCCACCACCTCTGTATGCCGGTCGTAGCTCTCCCGCATGCCGCCATGCGCGTAAGGTCCGTTCATGGTGACTTCGCTCTTCAGCGCCTTGAAGCCGAGCTCCTTGGCCTTAAGCGCGCTCGCGACAAGCGCGTCGCGATATTCCTCGAATTGATGACCCGCTGGCTGCAGGGATGCGTAGGGCGTGATGCGGTCCCGCTTGGCGCCGCCGAGCAACTCGTGGACCGGCCGGCCCACCGCCTTACCGCACAGGTCCCAAAGCGCCATCTCGACCGCGCTCATGGCGTGGAGAACCACGCCGCGGCGGCCGTTCATCGCTGTACCGAGATACATTTTCGCCCAGATCGCACCGATATCGAACGGATCGGCGCCGATCAGCATGTCGCGAATCGACAGCCCCATGGTGTGAGTGCCCGGGGCTTCGATGCAGGTTTTCGCCATCCACGGATTGACGTCGCATTCGCCGACGCCCGTAACCCCACCGTCCGTGTGGATTGCCACCACTATGCTGTCCTGCGCCGAGGAGGTGAACCCCGGATCGTAGTCGGGAGCGAGCAGAACATGCGTATCAATCCCGGTGATGGCCAGTTTTGGCCGCAACCCGTCGAGGGCAGGCGATATCGTCTTCATCTGTGTCCGAGTTCAGCAGTAACGAAATGAGACGGAGCCGGCCAGTTGCCAAGGCCGGTCCGCGACGGAACACCCTTGATCAGGACGCTTTCACTTCGTTCCAGACCTGAACGCGCCGCTCGTAGTTCTCGGCCGGGCGAAGCCAAACGAGCTTGTCGCCGTAGGTCATGCCGGCCGCGTCGTTCACAGCCACATTGGTCGTGTTTCCGTAGCCGCTCTTCTCAGTCAGCGCCTTGCCGACACTGGCGTCCAGGCAGGTGTTGATCCATTGATGGGCGAGATCGGGCTCACGCGCCCCGGAGCTGATCTCCCAGCAATCGAGCCAGCCGATCGCACCTTCCTTTGGGATGGTCAGCGCTGCGTCGACGCCCTTCTTCTTCAAAGCGGGCACCTGCGGCTCGCCCATGGAATACATGAGTTTCACGCCGGATTGGGAGAAGATGTTCACGCCGTCGTCGAATCCGGCGTAGTAGGTGAGCAGCAATTGCTTCTGCTCGATCAGCTTCTTTTTCACGGCCTCGAAATCGGCGTCGGACAGATTGAACGGATCTTTCACGCCGACCACGAGTGCACCAAGGGTAATGCAATTGTTTGCATCATCTTGGGAAATAACCTGCTGGGCGTATTGCGGATCCCACATCACTTCCCAGGATTCAGGCGGCGTCGGGAACGCGGCCTTGTCGTATACGAGGGGCAAGGAGCCCCAACCGAATGGCATCCCGTATTGCTTGCCGTCGCGCATGAGCGCCTCGACGTTGCGGAAGGCCGGCGCAAGGTTGCTCGCGTTCGGGATCTTGGCGAGATCAATCGGGGCCAGCAGGCCGGCATCTATGTAGCGGGTAAACAGCGACGTATCGAACGAGCACACGTCGAAGTCGGCCCCGCGGGAGCCCTGCATCTTGGCGAACATCTCGTCGGCGCTGCCCACATAAACAATGTTCGCCTGCGCGCCGGTGGCTTCCTTGAACATGTCCACCCAGAGCGGCTCGGCGTAGCCCTCCCACGTCAGGACGCGTAATTCCTTCCCCTGCGCCCGCGCCACGGCGGGGGCGGCCAGCGCTACTCCGGCAGCGGCCGCTCCGGCGATGAATTCCCGGCGGTTTGTCGATATGTTCACGTTGTCCTCCCTTATCCGTCCCGCTTGGGACACCCTCCCTCAGCTTCGGCAGCTGCCTACGGCATGCGCAGCACAAGCCGGTTCACGCTTCCGGTTTCGACAAGCGAAATGGCCTCATTGATGCGCTCGAAATCCCAGACCTCGGATACGAGCGACTTCAGGTCGAGCAGGCCGTGACGGGCCAGGCGCAATGCTTTTGGGAAATCCAGCATCGGCCGCGTCGAGCCGTAGCTTGACCCGATCACCTTGTTCTCGTCCTGGGCGATCCAGTAGGGCGGGAAGCCTGCCAGCGCGTCCTCGGTCGGCTGCCCTATCAGCACGGTGGTGCCGGCCCGGCACGTTGCCTTGTAGGCCTGCTCTGCAATTTCGGTCTGACCGGTTGCCTCGAACGTGAAATCGGCGCCACCGCCGGTGATCTCGCGAACGGCCACGATTGGGTCGGTGTCGCTGGCATTGACGAAGTGCGTTGCGCCAAAACGGCGAGCCTCCGCCTCCTTCTCCGGGCGCACATCGACGGCAACGATCGGCAGCGCGTTGCAAAGCCTGGCGCCTTGCACAACGCTGAGTCCAACGCCGCCGCAGCCGAAAACCGCCACGCTTTCGCCCGGCCGGACCTGGGCCGTATTCAGCGCCGCGCCGATGCCGGCCATTGCGCCGCAACCGAGCAGGCAAGCCTCTTCGGGCGCCGTGTCCTCCTCGACCTTGATGGCCCCGTTGTGCGGGACCACCGTGTATTCGCAGAAGGATGAAACGAGGCTCAGATGGTGGATCGGCTCGCCGCTTGTCTCGAAGAAGCGGGTCGTGTCGTCCCACATGGTCCCGGCCGCGGCGGCCCGCGCCACCTCTTCGCAAAGGACGCTGCGGCCGCTGACGCAGAAGCGGCAATGCCCGCAGGAGGGCGTGAAGGTGAGCACAACCTTCTCGCCTATGCGCGACTTCGGAACGCCCGGGCCGACCGACTCGATCACGCCGCAAGCCTCGTGCCCGAGGATCACCGGCTTGGGATGGGCCCACACGCCGCGGAGGTAATGGATGTCGCTGCGGCAGATGCCGGTCGCCAGGATGCGGACGCGCACCTCCAGTTCGCGCGGGTCGTCGACGACGACTTCGCGGAGCGCGAGCACGTCGCCCTCTCCGGGCGTCTCGCAAACAGCGGCGCGCATGCTTTGCCGGGCCATGGGCTCCTCAGATCATTGTCATGCCGCCATCGACCGGCAAAATGGCGCCGGTAATGAACGAGGCCTTGTCGGACGCCAGGAACACGGCCGCGCCGGCGATTTCCTCGGGGGTCGCGTAGCGGCCGATCGGATGAAGGCGGGCAAGCACTCTCATGCCCTCCTCCTCGCCACCTGGCATCCCGGAGGCGAAGCCGCGGGTCAGTGGCGTATCGATCACGCCGGGAGCGATCACATTGGCGCGCAGGCCTGCCTTGGCGTAATCGGCCGCGATGCAGCGCGCCAGATGGTGGAGCCCGGCTTTCGCGACGTTGTAGGCGACATCGCCTTCCCAGGCGACCATCCCCGCAACCGAGCCCACAAAGACCACCGACGGACCTCTGCCGTTCAACATGGCCGGGATCAGGCGCTTGGACAGCCGGAACGCGGCAGTCAGGTGGATGGCCAGCATCCGATCCCAGGTATCGTCGGGCGTTAAGTGGGTGGGCGCCGTTTCCGTCACGTCAATGCCGGCGCAGTGGACGAAAACGTCCAACTCTCCGCCAAACCCGGATAATACTTGGTCAGCCGCCCGTTCCGTCTCGCCGCGATCGCTCAGGTCGGCTTGCACCACGAAGGCCCGCCCGCCATGCGCGGCAATCCGCTCGCGCTCCTTCTCCGCCTGGTGCGCCCGCCGCGAACCGCCGATCGCCACTTCGGCGCCGACTTCGGCAAACGCACGTACTACCGCAGCCCCAATGCCGCTTGAGCCACCACTTACGAAAGCGCGTCGCCCCGCCAGTTCACCGGTCATTACAAGCGACATCCCTCGGGCTTGGATACGTTGGTATTCTGTATACATTCCGGAACTTTTGGTCGTTGTCAATGACCCAAGGAGGCCGGATGTCAGCTGTCCTTTGCTCGGCCGCAGCAAGCGACGGCTAATAAACCAGAGCCGATCTTGGGCTGAATTGGACCGGAGTAACATCGAACTGGATGTCTGCTTCTGCATTGGCCCGCTCCAAAACCTCGGACCTCACCCGTGGCGTCCTCTTCAGACCGGCACGCGCCGGTGTGGAGACAGCTAATGGGATATTCACAATACGATCCGGGCGTCAAAGGCCGGAAGCCGTGGAACGCAGGTCGGAAGATTGCCTGCAAGCGCGCGCTCAAGCCGCAGCAGGTCTGGGCCATCCGGTTCCGGCTAGACCAGGATGGGCGCGTTCGCGACCGAGCCATGTTCGACCTGGCCATCGACAGCAAATTGCGCGGCTGTGATGTCGTCACGATAAGAACCGGCGACGTTGTAAGCGGCGGTCGGGTGCGCTCCCGCGCGATCGTTGTCCAGCGGAAAACCAGGCGGCCTGTGCAGTTCGAGCTTCTTGAGCCTGCCCGGGCGAGCATCTTGGCCTGGCTTGAACGTCGAGGCGGCACTCTCGACGACTTTGCGTTCCCGAGCCGGACAGACCAGGGCAAGCACATCAGCACTCGGCAATACGCCCGGCTCGTCCATGAGTGGGTCACCGGGATCGGCCTGCGCCGGGAGGATTACGGGACGCACTCGCTTCGGCGGACCAAGGCATCGATTATCTACAAGCAGACCGGCAATTTGCGAGCCGTGCAGATCCTGCTCGGCCACACAAAGATCGAGAGCACGGTGCGCTACCTCGGCGTCGACATCGAGGATGCGCTCGCTCTGGCCGAGGCCACCGAGGTCTGAAGCGCGGGCTCCTGACGTGAGGTCGAGGAGCCCCAATCTCAACGTGATGGGCGGTACTGCGCCCAGCGCGGCCATTCGCGACAGGGCATTTGCTGCTCCGAAGCGGACGTTCGGGCGCAGCGTCGGGTTCAGGTGGCCTCCCCCGCAACGGCCAGCACCTCTCAGAAATCCTCCCTTCCATAATGCCGTCGGTCTGTCCATGAGGTGCTGACGGCGGACCATAATCGCCGTAGACCTGATCGATTTTTTTCGAACCGACTTTCTCTGGTTTATTAGCAAATCCGTGTCCGCAGGGTTCAGCGGGCTGCTTTGAGGTGCGCAGCTGTGTCATGGCCGGCACTGAGTCCGCCGAGGCGCAGGTCCTGGTGCTTCTGGTCGCGGCTCCGGCTCTGGGCGGACAACCTGCCGTCAGTGCACTTTTGTGTCATCGAGCGCGCCGACCATGTACTGCACCAGTTCCTGCGTGCTCGTATCTGCTGTCTTCTTTTCCGTCACCTTGCGCCCCCGCCGCATGACCATCAGCCGGTCTGCGACCGCGAACACATCCGGAAGCGTGTGCGTGACCAGGATCACGGGCACGCCCTGATCGCGGAGCTTGCGTATGATCTCCAGCACTTTGTGCTGCTCGGGCACCCCTAAGTTGTTTGTCGGCTCGTCCATGATCATCAGCTTGGCGTCCCAATACACCGCGCGTGCGATGGCGACGGCCTGCCGCTGCCCCCCGGAAAGGCTCTCGATCGGTTGCGTGAGGTTCGGAAAATGGATGTCGAGGGCGTCGAGCGCGGCCTCCGATTCCCGCAGCATCGTCCGTTCGTCGAGCGTTTTGATCAGCCCGCCGAAATGCCGCTTCTTCCTTTCCCGGCCGAGAAAGATGTTCGCTCCCACGTCCAAATTGTTGGCGAGCGCAAGATCCTGGTAGATCGTTTCTATCCCCTCCCGCCGCGCATCAATCGGACGGGAGAAACGGCTTTGGCGGCCTTCAAAATGAATCTCGCCTTCATCTGCCTGGTAAACCCCGGAGACGCACTTGATCAGCGTCGACTTACCGGCGCCGTTATCGCCGAGCAGCGCAACGACCTCGCCAGGGTAAACATCCCAGCTCACGCCATGGACTGCCGTCAGGCCCCCGAACCGCTTCGTCAGGCTGCGAATGGAGAGTACAGGCTCGGTCATGTTGGCGGGCTTCCCTTGTCGCGGCCCATCACCAGATCGCGCGACTGATCGATCAGAACCGCGACGATCACCACCACCCCGACAACGATGAACTGCCAGAAAGCCTGCACATTCAACATCACCAGGCCGGTCGTCAGCACCGCGATAATCAGCGATCCGATGACCGTGCCGATCACTGAGCCTGCCCCGCCGAATAGGCTGACCCCGCCAATAATGACCGCTGCGATTGACGACAGAAGCAGCGGGTCGCCGATGACAGCGGAGCCCGCCGTGAACCGGAGCGTGGAGAGGAAGCCGGCGATCCCAGCTGTCACCGCCGAGAGGATATAGATCTGGATGATCCGGCGATCGACCGGAATGCCGGCGCGCAACGCCGCCTGCACGTTTCCCCCAATCGCGTAGGTGTGGCGGCCGAACTGCGTCTTGTGCAGAACAAACATAGCGATCGCGACTACGGCGGCCGTCATCACAACCGGGTAGGGAAGGATACGGTCCAGCCGCCTCAGCAACTCGCCCGTCAGTTCCGGCGGCGGCGCCAGGAAGAAGAAGCCGCCCCCCTCCCCACGTATGAAGTAGAACAGCGATTCATTTCCATAGGCGCGGATGTCTGCCGGCAGGCCGATGACGGTGGTGTTCTCCGACATGAGCAGCGCGACTCCGCGCACAACGAAGGAGGTGCCGAGCGTGACGATGAAGGCCGGCACCTTCAACTTGGCAATGATCGCGCCATTGATAAACCCGACGGCCGCTGCTCCGGCGATGGCGGCGAGAAATCCAGCGACGACGGAAGGGAATAGCGGCAGCCCGGCGTTGAAGGCTGTTCGGATCGCCAGGGCCGAGAGGACGGACGCCAAACTCATCACCCAGCCGACGGACAGGTCAATTCCGGCACTGATGATCACGAACGTCTGGCCGAGTCCAAGCAGCAGCACTGGTGTGATCGCCAGCAGGATGTTCTGCGAATTGCGCAGCGTCACGAAACTGACTGAGCCGCCGTTGTATACCGGCACTGCGATTACGAAGATCAGGATCAGCACAGCGAGGAAAGCCCACGCCCAAAGCCGGCTTAAGGTGAGCACGAGGCGCCGCGAAGCGGTCAAGGACGGGCCGGGTCCTCGCGCCCGATCTTGATGTCAGACGTAGCCACGCGGCCCCCCCTCGTTCCAGGCTCGACAACTACAAAAAACCCGGAGAAGCGCTTAGCTCTCCGGGTGTGCGGGTCGCGGCGGGATTATTGACCTGGCGCTTGGTAGATGAACCGGGCGTAGTTGGGATCGCTCACGTTGCTCTTGTCGATTATGGCAAACCCAGTCTCCACCCTACGCGGCAGGCTAGTGACTCCGGCGGCATCCGCCGCCGCGAACTGGACGGCCATATAGCCCATGTCGAACGGCTTCTGCGCCAATACGAGCGTGACGTCGCCCTTGTTGAGCGACTCGATCGCGTCCTTGGTTGCATCGTATGCTACGACCTGGACGTGACCGCCGAGCCCGGCATTTACGACCGCGTTGCCCGCCCCTTGCGCGCTGAACACGTTGGTGCCGAACACGCCGGCAAGATCCTGATTTTGCTCGATTACTGCCGCAGTCTGCTGAGCGGCCTTGTTCGGATCGTCAAGGTTGTAGTCAGGCCCGAGCACCTTGATGTCGGGAAACTCCTTCTCCATCACCTCTTTGAACCCCTGCTCGCGGCCCTCGACGGAGCTGACATTCGGGTTGGTGGAGTTGATGTAGACCGTTCCCTTTCCGCCGATCGCCTTCGCGAGCCCGCGCGCGGAAATTCGTCCGCCTTCCACATTGTCCGAGCCGATGTAGCTGATCGGGAAGGTGACCGGCCCGGCTTCGTAGTCGCCATCGCCCAGGAACGTGTCCACCGTGATGACCTTCATGCCTGCATCCACGGCGGCCTGCAGCGGCGCCACCATCTGGTCCTTCTCGACCGGCGCTGTGATGATATAGTTTAGGTCGCCGCGCGCGAGCATGGCGTTCAAGAGCGGCGTCTGCGCTTCGACACCCCAAGTTGGCGGAATCTGCGTCACCACCTCAATCCCGAGTTCCTCGGCGGCCTTTTCGACGCCGACCTGCATGACCTGGTAAAAAGGGTCTACGACGCCGGGCAAGAAGCCGATCTTGATCTTCTCTTGCGCCGAGGCGGCGTTCGAACCTGCCGACATCAGCGCGGCTGCGGCGAATGCAAAAACGATTGCCTTTTGAAACATTGTTCCCCCTCCGGTGATCCTTGTTCTCGGCAGGCGTCACCCGCCTACTAAGTTCCGGCGATGCTACCGAAGAGCAAATTCGCGCGCAATCCACTGCCAAAATGTCTCTGTTATTGAGTGCTGCGCAGGTTGCGCGATTGTGGTCCTAAACCCGATGGCGCGCGCACGCGCGATCCTAGCTTCGAAGAAGCCGCTGCGACCTCGGCGCGTGCTCCTGGCCCGACCGAAGCTCGATTCGTCAGGACACACCCGGGGCTGCTGGGCTTCAACTGCTGTCGCCGGCCTGAGACCCAGGCTTTTGGTGCGGTCTTCGCCAGGTCCGCTTGGCGCCCATCCTGGTCATTCACGATGCAGTCTGGGCGTTCTTCAAAGCAGACATGAACGCTCATGCGCGTCGGCGATGCATTTCGCCCAGATGGGGAGGTGCAGTGTTGAGCGCGCCGGTTTCGGAGCGGGCAACTGAGTAGGCCAGGCGCGCCGGATGGCTGACTCGGAGCAAAGGCTCCTTGCCTCCTTTCTCGGCTGCAATGCACAAGAAACTCTCATTCTTCCATGTCACTAGGGTTTCCCTCTCCCAGGCACGACTTGGCACGTCCGTTGCTTCTCTTGTTGCGGTGCACAAATCACCGTGGAGAAAGTCATGGATCAGAGAATTGGAAAACTACGGCTTTCTGGGGCGGCCTTGCTGACCCTGCTTGCGGCGACTTCGATGGCCCGCGCCCAGGAGGACACCATCAATGTCGGTGTCCTGCATTCCCTTTCCGGCACGATGGCGATCTCGGAGACGACGTTGAAGGACGTCATGCTCATGCTGATCGACGAACAGAACAAGAAAGGCGGCCTGCTCGGCAAGAAACTGGAAGCCGTGGTGGTCGATCCGGCTTCCGACTGGCCGCTGTTCGCCGAAAAGGCGCGCGAGCTGATCAGCGTGAATGGCGTGGCGGCGACGTTCGGCTGCTGGACCTCCGTGTCGCGGAAGTCGGTGCTGCCGGTCTTCGAAGAGCTGAACGCGCTGCTGTTCTACCCCGTGCAATATGAAGGCGAGGAAAGCTCCAAGAACGTCTTCTACACGGGCGCTGCGCCTAACCAGCAGGCGATCCCGGCAGTCGACTACCTGATGGCCGAGGAAGGCGTGGAGCGCTGGGTTCTGGCCGGCACCGACTACGTGTATCCGCGCACCACCAACAAGATCTTGGAGGCGTATCTCGCTTCCAAGGGCGTCGCGCCCGCAGACATCATGATCAACTATACGCCCTTCGGCCATTCCGACTGGCAGACGATCGTCGCCGATATCAAAAAGTTCGGCTCGGCGGGCAAGAAGACGGCGGTCGTCTCGACGATCAACGGGGATGCCAACGTTCCCTTCTACAAGGAACTCGGCAACCAGGGCGTTTCCGCCGAGGACATCCCGGTGGTGGCCTTCTCGGTTGGCGAGGAAGAGCTTGCCGGCATAGACACCGCGCCGCTGGTCGGCCACCTCGCGGCCTGGAACTACTTTCAGTCGGTCGAGGCAGAGCCAAATACCGCCTTTATCGACAGCTGGCACGCTTTCATCAAGAACGAGGATCGCGTCACCAACGACCCGATGGAAGCCCATTACATCGGCTTTAACATGTGGGTAGAGGCGGTGGAAAAGGCCGGCACGACCGATCCCGCAGCAGTGCAGGAGGCCATCATCGGCGTGTCAGTGCCCAACCTGACCGGCGGTTATTCGACCATGATGCCGAACCACCACATCACCAAGCCCGTGCTGATCGGCGAAATCCAGGACGACGGCCAGTTCGAGGTGGTCTGGGAAACGCCGGGCTTGGTCGTCGGTGACGAGTGGTCCGACTTCCTGCCCGAGTCCAAGGTCCTGATCTCCGATTGGCGGTCTCCCCTCGCCTGCGGGAACTTCAACGTCGAAACAGGCAAGTGCGGCGGTCAGGGCTCCTGATCATCGACTAGCCGGCGCCGCGGGCCGCTCCCCGCGTCCCCGCGGCGCTTCTTCCCGAGATACGGACAGCCCACCATGGCCATTGCACGGTTGATTGCGCTGTTCCTGGCGATCCAGGCGTTCGCGGCGCCGGCGTTGGCGCAAGGAGATGTGCGTGCCCTACTCTCAGGATTGGCGGAGGGCTCCTTCGAAGAAACCGAAAACGCGGTCGCTGCGCTCGCAGCGACTGGCGACCCGCGGGTTGCTCCTGCGCTCCAGGCGCTGAGCGACGGCGACCTTTATGTGCGCAAGGCCGACGGGGCGGTCGTGATCGGCCGCAAGACCGGGGGCCGCAACCTGGCCCTGAGTGATCCGCTGAGCAGGGAGGCCCTGGGCGAAGCGGCCAGTCGCGACTTCGAAAAACTGCGCGTCAACAATCGCCTGCGTCGCTCGATCCGCTCGGCGATCGGTGCACTGACCTTGCTCAGCCCCGAACCCGCCGTGCGCATGGCCGCCGCGGAAACGATCGCCGGTGCGCCCGACGCCGAGGCAGTGGATGCGTTGGACTCCGCCCTCCGATCCGAGACGGATGCGAACGTCCGCGCCGCAATGGAGCGCGCCCGCGCCGCCGCGCTGATCGCCTCCGACCGGCCGGACCCGGAAAAGATTGCCGCCATCCAGGCCGTCGCGGCGCAGGCTGACCGCGAGGCGCTCGCCATCCTCACGCCTCTGCTCGGTTCGCAGGCAGCGCCCATACGCGAGGCGGCGCAGGCCGGGATTGCCGCAATCCACAGCCGGCTCGCCGTCTGGGAGGCTGCCCAGAATGTCTGGTACGGCATTTCCCTGGGGTCGGTGCTGCTTCTGGCCGCCATCGGGCTCGCCATCACCTTTGGCGTCATGGGCATCATCAACATGGCGCATGGCGAGATGGTGATGCTCGGCGCCTATACGACCTTTGTCGTCCAGGAATGGATCCGCGGCTCTGCGCCCGGTCTGTTCGACTGGTCGCTCGCCATCGCCCTGCCGCTCGCCTTTGTGGTTGCCGGCGGCGCTGGCCTGCTGATCGAGCGCGGCATCATCCGCTGGCTCTACGGTCGCCCCCTCGAGACGCTGCTGGCGACCTGGGGCGTATCGCTCATCCTGCAGCAGGGGATCCGCACGATGTTCGGTCCCACCAACCGGGAGGTCGGCAACCCGTCCTGGATGTCGGGCGCCTTCGAACTTGGCGGCCTGACGATTACTTACAACCGGCTGTGGATCGTTGTTTTCTCCCTCGCAGTGTTCGCCATCCTGCTCGTGGTAACCCGCTGGACCGCCTTCGGCTTGCAGATGCGGGCGGTAACCCAGAACCGCCGGATGGCCGCTTCGATGGGCATTCGCACTTCCTGGATTGATGCGTTCACATTTGCGCTCGGCTCCGGCATTGCCGGGATTGCCGGGGTGGCGCTGTCGCAGATCGGCAACGTGTCCCCGAGCCTCGGGCAGGGCTACATCATCGACAGCTTCATGGTCGTGGTCTTCGGCGGGGTCGGCAATCTGTGGGGCACGCTGGTTGGCGCGCTGACGCTGGGCATCGCCAACAAGTTCCTGGAGCCCTATGCCGGCGCGGTGCTGGCCAAGATACTGGTCCTCGTCTTCATCATCTTGTTCATCCAGAGGCGCCCGCGCGGCCTGTTCGCGCTGCGCGGCCGGGCGGTGGAAGCCTGATGACCCGCTTCCTTCTGAGGGCGCTCGACCGCAGGGCGCTGCCGATCATTCTTGCCCTGCTTGCGGTCGCCCTTGCGGTCCCGATCCTGCATCTGGCGCTGGCGCCGGACCATCCTCTCTATCTCCCCACGCACATCGTTGCGCTGTTCGGCAAATACCTGACCTACGCGCTGCTGGCGGTCTCGCTGAACTTGGTCTGGGGCTATTGCGGAATCCTTTCGCTCGGTCACGGCGCTTTCTTCGCGCTCGGCGGCTACGCGATGGGGATGTATCTGATGCGGCAGATCGGGCCGCGAGGCGTGTATGGTCACCCGGTCCTGCCGGATTTCATGGTGTTTCTGAACTGGCAGGAGTTGCCCTGGTACTGGCACGGCTTCGACCAGTTCTGGTTCGCAGTCTTGATGGCGCTCCTGGTTCCCGGCGCGCTGGCCTTCGCCTTCGGCTGGTTCGCGTTCCGCTCGCGCGTGACCGGCGTCTACCTGTCCATCATGACACAGGCGCTCACCTACGCGCTGCTGCTGGCCTTCTTTCAGAACAACCTCGGCTTCGGCGGCAACAACGGCCTGACCGACTTCAAGGACATTCTAGGCTTTCCCATTCGCAGTACATCCACCCGCGCCGCGTTGTTCGCCGCCTCGGCAATCGCCCTGGCGCTCGGGGTTCTCGTCACCTCGGGCATCGTGCGCTCGAAGTACGGAAAGGTGCTCGTGGCCGTGCGCGACGCGGAAAGCCGGACGCGCTTCCTGGGCTACCGCGTCGAGCACGCAAAACTGTTCGTGTTCGTGGTGTCGGCCTGCATGGCGGGGCTAGCAGGCGCGCTTTACGTCCCGCAGGTCGGCATCATCAATCCAGGCGAATTCGCCCCGGCCAACTCCATCGAGGTGGTGATCTGGACGGCCGTTGGCGGGCGCGCCACGCTTGCCGGCCCGATCGTCGGGGCGGTGCTGGTCAACGGCGCCAAGAGCGTCTTCACCGCCGCGCTGCCGGACGCCTGGCTGTTCGTGCTGGGCGGCCTGTTCATCTTCGTGACGCTGTTCCTGCCCAAGGGCATCGTCGGCACCCTCACGCAGGGCTGGACCGCCCTGGCGATACGGCGCCGCGCCGCATCAGCCAGCACCGGAGGAGTGCCACCGCCGGAGCGAGACGTCAGCCTGCAAGCTGTGCCGGCCGAGTAACCATGACCGACCGGCTGACGACGAGTCTCCTTTACCTCGATGACGTGCACCGCTCGTTTGACGGCTTCAAGGCCATCAACGGTCTCTCGCTGGTGCTCGAGCCCGGCGAGATGCGGGCGATCATCGGACCGAACGGGGCCGGCAAGACGACCATGATGGACATCATCACCGGCAAGACCAAGCCGAATGCCGGCGACGTGCTGTTTGAGGGCAAGGTCGACCTGACCAAGCATGACGAGGCGGAGATTGCCGCAATCGGCATCGGCCGCAAATTCCAGAAGCCGACGGTGTTCGAGAGCCACACTGTCCGGGACAACCTTGAACTGGCCCTGGCCGGCAAGCGAGGCGTGTTCGCAGCGCTGTTCCATGAGCTTCGGCCGGATGAGCAGGCCCGCATCGACGAGGTCCTTGCAACGATCCGTCTCGGCCATCTGGAGGACCGCTTAGCGTCGTCGCTCAGCCACGGCCAAAAACAATGGCTGGAGATCGGCATGCTTTTGGCCCAGGACCCGAAGCTGCTGCTGATCGATGAGCCCGCCGCCGGAATGACCGACGAGGAGACCGCGGAAACCGCCAGGCTCTTGAAGGAGATCGCCAGGACGCGTTCGGTGGTGGTGGTCGAGCATGACATGGCGTTTGTGCGCGCCCTCGGCGTCAAGGTCACGGTCCTGCATGAGGGCGCCGTGCTGTCGGAAGGCACCCTCGACCACGTGTCTGCCGATCCGCGCGTGATCGAAGTGTACCTGGGCCGCTGAACCATGCTGAGCGTCGAGCAACTCGATCTCCACTACGGCGCTGCGCAGGCGTTGCGCGGCGTCAACCTGACCGCGGATGCCGGCAAGATCACCTGCGTTCTCGGCCGCAACGGGGTCGGCAAGACCAGCCTGATGCGTGCCATCATCGGCCAGCAGCCCACGTCCGGCGGGCGTATCCTGTTCAACGGACAGCCGCTCGCCGGTTCGCCTTCGGCACGCGCCCGCGCCGGGATCGGCTTCGTCCCGCAGGGCCGCGAAATCTTCCCCCTACTGACCGTAAAGGAGAACCTGGAAACCGGCTATGCGCCGCTGCCTCGCCGGGACCGCCGGATTCCCGATGAGGTCTTTGAGCTTTTCCCGGTGTTAAGGACCATGCTGAACCGGCGAGGCGGCGACCTGTCCGGAGGCCAGCAGCAGCAACTAGCGATCGGCCGTGCCCTGGTGATGCGTCCAAAGCTGATCGTGCTCGACGAGCCGACGGAGGGCATTCAGCCGTCGATCGTCAAGGACATCGGCCGGGCCATTGTTTATCTGAAGGAGAAAGCCGGCCTGGCGGTCGTCATGGTCGAGCAATACCTCGATTTCGCCCGTGATCTTGCCGATACCGTGATGATCATGGATCGTGGCGAGGTCGTCTTTTCCGGCGCACCTGTAGACCTGGATGACCAAGCTGTTCGCCGCCACCTCACCGTTTGAGCTTTACACGCCGGCCGAGCTGCAGAGAACGCAAGGGCAATCGCGCATCTCGTTCAAGCTCAGCGGCGGCGAAACCCGGCTGGACCGGCTGTTCCAGCTCGGGGCCGCCAAAGTCCGCTTTCCCAGAACCGCGAGGCACGAGAATCCCGAGGTGGTGCTGATCAATTCGGCAGGTGGCCTGACCGGTGGTGATCGGCTCAGCATCGGATTGGAACTGGCGCCGCACACCTCGGCTGCGGTGACCACCCAGACTTGCGAGCGCATTTACCGCGCCCTTGCCGGCGATGCCGAGGTTGCAACGACGCTGAGGCTTGGAGAGGGCGCGCGGCTCCACTGGATGCCGCAAGAGACGATCTTGTTCGACGGAGGCCGGCTCACACGCCGTTTCAATGCGGAAATGGCCGCTGGAGCGACGCTGCTCGCCATGGAAGCAACGATTTTCGGCCGGGCGGCGCATGGGGAGACGGTGAAATCCGGGTCGTTCATGGACCGATGGCGAATTCGCCGGGCCGGCCGCCTGGTCTTTGCCGACGATTTGCGCTTCGAGTGGACCGACGAACCACTCCTCCAGCGACCGGCTGTCCTCGGGGGCGCCGGCGCAATGGCGACCATTCTGCTGGTCGGTGACGAACCGGAGCGCCACTTGCCAGCTGTTCGCGGTTTTATCGGCAGCAGCGGCGGTGCAAGCGCATGGAATGGCAAGCTTCTTGCTCGGGTGGTGGCTGAGGGCGGCGCCGCTCTGCGCGAGACCATGCGTCCCGTGCTAGTTGAGCTCAGCGGCGGCACTGCCCTCCCCAGGAACTGGCTGATCTGAACGATGAATCTGACCCCGCGTGAGAAAGACAAGCTGCTGGTCGCGATGGCCGCCATTGTTGCGCGCAAGCGGCTGGAGCGCGGGGTAAAGCTCAACCATCCGGAGGCAATAGCATTGATCACCGATTTCGTCGTCGAGGGTGCCCGCGATGGCCGGTCGGTAGCCGAGCTTATGGAGGCGGGCGCCCATGTTGTCCGCCGCGATCAGGTCATGGAGGGGATCGCCGAAATCATCCATGACGTCCAGGTGGAAGCCACGTTTCCTGACGGGACGAAACTCGTCACCGTCCACCAGCCAATCCGGTGAACCGATGATTCCCGGGGAAATCCTCACGGCTGCCGGCGATATCGAACTGAACGCCGGCGCTCCGACGCTCACTGTCACGGTTGCGAATACCGGCGACCGGCCGATTCAAGTCGGCTCGCACTACCACTTCTTCGAAACGAATCCGGCGCTGCGGTTCGACCGCGAGCAGGCCCGCGGCATGCGGCTCGACATCCCGGCCGGAACGGCGGTGCGGTTTGAGCCCGGCCAGGAGCGGGACGTCCGGCTCGTGCCATACGGCGGCGCCCGGCGGGTGTTTGGATTTCGGCAGGCCATCATGGGAGCACTCTGATGCCCGCCCGCATAGCCCGGGCAGCCTATGCCGACATGTTCGGGCCGACTGTCGGAGACCGCGTGCGGCTGGCCGACACCGAGTTGATCATCGAAGTCGAGCAGGATTTCACCACCTACGGCGAGGAGGTGAAATTCGGGGGCGGCAAGGTGATCCGCGACGGAATGGGCCAGAGCCAGGCGTCGCGGGCCGAGGGCGCCGTGGACACGGTGATCACCAACGCCCTCATTGTCGATCACTGGGGCATTGTAAAAGCGGATGTCGGCCTAAAGGACGGCCACATCGCGGCTATCGGCAAGGCCGGCAATCCGGACACCCAGCCGGGCGTCACGATCGTGATCGGCCCCGGCACGGAGGCCATCGCCGGCGAGGGCAAGATCCTCACTGCGGGCGCGATGGACGCCCATATCCATTTCATCTGTCCGCAGCAGATCGAAGAGGCGCTGATGTCCGGCGTCACCACCATGCTCGGCGGCGGCACCGGGCCGGCGCACGGCACGCTGGCGACCACCTGCACTCCGGGGCCTTGGCACATCGCCCGCATGATCGAGGCGATGGACGCGTTTCCGATGAACATCGGACTGGCAGGGAAGGGCAATGCCTCCCAGCCAGCGGCGCTGGTCGAGATGATCGAGGCGGGCGCCTGTGCGCTGAAGTTGCACGAGGACTGGGGCACCACGCCAGCCGCCATCGACTGCTGCCTTTCGGTGGCCGAGGACCATGACGTGCAGGTGATGATCCATACGGATACGCTGAACGAGTCAGGCTTCGTCGAGGACACGATCGCAGCGATCGGCGGCCGCACCATCCACGCCTATCACACCGAGGGCGCGGGTGGCGGGCACGCGCCGGACATCATCAAGGTGTGTGGGCTGCCCAACGTCATCCCGTCCTCCACCAACCCGACGCGGCCATACACGGTGAACACGCTCGACGAGCACCTGGACATGCTGATGGTGTGTCACCACCTCAGCCCGTCCATCCCCGAAGACATCGCCTTCGCCGAGAGCCGGATCCGCCGGGAGACGATCGCGGCGGAAGACATCCTGCATGACCTTGGCGCCTTCTCCATCATCTCCTCCGATAGCCAGGCGATGGGCCGTGTCGGCGAAGTGCTGATCCGCACCTGGCAGACGGCGCACAAGATGAAGCTGCAGCGGGGCCGGCTCGCCGAGGAGCGCGGCGACAACGATAACTTCCGCGTCAAGCGCTACATTGCCAAGGTGACGATCAATCCGGCCATCGCACACGGCGTTTCCGATCACATCGGCTCGGTGGAGGTCGGCAAACGCGCCGACCTGGTTTTATGGAGCCCGGCTTTCTTCGGGGTGAAGCCGGATATGGTGCTGCTTGGGGGTGCGATCGCAGCGGCGCCGATGGGCGATCAAAACGCCTCCATTCCGACCCCGCAACCAGTGCATTACCGGCCGATGTTCGGCGCTTTCGGCCGGGCTCGCACGGCCACTTCCGTCACTTTTGTAAGCCAGGCGGCGCTGGATGGCGGACTGCCGGGCCGGCTCGGCACGGCGAAGCAGATGCTGGCAGTCCAAAACACCCGCGGGGGCATATCGAAGGGGTCGATGATCCACAATTCGGCAACTCCGGTAGTTGAGGTCGACCCCGAGATCTATGAGGTGCGCGCCGACGGAGAGCTGCTGACCTGCGAACCGGCCACCGTGCTGCCGATGGCGCAGCGGTATTTTCTGTTCTGATGATACGCTCCTTCGAAATCCGGCCGGCCGGAACGTGGTCGGGCCCACCCGCCGATCGCGTGGCGCTCACCTATGACGACCGGCATCGGCGTCGTATGGCAATGGACGCGGAGGGAGGACTAAGCTTTCTGCTCGACCTGGCAGAAGCAAGGGTCCTGCGTGACGGTGATGGCGTTCTGCTTGAGGACGGGCGGATCGTCGCGATACAGGCTAAGCCGGAGCCTCTGCTGGAAGTGCGCGGCTTCGATGGCCACCATCTGATCCGCCTCGCATGGCACCTCGGCAACCGCCACCTGCCCGCCGCGATTGAGCCGGACCGGATCCTGATCCGTCCCGACCATGTCATTGCAGCCATGCTGAGCGGGCTTGGCGCGAGGATCACGGCGGTCGAAGCGCCGTTCGATCCTGAAGGCGGTGCGTACGGGCACGCGTCGGGGCAGAACGCAGGCGCGGCACACGATCATGGCCACGGCACCTCCCACATCCATTCGCATCCTCATGGCTGAAGCCTTCTGGCCGGTCTCGGCTGCCGGACGAGCGTACGAGACCGATGCCGCGGCCCGCCAGCTGCTGAATCTGCTCACGCTCCTCTCGCCGGCGTTTCCGGTCGGGTCGTTCTCCTATTCCCAAGGCCTTGAATGGCTGATCGATTCAGGTTCGATCCGGACCGCAGCAAGCCTGAACGTTTGGCTGATCGACGTCCTTGAGGTGGGCAGCGGCTGGAATGACGCTGTGCTGCTGACCGAAGCGCATCGCGCTGGCACGGCTCAGGATGACCGTCGGCTTCGGGACGTTGCCGAGTTGGCCGACGCACTGGCACCCTCCGCCGAGCGCCACCTGGAAACCGTTGCACAGGGAAGCGCATTCCTCAGTGCTACCAGCGTCGCCTGGCCGTGCCGATCGGCAAACATCCTGGCCGACACGGGGGCCGCAGCGTATCCGGTCGCGGTAGGCGCTGTTGCCGCGGGTCACGGCATCCCCCTCGAGCAAGTGCTTTTGGCTTATCTCAACATCGCCGGGTCGAACCTCGTGTCCGTCGGGGTGCGGCTCGTGCCGCTGGGTCAGAGCGCCGGCCTGGCCATCCTCGCCGGATTGCACCCCTTGATCCAAGCGACCGCGCGACGGGCGCTCGCATCGAGCCTCGACGGCCTTGGGGCGGCGACGATCCGGGCGGATATCGCCTCGATGCGGCACGAAGAACAGCATTCCAGGATTTTCAGAACATGACGAATGGCCCTTTGCGCGTCGGCATCGGCGGTCCGGTCGGAGCTGGCAAAACCACACTGACCGAGATGCTCTGCAAGGCGATGCGCGACCGCTATTCCGTCGCGGTCATCACGAACGACATCTACACGAAGGAGGACGCGCTGATCCTCAACCGCGTCCAGGCCCTGCCGGAGGAGCGCATCATCGGCGTGGAAACTGGCGGCTGTCCGCACACCGCCATCCGCGAGGACGCGTCCATCAACCTCGCGGCGGTGGCGGAGATGCGCCGGCGCTTTCCCGATCTCGACGTGATCTTCATCGAATCGGGCGGCGATAACCTTGCCGCGACGTTCTCGCCGGAACTCGCGGACCTGACCATCTATGTGATCGACGTCGCCGGCGGAGAGAAAGTGCCGCGCAAGGGGGGCCCGGCGATCACCCGCTCCGACCTGCTTGTGGTCAATAAGACAGACCTGGCCCCGCATGTCGGCGCGAACCTGGACACCATGGAAGCCGACACCCGGCGCGTTCGAGGCGCTCGACCCTATGTGTTTGCCGACACGCTGCGGCGAAAAGGACTGGACCGTATAATCGACTTCTTGGAGACGACTGGCGGGCTTCAGAACCAATGGACGTCCGGACAACAGCTTTAGGTGTGGGACGGCTCTAATCAAGATCCGCTTCCGAGCTCCGCCAGTTGGACTGAGCCTTGCCGACTGCACACTGCCTGAGTGGTTGCGGGCGCGTCGCGCCCCTCGCGCCGGCATTCCGCTCACGAATGTCTGACCGTCAGAAGAAGCCGGTAACAGCCTACGTCAATGTCCGCCTTCTTCTTTGGCATGCAGAAAGCAGCCATTCCGCTTCCGGCCAACTCCAGACGAACAAGGTGACTCGTGAGTTGGGGCCACCTCGACATATATAGCGGGCCAAATTCACTGGCTCTCGCCTATCCGGTAAGCAAAGATCCGGAGTAGTCGTCGACCTAGACGTAGGTGCAAATCGCGCTGGGTGCATCCGTGATATGCACGCGCTGGCACTCGCATTCAGCCTGCCCGTTTGATCCGACTCGGCGGAAGCGGTCTGAACGACGGTTGCTAATGGGTAGTTACTCCCTTAGCAGGGAGCAGCCTTCGGCACAGAGCCGACCGGTAAGTTCCTGTCCTAAGTAAGGTTCTAGTGGTGCCGCATGCCGGACTCGAACCAGCGACCCCATCATTACGAATGATGTGCTCTACCAACTGAGCTAATGCGGCCCGCTGCTCACATACAGTTCCGAGCACCCCGCGGCAAGCTTCCGCTCCCTTCGGGACCGCGGCGGGTCAGAACAGCCTGAACCGCCCGTTCTCCTTCTCCGCCTCGTCCTCCGCCACGCCGGGATCGTCGGGCAGGCGGGCCGGTCTCGGATCCGGATCGGCCTCCTCGGGCTCGACATCCACCACGTGAGGGGCGGAAGCGCCGTTTCCTTTGCCCTCGTCGCCGGAATGGGCGGCGCTCCCGTTCGTCCGCGGGGCGACGGGCGAAGCCGGCTCGCTGGCGGGTGCGGGGATGACAACCGTCGCCAACGGCATCTCGGCCTCCTGGACGGGCTCGCTTGGCGCCGCTTCAAGGTGTGCCGTTTCCAGCTTCGGGTCGTTGTCTGACGCGTCAACATGCGGCTCGGCCCCTGCGGCCGTAACCGTTTGCAGATGCGCACCTGATTCCATTTCGGGCTCCGGGCCGGCAATGACGGCCGCCCGCAGATCCTCCGCGTCGATGTGGAGGGAGGGACCTTCCAGCTCGGCCAGCGGCACCTTCCATTCCACCGTGTCGAGCCTGCCGGTCACCGGGGAGGCGGGCGCCCAGGCTTCCAGCACCACGCCGTCGGCCGTCCAGGCCGGATCGCGCGGCGCGCGCACCGCCCGGGCGAGCCATTCGCGGGCGCGGCCGCGGTCGCCCGTTTCCGCTTCGACCAGCTCGGCCATCAGCATCAGCCCCCGCTGCGTCGGCCGCTCCGTCAGGACCGGGCCAAGCGTCTCGCGGGCGCGGTCGAAATCGCGGGCCTCGATGGCCGCCTGCGCCACCGCGAGCCGGCCCTCATCGGCGTGCGGCCGCAAGCGGAACAGCGTCTCGGCCCGCTTCAGCCGGTCCGTCGCGGAATCGCCGGAGCGGACGTGCAGATAGGCGTCGGCCACTTCCGGGTGCTGCGCCAATTTCCAGGTCGCCTCCAAGACGCGCGTGGCGCGGCGCACGTCGCCTTGCCGGGCCAGCAGCCGGCCCGCCACGGTCGCCGCCGGCACCAGGTCAGGCGCCAGCTCGTGCGCCTCGAGCGCCGGCTGGCGGGCGCGCTCGGGTTCGCCGGTCTCCAGGTCAATGGCCTGCGCGGCCAGCATGACGGCGCGCTGGCGGCGTGCCGTCCGCTTGTCGATAATGCCGCCCTGGGCGGCGGCCGAAAGGGTCTTGAGGGCCCCATCCCAGTCGTGGGTGGCCGTCTGGTGACGCAGCAGGCCGCGCGCCGCCCAGGGCGCGGAGGGCGCCTCCTCGCGGGCGCGTTCGGCGATCTGGAACGCCGCCTCCAGTTCGCCTTCCCGTTCGGCCTCGATGAAAAGGCCGCGCAGCCCCGCAATGCGGGTTTGCGGGTCGGCTGTCATGTCCTGGAAGACGCGGCGAGCCTCGTCCCGGTCGCCGCGCATTTGCGCCGTTTGCGCTTGCAACAGCCGCGCCAGCGGCTCGTCGGCGCTGCGGCGCGAGGCCTCCAGCATGGCCCGCTCGGCGCTGCGCAGGTCGCCCGCCGCTATGGCAATCAGGCCCTGGCTGATCGCCTGCCGGCCGCGCTCGGCGTTGTGCCGCCGCCAGCCATGCGACAGGCGGCGCGGGCCACGGAACAGCTCGCGGATGAACCAAAGCAGACCGGCAGTGACGAGGAACAGCGCGACAAGCCCGATCACTGCTGTGGTCAGGTCGACGGCATAGGCCGTATCGCCGACGGTGAGTGCCACTTCGCCGGACGTGACCTTCAGCTGCTGGAAGCCGAAAGCCAGCGCGAACAGTACGGCGAGGAAGATCAGGAAGCGGATCATGGCCTGTTCTAGCCCGCCGCGGCGATGCGGGACAGGGCTTCCGTCCGCAGCCGGGCAGCCAGGTCGGCCGCAGCGGCGCGGGCTTCCGCCTGCCGCGCCCATTCGGCCGTGCTCGCCTTTGCCTGCTCGGGCAACGCTTGCCATTCGGCTAGGGCGGCTCGCACGTCGCCGCCGTCGAGCGCGGCGCGCAGGCGGCCGGCGACCGCCTCCGGGTCCGACCCGGTCGCCGGGCCGGCGGCGCGCACCTCTACCAGGCCACGCGCGCTTTGCAGCAGCCGGTTCACCGGCCCGGCGGATTTCGGGATGGGCCGGCTGAGGTCCACCCCGGCGATGGCCCGGTCGAAGCCGCCCCGCAGTTCCGGCAGGGTGGGCAGCCCCGCATCGGCCTGCCCCGCCAGCCCATCCAGGACGGCCGGATCCAGTCCGAGCGCCCGCAACGCGTCGAGTTCCGCCTTGTATGGAGCGCCCGACTGCAGCGCCGCAGTCAGCGCGTCTGCGGCGACGGCCGGGCCCAGAGCGGCGCCCTTTTCCGCCGCCGCGCGGGTTTCCGCGAGCCCGGATTCCAGCGTGGCGACGCGCTCCTCCTTAGGAGCCGCCGCGATCTGCGCCTCCAGCGCGGAAACCTGTTCGGCCGTCGCCGCCTTCTGCACGGCCGCTTCGAGTGCCCCGACCTGGTCCCTGGTTGCCGCCGCGGTGAGCCCATTGCCAAGCTCGTCCAGGCGGCTGCGCAGCTCCGCGATCTGTGTTTCGAGCCCGGAAAGATCGACGGGCGGCCGATCGCGAAGCTCCTCGGCCAGGCCGACCGTCTCGTTCAGCCGCCTCTCCAATTCGTCTAAGCGGCCGCCCAGCGCCGGATCGCCTCCCGCGGCGGGCGCCTGGTCCAACCGCGTTTCAACCGCCGCGAGCCGCGCCTCCAGCGGGCCCAGGTCCGCTCCGGCGGCCGCCGGCCGGGTTTCCAGGGCTGCAAGCCGCTCCTCGACGGCTGCGAAATCGGGCGCCGCCTGTCCGGCGCGCGCTTCCAGTTCCGTCAGCCGTGCTTCGATTGGTGCCAGCGCCTCGCCACCCGGCGCGGGCGGCCGGTTGCTCAGCTCGGCCACCGTGCGCTCCAGCGCGGCAACCTGCTCGCGCAGCGGCGCAACCGCATCCGGCTCGAGGCCGGCCGTAGCCGCCTCGGCCTGTGTCTGCCTCAGCTGCTCGACCTCGCCGCGCAGGGACGCGATCTCGTCCGAGGCGGGCGGAGTTGCCGGATCCGCCGCGGCGGCGCCTTCCGGGAGGTAGCCGGCGCGATCCAGCCAGAGCACGCCGCCGGCGCCGACCGTTCCGCCCAGCAGGCCGGTCAGGAGCACGGCGGGCCAGATCCGACGCTGGCCGGCGGCCGAGTTGGCGACCGAGGGTGGGACCATCTCGCCCCCGCCGTCCCCAGGCCCGGTCGTCTCGCCGGAGTCCCCGACGGGTTCATCGACCTGCCCGGTCACCCCGAAATCGTGCGTGCCTTCAACCGGCTCGCCGGCGCTCATCGCGGCAGGCTCCGGCTCGCGCCCGAGTTCCTGCGCCGAAAGATCAAGCGTCACGGGATTGCGTCTTCCGCCTCGGCCGGGCTGGTTGGTGTCAGACAAAGCTGGGTCTCCGTCGCTGCGGGGCGGTCGAGCGGATCAAGCCGAGGACTCGCGAAGGGTTCCATCCGCCTCGTGCTCGTCGCGCGACCGTGCCCCTAGATTGCGCGGCGCGGCGCGGGAGGCAAGCCGGTCAGCCGGTTCCCGCCCCGCGGGCCTTTCGCGCCTGCTCTTCGATCACGGCGAACAGGCTGATCTGATCCGGGCGTTCGGCGCAGCGGACAGGGCCGTCAGTCATGCCGTCCAGCTCATCGGCAACGGCGCGCGACAGGCAGAAGCAGGTTACCCGCTCCGGCAGGGGCACCAAGCCGGCCGCCTTCGCCGCAGCGACGAAGGCGGCGGCGCTGCGCGGCGAATAAAGCAGGACGCCTTCGACCTCCCCCCGCCGCAGCGCGGCTTCCGCAGCGCTCGTCAGCCGCGCCCGCGGCTCGCTGCGATAGACCATGACGGCATCAACTTCAAAGCCGCGCTCCGCCAGCAGCCCTGCGAGGTCGCCGGCCAGCACGTCGCCGCAGGGATAGAGCAGCGGCCCGGCGCGCGGGTCGAGCTCGCGTTCGACAAGCGCGACCAGGTCGGCCAGCGCCCCCCCGGCCGACCGCGCGGAACGGAAGCCGGCGCGCTTGGCCTCGAGCGCGGTCTGGTCTCCGACCGCCAGCAGCGGCACTTCGGCGAGCGGCGCGCGGTCGGGATGGCGCGCCAGCCCGCGAACCGCGTTGCTGCTGGTTGCCAGCACGGCCTGGAACAGTTTTTTGGGCAGGAGCGAACCGGTGTCGAAGCCGATGTCGAGTGCCGGCGACACTATGGGATCGTGCCCCAGCCGCAGCAGCGCGTCGGCGGTGCGCGCCGCATCCGGCTCCGGCCGCGTCACGATGAGCCGCATCAGGCGATCCGCAGCGCGTCCAGGAAGGCGCGCGGCGCCTTGGCCCGGATTTCCGCACCGGCGGCGCGGCCGATTTCCGCCGCGTCCGCAACGTCGCCGGTGAGGCTCGCCTCGTATGACTGCGCCCCGTCAGGCGACAGCAGCAGGCCGCCGAAACGCAGCGCGCCGCCGCTGGTCGTGGCGTACCCGGCGATCGGCGTGCGGCACGACCCGTCAAGCGAGCCGAGGAAGGCGCGTTCGCAGGTGACGGCGGCGGCCGTTTCGCGGTGGTCGACCGGCGCCAGAAGGTCGCGGATGCGAGGATCCTCGGCACGGCATTCGATGGCAACCGCCCCCTGCCCGCAGGCCGGCGGAAACGCGTCGAGCGGCATGAACGCCGTGATGTGGTTGTCGAGGTCGAGCCGCTTCAGCCCCGCCGCCGCCAGCAGCGTCGCGTCGAATTCGCCGGCCTCCACTCGCCTCAGCCGGGTCGGTACGTTTCCCCGCAGAAGGGCGATCCGCAGGTCGGGCCGGGCACGCCGCGCCAGCGCCTCGCGCCTGAGCGATGCGGTGCCGAGCACCGCTTCCGGACGCAGCGCCTCAAGGCTTTCCGCATCCCGGGCGATCAGTGCATCGCGCACATCTTCGCGCTCCAGATACGCGCCGACCACCAGCCCCGGCGGCAGAAAGGTCTGCATGTCCTTGGCAGAATGCACCGCAACGTCGATGGCGCCGGCCAGCAGCGCCTCCTCGATCTCCTTGGTGAACAGCCCCTTGCCGCCGGCCTCAAGCAGCGCCCGATCCTGGATGCGGTCGCCGGAGGTGGTGATCTTGACGATCTCGAACTGTTCCGGATCGAGCCGGTGAGCAAGCGCCAGCGCGTCGCGGACGGCGCCGGCCTGCCACAGCGCCAGCCGGCTGCCGCGCGTGCCGATGCGGACCGCTCCTGTTTGCACCTTCAACTCCGCGGATGTTAGGAGCCCTGCGGCTCTCGCGGGCAAGCCCTAGTCCCGGGCCCGCACAATCGCAATGACACCAAAAACCGCACGCGACTGGACCGTGCTCGGCATCGAGACGAGCTGCGACGAGACGGCCGCCGCCGTTGTGCGCCGGGCATCAGAGGGCGGCGGAACGATTCTGTCCAACGTCGTGCTGAGCCAGATCGAGGAGCACGCGGCATTCGGCGGCGTGGTACCGGAGATCGCTGCGCGGGCCCATGTCGAGGCCCTCGACGGGGTTCTGCGCACGGCCATGTCCGAGGCGGGCACGTCCTGGGACGACCTCGATGCCGTCGCGGTGACCGCCGGGCCCGGCTTGATCGGCGGCTTGCTGGTCGGCCTGATGAGCGCCCGCGCCATCGCAGCGGCCAGAAAACTGCCGCTCATGCCGCTCAACCACCTCGAAGGACACGCCCTCACCGCGACACTAACCGACCGGGTCTCATTTCCGTATCTGCTCCTGCTGGTATCGGGCGGCCATACCCAGCTCGTCGCCGTGGAGGGCGTCGGCCGCTACCGCCGGCTCGGCACGACGATCGACGACGCGCTCGGCGAGGCCTTTGATAAGACGGCAAAACTGCTCGGCCTGCCCTATCCGGGCGGGCCGAACGTGGAGCGCGCCGCCACAGGCGGTGATCCGCGCCGCTTCGCTCTGCCGCGGCCGCTGAAAGGCGTCGCCGGCTGCGATTTCTCGTTTTCCGGCCTGAAGACCGCGCTGCGGCTGGAGGCGGAAGCGGCCGCCCCGCTCTCGCCGCGGGACGTGGCGGATCTTTGCGCCGGGTTCCAGGCAGCCGCGGCGGAGGTTGTGGAGGACAGGACAAGACGGGCGATCGCCATCTTTGCAGCAGACCTCGGAATGCGCCCGACCGCGCTGGTGGTGGCGGGCGGGGTCGCCGCGAACGCAACCATCCGCGCAAAGCTCACGGAACTCTGTGAAGCCCAAAAAATCCCGTTCGTCGCGCCGCCGACGGCGCTGTGCACGGACAACGCTGCGATGATCGCCTGGGCCGGGGCAGAGCGCCTTTCCGCCGGTATACCGCCGGCCGCGGACCTGCCCGCGCGGCCCCGCTGGCCGCTCGATGAGGCTGCCGCATCGTCGGCGGGCGCCGGCAAGCGCGGACCGCGGGCATGAGCATCGACCGCATCGCCGTCCTCGGCTCCGGGGCATTCGGCACCGCGCTATCTATCGTCGCGTGCGCGGCGGGGGGGGGGCGCGACGTGACGCTATGGGGCCGCGAGGCGGAGCGGGTCGCAGTGATCTCCGCCGCGCGTGAGAACAGGGAGCACCTACCCGGCATCCCGCTGCCCGCCGCGCTCCGGCTGACATCCGATCTCGCCGACATTCGAGCCTGCGACGCCGTTCTGGTCGCGGTGCCCGCGCAGGCAGTGCGCAGCCTCGCCGGTGCCCTAGCCATAGCGCAACGCCGCGACGTGTCGGTCGTCTCCTGCGCGAAGGGCATCGAGTGGGGGACCGGCAAGCTGCCCAGCCAAGTGCTGGCCGAATGCCTGCCCGGCGTGCCCGTCGCCGCGCTGTCCGGCCCCGGCTTTGCCGACGAGATCGCGCGTGGCCTGCCGACAGCCGTCACGATCGCAGCCAACGACATGGAGCTCGCCGAACGCCTCTGCGAGGCGCTCTCCTGCGAAACGTTCCGGCCGTACGCCAACGACGATCTGGTCGGCGTCGAACTCGGCGGCGCCGTCAAGAACGTGCTGGCCATCGCCTGCGGCATTGCAATCGGCCGCGGGCTGGGCGAAAGCGCTCGCGCCGCAATCATCTCGCGCGGATTGGCCGAAATGACTCGGCTCGGAACGGCACTCGGCGCCCGCCCGGAAACCTTTCGGGGCCTTTCCGGCCTGGGCGACCTCGTTCTGACCGCCACGAGCGCGCGTTCCCGCAACATGAGTTTTGGGCTGGCGCTTGGCCAAGGGCGGTCCATGGCCGAACTCACCGGTCCCGGCGCGCCGCTTGCTGAAGGCGCCCATACGGCGCGCATGGCGGCCGGCCTGGCGGCCCGGCAGCACGTCGACGCGCCGGTGATTGCCGCGGTCGCCGCGATCCTCGACGACGGAGCGGATGTGGATGCTTCCCTACGCGCGCTGCTGGCGCGGCCTCTGAGGCGTGAGCTCGATTGAGCGACTTGCCCGAAAGTCCGGCCGTTGCTTGAATTCGCTCGAAGGAGCTGGCGATGAACCTCGACCTCAATCGCATCGGCCAGATCGCCATCACGGTCGCCGACACCGACCGCGCCGAGCGCTTCTACGAGGGGGCGCTCGGCTTCCGAAAACTCTACCGCTTCGGCGATCTGCTGTTCTTCGACTGCGCCGGAATTCGCCTGATGATCGGCAGATCGGACGATGCCGCCGAGGTGGCGCGCGCCTCGACCCTATACTTCCGCTGCGCAGACCTCGCCCTTGCATTTGCCGAACTCAGCCGGCGCGGCGTGGACTTCGTCGATGCGCCGCACCGGATCGCCGAAATGGAGGACCACGACCTATGGATGGCGTTCTTTCGAGACCCGGATGGACATTTGATGGCTCTGATGCAGGAAGCGCCGAAGGGCTATAGGCCTGCCGGAACCAACGGCGGCTGATCGCGGGAGACAAGCATGGCCTATTGGCTATTCAAGACCGAACCGAATTCCTGGTCCTGGGACCAACAGAAGAACAGGGGCGACGCAGGCCAGGAATGGGACGGCGTCCGCAACTACCAGGCCCGCAACCACATGCGCGCCATGAAAGTGGGCGACCGCGGCTTCTTCTACCACTCCGGCGACGAGCGCCGGATCGTCGGCATCGTCGAGGTGATCGCCGAGGCGCACCCGGAATCCAAGGACCCGGCCTGGGAATGCGTGGACGTGAAGGCAGTAGAGGACCTGGCGAGCCCCGTCAGCCTGGCACAGGTCAAGGCCGAGGAGCGGCTGAAGAGCATGGCGCTGGTCGGCAATTCGCGCCTCTCCGTGCAGCCGGTGCGGGACGAGGAATGGCAGATGGTCTGCACCTTGGGTGGCGTGAAAAACTGACGGGAACCGCCGGCGCCATCGGAACATTTAGGAAACAAACGTCCAGCGCGAGAGTACCTTCATGGCCGATGCCAATGCCAAGCAGAACAGCGGGTCGAACACCGAAAAAGATCCCGAGGATTGGGTCACCGGCGACGAGCCGATGACCGGCGCCCAGGCGTCCTATCTGAAGACGCTGACCGAGGAGACCGGCGAGGAGTTCGACGAGAACCTTTCCAAGGCCGACGCCTCCAAGAAGATCGACGAGCTGAAAAGCCGCTCGCCTCGCCTCAAAGGCGGCTAGGCCCCAACCTCTCCTCGTCACCCTCGGGCTTGACCGAGCGAACGCGACACACCGGCGCCTGACCGTGCGCTCGCAGCCCCTCCCGGCGCTTCGGGCCACCCTCCCCGAGATGGGGAGGGATGACCGCCGCCCGCGTGCGCCTCTATCCCTCGCCGTTCCGGGGAGGGTGGCCCGGCGAAGCCCGGGACGGGTGGGCAACGCCGAAGCGGGGATAACTTCTGACCTAAGTAGCTGATTTTGCCCAATTTCCGAAAACACTTGTCCCCGCCCCGAAAACCAGGCGCATAATCCGCATGCCGCTGCTCGTGAGGGACCGGATGGCCACCGGAACTGTTCGGGAGCAGCGGGCGGCGCCGCCCCGAAACCCTCCGGAAGGGATTTTTGGGTCGGCGTCCCCGGAAAGGTCGACCGGGCGCATATCCCCAGGGTGCGCTCTGCCGCTGTGGTGCGGCTATGCCCTTCGCTTCGCGTTTGAGCGTCGGTTGGGAGGAAGAGCGGCGAGTCGGGGGCGAAAAGAGCCGCGCGGGGCGCTGCCGAAGCGCCAAACACAAACAGAGTCGAGGCACTGCGTCAGCGCCCCGCTCCCTTGCTCTTTGACCAACCCGGACCGGTTCGGCCACGGGAAGCTCAAGCATGCCTAGTGCCGGAAGTGCCGCATCCCGGTGAACACCATCGCCAAACCGGCGTCATCGGCGGCCGCGATCACCTCCTCGTCGCGCAGCGAGCCGCCCGGCTGGATCACCGCAGTAGCCCCTGCGTCGACAGCGGCGAGCAGCCCGTCGGCGAATGGAAAGAACGCGTCGGACGCCGCCACCGAGCCGTGTGTCAGCGGCTGTGTCAGTCCTGCTAACGATGCCGCCTCGGCCCCCTTAATGGCCGCGATGCGGGCGGAATCGACCCGGCTCATCTGCCCCGCGCCGATGCCCACGGTCGCCCCGTCCTTCGCATAAACGATGGCGTTCGACTTCACGTGCTTGGCAACGGTGAAGGCGAACAGCAGGTCATCCATCTCGCTTCCGCTCGGCGGGCGCCGCGTGACCACCTGCAGGTCTTCGCGGCGGATCGCCCCGAAATCTCGCGCCTGGGCAAGAAATCCGCCCGCCACGCTCTTCAGCCGCACATGCCGCGTTGCAGGGTCCGGCAACCCATCGGTGACGAGCAACCGCAGATTCGGTTTCCCTGCAAAGATCCGCACCGCTTCCTCGTCGGCCTCAGGCGCGACCACCACCTCGGTAAAAATGCCGGTGATCGCCTGGGCGGCAGCGGCGTCCAACCGGCGGTTCACGGCAACTACGCCGCCATAGGCGGAAACCGGGTCGCAGAGCAGCGCCTTCGCATAGGCATCGGCAAGCGTTGCGGCGGTCGCCGCGCCGCAGGGGTTGGCGTGTTTGATGATGGCCACCGCCGCAAGATTGGTCGGCAGGTCGGCCGCGAGCTCGAACGCGGCATCCGCGTCATGGATGTTGTTGTAGGACAGCGGCTTGCCCTGCAGCTGCCGTGCCGTGGCGACCCCCGGTCCGGCTTCCCCGGTCAGATAAAGCGCTGCCGGCTGGTGCGGGTTCTCGCCATAACGCAAGCGCTCGCGCATGCGGCCCGCGACGGCGAGCCGCTCCGGCAGTTCTTCGCCGAGCTGCCCAGCGTACCAAGTCGCGATTGCCCCGTCGTAGGCGGCGGTTCGGGCAAAGGCCTTGGCCGCCAGGCGCGAGCGCAGCGCCCGGCCGACGCCGCCCGCCTTGAGCGCCGCAAGCAGCGGGCCGTAGTCGCCGGGATCGGTAAGCACGGCGACCCAACCGGCGTTCTTCGCTGCGGCGCGGATCATCGCCGGACCGCCGATATCGATGTTCTCGATCGCTTGCGCCGGATCGCCGCCGCCCGCCAAGGTCTGCTCGAACGGGTACAGGTTGACTACCAGGCAGTCGATCGGGGCGATGCCGTGCGCCTCCATCGCCGCCCGATGCTCCGCGTCATCCCGGAGCGCCAGCAGGCCGCCATGGATGCGGGGGTGCAAGGTCTTGACGCGGCCGTCCATCAGCTCCGCCATGCCGGTCACCGCGCTGACATCCTCCACGGTGAGCCCGGCCCCGGTCAGCGCCGCCGCCGTGCCGCCGGTGGAAATGAGTTCCACGCCCTCCTCCGCCAGCGCCTGGGCGAACTCGACGATGCCCGACTTGTCGGAAACGGAAAGCAGGGCACGGCGGATCTGCAGCAGTTCAGGGCCGGCGATCGCGGCAGGGCCTTGGGGGTCCATGGGATGAGGCGCTCCTCGCTCGGGCCGCCCGCGCCTACCACGCCCGGTGGGAGGGGCCAAGGATCAGGGCAGCAGCCCCAAGCGCCATTTCGCCGGCTGGCCGGGGTCCACCTCACGGTTGAGCACCACCTGGTGGGTTGGCCGGCTACCGAATACGTCCGAAAGGTGCACGCTCTCCTCCAGATCGACCGGGCCGTTCGCTTCGAACCGCCACACCGTCCCGTCCGGCAGCCGCAAGTCCATCGCGCTGCGCCTGTCGGTGGCGTGGACGGCCACCGCGTGGTGCAGGTGGAAGCGCACCGCGTAGGGCAGGTCCGGCGTCGCTGCTTGCCCGGAAAAGCGGTCCATGCCTTCCAGCAGCGTTCCATCGGGGGAGAGCCGCAGGCTCCGCTCGTGCAGCAACCCGAACCGACCGGCGTAGCCGTCGTGGCTCATCTGCAGCACGGTCGAGCCGTCCGCCGCACCGTGCCGCTTGCAGACGACCTCGCGCGGGCCGGCAGTGATGGGCGCGTCGCCGTGCGGCTGGCCGAACCGGCTGGACGATTCGTTGTTCAGTACGGCCGTGGAATGGGCGGCGGTGCGCCGCGCGGCGCGGCGGAGGCTCTCGTGCCGCGACGAGGGCGCGCCGCAATTGATCATCAGGCGGTGGGCACCGCGCGACAGTTCGAACGACAAGGTGCCGGCATGTGCCTGGCGGCTGTGGGGAACGGGCGGCGGCGCTCCGGCATCGACGATAAGCAGGGTGCTGCCGCACTGGACCCGTTCATAGCCGGAATAGGCGGCGCTTGCGCCAGGCGTCCCGAGCGTCTCGTCGTAGGAGATCAGGGTGGCAACCAGCCCGGCCGCGGAGGATGCGACCCCGTTGAACTGCGCAAAGGCGCTGTCGCCGTGCCGGAAGAAGCGCAGCATCGGCATCATCCGGTCGACCGAGTTCATCAGCGTTTCCGAGGGAACCATGCCGCGGGCGATCAGCGCCTGGCGAAGCGGCAGGAGGTCGGCGAGAATATCGACCAGCGCGGCGGGGTTGCGCGACACGTGGCCGCCGTCGGGCAGGATCTGCGCCGCGAGCTCAGCGTCCAGCCGATCGAGCCCGAGGCGGGCAAGTTTTTCCTGGCGCGACAGCGACAGCCCGATCAGCCCGATGGCGACAGCCGACTGGATGCGCGGCAGGCCCGCCTCGCTCGTCCTCGCCGCCGCCCGCAGGACGTTCGCATGGCGCAGCAGGGAACGGACGAAATTTCGGTAAAGGTCGTGGTCCGCGTCGTGCAGGATAACGGGCGATTGAGCGAGGAAGGACATTGTGCGCCGCGCTGCCACTGGCACGTCCCACACCACGTCAGCATAGGCGCGGTGCAGGTGCGACAGCCAATCTTCCACGATGGCGCGCGCGTTGGAGCGGGCAAGCGGAGTGTCGGCGGCGCGCAGGTGCCGCAGCCAGCCGAAGGAGTGCAGCTCGCGCAGCCAAGCTTCCGAGGGCGGCCCCAGGTTGAATGGCGATTCCCCGCCAGTTTCGAGGACATGACCGGCGAAGGCGAAGCGGCCAGCGTAAATTTCCGAGGCAAGCGTCGGATCCGCGGTGCGCAGGTCGGGTGCCGCGATCAGCAGCTGCGAACGCTTGCCGCCGCCCCTCAGCCTGCCGACAGCCCCGGCGATCGCCTCGATCCGCAGCCGGCGCCCGAGGCGTCCGGCGCGGTTGAGAGCCAGCCGAAGCCGGTCAACGGGGGCGATGGCTGACATGAGGTGGCGCTAATCCTGTTCGCACACCGTGGCAACAATTGGAGGGGCGGCATCGACAGCCCATCATGGCACGACCGCAAGGAACAGAAAGGCGGCGAAGATCACCAGATGGACGATTCCCTGCAGCAGAGTGGTCCGCCCCGTTCCCAGCGTAATCACCGAGACCAGCAGCGTCAGCACCAGCAGCACTATCTCCTTCGGCCCGAGCCCAAGCGCCAGTGGCTGCCCGAGCAGGATCGATACCGCCGCCACCGCCGGGACCGTCAAGCCGATGCTCGCCAGGGCCGATCCGAGCGCCAGGTTCATACTCGTCTGCAGCCGGTTCAGTCGCGCCGCACGAAGGGCAGCCAGACCTTCCGGCAACAAGACAAGGCCGGCGATCATGATGCCGACGACCGCCTTGGGGGCGCCCACAGCGGCGACCGCAACCTCCAGCGTGGGTGAAAGCGACTTGGCCAGACCTACCACCGCGATCAGGGCGACGATCAGCAGGGCGAGACTGGCCAGCGCAGCCCGGGAGGTCGGCGGCGCCGCATGGGCGTCCTCGTCGCCGCGGACCGGCGGCAGGAAATAGTCTCGATGGCGGACCGTCTGCACGAACACGAAAGCGGCATAGAGAACGAGCGAGACAACGCCGGCGAAGACCAGTTGCGACGCACTGAGGACCGGGCCAGGCTCGCTGGTTGTGAAATTGGGCATGATCAGCGTCAGGACCGTGAGGGGGACAAGGACGGCCAGCGCGGCGAGCGCACCCTGAAGCTGGAAGCCCTGTTCGTGGTGGCGGACTCCGCCCGACAACAGGCAGATGCCGACAATGCCGTTGCAGACGATCATCACGGCCGCAAAAACCGTGTCGCGCGCCAGGCCGGCCTTGTCCGCTCCACCCTCCAGCATGATCGAAACGATCAGCGCGACCTCTATGATTGTGACCGCGACGGCCAGCACCAGCGTGCCAAACGGCTCACCGACCCGGTGGGCGACCACCTCGGCGTGGAAGACCGCAGCGAATACAGTAGCGATGAGGACCGCCCCGAGGCCTGGACCCAGCATGCCGCCAAGGTCAGGGGCGATCAGCGTGGCGGCCAGCAAGCCACAGGCGAGCAGCGGCCATAGCCAGGTCCACCAGGGCAGCCCTATCGTTTGGCCCGACCCCATTTCAACTGTCCCTCACGCAGCGGAACCGGGCGGCGAAGAACCCATCCATCCCGCGTCCGACATCGTCCTCGCCGAGAGCATGGCACGGCAGGGTTCGCAGCGTCCCCGCCGGCGTGACCAGCTGGGCCTGTGCGGCGACGTCCGATGCGCTGACCGGGTCGAGTTGGAACCGGGAATTGCGGGCCAGGAAAGGTGCAACGTGCGCCTCGCCTTCCTCCGGCTCCAGCGAGCAGGTGCAGAACACCAGTACACCGCCGGGTCTCACGAGGCCAGCGGCCCGGTCCAGAAGGTTCGCCTGCAGCTGCGAAAGCGCCTCGATGTCCTGCGGCCGCTTCAGCCACTGCACGTCGGGGTGCCGGCGGATGGTGCCCGTCGCCGAGCAAGGCGCGTCCAGCAGAACCGCGCCGAAGCTCCTGCCCGGTTCCCAGCTGAGGACATCGGCGGCTTCCAATCGCGCCACCAGCCGCAGGCGGGCAAGGTTGGCGGCGACACGCTTCAGCCGCTTTTCCGAAAGGTCGACGGCGGTGACGTTCGCCCCCGCCGCTGCGAGCTCGGCGGTCTTGCCGCCCGGAGCGGCGCAAAGGTCGGCCACCTCCATCCCGGCAACGTTGCCGAGCAGGCGGGCCGGAATTGCAGCGGCGGCGTCCTGAATCCACCAGGCGCCCTGGTCATAGCCCGGAAGTGCCGATACCCGCCGAAGTTCGGCAACCCGGACCGTGCCGGTCGGCAAAACCGTTCCGTCCAACTTTTCCGCCCAAACCTCCGGGTCGGCGGGGACGGAGAAGTCCAGGCCTGGCTGATGCAGGTGGGCTTGGGCGATAGCCTCCGCCGTGTCGTCGCCATAAGTGGCGGACCAGCGGTCGAACAGCCAAGCGGGCGTGTTCGCCCGCCCCGCATCCGGTCGGGCGAGGACGTTCGCCCGTTCCCGCGCCAAGCGCCGTAGAACACTGTTCACCAGCCCCCGCGCGTTGCGGGCCCGGTGGTCGCCGGCGGCCTGCGTAACCGCCAGGTCCACCGCTGCGTGATCGGGAATGTCGAGGAACAGGATCTGCGCCGCCCCGATATGGAGGATTGCGGACAGCGACTCGGCACCACTCGGCAATGGCCGGTCGAGCCGCTGCGCCAGAGCTTCTTCGATCTGGCCGCGGCGGCGCAACGACGTCGTCAGGATGGCGCGCGCCAGACCGCGGTCGCGAGCCGGGAGCGCCCGGAAATGCGCGGTTCCGTGCGTCTCGTCGAGGAGCGCATCGAGTGGAACGCCGCGTTCAAGCACCTGCCGCAGCATGGAAGCCGCCGTCTTGCGCACGGCAAGGCCCGGCGTTTCCGCCCTGCCGTTTTCCTTGATCCGGCTTTGTCCGCTGCCGCCGCTGCGCCGCGCGTCGTTCACCCCCAAGGCCCGCGCCGCCGCCGACTCCCGGCCCGCGACCATGGCCCGGCCGAAACGGCTGAGGACCTGGTCATGCCCGCGCCCCAGGCCGGAGTGCGTTCGACCGCCAAAGCCGGGGACAGCGGGGGGTCTTCCATGCCGGTTTGGGCGGCCATGGCCTGCAGCGCGGCGATGCGGTTCTCCGTTGCCGGGTGGGTCGAGAACAGATTGTCCATCCGCTCCCCGGTGAGCGGGTTGATGATGAAGAGCGGCGCCGTCGCGGGATTGCGTTCCGCGCTTATCATCGGAGCGCGACCCGTGGCACGTGCGATCTTCGCCAAGGCGGAGGCGAGCCACATCGGATTGCCGCAGATGGCGGCGCCGTCGCGGTCCGCCGAATATTCACGGGTCCGGCTGATCGCCATCTGGATCAGCATCGCGGCAAACGGGGCGGTGATGGCTGCGAGCAGCACGCCGACAAAGCCGAGCGGATTGTTGTTGTCGCGGCTGCCGGCGAAAAAGAAGGCAAAATTGGCAAGCATGGAGATCGCGCCGCCGATGGTCGCCGCAACCGTCATGGTTAGCGTATCGCGGTTCTTCACGTGCGCGAGTTCATGCGCCATGACCGCGGCGATCTCCTCGCGCGTCAGTTGCTGGAGCAGGCCCGTCGTCGCCGCCACGGCGGCGTTCTGCGGGTTTCGGCCGGTCGCAAAGGCGTTCGGCTGTGGGTTGTCGATCAGGTAGACTTTGGGCATCGGCAGCCCGGCGCGCTGCGCAAGTCCCGCGACGATGGAGTGCAGCTCCGGCGCAACGCTGGCATCGACTTCATGCGCCCGATGCATGCGGAGCACGATCTTGTCGGCGTTCCAGTAGCTGAACAGGTTCATGGCGGCGGCGCCCAGAAACGCGACGAAGGCGCCGCCGGAGCCGCCGACCATGTAGCCGACGCCCATGAATACGGCAGTCAAAGCCGCCAGCAGCATTCCGGTCTTCATCGCGTTCATTTTGGACCTCGTCAGGGTGCCGTTTGGGCTGTGCCCCGCGCCGCCTATATGTTGGAGCACCGCTTCCCCCGTTCAACGTTCGCCATGACCGATCATCCCCGTCCTGAACCGTCCTCCGCAGATGTGCAAAGCCGTGTCGAGGAAGCAGCGCAACGGGCGCTGGCCGAGGCCGCTGCGCGGCGCGAGGCAGCGATCCTGCAGCCCCCGGTCCCAGAAATCGACGGGCCGAAGGGGCCGGAGCCGGTCCGCTACGGCGATTGGGAAAGCAAGGGTCTGGCCTGCGATTTCTAGCGCTCGGCAAAGTGCCGTTACAGAACCGTAACCACCGGGCGATTACCACTTGCGAAGCGGGGTCACCCGCTCTAATTGCAGGAAAATGTTCCTACTTACCTTCCGCCTCTTGGTTGGAATCCTTTTGCTGACCGGCGTTGCGGTATCGCCGGGACGCGCGGCGGAGATGTTGGCCGGGCCCTATCGTGCCACCGTCGAGCGAGTGGTGGACGGCGACACTCTCGCGGTGCGTGTCACAGTGTGGCTGCAGCAGGATGTCCGTGTGCTCGTCCGCGTGCGCGGCATCGACGCGCCGGAGATGCGCGGCCGCTGCGAAGGCGAAAAATTTCAAGCCCGCGACGCCGCCGAAGCGCTGTCACGGCTGGTCGCCGGGGGCGAGGTGGTGCTGATTCAGATCGAGGGCGACAAATACTATGGTCGCGTGGTTGCTGACGTTATCTCCCAAACGGGCGAGGACATCGGCGGTGCTCTGCTGGCGAATGGGATGGCGCGCCAGTATGCCGGAAGCGCACGGCAGGGCTGGTGCGAGATCGGCGCAGCCGAAGGGTCCTCCCGCAACGTCGCCCAAGCCGCGTCTCCGGCCGATTGAACGAACCGGGTCGGGCCATCGCGCTCTGGACGCCCTTCTTGCGCCACGTTTTCCCCGCCTGCATAGTTGGTTAATGGGCGGTCGTTCGCCTGGGCGGAGCCTTTTGGGTGGGGTGGATCAGTCGAGGGCTTGCAGGGCTTTTCCGGTTCGGTTTCCGGTTGACGCTCTTCGCAGCCGTACTCCTGGCCGCCTATGCGGTCTACCTGATACAGCGGCTTGACGTTTCGCGCGACACCCTGCTGGCGCGGGCCCGCAGCGTCGAAGCCAATATCGTGCCCAATCAAGTCGCCGGCCCTGATGGCCGCTACTTCGACGCGGCGCTCGAGATACCGCTGAGCCTGCCCCCCGAACGCATCCCTGATTTCGTGACCGCCGCCTTCATTACCCAGGAAGACCAGCAGTTCCGCTGGCATCCGGGTATCAATCCGCTGATGTTCGCCCGTGCCGTTCACAGCTACGGCGAACGGCTGATGGGCCGCCCCGCCCCGCTCGTCGGGGGCTCGACCATCACCATGCAGCTTGTCAAGAACCTGCTGCTCAACCAAAGCCGGACGGTTGACCGCAAGCTGCGGGAAGTTGTCCTCGCAATGGTCGTGGATTGGATGCTGAGCAAGGACGAGATCCTGGCGATGTATCTAAACACGGCCTATTTCGGCGACGGCGCCTACGGCATCGAAGTCGCCGCGCGAAAGTTCTTCGGCCGCAGCGTTGGTTACGGCCCTAAGATCGATGCACTGGAAGCCGCCATGCTCGCGCGCGCGGTGCAGCGGCCAAGCCGCCTAAATCCGTCGAGCGACCGCAAGCTCCTGGAGCGCAAGGCGCGCCAGCTGATCGCAACGATGGAGGAGCACGGCTACGACGTCCCCGCGGGGAGGAACCGCGCCCGAGGCGAGCGCGACTGGCGGCTCAGCCCGCAGCTGTTTCGCGACGTCTCCATGCGCTTCATGATGCCCGCCGCGATTCGCGGCCGCGAGGACGCGCTGGTCACCGGGCTGACCATCGACACGGAGGCCCAGCTTTACGCGGAACTGGCCGCCACCGACCTCCTCAAGCAAGGTAAGCCGGCCGGCTACGACAGTTCCGCGATCCTCGTGCTGCAGCCTGACGGAGCCGTTGTCGCGCTCGCCACCGGACATGACTACGACGGAGTTGACCTGGTCCGCGACGGCCGGGTGTCGCCCGGCTCGACGCTGAAACCGTTCATGACGCTCTGCGCGCTGGAACATGGGCTGCGGCCCGACGGCTTGGTGCCCGACCGCAAGCACGAGTTCCGGCCCGGCTGGACGGTGCGCAATTTTGACGGCAAATACCTCGGCGACATCAGTCTCGACCTGGCGCTGCAGAAGTCGCGCAACACCAGCGCCGTCGAGCTGTTCGACCGGTTTGGCCATGGCTGCTTTGCCGATGTGCTGGCGCGCTTCGGGATCAAGCTCGACAACCCGAAGACACCCACCTCCGTGCTGGGCAGCGAACACGTTTCGCTGCTCGATCTGGCGGCGGCTTATGCGACACTGGCCAATGGTGGCGCAAAGGTCCAGCCCTATGCCGTTCGCTATGCCCGCGAAAAGGCCGGGCCCATCCTCTACCGTCACGTCGCCGCAGCCTCCACGGCGCCGCCCGCGGTCGCGGGCAGGCCCTATTGCGAGCTTCTCGGCATGTTGCGCAACGTCACGCGGGCGGGCGGAACGGGCCACAAGGCCGCCTTCTCGCACCCCGTTTACGGCAAGACAGGCACCAGCCAAGGCTACCGGGACGCGCTGTTCGCCGGCTTCACCGGCCATTACGTGGCGGTGGTCTGGCTCGGCCGGCAGGCGCGCGGCGACGTTTCCGGCCGGGTGACCGGCGGCGAACTGCCGGCGGAGGTGTTCCGCTGGCTCATGGCGACCTTGCACGAGGGCAAGGAGCCGATCTCGCTCTTTTGCGAGGAGCCGGTCCGGGTCGCCGCCCGGACGAGCTCCTGAAGCGCGCTCAGGCGCGGCGGTTCTGCCGGTTCTCCACGAGGTTGTCGACCACCCCCGGATCGGCCAGTGTCGACGTATCGCCCAAGTTCGAAAAGTCGTCCTCCGCGATCTTCCTCAGGATGCGGCGCATGATCTTGCCGGAGCGCGTCTTGGGCAGGCCCGGCGCGAACTGAATCAGGTCGGGGGAGGCGATCGGGCCGATCTCCGAGCGGACCCAGTCGCGCAGTTCCTTCTTCAGCGACTCGCCCGGCTGCTCGCCGTTCATCAACGTCACGTAGCAGTAGATGCCCTGGCCCTTGATGTCGTGCGGGTAGCCGACCACCGCGGCTTCCGAGACCTTTGGGTGCGCGACCAGCGCTGATTCAACCTCCGCCGTGCCCATCCGGTGGCCGGCCACGTTGATGACGTCGTCCACACGGCCGGTGATCCAGTAATAGCCGTCGCCGTCGCGACGGCAGCCGTCGCCGGTAAAGTACTTGCCCTTGTAGGTGGAGAAATAGGTCTGCACGAAGCGGTCGTGGTCACCGTAGACGGTGCGCATCTGGCCCGGCCAGCTTTCGGTGATGCACAGATTGCCGTCGGTGGCCCCCTGCAGGACATTGCCATCGCTGTCCACCAGGCAGGGCTGGACGCCGAAGAACGGCTTTGTGGCGGAGCCCGGCTTCTGCGGGATGGCGCCCGGCAAGGGCGTGATCATGATGCCACCGGTTTCCGTCTGCCACCAGGTGTCGACGATGGGGCAACGGCCGTCGCCCACCACGCGGTGATACCATTCCCAGGCCTCGGGGTTGATCGGCTCGCCGACCGAGCCGAGCAGCCGAAGCGACTTGCGCGAGGTCTTCTGGACATGCTGATCGCCCGCCCCCATCAGCGCGCGGATGGCTGTCGGAGCGGTATAGAAGATGTTGACGCTGTGTTTGTCGATCACCTCCCAGAACCGCGACGCGGTCGGGTAGTTGGGCACGCCCTCGAACATCAACGTCGTGGCGCCGTTCGCCAGCGGCCCGTAGAGGATGTAGGAATGGCCGGTGACCCAGCCGACATCAGCGGTGCACCAGTAGATGTCGCCGTCATGGTAGTCGAAGACGTATTGGTGCGTCATTGACGCGAACAGGAGATAGCCTCCGGTCGTGTGGAGCACGCCTTTCGGCTTTCCCGTCGAGCCTGACGTATACAGGATGAAGAGCGGGTCCTCCGCCCCCATCGCCTCCGGCGGGCATTCAGCCGGGGCCTTCTCGACTTCCTCGTCGTACCAGAAATCCCGCCCGGGCTGCATGTCGACCGGATTGCCGGTGCGGCGCACCACGAGGACATGGCGCACATTGGCGCCCTGTGCACCAGCGCGGGCGATTGCCTTGTCGGTGTTGACCTTGAGCGGCACCGGCCGGCCACCGCGGATGCCCTCGTCGGCGGTGATGACGAATTCCGAGGCGCAGTCGGCGATGCGGTTGGCCAGCGAATCCGGCGAGAAGCCGCCGAACACGACGGAATGCACTGCGCCAATGCGGGCGCAGGCCAGCATCGCGTAGGCCGCTTCCGGGATCATCGGCATGTAGATCGTGACACGGTCGCCGCGCTTCACGCCGCGTGCTTTCAGGACATTGGCAAGCCGGCAGACATGGCCGTGCAGCTCGCGGTAGGTGACTTTCTTGTCCTCGGCCGGATCGTCGCCTTCCCACAGGATGGCGACCTGGTCGGCGCGATCTTTCAGATGCCGGTCGATGCAATTGGCCGAGACATTGAGCGCTCCATCCTCGAACCATTTGATGGAGACATTCGGGTATTCGAAGCTGGCGTTCTTCACCTTGGTGAAGGGCCGCATCCAATCGAGCCGCCCCGCCTGCTCCGCCCAGAAACCGTTCGGATCGGCGATGCTGCGGCGATACATTTGGTCGTATCGCCCGGCGTCGATAAAAGCCCGCCTGGCCCATTCGGCGGGCACCGGATAAAGTTTCGGCTCCGACATCTCACGTCCCTCGGTGCTGGCCGGTGTTTCCGGGCCTTCGGCGCTGTGCCGACCATATTACCCGGCGCTGAGCCGGCCCGTCCACCGCCGACGGTCTCTCAGCCGCCGAATGCTCCGATCACCAGCGCCATCACCAGCAGCACGCCCAGCCAGTGGCCGGCGTCGATCGCGGTCAGCATCAACGGGCGGTTCGGATAGGCGTTGTTGACTGTGATCGTTGTCGCAACGAAGCCGAGCCAGACGAAGAACGCGGAGAACACCGCGCGGCGGATGTTGACCTCGCCCAGATGGTAGATGATGCCGAACAGCATCGCGGCCATGACCAGCTCGGCGACGAAGGAGATGATGAACGGAGCGATGGCCGCCAGTCCCTGTCTGCGGGGCATGTCCTCGCGGCCTCGCCAGCCCTGTGCCGCCATCCACGGCCTGGACAGGGCCATGTACCAGACCGCCCCGAACAGCCATGCCGCGACCGCCGCGACGAGCACGGACACGATGTTCAGGTTCGACAGGATCGCGGCCAGCATCTGCTTTCCTCCCGCGAACGCCTATAGCACAGCGTCGCCGGCGAGCCGCCAGACACCCGTCCGCTTGATCTCCGCGTCTTCCAGCGCCCGGGTGACAGGCACCTCATAGGCGGCGAGCTTTTCGAGCCCGGTCCTGGGAAGGTAGGTCCGGCCGGGATCGCCGACCAGAACGGTGGCGCCGCGCCGGGCAAGGGCCCCGAGCCAGGGCAACAGACGGTCGGCCAGCGGCTTCTCGTAAAAGGCGTCACCGACCAGGACGACATCCCAGGATTCATCATGACCGATGAGGTCGTCGTCGCGGGCCTCCAGTGCCACGCCGTTGAGCGCGGCGTTCAGCTGCATCGCCGCAATTGCGAAAGCGTCCACCTCGCTGGCCGCGACGCTCCCTGCCCCGGCCTTCAGCGCCGCAATTCCGACCAGCCCCGAGCCGGCGGCAAAATCCAGCACGTCAAGGCCGGCCACCATGCCCGGATTGTCGAGCAGGTAACGGGCAAGCGCCTGGCCGCCGGCCCAGGCGAAGGCCCAGAACGGCGGCGGCAATCCAATCTCGCCAAGCTCCTCCTCCGTCTTTTCCCACAGAGGCAGGGCTTCATGGGCAAGATGGAGCCGGATCTCCGGCACAAGCGGCGGGGCCAGTACGGCCGAATTGGCGCGAATGAACTGGGCGCGGTCTCTCATCCGTTATCCGTGCAAGCGGCCCGAAGCGCCTAGGTTAATGAACGGCTTACCGGAAGCAGGCTATCAGACATTCGTGATAGTTCACGGGACGGCTGGTGCGGCGCTCGCGAACTATCTAGGCAGGCATGATTGCGGGTGGGGGGCGCCGGTGCAGGTGAGAACATTGGCTTGGGCCACCCTGGCTCTTTCGATTGCCGGGACGGCTTCCGCGCAGGATTCGCTGCCGCCTCCGGACGCGCAGTTCGGAGTGACGGGCGAGGATGTGGTGCTGGAGCTCGGCGGGGGCGTTCTGGTGCAGCCCGCCTATGAGGGCGCCAACGACTACGAACTCGGCCCCTGGCCGCTGGTCGACCTCAAGTTCCTCCGGGTGCCGGGCCTCTTCACGGTCGGCGGCCGGCCCGAAGACGGTCTGATCCTGAGTCCCTCGTTCCGCGTCGTCGGCGAGCGCCGTTCCGAGGATTACGACGACCTCGAAGGCCTCGACGACGTCGATCTTGCGGTCGAGTTGGGCGGGACCGTCGGGTATCGCTACGAAATGGTGCGTGGCTTCGTTTCCGCACGGCGCGGTTTCGGGGGTCACGAGGGCTTTGTCGGCGAGGTCGGGGCCGACCTGGTCATGGCGCCGACCACCCGGATCGCGCTTTCGGTGGGGCCGCGCCTCAACTTCGCCAGCTCCGATTACATGGACACCTATTTCGGCGTCTCGGAAGGGGAGGCGGCGAATTCGGATTTTGCCGAGTTCGATGCCGACGGTGGCCTGAAGGGATTAGAGGCTGAAGCCGAAGCCCGCTATGCGTTGACGCCGAACTGGTCGGTGGTCGGTAGTGCCGGCTTTGAAAGGCTGGTCGGTGACGCCGCCGATTCGCCGGTGGTGGAGGAAGGCAGCCGCAACCAGTTCACGGCGGGCCTTGGCCTGACGTACCGTTTCCGGCTCGACGTGTTCGACTGAGGGTGGCGGGCGGGCTCGCTTTCCCCGGCCGCCCCGCGGCCAGCATTGATGGCACTCTGCGGGAGCGGATGCTGACCCGTGTAGTCACCGGGCTAGTCAGATCTCGACCAACCGGTCCGGCAATTCGTTTTCGTCGGCGGGCTTTGGCGGAAAATTCTGGGCGAGCGCGGCGCCGCAGGCTTCGATCGCTGCGACTAGGCCCGCCGCGAGGCGACCGGCTGCGATCTCGGCGGTGAGGCGGTCGACGATATCCGCCCAGAAATTTTCCGGCACGCGCGAATGAATGCCGGCATCGGCGATGATCTCGGCGTGGTGCTCGGCCAGCGACACGAAAATCAGAACCCCGGTTCGGTCCTCCGTGGCATGAAGGTTGTGCGCCAAAAACTGTTCGCGGGCCCGCGCCTCGGCACGCGCCGTGCGGACTGCTCGCGGCACGAGGTGGATGCGCAACGCCGGAACCGAAGCGAGAGCTGAAAGCACCAGAAATGCCAGCACCTGGACCAGGGCGAGCGACCAGGCCGGCGTGTCCGGCGCGATCCCCGCGGCGTTCCAGCCCGACCACCAGTTGGCGAGGGTCGACCACAGCATGGCGAGCCAGCCGGCGACCAGGGTCGCCAGCGCCGCCCATAGGATCGGCAATACCCGGTAGCCGCCGCTCTGTGCCGCGACGACGACGAAGATTTCGCCGGAGGTGCGCGCTTCCGCGAGGCGGACCGCCTGCGCGATTGTCTCGTGCTCGGCAGGGCTGAGGTGCTGAGGTGTGCTCACCAGCGGCCCGAAGCTCCGCCGCCGCCGAACGACCCGCCGCCGCCCGAAAATCCGCCGCCCCTGCGTCCGCCCGAGCCGCCGCCGAAGCCGCCCCCAAACCCGCCGCCGCCGATGATGATCGGTCCGAAGCCGCCACGGCCATAGCGACGCCGCCGGCCGCCGCCAAAGATGCCGAGCCAGAACATCATAATCACGATGAAAATTATGACGTGGAGGGCGGAGCCGATCGTATTCTCCTGGCCGACCCGCTGGCGGGCGCGCGCGACGAAAGCGCCTGCGTCGCCTTCCAGGACCGCCACGATGTCTTCGGCGCCGCGCCGAATGCCGCCGGGCAGGTCGCCGGCCTTGAAACGCTGCAGAATGCTGGCCTGGATGATGACGCTGGAAATGGCGTCGGTCAATTCCCCTTCCAGGCCGTAGCCGACTTCAATGCGCACCTCGCGCTCGTTCGGGGCCACAATGAGAATCGCGCCGTTGTTTTTTGCCGCTTCGCCGATGCCCCAGGCGCGGCCGAGGGCTACGCCGTATTCCTCGATGGACTGGCCGTTCAGGGTGGGGACGGTGGCGACCACGACCTGGTTGGTGGTCTTTTGCTCATGGGCAGCGAGAAGGGCATCGATTGTGCGCTCGTCCTCGGCTGGCAGGATATTTGCGGCGTCGACGACTCGGCCCGTAAGCGGCGGGAAGTTTTGGGCATGGGCGGGGGCGAGGAGAAGAGTCGCTGCCAAGAACGCAAGGACAACCAAAACTCCTCTGCCGAGGAAGGGGAGGCCGAGTCCGGGCAGAGCGCGGAGCCGGGTGACGATCTCCAGGCATGGAAGAACTGACCCACCCTCACCCGCTCGTTTCGCAAGTCGGGCTCTCCCGTCCCGGAAGAGGAGAAACCGCGCGGCGTTATTGGTCACCGATTGGGTCTCGGGGTGCAAGGCGCTGCTCAGAAATCCACCTTAGGGGCGTCGAGGACTTCTTCGGCGACGGTAAAGTTGGCCATCGGCTCGGATTGATACATCAGCGCGTTCCACCAGCGGCCGGGGATGGTCTTGATCTCCGTGTTGTAGCGGCGGACAGCCTCGATGTAGTCGCGGCGCGAGACGGCGATGCGGTTCTCGGTGCCTTCCAGCTGCGATTGCAGCGCCAAAAAGTTCTGGTTGGCTTTGAGGTCGGGATAGTTTTCGGTGACCGCGATTAGGCGGGACAGGGCCGAGCCGACCTGGCCCTGGGCTTCCTGGAACCGCTGGAACGCTTCCGGGTCGGTCAGAATATTTTCCGGCACGGCCATCTGGGTGGCGCGGGCGCGCGCCTCCACCACCTCGGTCAGCACCTGCTGCTCATGCGCCGCGTAGCCCTTCACGGTCTCGACGAGGTTGGGGATCAGATCGTTGCGGCGCTGATACTGGTTCAGCACCTGGCTCCAGGCGGCGCGTGCCCGTTCCTCGAGGGTGGGGATGGTGTTGACGCCGCAGGAGGCGAGCGTGGTGGCCAGCGCCAGGACGGCAAGCAAGCGGGCGAGCGTGTTCATGTGGGCCTCCCCGGGACGCGAGCGCGTCCACCCCGCCGTTAGCTAAGGGCAGTAACCACGCGGTGCAACGGGGAGCCGCGCCGGGCATGATTTCGGGCCCGCAGCCGATCCGGCCCGGGGCGATCAAAGAGCTCCAAAGACCTCGCCGGGCGAGGGTGCGGGGCGCTTTTGGAACGCCTCTCTAGTTTAATTTGTGGCACTCCCGAAGCGCCCCGCGCGGCGTTAGACAGCTCTCGACTCGTCCGCTCTTCCTTCCCTCGAGGTTCTCCGTTTGGAAAAGCCTTTCGGGACATGCAGCCATGCAACATCCGGCACCGGGATTGCTCCCGAGGGGGACCCTTCCGAAAGCCGCCGTCGCAAAACCCCTTCCGGTGGGTCTCGTGGCGGCGCCGCCCGCTGCTCCCGAACGTAGATAACCCCGGATGCATGAAGAACCTGGGACTCGACTATGCCTTGGCAACCACCCGTCGTCGTGTAATGGTACACACAATCGGGGTGGTTGGACTTATCGACTAGCACCGCTGACGCCTTTCACCGCTCTTCGTCCCTCAGATCGAGGCGTTCTACGATCATCTGAGGCTCGTCTCCATCACACCAGATGCGCCGGCACGGCGAGCGCTTCCCGCTCCACCTTGCGCATCCTTTCGCTGGCGCTTTTCAGCTGGCCGCAGGCCGCCAAAATATCGCGGCCGCGGGGGGTTCGGATGGGGGAGGCGTATCCGGCTCGGTTGACCACGTCGGCAAAGGTTTCGATCTGCTCCCAGTCGGAGCATTCGTAGGGCGAACCCGGCCAGGGGTTGAACGGGATCAGGTTGATCTTTGCCGGGATGCCCTTGAGCAGGCGGACAAGGTCGCGGGCTTCGGCCAGTGAATCATTGACGCCCTTCAGCATGACGTATTCGAAGGTGATGCGGCGGGCGTTGGAGAGGCCCGGATAGGTTCTGCAGGCCTCCATCAGCTCGGCGATCGGGTATTTCTTGTTGATCGGCACCAGCTCGTCACGCAGGTCGTCGCGCACGGCGTGGAGCGAGATGGCCAGCATGACGCCCATCTCGGCGCCGGTGCGCGGGATCATCGGCACGACGCCGGAGGTGGACAGCGTAATGCGGCGCTTGGACAGGGCGAGCCCGTCGCCGTCGGAGGCGATCGCGAGCGCCGTCTTGACGTTGTCGAAATTGTAGAGCGGCTCGCCCATGCCCATCATCACGACGTTGGAGACAAGGCGGCCTTCGCTCGGCACGATGGCGCCTTGCTGGACGGAGGCGTCGGGAAAATCGCCGAGCCGCTCACGCGCCAAAAGAACCTGGCCGACGATCTCTTCGGCGGTGAGGTTACGGACCAGTTTCTGCGTGCCGGTGTGGCAGAAGGAGCAGGTGAGCGTGCAGCCGACTTGGCTAGAGACGCAAAGCGTGCCGCGGCCTTCTTCCGGGATATAGACGGTTTCCACCTCGACCGGGCGGCCTGCGCCGCGCGGGGGAAACCGCAGCAGCCACTTGCGGGTGCCGTCCTGCGAGACCTGCTCGGTGACGATCTCCGGGCGGGCGAGGCGGAATTTTGCGGAAAGCTCCTCGCGCAGCGCTTTCGACATGTTGGTCATGGCCGAGAAGTCGGTGGCGCCGCGGACGTAGAGCCAGTGCCAGATCTGCGCCGCGCGCATCCGCACCTGCTTCTGCGGGATGCCGTTTTCCGCCAGCGTCGCGGCCAGCGCCTCGCGCGACAGGCCGATCAGCGACGGAGGCTCAGGGTGTTCTGCCTTCCTCTCCCGGGACGGGAGAGGTCGAGTCGCGCCAGCGACCGGGTGAGGGTCACCAACGTGGAGCGCGGCGCCGACACCCTCACCCGGCTCCAAGCTTCGCTCGGACTCGGCCTCTCCCGTCCCGGGAGAGGAGGCCGTGAGGCCGCTGTGTGGTGTCATGGTCATGCAGCGAATTCTAGCGCTCGGCGGCTCTAAACGGAAACGGACCGCGAGAGCGGCCCGTTGCTGGAGTCACATATAGGGCTGCGGGCGAGCGCCCGCTACTTGCACTCGGCGCTCATCTTGTCGGCGGCGGCGGTGACGCCATCGAGCGAATATTTGTAGGTGGTCTTGTTGCCGCGCCCCGATTGCGCGGTGACCGTCATGTTGGAGCCCGACTTCATGGCGTCCAAGAGCTGCTTCTCTTCCTCGGTGTTGATCAGCCAGGCGCTGTCACCCTCGGTGAACATCGTGAACTTGCGGCCGTCGATGTCGACCGTCACCGGCGACTGCTCCTTCAGCGAATAGCCGACGACGAAGCTCGATTCGTTCGGGACGCCCTGCGTCGGGCTGGTCGTGATGGAGAAGCTGACGCGGCCGTGGTCGAGCTTTGGCGGCTTCATGTCCGACGGCTCGGCATAGATGTAGCAGATCTTGCCGGGGCTGCTGCCCTTGTAGGTGCCCGTATAGGAGAACATCGACCAGTCTTCGAAGGTGCCGACCAGCGTCGGCGCCGCGGCGGTCTGGGGGAAGGCGCCGGACAGCGCGGTTGTTGCAAAGGCGGCGGCGAGAAGGAAACGTTTGATCATCATGAGTGGCAATCCGAAACTCGTCTGTTGGCGTGTGGCGGATTCCGAAGCGGCCGCAGTGATGCTTCGCTGGTCGGAAGGTTTGCCCGTGCTGGTTCGTAAAACCGTCAACGGGGCCACGTCTTCCCCTCCGGCAGGCGCGGCGGGGGGATTCTTCCGCTAAAAGGGGCGATACTGTGGCTTCCGGTCAGCCGGCCTCGATCTGGTCGGCCAAGGCGCGGCGCGCAGCCCGCCGGTGCTCGTCGGTGATGGACGAGCGCACCGCCGCGAAAGCCGCCATCAGGATGGAGGCGTCGTCGACGAATCCGAGGCCCACGACGAAATCGGGAATGGCGTCGAACGGCGACACGAAATAGGCCAGCGCGGCGATGATGATGAGCCGCGACTTGGCCGGCGTCTTGCTGTCCAGCATGGCGTAATAGCCGGCGACGACCTCCTCCATGAACGGAATGGAACGCAAGGCCTTCCTCACCGTCGGCCAGAAGCGGGCCCGCACCCGCGCTTCCTGGTCGGCAGCCCGGTCCGGCCCGAGGATTTCAATATCCTGGATCGTTTTCGCCATTGGGTCCTCCATCAACAGCCGACTTAGGGCGGGGCGGGCGCTTTCACAACCTGCGGCGCGCCGCTATAGGGCGAGCCGACGGCCGGCGCGGCTCACGGCCCTGAGCGGCCCGAACCAACAGCAGGCCATACCGTTCCTGAGCCCCACGAATCTTGAAGCCGCGGATGCACGCCAACCTATCGCAATCGAATCCGTCCCGCTCGTCGGGCCGGCTGCTGGTCCCCGGACGCAATTGCTGGCGCATTGAGCGGGCCGGGCGCTTCGCCACGATCGTCGACGCGGCCGAATATTTCTCGGCGGTGAAGTCGAGCATCCTGAAGGCACGCCGCAGCGTCCTCCTGATCGGCTTCGACTTCGACACCCGGATCCGCCTGGATCCAGAAGGGCGCAGGACGAGCGGCCCCGACAAGCTGGGAAAATTCCTCAGCTGGGTGGTCGAGCAGCGGCCGGAACTGGAGGTGTTCGTCCTGAAATGGGACCTCGGGATGATCAACACCTTCGGCCGCGGCTCGACTCCGCTGCGGGTACTCGACTGGATCACCAGCAGACGGATGCACTTCAAGCTGGACGGGGCGCATCCGGTCGGCTCGGCCCACCACCAGAAGATCGTCGTCATCGATGATGCGGTGGCGTTCTGCGGCGGGATCGACATCACGGCGGAGCGCTGGGACACGCGCGACCACCTCGACGACAACCCGCGGCGGCGGCGGCCGACGACGGGGCGGCGATACGGCCCTTGGCACGATGCCACCACTGCGGTGGACGGCAAGGCGGCGCTGGCCCTGGGGCTCCTGGCGCGGGAGCGCTGGAAGCGGGCGACCGGGGAAGACCTGCCGCCGCCCGCGCCGCAGGGCGACCCGTGGCCGGAAGACATTTCCCCAACCTTCACCGATGTCGACGTCGCTATCGCCCGGACGGTTCCGGCCATGGCGGACCGCAAGGAAATCCGCGAGATCGAAGCCTTGTACCTGTCGGCCATCGGGCAGGCGCGGCGGACCATCTACATCGAAAGCCAGTATTTTGCGGCCCGCCGGATCGCCGAAGCGATGGCCGAGCGGCTGCGCGAGCCGGACGGGCCGGAGATCGTCATCGTTAATCCCGCATCGGCCTATGGCTGGCTGGAGGAGGAGGCGATGGGCAGCGCCCGCGCCCGGCTCTTTAAGCTGTTGAAGGACAGCGACAGCCACGACCGGTTCCGCATTTACAATCCCTATACGGAAGGCGGCGAGGCCATTTACGTCCATGCCAAGATCATGGTCATCGACGATTGGCTGCTGCGTGTCGGTTCATCCAACCTCAACAACCGCTCGCTCGGCTACGACACCGAATGCGACCTCGCGGTCGAAGTCTTGCCGGGTCCGCACGAAGACAGCATGAGGCGCCGGATCACCGACTTTCGTGACGACCTTCTGGCCGAGCACCTCGGGGTGAACCCGGCGGCGGTGTCGGACGCGCTGAGGCAGGGCAAGGGTTCACTGATCGGCACGGTAGAACGGCTGCGCACGCAAGGGCGCAGCTTGAGGCCTTTCACGCCGCCCGACTTCGGGGCGTTCGGGGAGGCGCTGGCCGAGACCGACCTGCTGGACCCGGAAACCGCGGCGCCTCGGCTGCCCTCGGTGTGGCGATGGCTGGATGCCGCGAAACGCCATGTGCCGGGCCTGGGGGGAAGCTGAAGAAAGAAAATCTTAACCGAGTTGCCGGATTTTCACCGGGCCTTGGAGCGCTTCGAGGATGCCGCCCAGGCCGGCAATTTTCGGGAGTAGATTATGCAGATTGCACAACAAGAAAGCTGGATTCGCGAGCGGGCTTACGCGATCTGGGAACAGGAAGGCCGTCCGGCCGGCCGTGAGCACCAGCATTGGTACCAGGCGGCGTGCGAAATGGGCGATACCGCCCCAATCAGCCTGCCGGGCAAGAAAGCCGCGGCTCGGTCGGGAACGGCTGCCAAATCCCGCACGACCAAGGCGCGCAAGACCGACGCCTGATTCCAACACAGATCTGTCTGAAGCCCGCCCGGAAACGTGGCGGGCTTTTTGCTGAGTTCCGGAATTACGCTCCGCCCTGCCATGTCCTGACCGCGTCGACCGGCCAGAGCAGCATGAGGACATTCAGGGTCAGGTTGTCCCGGATTACGGCGCCGGTGAACAGCTCAAGCCCAATCGCAATGGCCACGGTCAGCCAGACTGGAAGCCGCGCCGCCAGCAAGAACCCGATCACCATGGCGAGGATGTCGCTTACCGAGTTGAGGACGCTGTCGCCGTAATAGTCGAGCGCGATGGTCGCTTCACGGTAGCGGTTGATGATCAAATCGGTGTTTTCGAAGATTTCCCACGCTGCTTCCACCGCGATCGCAATGAGCAGCCTGAGGCCGAGCGAGGCCCGCCGGGCCACGAGCCAGGTCAGGCCGAAGAAGATGAAGCCGTGGATGACGTGCGACGGGGTATACCAGTCGAATATGTGCTGCGAATTTTCCGAGCTGACGGCCAGGCCGTGCCAGAGCTTAACGGTCCCGCATTTGCAGATCGGCTCCCGGCCCATTGCGAGGAGGATGACGGCGGTGGCGCCGGTCGCCATCAAAGCGACGACGACGTGCCATGCTTGAATGGTCCGGTGTGATCCAGCCAGGTTCCCCTCCCATGTTTTCGTATCGCGCGCGTCGCGCGCGATACGCGGCGTCTGTGCAGGGGCAGGTGTGCGCGCCGATCCCCGTTTGTCCTCGCTTAATCTGGATTAAGAGTTCCTGAACCGTCTCTCGAAAAGGTATCTTAGACAGTTTTCTCCACTGGATGGTCTCATGTGACTGATTCCTGGCGAACATTATGGTTTTTCGGAAGATCCTTGAACAGCTTGCTCGCCACAGCGGCGGCAGCGTCATGATGACGTTCTCGCTGGCTGCTCCGGTGCTTCTGGGCGCGGTAGCCCTGGCGGTCGATTCCAGCGGCTTCTACACGCAACGCAACCAGATGCAGGCTGCCGTGGACGGCGCCGCGCTGGCCGTTGCCAAGGAACTTCACCTGTACCGCAAGAGCGACAGCGATCTGGCCAAGCTCGCAGCGTTCGGAAAAACACACGTCGAGGCCCTGCTCGCCCAGGATAAGCTCGAAGGAAACCCGCATTCGACCGAAGTACTGATCAGCGCAGAGGAAAACGAGATCGACGTTGCGCTCACGATGCGCACAAAGGCGCTGCTTCCGATCTCAATGTGGGGAGAGAACCCAATCCGGGTCTCGTCGCAAGCGCGCGCTTACGGGCAGTCGCGGCTCTGCGTACTTGGGCTGCACACATCCAAGAGCGACACGATCAAGGCGGACGGTGGCGCCGCGATGACGGCGCCGGACTGCGCCGTCCAATCGAATTCGAATGACCCGGCCGGGCTCAACGTTTCCAGCGACAGTGCAGTCACCGCCAAGGTGATCTGCACGACTGGTGGGGCGAACGGGGCCGGTTCGCTGACCCCCGCACCGCGTACGGACTGCCCGCCGCTTGACGACCCGCTTGCTGCACGCCAGCCGCCTCCTATCGAAGGATGCTACGGCCCCCAGGCGCAGGTTCTAAGAACCAGCCAGACGATCTCCGCCGGCCACTATTGCGGCGGACTGAAGATCGAGAAGAACGCAGTGATCACGTTGTCGCCCGGCGACTACGTGATTTCCGGCGGGGTCCTGGAAGTGACGGACGCAGCCAAGCTGATCGGCGAGAACGTCAGTTTCTACTTCAGGGACGACGCGGCGACGTTCAAATTCAACCCGAACACGACCATCGATCTGAGTGCTCCGAAAGAGGGCCCGATGGCCGGCATCCTGTTCTACGAGAATCGCAACGCCGCGGCGGGCCGTAGTTTCGAGATCAAGAGCCGGAACGCGCGGCGGCTGCTCGGAACGGTGTATCTTCCCAGAGGGATCCTGAAGATTGATGTGAAGGCGCAAGTTGCTGCGGAGTCGGCCTATACGGTTATCGTTGCCCGCCAGCTGGATGTGAAGGGCGCGAACCTCATCGTCAATTCCGACTACGGCGGGACCGACGTGCCGGTTCCGGAGGGTGTCGGACCGAACAGCCTCTTCGTGATGCTCGACAAGTAGCGGCTCGGCGAGGCGGAGCGGCGTTATTCCGGCGTTCCAAACTGCATGGTGAGGCCGGCGCGGATGCCGGCCTCAGTGAGCCGGTCGGCGACGAACTTAGGCGAGGCCCCGCACAGGCCGGCAATCCGCTTCGCGGCAGTCGCGACGCGCAGCAGTTCGCCGGTCCGTGCGGCGTCTTCTATGGCCTTACGGATTTCGGTGGCACAGGTGTCAGACATTCGCCCTCATCCCGGCACGTGCGGATCGCACGGCCGTTTCATTGTTGGGCTGCGTTTCGCGCGGCTGAGCTGAACCGGCCATGAATGGACCGGCTGCGGCCAATTGACTCTCCTCATTGCTAGAACATAATAGGAACATCCACCAACCGACGGAATAGCGCGGCGGGCTCGTCCGCCGCGGCAGGCGGAGCCATGCCCGACAAGCCACCATCCAGCCGGCCGTTTGTGCCTGTGCCTGCCGGCCTTGCCGGCCATGGTGGGGCGGGCGGGCGGCGGCTCGCCAGGCGGCCCGGCGAGCCGGCCTATGCGGAATTGCTTGCCGCCTCCAATTTTTCCTTTCTCCGCGGTGCGTCGCATCCCGAAGAGCTGGCCGCGGCGGTTGCCGTGCTCGGGTTGGACGGCTTCGCAATTACCGACCGCAACACGCTGGCCGGCGCGGTGCGCGGCCATCTGGCGGCAAGGCAGACCGGCGCCGTTTACGCCGTGGGCTGCCGGCTGGCGTTTCGCGACGGGACGCCGGATGTTGCCGTGTGGCCGACCGACCGGGCCGCCTATGGGCGGCTCTGCCGGTTGCTCTCTGCCGGCAACCTGCGGGCCGAGAAAGGCCAATGCCACCTTGACCTCGGCGATCTTCTGCAATGGGGCGCCGGGCTGGAAATGGCAGTGCTGCCGGGGCGCCGGATCGACGCGTCGTTGGGTCGGACGCTGGCAACGCTGCGCGACGCTTTTCCAAGAAGCATCCGGCTTGGCGCTACATGCCTTTACCACGGCAGCGACCGCCGCCAGCTCGCCGCCATCACGGCGCTGGCGCGCCGGGCGGGCTTGCCGGTCGTGGCGCTTGGCGACGTGCTCTATCACGCGCCGGAACGCCGCCGGCTGCAGGACGTGCTCTCGTGCGTTCGCGAGCACGTGACGCTGGACAATGCCGGTCGCGGGCTGGAAGCCAATGCCGAGCGGCACCTGAAGGGCGCCGCCGAAATGGCGCGGCTGTTCGCCGACATGCCGGGCGCGGTGCGCGAAACGCTGGCGGTGTTCGAGCGGCTCGCCTTCTCGCTCGACGAGCTCAGTTACGAATACCCGCTGGAATCGGCGGGGGCGAGCGCCACGCCTTTCGACGAACTGGTGCGGCTGACCTGGGAAGGAGCGGGAAGGCGCTACCCCGAAGGCGTGCCGGGCAAGGTGCGCGAGACGATCGAGCATGAGCTCGGCATCATCAGGACGCTCGGTTACGAGGCGTATTTCCTCACCGTCTGGGACATCGTCCGCTTCGCCCGCACCAAGGGTATCCTGTGCCAGGGGCGCGGGTCGGCGGCCAATTCCGCCGTGTGCTTCTGCCTTGGCGTGACGGAGGTCGACCCGGCGCGCGGCGACCTCCTGTTCGAGCGCTTCATCTCGCCGGAACGTAACGAACCGCCCGACATCGACGTGGATTTCGAGCACGAGCGGCGCGAGGACGTCATCCAATACGTCTACGAGAAATACGGCCGCGACCGCGCCGGCATCGCCGCCACGGTGATCACCTACCGGTCGCGCTCGGCGGCGCGGGAAGTGGGCAAGGCATTTGGGCTGTCGGACGACGCGGTAGGAGCGTTGGCGGGAAATGTCTGGGGCTGGTCGAGCGAGGGGGTCGACGCGGGCGATGCGCGGCGTGCCGGGCTCGATCCCGAAAGCAGCCGGGTGGGGCAGGTGCTCGAACTCGCCCGCGAGGTGATCGGCTTTCCGCGCCACCTGTCGCAGCATGTCGGCGGCTTCGTCATCACCAGGAGCCGCCTCGACGAGGTGGTGCCGATCATGCACTCGGCCATGGACGGGCGCACCATCATTGAATGGGACAAGGACGACCTCGACGCTCTGAAGATCCTCAAGATCGACGTGCTGGCGCTCGGCATGCTGACCGCTATGAACCGGGCGCTGGAGTTCTTGAAGGCTCATTACGGCGTTGATCTAAGCCTTGCCAGCATCCCGGCGGAGGATGGGGAGGTCTACGACATGATCTGCCGGGCCGACACGATCGGCGTGTTCCAGATCGAGAGCCGAGCGCAGATGACCATGCTGCCGCGGCTGCGGCCCCGCACATTCTACGACCTCGTCATCGAGGTGGCGATCGTCCGCCCCGGCCCGATCCAGGGCGACATGGTGCATCCCTATCTGCGCCGCCGCCAGGGCGTGGAGGAGGTCGTCTATCCGAGCCCGGCGCCGCCGCACGACCCGGACGAGCTGAAAACCGTGCTGCAAAAGACATTGGGGGTGCCGCTGTTTCAGGAACAGGCCATGCGCATCGCCATCGTCGCGGCAAAATTCGAGCCGTGGGAAGCCGACAAGCTCCGCCGCGCCATGGCGACCTTCCGCCGCGTCGGCACCATCGGCACTTTCCAGACCAAGATGGTGGAGGGGATGGCCGCGCGGGGCTACTCGCGCGATTTCGCTGAACATTGCTTCAGCCAGATCGAGGGTTTCGGCGAGTATGGCTTTCCGGAAAGCCACGCGGCGAGTTTTGCGCTCCTGGTCTACACCTCGGCGTGGGTGAAGTGCCATTACCCGGACGTGTTCTGCGCCGCGCTGCTCAATGCCCAGCCGATGGGTTTTTACGCGCCGGCTCAGCTGGTGCGCGACGCGCGCGAGCATGGCGTTGAAATGCGGGGCGTGGATGTGAATTTTTCCAGCTGGGATGCGACGCTGGAGCGCGCCGCCGGGACTGGCGTCCATCCCCGCCATGCCGAACAGGTGCCGGCGATCCGCACCCGCTGCGCCGTGCGGCTTGGGTTGCGCCAGATTAAGGGCATGCGGGAAATCGATGCGGCCCGGATCGTCGCGGCGCGCGGCGACGGGTTCAGGAGCGTGCGCGACCTGTGGCTGCGGTCCGGCGTTTCACGCGCCGGGCTGGAACGGCTGGCGGAGGCGGATGCGTTCCGCTCGCTTGGCCTCGACCGCCGCGCTGCGCTGTGGGAGGTGCGGGCGCTCGATCCGGTCGCCGCGGCCGAGCGGCTGCCGCTGTTCGGCACGGCGGACGACCTCCACCGCGAGCCGCCGGTCGTGTTGCCGGCCATGCCGGCCAGCGAGCATGTGGTGCACGACTATCGCTCGCTGGCGCTGTCACTGAAAGCGCATCCGGTTTCATACCTGCGCGGCGAGCTTGCCGCCGCTGGCGTCGTGGAGGCCGGCCGGCTCCTGCAGCTGAGGAGCGGCCGCAGGGTTTCGGTGGCTGGCCTTGTCCTGGTGCGGCAGCGGCCCGGTACGGCCCAGGGCGTCATTTTCGCCACCATCGAGGACGAGAGCGGGGTGGCCAACATCATCGTCTGGCCGAAGATCTTCGAGCGCTACCGGCCTATCGTGCTGGGGGCGCGTTTCGTCAAGGTGACCGGCCGGCTGCAATCGGAGCAGGGCGTTATCCACATTGTGGCGGAGCGCCTGGAAGACCTCACTCCGCTCCTGTCAAAATTGTCAGCCGACCCAATCGGCGCAAGTGGAATCGCTCGTGCCGACGAGGTCCGCCGGCCAGTCGAGGAGCACCGGCAAAAGGTTAAGTCGGGTTCCAGACTAACCCGGCTCATTGCGTCCGAACCGGATTTGGCCGATGACTTCGCTCGACTGGGCAGAAAGGCTGCTTCGGTCTTGCCGAAGGGACGCAACTTCCACTGACGCGGGGCGATGCTTCGCCGGCAATGGAACCTAAACTATTTTGTGGGCGTTTTCAGCGGGCAATCGGGGGAACGACGTGTCGCAGACGGTACTGATCATCGGGGGCGCCGGCTTCATTGGGGCGCACCTCGCCCAGGAACTCTTGCGCGCCGGATACAAGGTCCGCGTTCTCGACAGCCTCGACCGCCAGGTGCACCGCGATGGCGAACGGCCTGCCTATCTCGATCCCGCGGCAGAGCTGGTCGCCGGGGATGTCCGCGACCGTGGCAAGCTCCGGCAGGCGCTGAAGGGCGTCGACATGGTCTGCCATCTGGCCGCCGCCGTGGGCGTTGGGCAGAGCATGTACCAGATCGAGCATTACACCTCGGTCAACGACCTCGGCACCGCTATTCTCCTGGAGGAATTGGCTGAGCGGCCTGACATCCGCCGGCTGCTCGTCGCTTCTTCCATGAGCATCTACGGCGAGGGCCTGGCGCGCGCCGGCGAACGCCTGGTGGAACCGGAGGAAAGGCCTGTCGAACAGCTCAAGGCGGGGCAGTGGGAACTGCGCGCCCCAAACGGGGAGATCCTCGCCCCGGTCCCGACGCCGGAAACCAAGCGCCCCTCGCTCAGCTCAGTCTATGCCCTCAACAAATACAACCAGGAGCGCATGGGGCTGATCTTCGGGCGCGCTTATAACCGTGACGTAGTCGCGCTGCGCTTCTTCAACGTCTACGGCCCGCACCAGGCGCTCTCGAACCCCTATACCGGCGTCCTCGCCATTTTCGGGTCGCGCCTGCTGAACGACCGCCCGCCGATGGTTTTTGAGGACGGCAACCAGCGCCGCGATTTTGTGCATGTGACGGATGTGGCGCGCGCCTGCCGCCTCGCACTCGAGACACCGGCCGCCGCCGGGCAGGTGATCAACATTGGCTCGGGCGAAAGCCGCACCGTGGTGGAAGTGGCTCAGGTGCTGGCCGCGGCGACCGGCAAGCGCCAGCTCACGCCCCACGTGGTAGGAAAGTACCGGGCCGGCGATATCCGCCACTGCTTCGCCGATATCGGGTTGGCCCGGCGCGTACTCGGCTTCGAGCCGCAGGTGCGGTTTGAGGACGGCATCGCCGAATTGGCCGAGTGGCTCTCCGGCGAGATTGCCGTTGACGCCGTCGAACAAGCGACGGAGGAACTGTCGAAGCGAGGCCTGGTCGCGTGATGAGGAGCGAAGGCGAGAGCACGGGCGCAACCGGGCCGGAGAAGATCGTTCGGCTCGGCGCTGCGAAGAAGCGGTCCGCCGACCATGTCGCGAACCGGGTGGTTGTGACCGGCGGCGCCGGATTCCTGGGCAGCAACATCGTCGACGCGCTGGCCAGCCGTGGCGAGGACGTGCTGGTCTATGACAGCTTGCAGCGGCCCCGCGTCGACGAGAACCTCGCCTGGCTGCGCGAGCGGCACCCCCAGCGGGTGCAGGTCTGCCTCGCCGACATCCGCGACGCGGAAAGGCTGCGCTCGGAGCTGCGCGGCAGTAAGGCGGTCGTTCATCTCGCTGCGCAGGTCGCGGTGACGACCAGCGTCGCCGACCCGGTGGATGACTTCGAGGTCAATGCGCGCGGCACGCTGAACGTGCTGGAAGCTGTCCGCGCCGTTGCGCCGGAAGCCGCCGTGCTGTTCGCCTCGACAAACAAGGTGTACGGCAAGCTGATGCCCGCGGAAGCGATGCGGCGCGAGGGCGAGCGCTATGTGCCGGGCGAACCGTCCTGGGGCGGCGGGTTAGACGAGCGCACGCCGCTTTCGTTTTACAGCCCTTATGGCTGCTCCAAGGGCGTCGCCGATCAATATGTGCTGGATTATGCGCGTGTGTTCGGGTTGCGCACCGCCGTGTTCCGGATGAGCTGCCTTTACGGGCCGCGTCAGTTTGGCACCGAGGACCAAGGCTGGGTTGCGCATTTCCTGATCTCGGCGCTCGCCGGTCGGCCGATCACAATTTACGGTGACGGCCTCCAGGTGCGCGACGTGCTTTACGTTGAAGATGCCGTGCAGGCATACCTGCTTGGCATCGACGGCGTTGAGCGGATCGCCGGACAGGCCTTCAACCTGGGCGGCGGACCGCGGAATACCGTCAGCCTGCGCGAGCTGCTGCGCCTCATCGCCGAGATCACCGGCACACGGCCGGAGGTGAGCTTCGACACGTGGCGGCCGGGCGACCAGCCCTGGTATGTGTCAGACACCAGTGCGTTCGAGCAAGCGTCCGGCTGGTGCGCCACGGTTGGCGTGCGGGAGGGCCTGCAAAAGCTCGCGGCCTGGCTCCGTGCGGCCGGGGCGACAAGGCCCGCCGGCCGGGAGCGCGAACTCGCATGAGGATTGCTCTGGTTAATCCGGCCTGGACCTTCGACGGCAGCATCTATTTTGGCTGCCGACACCCGCACCTTCCGCTGGAATACGGCTCGGCGCAGGTGCTGCTGGAAGCGGCCGGGCACCAGGTCGAGATCCTCGACGGACACCTGTTCGGGATGTCCACGGCCGAGGTCGCGGACGAGGTACGAGCTTTTAAGCCGGACATGACGGTAGTGACAACGGCGCCTAGTTACCTGTTCTGGCGCTGCGCTCCGCCGGAACTGCGCGTCCCGCAGGAAACGCTGGAAGCGCTGGACGGATTTGGCGGCCTAAAGGTCGCAATCGGCCCGCATGCCTCGTCGACGCCGCGCGCCGCCATGCGCAAGCTTGCGGCCGATATCGCCGTGATGGGCGAGTGCGAGGAGGGCCTCGCCGAAATCGCCGCCGGCCGGTTCGACATTCCAGGCACCGCTGTGCGTCGCGGCGAGGAGATTCGGGTGCTGGGTGGGCCGCGCGCCACCCGCTTCGTCGACCTTCCGCCTATCCACTGGGGCGACGAGTGGATCCGCCGCCATGACCATCACCACCACCGCTTCGACGCGCCCCCGAGCGGGCCGGGCGCTGAGGTGGAAGCCTCGCGGGGCTGCCCCTACCATTGCAGCTTCTGCGCCAAGGAGAATTTTCGCGACAAATATCGGCGGCGCGACGAAACGCTGGTGCTGGCGGAAGTGGATCGGCTGCTCGCTCAGGGCGTCACCTACGTCTACTTCATCGACGAGATCTTTTTGGCCAACAGGCAATTGCTCCAGGCTCTCGTCGGCAAGGGGCTGAAGTTCGGGGTGCAGACGCGCATCGATCTTTGGAAGCCCGACATGATCCGGCTGCTGGGCGAGGCGGGCTGCGTTTCGGTCGAGTGTGGCGTCGAGAGCCTCACGCCGGAAGGGCGGGATGCGCTCGACAAAAGGTGCAAGCTTTCGACCGAAGAATTGTCGGACCTGCTGATCCTCGCCAAGCAGCACATCCCGTTTGTCCAGGCCAACCTGATCGAGGTACCGAGCGACGACGACGCCATGGTACAGGACTGGCGCGACCGGCTGCGCGCCCACGGTGTGTGGGCGAACGACCCGGTGCCGCTGTTTCCCTATCCGGGCTCGCCGGACTACCGGAAATTGTGGGGTCTGCCGGATGATCATGCCTGGGAGCGGGCGGTCAACTACTACCTCGACGAGTATGTGAGCTTCAGCGACATTCAGGAGGAGCGGCCATTGCCGCTCCAGGCGCTGGAACACCAAGCGGCGGCTTGATGCCCCCGCGCTCCGTCCGCAAGGTGCTGATGACGGCCGATAGTGTCGGCGGCGTCTGGACCTATGCGCTGCAGCTGGCCGCCGAGCTTGGGGCCCGCGGGGTCGAGGTGACGCTCGTGGTGATGGGCGGCAAGCCCAGCCCCGACCAGGCGCGTGAGGCGGCCGCGATACCGAACCTGTCGCTGATCGGCACGGACTTCCGGCTGGAATGGATGAGCGATCCGGATGCCGACCTCATCATGGCGGGCGAGGTCCTGCTCGAGCTGGAATCGGAGCAGCGGCCGGACATCGTCCACCTGAACGGATTCTACCACGCCACCCTGCCCTTCAGTGCGCCCGTCCTGGTCGTCGCCCATTCCTGCGTGTCATCCTGGTGGCAGGCCTGCCGCAAGACGCCGCTCTCGCTGGAATGGTCGGCATACGGCGAGCGGGTGGCGGCCGGGATCGCCGCTGCCGACCTCGTCGTGGCGCCGACGGCGGCCTATCTCGACGAGTTCCTGGCGCTACACGGCAATTCGCGCGCTGCGATCACTATTCCCAATGGCCGCGATCCGGCACGCTTTGCCGCCGGGCCAAAGCGGCAGGTGGCGCTGGCGGCCGGACGGCTGTGGGACGAGGCCAAGAACATCTCCACCCTGTGCCGCGCGGCGGAGGGCCTGTCCCGGCCGGTGATGATCGCCGGCGATGCCACGGCGCCGGACGGCAGTGCCTTGGAGACATCGGCCAACGTGCTGTGGCTGGGGCGGCTGGGGTTCGAGGAGATCGCCGCCCGAATGGCCGAAGCCGCGGTTTTCGTGTCCCCGGCGCGCTACGAGCCGTTCGGCCTTGCCATTCTGGAAGCAGCGCTGTCGAACTGCGCCCTGGTGCTTGGTGACATTCCGACGCTGCGCGAATTGTGGGACGGCGCGGCGATCTTCGTCCACCCGGACGACGAGAAGGCCATCAAGGACGCGCTGGGACTGCTGCTCGACGACCCGGATCTCGCGGCGGCGCTGGGCGGGCGGGCGCGGGAACGCGCCGGGCAGTACACGTCGGCGCGCATGGCGGAATCCTACCTCGACGCCTATGACGGACTGCTGACGGCACGCTCGACCGAGCGGGTCGGCGCGGGCGTGCCTGCATGAAGGTGACGTTCTTTGTCCATGCGCTCGCCTCCTGCTGGAACAACGGCAACGCGCATTTCCTGCGCGGCGTCGTCACGGCGCTGCAGCGGAAGGGGCACGAGGTCGCCGTCTTCGAGCCGCGCTCCGCCTGGAGCCGCCACAACCTCCTCGCCGACCACGGTCCGGAAGCACTGGACCACTTTGCCGAGGCTTTTCCGATGCTGCGGCCCCGCTTCTACGATCCTGCCCTGCATGATCCAGAGGTGCTGATCGGCGACAGCGACCTGGTAGTCGTGCACGAGTGGAACGAACCGGAGTTCGTCAACCGGCTCGGACGCATCCGGGCCCAGGGCGGAGATTTCGTGCTGCTCTTCCACGACACGCACCATCGCGCCGCGACGAGCCCGGAGGAGATGGGGCGCTTCGAACTCGACGGCTTCGACGGCGTGCTCGCCTTCGGAACGCCGATCAACGACATCTACCGCAGCCGCGGCTGGGCCAAGCGGGTCTGGACGTGGCACGAGGCCGCCGACACCAGCGTGTTCTACCCACGGCAGGCGCAAGCGAAATCCGGCGACCTTGTTTGGGTCGGCAACTGGGGTGACGAGGAGCGCAGCGAGGAGATACGCGAGTTCCTGGTCGGGCCGGCTGAAGCGCTGCGGCTTTCGGCCGACGTCTACGGGGTCCGCTACCCCGAATCGGCCGTGGCGGAACTGGAGAGCGCTGGAATCCGCTATCGGGGCTGGCTCGCCAATCACCTGGTGCCGGAGGTTTTTTCGCGCTACCGACTGACGGTCCATGTACCGCGCCGGCCTTATGCACGCGCCCTGCCAGGCATCCCGACGATCCGCGTGTTCGAGGCGCTTGCCTGCGGCATCCCGCTGGTCAGTGCGCCGTGGTCGGACGCGGAACATCTTTTCCCGCCCGATTGCTTCCTCCTCGCCGAAAACGGCAGTGCGATGCGGGAGGCGATCCGTGCCGTGCTCGCGGATCAAGCGCTGGCGCGCCGGCTAGCCGATAACGGCCTTGCTGCGATCCGCTCCCGGCACACTTGCGACCACCGCGCCGATGAGCTTCTTGCAATCTATTCGTCCCTTGCACCTTCCGCACAGGCCGACATGACCCGGAAAGCCGTCTGATGCGATTTGCCTTTTTCGGCTCCAGCCTGGTCTCGGCTTATTGGAACGGGGCTGCCACCTATTATCGCGGACTCTTGCGTGCGCTGCACCGGCGCGGCCACCACATTTCGTTTTTCGAGCCGGATGCCTTCGAGCGGCAGGCGCATCGCGACATGGACGATCCCGACTGGGCGAGCGTGACGGTGTTCCAGCCTACGGTGGAAGCCATGGAACAGGCGCTGCGGTCGGCCGCCGACGCCGATGTCCTGGTCAAGTTCAGCGGGGTCGGCGTGCTTGACCGCGAACTCGAGCGCGCCGTGGCGGAGATGCGGCGGCCGGGGCGGACAGTGATCTTCTGGGATGTGGACGCGCCGGCGACGCTCGATTCGATGGGCGCCGACCCTGGCGACCCGCTGCGCAGCCACGTGCCGCGCTACGACGCGATCCTCACCTATGGCGGCGGCGACGCGGTGGTCTCCGCTTACCGCCGCTTCGGGGCGCGGCTGTGCGTGCCGGTTTACAACGCGCTCGACCCGGAGACCCACTTTCCTGCGCCGCGCGACGAGCGCTTCGCCTGCGACCTGGCCTTCCTCGGCAACCGTCTGCCCGACCGCGAGGCGCGGGTCGAGGAGTTCTTTCTGCAAGCCGCGGGCCGTCTGCCGGCCCAGAAGTTCCTGATCGGCGGCAATGGTTGGGCAGACAAGCCGATGCCGCCCAATGTCGGCATCCTTGGCCATGTCTATACGCGCGACCACAATGCGCTGAACTCGACCGCCAAGGCGGTGCTCAACATCAACCGCGAAAGCATGGCGCGCTACGGCGCCTCGCCGCCGACCCGCATCTTCGAGGCGGCGGGAGCGGCGGCGTGCATCATCACCGATGCATGGGAGGGCATCGAGCAGTTTCTGGAGCCCGGCTCGGAGATCCTGCTGGGGCAAAGCGGCGCCGACGTCGCCGACCACGTCGGCAGGCTGGACGAAGCCGCTGCCCGGACAATGGGCGAGGCCGCCCGCAGACGTGTCCTGGCGGAGCACACCTACGATCACCGCGCCGTGGAAGTGGAAGCTCTGCTGGAAGGGCGTGACGGCCTGCGAGAAGCGGTCTGATGGCAAACATCGTCGTCCTCGGCCTGTCGATCACCTCGTCCTGGGGCAACGGCCACGCCACGACCTATCGCGCATTGCTGAAGGCGCTGAAGCACCGCGGCCACCGGATCACCTTCCTTGAGCGCGACGTGCCCTGGTACGCCGAGCACCGCGACCTGCCGAACCCGCCCTATTGCCGGACCGCCCTCTACCGCGACTTGGCTGACCTGAAGGCGCGCTTTTCGGCTGCGGTCCGCGACGCCGACGCGGTGATCGTCGGCTCCTATGTGCCGGAGGGCGTGGAGGTTGGAGAGTGGGTAATCGCCACTGCGAGCGGCCCGGTGGCTTTTTACGACATCGACACGCCGGTCACGCTGTCGAAGCTGGAGCGCGGCGACCAGGAATATCTGACCTACGATCTCCTGGCCGCCTATGATCTCTACCTGTCGTTCACCGGCGGGCCGACGATCGCGCGCCTCTACGCGCTGGGCAGCAAGCGCGCCGCGCCGCTCTATTGTTCTGTCGACCCAGAGATCCATGCGCCGGTGAAGACGCCCAGGCGGTGGCGTATGGGCTATCTCGGCACCTTTTCCGACGATCGCCAGCCGGGGCTGGAGCGGCTGCTCTGTGCCCCGGCGCGCGCCATGCCGGACGCGGCTTTCGTGGTGGCCGGTCCGCAATACCCTGAAAGCATCGACTGGCCGGGCAACGTCGAGCACACGGCGCACCTGCCGCCCGCCGAGCATTGCGCCTTCTATTGTGCGCAGGATTTCACGCTGAACGTGACGCGCGAGGACATGAGGAGCGCCGGCCATTCGCCCAGCGTGCGCCTCTTCGAGGCCGCCGCCTGCGGCGTGCCGATCATCTCCGACCGCTGGGAGGGGCTCGACACATTCTTTGCCCTGGGCACGGAGATCCTGGTGGCTGACAGCAGCGAGGATGCGCTTCGCTTCCTCACCCAGACCAGCGAGACCGAGCGTCGCGCCATCGGGGCCGCGGCGCGCACGCGCATCCTGGCCCGCCACAGCTCCGATCAGCGCGCTGCCGAACTGGAGGAGCTGCTGGCCCTCTCGGCCCGCTTCGGCCAGCAAAGCCCTCGGCAGCACGTCGCCGCCCTGTCCTGACCGGTGGTCACCGTAAATAGGTCAATGTTACAGACCTTTTTCTTGGCTCACGGACGGAGCTGCCTTTCGCGACAATTCACGACATCCTGGGGAAACAGAGCTGGCCTATTTATTGTCCACGCGCCGTCGACGTTGACGGTGCAGGGCCTCGCGAGCCGGTCGGAGAGCGAGGCAAGTCTTTGGAGTACGCCTTGGGGAAATCGGCAACCAACGTCGCGGCAGATGGCCGCCAGGGCCTCCTGCCGGCCCTGCTGGCCATCTCGGCGGTCTGGCTGGTTTTCTGGGCGCTGGTTGGCGGCATGTTCGTTGGGCTTGCCGGCCCGGAACCTGCATTGGGCGGCGAAGCGCCGGTGCTGTGCGCAATCGTTTTCGCGCCGCCAATCGCGCTGCTGCTGGCCGGACTTCTTGGCATCACCGCCTTGTGGCGCCCGGCGGTGCTGTCCCGCCGAGCCGCGGACCGGCGAAGCCGCAACATTTTCGGTCGAGCTCGACTAAGAGCTCGATAGTAAACAGCAGCGAAGATGGAAGAAACTGGAGCGGCGAAGGGATTCGAACCCTCGACCCCAACCTTGGCAATTTTGCCGGTCGCTGTCTCTTCTCGTCACTTCTCGTAACGTACACAACAACTTAGCTGTTGTCGTGGGCCGCTGCACGAGACACTTCTCGTCTCCAGGATTCCTGCTGAATACCGCCCTTTTGGGCTCCCCCAGCGGCTCCCTTTCGCAAGTTAAGGAGCACGGATATGGGGAAGTCGTCTGCCAAGCGCCGGTTCACTGAGCAGATGCTCCGGCGGTTGTCGCCGCCGAGGTCTGGCCGGATCGAATTAGCCGATGAGCTCTGCCCCGGGCTCGTCCTGCGCGTGACCGAGCTTGGGACCAAGTCCTTCTCGGCCATATACCACGTCGCGGGAGAAGGCGGCGTGTCGGACGCAGGGCGCGTCCTGGTTGGCGTCCAGCACCGGATGACGCTTGGGCGCTATCCAGTCGTTGACCTGGCCAAGGCCCGAGAGAAGACGCGGGAAATCCTCCTGGCCGCCTCAGAAGGTCGCGATCCGCGCGACGCCCGGGTCGCCAACGCGGTGGCGCGCCGCACGAACAGCGTTGAAGCAGTGGTCGCCCGGTTCATTGAGCAGGAGGCTAAACCCAATATCAAGAGCTGGCCCAACCTGGAGCGAGTGCTTCGGATTCACGTCCTGCCTGCCTGGGGCGCCCGGCCCATCTCAGAAATACGCAGGTCGCACGCCCATGAACTCCTGGACGAGCTGATGCTGGATGGAACGACGGGTGCCGCGCGCGAGGTCAGGAAGCACCTTTCCCGCCTTTTTAGTTGGGCGCTCGACCGAGACTTGGTCAGGGACAACCCGGTCCAGGGCTTACGCCGGAAGGAGTTGCAGGCCAATCCCGACCGGGGGCGGGCACTCAAAGACGATGAATTGCGGGCCATCTGGGCCGCCGCTACGGAGATGGGCTACCCGTTCGGTGACCTCTACAAGCTTCTGATCTTGACGGGACAGCGTCTGCGGGAGTGGGGCAATGCTACATGGTCGGAGGTAAACACCACTGCCGGGCTGCTCGAGGTTCCGAGAGCGCGTTTCAAGGGCCGGCGGGACCATCTTGTGCCGCTGAGCGAAACGGCTCTGCATTGTGCAGAGCCTCCCGGAGTGGGCGAGCGGTCCGGGACACCTGTTCAGCACCCGAGGCGGGCGGGTGCCGGTGTCCGGCTTCGCTGGTGCGAAGCGCCAACTTGACCAGCTGGCGGAGGCGCACCTAAGTCGGCCGATCCCGCCGTATCGCGTGCACGACTTCCGGGTCACCTGCGAAACTCGGCTCGCGGATTTAGGCTTCGGGGCAGGAGATCCGGGACGCGGTCTTGGGTCATGCGAAGAACGGTCTGCAGCGGACCTACAACAAGCACGACTACATGGATCAGAAGAAAGCCGCGCTTGAGGCGTTCGCGCACCACGTCACCACTCTTCTTCACCAAACCTGAGCAGTTCTCCTGCTTTCAACAAACCTGCGGCGTGCGCTCCGACGTGCTTCAATCACCGTCAAATCCTCTGGCATAAGAAAATGCGCACTCAACCCCGTCCCTCGACACCTCGCTTTGACCAACCCTTCATCACCAAGGTGGCAGCCCAGTTTCACCTCGATCCGGAGCACACACGGGCCGCATTGGAGCATGCTGAAGCGGAGCACACCATCGACAAGGAGACTGCAGCGATACGTGACCTACGGGCCCGTGTAAGTGACCAGCTTGCGCCATTCGCTAGGCAGATGGCGCGGACTGCCCAAGCCTGGAGTGAAGTTCCGGACGAAGTGAAGCTGGAATTATCAAGATACCTGTCCCCTTCAGGCGAAGCCAGCACGGTGAAGGATCACATTTCACAAATGCAGGAGCTGCTGGCGGAGTTCTTCCAACACTACCGCCGTATGCCCGGCAACCAAACTCTAGACTGGCCCTTGCAAGCGTTTGCTCAACGAATGAAGTTGTTTTGGGAAAAAGAAGTGGGCGAGCGTTTTGGTCAGCGGCTTGACAGCAGCAACCGCTTTCCGCTCTTCCCTATCAACGATGCATCGCGCTTTTTCTGCAAGTGCGCGCGTCGGCTTAATCCAGAATGGTGTGTCGGCAGTGTCGAACGGCAATGAAATCAGTGCAGATCGGAGAACCCATTGGCTCTCAAAAGCACTTAAGTGACAGAACTTTGGCGGATGTGCGCGGACGCTGAAGGTGTGTTTTTAAACCGCTTCTCAGAACTGAGGAGCGACCATGAGAAGCACACTGCTAAGATTACGCGAGGTTCAGGAGAGGCTCGACATCTCCCGCACCGAGATCTATCGTAAAATGAGAGCGGGAGCCTTCCCGCAGGCAATACGCCTAGGTCCCAATCGGATCGCCTTCCTAGAGTCTGAAATAGAAGTGTGGGTTTCGGAACGCGCCCGATCCAGCACCGAGCCGAATGCAACACCCGGAGGCACGTTTGCTTCCGGGAACTCGCTAGGACAACCCGATCAGCCCCCCAGTCGCAGGAGCAGGGGTGGCCAGCCATGAACGGCAGTCAGCTGAAGTTGTGGCAGACTTGTGGCCGAACGAACTCGGTCCGTCTGATCCGGCGCCTTCTCGAGCGCGATCCCGATTTCGACCGAGCTTGGTATGCGTTCAGCGATACTGACCGCGCCGCGATGGCGGTCTGCGCGGCCATTTTCGTCGTCACCGGTGGCGTCGTGGAGGAGGTGACAATCGATTGCGCGATTCGGGCGATCGGGGGTGACGTGAGCCGAGTCAAAGCTGTTCTCGCCTGGGCAAAGCCCTCTGACGATGCTGTCCGACGGCTTCGACACGTGTTGCTCAGATGACCAAGCCCAGCGCCGCACAAGCTCAACAGCTAACAGAGCAGATAAATGGAAAAAGATACAGATGCGGTTAGCAGTGCGCTGGCCGAGGCGGAACAGGTTTCCTTGAGCGCCGCTTCCCCCTGACACTCGCGGCGAGAGGCGTCAACGCAAGCGGGTGAGGTGCCCGACGAGACGGGAGGCAAACGGGGCTACCTTGGTCTACGGCTGAATGGGGAAGGGAGGGGGCTCATGCGGGCTGTGCGGTTGACCCCAGAAACGCATGATCACTTCTAGCCCGGTTTATGCGCAGTATGCGTAATCTGAGGTTATCGCTCCTAGAGTCATCCCCCCCTTACAACGCTCTCTCTGGAACGAGCATATCCGCATGTTGGGCATACTTTTCCGGAGATTGCACCCAAGGACCGGCGGTCGTACCCTTCCTGCGAAAACACGGCCTCTCGCGCGAGCGCGCGCGAGGATACCCGGCGATCAGGGCCTGGGCAGCGGTAGAGAGTTGGCGTGATCGAAGCGACTGCATACAGAGGATACGCCGAGCCGATCGCAAGCCGATCGGCTAACCGACGTTACGGTTGGCGGCGGACCAGCCGTCGCCAAGTCAGAAAGGACGGCTGGCTACCCTGTCGCTCCCCCTCGGGCGGTTCCGGCCACCTAACCTCCTCTTCGACCACGCAATTCAGTTCGCGACCGCAACCCTGGCCAGGTTGTGCTCGTGCCGGCAGGCGTGTCGGCGTTGATCGTTCAACTCAGCGCACCGCCCTTACACGACGCCGTCCCAGGAAAGAGCATCCTCGTTCACGCCGCACGGGCAGTGACATAGTGAAGGCGGCTCGGAATCTCGACCCCGGTTTCAGTGGCGTAGGTCTCGAGCTTCTTGCCAAGTTCCGCGCGCAATGCGGCGATCGTGGCGGCGTCGGGCTGCCGCTCCGCGATCAGGCGCGACACCGGACCCATCTCTATCGACAGCGCCGCCTGCTCCTGCACCGTGGCTCTGCCGAGTAGTGGCGGATCCCGTTGCTCGATTCGGACCTCGCTCCAACCAGCGCCAGCAAGGATGCTGCTCACGTAGTCGGGCTCACTGAATGCAAGCGGTCCCGGTGTGCGCGGCGGCGTCGGCTCGACTGGTCCCAAATAGCGGGTGGCAATCTGCATTGGCAGAAGAAAAAACGGATTGTCGGCCAGCGCCCCCCAGCAGACGAAAGCGACCCGCCCGCCAGGTCTCATCCGCCGACGCAGGCTGGCGAAGGCAGCTGTGGGGTCAGCAAAGAACATCACGCCGAACCGCGATACCAACAGGTCGAACGTGGTGCCAGCAAAGTCGTGCGCCTGCGCATCGACCTGGACCACGTCGACATTCGTCGCCCCTGCCGCCGCAAGACGCTGCCGCGCCAGCGCCAGCATCGGAGCAGAGATGTCGCAGCCGAGGACCTGCCCATCGTTGCGAACCGCCTCCGCTAGCCGGAGCAGGGTAGCGCCAGTATCGCAGCCTACGTCGAGGACCGCCTCGCCAACTCGGGGAGCGGCCGCATGCAGCAGCAGGTCTGTCACGACCTCGAGCTGCTGGTCCACGGCTTCCTGATGCCGCACCCACTTCTCGCCGGCGGCGGAATTCCAGAACTGGACTTGGGCCTCGTTGTCCCCGGGGTTCGCCATCTCCTGATCTCCCCTTCGAGCTGCGCTGGAGATTAGCAAGCAATCGCGTTCTCGCGCCGGCTTCGTTAGGCTTTCGGCTGATCAGTTTCGTTCAGCTTTGGGCGGATCCCGGCGCCAGTCGCGGCACTAATCCTCTCCGCGATCCTGGCTTCACTCCGGTCATGCACGACAACGTAGAGACCGGTTACTGTGACCGACTGCCGGCCCGGCGGATTGGTTCGAGTCTCGCCGCTTTGTAGCCTGCAAGCAATCGGGATGCCGAGGTCCTCGCCGACCACTCGGGAAACGATCTCGGTCCAGGTTGCAGTGCAAGGGCTTGCGAGCTCGACGAGAAGGCACTCGTCCCCTTCCGACGTGAAGAGGTTTTCTAGGATTTGCTCGGACCCGGGCGCGAACAGGGCACGGGTCAGCACTTCTGGGAAGCCTCGCATAGGCCGGACAACCGCCGTCGCGCCGGCGCGCTTTAGGCGCTCTCGGTTTTCGTCCTCTACGGACTCAGCCACGATCGGCCCAGCATAGCCGGACTCACGAATGCGGTGGACGATGTCGAAAGTGCGTGCGTCGGAGTTCCCGTCTGTCTCGTTGTCAGAGAGCACGATAACCCCGCGGGCCTTCGCGACATCGCAGCTGAGCAGGTCGGATTGGCGCGTGCCTAGCCCGGAATAATGGACGACGCCCAGATCGCGGAGTGACTGAGGTAGGCCGGCCTTCTCATAGCAGGGTGTCAGAAGCTCGATGGGCGCCTCATCCCAAGCCTCAGATTGGCGGATCTGTCCGCACAGCCGAAGAAAGAAGCCCGTCTCGTTGTGCTCGGGGGCGCCGACGATGAGAATGTGACTCTCCAAGTTCCACCTCCAGGCGCCCTGCGCCTTGCGCTCGGCTCGCTCACTCCGGATGTCGAGCCAGTTACTGATGGCGACGGCCACAACAAAGATCGCGCCGGCATACATGAGCGCCATGGTCGCGATCCGGCCAGCAATTGTTCCGGCCGACAGGTCACCATACCCAACGGTGACGATGGTCGTTGCGGTCAGCCAGACCGCGTCGTTGAGTGGCATGCCCTCCAGCGCCATCATAGCCGCGACATGGGTGACGAAGATCACGGCGAGGTAGGCTGGGAGTGTCCAGAAGGGCCGACCGTTGCGCCACGGATTACGCCAGGTCCTGCGGCGGCGCAGCATCATCAGGCTAAGAGCGGGGCGTGCCGCCATCATGTGCTCCTATGCTGCCGCACCGTTCAGGGTCGCGGACACCTACATACTCAGATCGCTGCAGCACCCCCCGGTCAAAAAACAGGGCCCCCTGAGGAACGGCGAGGATTGCCTCGGCAACTGCGGGGGAGCGAGGGCCAGGCCGCGGCACGATTGTCTAGGCCATGACCAGAGTTAACCCAGCTCGCCTCTCGCTTTTTTCAAAACGTTCGCCGTCCAGTCCGCTCGGGTCAGTGCTACACTAGGTCGGTCCAGAGCAGGAGACTGCGGAATGGTGCAGGCCCAGGGGTGCCTTTGCAACCGAGTGCGCTATCAGGTTCGGGTAGAGCCGATCCGCGTCACGATTTGTCATTGCCGCTTCTGCCAAAGGGCGACCGGCAGCGCGTATATGAGCCCATTTTCAACGAGAGCGACTTCGCGATCACAACTGGCGCGCCCAGAACTTACCAGCATGTCTCCGATGGCAGCGGCAAGGTCGTTTACGTCCACTGCCAGGAGATTGCGGGACCAAGCTCTACCTGAGCTTCGAGCGTTTCAGCGGGGTGGTCGGTGTTTACGCCGGCACGTTCGATGACCCGAACTGGTTCGATATTTCGCCGGAGAATTCGAAGCACATTTTTCTCGGCGTCGCTCAGCGGGGCACCATCATACCACCAGGGATCAACACCTTTCAGGAGCACGCCACGACGAATGATGGCGTCCCGGTAAACCCAACGATCCACAAAGAGCCGCTCTTCGTCGATAGACACTCATCATCCCGCTGAGTGCTCATCCAACCCCGTCGTAATTCGAGAACGAGGTCCTATGCTCGCGAAATACCTGCTGCGCACCGCCGCTGTGGCCGTTGCTTGGAGCCTGCAAATGACGGGCGCGCTGCCCGCCTCCGCGGAACCGCGGGTGGTGGCCGAAGGCGACGGGATCACGGTAATTGAGAATGCAGTGGAGAGAGCTGACGGCGGCACAGGCACATTGTTGATCGCCCGGATTCAGCCCCGCAGCATGACAGTTGGCGTTGTAAAAGGGGAGGATCCCCAGACGGGCACGGACGCACCCTGGTCGGTGACGATCAACGGCAGCTACTTCAGCGAGGCGGGCAGACCCGTATACCACCTGCGCGACGGCGATCGCGTGATCGCGCCGTTCCGCAAGGGCACTAATGCCGTGTTCTGGTGCCGAGATGAGCGGTGTGCAATCCAGCACTCGACTGACTTCGCGCCTGGTAAGCGCTATGACGTGGCTGTGCAGTGTGCACCGCGTCTGCTGGACGACCAAGGCAATCCAACCAAAGGCGTGCGTGGGGCTGACGTTGTTGATGGGCGAGCGGGCCTCGCCGTAGCGGCGGACGGCACCATCTTGGTGTTTGCGACCGCCCCAATGAGCTGGGGCGGTTTGTCTTTCAGGGATGTGCGTGAGTATCTGACAGACAACTTCCAGACTCAGAGCATTCTAATGCTCGACGGCGGCAACTCGGCGAGGTTGAGGGTCCAAGTCGGCGAGCGGACGTTTAGCAATGGTCCGTTCTCAAGAGAGTCGCCCTACTCGATCCGTTTTACCGGCCGCTGAGACACGCTCAGCCCTCCTGTTGGCCCGGGTGCCTCAGGGCGCGGATTGCTGGAACTTGGCCCGGCTTCCGTGCGCGCGTATAGGACTGGACCAGATCCGCATCGCTGCGCCCGTCGACCAATGGCCCATCCTCGCGAGCTCGGCCCGCGCCTTTTCCGCAAGCCGTTGAAGGGCATCTTTGTAGGTCAGATTGTCCAGCTTGAGCCCACGTTTCATTTCTAGGCGTGCTCCACTGATCAAGTTGCCTGTTCTGTAAGCTGCAACCTGATTTGGTCCAGGATCTCGCGGTCAGAAATGCTCTCCTCCCAGCCGCGAGGAAGTTCAAGCCGGACTGATCTCGCACCACCGCTCGGAGTGCACGTTACATGCAACAGGTGGCCTGATCCCTTCACCAGCGCAGCGGCCGCCTTGTCCGGATCGTTTCCCAGGCCGGCAAACGCCTGGATGCACGACCAGGACGCTTCCGATGCCATCTCGCTCGCCTGGTTCGCTCAACGGCAGTTCCAGGCGTTCCTTGCGGGGCTGGCGAGTGGGCAGTCTGACTTTGCGTCGGCATCGCGGGCGGATCTTGGCTTAGACCGGCTGATCGCGTGCTTGAAGAAAATGGGCGGCATCGCCCCTGGCCAGTGTGTCGGCGCGAGTGCTCCGCCGTTGAACTGAGGGAAACGGCATATGAGAACCGCGACAGCGACGCGCCTCTCCAAACTGGAGGCCCATGCCGCGCTCCAGAGCCGGCGGGTGCGTGTGTTCTTCTGCACCGTCCGGGAGACCCATCGGGATGCCCGACAGGCGCCAAGCTCTTTCCAATCTGGGCGATCAGCCCGGCGAGCACGATGTGCTGTTCCTGACCACATACGGGGGCCGCGGCAGCACTGAGCCGGACGTCGTCCCGCGTGCCTCGGTTGGGCAAGGCTGGTGATGACGGCAGTCCCTGAAACTACAGGCGGCAAACAGAGCGGCTCAAGCCGGGTGTGAGTGGCAACCCCTCCGGCCGCCCTCGGGGTGCAAGGAACAAGGCCACGATGGCTGTCGAGAAGCTGCTGGATGAGGACGCCGAGAACCTAACCCGCAAGGCGATCGAACTTGCCCTCTCCGGCGATGGGCCTGCTCTGCGGCTTTGCATGGATCGCATCGCCCCAGCTAGGCGCGACCGGCACATCACGTTCGCATTGCCCAAGGTGGAGAGCGCGGCAGATGCGGTGAAGGCGCAAGGGCATAGGGACATCGCTGATGCGCAAGGCCTTTGATCCGGAGAATGGAGTTCTGACGGATATGGAAGCAGAACGCGCGAGCGAGATGCGCGCGCGCATCTCTTTTCTGGAGCAATTGGCTGCTACAAGAATCCTCACTCGCATCGGGATGTGCCGGTAGATGACCCGGACGAAGCTGCCGAAATCATCATGCTGGCTAGCCATTTGATGAGGGTAGTGGATATTCGATATCGTGCTATCTGACTGCCTGGCAGCCCGCCAGTATGCAGAGCCATAAGCGGCGCGGCTTCGATGAACTCATCCGGGCTGAGTGCCACCTCTGACACGCAGCGCTGTCATCTCCGCGGCCACGCGACCTGCCTTTTCGGCCGCAAGCACGATCCGTTCCAGGGCGCTTGTCGCCACGCTGGGCTCCACTCTCCGAGTCCCGAGAGCATACCCGTCAGTGAGCGGGGGCAAAGAAGGCGCTCGGTTGCCCGAGCGCCAGGATGAGAATGTGGAGTCAGATCGCGCGAACCCAGCAGAGGCTATTGGTCCGCGCTTCGAGACTGAGCCGGTATGGTTAACAAGACGTTAAGATTGCTCGATGAGGCCCGAAGAGACTCTCGCGTTTCAGCATTTTGCCGCTGCTACGCTGAAACCGCGGGGCTGCACCTACTCCCGCGGCTGACGCATTGAGCCAATCGGATCGCGGGCCTGCTCAGAGATAGACGGCGGCCACGTGATTGCTAACCCGTTCTGGTCGATCCGAAACTCAATCACAACAACTTGGCCGGTGAGGATTGCAAGCGACAGCAGACCCACAACAACCAGCAACGCCAGGCAGGCGCCATGGCGTATTCAAGCGACGTTGCGCCACGCTCGTCGGAAACATAGGTCGCCATCCGGCGCGCTCCTCGCTTCCCCGAGCCATGCGGACCGTTTTCTCATAAGCAGCGGTATTGAAACAAAGAGCCTTCAGGTGCGTGATGACCAGAAGCTTCTTGGAAACCATAGTCAAGCCTTGCCGAGCATCGGCCGCGGTGCTTCAATCAGGTGCCGGTGCGACCTCCAGCCAATCCGGCAGGGCGGCCCCGGCTCAGGTTCGTCGCTGGACTCTCGGGCGGGGCCGCTTCTAGTTCCGAGGCTGCCGCGCCGCTCGCTTCCGTCCGTCGATCTCCTTCAGTAGTTCTCCCGCTGCCCTGGACAGGATCGACAGGTTGGGCCACTCGACGAAGTACTTGACCCCGCCACCGAGGCCAGTCAGCTCGAAGCAGTGCTCCTGGTTCTCGTAGCGCATCGCCTCGATATCGGCGTGCATGGCCCGCAGCATACGCTTGGCCTTCTCCATCTCACTGAGGTCCCTAGCCACCGTCGAACTCCTTGAGAAGCTCGCCCACCCTGCTCAGAAAGGATGGACAGGTCGGGCCACGCCACCGCGTAAGTGCTCATAACGCTCGTAACGCTTGGCCTCGATCTCCGGGTGAAGCCCCTGTACGCGACTAACCATCCGCTCCAGCCGGTGTGCCGACCCGAAGGGTTTACCAAACATTAAGTGTGCTTGAACACTATCGTCTGCACGCTGTTAAACGGGCTGCTGGGCTTCCCGGACACTATCCCGTTCCCCGGAGTTGAAACAAACGCAAGGGCAAGGGAGTCGTCCGGGAGCCCCGACCTCTCTTTAGTTCCACGGCTACTTCGGCGCCCGCGCGAGACCGCTGGTCAGCCTACGTGAGAACCGTCGCGTTCAGCAGCGCCGCAGGATCTGGCGACAATGGCGCGTTCAGACCGGGTTCAGGTGCTCTTATTAACTAGGCTTTAAGGAATTACCACCGTGCCGCGGCCTTCGCGTCCATTCTGGAGGGCGGGCAAAATAATGAGTGACGATCAGCACTTCGCATCCAAGTTAGAGAACCGTCTGCGAAATCTCGCCCGCCATAGCGTTGAAGTCGGCTCTCCCGCTGACTCCATTTGCACGGAACTGAGCGAGTTGGTCGCTGACCCCTCTCCATTCGATGTGAAGCTACTGCATTGTGTGGAGGCTCTTTTTGGGACGTGCGCCTACGGCCTGCACGTCTGTGGACCGTCCTGGTCATTGGAGGTGGGTAACGGCACGACAGGCGAAGCATTGGACGGTGTAGCGTACCTCCAATTCCGTAAAGTTCCGGTCGTTATCCCGGGCACGGACCGTCCGATTGGCACCTTGTCAATCGCCGCAGACCAGGGCGGGACGGCGAACCGGAACCTCAAGCAGCGCCTTGAGCTACTTGCACAGCTGGTCGGTTACATCCTGCTTTCCCAGTTCCCTGAACTCACGGTTCTACCGAAGCCCAGCGGCCCTGGTACTCCCTCCCGTTTCCAAAGGCGCGTGCCTAAGCAGCCAAGTTCAGCCCATTCGGCTGCGATGCCATCGGCCCAAGCAGAGCGCGGTGGTTTAGCTGGTGTGCTATCAAAGCGATACGGCGGTACTGGCGGCCGATCTACCTGTGTCGTCTCTGGGGAGAAGTGCACACATTCCGGCGTGAAGACCGGGCCAACCGAACTGCCTTGCCTTCTGCTCAAGTTGCGGCCGCGTATAGCAACCAGAATGGATCACCAGACTGATCTTGCTGCCGCTTGAGCCACGCCAAGTATACTCGATTGATTCTGATGGCCGGCCATCCACAGCAAGAGCTACTTCCTGTGTCCGCATCGTGTCGTGCAGGCCCAATGTCCGAGCAGCCCGGCGCGACCGAGTTATCAAAGCCTCCTTCGGGAGGATACGCCTCAAGTCTTCTTTCAAGCAATCCTCCGTGAAATGCCGGGAAGGCCCGCGAGGCCTACGGCTGATTAGTTAGCCGTGTTAGTTGACGAGGCAAATACGACGCAATTAAGGGCGTGTTGGGTAGTGCCGTGTTTCACTCAATGACCCGAGCGAACGTGTTATTTGGGCAACGCCCTCCGGCAAAGGGACTGTCGAGCGTCCCGGGTTGGACGGCCTGGTCGAAGGCGAGATGGTGGCGTTGAAGATCGCGTCGGCCGTTCAGGCTTGGCCTACTGATCTTGGCACGAGGCCGCATTAGCCAACTGCGCCTACCGTTGCCGGACGACTCCGTTACAGAAGCGCCCCTGAAGAGGAGCTTGGGAGATTGCTATGTGGTCCTATGCTTTTTTTGCTCTTTGGACACTGTTGGCCGGCGCCGGCATTCCCCTGGTCGGGTCTTAAACAGCGGGTTGGCGGGGAGTGTCGGCAATCCGCTCGCGGCAACCACCGTCATGTTCGCTGTTGCGCTTGTAGTTGCTGCCGGAATCACGCTGCCCATTTTCGGAATGCCTTCAGCCGGTCAGCTGACCGGGGCCTCGCTGCCGAGCTATGGGGGCGGACTGCTTATTGGCTTTTATGCCTTGTCAGCGACTATCATCATCCCCCGCTTAGGAGCAGCGACCTTCATTGCCTTTATATTGATCGCGCAGCTGGTCACATCGGCGGTTGTGGACCAATTCGGCCTCTTTGGTATGGCCAAGCGGCCGGTCGGTTCGGCTAAGCTTATTGGACTCGGGACGATCCTAGTCGGGATTGCAGTCATGCAGTTCGGGAATCTCCGGATCGCTCGCCCGTAGAGCACCGAAAAGCTCTTACGACGGCGCGATCCTGGATCTCAACGCACCCGGCACCCGACGTTGCGCGCGTAGGGTCTTCGCGGTGGTCTGCCGCTTAGGCTGGCTGACGGTGTTCTGCCGCTTCGGCAAGCGGGACGGCATGAAATCGATCAGGGAATGCACGCGCGGCTGGATGCTGACCTCACAACCCTGATGTGGACCCGCGGCCGCGACTACCCGATTGCACGCCTGGAAGGCCGGATGAAATGTCCACGCTGCGGCAGCCGGCAGGTGCTGATCGCATTTCAGCCCCCGGAGAACGCGGGCCGCAAGCGCGCCTGAAACTCCGCCTCGCATTGAACAGCACACCGTGCCGCCATGTTGTTTCCGCGGTACCTCACGAAACCATTATCGTAAAACATCGTTACAGATCAGAAACAGATCGCTCCTAATTGGTTCCGCGTCAGAGTGGACATTCCGCTCATTTAACGACAAACAGGAGAGACGATCATGAAGAACGCAATTGCAATCGTTGGTGCTGCCGCTGTCATTATGCTTACCACTTCAGCTGGTTGGGCGGAATCCGGCGCGGGTTCAAGCCAGTTCTCTTATGGCGAAAACACCGCAAACGTGAATGACGATACAGCCATGAGCCGGCGAGCAGTCGGCACGCAGTTTGATGTGCATGCTCTTCCGTCCAACATCGTCGCCATGGACCGTGGTCATGTATTTGCGGCGGAGGCAAGCCAGTTTTCTTTTGGCGAAAACACCGTCAGACGATACGACTGCAAACCGGCGAGCCATCCGTAAGTGATTGGAGCGAGCTGAAACGGGAGGTGGGGCAGACGCCAACCTCCGGTTTCGGTGCGCGGCTCACGGCCAAAATGTTGAAGGCACGGCGATGACGACAATGATAACCCGCAGTTCGAGCCGGACTACAGACCGCTGGATGTGGGATGGCTCCCAGCTTCTGGGCCAACTACTCCGATCCATCTCAAGACACATCAGCTTGCAGAACGATCGGAAATTTCTCGCGGAGATGCCAGATTATCTCCTGCGCGACATCGGGATCTCACGGTGGGAGATCGACGAAGCGACACGTTTCGGCAGGTCGAGAGTCATTGATTGCTGAGACCGGCCCCCCGCGCAGTGTTGCCGCCCCGAAGGTAAACGGGGCCGCCGTTCGCACAGCCCTGATGGAAGCTTCATCGCTAGGCGCCAGCTCCAGTCCGCTACTTAGTCCCGACTGCTCGCTTGCCAGCCTTGCCGAGCATTCGCCGCGGTGCTTAATCCGGTCCGCCTGCTGAACACCGTTCTGCTGCGGCCCGCTGCGGAACGCGCGTCTCAGCGGGTCGGATCTTGAGGCTCACCCGACCCACCGCGACCATTCTCGCAGCAGCGCCGGCGCGACGAGGCTGACGAGGGGCGCGGGTGTTAGCAGGAACACCAAGAATGCAAAGGTCCCAGCAATTGAGCCGACGAGAGCAGCCCAGCTAAAAACAACGACTGGCCATCCAATGAGCAGAACCACGCTGAGGTAATTCCACGCGATGTCCGGTCCAAGGAAGAGCGCGTGAGCAATTGCGCCCACACCGAGGTAGCAGATCACGCATCCGGAGTAGACCATGAGCTGCGTGATCCTGTCCGTCCGTGTCCAACAGCGCGCATCGTCAAAATGGGATTGAAGTGAAGCCGCCATTTTGCCCCCTCAGGCTTGTGGGCAGCACCGCCTGCTGTCCCATCCCCCTGAAAGTGCGCCCGTTGCGGATTTTATTTTGACGGCAAAATGGCGAGGGTGCGACATTCTGTCATGAGGCGAACGGCTGAGGGCAACGTCGGTCGGCGGACAACTCACCCCTCATTCGTGCTCGATGTTGTATGTGGCGCGCGCACTGGGACCGAAATCCTCTCGCCGGCAATCTGGATTTCGAAGCGCTTCCCTGTTTCCAAAGCGTCTGCGAGGCGCCGGACCAGGTCGGGAGCGGCGTTCTTCCAAAAGAATGTGAACGACGCTGCCAAAATGCTCGAAGACAGAGTAGAAGCGGCAGTAAACCTGCGCTCGATGATCCCGCAGGTGGTGTTCGCCCGCGAGCTTTCGTTTGTCGGCCGCTTCGAGCAGATCGAAACTGACTTTCGCCAAGTCGCTCAGCGAGTCGGCGCACCCGCAGATTTGCCGCGCATGAACGTGTCCGGCACGGAAGGGCCTTATGCGCGCTTGTTCAGCTCACACACGATAGACATTCTAAGTGCCTATTACGCAGATGATGTTCGGGAGTTCGGCTACGGTCAGCCCCGCTCGTAATTGCGGCCAAGCCTCAATGTCCCTTGGTGACGGCAGCGGGATGCTTGGCTGAAAGAAAAGCCAATGGCTCAGTCCCTTTCATCTAGGCGCAGGGCCAAGCACACTCGGTTAAACTCGGCCTCCATCTCTGCCTCTGCCTCTGCCTCTGCATCGCTCGGCTGACGAGTTGGAGTCGGCCCTGCGGCTCGTGTCTGCGTTGAAAACATTCGATTGCACAATGTGAAGGAACCGGCGGCGTCGGCCCTGCGCGATAACAGCCTGTAGACGCAATCATTCCGGTTTGATGGACCAAACGGATCAAAATAATCGGCAATCGAGATGCCGGCGATCAGCCCGGCTAACAGGCCCAGGCCCAAGGCAAGGCCTACTTTATGTATCATGTCAGCATCGCCACGCTTTGTCGGGTCAAATGGCAAGGGTCAGGGCTTCCGGAAATACTGCCGCTGGTTCGGCATGTCCTCCAGCTCGATCGCGCTCACGATGACATGGCCGGGTCCGGCCGGCACCAGAACACAGCCCAACGCCTGCTCCGCGGCTTGGTGCTTGGTTTCGACCTCGACGACCTGAGTGGACGGCCGGCGCGTGGCGGGATCAAAGCGAGTGACGTAGCAGAGCACCCGCAGAACATTAGCACATTCCGCCGCACATTCCGCCGTGGAGCTTGTGGCCGAGAAGGCTGGCGATTTCGCGACTGGTGGCGACACCGTGGCGACCCGGGCTCAGACCCGCAGAAAGCCGGGAAAGCTGGCCTGCTGTAAGGCCCTGAAATGATATGAAAAACTGGAGCGGGCGAAGGGATTCGAACCCTCGACCCCAACCTTGGCAAGGTTGTGCTCTACCCCTGAGCTACACCCGCGTCCGTAGCGCCGGGCGGGTATCTCCGGCGCGGGCTGTATATGGCCCAGGCGGGCGGGAAATGCAACAGCATCGACCGGCTTGCCGCAGAACGCGCCGACGGTCTAAGGCTGCCGCTCCCGCCCTTTCTGTTCCCGAAGATGCCCGCGACCCGCGCCGATCTCATGGCCGCTTTTGAACGGCTCGGAATCCAGACGACCACGACGGAACACCCGCCGCTGTTCACCGTCGAGCAGAGCCAGGCCCTGCGTGGCTCCATTCCGGGCGGGCATACCAAGAACCTGTTCCTGAAAGACAAGAAGGACGCGGTCTTCCTGGTCGTCGCCGAGGAGGATGCCGAGGTCGACATGAAGAGCCTGCACAAGCGGATCGGCAGCGCCCGGCTTTCGTTCGGCAAGCCGGAGCTTCTCATGGAACTGCTGGGCGTCGCTCCCGGCTCTGTCACGCCATTGGCGGCCCTCAACGATACGGGCGGAAGGGTGACGGTGATCCTCGACGAAGCATTGATGCGCCACGAGAGGCTCAACTTCCACCCGCTGGAAAATACCGCCACGACGACGATCAGGAGCGACGATCTCCTCGCATTCCTCCGCTCATCCGGCCGCGAGCCGCGCATCGTCGACGTGTCCGGCCCGGCGCTGCCGGACTGAGCGCGGCGACGGACTTGGAAAGCCGGCCGGTTTTCGCCACATAAGGCGCAATCCGGACATGGGAGTTATCATGAGCGCCGAACACCTGATCATTGGCACGGGCGGCAACGGATCCGCTCCAGCGGCCGGCGCCGACCTGATCAAGGACACCACCACCGAGACGTTTCGCGCCGACGTGCTCGATGCCTCACGCACGACGCCGGTGCTGGTCGATTTCTGGGCGCCCTGGTGCGGACCATGCAAGCAGCTCACGCCGATCCTGGAGAAAGCCGTCAAGGCGGCTAAGGGCAAGGTCAAGCTGGTCAAGATGAACATCGACGACCACCCCCAGATTGCCGGCCAGCTCGGGATCCAGTCGATCCCCGCGGTGATCGCCTTCAAGAACGGCCAGCCGCTCGATGGCTTCATGGGGGCGTTGCCGGAAAGCCAGGTCGCAGCCTTCATCGAGCGGGTGGCCGGTCCATCCGGCCCGAGCGACGCCGATCAGGCCAAAGCTGCTGCCGAGGAAGCGCTGGCGCAACGTGACTACGCGGGGGCGGCGGGCCTCTACAGCGCGGTGCTGCAGGCAGAGCCCGACGACCTCGCCGCGCTCGGCGGGTTGGCCCGCTGCTTCATCGGGCTGGGCGAGCTGGAACAGGCCCGCGGCATCCTGATGGGATTGACGCCGGCGCAGGAGAAGGACCCGGCAATCAGCGGCGCGCGTGCCGCCCTCGAAGCAGCCGCACAGGCGGAGAGTCTCGGCAGCCCGGCCGACCTGGCTCGGCGGCTCGAAAGGGACCCGGGTGACCACCAGACGCGCTTCGATCTCGCCATTGCGCTGAATGCGCGCGGCGACCGCGCGGCCGCTGCCGAGCAACTGCTCGATATCGTGCGGCGCGACCGGACATGGAACGAGGAAGCGGCGCGCAAGCAGCTGGTCCAGTTCTTCGAGGCCTGGGGTCCCAAGGACCCGGCCGCGATCAAGGGCCGCCAGCGCTTGTCATCCCTGCTTTTCGCCTAAGTACGTCGCGGAGGTATTTGGGCGCGCTGCAAGCCCAGGAAAGGACAGGGCGTGGCCGTCATGGCTGGAAACCGGCGTTACGAATCGGCGGGGGACCTTCCCGAACGGATTCCCATGTTTCCGCTGTCCGGGGCCTTGCTGCTGCCCAGCGGCCAGATGCCGCTCAACATCTTCGAGCCGCGTTACCTGGCAATGGTGGATGCAGCGATCGCCGGGGACCGCCTCGTCGGCATGATCCAGCCGGCGCTGGGAGCGTCGGATCGGCAGTCCGACCCTCCGCTGTGCGAAGTCGGTTGCGTCGGCCGTATCACCCAGTTCTCCGAGAGCGGCGACGGTCGCTATCTGGTGACGCTATCGGGCGTCAGCCGCTTCCGAGTCGTCGAAGAGCTCGAGGCGGACACAGCATACCGCCAATGCCGGGTCGAGTTCGAGGCCTTTCCTGACCTGGCCGAACCGCGCAGGGGGGAGGAGGCCGTCGACCGCGAGGCGCTGCTGCGCACATTTCGGGCGTATCTGAAAGCGAATGGCCTTGAGGCCGACTGGGAAAGCGTCGAACGGGCCTCCAATGCGGGCCTGGTGACCGCCCTCTCCATGATGAGCCCGTGGGGACCGCCGGAAAAGCAGGCGCTGCTTGAATCGCCCGACCACGCGGCCCGCGCCGAGACGCTGATCGCCATCACGGAGATGGCGCTGGCGGGCGCGGACGGCCAGCCGCATCCGCTGCATTGAGCGCTGCTATGCCAGAGCGCCGCAGCGGCCGCGAGGTCGACCCGAAACTGCTGGAACTGCTCGTCTGCCCGGTCACCAAGACGACCCTGGAATATGACCGCGAGGCGCAGGAGTTGATCAGCCGCGCCGCCCGGCTGGCATTTCCGATCCGCGACGGAATACCCATCCTGCTGGAGGAAGAAGCACGGCCGCTGGACTAGAGGGCCTCACCGCGCAGGAGCTTCGGCAGGTCGCCGCCGAGCCCGGCCGCCTCGCCGATGAACATGCGCTTCAGGCGCGGCATGCGGTCCACCAGCCCCAGCCCGATGTCGCGGGCGGCGCGCAACGGCGCGAAGTCATTTGAAAACAGCCGGTTCAGGAGATCGGTCGTGACCCCCATCTGCCAGGTGTCGTAGCGACGCCAGCGCTCGTAGCGGCGCAGCACGTCCAGCGTGCCGACGTCGAGCCCCAGCCGGTGCGCGTCGATGACCGTTTCCGCCAGCGCCGCGGCGTCACGGAAACCCAGGTTGAGCCCCTGCCCGGCGATAGGATGGATGCCGTGCGCCGCGTCGCCGAGAAGCGCGAAGCGCGGCCGCACGTAGTCGCGCGCCAACGTCAGACCCAGCGGATAGGCCTGCCGCCGGCCGACCACTTCCAGCACGCCGAGACGGTGTCCGAAGCGCCGCTCCAGTTCCAGGAGGAAGTGCGCGTCGTCGCTGGCCATGATGCGCTGGGCGTCCTCGGTCCGCTCCGTCCACACCAGCGACGACCTATTGCCCGTGAGCGGCAGGATCGCAAAAGGGCCGCTCGGCAGAAAATGCTCGACCGCTGTAGCCTTGTGCGGGCGCTCGTGCCGGACGGTGGCAACAATGGCGGTCTGCGGATAGCGCCACTCCAGCGTGCGGATGCCGGCCTGCGCCCGCAGCCGGGAGCGCACCCCGTCGGCGGCAACCAGCAATGCCGGCCGGCGAACGGCGCCCGAACCGAGCGCCACCGCCACCGAAGCGGGCTCGGCGGCAAAGCCGGACACCGTGTCCGGCGCCGTGAGGCGGATGCCAGCAGCCTCGGCGGCCGACCGCAACACCGCCGAAAGGCGGCTATTGGGCACCATGTGGGCGAAGGGTTCGCCGGCGGAGACCGTCCCATCGAAGGTCAGGAAGACCGGCCGCACCGCATCGCCGGCGCGGCTGTCGGTGACGTCCATGGAAAGGATCGGCTGGGCGTCGGCGGCCAGTTCATCCCAGACGCCAAGGCTCGCCAGCATGCGGCGCGCTGATGCCGCAATTGCGGACGCGCGCTCGTCGCCGCCGGACGCTGCCGGCGGCCTGGCGTCGACGACCTCGACGGCGACGTCGGGCGCATTGCAAACGATGGCCAGTGCGGCGCTCAGCCCGGCTGTCCCGCCGCCGGCGATAACGATCTGCGGCTCGTCGGGACTGCTCACCTGCGCACCCTCCGCGCTTGACTTCGCCGCCGGGCCTAACGACCTTGCCGCCCGGTCAGCCCCTTGAAGGGCAGGAGGGGCGCGGATGACGGTGGCGATCGACAACCTGCTCGGCATCCTCGACCTTGAACCGCTGGAGCACAATCTGTTCCGCGGTCGCAGCCCGCAGGTCGGCTGGCAGCGCGTCTTCGGCGGCCAGGTCATCGCCCAAGCCCTTGCCGCGGCGAACCGGACGGTGGAAGCGGAGCGGCAGGCACACTCGCTGCACGGCTATTTCCTGCGGCCGGGCGATCCCGCCGTGCCGATCATCTACGAGGTGGACCGCATCCGTGACGGCAAGAGTTTCACGACCCGCCGCGTGGTCGCCATCCAGCACGGGCATGCGATCTTTTCGATGTCGGCCTCCTACCAGGTCGCCGAAGAAGGGCTGGAGCATCAGCTGCCGCCGCCGGAGGTGCCTCCCCCTGAAAAGTTGATGTCGGAAGACGAGCTGAAGAAGCGCTTCCTGGAAGGCGCGCCGCCGCCGATGAAGGCCTATTGGGAACGCGAGCGACCGATCGAGCTGCGTCCGGTGAGCCTCCGCCATTACGTGAGCCGGCAGGAGCTGCAACCCGTCCAGCAGGTCTGGTTCCGCCCCACCGGTCCCCTGCCGGACGATCCGGCGATACAGAAATGCGTGATCGCTTACGCCTCTGACATGCTGCTCCTCGACACCTCGCTTTACCCGCATGGCCGCTCACTGTTCGACCGCGACCTGCAGGTAGCGAGCCTCGACCACGCCCTATGGTTCCATCGCCCGTTCCGGTTCGACGACTGGCTGCTTTACGTCCAGGACAGCCCGACGGCATCCGGCAGCCGCGGCTTCAACCGCGGCTCGATCTTTACGCGCGAGGGGGTGCACGTGGCCTCGGTCGCCCAGGAGGGGCTGATCCGGGTCTGGGCCGCTGGCGACAAGGACGCCGGTCAGTCCTGATCCAGTACAGGGCCAACCGCGCCCTTGTTACCCATTTGGCACGAGATTTGAAGCGTCTCCTCCGGCGGCCGTGACCGGCCGGCCCAGGCCTAGCCGCCGCATGGAGTGAGACGAATGAAGCTGATCATCGCCATTATCAAACCTTTCAAGCTGGATGCGGTGCGCGACGCGCTGACCTCGCTCGGCGTGCAAGGGCTCACCGTCACCGAGGTGAAGGGCTACGGCCGGCAGAAGGGGCACACGGAGATCTACCGCGGCGCCGAATATGCCGTGAGTTTCCTGCCCAAGCTGAAGATCGAGGTCGCCGTTGCTTCAAGTGACGCGGAGCGGGTTGTGGAAGTCATCGCCGAAACCGCCCGAACCGGCCAGATCGGAGACGGCAAGATCTTCACCCTCGACCTGCAAAGCGCAATGCGCATCCGCACCGGCGAAACAGATGGCCAGGCGCTCTGACGCGTTTCTAGGCAGAGCGGAATCCACCCGACAGAACTGATCAATTATTAGGCAGAGCTGGCAACGCGATCAGGTGGATCCGCCTGAGACAATGTTGGCACGGCCTTTGCCTCACCTCCCCCGAGCACGAGCGAAACGGGTTCGGCCCACTCTGCGCAGACAACGATGGAGAACACGATGCGCTGCCTTGCAGCTAGGTTATTTTCGACCGCCTCGCTGGCGATGATGGCGAGCACGGCGCTCGCCCAGGATGCGGCCCCTCCGGCCGATGCGCCGGCGGCCCCGGTCGCGGATGCCGTGGCGGCCGCCGCTGCGGTTCCCAATCCCGGCAACGTCACCTGGATGATCACCGCGACCGTGCTGGTGCTGCTGATGACCGTGCCCGGCCTGGCGCTGTTCTATGGCGGCTTGGTGCGCGCCAAGAACATGCTTTCAGTGCTCATGCAGGTCATGATGATCGCCGCAGTCGTGATGATCCTGTGGGTGGTCTACGGCTACACCATGGCTTTCGGCGACGGCGGCAACGCCTTCATCTCAGGCTTCGGCAAGCTGTTCCTGCGCGGCGTTACGGCCGATTCGACCTCGGCAACGTTCTCCGACGAGGTCATCCCGGAATACATCTTCATTGCCTTCCAGATGACTTTCGCGGCGATCACCCCCGGGCTGATCGTCGGCGCTTTCGCCGAGCGGATAAAATTCTCGGCCGTCATCCTGTTCAGCGTCATCTGGGTGACGATCGTCTATATCCCGGTCGCCCACATGGTTTGGGCCGGCAGCGGCCTGATCTTCAACTGGGGCGCTCTCGACTTCGCCGGGGGCACGGTCGTCCACATCAACGCCGGCATTGCTGCGCTGGTCGGATCGATCATGGTCGGCAAGCGCGACGGATATCCGCGTGAGATGATGCCGCCCCATTCCATGACGCTGACGATGGTTGGCGCCTCGCTGCTCTGGGTTGGCTGGTTCGGCTTCAATGCCGGATCCAACCTGGAGGCGAACGGCGGCACGACGCTGGTGGTGCTGAACACCTTCACTGCCACCGCCGGGGCGATCGTCGCCTGGGTGCTGATCGAGACTTTTACGCGCGGCAAGGCGTCCATGCTGGGTGCGGCGTCCGGCCTGGTCGCCGGCCTGGTGGCGGTCACGCCCGCCTGCGGCACGGTCGGCCCGATCGGCGCGATCGTGCTCGGCGCGATCGCCAGTGCGCTATGCTACTTCTTCGTGGCCGTGGTGAAGCCGAAGGCCGGCTACGACGACAGCCTCGACGTCTTCGGCATTCATGGCATCGGCGGCATCGTCGGCGCCCTCGGGACGGGCATCTTCACCGCTCCCGGCCTGGGCGGGACCGGCGCCGAGGACTTCAGCATCGCGGCCCAGGTCTCGACACAGTTCCTGGCGGTTCTGGTCACTGTGGTCTGGTGCGCCGTGGGCAGCGTGATCGCCTTCGGCATCGCCAGGGCCGTCGTCGGGCTGCGGCCGGGTCAGGACGCGGAGCGCATCGGCCTCGATCTCGCCTCGCACGGTGAGGCCGCCTACCACGGCACCTGACCGGTTCGGTTACGGAGCAAAACTCTGCGGGGCCCCGACCGGCCCCGCAGCATATCGGCAACACCTCCGGCAAGACGGCCAAACAGTGGCGCCGAGAGGGGGTGGTTAACAGGCCCTTAACCCTCGCTGCTTAGGGTTTGCCATCGGGCATTCACCCTGGAAGCGGCGAACTGAAAATGAGCTACAGCACGATCGACGACACCTCTTCCGTCGATGGCAGCCTGCGGGATTTCCTGTCGCGGTCGGCCCTGCGTTTGGCGGGCTTGCTGGTGCTGGCCGGGACGGCGTTCCTGATCGCCAGCGTGGCAACCTGGAACGTCGACGATCCGAGCTTCAGCCATGCCGCTGACATCCCGGTCGCCAACCTGCTCGGCAGGCCGGGCGCGGCTGTGGCCGACATCGCCATGCAGTTCCTCGGGCTCGGTGTGCTGGGCTTTATCTTCCCGCTTCTGGCGGTTGGCTGGCGCCTGGCGCGGCTGAACCCGCCGCGCCGCCCCGCGCGGCAGTTGATCGCCTGGATTCTCGGGATGCTGCTTCTGTCGGCTGCCCTCTCGTGCCTGCCCGTTGTGGCCCAGTGGCCGTTGCCGACCGGACTGGGCGGGGCGGCGGGCGACCTGGTCCTGTCCGTGCCGCAAGCGCTGATCGGCGGCGCGCCCTCCGCCGGCCTCTATGCCGCGCTGACGGTCGTGCTGGGCGGCTTGTCCTTCGGGCTTCTCTGGGCCTCGTGCATGGGCGGCCAGGCGCGGGCGGCGAAGCCGGCCCGGTCACGCAACCCACGCAAGCCGGCGGCGCGCTCCCGCCCCCGCGACGAGGACGAGAGCCCGTCGCGCGGCGGCGCGCAGCTTGCCGCAGGCGCGCTTGCACACATGTCGCTGGCCGCCATGGGGGCCCTGCGCCGGCGCATGGCCCGCCCCAAGCGGGCAGCAGCGCCGATCCGCCGCGAGCCGGCGCCGATTGCCGGCGCGCCGCGGCGCGAGCCGAGATTCCAGCCGACCGCCGTGCGTCGGCTCTCGCAAGCGGGCGTGTCGGAGCAGGAGATCGGGTTCGACGCCGACGAGGACGAGATGGATGAGCTTCCGGCGGCGCCTGTCCTGCGGGCACCGGAGCCGGTGCGCGCCGCCGGTCCGGAGCGCGTCACGCCGGTGCGTCAGCCGCCGACGCTGCGGATACCGGATTCCTGGAAGTTCGGGCGCAAGTCGGCGCCGAAAGCCGAAGAGCCGCGCTTCGAGCCTGCCGAAGTGCCCCAGAACGAGGAGGACGATGACGACGCCGATCTGCCGGCATTTGCTCCTGCCCATTCCGCGCCGCAGCCGGCCCGCTCGATCGTGCAGCCGGCGGCAGCCAAGCCGAAGCTTGTGCCACGGGCTGCAGGCCGGCCGTCGCGTCCGGCAGCCGCGGGCACCGACGGCTTCGAGCTGCCGGCCTTGGACCTGCTCACGCCGCCGAAGCAGCGCCGGCCGGGCGCCGACCTCAATCCCGAGGTGCTGGAGCAGAATGCCCGGTTGCTGGAGGGCGTCCTCGACGATTTCGGAGTGCGCGGCGAGATCATCAACGTGCGCCCCGGCCCTGTCGTAACGCTCTATGAGCTGGAGCCGGCGCCCGGCATAAAGTCGTCGCGTGTCATCAGCCTAGCCGACGACATCGCCCGCTCGATGAGCGCCATCGCCGCACGTGTTGCCGTCATCCCGGGCCGCAACGTTATCGGCATCGAGCTGCCGAACCAGACCCGCGAAACGGTGTTCCTGCGCGAGTTGATCGGCTCCACCGATTTCGACGGCTCAAAGGCGAAGCTCGCACTGACACTCGGCAAGACCATCGGCGGCGAGCCGGTGATCGCCGACCTGGCCAAGATGCCCCACCTCCTGGTCGCCGGCACCACGGGCTCGGGCAAGTCGGTGGCGATCAACACCATGATTCTCGGCCTGGTCTACCGACTGACGCCGCAACAGTGCCGGCTGATCATGATCGACCCCAAGATGCTCGAACTGTCCGTCTATGACGGCATCCCGCACCTGCTGACGCCGGTAGTCACCGATCCCAAGAAAGCCGTCGTCGCCTTGAAGTGGACCGTCCGCGAGATGGAGGACCGCTACAAGAAGATGTCAAAGCTCGGGGTGCGCAACATCGATGGCTTCAATCAGCGCATAGCGCAGGCGGCCGAGAAGAACGAGCAGCTGGCCCGCACCATCCAGACCGGCTTCGATCACGAGACCGGCGAGCCGGTTTTCGAGACGGAAGAGCTGAACTCCGAACCGATGCCCTACATCGTCGTGATCATCGACGAGATGGCCGACCTGATGATGGTCGCCGGGAAGGAGATCGAAGGCGCCGTGCAGCGGCTGGCGCAGATGGCGCGTGCCGCCGGCATCCACGTGATCATGGCCACGCAGCGCCCTTCCGTCGACGTCATCACCGGCACGATCAAGGCCAACTTCCCGACCCGCATCTCCTTCCAGGTCACCTCCAAGATAGACAGCCGCACAATCTTGGGCGAACAAGGCGCGGAGCAGCTGCTCGGCCAGGGTGACATGCTCTACATGGCTGGAGGCGGCCGTATCCAGCGCGTCCACGGCCCGTTCGTCTCCGACGGGGAGGTGGAGGAAATCGTCGCTCACCTGAAGGCCCAGGGCGCGCCCGACTATCTCGACTCGATCACCGACGAGGACAACGAGGATGGGCCGGCCGGCTTCGACCCGGCGGGCCTCGGCGGCAGCCCGGATGACTCTGCCGACCTCTACGATCAGGCGGTGGCGGTGGTGCTGCGCGACCGCAAGGCATCGACCAGCTACATCCAGCGGCGGCTTGCCATCGGCTACAACCGCGCCGCATCGCTGATCGAGAAGATGGAGAGGGAAGGCGTGGTCGGCCCTGCAAACCATGCCGGCAAGCGGGAGATCCTGGTCGACGCCGACGCGGCTTAACAAAAGCCTTGTTTGCGGGGCAAGCACACCTACGTTTCGCCCCATCCCAAGGAGCTGACCATGAGCTACCCCGCTCCCACCCGGCGAGCCTTCCTGTGCGGCAGTCTGGCGGCGGCGCTGGCCCCCGTTGCGGCGCTGGCCGCGACCGCTGAGGACCGCGCTCTGCTGTCCGACGTTTCCCGCAAACTGTCCGGCGTTTCGACGATGAACGGCGAGTTCGTCCAGTTCGACCCGAACGGCGAACAGCGGCAGGGCAAGTTCTTCATCGCCCGGCCGGGCCGCGTGCGCTTCCAGTACGATCCGCCGGCGACCGTCAGTGTCGTCGCCGACGGCAAGTCCGTCCTGGTGTTCGACAAGAAGCTGCAGACCTATGACATCTGGCCGCTGTCGCAGACGCCGTTGCGGCTGCTACTGGACCCCAACCTCGACCTGTCCACGTCCGACCGGGTCACCAATGTGTCGGTGGCCCCTGACCTGATCGAGGTCGTGCTGCAGGATGAAACGAAATTCAGCGCGGGCACGCTGAACCTCGTGTTCGATCGGGCAACGTCCGAGTTGCGCCAGTGGACGGTCACGGACCAGCAGGGGCTGCAGACGCTTGTGACGCTCTACAACGTGGAGATCGGCAACAGCCTCGCTCCGGACCTGTTCAAGATCGACTATGCCGCGGCGACAAACGCCGCCAGCGAGAAGCGGCGCAGCAACCGCTAGGCTTGAAATCCACTGCGCCGTCCCCATTTCGGAAACAGCGGAGAGGCGGCCCCCGAACACGCCCCCCGTCTCGTTGGGGCTGCCCGCACCGAAAGGTGACAACCGCTGAGGCGCTCGGTCTGGAAACAGGCCGGGCGCTTTTCATGTGGGAACAGGCCCGCCGCGCTGGACAGGCCCGCGCGTTGCGGCACTAAGGACCTGATGCCGCTCTCCGTCGCGACCTGGAACATCAACTCCGTCCGTCTCAGGATCGATCTGGTACGCCGTTTCTTGGACGACTACGCGCCCGACGTGCTCTGCCTGCAGGAAACGAAGTGCCCGGACGCCAACTTCCCGTTTGCCGCCTTCAGGGCGGCTGGCTACCGGCACGTCGAGATCCACGGCCAGAAGGGCTATCACGGGGTCGCCATCGTCTCGCGCCTGCCGCTGACGGCCGTCGACAAGCGGCGGTTCTGCGGCAAGGAGGACGCCCGGCACATCGCCGCGACGGTGCAGCACGGTGGCCGACCGATCACGGTCCATAACCTCTACATTCCGGCAGGCGGCGACGAGCCCGACCCGGAGGTGAACCCGAAGTTCGCCCACAAGCTGTCTTTCCTCGAAGAATTGCAGAGCTGCATGGACGCCGTCGCGCGGCCGGGCTCGGTGCTGGTCGGCGACCTCAACGTCGCGCCATTGGAGACCGACGTCTGGTCACACAAGCAGCTGCTCAAGGTGGTGAGCCACACTCCGGTGGAGACCGCCGGGCTGGAGCGGGTGCGGGCCGCCGGCGGCTGGGTCGACCTGATGCGCCGCTTCGTGCCGCCGCAGGAAAAGCTTTTCACCTGGTGGAGCTACCGCTCGCCCAACTGGCAGGCCGCCGACCGCGGGCGCCGCCTCGACCATATCTGGGTCAGCCCGGATCTGGCCGGCGCGGCGTCGCGCATGTCGGTGGTGAAAGAAGCGCGTTCCTGGACCCGCCCCTCGGACCACGTGCCGGTGATCGCCGCGTTCGGCTGAGGCTCAGTGGTCGATCGCCGCGATCCGCTGCGCGGCCGCCGAGAACTCCTGCGCCGCGTGAACGACAGTGCGCGCAAGGCGCGCCCTGAGCGCCACCGCGATGGCTGGCTGGTCCTGAAGCAGCCGGCGGAACGTGACCCGGCGGATCTGCAGGACCCGTGCCCGGCTCGCCACACGCACCGATTCGGTGGCGCGGGTGTCCAGGATCAGCGCACGGTCGCCGAGCACCACGCCCGCCGCGATGTCGCGGGTGACCGGCTGCCCACCGTCCTTACCCTTGCGCTCCGCCCGCATCGAGCCGGACATGATCACGTAGGCCGAATGAAGCAGCTGCCCCTCGTCGAAAAGCAGCAGCTTTTCCGGCAGCGAGCGGCTTTCGGCGGAAGCAGCGATCATTTTCAGGTGATCGGCCGACAGGCCTTCAAAGAAGGGGATGGCGCGCAGCGCATCAGCGTCGGAGTCCGGCGAAGCCACCATCAGCGCGCCAGCTTATAGCCGCCAGACGCCGTCACCAGCAGCTCGGCATTGGACGGGTCTCGCTCGATCTTCTGGCGCAACCGATAGATGTGCGTTTCCAGCGTGTGGGTCGTGACGCCGGAATTGTACCCCCAGACCTCCGCCAGCAGCACGTCGCGGGTGACGGTCCGGTCGCCGGCCCGATACAGATATTTGAGGATCGCGGTTTCCTTCTCGGTCAGCCGGATCTTCTTGCCGCCGGTGTCGAGCAGCATCTTGGCGGCGGGCCGGAACGTGTAGTGACCGATTGTGAAGGTCGCATCTTCGCTCTGCTCATGCTGCCTGAGATGCGCCCGGATGCGGGCCAGGAGGACGGCAAAGCGGAACGGCTTTGTGACGTAGTCGTTGGCGCCGGCTTCCAATCCCAGCACCGTGTCGGATTCCGTGTCATGACCGGTCAGCATGATCACCGGTGCGCGCACTCCGGACTTGCGCAGCAGCTTCACGGCCTCCCGTCCGTCCATGTCGGGCAGGCCGACATCCATGACGATGAGGTCGAGATGGCCATCGCGCGCTGCCTGCAGGCCGGCGCTGGCCGTTGCGGCATGGGTCAGCTCGAACTCATCGTAGAGCGCCAGCTGCTCGGTGAGCGCGTCAACCAGGTCAGGATCGTCGTCGACGATCAGAATCTTTCGGGATGTCATGCGCGAACTCGCCTATGGTCCATTGTGCCACAACCCCGATCTGGTTCGCGCCCGAATGAGACTGCGACGCGGAAGCCCATATAGCGCGACATTGCCCCGCCCGCGCGACCGCCTCAACACCATCACCGTCTTTTCAACTCCGGGCGACGCGACCCGGGGGGTGCTGCGCTGTGGGCCGCTCGCCTTTCCCTGTGCGCTCGGCAGAAACGGCGTGAGCCATCTGAAGCGCGAGGCAGACGGCGCTACGCCGGCCGGCCGCCACCGGGTCACTGCGCTTTGCCTGAGGCCGGATCGCGGGCCGCCGCCCACGACCGCGCTGGCCACGCGGGTGACGCGACCGAGCGACGGCTGGTGCGACGACCCGGCCAGCGGCCGCTACAACTGCCCGGTCCACCTGCCCTTCCGCGCATCGCACGAAGAGATGTGGCGGCAGGACAGCCTTTACGACCTCGTCGGCGTCATCGATTGGAACCTCAAGCCGCGCGTCCGCCGTCGCGGCAGCGCGATCTTCCTGCACCTTTGCCGGAGCGACTTCGCGCCCACCGCGGGGTGCGTCGCGCTACGCCGGGACGATCTGCGCCGGCTGTTGGGAGTGGTCGGCCGAAAGCCTGAGCTGAAAATTGCCGCGAAGCCCAGGAAGCTGGCGCGCCTGAGCTGAGCCGGTTCAGCCGCGCTGCGCTACCGAGCGCCAGCGGCGCACCACTTCCTCAACGAAGTCGGTGGTCTGTGAGGCCGACAGGGTTTCCTTGAGCGGCGGTACTTTGCTGTTGGGCAGCGCCTCCGGCGGCAGCGCGGTGAACCGGATACGCATCGGCATCGAGACCGCTTCGCCGAAGGCGAGCGCCTCGCGGTTCCCCATCGAGGGCAGCGACTCCAGTGTCGATGCAGCGGCGTCAGAGACCGCCGCCCGGATGATGGCGTGGTCCGCCTCATTGGCCATGCGCATCGCGAAAATGGTGCTGCATTGCGACAGGATGGTCGGATCGAGCTCGGCCGGTCGTTGCGTCACCAGGCCGAGGAACACACCGTATTTGCGGCCCTCCTTGGCGATGCGCGACACGGCGCGGCGCGTCGGGCCGAAACCGAGCCGCTTGTCGGCCGGCACATAGCGGTGCGCCTCCTCGCACACGACCAGAAGCGGCACCCGACCGCTGCCCCACATGCCAAGGTCGAAGGCAAGGCGGCACAGCACCGACACAACCGCGTCGACCACTTCGGCAGGGAAGCCGGCCATCTCGACGATGGTAATCGGCTTTCCTTCCGTCGGGATGCGGAAGATCGTCTGCAGCAGGTTGACCATCGTGTCCTCGATGGTCCGCGTGGAGAACATGAACTGGTAGCGCGGATCCTGCGCCACCGACTGGATGCGCGCCTTGAGGCGGCGCAGCTTCGGCCGGTCGTCGCGCCCTTCGAGGCGGCCAAGTTGCTCGTCAATCGTGGCGATCACGTCGGAGATGCGGTAGGGGACCGGCGAATCGACCGTGTAGGCGCCTTCATCTCCTTCCCGGCGCAGCAGGCTGCCGGAACGTTCGTGCTTCTGGGCGTAGCGCGCCTTGGCCAACGGGATCAGGTCGGCGAGGGCGTCGACCTCTTCGTCCACGCCGGGGCGGCGGCGATAGAAAACGTCGGTGATCTCCTCGAAATTGAACAACCAGAACGGCAGGTTCAGATTGCGCGGGCTGACCACCTCGGCGGTGTCCGGAAAGGCGCCGCGATACTCGTTATGCGGATCGATCAGCAGAACCCGGGTTGCCGAACTGACCTCCATGATCTGCCGCAACAGCAGCGCAACCGCACTCGACTTGCCGCATCCGGTGGTGCCGAGGATGGCAAAGTGCTTCTGCAAGAGGTCCTGCACCCTAAGGGTGGCCTCAATGCTCCCTTCCTGGCTCAGTCGGCCGACGACGATGGTTTCGTCGCCGCCGTAATCGTAGATGGTGGTGAGTTCCGAGCGCAGCACCTCGTAGGTCCAGGCGCCCACCGCGGGATAGGTATGGATGCCGCGATCGAAGCAGGGCCGGGAGGTCTTCCTGTCCTGGCGGATCTCGCCGACGAGTTCCACCTTGACGAGGGTGACGTCGCGCTCACCCCCATGCTTTCCCTGATCGGCAGCCGCCGCCGCATAGATGAGCCCGATGACCCGGGACGGGCCGGCGTCTATCGACACGAGCTTGCCGACCGACAGCGGATTGTCGCTTTTGGTCAGCAACGACGAGCTGAGTGCGGCGATGGTGGCGCGCGCTCCGTCCACGGAGACGATGCGCCCCAGGGCGTCCGCCGGTTCGGTGGTGTCCCGCAGGTCACGATCATCGATGACGCGAGCAACGCTGCTACCCAGATGCACGCTTTCGGCCCCCGTTCCTCGCGAATGCTCGCGATGGTGGTTCATCCACTTGCCAATGATTCCGCGCGAAGCGGGTTCAACAGCACGCCCGAGAATTGCAAGGAGGGCTTAAAGATCAGATAAGGCGAGTGTTTTTGGCAGATCGGCCCCATGGCGATATCCGACACCGACGCCCGGCACACAGCCGACCGTATCCTCCTGGCGGCAGAAGGCGGCTTCTCGATGCCGCCGGTGAGCGATGCCGATCCCGGCTTCGGCCTCGCCGACGCCTACGTTGTGTCGGCGGAGGTCATCAAGCGCCGCTTGGCGCGCGGCGAACGTCCTGTCGGTTGGAAGATCGGTTTCACCAACCGGACGATCTGGGACGAATACGGCGTCCACGCCCCGATCTGGGGGCCGATGTACGATACGACACTGGAGCATGTGGACCCGGCCGACGGCCCGGTCCAAGTGGCGCTGCATGGATTGCTTGAGCCTCGGCTGGAACCGGAGATCGTGCTGCGGATCGCCGCTCCGCCGCAGCCCGGGATGGATGCGCCGGCGCTGCTCGGCTGCATCGACGCGGTGGGGCACGGCTTCGAGCTGGTCCAGTCGCTTTTCCCCGGCTGGCGCTTCCGGGCGGCGGATACCGTGGCCGCCTTTGCCCTGCATGGCCGCTACCGTTGCGGTCCGCTGGTCCCGGTCGGGCCGGCGGAGCGGACCAAGTGGGTATCCATGCTGGAGGATTTTCAGGTCGCGCTGTTCCGAAACGGCACGGAAATGGATCGGGGCGCGGCCGAGAACGTCCTCGGCGGCCCGGTTCACGCGCTCGGCCACTTGGTGCGCGGCCTGGCCGAGCACCCGCTGCCGATAGGGCTCAAGGCCGGCGACCTGGTGACCACCGGCACGGTCACCCGCGCCTTCCCGGTGCAGCCCGGCGAGCGCTGGCGCTCCGAGATCGCCGGCCTTCCGCTGCCAGGCCTGGAACTCCAGTTCGAGTAGGAGGGGAGCCGCTACCCGGGGGTGGGCGATTCCGGGGCGATCAGGCCCTCGCTCTTGAGGTCCGACCACAGCCCGGCCGGAACATCATGCGATAAGCTTTCGACGTTCTGGCGCACCTGCTCAGGCTTGATAGCGCCGGGAATGACCGAGGCCACAATCGGGTGCCCGAAGGGGAACTGCAGCGCCGCGGCCGCCAGCGGCACGCCGTGCGACTTGCACACCGCTTCCATGCGGCGCACTCGCTCCATGATCTCCGGGCTGGCATCCTGGTAATTGTATTTGGCGCCCGGCACGGCGCCGGTCGCGGTGATGCCGGAGCTGAATACCCCGCCGATGACAATGCCGACGTTGGAGCGCTCGCAATAAGGGAACTCCTCCTTCAGCACCTCCTGCTCCATCAGCGTGTAGCGCAGGGCCACGAGGAAGAAGTCGAGGTCGACGCAATCCAGGAAGCGCGGCATCATGCCGAGTTCGTTGATCCCGGCGCCGACGCCGCGCACGATGCCGGCCTTGCGCAATTGCTCCAGGGCCCGCCAGCCGGAGGTGAACAGCTGCGTCAGGTGGGCGGCGACCTTGGCCTCCTTGGCGAAGTGCCAATAATCGAGGTCGTGGATGACGAGCAGGTCGATGCGGTTCAGCCCGAGCCGCATGTGGGACTGCTCGTAGGCGCGCATGATCCCATCGTAGGTGAAATCGTGCGCGTGCTCGAACTTCAGGCCGCCCTTCCAGAAGCCGGTGTCGAACTCGTCAGGCTTGGCCGGCGGGTAGAACCAGCGGCCGACCTTGGTCGACAGCACGAAATCGGAGCGCGGCTGCTGGTCCAGGAAGCGGCCGAAGCGGATCTCGCTCAGGCCGCGGCCATACCACGGCGCCGTGTCGTAATAGCGGATGCCGGAATCCCAGGCCGCCTGCATTGTAGCGGTGGCGGTGGGCTCGTCGACGCGCACGAAAAGTTCCCCAAGGGGCGCGCCGCCGAAGCCGAGTTGGGTGAGGGGCACGCCGGACTTGCCAAGGGCGCGGGTCTCGGTCGGGTTCAAGCGGAAACTCCTGATTGGTGTTGGCTAGCGGCGATCGGAAATGCGGCGCTGCAGGGCTTCCAGCAGCACGGCGACGAGGATGATCGTGCCGGTCGCAAAGCCTTGCCAGAAGATCTCGATGCGGGCGAGGTTGAGGAAGTTGCGGGTGAGCGCGATGATCACAACGCCGATAATCGTGCGCAGCACCTTTCCCTGGCCGCCGTAGAGGCTGGTCCCGCCGATCACGACCGCGGCGATCACTTCGAACTCCAGGCCCTCGCCGGTGTTCGGGGAGACAGCCCCGAGCCGCGACAGGCTGACGAGCCCACCCAGCGAGGCGGTGAAGCCGACAATCATGAAGCAGAGGATTTTCACCCTGTCGGCGCGGATCCCGGACAGGATGGCCACCGTTTTGTTGGAGCCAACCGCATAGACGCGCTTGCCGAAGGTGGTGCGCTCCAGCACGAACCACATGACCGCGTAGACCACGACGGCGATCCACACCACGTTCTGGATCGGGATCCAGACAAGCAGGTCAGCCAGCGCGCCGGACTCCGTGAACCCTGAGAAATTGAACGGCAGCGGCAGCTTGACCCAGCGGCCCTGGCCGAAAGCGCGGATGACCTCGGGAATGTCGGGGATGGGCTGGCCCTGGGTGACCACCAGCGTCAGGCTGCGCGCCATCATCAGCGTGCCGAGCGTCACAATAAAGGAAGGGATCCTTGCCTTGGTGACCACCAGGCCGGCAAACAGCCCGAAAAGCGGGCCGACAAGCAGCGCCAGCAGAAGACCGAGCGCGATCACCCACCAGACCTGGTCGGCGGCGCTGGCGACCGGCATCCAGCGCACCATGATCCAGCCCGCGACCGCCGCCGAAAGGCCGACCACCGAGCCGACAGAGACGTCGAACTCGCCGGAGATGATGACCAGCGTCATGCCGGCGGCCACGATCAGCATGACCGTCATCTGGCCGAGCAGGTTGCCGATGTTGACCGGCGACAGGAACCGCTCGTTGGCGATCTGCATGATGACGACGAGGATCGCCAGCACGCCAAGCGCCTGGATCAGGCTATAGGAGCGCCGCAGGGTCGTGAGGAACCGGCCGGAGCCGGCCGGCGGCAGCGCTTCAGGCGAGGGGACGCTGGTCATGCCGCGGCTCCCGGGATCTGGCCGCAGGCGGAAGCATGCAGGATCGTCTCGCGCTCGATGGCGTCTGCCGAAAGCTCGCCGATGATGCCGCCGCGGAACATGATCAGCACGCGGTCGCACAGCGAGACCAGCTCTTCCAGCTCCGTGGTGATCAGCAAGATGCCGACACCCGTCGCGGCGATCTCGTCGATGATGGCGCGGATCTCCGCCTTGGAGCCCACGTCGATGCCGATGGTCGGCTCGTCCATGACGAAGACCTTTGGCATTGTTTCCAGCCACTTAGCGAACAGCACTTTCTGCTGGTTGCCGCCGGAAAGCTGGCGGGCGCGGGCCAGCGGACCCGGCGCGCGCACCCGCAGCCGCTGCATGTTGCGCTCAGCGGTTTCCAGCATCCTTGCCCCGTCGAGCCTGCCGGCAAAGCCGCCGAAGCGCGGCAGCACCGGCAGGCAGATGTTTTCGACGAGGGTGAAGTCCGGCAGGATTCCCTCGCGCAGACGGTCGCTGGTCAGCAGTGCGATCCCCGCCTTCAGGGATCGCGCCGGATCGCCCGGCGGTACCGGCTCACCCCCGATCAGGACGCGTCCGCTGGCCTTCTTGCCGGCCGCCCCGAACACCGCCTTGGCAAGGTCGCTCAGTCCCGAGCCGGCGAGCCCGGTGACGCCAAGCACCTCGCCGGCCCGCAGGCCGAAGCTGATGCCATGCAGCCGGCCAGGAACGGTCAGGCAGTCCAGCTGCATCAGTGGCGGGCCACTGTGCGTGCCGCTGAGGTGCGAGCCGCGGCGGGACGTTTCCACGTGGCGGCCGACCATGGCGGCGACGACCTGGGGAAGGGTGGTGTCCGCCACCAGCCCGTCGGCGACGACCTGCCCGTCGCGCATGACCGTGAGATCGTCGCAGACCTCAAAGATTTCGCGGAGGTAGTGGGAGATCAGCACGACGCCGACGCCATCCGCTGCGAGGCGGCGGATCAGCCGCAGCGCCACCCGGACTTCCGCGTCGGTCAGCGACGAGGTCGGCTCGTCGAGCAGCAGGATTTTCGGGTCGAGGCTCACCGCCTTGACGATCTGCACCATCTTCTTGAGATCGTTCGGCAGGTCGCTGACAACCTCGTCGGGCCGAACGGCGATCTCGTATTGCTCAAGCAGGCGCGCGACGGCGTCCCGCGCCGCGCGCCGGCGGATGACACCGAAGCGGTGCGTCGGCTCGTTGTTGAGGAGCAGGTTCTCCTCCACCGTCATGGTCTGCACCAGGTTGATGTCCTGGTGGGCGGTGACGATGCCGAGGCCAAGCGCCTGGTCGGCGCCGGCGAGCCGCACCGGCTGCCCGTCGAGCAGGATTGTCCCGGCATCCGGTGCATGGACGCCGGCGATGATCTTGGCGAGCGTCGATTTCCCGGCGCCGTTCTCTCCGACAAGGCCCCTCACCCGCCCGGCGGAGATGGTGAAGTCGACGCCGCGCAGCGCCCGGACGGCGGCGAAGCTCTTGGCCAGCCCGCGACACTCGAGCAGCGGGCCGGAAATGGCCGCCTCTGCGGCCCGATCGGCGGGTCGATCCGTCAGCGGCGCCGGAAACACGCCGGAGCGGGCAGCCGGGCCGGCGGTGACAATTCCTGAAGCTTGCACGCCTGGCCTGCCGAGAAGGTTAGGTCAGCCCGCCGGGTGCCCAGCACCCGGCGGGACGTGTCTACGCCTGTCTATTGGCCGGTGACCTGCGGGTCCTCGGCGAACTCCGCGGCATTGTCCTTGGTCAGGAGCTTTGTGCCGAGGCCGACGAATTCCTCGACCTTGCCACCGGTCAGGCTGGTGAGGACGGTGTTCATGCCCTCGTAGCCCATCCGGTAGGGGTCCTGGACAATCAAGCCGTCGAGCTTGCCGTCCTTGACCATCTGGTAGGACACCGGGTCGAGGTCGAAGCCGACCAACTGCACATCCTCCGTCTTGCCGGCCTGTTCCAGCGCCTGGTAAGCGCCCTGCAGCACCAGCTGATTAAAGGCGAAGGCGCCCTTCACCTCCGGCTCGGAGACCAGCAGGTCCTCCATCGACTGGCGGCCGGAATCGAGCGTCAGCAGCGGCACCGGCTGTTCCGGCAGCACCTCCAGCCCGATTTCCTTGGCGCGGTCCTCAAAACCCTTCTGGCGGGTCTGGCCGTTGTCGTTGGTCGGCGCATGGTCGAGGGTGATCACCTTGGCGCCCTTGGGCACAAGGGTCGCCATGTGATCGGCCGCCTGCTGGCCGCCCTTGTAGTTGTCGGTGATGATCAGGCTGATGTATTCGCCCGAGCGCACGCCGATATCGGTGATCACCACCGGAATGTTCTCGGCGTTGAAGATGTTCTTGATCGGCTCGGCGACCATGACGCTGTCACCTGGAAAGATCAGCACGCCGTTGATGCCTTGAGCGTAGAGATCCTCGAGGTCAGCGACCTGCTTGGCCTTGTCATTGTCGCCGCCGTTGGTGACGATCATCTCGACATTGTGGCCCTTGGCCTTCCATTCCTCGGCGGCCTTCTTGGCGCCGTTCACCATGGTGACGAGGAACGGATTGGTCCCCCAGAAGACGGAATAGCCGATCTTGAAGTCGTCGGCCAAAGCCGGCGATCCGACGAAAACGGCCGCGGACAAGGCCGCGGCGGCAAGCCATTTCGAAACACGCATACGGTTTCCCTCCCGATTGAACGCGCAACCCAGTTTGCCTGGTTGTGTGAACCCGGTCGCACGTCGCGTGCTCCCGCGTGTGGCGCTGCTTCACCGGGACTGTAGTCAGAGCGCGAATTGCCGGTCAACGGCCGCTTTTGTTTGCGGCAGCCTTTATGGAATAAGAGCCGGGGGACCGCCACGCGGCGGCGCGGGAGGATATCTTGGAAAACAGGATCGTGCGCGTGGAACTCACGCGCTTCTCGTTCGAAGTCGAGGGCCTCGGATTGCCGTCGCACGGCGCAGCGGGCGTCGGCAACGTGGTGGCGCAGAAGGGTGCGCGCTTCCCGGCCAACCGCTGGGCGGTGATGATCGAGACGGCTGACGGTGCGCGCGGCGAGTATGTGACGCATTGGGTCGGCACGCCCTCCTCCTTTGCCCAGGCCGGGATGCTTGCGCCGCATCTGATCGGCCGCGACCCGAACAAGCGCGAGGAGATCTGGCAGGACCTTCGCCGCGAGGTGCGCGCCTATGACCACATGGGCCACGGGCCGCTCGACATCGCCCTGTGGGACCTGCAGGCGAAGCGGCTCGGAACGTCGGTGGTCAGCCTGCTGGGCGGTTTCCGAACGCGACTGCCGACCTATGCCAGCACCTACCACGGCCAGGACCAGGCAGGCGGACTCGACACGCCCGAGGCTTTCGCGAGCTACGCGGAAGAATGCCAGGCGCGCGGCTTCGCCGGCTTCAAGATCCACGGCTGGCACGGCGGCGACGTGCGCCGCGAGGCGGAGAACCTGCTCGGCGTGCGCGCCGCGGTCGGCGACGACTTCCCGCTGATGCTCGACCCGGCATCCCAGCTGAAGACCTGGGCGGACGCGCTTTACCTCGGCCACGCCTGCGATGAGGCCAGCTATTTCTGGTACGAGGACCCGTATCGCGATACCGGCGGGGCGACGGAGGGGCATAAGCGCCTGCGCGAACGTTTGCGCACCCCGATGTTGGTCGGGGAGCACGTGCGAGGCGTGGAAGCGAAGGCCGCGTTCCTGCTGGCCGGCGGCGGCGACCTGCTGCATGTCGACCCGGAATACGATCTTGGCATCACCGGCGCGATGAAGATCGCTAACTTCAGCCAGGCGCTGGGGCTTGACGTGCAGTATCACGCTTGCGGGCCGGCACACCGGGCCGTCATGGCGGCAACGCCCAACACGCACTTCTACGAGATGGCGCTGGTCGGGCCGGAGATGCCCAACATCGTGCCGCCGGTCTACACTGACGGCTATTCCGACCAGCCGGAAGACCTCGGCCAGGACGGCTGCGTCCCGGTGCCGGACGGGCCGGGACTCGGCGTTGCCTACGACTGGGAGTTCATCCAGCGTAACAAGACGGACCAGCTGGTCTTCGGCCGGAGCTGATCCGTCCTACGCGGCCGGCTAAAGCCAGCCGCCGTCAACGATATAGCTCTGGGCGGTCATGCCGCTCGACTCTTCGGAGCCGAGGAAAAGCGCAAGGCGGGCCACGTCGTCCGGATAAAGCCGGCGCTTCAGGCACTGGCCTTCCTCGCGCTCCTTGTCGGCTTCCGGGGTCAGCCAGTTATCGAGCTGACGCTGCGTCATGATCCAGCCCGGCACCAGCACGTTCACCCGGATGTTATAGGGGCCGTAGTCGCGGGCGAGCGAGCGGGCGAGGCCGTGCACCGCCGATTTGGCGGCCGTATAGACCGCCATGCCGCCGATGCCGAGCATCCAGGAATTGGAGCCGAAGCAGACGATCGAGCCGCCGCCGGCCGCCTGCATGTCGGGCAGCACCGCCTGCGACGCAAAGAACTGGTGCTTAAGGTTCACTGCGATGCGCTCGTCAAAATATTCGGAGGTCACCTCCTCCGTCTTGTGGCGCTGGTCGTGGGCGGCGTTGTTGAGCAGGATCGTGATCGGACCAAGGGCAGAGCGGATTTTTTCGATCGCGCCTTGCAGCGCAGCGGTTTCGCGCAGATCGGCGTGCTCAAAATGCACCGTGCCGCCTTCCGCGCGCACTGCGTCCACCACCTTTGCAGAGGGCTCCGCCGCAATGTCAATAAAGCCGACCCTGGAACCTTGCGCGGCAAAGCTCTTCACCAGCGCCTCACCGATGCCCGATCCGCCGCCGGTGACCAGCACGGTCCTGCCTTTCAGATCCGGGTAAATTGCTCCAGCCACTCTTTTCCTCCAACAGCTTCACGCATAAGTGCCGTTCCGCGCCTCCTCATAGCGTGTCGGACCGCCGGCGGAAGCCGCCGCTGCCGCGACAAAATGATGGCAGCATCGCCGAAGCACACTGTGCCAGTCGGGCCGAAGCACCCGGCCACGGGATGACTGGCACGAAGGCACGATGTAAGGGAGGTCCTGGCGAGGCCAATCCTGGGGCACAGCGGCCCGCGTGCATCATCGGAGCCTAGCCAGTTCGGGAACGCGTTGTGGACAAGGACGACCCGCAGGAGATCCGCCGGCAGCTGCAGGGCATCCGCTTGTTCTCGGATGCCCTTCGTCCTGACCAACTGGACGAGCTGGCGCTCGCCTGTTTTCCGCTCTCCTTCCCCTCCGGCACGGTGTTGATGCGCCAGGGCGAGTATGGCTCCGCGATCTACTGCATCACTGAGGGCGAGGTCTCGATCACCGTGATTGACGCGCTGAACCGGGTGAACGAGGTCAGCAGGCTTCGGGCCGGCACCGTGATCGGCGAGATCGAACTCCTGACCGGCGTGCGGCGCGTCGCCACCGCAACGGCGGTGACTGACCTGCGCGTCCTGGAAATACCCCGGCAAGCGCTCGAAAGCCTGTTCACCAGGTCGCCGGACCTGATCGAGAACCTGGCTGCGACGCTGGCTATACGGCAGGCGATGCTGGATCAGGTCGTGCCGGACCAGAGGGGGTCGCTCAAGGCCCGGATCGCGGCCAGGATGCGCGCCCTTTTCCCTGGCCGGCTTGGCAGGACCAGCTGGTGATGCCGTACGCGCCATGATTTGGCACCAAAAGCCGCCCGGCAGCGTTCTGGCCTACCAGTAAGAGGTCGTGCACTATCGCGAAATCGGGGACGAGCCAGTCACCGCCCGCCACAGTCGGACGTGGAGTTCTTGTATGCGTGCCATCCTTTTTTGTAGCGCAATGGTTCTTTCGCTGGCCGGCGTCGCCGCCGCGCAGGAAGCGGCGGCCCCTGCCGCGGGCGGCAAGGCGCCGCCGGCCGCCGCGGCGCCCGCGCCTGCGGCCGGCCAGCCGGCAATCCGCCTGGAGCTGAACAAGCTCGAGCCGGCGGAGGGTGGATGCCACGTCTACTTCGTCGTTGAAAACCAGACCGGAGACGAGGTGGGCGAGCTGCAGACAGATGTCTACCTCTTCGACCGGCAGGAAACGGTCCTGCGCGGACTGGTGCTCCAGTTCGCCGGTATCGCCCCGCAGCGGACAAAGGTCGTGCCCTTCGAGCTGGCCGACCTCGGCTGCGATGCGATTGGCCGGGTGCTGCTCAACCAGGTGGTCGCCTGCACCCGGCCGGATGCCTCCCCGTTGCAAGGCTGTGCCGGGCGGATTTCCGTCAGCAGCCGGGCAAACGTGGAGTTCAGCTACTGATCGGTGGCGCCAGCCCTCCCGGGCAGCATGATCTGAAGGTCGGCAGCGGCCCGGAGAGCCGCCGGGTGGCCGTGTTGCGGCGGGACGGGGCCGGCCCAGGGCTGTTCTGGCTCGGCGGTTTCCGCTCCGACATGGCCGGCTCCAAGGCAGAGGCGCTCGACGCCTGGGCGGCGCGTTCGGGGCATGCCTGCACGCGGTTCGACTATTCAGGCCACGGTCGATCCGGCGGCGCCTTCCTTGAAGGGACGATCTCGCGGTGGCTGGAGGAAGCCGACGCCGTCCTGGCCTCGTTTGCACCGGGGCCTCAGATCCTCATCGGCTCCTCGATGGGCGGCTGGCTGGCGCTGTTGCTGGCCAAGTTGTTGCGCGAGCGCGGCGAGGCGAAGCGGGTGGCCGGTATGGTGCTTATCGCCCCGGCGGTGGACATGACCAAGGCCCTGATGGCGGACCAGTTCGACGCAGTGGCCAGGCGGGCAATCGCTGAGCAGGGCTTTTACGCGGAGCCGAGCGCCTATTCGGACGAGCCGTATATCATCACGCGCAAGCTCATCGAGGACGGCGAACGACACCTGTTCGGCGATGCGCCCATCGAGACCGGCTGCCCCGTCCATGTGATCCAGGGCATGCGGGACGAGGACGTGCCATGGTCGCACGCCACGCGGCTGATGGAGCATCTTGCCTTCGACGACGCGGTGCTCACCCTTGTGCGCGACGGCGACCACCGCTTGTCCCGCCCGGAAGACCTCGAACGGCTAATTCGGGCCGTGGAAGGCATGATCGCCGGCTGATCCGCGTTCGCCGCGGGATCAGGTGATGTAAGGCAGGGCCAGGACGGTCGTGGACGCGGCGGTCAGCACGATGAATGCGACCGTCCTGATCGCCAGGTTCCTGAGTGTTTCGCCGGTGCTGGTCACGACACGCTTCCCTTTGATGCGTTGTTTGTGAGCCCTATGTGGGCCGGCCCGGTTTCAGGCCGTTGCCGCGCACCGAGGAAAAGTGTTTCGGATCGGCCCTGCTGTGTTTCCTGCGCTTCGGCGGCAAGCAACAATGTCCTGCTCTCCCGCCTCCCAGTTGGACAAACCAGGGTATTCGTGCGAAAAAACGGGATGCCGACAGAGATCAAGATCTGCGGGCTTTCCGATGAGGAAGGCGTCGATGCCGCGCTTGCCGCGGGCGCCGATTACGTCGGCTTTGTTTTCTTTCCGAGAAGCCCGCGCCACGTGTCTCTCCAGCGTGCAGCCGACCTCGCAGCGCGTGCCCGCGGCAAGGCGGGGATCGTGGCGCTGACCGTTGACGCGGACGACACGCTGCTTCGCGACATCGTCGGGGCGCTGCGGCCGGATTTACTGCAGCTGCATGGCAGCGAGCCTCGTGAGCGGGTTGAGGCGATCCGCATGCTCACCGGCGTCGCTGTGATGAAAGCGGCGGGCGTGGAAAACGCCGGCGACCTGCTCAGGCTGGCGGCCTTCGGCGCCGACCGGCTACTGCTGGATGCCAAGCCGCCGCGCGATGCCTCGCGGCCGGGCGGCAATGGGGTCGCGTTCGACTGGACCGTCCTTGCGGGGTTTGCGCCCCAAAAGGCCTGGTTCCTCTCGGGCGGCCTCAATCCGGCCAATGTCGGGGACGCATTGACGATGACGGGCGCGCCTGGCGTCGATGTCTCGTCCGGGGTGGAATCATCGCCGGGCCGCAAAGACCCAGCCCTGATCGAGACATTCGTGGCGGCCGTGCGGGCAGCCGAGCGGCCCAGGCACCGCCCTGCGGGCTGACGTGAGTTCGAGGAATTTCGGTGAACGCTCCCCAATCGCTCAATACCTACCGCGCCGGCCCCGATGAACGGGGCCATTTCGGCCTCTATGGCGGGCGGTTTGTTGCCGAGACGCTGATGCCGCTGATCCTCGAGCTTGAGGCAGCCTACGAAGCGGCTAAGATTGATCCGGCCTATGGAGCTGAAGTGGCGGATCTCGGCACGCATTATACGGGCCGGCCCAGCCCGCTTTACTATGCCGAGCGGCTCACCGAGCATCTCAGGGAAACGGCCGGCGACGGCAGGGGCGCCAAGATTTACTTCAAGCGCGACGAGTTGAACCACACCGGGTCGCACAAGATCAACAATTGCCTCGGCCAGATCCTGCTGGCGCGGCGCATGGGTAAGACCCGCATCATTGCCGAAACCGGCGCTGGCCAGCATGGCGTCGCGACTGCGACGGTCTGCGCCCGCTTCGGCCTGCCCTGCGTCATTTACATGGGCGCCACCGACGTGGAGCGCCAGAAGCCCAACGTGTTCCGCATGAAGCTGCTCGGCGCCGATGTGCGGCCGGTGACCTCCGGCGCTGGCACGCTGAAGGACGCCATGAACGAGGCCCTGCGCGACTGGGTTTCGAACGTCGACAACACCTATTACCTGATCGGCACCGCCGCCGGGCCGCATCCCTATCCGGCCATGGTGCGCGATTTTCAGTCGGTGATCGGCAATGAGGTGCGCGAGCAGATCCTCGCCGCTGAGGGCCGTCTGCCCGACGCGATTGTCGCGGCGATCGGAGGCGGCTCCAATGCGATCGGACTTTTCCACCCCTTCCTCGACGACCGCGAGGTGGCAATTTTCGGGGTCGAGGCCGGCGGGCATGGCCTGGAGGTGGAGAACGGTCATGCCGCCTCGATGACCGGCGGCCGCCCCGGCGTGCTGCACGGCAACAGAACCTACCTGCTGCAGGACTCTGACGGGCAGATCCTGGAGGGCCATTCAATCTCAGCCGGACTCGACTACCCCGGCGTCGGACCGGAGCATTCCTGGCTCAAGGATTCCGGGCGCGTCACCTATGTTCCGGCAACCGACCAGGAGGCGCTGGACGCCTTCCAGCTTTGCACCAAGGCGGAAGGCATCATCCCGGCGCTCGAGCCCGCGCACGCGCTGGCCTACGTGACAAAGCTTGCGCCGACCATGAAGCGCGACCAGATCATCGTCATGAATCTCTGCGGCCGCGGCGACAAGGACGTGTTCACGGTCGGCAAGATCCTGGGGTTCGATCTGTGAGCTTGGCGTCAACTGAAACAGCCGAGCTGACGCGCGCGGTGCGGGCGACGAGCCGCATCGAGCGGCGCTTCGCCGAACTGCATCGGAAGGCGCGCCCGGGCCTGGTTACATTCACCATGGCCGGCGACCCGGACTACGGCACCTCGCTTGCGCTGCTGAAGGCGCTGCCCGGCGCCGGGGCGGATATCATCGAATTGGGGATGCCGTTCTCCGACCCCATGGCCGACGGGCCGGCCATCCAGGCGGGAGGCTTGCGGGCGCTGAACGGGGGCCAGACGCTGGCCAAGACTCTTGAAATGGTGCGAGCCCTCCGCACCAGCGACGGGGACACGCCCATCGTGCTGATGGGCTACTACAATCCCATCTACATCTATGGGCCGGAGCGCTTCCTGGCCGCCGCACGGGAGGCCGGCGTCGACGGGCTGATCATCGTCGACCTACCACCGGAAGCGGACGAGGAACTCTGCATCCCCGCCATGCGGGCCGGGCTCAATTTCATCCGGCTTGCCACGCCGACGACGGACGAGAAGCGCCTGCCCGCCGTGCTGCAGAACACGTCCGGTTTTGTCTACTATGTCTCGATAGCCGGGATCACCGGGACAGCGGCACCGGACTCCACGCGGGTGGCCGCTGCAGTTGAACGGATCAGGCAGCATACCGGGCTTCCCATCGCGGTCGGGTTCGGCGTGAAGACTCCCGAGCAGGCCGCGGCGATCGGTCGGACGGCGGATGCCGTGGTGGTCGGCTCCGCCCTGGTGAGTGCGGTGGCGGCGAGTCTTGACGCGGCGAACCAAGCGACGCCGCGCACCGTTGAAGGGGTAACCGAGTTGGTCGCCGCATTGGCGCAGGGCGTGCGCGCCGCCCGCCTCATGGCCGCCGAATAGGAGTTTCGCCTCGTGAACTGGATTTCCAACGTCGTGCGGCCCAAGATTCGCGGCCTTTGGACCAAGCGCGAGTCGCCCGACAATCTCTGGGTCAAATGCCCGGACTCCGGCGAGATGGTTTTTCACAAGGACCTTGAAGCCAACCAGTTCGTGTTTCCGGGTTCCGGCTACCACCAGCGCGTGGACGCGCGCACCCGCATGCGGCTCTTCTTCGACGGCGAAAGCTGGGAAACGCTGCCCTTCCGTTCGGTTCCGGTCGACCCACTTCGCTTTCGCGATGAGCGGCGCTATTCGGAGCGGCTGAAGGCGGCAAAGGCCAAGACCGGCCTGGACGACGCCATCATGCTGGGCGCCGGCGAGGTCGAGGGCGTGCCGGTGATCGCCGCCGTCCAGGACTTCGATTTCATGGGTGGCTCGCTCGGAATGGCGGCCGGCGAGGCGATCATCGCGGGCGCCGAAGCGGCGCGCGACAGGAATCGGCCTCTGGTGCTCTTCGCGGCATCGGGCGGCGCCCGCATGCAGGAGGGGATCCTCTCGCTGATGCAATTGCCGCGCACCACCGCGGCCGTGCAGATGGTGAAGGAGGCCGGGCTGCCCTACCTTGTTGTGCTCACTAACCCGACGACGGGCGGCGTTACCGCGTCCTACGCCATGCTGGGCGACGTCCACCTCGCCGAGCCGGGCGCGCTGATCGGCTTCGCCGGGCCGCGCGTCATCGAGCAGACCATCCGCGAAAAGCTGCCGGAAGGCTTCCAGCGCTCGGAATACCTGATGGAACATGGCATGCTGGACATCGTGGTGCACCGCCACAAGATCCGCGAGAGGGTGGCGCGTTTGTGCCGGCTGCTGATGAAGCTGCCGCCGGGCGTGGGCCACAACTCGCAGGGCAATGGCGCCTGGCGCGACGCGGACAGCGCGCCGGCTGGTGGCGGCGGCCCGGCGGAGCCGATTGCGGCCGCGCCCGCCTGATTTCCATGACGGAGCTCGATTCGCTGCTGGAGGCGCTGGGCGCTCTCCATCCGCGCCGCATTGACCTGTCGCTAGAGCGGATCGAGCGGCTGCTCGCCGCCCTCGGGAACCCCCAGGAGCGGCTGCCGCCGGTAATTCACGTCGCCGGCACCAACGGCAAAGGCTCCACCGTCGCATTCCTGCGCGCCATGCTGGAAGCCGGCGGCAACAGCGTTCACGTCTACACGTCGCCGCATCTGGTGCGCTTCAACGAACGCATCCGAATCGGCCGGCCAAGGCGGGGGCAGCTCGTCGAGGATTCGGCGCTGATCGCAGCGATCCGCGAGGTTCAGGAGGCCAATGCCGGCGAGCCGATCACCTTCTTCGAGGTCACTACCGCCGTTGCCTTTCACCTTTATGCCAGCAACCCCGCCGATTTCTGCCTTCTGGAAGTAGGACTCGGCGGGAGGGTCGATGCGACCAATGTCATCCCGGCGCCGCTTGTCTCGGTGATCGCCTCGGTGAGCCACGACCATGCGGAGTTCCTCGGCGACGACCTGGCCGGGATCGCGGCGGAGAAGGCGGGCATTTTGAAACGCGGCTGTCCCGGTGTCATCGGGCCGCAGGACGAGCATGCGCTGGCGATGATCGCGCTGGAAGCGAAGGCGGCCGGCGCCCCGCTGTTTGCGCATGGAAGCGACTTCGTGGCCTATTCCGAGCGCGGCCGGCTGGTTTATCAGGACGAGGACGGGCTGCTCGACATGCCGTTGCCGCGGCTGGCCGGCGACCATCAGATCGACAATGCGGGACTGGCTATCGCCGCGCTGCGGCGCAGCGGCGTGGCGCTGCCCCCGGGGGCGATGGAGACGGGGCTTGCCTATGCCGAGTGGCCGGCGCGCATGCAGCGGCTGAAGTCAGGTCCGCTGGTGGAATTGGCCCCCGCCGGCTCGGACGTCTGGCTGGACGGCGGCCACAACCCGGCCGCCGGCACGGCGATCGCCTCCGCTTTCGCGGAAATCGAGGATCGGGATCCGCGCCCGCTGGTGCTCGTCACGGGCATGCTGACCACCAAGGACCCTGCCGGATTCTTTCAACCCTTCGCGGGCCTGGCTCGGCACGCAATGACGGTTCCGGTGCCCGGCAGCGAAGCCGGGTTCGCGCCGGAAGCGCTGGCAGAGATCGCCATGGAGGCCGATGTGCCGGCCGGGCCGTTCCCGGATGTGCGGACCGCTTTGAAATCGCTGCGGGTGAGCCACGCCGATGGGCCGCCGCGCATCCTGATCTGCGGGTCGCTTTATCTGGCAGGAAGCGTTCTCAAAGAAAACGGGCCGCTGCCGGACTGACCGGCGCGGCCCGTCAGAACGTAAGTAATGCCGGTCAGGCGGCGGCGGTCTGGATCCAGCGCTGCAAGTCGCTCTTCGGGCCAGCGCCGACTTTCATGTCCACCGGCTCGCCGTTCTTGAACATGATCAGTGTCGGAATGGAGCGCACGCCGTATTTGATGGCGGTTTGCTGGTTCTCGTCAATGTTCAGCTTGACGATCTTCACCTTGCCGGACAGTTCAGTGGAGAGTTCCTCAAGATGAGGACCGATCATCTTGCAGGGCCCGCACCATTCAGCCCAGAAATCGACGACGACCGGCTCGGATGAACCCAGTACGTCCTGCGAGAAATTGCTGTCGGTGACGGCTGAGGTCGCCATGATCGTCTCCTTGGAATCGTTGACCTGAAGGTAGGAACGGCCGCCGGCAGGGTCAAGGAACGGACTTGGCGCGGGCGGCCAGCTTTGCCAACGCCTGTTCCATGCGCTCGGCCGGAATGGGCATAAGTTTCGGGCCGGCGGTCCAGACGATGGCGGCCGCGACTTCGCCGGTCGGGCCGATCTCCCGGAGCAGTTTGCGGTAAAGGGCGAGCTGCAGGATATAGGCCGGATCGACCTGGTCGAGCGTCTCCGGGACGGTCCGGTTCGTTTTGAAATCAAAGACTTGCCAGCCGCGATCAGTGCAGAGGAGGCGGTCGATCTGGCCGCTGACGGCGTGTTTTTCCGGGCTGCCGTCCAGGCGGATATGGCCGACGATGGGCACTTCGGCGCGGCTGTCCGGGCCGAAGATTTCGGCGAGTTCCGGGTGGGAAAGGACCGCTTCCGCTTCGGCGAGGGCGGCTTTAGCTTCCGGGGAATCGGCAGGGAGGAGGCTCGCGAGCAGGCGCTCGGCGGCGGCGCGGCGATCGGTACTTGCGATGCCGGGGAGAGTCTGCAGAAGGCGGTGGATGGCATTGCCGCGCAGCCTCGCATCGCCGCCGCTCAACGAATGTGCGGCGGCCTGTGCGGAGCTGCCGGCGGTCGCGTCCCAAGGAGGGGCGGTCGGCGCCGCCCGCCGTGCGGCGGTTCTTGCGGGATGTGCGGCGGGTTCGGCGGGGATATCGGGCTCGGCAAGGCCCCGCGACGGCCGCAAAGGTCGTGGCGCCGGCTCCGGCGAGGGCGCCGGCTTGACCAGCCAATCGGGAGAAGCGACGGCAGGGCGATCCGCCGCCGGTTGGTTCACCTCCTTCGCTGCAAGCGGTTCGCGCGGCGGTTGCGGCCAGGCGTAGGGAGCAAGGAGCTCGCCGTTCTCCGGATCGCGCTCGAGCTCGGCCGGGACCAGCGCATCGCGCACCCGCCCATACCAGCAGCCCTCGACCTCCCGCGTATTTGGGCGGATGCCGCAGACATAGAGAACGTCGCGGGCGCGGGTCATGCCGACATAAAGGAGGCGGAGGTATTCCCGCTGGGTCTCCTCGTCGGCAATGCTGTCGGCGTCGCGCTGGAGCTGGGTCGACTCGGCGCTGGCGCGGCGCCAAAGAAAGGCCGGGCCGTTGCCGTCGCCCACGTCGACCAGGCAGTCGCGGTGCTGGTGCACGATGATCCTCGACCCGGAATCGACCAGGAACACAACGTCCGCTTCCAGCCCCTTGGCGCCGTGCACGGTCATCACACGCACGCCGGCGCCGGCTTCCTCGGATTCGCGCTTGATGTCGCCTTCGCTGGCACGGATGAACGCCGAAAAGCCCTGCAGCGTCGGCGGGCCGAGGTTCTCGTAGGACAGGGCCTGGCTCAAAAAGGCGTCGAGCACGTCGTCGGCTTCGCTGCCGAGCCGCTCGCGGAAGGCGCGGCGGCCCCCCTGCGGCCCGAGAATTTCGGCGAAGAAGCGGAAGGGGGTTACCTGATCGGCCCCGGCCAGCCAGCCGCGCAGTTTCTGGGCGGCCTCGACCACGCGCGGCGCCTCGGAATCCCGCAATGCGCGCCACAGGCTTTTTCGGCCACGACCGGCGGCGAGGTGCATCAGCTCCTCTTCGGTCAAGCCGATGAGCGGGCTCTTCAGGCAGGCGGCGAGCTGCAGGTCGTCGTCGGGCAGCAACGTCACATCGGCCAGCGCGAGCAGGTCGAGGACGGCGATGTGGGTGGCGACCGGGAGGCGATCCGCCCCGGCGGTGGGAATGCGGGCGTCGCGCAGGGAGCGGTTGACGGCCGTGAAGAACGCGTCGCGCTTGCCGACCAGAACCAGGATGCCGCCCGGCTTCACCAGTTTTCCGGAGGGGAGCCGGGTTTCGAGCAACGCCTTGATCTCGCCGACGACATCATCGGCAAGCGCCTTGTCGGCCGCCGTCGGCGCGTCGTAGGGCTCGGTCCAGTCATCCGGTTCCTCGGACTTGGCGCGGACGCGGCGGGGAAGCACGACGACCCGGCCGGGCTCGTTCAGCCGGTGGGCGGCGTGGATCTCGTAGCCGGACGCCGTGACGCGGTCGCGCAGATCGCCGGCGAAGACTGCGTCCACGCCGGAGAGCACTTCGGAGGTGGAGCGAAATGAAAGCGCCAGCGGCACGCGCTCGAACTCGCGGCCGGCGTCCCCCACCAGCTTTTTGAAAAAACTCTCCATCTCCGACAGCATTCTGGGGGCCGCGCCCTGAAAACTGAAGATCGACTGCTTGTCGTCGCCGACCACGAAGATCGTGCGCTCGCCGCGCGCGCCCTCGCCGCTGAAGAAGTCGGCCGCTAGGGCCCGGACGATCGCCCATTGGTCGGGGCTGGTGTCCTGCGCCTCATCGACCAGGATGTGATCGATCCGGGCATCGAGTTTGTAGAGGACCCAGGCGGCGGCATCGGAGCGCGACAGCAGATTGCGCGTTTTGACTATCAGGTCGCCGAAATCGAGCTGGCCGGCGTAGCGCTTGGCCAGGGCGTATTCGTTCAGGATGGCGTCGCCGACGACCAGCAGCGCCTCGGTGGCGGCCAGCGTGCGGGCGGCGTTGAGCTTTGCGGCAAGGGCAATCAGGCGGTCGGCTTCGGCGGAGAAATCGTCGTCGAGCCCTATCCGGCTTTTCCGGAACGCCGAGCCGAAGCGCTGCGCCACGCCGCGCGCGGCATAGGCTCCGTCCTTCCAGATCACGAAGAAGCTGACCCGGGCGAGCGTTTCCTCGACCGGATCGGCAGCGTGCAGGATATCGGCCAGTGCCGCACGCGCAGCGTTGTCGTAGCTGTTTGTCGAGGCGGCCTGTTCCAGCGCATCGGTCAGCTCCTGGCAGTCGACGCCGGCCCACTTCGCAGCGTTGCAGATGCTGCCGCAGAGCGCGTCCACCGTCTCCCCGGGCTCCAGGCCCAGCTTGTCGCGCAGGTCCTCGAGCGCGTCGTCAATGCCGCCGGCCTCCCCGACCTCGCCGGTTTGCGCCATCCAGGCGCGCAGCGGCTCGCGCTTGGCGATCACCGCGTCCAGCGCCGCCTTGATCTGAGCGTCGGTGGCGTGCTCGGCGAGGTAACGGACCGCTTTGCCGAGGCGGCTCTCCGGTGCACCCGCCGCGGCGGCAAGCACGGCGGCGCGCGACTGCGCCAGGAGCGCCGCGGCGGCGGTCTCGTCGAGCACTGCGAAATGGCCGGGCACGTTGGCCTCAAACGGGAACTGGTGCAGCAATTTTTCCGAAAAGGCATGGATCGTCTGGATCTTCAGGCCGCCGGGCGTTTCCAACGCGCGGGCGAACAGCCGGCGGGCGGCGACGATCTCCGCCGCGCTTGGCGGCCGGCCCTGCGCTTCGTTGATCTCCCTGGCAAGCTTCTCAGCGGGAAGCGTGGTCCAGCGGCCGAGCGTCTCGAAGATGCGGCGGGACATCTCGGCCGCCCCCACCTTGGTGAAGGTCAGGCAGAGGATCGCCGCCGGGTCGGCGCCGTCCAGCAGCAGGCGGACGACCCGTTGCGTGAGCACGTGCGTCTTGCCCGAACCGGCATTGGCAACGACCCATGCCGAGGCGGCGGGATTTGAAGCCCGCCACTGGGTCCTTTGGGTGCTCGTAAAATCGACGCTGACGCTCATTGATCGTCCGCCTCGGCGGCGAGCGCCCATTCGTCGACGCGGGCTAGGTGATCGTAATCGCCCGTGAAGCGGCCGGGATTGGGGATCTTTTGCGACATGTACTGGGCACCGGGGGATTGGAAGTAGGCGATCAGCTCGCCCAGGCGCTCCTCCGTCCGCCGGATCGTCTCGGCCAGGCTCTGCACGGGCTTGCCGCCATTCGGCTTGTCGCGTTGCCCGCGCGGAACGATCTTGCCGCCCTCGCCCCGGCCGGAAATGTGATAATATTCCAACCTGGCCACTTCGGCGGGTCCGAGCTCGGGGAATCCGCCCTTCTGGGCGATGAGCGCCTCCAACGGCAGCTGGGGCGCGAGCGTCAGGACCTGTTCGGCACCGGGCGGCGTACCGGTCTTGTAGTCGACGATGCCGACCCGGCCATCGGTCAGCCGGTCGACCCGGTCAGCGCGGGCGGTAAGCTGGAATCCGGGCAGCGGGAAGAAACTGCCGGTGCGCTCGATCATCCGCTCGGCGATGTCGTCGCGGCCCGCCTCGTGGGCGATGAACCAGCGGGCGATGCGGCGGAAGCGCGGCCACCAGAGCTGGCCGATCTCGGGGAAATCCGCATAGGCGTCGAAATGGACCCGGCCGATCTCAATGAGGCGGGACTCGGCGGCCTTGTCAAAGGGGCCGCGCGGGCGCTCGCGCACGAATGCTTCCAGGATCTTATGGATCAGGGTGCCGCGGTCCGACGCGTCCGGGAGGGTCCCCAGAGCCTCGAAGGCTTGCAGGTCGAGGATTCTGGACGCGTAGATCTCGTAGGGATCGCGGATCAGTTTCTCGATATAAGTGACGGAGAGTCTTGTCGGGCGCAACTCGGCCGGCGGCACGGGACAGGGGCGGACCGGGCGGTCAAAGCTGCGCGCTTCGTCGAGGCGCCGGGCCAGCTCCAGCTTTTCGGCGCCGCGTGCCCGCATCAACTTCGAATAATCCTCGCCGGCATAGGCGGTCAGGCGTTGCAGCCAGCGCGAGGCGACGCGGGGTTCGTTGTCCTGCCGTAACGAGCGGGTAAGCCAGACCGTTGGCTGGCCCAAGGCTTGCGCGAAATCGTGCGCGGAAAGGCCGATGCGGCGCTCCGGCGGCTCCAGGGCCAAGGCGGCGCGCATGGGGCGCGTCAGCAGCGGATCGAGACGCGTCTGGCTGGGCCAGGTGCCCTCGTTGAGGCCGCCAAGCACGACTACGTCGACGCTCTGCAGGCGGGCCTCCAGCGCGCCCCAGATATGGACCCGCGCGTCCAGCCCGCCGCGGCGGCGGACGAGCGAGCGGTCGATCAGGGTGGAGAACAGCGCCGGGTAGTCGACGGGGCGGATGCTTGGGCCGCTTTCTGCCTTCGCGCGGAGTTCGTCGAACATGTTTGCGAGGGTTTCGCCAGCCTCGTCGGCAAACAGGTCCTTGGGATCGCCGGCCGGATCGCTCGCCGCGGCCTGGGCGGCGGCGAGATGAGCTTCAACAAGCGTCGTGAGCGGGACAGTGCGGCCGGTCTCAGTGCAGCGTTCCAGCGGCGCGAGGGCAGACTCTACCTTTTCCGCCAGCGCGGCGGCGGCGGCGAGGTCGGAGGGGAAGAGGTTTCTGACGGCATTGGCCAGCCGCGTGCGCTCCCCATCCGGATTGGTGCGCATGGCGGTGTGGTGGGCGAGGGTTTTGCGCAGGGCGGCAAGGCCAGGTTTCAGCCGCGGGCCGCGCAGGATGGCGCGTTCCAGCGCGCGCGCGGCACTGCGGGCCTCGCGCCGTTCCAGCCCGAAACTGGCCAGCGGGTGCTTCAGCAGGGCGAGCAGGGTCTGCGCCTGGCAGCCGTCGAGGGCCGCTTCGGCGACGAGCCGCGCAAAGACGCCGGGCGGGGTCTTGGGCAGCGGACGGCCACCGGAATCGTCGACGCGGATGCCCCAGCGGGTCAGCTCCACCGCGACACGGCGGGCAAGGCCGCGATCGGGCGTCACCAGCGCCGCGACCTTTCCGGGCTGTTCGGCGGCCTCGCGCAGGATGGTCGCGGCAGCCAGCGCCTCCTCGCGCTCGTTCGGCGCCTCCACGACGCCGATGTTTTCCGTTCCAAGCGCAAGCGCGGCGGCGGGGGCAGGGTCAAGGGTCCAGCGATCAGTGGTGCCGGCCGGCCGCATCGCCTCCGACGCGATTTTCTGGCGCGCCAGCAGGGCCGGGGGTGGCGCGCCGAGTTCCTCGACCGCGTCGCGGCGGCAGCGCAGGGCTTTAAGCAGCTGCTTCAGGCCGTGCTGCGGATGGCCGGCGCCGGCCGGCTCGCGTTCGCTCGGGCCGATTTCGTTCCAGCTCGCGTCGTCCAGCTCACGGTCGAGGCCGGGGAGCACCACGGCGCCGTTCGGCAGGGCGGCGATGGCGGCCAGCAGTTCGGCGGTGGCCGGCACGGAGCCGGTGGAGCCGGCGGCGATCACCGGGTGGCGCGAGCCGTGCGTCCTGAGCCGCTCCGCCTCGCCGCGGATCAGCGCGTCGCGGCGCGCCCCGGGGTCGAGCAGGCCGCGTTCGGCCAGGTGCTCCGGCCACCGGGCCGTGGCGATCTTGAGGAACTCGAGCGTGATCTCCCAATATCTGGCGAGGTCAGCGTCGATGCCGGAAAACAGGCCGGTCCAGGCGGCCGGATCGGAGCCAACCTGGTCGATGAGCCGGCCGAGCGCCGCGGCAAGCTGCGCGGCGTCGGCGGGCGAGGCGGGGATGAGCGGCTCCTCGTCGGGAAAATCGGCGGCGGCGCGGACGAGGGCGCCCGACCATTGCAGCACGAGCTTGGTGAGGACCAGCTGGCGCTCGGTGGCGGAGATGGCGGCCGGCAGTTCGGGGCGGTCGAAGTCTTCCGGCCCGATCTCGTCCTCGTCGATGTCGCCCAGCGTGCGGATTCTGGGGAGCAGCACCGGGCGGCCGAGGCGGACCAGAAACCTTTCGCGGATGGCGCGGGCGGCGCGGCGGGTCGGCAAGTAAAGGGTGAGGTCGGCGAGGGCGAACGGGTCGGCCGGGTCGAGCCGCCCGACCAGCCGGCCGTCGAGCAGCGCTTTGACCAGCGTGTCGAGGAACGGCGCGCCGGGGTGGTTGGAGAAGACGTTGGGGTGCCGCAATGCCGGGCTCACGCGGCCCGGGCCGAGATCGCCTCTTCGGCCATTGGGATCGCCGCGGGCGTCTCCACGTTGATCCATAGCCCGTCGAGGCGGACACCGAACAGGGTCTTGGCGGCGATAGCGCGGTCGAACAGGAGGTTGAGCGAGAAGGCGCCCTCGGGCGTGTCGGCGAACAGCTCCGGCTTCAGGATCGCGGCGCCGGCATAAGCGAAGGGCGCTACGGTGCGCTCGGCGCGGCGCGACAGCCGGCCCGACTTGTCGAGTTCGAAATCGCCGCGGCCGCGATAGCCGACCGAGGCTACCGTCGAGGCGAGCAACAGCAGCACGTCCATGCGCGCCGGGTCCCAGCCGGCAGCCAGCCAGTCGAGATTGGGCCGCACGCCTTCCAGCCAGAACGAATCCGAATTGCGCAGGAAGAAGGGTTCTGGGCCGAGCAGCGGCAGCGCCCGCTTGATGCCGCCGCCGGTTTCCAAAATGGCGTCGCGCTCGTCCGAGATCAGGATCTTGGGGTCCTTGCGCCCGGCAAGGTGGGCTTCCAGCTTGTCGGCGAGGTGGTGGACGTTGACCACGGCGCGTTCGACGCCGGCATTGGCCAGCCCGTCAAGGCAGTGGTCGATCAGCGAACGGCCGGCGACGGGCACCAGCGGCTTGGGGATGGTCTGCGAGATCGGCAGCATGCGCTTGCCGAAACCGGCGGCCAGCACCATCGCCGTCGTCGGCGAGCCCATGCGAATCGTCCTTTGTTGTCAGAGATATGGCTCATACCAGAGGCGCAGGCCGGATAGAACAGGATGGCCGAGGGTGCGGCGAAGCAGATCCTTCAGCCGCGCGCGGTGGCGGCTGTAGCCTGGCTTGTTGTCCACCAATGCGAGCCGGGTGAAAGCGCCCAAAACCTTGGTGGCGCGCTGGGCGGCGAGGATCGCATAGGCGGTGTCGAAGCTTTGGGCATCGAACGCCGGGTCGTGTCCGCAGCGGGCGGCGATGTAGCGGGATTTCAGGTGCTCTTCCTGCTCGGGGGTAAGCGGAACGCGGGCGTCCTGGGCCAAGGAGGCGACGTCGTAGGCGGGGTGGCCGATCAGGGCGTCCTGAAAGTCCAGCACGCCGACGCGGTCAGTGCCTGTCGCGCCCTCCTGCCAGAGGATGTTGGGGGAATGGAAGTCACGCAGGGCCAGGGTCTTGGGGCCGGTCTCGACATGTTGGAGGGCCTGCGACCAGGCGGCCAGGAAATCTGGCCGTCGCGCTTTGGGAAAGGCCGGCTCGCCGCCGTGTCCGCCGAACCAGTCGGGGAACAAGGAGATCTCGATCAACAGGGCGTCGCGGTCGTAGCGCGGCACGCGGAACGTGCCGTCGCCGGGGAGCGGCAGGGTTTCCGGCCAGGGTTTTGCGTGCATGGAGGCGAGCAGGTCGATTGCCGCCTCATAGCGCGGCATGATGGGCGCGCCGGAGGCGTCGACGATGCCCTCCGAGCCGAGGTCCTCCAGCAGTAGCAGGCCGGCCGGGGGGTCCGCGGCGAACATTCTTGGCGTGCGCACTCGGGCCGCTTGAAGGGCTTCGCCGATGGCAATGAAAGGCAGCACGTCGAGGGCGCGATGGGCGATCGCATCGTAGGAGCGGCCTTCGTAGACGGAGGGGCCTTCCGGGCGGGCCGGGGCGTTCATCAGGATCGCGGTGGCCGCGCCGCGGGCGATGCGCTCGTACATGCGGGTGGATGCGTCGCCGATGAGCGGAACGCGGCGGGCGCCGGGCCAGCCCGCGCCGTCCAGGAGCTTGCGGATCGCAAAGGTGCGGTCGAGGCGGGTGGGCCAGGAGCCGCTGCCGGATAGGTCGGCGCGGCGGCCCTCGCCGGAAAACTCGAAGCGGATGTCGAGCCGGTTCGCCGCAAAATTTTCAGGCAGGGTTTCCGGCCATTCGACGACCAGTGCCGCTTCCGCCAGAGCTTCGTCGAGGCCGATCTCGTCCAGATCGCCGCCCCCGCCCAGCCGGTAAAGGTCGGCGTGCACCACCTTGAGGCGGGGAAGCGGGTGGTCGATGCGGATCGGGAATGTTGGGCTCGGCACCTCCAGCGCCGGATCGGCGGCAAGCGCCCGGATCAGCGCGCGGGCGAACGAGCTTTTTCCGGCGCCAAGCCCGCCGGACAGGGCGATGAGGTCGCCGGGGCGGACAACGGGCGCGATGTCCTCGGCCAAGCGCGCGGTTGCCGCTTCATCGGCGAGCAGCAGCGTGAGCCCGCCGGCCGGGGGCACGGCGGCCATGGCGCTATTCGGCGGCAGCGGCGGCCGCCGTGGGCAGGATCGGCAGGCGGACGGTGGCGGTGGTGCCTTTGCCTTCCACCGACTGGATTTCGACATCGCCGCCGTGCAGCTCGACGAGGCTCTTGACGATCGACAGCCCGAGCCCGGCGCCGCTGCGCCGGCCATGCGAGCCGTGCGCCTCGAAGGCCTGGAAGACGTTGGGCATGATGTCTTCCGGGATGCCGACGCCGTTGTCCTTCACCGTGTAGACGATCCAGTCCTTGCGGCGGGAGGCCTTGAGCTGGATCTTGCCGCCGGCGTTGGAGAAGCGGATGGCATTGGAGATCAGGTTGAACAGGATCTGACGGACGCGGCTCTCGTCGACGTGGAATTTCCCGGCATTGCGCGGGATGGAGATCTCCAGCTCGATCTTCTGCTCCGCCAGGCGGTCGCGCAGCCCTTCCACCGCCGAGCGGGCGACGGCAGCGACATCGGTTTCGCGGATGTCGAGCGACATGATGCCGGCATCCACCGTGGCGAGGTCGAGGATGTCGTTGATGATCGCCAGCAGCGAGGACGACGAGGACGCGATGTGGTCCATGTATTCGCGCTGGGTCGGGTTGAGGCCTCCCGCGGTCTCGTCCGACAGCATTTCGGCAAAGCCGATGATGGAGGTGAGCGGCGAGCGAAGCTCGTAGGAGACGTGCTGGATGAAGTCGGATTTCAGGCGTCCGGCGGCTTCCAGCGCCTCGTTGCGCTCCGACAGGACTCGCTGGATTCGCGCCGAATCCGTGACGTCGACGAAGGTAAGCATGGTCATGCCCTCCGGCAGGGCGACCGTGGCGTAATCGACGACGCTGCCGTCTGGCCGCTGCATGCGCCCGGTCGCCCGGTCGTCGCGCTCCAGATCGGTGACGGCGGTGCGGATGTCGTCCCAGTGGGTCTTGCCGGGATAGATGGCCTGGCACTCGGCGATGATTTCGCTGACGTGCGGCTCTTCCCTCAGCTTGGCCGGCGACAGCCGCCAAAGCTCGGCGAAGACGGGGTTGAAAAGGCGCAGGCGGGCATCCGTGCCGAACACGGCAACCGCCTCGCTCAAATGGTCGAGCGTCTCGCCCTGCAGCTGCAACAGCGCCTTGTGCCGGCTTTCCAGGGCGATCTGCTCGGTGACGTTTTCGTAGATATAGGTCAGCCCGCCTTCGGCCTCGGGCAGCGCCGTCATGCGCAGCGTACGGCCATCGGGCAGGTGCAGCAGTTCCTCGCGCTTCTCGGCCGAGCGGTAGCCGGCCAGATGCCGACTGCGCCAGTCGCGGTAATTGGCCTGTTCGGGCAGTTTCCGCTCGGCCCGCAGCTTGTCGAGGATGGTGCTTTCCTCCGGACGGGACAGGAGGAAATCGGCAGGGAGGTCCCACAGCGCGCGGTAGGCGGCATTGTGGAACTGCAGCCGGGCGTCCTTGTCGAAGACGGCAACGCCGGCGGCGAGCTGGTCGAGCGTCCGCGCGCTGGACTGCGTGACCTGCTGCAGTTCAAGCCGGATCGCTTCAACCTCCGACACATCGACGGCGCAGCCCACCGAACCTTCCTCGAGAGGAAGATCGACGACCTGCAGGCGCCGGCGGTCGCCCGAGACGATGGCGACGGCGCTGTCCCGGAATGTGCCGCCGGCGCGCTCGGTTTCGCGGATCGAATCACGGGTACGCGAGGGGAGGAGTTCGATTCCGGCATTCAGGACGGATTCCAGGCCGGCCGCTTCCACCGCGCTCACATAGGCGGCATTGACCCAGACGAGACGGCCGGCCCGGTTGCGGCGCCACAACGGGAATGGGAGAGCGTCGCAAAGGCTGCGGAGCGCGGTCAGTTCGGCCATGACGATGCCGGCCTGCTCCCGCAGCTCGGCAAAGGAGCGCCGCTCGCCGGTGAGCTCGCGCATCCGCATCACTGCCCGCCGGCCGCTGGTGCGGCCCGTCACTTCGAGCAGAGCGCCGGACTTTGCGCGGACGGCGAGGGCGAAAGCGTCGCCGTTGCGACGGAGCTTGTCGGCAGCGGTCTCGACTTCCTGCGCGGCGTCACGGTCCAGCCAGCGGTCGAGGGCGAGAAAGGCCGCCCGGTCGGCCGGCGCGCCGACCCGTTCGGGCAATCCCCCGAACACTTGCGGCGGCGCTACGGCGGAGTCCCACACGATGGTCCGCTGGTCATCGGCGTCGAGCAGCGCTTCGGTGCGGTCCAGCGCCGAGCGAAGCGCCACAAGCTCGCCGCGCGCCGCGGCGAGCGTGCTGTCGCGGCGGTTGCGGATCAGCAGGGCGAACGAGAACAGGGCCGCCAGGGCCATGCCGACCGTGATGGCAGCCCAGACCACATCGCCTGCCTGAAGGTGCAGGTTGCCGATGGCAGCGGTAGGCAGCGACTGCGCAGCCGAGGGCGAGGCGAGCACAAGCCCGGCCAGCGCAGCCGTCCAGCCCAGATATGTCGATCCCCGACAGAGAATCCGATCCGCCCTGATGATCCCCATACGCCCCGCCGCGTCCGGATTGCCCCCGCATCCAGACGAATCGTCCGACTATAGTGCCCCCGCCAGGGGCGGAAAAAAAGGCGACGCCACATTGCCGCCGAGAGTGGAAACGAAGTGTTAACCATGCCACGCCGAGGGGAAGCGGAGCGTCGGGGCACCCTGACCGGTCGTTGCCCGGCATCCGTTGGCGCCTGGGTGTTGCAATTCTGGCACACATGAGATGACGAGCCTGCTTGAACCGCTTACGCGGGCGACGCCGCAGTCGAGGCCGCGGCGCGCCACACCAACTCAGACGGGGTTCGGCCTGCTCTCCTCCGAGTAGGCCGCCCATAGTGTCGCTTCAGGGCCGGGCCGGCACCATCGGGGCGGCTGTTTTCGCCAGCCGAACGAGCTTGACGAATTCCGCCCGGTAACCGAACTCGTCGCGAGCCTTGTTCTCCTGGGCGAGCGCGATCACGTCATCGTAGGTGTATCGGCCCGTGTACTGGCCGCCACGGAGGATCTGGCCGAAAGCCGCAACCGCTGCCGCAAATTGGGCCTCGGCATTGATTACGCCGCCGGCCATCTCGTTTGCCGGGGTAATCGGCGTCTCGATCAGCCGGCTCGTGTCGGAATCCGGCAGCTTGTAGCGGATCTTCAGGAACGCATATTCTCCGCCCGTGGAGGCTTCGCGCGGAGCAGGTGGCGCCGGTCGCGCCGGCTGCGAGCCGGCACCGTAGCGCAGGTCGCCGACAAGCTCGCCGGGGCTGCCGACCGGGGTGATCTCGTAGAGCGCGGTAACCGTATGGCCAGAGCCGATTTCGCCGGCGTCGACGCGGTCGTTGTTGAAGTCCTCCCGCGCCAGCAAGCGGGTCTCGTAGCCGATCAGCCGGTACTCGCTCACGGTGGCGGGATTGAACTCCACCTGCAGCTTCACGTCCTTGGCGATCGGGAACATCGTCGAGCCCGCCTCCTCGACCAGCACTTTGCGAGCCTCGTTGAGGGTATCGATATAGGCTGCAGCGCCGTTGCCGTTCTGGGCCAGCGCCTGCATGAGCTCGTCGTTGTAATTGCCCATGCCGAAGCCCAGCACGGAGAGAAAAATGCCGGTTTCGCGCTGCCGCTCGACAAAACTCTTCAGCTCTTCCGTGTCGGTGATGCCGACGTTGAAATCGCCGTCGGTGGCGAGGATGACGCGGTTGACGCCGCCTTCCACGAGGCTGCGCTGGGCCAGCGCGTAGGCCTGGCGGATGCCTTCGCCGCCGGCTGTCGAGCCGCCTGCCCAAAGGTTCTCCAGCGCGGCGACGATGCTCGCCTTGTCGGAGGCGGGCGTCGGCTCCAGCACCGTGCCGGCACCGCCGGCGTAAGCGACGATGGCCACCCGGTCCTGCGGGCCCAAGCTGTCGACCAGCAGCTTCAGCGAATTGACCAGCAGCGGCAGCTTGTTCGGCTCGTCCATCGATCCGGAGGTATCGAGGAGAAAGACGAGGTTGGCCGGCGGGCGCTCGGCGGGAAGAATCTCGAAGCCCTTGATGCCGATCGTCAGGAGCTTGGTGGCCGGGTTCCACGGCGTTTGCGTCACCGCCACGTTGGCGCGGAACGGCTCCTCCCGGCTCTGCGGCCCGGGGTAGTCGTAGGGGAAGTAGTTGACCAGCTCTTCCACGCGGACCGCGTCCTCCTGCGGCAGCACGCCGTTGTTGAGGGAGGCGCGGACGAAGGAATACGAGGCGGTGTCGACGTCGACCGAAAAGGTGGAGACCGGCGCTTCCGCCGTGACCTTCAGCGGATTGGTGTCAATCGCCTCGAAGCGATCGCGGCCCTGGTCGCGGTAGCCGATATGCGGCTGGTCCGGGGCCATTGCCGGTGCCTGCATGGCCGGCGCCGGGGCAAAACCGACGGCAGCATCCGCCGCCGGCGCGCCGGCGGCGCTTTCTTGCTGCGCCGCCAGAGCGCGACGCTCCAGCCGCTCCTGCCCCGCGGCAACGGTAGCGGCGGGGGCCACGGACGCAACCTCGCGGGCGGCCTTGCTGGAGTCCGCCATGGCGTCGACCGCGGCGGTCTGCGGCACCGCCGGCGGGGGCGGCGCGGCAGGGGCATCGGCCGGGAGCTCCGGGGCGGGGAGTTTGGCGGCCGGGAACTCCGTAAATTCGGGAATAGCGCCCGGATATTGCAGGGTGGCTACGCTCATTACCGCGAGCGTGAGCACGACCAGGCTGGCGCCGCCGGCCAGTGCATGGGTCATTCGCATGGTTTTCTTCCCTGTCAGGATTTCGGAAGCAGCATTGGCTGCGATCCTGAGACGGGCGCCGAAGCCGGAAGCTTGGCGGGCGGCGTCACTTTTTTCGTCATAGGCCTGGAGGGCGGCGGCGATCGCGCTTTCCCGGGCGCGGTTGGAGGGCCGCACTTCGTCTTCGGCCAGCGCCTGCTTCAGTCGGGCGAACTCATCCATCGTCGTGGTCCAGTTGGGCGCGCAGCTGTTTCTTGGCAACGTGCATGCGCCAGGAGATCGTGCTTTCGGCGCAGCCGAGCGCCTCGGCCGCCTCGGCATGCGAAAGGTCCTCGGCGACGACCAGCAGCACGGTTTCGCGCAGGGTTGGCTCGAGGCTTTTCAGGGCGTTTTGCAGCCATTCGGCGCGTTTCGCGTCGTCGGCAGTATCGGCCTCGTCAAGGGCACGCATGACGCCGTATTTCTCCAGCAGCCCGTCCGAGGACTTGCGGCGGCGCAGGAAATCGCGGCAGGCGTTGATCGCCACCGAACACAGCCAGGTCTTGAAGCGGCTGCGCCCGCGATATTGGCCGAGCTTGCCGACCAGCGTCAGGCAGACGTCCTGGGCTATGTCCTCTGCATCGGCGGCGGAGCCGGCATAGCGGTAGGCGATCCGGTAGATCAGGTCGTAGTGCCGCTCCAGCAGTTGCTGAAAGGCGAAGCGGTCGCCGCCCAGCGCCTGCCCTGCAAGTGTGCCGTCGTCCGTCTCACGCAGCATGTCGTCAGGTTAGACGAAGGCGGCCGGCATTTCCTTGGCGGGCAGGATGATTATTTTTGGATCGGTGCCAGCCAGCCGCGGTAGCGGACAATGGGGCCGGTGATCGGGTGGGAGATGTCGACGTGGAAGCGGAAGCGGCCATCTTCCACGCTCTCATAAGAATCCGAGCGGGGGCACAGCCACGTCGGAAGCGCAATTCCGAAAGCCTTCCAGCGGCGCAGGACCAGCCGCAATCGCGGGCCGTCCACAACCAGGGCCATGGCGAAGGTCAGCGGGCCGAAGCGCTCGCACAGAAGGCGGTTCGACCGGCCCCGCCCGGCGAATTGGCGGCTGGAGAATGTCTGGCCACCAAAGTTCCGCGTCCATTTTTCGACGCCAGCGACGGTTTCGAAGCGGACGCGGACCGGCGTGTCCGCCGCGGCCATCGGGAACCCGATGATCGCGGCCGCCATGCGCGCAAGGAAGGACTTGCCGCGCCCCACCGATCCGCGGCCCTCGGCTGCGACGGCGGATTCGTGCATGGTGCGGATTTCGGCGGGCAAGTCGTGCCAGGCATCTCCGAGCAGACGCGCATAGAGAGGCCGAGGGGCCCAGGATGTATCATCGCGCATTCCGGCGTGGATGGCTCGGCCGGCAAACAGCCTTTCGTAGTCGGCGAGCTCCAGTTCCCGCGCAGCGCTCCGCGCCCCGGCGGGCAGCTCCTGGCCCTCAAGTATCTTGCCGATCAGCGCCGCAACGGCCATCGAGGGGATCAGCGGACCTGAATCTTCTTCCGCCACCAAGTGCCATGAGCGTCTTTGTGCGCCGCCGGCCTGGTCGGTGCCGTCCACCTCGACGAACATCCCGCCTCGATGTTCGCCCCAGCGCAGGCGGCACGTGGCGCGATGCATCAGGCCGGCGAGGCCCGACAAGGACGGCAGCACCCCCAGCCGGACCAGCCATGCCAATGCTATGAGGAAGCGGTGCAGAAGCGCCGGCACCGGCGCCGCGCCGACCCAGACCTGCCGCACCTCCGGCCAAAGATCGGGCATGACCCGCAGGTCGGGGACGTCCACAAGCGAAAACAGCCTGCTGTGCAGCGGGACATGGCCCGGCGGCGCGATGGTGAACCGGGTCTGGTCGGTGAAGGCATGGCCGCTCCCCATCGCTCCGCCGTGTTTCAGCGGAATCTCGCGGCCTGCATAGGAGGCGATGGCCCGGATGACGTTCTCGCCGACGCCGGCGAAAGGCGAAGGGGCAATGCCAGCCCGGATGCCGTGGACCTCGGCAAGATCGGCGGACAGATGCCGTACGATAGCTGCACTCAATGCCGGGCAGGTGGAAAGGCCGGAGATGACGTACAATCCGGCGGCGAGCGCAGCGTGGTCATAGGCTTCGACCCCCGCGACGAAGGTCCCGGAATCGGCCAGGTCGAGGTAGTTAATCCCCTGGGCGTTACACGCCTCGATGACGCGGTAGGGGCCTTCCCCGTAGGCCTGGAACGGTCCGCTCGCGTCGACCAGGATATCGGGCTTGATCGAAGCCAGCTGCGGCAGCAGACTGGCATCGCGGGCGAAAGCATAAGGCACCAAGCTCGCCGCGGCTGCCGGTCTGGCCTGGCAGAAAGCTGTGGCCTTGAGCAAAGAGCGGCCGCTCACGATGAGGACGAGACGGGGCTCGTCCTGCAAGAGATCAACCAGCCGGCCGCCAAACGTCCCGTAACCGCCGACGATCAGGACCCTGAGTGGATCCGTCATGCGATGAACCGGTCCGCATCGGACGGATCGGGCAGGTAGCAGGTTTCGCGGGCGCCGAACCAGCGCAGGCGGTTGCGCGCGACCACGCGGTAAAGCCGGTCGCGGACAGGGAGCGGCAGCAATCGGCCGACGCGGAGCATGGACCAGGGAAAACCGAGCCGCTCGAAGATGCGGATGGAGCCTTCCGACTTCAACCAGGGCCGGCCCTCTTCCAGGAGGATGTTGGTCTCGTAGTCGTCAACGCTCAGCCCGAAGTGGCGGTAGAGCGCGGCGCCAGTCGGACTCTGGGCGGCCAGCAGGCGAAAGCGCCGCTGCCGGTCCGTCCGGATGACTAGGCGGGCGAAGGCCGAACAGAGGACGCATTTGCCGTCGAAGACGATGACTGGCCGGCTGTCATCGAACGACGGCACCGCCGGATCAGTCCGGTAGCTGAAGGGTGGGTGCGCCGTAGAGCTGTCTCGCCGCGACATGCCGGCAGGCTAGGCGGGGCGATGGTGCGGCGGCCAGTAGCCGCGCCGCCGCACCCCGTCGCAGAAGTCTTAGTAGCGGTAGTGCTCGGACTTGAACGGGCCCTGCAGCGGCACGCCGATGTAGCTGGACTGCTCGTCCGAGAGCCTGGTCAGCGTCACGCCGAGCTTTTCGAGGTGCAGCATCGCCACCTTCTCGTCGAGGTGTTTTGGCAGCACGTAGACGCCGTTCTGGTACTTCGAGCCCTGCGTCCACAGCTCGATCTGCGCCAGCACCTGGTTGGAGAACGAGGCGCTCATGACGAAGCTCGGGTGGCCCGTGGCGTTGCCGAGGTTGACCAGGCGGCCTTCGGACAGCAGCAGCATGCGCTTGCCGCCGGGGAACTCGATCATGTCCACCTGCGGCTTCACGTTGGTCCACTTGTAGTTCTTGAGAGCCGCGATCTGGATCTCGTTGTCGAAGTGGCCGATGTTGCAGACGATCGCCATATCCTTCATGGCGCGCATGTGCTCGATGGTGATGACGTCCTTGTTGCCGGTCGCGGTGACGAAGATGTCGGCATTGGGGATCGCCTGCTCCAGCGTCTGCACGGCAAAACCGTCCATCGCCGCCTGCAGGGCGCAGATCGGGTCGATCTCGGTAATGACCACACGGGCGCCGGCGCCGCGCAGCGAGGCGGCCGAGCCTTTTCCGACGTCGCCGTAGCCGCAGACCACGGCGACCTTGCCGGCCATCATGACGTCCGTGGCGCGGCGGATGCCATCCACCAGGCTTTCCTTGCAGCCATACTTGTTGTCGAACTTCGACTTGGTGACGCTGTCGTTGACGTTGATCGCCGGAAACGGCAGCTCGCCCTTCTTGTGCAGGTCGTAGAGGCGCATGACGCCCGTGGTAGTTTCTTCCGAGACGCCCCGGATGTTGGCCTTCACCTTGGAGAACCAGCCGGGGGTCTTGGCGAGGCGGCGCTTGATGACCTTGTAGAGCTCTTCCTCTTCCTCGTTCTTCGGGTCGGCGATCAGCGAGGCATCAGTCTCGGCGCGCGAGCCGAGCAGGACGAGCAGCGTGGCATCGCCGCCGTCGTCGAGGATCATGTTGGCCGTCTGGCCGTTCGGCCATTCAAAGATCTTGTCGGCGAAATCCCAGTATTCCTCCAGCGTTTCGCCCTTGTGGGCGAAGACAGGGATGCCGGCCGCGGCAATCGCTGACGCGGCATGGTCCTGGGTCGAAAAAATGTTGCAGGACGCCCAGCGGACCTCGGCGCCGAGCGCCACCAGCGTCTCGATCAGCACAGCCGTCTGGATGGTCATGTGCAGCGAGCCGGCGATGCGCGCGCCCTTCAAGGGCTGCGACGGGCCGAACTCGCGGCGGATGGCCATCAGGCCGGGCATCTCGGTCTCGGCGATGGTGATCTCGGTGCGGCCCCACTGGGCCAGGCCGATGTCGCGCACGGCGTAGTCGGACGGGGAATAGACTTCGGCGACGCTCATCGTCTTGCTCTTCTTTGATCGGTTTGGATTGAGCGCGGAATAGCACCGGCCGGGATAGCCGGCAAGAGGGATATAAAGGAATGTTTATGTCTTTGTTGGGCGTTTCAGGTGGCGGGCGGGGTGGCGGGGGGCCTAAACTGGGCTGAGCAAGAGGGGGCGGAAAGATGGCGGGGTTTCGCATCGGGGTGATCGGGCTTGGAAAGATCGCGCAGGACCAGCACCTGCCGGTGATCGCCAAGGACCCGGACTTCGAATTGGTCGCCGTGTCCAGCCAGCGCGGGGTTTCGGCCGGCGCGGCGCAGGGCTTTACGGACTATCGCGAGATGCTGGCGAAGGCGGAGCTCGATGCCGTGGCAATCTGCACGCCGCCCTTGCCGCGCCACGCCATTGCCCGCGATGCGCTCATGGCGGGCGTGCACGTGATGCTGGAGAAGCCGCCGGCGGCGACCCTTTCCGAGCTGGCCGACCTGGAGCGCCTGGCGGTGGAGCGCGGGCGGGTGCTGATGACGACCTGGCACTCGCAATACAATGACGGGGTGGACGAGGCGAAGCGCCGGCTGGCCGGCAAGCGCATCACAAAGCTGTTCGTCAACTGGAAGGAGGACGTGCGCAAATGGCACCCTGGCCAGGCCTGGATTTTTCAGGCCGGCGGTTTCGGGGTGTTCGATCCGGGAATCAATGCGCTGTCGATCGTGACGAAGATCATGCCGGAGCCGATCTTTGTGCGCGAGTCGGAGCTGCTGTTCCCCGAAAATGCCGACGCGCCGATCGCAGCCAACCTGCGGTTCTCGTCGGCCGGGCGCGACGAGGATCTTTCGGCCGAGTTCGACTGGCGGCCGATCCCGCACGAGGTTTGGGAGATTTCCGTCGAGACGGACGGGGGCGAGCGGCTGCACCTTTCGGGCGGCGGCGCCAAGCTGGAGGTGAACGGCGCGCTGGTGGCGGAGCGCAAGCCGGAGGAATATGAGGCGATCTACCGCCACTTCGGCGAGCTGCTCAGGGCAGGCCGCAGCCATGTCGACCCAGCGCCGCTGCGGCTGGTGGCCGACGCTTTCCTGCTCGGCCGGCGGAGGGAAGTGGAGGCGTTCGAGGCGGGCTGACGCCTGCGCCGAAAACCGCGCCGCTGGATTGCCGAAGCAAGACCCCGCGGCCCAGGCAGCTCAGCTGCGAACAGGTTTAACTCAACTCCTAACTCCATTCCGGCAAATCAGGATTGTCTCAAGTCCAGCATGAACGGACAATCCGGCAGTTCTACTCCTGATATGTTGAGTTGTCCAACCTCATGCCGGTGGCTAAGTCTTCGAGACAGTCCGTAATTTGCCGGATGAGGTCTCCCGAAATGAACATACACGATATTGCCGCGTGGGTGTTGCTTCTTGTTCCGTTCGTCTTCGTAGCAGCGTTGATCTTTGGAGGTCACCGCTACTCATCGCAGAACGTACTGACTCCCGAGGACGCGAGTGACGCAGCCTCCGCGACACGCGACGGCGCCGCTCAGGCTGGCGGAGGACGGAGTGACAACGCAGCGGGCCTCGGGTCACAACACGCCGCGCGGAATGATGCGCCCGTCAGGCACCTGGACCGGCTCCCACCACCCAATCATATTGTTAGCCCGAGCACCGCCGCGACAATGAATTCTGGCCCACCGAGACAGGCCCTAAAGTACAAGCGAACTGGGATTTAGATCTCGTCAGTGGTGGTCTGCCGCGCGCGGCAGGCTTCCCCTTTTGCCCGCTTTTCGCGATCATGGAACGACGGTTCAGTTCTATGCTTCGCGGTCGGCGAGTGCATCGGTGCTCATCGGTTGGGTGAGAGGATCCAGCCGCCCGGTCAAGCGGGCCTGGCGTGCCGCTCTGACCGCACTCACCATCCTGAACACCAAAAAATAAGTGATGCATCCTGCGACCAGACCGACCGGGACGGACCCGAGCAGCATCGGCTTCATAAGCGGCCATATCTGCGAAACACCGTTGTGCTCCATTGCAACGCTAAGCCTCGCCGGGGCATCCTGATCAGGGCCGGGCAGCAAGAACTGCCCAACTCTGAAGGTGCCCGCCCAGATCAAGGGAAATGTGAGCGGGTTCCCCACGAGTGTTCCGATTGCTGCCGAGACAAGATTGCCTCTAAGGACCCATGCCATCGCGACTGCGATGATCAGATGAAAGCCCATCAAAGGGGTGAATGAGGCGAACACTCCAACAGCGCAGCCCATCGCAATGGAAAAGGGGCTTCCGGACAGCCTGAGCAGCCGCTTCCGGTGATAGGATCCCGAACGGCGCCAGCTTCGCCTCGGCCATAACCAGACGCGGACACGCTCACCCATCGGTATTTGGCTCCGGCGCTTAAACAGCATTGGTAAGACAGGTTCTCCTGTGAGCGCTTCCGGTAAGCCACGCCGCCGCAACTAACTCAGCCTACATGGCGAAGCTCTTTGCGTTCAGTCGGACACGCCTCCACTGGCCCATACGCGCAGGAGGCTTTGAGACAACCGAATACGATGTTCACATGCGCGGCAACAGCGGCCTTGAGCAAGGCATCTTCCGTCACATGCAGGTCAGCGCGGCAACGCTCGGCGATGCGCCTGGCCTGGTCCGACAGCGACAGAATTTGTCCGGTGGAGATGCATTTCCCCACCGCTTTCCGAATTTCCTCTTCGGCCTTCATCCGCATCTGGGTCCTCCCTGACCGCTGTCCCCTTGTATAGCCGCAGGAAGGACCGGGGTGGACGCAAACATCCGAGAACACTGCTGCTCGGACCGCAAGTGCGACTGGCCGCGACAGTTCGCCCAGACTGATCCCAATCCAGACCTGATGGACCGTCTTATTGAACATTGCCTAAGTAGCTCTCGGAAGTGTTCATTGCTGCGGGCTCTGCTTTGGTGTTTTTGAATCCGCCACGAGGCTGGAGCGGGATTTCCAAAGATGGGCAGCATCATCAATCCGCGGGGCGCATCCGGCTCAGGGAAAACCGAACTCGCCCGGCGGATCCTCGCCGACTACGGTTGGACCGCCGACGGTGAGCCCCACGCTTTGCACCGCCCCAGGATTTGTCATCAGGCAGTGCCGAGAAGTGATGGCGCGGCGATTCGAGCTGTTCAGAGCAAAGCAGCCAATCGGACGAAGGCGCTCGAGCAACCTCTCGCGCCGCTGAGGAGTCTCGATTTGACATTACCCACGCTAGGCGACGCGGCAGCCTGGAGGATGAAATCAGGCTTTGCACCGGTTCTTAGCCCAGCTGCGCTCTTTGGCGCGTCGTTCTTCTCCGTCCTGCTTGCCCTTCTTTTCCTGATCGGCTTCATCATCTGGCAGGCTGAGCACGCGCAAAATCGCGTCCGACAGAGCATCGAGGCAAGGACGGCCGCCGAAGCACTGGTCAGCGTAATCCGCGATGCGGAACTGCAGCAAAGAAATCTGATCATCTCGGACGAGCCGGACTACCGCGCGCGGCTACACACGGCCCTGGCCAGAATACCCGTTGAGCTTTCTCGACTGCTCGCCGAGTCGGACGAAGCGACCCAGGAAGAACGCGGCAGCTTGCTGACCTTGTCGGGAGCCGGACAGCCGAGATTCACGATGTCGTCGACGCACTTGATCAGATGGGCGAAGCGGCGGCCCTTGATGCCATGAGGAGCAACGAGCGACGAGCTACTATGACAAGCATCGTCAACGTGCTCCGGGAATTCGATGACGAGGAAGACCGGATTCAGACCGCTCGCGAGGCGTGGGAAACCCAGGTCCGGATGTGGCTCGTGCCGGCTCTCGTTGCCGCCCTCTCCGCCGCCTGTGGCCTGGGCTTGATCTGGATTCGGCAGGAACGTGCATTCAGCGCAGTGTTGGGCGACATGAATCGCACGCTTGAATCGCAAGTGCGCGAGCGCACCGCGGAACTGGATAAAGAGCGACAGCGGGTCGAAGCGCTGCTGGCCGATATGAGTCACCGGATCGGCAACAGCCTCGCCATGGTCAGTTCCTTCCTGGCTCTCGAGGGGCGACGGTCGCCCGATGCCAACGTCCGGGACGCGCTCGAGGAGGCGAACCGGCGCGTCGCGGCAATCGCCTCGGCACAACGCCGGCTTCGCATCTTGTCGGATTGCGACGAGGTCGCCCTGGACAGGTACCTTGGTGACCTGGCGCAAGACCTCCGGACAACAATGTTCGGCGGGAAGGTGGATTTTCGCATCGCCGCGATACCTGTGACGGTCAGCAGCGAGGATGCGGTCGCCGTTGGCATCATCCTGAACGAGCTTGTCACCAACGCGCTGAAACACGCGTTCCCTTGCGGTCAGAGCGGTGTGATCAGGGTGAGTTTGACACGCGAGGCGGAGAGCTTGGTTCTTTGCGTGGCCGATGATGGCGTCGGGGTTGATGAAGATGCCCTCGGGGGCGAGCACAGCCTAGGCTTCCTGGTCATCAAGAGCATGGTCTCAAGTTTGAACGGCGACCTCCGATGCCGGTCGTCAAATGCCGGGGCAGCCCTGCCCGGAACTGAGTGGAGGCTCAGCTTTATTGCGTAGCGGCGGGCCGCCCGGCTCGAGATCGCCGAAGTGCATTCCGGGCTGGAGCATCCTACTTCTCCGCCAGCGTCTCGAAGAATCCTTCACGCGGCTGAAAGCCTCGTTGATTCCGGGTTGTTCTCTTCCGACGAGGCGCGTTCGAATTCTTGCAGGAGTCCGCGCTGGCGGCGGGAGAGGTTTTGCGCGATTTCGACGACGATCTGCACATCCATGTCGCCGGATTGCCGCGAGCGCAGGACCGGAATGCCCTTGGATTTGCGGCGGAACTGGCGGCCGGTCCGGTGCCGGGCTAGCCTTGCTCTGACGCCGCGCGGGGCTCTCCCACCCAGTAGCGCGGGCCGGGGCCGAGGCGGGCGGCGCGGTCTTCCGGATTGACCAGCGCGCAGCGTTCCAGCGAGAGGCATCCGCAACTGATGCATTGAGCCAGTCCGATCTTCAGGCGCTCAAGTTCCTGGATCCGTTCGTCTATGCGAGCTGTCCAATTCTCCGACAGCACCGACCAGTCGGCGCCAGTCGGGAGCCGATCGCTGGGCAGGCGGTCCAGTTCCGCCCTAATTTCGTCCAGCGTCAGCCCGACCCGTTGAGCGAAGACGATGAAAGCAATCCGCCGCAACGCTGTCCGCGGGAACCGGCGGTGGCCGGAGCCGCGGCGTTCCGACCGGATCAGCCCCCGCTCCTCGTAATAGCGCAATGCGGAGGCGGCGACGCCACTCCGCAGCGCAACCTGGTTGATCGTCAGCAGGCCGTCCATTCTTAAAATTCCGCTTGACTTCAAGTTCACTTGAACTTGTAGGCCACCGCGCATTGTTGGTCCAGGGTCGGAGCAAGAGGATGAATGGAAAAGCTGTTGCAGCCCGTGTCGAGCAATTTAGCGTCCAGGGCGCGCGTGATTGGATGGAATGGTCGGGGATTGCCCTTGCCGATGTCCTCAACGAGGACGAAGCGCCGGATTCCAAGCTCGGCGCCGTAGGGTTCACGCGCGCTCCCAAGGGCGCATCCAGCAGCTTCGAGTTTCCTTACGATGAAGTTCTGGTCGTGACGCGCGGCCGCTGCAGCATTGACAGCAGCGGCGAGACGCTAACGGCAGGAGCGGGCGAGGTGCTCTACCTGCCGGCCGGCATTCCTGGGATTTTCAGGGCAGATGAGGACGTCGAACTTGTCTACGTCGCATCCTCGCCGTACGGGGAAGCGAACCGCGAAATGAAGGCGTCACTGCTGCAAGCCGCCCGATCGGGCCAGCCGTAGGCTGGCGAGGGCTCCCTACTTCTCCGCGAGCGTCTCGAAGAAATCCTTCACCCGCGAGAAAAATCCCGTTGATTCCGGGTTGTTCTCTTCAGAGGAGGCGCGTTCGAATTCCTGCAGGAGCTCGCGCTGGCGGCGGGAGAGGTTTTGCGGGGTTTCCACGACGATCTGCACGTACATGTCGCCGGACTGGCGCGAGCGCAGGACCGGCATGCCCTTGTTCTTGAGGCGGAACTGTTTTCCGGACTGGGCGCCTTCCGTGACTTTTACGCGCGTGCGGCTGCCGTCCACCGTCGGGACTTCGAACTCGCCGCCCAGCGCCGCCGTGGTGATCGAGACGGGGACGCGGCAAAAGATGTCGGCGCCGTCGCGCTGGAAGAAGGCGTGCGGCTTGATCGACAGGAAGATGTAGAGGTCGCCGGCCGGGCCGCCGCGCAGGCCGGCTTCGCCCTCGCCGGCGAGGCGGATGCGGGTGCCGTCCTCGATGCCCGCCGGGATGTTGACGGACAGCGTGCGGCTCTGGCTGACGCGGCCGGCGCCGGCACATTTTTGGCACGGGTCGCTGACCACCTCGCCGCGGCCGTGGCAGGTCGGGCAGGTGCGCTCGATGTGGAAGAAGCCGCCTTGGCTAGCGCGGACGCGGCCGGCGCCGTTGCAGGTGCCGCAGGTTTTGGGGCTGGTGCCGGGCTTTGAGCCGGTGCCGGTGCACACGTCGCAGGTGATGGAGGTGGGGACTTCGACCTCCACCGTCTTGCCGGCATAGGCTTCTTCGAGCGTGATCTCGAGGTTGTAGCGCAGGTCGGAGCCGCGCTCGCGGCCGGAGCGCCGCTGCCCGCCGCCGCCGCCGCGCAGGTCGCCAAAGAACTCGTCAAAGATGTCGGCGAAGGAGGAAAAGCCGGCCGCCCCGGCGCCGGAATTGCCCATGCCGCTCTGCTCGAAGGCCTGGTGGCCGAAGCGGTCATAGGCGGCGCGTTTTTGCGGGTCCTTGAGGACCTCGTAGGCCTGGTTGATTTCCTTGAAGCGGCCCTCGGCGGCGGCGTCGCCGGGGTTCTTGTCGGGGTGCAGCTGCATGGCCAGCTTGCGGAAGGCGCTTTTCAGGGCGCCGTCGTCGGCATCGCGGGGGACGCCGAGAATGTCGTAGAAATCGCGCTTGGCCATGAAGGATCGGTAAGAGCAAAGAGAAGGGCCGCCCGGCTCATGCCGAGCGGCCCGTTATTGACGTGCTTAGGCCGAACGCTTGCGTTCGTCTTCCTGGATTTCCTCGAAATCCGCGTCGACCACGTCCTCGTTCGAGCCGGAAGCCGAGCCGCCGGCATCGCCGCCGCCGGAAGACTCCTCCTGCGAGGCCTTGTACATCGCCTCGCCCAGCTTCATGGAGGCCTGGGCGAGCGCCTGGCTCTTTTGCTGGATGAGGTCGGCGTCCTCGCCGGCGAGCGCCCCCTTCATGTCGGAGATGGCCTGCTCGATCTCCGTGCGCTCGGCATCGCCGACCTTGGAGCCGTGCTCGGCCATCGCCTTCTCGGTGGAATGGACCAGCGCCTCGCCCTGGTTCCTGGCTTCCACCAGCTGACGACGCTTCTTGTCTTCCTCAGCGTTGGCTTCCGCCTCCTGCACCATCTTCTCGATCTCCTTGTCGGAGAGACCGCCGGAGGCCTGGATGCGGATCTGCTGCTCCTTGCCGGTGCCCTTGTCCTTGGCCGAGACGTTGACGATGCCGTTGGCGTCGATGTCGAAGGTGACCTCGATCTGCGGCACGCCGCGCGGGGCAGGCGGGATGCCGACCAGGTCGAACTGGCCGAGCATCTTGTTGTCGGCCGCCATCTCGCGCTCGCCCTGGAAAACGCGGATGGTCACCGCGCCCTGGGAATCCTCGGCGGTGGAGAACACCTGGCTCTTTTTGGTCGGGATAGTGGTGTTGCGGTCGATCAGCCGGGTGAAGACGCCGCCCAGCGTCTCGATGCCGAGCGAGAGCGGGGTCACGTCGAGCAGCAGCACGTCCTTGACGTCGCCCTGCAGCACGCCGGCCTGGATGGCGGCGCCCATGGCGACCACCTCGTCCGGGTTGACGCCCTTGTGCGGCTCCTTGCCGAACAGCTGCTTTACGACCTCCTGGACCTTAGGCATGCGCGTCATGCCGCCGACCAGCACGACTTCCTGGATATCGCCGGCGGAGAGGCCGGCATCCTTCAGTGCCGCCTTCACCGGGCCGACCGTCTTCTGGATCAGGTCGTCGACCAGGCTCTCGAATTTTGCACGGCTGAGCTTCAGCGTCAGGTGCTTCGGGCCGGAGGCATCGGCGGTGATGTAGGGCAGGTTGATCTCGGTCTGCTGCGAGGAGGACAGCTCGATCTTGGCCTTCTCGGCGGCTTCCTTGAGCCGCTGCAGGGCCAGGGCGTCCTTGCGCAGGTCGATGCCCTGCTCCTTCTTGAACTCATCGGCCAGGTAGTCGACGAGACGCATGTCGAAATCCTCGCCGCCGAGGAAGGTATCGCCGTTGGTGGACTTCACCTCGAAAACGCCGTCGCCGATCTCCAGGATGGAGATGTCGAAGGTGCCGCCGCCGAGGTCATAGACGGCGATCGTCTTGCCCTCGTTCTTGTCCATGCCATAGGCGAGCGCCGCCGCGGTCGGCTCGTTGATGATGCGCAGCACCTCAAGGCCGGCGATTTTTCCGGCGTCCTTGGTGGCCTGGCGCTGGGCGTCGTTGAAGTAGGCGGGGACAGTGATGACCGCCTTTTCCACCTTCTCGCCGAGATACGACTCGGCCGTCTCCTTCATCTTCTGCAGGATGAAGGCGGAGATCTGCGAGGGGGAATATTTCTGGCCGTCCACCTCGACCCAGGCATCGCCATTGTCTGCGCGCACGATGGGGTAAGGGACGAGCTTCTGGTCCTTGGCGACGGTCGGATCGTCGTAGCGGCGGCCGATCAGCCGCTTGACGGCGAAGACGGTGCGCTTGGGATTGGTGACCGCCTGGCGCTTGGCCGGCTGGCCGACGAGACGCTCGCCGTCGGCGGTGAACGCGACGATGGACGGGGTGGTGCGCCCGCCTTCCGAGTTCTCGATCACTTTCGAGTTCTTGCCGTCCATGACGGCGACGCACGAATTGGTCGTGCCGAGGTCAATACCAATGACTTTCGCCATGTCTCACTCTCCTTTTCCGGCAGGCCGGCCGGACCCGAGACGGCGTCCATCATCGGGAGGCTTTCTAAGCCCCCACCGGCCCCCAACGTATTCAAATGTGGTGCCGCATGCCGGCCCGGTTCAAGGCCGGGCGATGCGATTGCGGCTCATATAAGAAGGGGTGTTTGCCCTCGCAAGCTTGTGATTGGGCCGCCTCCGCGGCGCGTCAGCTGCGGCTCAGGCGGGCATCGACGGCGGCGTCATCCAGCCGATCGCCCCGCCCCCGGGCTGCCGAATGATGGCAATCCGCCCGACATTGGCGATGTCGAAGGGCTCGCGCTCGACCGTGCCGCCGGCCTCCCGGGCCTTCTCGCAGCGGGCGTCGATGTCGTCCACGGCGATGTAGGCAAACCAATGCTCCGGGATGTTTTCAAGCCCGGGATGGGCCCGTGATGTCGAAGACGCCGCCAACCATGTTGCCGCCCGACTTGATGATCCAGTAAGTGGCGTCCCCGGGCTGCCCCTCCATCGGCATGGCCTCAAAGGACCAGCCGAGCGTCCGCTGATAGAACCGCTTCGCCGACTCGACGTCGCGCGTCATCAACTCGTTCCAGTGAAATGTCCCATGGTCGGCCATGGCCGATCCTCCGTCCGGCAAAACCCAACGATGGTGCAACCGAACGCCGGCAGGTGCAAGCGGCAGGCCGGGCACCAGCAAAAGGTTTTAAGTCTTCAGGCGGACGACTGGCCGGGCGCTCCAGTGCCCTGCGAAGCTGCCGCCTCCGGCTTCGGGCCGCCGGTGGAAACGCCCACCATGGCGGCGCGCAGCACGCGCTCGCCGATGGTATAGCCCTCCTGGACCACTTGCACGACAGTGCCGGCCGGCACATCGGGGTTGGGCACCTCGAACATCGCCTGGTGGCGGTGCGGATCGAAGCGTTCGCCCTTGGCGGCGATGCGCATGATGCCGTTGCGCTCCAGCAAGCGATCCATCTCGCGGCCGGTCATCTCGACCCCCTCGATGAAGGCCTTTACGACCTCGTCGGCGCCTTCCCGCTTCTCCGCTGGATAGGCATCGAGCGCGCGGCGCAGGTTGTCGCCGACCACCAGCATGTCGCCGGCAAACTTCGCCACGGCATATTTGCGCGCGTCCGCCACGTCGCGCTCGGTGCGGCGACGCAGATTGTCCATGTCGGCTGCAAGCCGCAGCAGCCGGTCCGTGAGGTCTGACTTCTCCGCCTCGAGCCGCTCGATCTGAGCCGCCGGGCTCTCGCCGGTTCCGGCGCCGAACTGCTCGATGCCCTCGTCGCGCTGCGATTCCTCGCTGCTGCCGGCCTCGGCCGCAGCAGCCTGTGCCGAGCGCTCGCGCGCATCCTGCATGGCGGCCTGCTCGGCTGTCGCGGTGTTGTTTTCCGATTCCATGATGATCTTGAGGTTTGTTGATCGCCTGGGGATATCGAAACTTGCCGCTCGAAAATCAAGCAGGCCTATTTGCCGAGGAGCTGGGTCATGAGTTGGGCGGTATAGTTCACTGCCGGCACGACCCGCGCGTAGTTCAGCCGAGTCGGCCCGATGACGCCGAGGACGCCGACCACCTGATCGGCACCGTCCCGGAACGGCGCCACGACCAGCGACGAGCCGGACAGCGAGAACAGCTTGTTCTCCGAGCCGATGAAGATGCGCACGCCCTCGCCCTGCTCGGCTGAGCCGAGGAGCTGGATGATGTCCTTCTTGGATTCCAGGTCGTCGAACAGGTGGCGGATGCGCTCCAGGTCCTCCAGCGCCTTCACGTCGCCAATCAGGTTCGACATCCCGCGCACGATCAGCGTGCCGGGTGAATCGTCGGTGCCGCCCCAGGTCGCGACCCCGGCGGAGATGACGCGCTCGGTGAGCTTGTCGATCTCGCGGCGGCGCTCCTCGCGCTGCTTCTGCAATTCGGCGCGGGCTTCCGACAGGGTGCGGCCGCGGAAATGGGCGTTCAGGTAATTGGACGCCTCCACCAGTGCCGATGGCGGCAGGCCGCGCGGGATCTCGATGATGCGGTTCTCCACCCCGCCGTTCTCGGCGACCAGCACGGCGAGTGCCCGAGTCGGCTCGATGCGAACAAATTCCAAATGCTTGATGCGCACGTCCTGCTTGGCGGCGAGCACCACGCCGGCGCCGCGCGAAAGGCCCGACAACATGTGGCTGGCATCGGAGAGAAGCGATTCGACCGATTGGCCGCCGCCGGCCGACTTGACCTCCTGGTCGATGCGCTGGCGTTCCTCACCGGAAAGGTCACCGACTTCCATCAGCGAGTCGATGAAGAAGCGCAGGCCCAGCTCCGTCGGCATCCGCCCGGCGCTGGTGTGCGGGGCGTAGATCAGCCCCATCTCCTCGAGGTCCGCCATGACGTTGCGGACGGAGGCCGGCGACAGCGCGGTCGCCAGGATGCGGCTGACGTTGCGCGAGCCTACCGGATCGCCTGTCTGGAGATAGCTCTCCACGATGCGGCGGAAGATGTCGCGCGACCTATTGTCGAGTGCGGCGAGCCCATCGGCGCGCATGTCGGTTCCCAATCGTTGTCCCGACTGCGAAATATCGAAAACGGCGGGCCGCATGGCAAGTCCACGCTTTACCCCCTCTGATACCCGGCGTAACAACCGGGCGACAACAGAGGACCTTCGAAAACACAGATGCGACCGTCGAAAAGAGCACCGGACGAACTGCGGCGCGTGTCGCTCGAGCGCGGCTATTCCAAGCACGCCGAGGGTTCGTGCCTGGTGCGGTTCGGCGATACGCATGTGCTGTGCACGGCGAGCCTGGCCGAGCAGGTCCCGGGCTGGCTGCGCGGCGGCGGCAAGGGCTGGGTCACGGCGGAGTACGGTATGCTGCCGCGCGCCACGCATGACCGCTCGCGGCGCGAGGCCACAGCCGGCCACCAGGGCGGCCGGACACACGAGATCCAGCGGCTCATCGGCCGTTCGCTGCGTGCAGTCGTCGACCTCAAAGCGCTGGGCGAGCGGCAGATCACCGTCGATTGCGACGTGCTGCAGGCTGATGGCGGTACGCGCACGGCGGCCATCACCGGGGCGTGGGTGGCGCTGTCCGACGCGCTCGCCTGGATGCGGGCCCGCTCGATGATCGGCGAGGGCGTGCTGCGCGACCATGTGGCGGCGGTGTCCTGCGGAATCTATCAGGGCACGCCGGTTCTGGACCTCGACTACGCCGAGGATTCAGCCGCCGACACCGACGCCAACTTCGTGCTGACCGGGTCGGGCGGCATCGTCGAGGTGCAGGGGACGGCGGAAGGCGCGCCGTTCAGCGAGGAAGATTTTCTGGCGCTGCTGGCGCTGGCGAGGTCCGGCATCCGCCGCCTGGTGGACCTGCAAAAAATGGCGGCGGGCTGATTTTCCAGCCATGCGCCTCCAGCCGGGCCCGCTCGTCGTCGCCAGTCACAATGCCGGAAAGGTCCGGGAAATTGTCGATCTGCTCGGGCCCTATGGATTCGATGTCCGCCCGGCCGCGGAGCTTGGTCTGCCCGAGCCGGAGGAAACCGGCGACACCTTTGAAGCCAACGCGATACTGAAGGCGCGAACTGCGACGGAGGGATGCGGGTTGGTCGCGCTGGCCGACGATTCCGGCCTAGCGGTCGAGGCACTCGGTGGCGATCCGGGCATTTATTCGGCACGCTGGGCTGGGCCGGCCAAGGACTTTTCGGCTGCCATGCAGACGATCGAGGAAAAGCTGCGCGTCGCCGGGGCGAACGTGGCGGGCGACCGGCGGGCTCAATTCGTCTGCGTCCTGGCGCTCGCACCGCCGGGCGGCGAGGTCGAGACGTTCCGGGGGGAGGTGCACGGGACGCTGGTGTGGCCGCCGCGCGGACAACTGGGCTTCGGCTACGACCCGATGTTCATGCCTGACGGCCACGATCGCACCTTTGGCGAGATGAGCGCCGAGGAGAAGCACGGCTGGCGGCCAGGTGGTGGCGAGCCGCTATCCCACCGGGCGCGCGCTTTCGCACTTTTTGCGCGCGAGTGCCTCGGCGTCACTATGTGACCGTGATGTCCGAAATACCCGAAAGCGCCACATCGTTCGGCGTCTACGTCCACTGGCCGTTCTGCGCGGCCAAGTGCCCGTATTGCGATTTCAACTCGCATGTGCGCCACCAGCCGCCCGACCAGGCGCGTTACGCGGCGGCGCTGCAGCGCGAGCTTTCCCACTTCGCCGCGCTGACTCGCGGGCGGGAAGTGACCAGCATATTTCTGGGCGGCGGCACGCCGTCCCTGATGAAGCCGGAAACCGTTGGGGCAATTCTCGATGCCGTTGCGGGCCTGTGGCCGGTTGCCGCCGACGCCGAGGTGACGCTGGAAGCCAACCCGTCCAGCGTGGAGGCGGAGCGTTTTCGCGGCTACCGGGCGGCGGGAGTGAACCGCGTGTCGCTTGGCGTGCAGTCGCTCGACGACGTGGCGCTGAAGTCCCTTGGCCGGATCCACGACGCGGCCGAGGCGCGGCGGGCCGTCGAATTGGCCCGAGAGATTTTTCCGCGCCTGTCCTTCGACCTGATCTATGCGCGGCCGGGGCAAACGCTGGAGGCGTGGCAAGCGGAGCTGGACGCAGCGATCGGGCTCGCCGCCGACCACCTGTCACTATACCAGTTGACCATCGAGGCGGAGACGCCGTTCGCAAAGCTGTTCGCCGCCGGCAAGCTGGACATACCGGATTCCGAACGCGCCGCCGATTTCTATGCGCTGACGCAGGAGGTCGCCGGGTCGCGCGGGCTGCCGGCCTACGAGATCTCCAACCATGCGGCGCCGGGGGCGGAAAGCCGTCACAACATGACCTACTGGCGGTATTCGGATTACGTCGGAGCCGGGCCGGGGGCGCATGGCCGGCTGACTGTGGACGGAATCAAGCGGGCCACCATGACCGAAAAACATCCGGAAACCTGGCTGGCGCGCGTCGAGGCGGATGGCCACGGGCTGGTGACGGAGGACGTGCTGACATCCGAGGAATGCGCCGACGAGATGCTTTTGATGGGCCTGCGGCTGCGGGAAGGGGTCAGCGCGCGGCGCTACACGGAGATGAGCGGACGCAGGATCGATCCCGGCCGCGTCGGGTTCCTGCGCGAGCATGGGCTGGTGGAGGAGACCGCCGCGGGCCATCTGCGCGCCACGCCGCAGGGGTGGCTGGTGCTGGACTCGGTGGTGGCCGACCTGGCGGCGTGATCCCTACGAATTTCCCGGAAACGACGAAGGGCTGCCCTCGCGGGCAGCCCTTCCATTGTCGTCCGCGAATCGCTGTCGCGACAGACTACCGCTTACGCGGCCCGGATTGCTCCGGAGGTCAGCATCCAAGTCTGCGAAACCTGCGAGCGCGGGTTATGACAATGAGACATTGGATCACCTCCTTTCAGTTCGTTGCGTTGCCCGCAATTTGGAGCGGCAAGGCGGCGAACGCAAGAGGCGAAAGCCAAGAAAATCCAGGTTTCTAGCGGCGGCGGAACTGCTGTCCGCGCTGCGGCGGGCGGGGCGCCATCGAAGCGCGCTCGTCCTTGTGGCGGAACACGAGGCGGCCCTTTTCCAGGTCGTAGGGCGACATCTCGACGGTCACGCGGTCGCCTGCGAGAGTCTTGATGCGGTGCTTCTTCATCTTGCCGGCCGTGTAGGCGACAATGGAATGGCCGGTGTCCAGCTGGACCCGGAAACGCGCATCGGGAAGCAGCTCGGTCACGAGCCCTTCAAACGTGATCAGTTCTTCTTTCGCCATCAATTCTCCTTAGCTCGGTTCACGCAAAAAGGCCACCGCCGGAGGGGCGGTGGCCAAAAGGCGGGACTCGGAAACCGGTTCCCTTAGCCGATCAGGCCTGCTGCAGGTTCGCTGCCGCGTCCTTGCCGCTGCGGCGGTCCGTCTGGACCTCGAAGGACACCTTCTGTCCCTCGACAAGGCCCATCATGCCGGCGCGCTCAAGAGCCGTGGCGTGGACGAAAACGTCCTTGCCGCCGTCGTCCGGCGAGATGAATCCGTAGCCCTTCTGGCTGTTGTAGAATTTAACAGTACCCGTCTTCATGGGGTCGTCCTTTTCACTTGGTCGCATTCGGAACCGGCAGAAACTGCCGTCCCCGGTTCAGTCGAGTTCGTAGGGAGAGTCTGAAGTGCGCCCAGCAGTGCGAAGGCGGCCCAGGTCGTCCGGCCAAAGTCGATAGGCTCTAAATGGGCCCTTTCGGCCGGATGTGCAACCCGCAACAGCCAGCGGGCTCCTCCACAGAGCGTCACCGGCCGTTCAGCACCCGCCTGACGATGTCGAGCAGGAGCCCGGGCAGGACCTCGAAGGCGTAGCCGGTGTGCAGCCGTTCCAGCGGAGTATGGTAGTCGCGGCCCCAAGGCCCGGCATTGACGATCGGAATGCCGGGCTGCGGCTGGTCCGGCCAGCGGATCGCATGGTTCCACACCGGCGTGTTGGCGGCGATCGTCGGGATCGCGCCGGGGTCGGCCTGTCCGAGATGGCTCATGTCTGAGATGCCCGGGAAATAGCCAATGACGCCGATCGACGTGCCTCGGCGCCTCGCGCAAGCCTCCGCCGCCTCGCGGACGGCGCGCTCCAGCTGCTCGCCTTGCGGTCCGGCCAGCTGCGTCGGCAGGTAAGGAAGCGAGGCGAAGCCGATCACCACGGCGGGTCCGGCACGGCCGCTCGCCGTCCAAAGGTGGTCGGTGAGGAGCCGGCACTGCTCCGGCAGGTCAAGGCCGCGACGGGCGAGTTCCTCACCTGCCGCTGCGAAACGCTCCGCCTTGGCGGGGTTGCCGTCAAGCACCTCTGAACGCAGTTCGGCAAAGGTGAGGACCTCAGCCGGACGGATCACCCGCGTCTCGCCGTACAGCCGGGCGCGTTCCGTGAGCCGCCCCGCGGCCTGCTGTGCGCCCGACCGGGCGTGGTCGGCGATCATGTTAAGGACCTCGTCCGGACTGCGCCGGTGCAGCATGATGTTCCAGTACAGCCATACGCGCTCCGGGGTAGTGACGTCGTAGGCCGTCCGGTTGTCCTTCATGCCGAGAAGGGTGGGAGCGGGTAGTCGCTCTGCGCCGTGGTCTTCCAGAAACCACGGCGACCATTCGACGGTCTCCACAAGCGTCGCCGCCAGACCGCCGGCATTGAAACCCTGGAGGGAATTCGACGCGTGCACCGCCTGCCCGACCACCAGCGCGCTTGGCAGCAGTTTTCCGATCGTCCCCAACGCCACAGAGCGGCCCACCCGGCCGTCGCCATCGTCAACGAGGGAATCGAGGTTGATCGCCGCCTCCAAACGCAGGCCGAAGCGGGCGGCGGCGTCCGGCAGGGCCTGGGCCGCGGCGCGGGCTCCGGCCGAGTTTGCCTCCTCGTCGGGAACCGCCAGGAACAGGAGATTACCGACGCGGTCCGGCGCAGCGGCGAAAGCTTCCAGCACGGCCAGCCCGGCCGCCAGCCCGCTCTTCATGTCGAGCAAACCGCGGCCCGGCAGAAAATCTCCGGAGGCAAGGTCGTCGCGCGCCCGCAATTCCACGGCGTTGGCGTCCGGCCTGGCGAGTTTTTCCAGCAGCGCGGGTTTCAGCTCGTGCGGCCGGGTGGCGAGCGGCGCGAGGTCGCCGTAATCGTCCGTGTGTACGGTGTCGAAGTGGCCGGTGAGGATGATGGTTCGTGGGCCGCCGCCGCGCACCAGGGCAGCGACGCAGGCCCGGCCGAGAGGATCCGCCGCGACGGGAATGGTCCAGACCAGATCGTCCCTCCCCGCGAAGATCGGCAGAGCGGCGATCCGGTCGCGCAGCCAACCGGCGAAGACAGCTTCATCGGCGGTGCCGTTGACGCTCCCCCTGCCGACCAGGGCAATGGTCCATTCGGCGGTGCGACGGGCGAGGTCGCCAGCGTCCGGCTGGTTTTCGGGTTGTGCCATGGGGGTTCCACATCGTACTGGCTGCGCCCGTGAAGAACGCTGGAGAGGTGCCGAATGCGCGTCGTCGACATCGCCGTCTTCCCCGTCAAGAGCGCCCGCGGCATTTCGGTGGCGGCAGCGGAAGTGGAGCCGCGCGGCCTTAAGGGCGACCGGCGCTGGATGCTGGTCGATGGGCACGGTCGCTTCGTTTCACAGCGGGAAGAACCGCGCCTGGCGTTGCTCGCCGCCGAGCCCATCGCGTCCGGGCTACGGCTGACAATGGGCCGCGAAGCGATGGAGGTCGAACGGCCGGGCACCGGCGCGCCGCGGCATTCCGTATCCGTCTGGGACGCAAGCCTGCACTTGCCAGAGGCGGAGGCGGCTTCCGAATGGCTTTCCCTAAACTTCGGACGGAAGCTGCGGCTGGTCTATCAGCCCGACGACGCACGCCGCGCGACGGACGACTGGGCCGAACCGGGCGACGAGGTGAGCCTGGCCGACGGCTTTCCGTTGCTCATAGCAACAACGGCCTCGCTGGAAGCAGTGCGTGCCGAAGCCGGCGCCGCGCTTGGCATGGATCGGTTCCGACCCAACCTCGTCGTTGACGGGACGGCACCGTGGGCCGAGGACAACTGGGCGCGCATCCGGGTCGGGGCTGCGGAGTTCGACCTGGTCAAGCCTTGCGCCCGCTGCACCGTCACGACCGTGGACCAGGCGACGGGGGTATTCGCCGGGGACGAGCCGCTCTCGGCCCTGCGGCGCATCCGCATGTCGGGAGACCGCCGGGTGCCCGGCGTGCTGTTCGGCTGGAACGCCGTGCCGCGCGTCCTTGGGACGGTGCGGCTCGGCGACGACGTCGAGATCCTCGCCGCGCGCCAGCCCTGGTCGATCCGGCGGGCACGCGAAACTTCGCCGAGCATGGCCGAGCGCTAGTCCCGCAGAACGTCCCTCCGCAGCGCCTGGTGGCCGTTTAGCAGGCCAAGATCGCGCTTCAGGTAGTCGGGAAGCGTCTCCAGATCGAGCCTGGGCGGGCGATTCCGGCGGACGGCGCCAAGGAGTGTTTGCCAAGCCCCGGAGCGGCGGGCCGACGAACAAGGCGTATGATGGGCAACCGTGTGCATGATCCCCTCCGATCGCTTCCGGCCAGGTGCCGGTGCACTACGGATTTGGCCCATGCCGGCTGCCCTTTCCAACGAAAGCTCAGCGGGCTACCATAAGCCCTGCTTATGCCTGCGCTGACCCTCCCGCCGCTTGCCGCGGTCCGCTGCTTCGAGGCGGCGGCGCGCCATCTGAGTTTCACGCGTGCCGCGGAGGAGCTTGGGATGACCCAGGCCGCGGTCAGTTACCAGATCAGGATTCTGGAGGAACGCGTCGGCGGGCCGCTCTTCGCGCGGGGGGCACGCGGGGTGGCCCTCACCGACGCTGGACGGCAACTGGCGCCGCGGGTCAGCGATGCGTTCGCCCAGTTGCGCGCGGCCTTCGAGGAACTGAGCGAGAGTGCCGACGGGGTGCTGTCGCTGACTGTGCTGAACGCGTTTGCGTCCAACTGGCTGGTGCCGCGGCTCGGAGCCTTCCAGCTGCAGCACCCGAAGATCGCCGTGAAGCTGGACGTGTCGAGCGACATGATCGACTTCTCTCGCGAAGACGTCGACATCGGGATCCGCACCGGCAGCGGCGCCTGGCCGGGCCTGACAGCGCACAAGTTGATCCCGGTCGCCTACACGGCGATGGCCAGCCCCACCTTGCTGCCGAAGCTGCCGCCCCTGAACGGACCGGCAGATCTCCTCCAGTGCCCGCTGATCGATCCGACAGACGCGTGGTGGCTGGACTGGTTCACCGCCGCCGGCCTTGACGCGCCGGACATGTCGGCGCGGCGGGAAATGCGGGTCTTCTTCCAGAATCTTGCCGGCAGCGCCGCGATCGCCGGTCACGGCGTCGCCCTTCTGACGCCCGCCTTCTTTGTCGACGAGATCAAGTCAGGACGATTGGTGCAGCTGTTCCCGTTCGTGCGGGAACCCGGCACGTTCTACTGGCTCGTCTACCGGGAGACCCGACAGCGCTCGCCGAAGATCCGCGCGTTTCGGGACTGGCTCCTGCAAGAGATCGGCGCGCCCCCGATGCCCTAGCTGCCGGCGCCGAAGCCGGCGGCGGCCGGTTCGACAATGCGGGTGCCCGTCCCGGTGACCTCGTATACCGCCAGCCGGCGCTCGGAGACGCCGCCCGGGAGGAAGCGGAACACGCCGTCCACGCCGCGAAAACCATTGGCGTCCGTCATCGCCGAGGGGCTCCCTGCCCCGAGCTGCCGCGCCAATCCGGCCGCCAGAACAGCGGCGTCATAGGCCAAGGTGGCATTGCGCGGCGGAACCGAGCCGAAGGCGGCCTGGTATTTGCGCGAGAATTCTTCAAAGCCGTGGCGGGCGGGAGCCGGGAACCAGGCGCCGACCAGGGCGGGGTTGTTGAGGACACGCGGGTCGTCCCACTGGCCGGAGCCCATCAGGCGCAGCTTTTCGCGCGTAACGCCTGCGGCGGCGAGGCTCTCCGCCACCGCGGCGGCGGCGTCGCCGGGTTCCGGGACGAACAGCGCATCCGCCTGCTCCGCAACTTCGGCGATCGCATTCGCCTTCGCGGCGATGTCCGCGGGGTCAGCCGAATAGCTCTGAATCGCGACGATGCGGCCACCTTCGCGGGCCACCGCGCGGCGGAACGCTGCTTCGGCCACTGAGCCGTAGGCATTTGCCGGCAGGATCGCGGCATAGGATTTCCGGCCCTGGTCCGCTGCATAGGCGACGATACGATCCACATCGTCGGACGGGAGGAAGCTGAGCAGATAGACCCCCGGGGCGGCGACGCTGGCATCGGAGGAGAAGGCGATCAGCGGCACCCCCGCCTGGCGTGCCTGCGGTGCCACCGCGGCGACCTCCGGGGAAAACACCGGGCCAAGGATAAGCTGGGCGCCCTCCGCCAGCGCATTGCCGACGGCGAGCTGGGCCGAGGCCGGCGCGCCGCCGCTGTCGTACATGGCGATCTGGATGTCGGCGGCGGGAAAATCGCGCAGGGCCAGGTCGGCGGCGTTGCGGAAGGCGAGCGCCGTCGCCCCGCCGTTGCCGCCGGCCGAGCGCGGCAGCAGCATGGCGACGCGGGTCGCGCCCGTGCCGAGCGTTTCGCCACCTCCGGGGACCGCCGCGACTGCCACCTTGTCGGGAGCGGTGCCGGCGCCGGTCTGGGTGCACGCCGCCACGGAGAGAACGGCTAGGCAGGCAAGGAGGCGGAGGCCGGCGCCCAGGGCAGTCGAGTTTCCGCGGCGCATGGCGTGCCGCTCCTTTCCAAACCAGAAATTGCGGAATACGACCCTATTGCAGAGCTTCGGGGCCCGGCAAGGCATGGGAGAGCAGGAGGGAAGGAGCGTTGCCGCCGCGCAACGGGACGAGAGCGCGGCGGGCAAGCGGGGCTACTTCATCCGCGGCCAGTTTTTCCCGGCACCCGCGCTGGAAGCCGGCCTCTACGTGGTGGCAACGCCGATCGGCAACCTCGGCGACATCACGGTCCGCGCGCTGGACACGATCGCCGGGGCCGATCTCCTGGCCTGCGAGGACACGCGTGTCACCCGCAAGCTGCTGACCCGATACGGCATCGAGGCCAAGGTCGTCGCTTATCACGAGCACAGCAACCTTGGCGCTCACCGCCGCCTGCTCGAGGCGGTCGCGCAGGGCGGATCGGTCGCGGTGGTCTCCGATGCCGGGACACCGTTGATCTCCGACCCCGGCGCCGCGCTGGTTCGCGATGCGGCCGGCGCTGGCTTGAAGGTGGTGCCGATACCCGGGCCGTCATCGACGATCGCGGCGCTTTCGGCCGCCGGGCTGCCCACCGATGCGTTCCTGTTTCTTGGCTTCCTGCCGTACAAATCGGCCGGACGACGCAAACGGCTGGCTGAGTTCACCTCGACCCCGGCTACGCTGGTCCTGTTCGAGTCTCCCAACCGTACCGGTGCGCTGCTCGCCGACGCTGCTGCCGAGCTCGGGGGTGAACGGGACGCGGCGATCTGCCGGGAGATCACCAAGCTGCACGAAACCTTTGCGCGCGGCCCGCTGGCGGAGCTAGCGCAGCACTTCGCCGATGCCGAAGTGAAAGGCGAAGTAGTGCTGGTCATCGGTCCGCCGGGCGAAGCAGCGGCGCCGAGCGAGGCGGAGACCGATCGCCGGCTCCTGGAGGCGCTTGAAAGCATGAGCGTCAAGGAAGCCGCGCAGGCCGTGTCCGGCGCAACCGGATTGCCGCGCCGCGACTTGTACCAGCGGGCGCTGCAGCTCAAGGGGCGCGGATGACGGCGCGTAGCCGGCGCGCCGCATACCGGCACGGGCACCTGGCTGAAGCCGCCGCGGCGGCGCTGCTCCTGATCAAGGGTTACCGGCTGCTGTCGCGGCGCTACAAGACGCCGCTCGGCGAGATCGACCTGATCGCCAAGCGTGGCCGGATCGTTGCCTTTGTCGAGTTCAAGGCGCGGCCGACCCGCCGCGAGGCGCTGGAGGCGGTCGGACGCGGAGCCGAAAAGCGCATCGTCGACGCGGCCGACCTGTGGCTGGCCAAGCACCCGCAGGCCGCCGCCTTCGACCTGCGCTACGACATGGTGCTGGTCACGCCCTGGCAGCTGCCGCAACACGTGCCGGACGCGTTCCGGCCCGGATGGGGGCAGCCCTGGTGATCGCGCCCGCCACGCGGTGATTGCCTCGGGCCGGCGGGCCGGTTAACCCGCGAGCGCAACAGAACAGGCCAGCCATGACGCTGAACGTCGCCGTCCAGATGGACCATATCGCCGGCATCAACATCGCCGGCGACTCCACATTCGCACTCATGCTGGAAGCGGAGCGGCGCGGCCATTCGCTGTTCCACTATACGCCGGACCGGCTGGCGATGAGCGACGGGCGGGTGATGGCGCGGATCGAACCCGTCTCGGTTCGCGACCTGAAGGGGGATCATTTCACGCTCGGCGGAGGCGAGATGGCCGACCTGTCGGGGATGGACGTGGTGCTGCTCAGGCAGGATCCTCCCTTCGACATGGGCTACATCACCACGACGCACCTGCTGGAGCGCATCCACCCGGACACGCTGGTGGTGAACGATCCCGTCGAGGTTCGCAACGCGCCCGAAAAGATCTTCGTCACGGAGTTCCCGGAGCTGATGCCGCCGACGCTGATCACCCGGGATGCGGAGGAGATCCGGCGCTTCCGCAAGGAGCACGGCGACATCATCATCAAGCCGCTCTACGGAAATGGCGGGGCCGGCGTGTTCCGATTGACGCAGGGCGACCAGAACCTCGCCTCGCTGCTGGAAGTCTTCGCCACCGCCTTCCGCGAGCCGCACGTGGTGCAGCGCTACCTACCGGCAGTGCGCAAGGGTGACAAGCGCATCATCCTGATCGACGGCGAGCCGGCCGGCGCTATCAACCGGGTTCCGGCGGAAGGCGAATCGCGCTCCAACATGCATGTGGGCGGCCGGCCGGAGCCGAGCGAACTGACCGAGCGCGAGCGCGAAATCTGCGCCACGATCGGGCCGGAACTGAAGCGCCGCGGCTTCCTTTTCGTCGGCATCGACGTGATCGGCGATTACCTGACCGAGGTCAACGTCACCTCGCCAACCGGAATCCGCGAGGTAAAGCGTTTCGGCGGGGCGGATATCGCCGCGCTGTTCTGGGACGCGGTGGGGGCGAAGATCTCGCGGTGAGGGTCGGACCGGCTGCCGCCCTCACATCGCGTTGCGCTTGGGGTCGAGCAGCGGGCCGCAGCCGGGGGTCGGCGGGGCGATCGAGGCGACGCGCCACGCGGCGAGGCTTTGCGCACGACCTTCGCTTACCGCCGTGAGGGTATAGGTGCAGAGTGGCCCGCCACGCGGCACCAGCGCCGGGCGGCGCCATTGATACAGCCGGCGGCCGTCGGGCAGGTCGGCATATTGGTAAGGCTGGCCGGCCACCAGGGTCACGTCGGCGACCGTGCGCCCCACTTCGCGCTCGATCAGCTTGTAGTTGGTGGCAGGCACGCAGCCGGCGAGCATCACAGTTGCAAGGCTGAACAGGCCGTAGCGCATCGGCACCCCCATCGTTACCCACTGAGTGCACCCTCCGCCAGGTTTCGGCAAGAGCGGCGGGGAGTTCTTCCCAATGCGGAGATGTTCCACTTCTGTTCTTGACGGCGGGCGAATGACGGTCGTAGTCTTGCGCGAGTTCATCGGGGGGATTTGCCGGTGGTCGCGCGCATTACGACGGTCGCCTTCCAGGGCATCGAGGCGATTCCGGTCGACGTCCAGGTGCTGATGACGCCGGGCAAGCCGACCTTCAACATCGTCGGGCTGCCGGACAAGGCGGTGGGTGAAAGCCGCGAGCGGGTGCATGCCGCCCTGCATGCCTCCGGGCTGGCGCTGCCGCCCAAGCGCATCTCCGTCAACCTCGCGCCAGCCGACCTGCCCAAGGAAGGCAGCCATTACGACCTGCCGATCGCGCTCGGGCTGATGGTCGCCACGGGGGCGGTCGCTTCCGACGCCGCGGCTGACTACGTCGTGGTGGGGGAACTGGCGCTGGACGGGCGGATCACCGCTGTCGCCGGGGTCCTGCCAGCCGCGATGGGGGCTAACGCACTGGGACGCGGGCTGATCTGCCCCGGCCCATGCGGCGCGGAGGCGGCCTGGGCCGGCGAGGACATGGCGGTGGTGGCGCCCGACAGCCTGATTGCGCTGGCCAACCATTTCCGCGGCACTCAGGTGCTGTCGCGGCCGGTCCCGGCCATCCGGCAGGGCGGAACGGACATCCCGGACATGCGCGACATCAAGGGCCAGGAAAGCGCCCGGCGCGCGCTGGAGATCGCCGCCGCGGGCGGTCACAACATGCTGATGGTCGGGCCGCCCGGCGCCGGAAAGTCCATGCTGGCAAGCCGGCTGCCGTCGATCCTGCCGCCGTTGTCGCCACGCGAGCTCCTCGAAATCTCTATGATCGCCTCCATCGCCGGCGAACTGACGGATGGACGCCTGTCTGACCGGCGGCCGTTCCGGGCGCCTCACCATTCGGCCTCCATGGCAGCCATGGTCGGCGGCGGGGCGCGGGCGCGACCGGGAGAAGTGTCGCTTGCCCATAACGGCGTCCTGTTCCTGGACGAGCTGCCGGAACTCACGCCGCAGGTGCTCGATTCGCTGCGCCAGCCGCTTGAGGCGGGCGAGACAGTGGTGGCGCGCGCCAACCACCGTGTTTCCTATCCATCGCGCATCCAGCTCATCACGGCGATGAACCCGTGCCGCTGCGGCAAGGCGGGCGAGCCTGGCCATACCTGCCGACGCGGGCCGCGCTGCGCCGCCGATTACCAGAGCCGGATTTCAGGGCCCTTGCTTGACCGCATCGATATCCGCATCGAGGTCCCGGCGCTGTCGGCATCCGACCTGATCCGCCCGGGCACAAGCGAATCGAGCGCCGAGGTGGCCCAACGCGTCGCGGCAGCGCGCGACATCCAGGTGCAACGCTACCTGGAGCTCGGCGCGGCAAGGACGCGCTGCAACGCCCAGGCCGGCGCCGACCTGATCGAGAAGGTCGCGGCGCCGGAGCGCGCCGGAGCACGGCTCTTGGAGGACGCGGCGGTTGCCACGCAGCTCAGCGCACGCGGCTATCACCGGGTGCTGAAATTGGCGCGCACGCTGGCCGACCTGGACGGGGCGGAGGGCGTGGCGCGCATCCACATCGCCGAGGCGCTCAGTTACCGCGCTATGCCAATGGAAATGGCCGCCGCGGCCTGAGCGGGCGCGGACGTCGCGACGCAGTCACAGTGCGGCCGTAGGCTGGATGACAGCGATCGGCGCGCCGGTCAGGAGGCCAGCGTGACCGAGGCTTTGGTGCGGGAGTGGACGGTGATCAGGCAAGGACAGTTTGTGTCACCACGCGCGCTTGTTCGGCGTTTCTCGCCAGCTGTGGGCTCAATCTTGCGCCAAAGCGGGGCGAAGCCGGCGCCCTCGCCTGCGTCTTGGCCCGCCCGCGACCCCGCGACGGACGGCGCCACCCTCGGCCGGATCGGTTCCCTGGAAGGGCGGCTCGCGGCATCGGCCGACGAAGTGGACCGGGCGCAAGCGCTGCGCTACCAGGTTTTTTATGGCCAGATGGCCGCGGTTCCCGACCGCCGCACGCAGCAGCTGAGGCGCGACGCGGATCGTTTCGACGCCGTGTGCGACCACTTGATCGTGCTGGATCATGCCCGGCCGAAGCGGGACGCCCTTCTGCGGCTGCGGCCAGAGATGGTGGGAACCTACCGGCTGCTGCGGCAGGAGGTTGCCGACGGTCACGGCGGCTTCTACTCGGCCGGCGAATACGACCTCGCCCCACTCCTCGCGAGAAAGGCGGGTCTGCGCTTCTTGGAACTCGGGCGATCCTGCGTGATGGAACCGTACCGGACGCGGCGCACGGTGGAGCTGCTGTGGCACGGGATCTGGGCCTATGTCCTGAAGCACCGGATCGACGTCATGCTGGGCTGCGCCAGTTTGCCGGGATCTGATCCGGAGCAGCTGGCGCTGCCGCTGACCTTCCTGCATCAGACGGCGCGCCCGCCGATGGAGTGGCGGGTCCAGGCCCATTCGCACCGCTATGTGGAGATGAACCGTCTGCCGGCCTCCGAGGTGGACGGACGGGGCGCTCTACGCGCCCTGCCGCCGCTGCTCAAGGGCTATCTGCGCCTGGGCGCCTATGTCGGTGACGGCGCCGTGGTCGACCGGCAGTTCGGCACCACCGATGTGTGCGTCATCCTGCCGGTCGAACGGATCGCGGCGCGCTATGTCCAGCATTACGGGGCAGAGGCGACCCGCTATGCCAGCTGAGGGCTAGCCGCCAGCCTCGGCGCCGAGCATGTCGCGGCGCCGCCGGAGCCGCACATAGAGGGCGCCGCCGCCGCCTTGCCGACGCCCGGCCTCCTCGAATCCGACGATCAGGTCCCGGTATTCCGGCCGTGAGAGCCATGCCGGGACGCGCTGCCGCAAGACGCCGCGGCCGTTGTCATCCGCCCTGCCCTTTCCCGTAATGACCAAGACAAGCCGGGCGCCGCGGGCCTGGCTCCGGCGCAGGAACGACAGGAGCGCGGCAAAGGCGCGCTCCTGGTTCATCCCGTGCAGGTCGATGCGCGCATCGGCTTCAACGACGCCGCGCGCCAGGCGGCGCCGCACCTTCTCTTCCAGGGGAAGCAGCGGCGGAGCCTGGGGCGTGGCTGCCGCGACGGGAGCGAAAGGCTGCACCGCCCGTCGTGCCTTGGCGGTAGCGGCAGTGGCCGGCCCGGGCGCGGCTTCGGTGAGAGTCGGCGCGTCGGCGGGCGGTTCCGGCATCGGCCGCAAAGGCCGCACGGAACGGCGAAGGCCTTCCCAAAGCTTGCGCTCGTCGCGGGTAAGCCGGCGGGTCATCGCCCGGCAGCGGGGACAAGCGCGACCATCGAAGCGCGGTTGCGCACCCGGCCCGCCTGGATTCCGGCCTCCTCCCCAGAGCCGAAGAACAAATCGCCGCGCGCCCCGCCGACAATCGCCGACCCGGTGTCCTGTGCGATCATCAGGCGGCGGAACTTGGCCGCGAGCCGGTCGGGGTCGGCGAGCTCCTCCACGTCCACCCAGATCGGCGTGTGGAACGTGTGCAGCGTCCGGTCGACGGCGAGACTGCGGCCGGGGGTCAACGGCACGCCGGCAGCGCCGAGCGGGCCGGCATGCTCCGGAAGATCAACCTCGCGAAAGAAGATGAAGGAGCGGTTCTCCGCCATCAGGGCACGGCCCGCCTCGCGGTTGCGCTTCAGCCAGGCTTCCAGGCCGCTTTTGCCGGCATCCTCCTGGCGGAGCAGGCCACGTTGGACGGCCAGCCGGCCGATGGACGTGTAGGCATGCCCCGACTTGCCATCAAAGGCGATACGCATGACGGAGCCGTCCTGCAACCTCAGCCGGGCCGATCCCTGCACGTGGATGAAAAAGGCTTCCACCGGATCCTCGATCCAGGCGAGTTCCAGCCCCGGGCCGGCCAGCGCGCCGGCCTCGATGGCGGCGCGGTCGGGGAAGGGTTCCACGCCCCGCCCGGTTGCTCGACCGAAGCGGATTTCCTGGTCCCAGCCGGAGGGGCGATTGGCGTCGCGGATGTCCACCAGATCGGGCGGGCGGCGGTAGAGCGGCACGCCGAAGCGGCTCGTTCGGGTGCGGCTCGCGGCCGCTTCCGGCTCATAGTAACCGGTCACAAACCCATCAGCAGCGACCCGGTGCGGCACGAAGCAGCACTCGAAGAAGTCGCGCGCCGCGGTCCGGCCTTGGTCGACCGATCCCGCCAACTGAACAAGGCGGAAAAGTTCCTCGCCTTGAACGCCCAGTGACCGGGTCTTCGGCAGGGCAGCCTTGGCATCGCCGCCGGCACGAAAGGCGTGCAGCGCGGCGGCGTGATCGTCGTCCGGCCAGCCTTCGATATCGCTGAACGCGATCCGCTCCAGGTGCGGGGAGAGCTCTGCGGCGGCGGCCAACGACCGCGTGGCTGCTGGCTCCAAACCCGGCTGAGCAGCGCCGAGACCACCCACTTCAGACGGCTTCGGTGGCGACCAGCTTCCAGTTGGGATCGCGCGATCCGAGGTCGCGCGAGAATGTCCAGGCATCGCGGATGGTCTGGACCTCGGTCGGGTCTCCGTCGACCACGGCGCCTTCCTTGTCGCGGGTAACGCTGATCAGTTCGGATACGAAGCGGATCGAGATGCGCGCCACGCGGCCGTCGACCTCCGCGCCGGTGATCTTGGCTTCCTCGATGCCGACAAAGGTCAGTTCCGCCTTCTGGCCCAGGCTTTCGCGCTCCGCGATTGCGCCGAGAAAGCCTTCGTAAACGTCGCTGGCAAGAAGGTTCTTCAGCGTGGTGCGGTCGCCCTCGGCGAATGCCACCACGATCATCTCGTAGGCGGCCTTGGCTCCGGACAGGAAGTGCTCGGGGTCGAAGGCGGGGTCAGCCTGGGTGATGGCCACCAGCTGCTCGTGCAGCGGCGTGCCGGGCGGCGCATAACGGCTGAGCGGCTCCAGATCTGGCGCGCTGGCGGGAACCGGAGGCGCGCGATCGCGCGACGGCAGCGAGACGACGTTGTCGTTGCGTGCTCCTGTCGGCGCCTTCATGCGCGGCTCGGACGGCGACGGCTCGTTTCCGGTGCGCCGGCCGAGCACGCTTCCGAGCCGCATGAAGATCACCACGGCGATCACCAGGAAGATGATCGAGTAAACGTCGAAGAAACCGCTCATCCGGCCAATCGGCTCACAGCTGGTCGGCGCCGGCAGAGCCCGCGCCATCTGAGCGCAATGTAAGCGCGATTGCCGGCAAGTCCAGCGAAGCGCTTGCAATTCCTTTACGATCGCCTTTGCCGCGCGTTCGGGGCACTCCCATATCCCGGCTGTTAGGAGCCGCTCATGCGCATCCGCTTGCGTTTCATCGTTGTCGCCTTGGTCCTGGCCGAGATTGCCACTTTTGTTCTGGTGGGGCAGGCGATCGGAGTGCTGGGCACGCTGGGACTAACGATGCTGTCGACCTTCGCCGGCATCCTCCTTTTGCGGCAACAGGGGCTGGCGACGCTGACCCGGATGCGCGCCGAGATGCAGGCGGGCCGAAGGCTGGCCGGGGGGCTCGGCGAGGCGGCGCTGCTGGCCCTTGCAGCAGTGCTGATGGTCGTCCCGGGCCTCCTCTCCAGCGCGGCGGGATTGCTGCTCTTCGTGCCGCCGCTGCGCCGTGCGATGTCCCGCGGCATCGGGGCCACCCTGCGCAGCCGTATGGTGCGGCAGGAGCCGTTTCGGCCGGCGCGGGCCCATCTGGAGCTGCACGAGGGCGACTACCACACAACCGCCCGCGACGACACGCCGTGGGGGCCGCCCGACGCCGGCGCTTCGCGCTGACGCAACTTGTTGTGCCAGCCGTCGTCGTGCTAGGCGGGCGGCAATTCCTGAACACGAGCGAGCGACCATGGCCGACACAGGCACCAACGGCGGAACGCCGGACGCGGCGACCACGCCGACCCAGCAGCCGGGCATCCATGTGCTGGGGCAGTATATCAAAGACCTGTCCTTCGAGAATCCCGGTGCGCCGCGCTCGCTTCGCCCGAGTGAGCAGGCGCCCAAGCTGGACGTCAACGTCAACGTCAATGCGCGGCCGCAGAGCGAGGCGGAGTTCGAGGTCGAACTAAAGCTTGAGGCCAAGGCGGTGCGCGGCACGGAAACGCTGTTCATCGCCGAAGTGAATTATGCGGGGCTCTTCCAGATCCGCAACGTCGCCCAGGAGCACATCCATCCGTTGATCCTGATCGAGTGCCCGCGCCTGCTTTTCCCGTTTGCCCGCCAGATCATCGCCGACGCGACGCGGCAGGGCGGGTTCCCGCCGCTGATGATCGATCCAATCGATTTCGCGGCCCTTTACCGGCAGCGTGTGGCGGAGATGAACGTCCAACAGCGCGCCGCCGCCGTCGCAGGGCAGCCGAGCTGATCCGTCGTCAGGCTGCCGTGGCCTGCAGCCCGCTCGCCGGGTCGGCCCGGTAACGGCTCCACAGCGACCCTCCGGCGAGGCCGCCGACGAACTCGGCATGCGCGTGCTGATCGGCGGTATGGACACGGGGCGGCAGCGGTCGCGGCCGCGAGGCAAGCAGCGCCGGCCGGTTCATGGACGCGGCGCTGCGTATTCCGATCCCGAGGGCAAAGGTGGCCTGACGCCCGCCGAGCAGCTCTAGATAGACTTCCGCCAGGATTTCCGCGTCGAGCAGCGCGCCGTGCTTCTTTCGGGCGCTGTTGTCGATGCCGTAACGGGCGCAAAGCGCATCGAGGCTGTTCGGCCCGTTCGGGTGACGGCGCCGCGCCAGGACCAGCGTGTCGACAAAGCGGTGGTCGTGCAACACGTGACGCCCGCAGAGGGTCAGTTCCATGTTGATGAAGCCGCGGTCAAAGGCGGCGTTGTGGGCGATCAGCGGGGCATCGCCGACGAAATCATGGAATTCCTCGACGATGTGCTCGAAGCACGGGTGGTCGCGCAAGAAGGCCTCGGTCAAGCCATGAACCTGCACGGCATCGGCCGAAATGGACCGCTTCGGATTGATATAGGCGTGGAAGTTGCGCCCCGTCGGGATGTGATTGAGCAGCTCGACGCAGCCGATCTCGATCAGCCGGTCGCCGTTCAGGCAGTCCAGCCCAGTCGTTTCCGTGTCGAACACGATCTCACGCATGGCGCACTCATGATAGGCGCGAGTCCACGATGCAAGCCCTCCCGGCCCGCGCGCTGGGGACAGTCACCCCGCCGCGGCCAGCGCCTTCAGGATCGCATCGACGCCGCGCCGCGCGGCAAGCAGGCCGCGGCCCGTATCAAGGACGAAGTGGGCGCGCCGACGCTTTTCGGCATCGGGCATCTGGCGGGCCAGAAGTGATTCGAATTTTTCCGGCTCCATGCCGGGTCGCGCGAGGACGCGGGCGCGCTGGACGCATTCGGGTGCTGTTACCACCAGGATGGCGTCGACGCGGTCGGCCCCCGGCGATTCCAGAAGCAACGGGATATCGACCAGCGCCAGGCGGGCTCCGCTAGCGCGGCAGCGGAGGAGGAACTCCGTCTCGCTTTCGCGCACCAGCGGATGGACGATAGCCTCCAGCCGCCCGAGCGCCGCAGGTTTTCCGACCACCAGGCCCGCCAGGGCGCGCCGGTCCACCGCTCCCGACACGATCGCGGCGGGAAACGCGGCGCCGATCAGCGGAACCGCCTTTCCCGAATAAAGCCGATGCACGGCGGCATCGGAATTGTGCACGGGAACGCCGCGCGCCGAAAACATCGCCGCGGTGGTGCTCTTGCCCATGCCGATCGAGCCGGTGAGGCCGAGGACCAGCACGGTTCAGCCCGGCAGGTCGGCGATGATGCGGTCGCGCAGTTCGGCGGTGACCACCGGACGTATGCCGAACCAGCGCTCGAAGCCGGGAACAGCCTGGTGGAGCAGCATCCCCAGCCCATCCACGGTCACGAGGCCGCGGCCGGCCGCTCCCTGCAGGAAAGCGGTCCGGAGCGGGACATAGACCAGGTCGGTGGCGATCGCGTCATCCTTGGCCAGCGTCCAGTCTATTGCCAGCGGGCCATTGTCGCCGATGCCGGAGGAGGTCGCGTTGACGACGAGGTCGGCCCCGGGCAGGTGTCGCGGCAGGTCGCTCAGCACGTCGGCGGTGACCGGCGGGCCGAACAGCTCGACAAGGCGCTGGGCCCGCTCGGCCGTCCGGTTAAGCACGACGACCGATCGGTAGCCGGCCTCGGTCAGCGCGTGGACGACGGAGCGCGCGGCGCCCCCCGCCCCTAGCACCAGTCCGGTGGACCCGCCGCGCCATTCGGGCGCCTGTTCATCAAGATTGGCCGCGAAGCCGTAGGCGTCGGTATTGTCGCCGCAGAGCCTCCCTCCCCCGTGCCACAGCGTGTTGACGGCTCGGAGCCGGCGCGCAACGGCGCTGGGCGCCTCGCAGATCCGGAACGCCTGTTCCTTGTGCGGCAGGGTGACGTTGCCGCCCACGAATCCCTTGTCGCGGAAGGAGAACAGGAAGGTGGCGGCCTCCTCGGGTGGCACTGGGGCGCGGACGTACTCGCCCTCGATGCGGTGCTCCCGCAGCCAGAAGCCGTGGATCAGGGGCGAGCGTGAATGCGCCACCGGCCAGCCTGCCACGAAAGCCCGCGGCGCGGTCATTCGCTGATCCCTTCCGACCTCAGGAAGGCCAGCAGCGGCAGTAGCGGCAGGCCGAGGATGGCGAAGTAATCGCCATCGATCTGCTCGAAGAGGCGCACGCCGGGCCCTTCCAGCTGGTAGGCGCCGACGCTTGACAGGACAGCGTCGCCCGCCTCGGCCAGGTAGCGGCCGATCGATCCCGGGTCGAGCCGGCGCATGGTCAGGACGGGGGAGGACAGGTGCGACCATACGATCTCCCCTCCCCGCACGCCCGCCACGGCCGAGTGAAGCTGGTGCGAGCGGCCCGATAGCCGCAGAAGCTGGCGGCGCGCGGCTTCCATATTCTCCGGCTTGGTCAGCCGCTCGCCGTCGAGATCGAGCACCTGGTCGGCGCCGATTACAAGGTCGGCGGGGCGTCGCTCGCTCACTTCGACAGCCTTGGCCATCGCCAAAGCCAGCGCGAGATCGTCGGGCCCTGCCCCCGATTCGAGCAACGGCTGTTCCGCGGCGCGCTCGTCGATGCCGGCCGGATCGACCGCGAAGCTGAGGCCCGCGTTGCGCAATAGCGTCTGGCGTATCTGGCTGCCGGAGGCCAGCACAAGTGTCATGCAGTTGGCCGCGCAGCATGCAGGGCGAGCACCGCCGCCGCAGTTTCCTCGATGGAGCGGCGCGTTACGTCGATCACCGGCCAGCCATGGCGGGCGCAAAGCTTGCGGCTCCAGGCGATCTCCTCCGTCACCTTGATGCGATCGACATAAGAGTCGGTGAGGTCCTCCGACTTCATCGACAGCACGCGGTGCTGGCGGACCTGAACGATGCGGTCGGGACTGGCGAAGAGTCCGACCACAAGCGGACGCCGGAGCTGGCCGAGCCCGGCGGGCACCGGCGCTTCAGGCACGAGGGGGACATTGGCGGTCTTTATCCCGCGGTTCGCCAGATAGATGGAGGTCGGCGTCTTCGACGTCCGGCTGACGCCGATGAGCACGACATCGGCATCGTCGAGCCCTTCCAGGTGCTGGCCGTCGTCGTGGGCGAGCGTGAAGTTCAGCGCGTCGATACGGCGAAAGTAATCGGCGTCGAGGGCGTGCTGTGCGCCGACCCGGCCGGCGGATCGTGTCCCAAGATAAGCCTGAAAGGCGGCGAGGACCGGGTCGAGGACGGACACACAAGGCACCGTCAGGTTTCGGCAGCCGGCCTCCAGGGTCGCGGCAAGCTCTGCGTCGACCAACGTGTAAAGGACGATGCCGGGCGCCTGTTCGATGTCGCGCAGCGCTTTCTCCACCTGTGCCGGGGTGCGTAGCAGCGAGTGGATGTGCTCGATCGAGTGGGTCTGCTTGTATTGAGCGGCGGCAGCGCGGCCCACATTGATCAGCGTTTCGCCGGTCGAGTCGGAGACGAGATGAAGGTGGAAGTAGCGTTGCCCCGGCACGTATCTGGGATCCTGTGGACGACGGTCGCACAAAGCTGGTGGCGCTCCGGCCCGCGGCAAAGTGATACCGCTTCCAGGAATTCGATCAACAGGCGACGCGACTGGGGACAGGCGGACAGACGGTTGCTTGGCTGCGGGGAAAACTGCCGGGTTTCCACAGAAGGTCCGCAGCTCGGCGAAATTTGTCCCGACCGGCCCGGGTGAGCGCAACACGGAGGGGACTTGGTCGGGTTGTCCGCTCAGCTCCCGATTTCCTGCACAGGGCAGGGTTGGGGCGGCAACAACCGGCAAACTCCGCCCCGCGATTGTGGAAGAGCCGCAATCCCCCTAATCCACGCCCCAACAGAAACAGAAACCCAGGTTAACAATTTGTTAAGGGAAGCGGCCGGGAGTGGAAGCGACGGCGCAAAACTGATGCATGTGCTGGCCGGCGAGGCGGTTAGCCCGCCACCCGTCTGGATCATGCGTCAGGCGGGGCGGTATCTCCCCGAATACCGCCAAACGCGGCAGCGGGCCGGTTCGTTCCTCGACCTCTGCTACAATCCCACCCTGGCGACGGAGGTGACGCTGCAGCCGATCCGCCGCTTCGATTTCGACGCGGCCATCCTGTTCTCGGACATCCTTGTTGTGCCCGATGCGCTCGGCCAGGCGGTGAAATTCGTCGAAGGGACGGGGCCGGTGCTCGGACCGATGCCGAAGGCCGCACAGCTCCGCGGCGCACCTGTGGTGGAACGGCTTGCGCCGGTGCTGGAGACGGTTCGCCGCGTCCGCGCCGAGCTGGATCCGGGAAAGGCGCTGATCGGCTTCTGCGGCGCGCCGTGGACGGTGGCGACCTATATGGTCGCTGGTCGCGGCACGCCCGATCAGCTGCCTGCGCGGCGGCTGGCGCTCGCGGAACCCGGCCGCTTCGCCGAACTGATCGAGGTGCTCGTCTCGGCCTCCGCCGACTACCTGATCGCCCAGCTGCGCGCCGGCGCCGATGCGGTGAAAATCTTCGACAGCTGGGCGGGTGTGCTGGACGAGGCGGGTTTCCAGCGCTGGGCAGTCGAGCCGGTGCACGAAATCGTGCGCCGAGTGAGGGCGGCGCATCCTCCGGCGCGGATCATCGCCTTTCCCAAGGGCGCCGGAGCGCGGCTGGGCTCTTATGCGCGGCAGACGGGGGTGGACGCGGTGGCGGTGGACTGGACGATGCCGATGCGGGTGGCGCGCGACATGGTCCCCGAGCCGGTCGCCCTGCAAGGCAATCTCGACCCATTGCGGCTGGTCGCAGGGGGGCGTGCATTGGACGAGGGTGTTGACGAGGTCCTGCGGGCCATGGAGGGCCGTGCCCACATCTTCAATCTGGGGCACGGGATCACGCCTGATACGCCGCCGGAGCACGTTGCGCGGCTTGTCGCCCGGGTCCGGGAGCAGGGTGAAGGATGATCTCCGGCGCGCTCTACGACTGGATCAAGGCGTTTCACGTCATCGCCGTGATCTCCTGGATGGCGGGGATGCTCTACCTGCCGCGGCTGTTCGTCTATCATTGCGAAGCGCCGGCCGGCTCGCCGCAATCGGAAACCTTCAAGGTCATGGAACGGCGGCTCCTGAAGGCCATCATCAACCCCGCCATGATTGCAACTTGGGTGCTCGGCCTTACGCTGGCAGTTGCCGGTGGCTGGTACCAATCCGGCTGGCTGCAGGCGAAGTTCGCGCTGGTCCTGGTTCTATCGAGTGTGCACGGGATGCTGGCCAAGCTGGTCCGGCAGTTCGCGGCGGACGCGAACGTCCGGCCTGCCCGCTATTTCCGGATACTGAACGAGGTGCCGACCGTTCTGATGGTGCTCATCGTCCTCCTCGTCATTGTGAAACCGTTCTGAGCGATTGCGCTTGTTTAGGGCGATTGGGCCCGCTATCTTCCGCCCAGTAGCTCGTGCTTGCGCCCAGACGCGCACCCGTATCCACGGGAAACAATCGCCCGGGCCGATTTCCTCTCCCTCCCCCAATCTCCCCGCCGGGAACCTCCTATGGACGCCATCAAACTTCAGGACTTGAAGTCCAAATCGCCTACCGAGCTTTTGTCCTTCGCCGAGACGCAGGAGGTCGAGAACGCCAGCACGCTGCGCAAGCAGGAGCTGATGTTCGCCATCCTGAAGCGGCTTGCCGAGAACGACGTGGAGATCGTCGGCGAAGGTGTCGTGGAGGTACTGCAGGACGGTTTTGGCTTCCTGCGCTCGCCTGACGCCAACTACCTCCCCGGTCCGGACGATATCTATGTGTCGCCGTCGCAGATCCGCCGGTTTTCACTGCGGACCGGCGACACGGTGGAAGGGCAGATCCGCAGCCCCAAGGAAGGCGAGCGCTATTTCGCGCTGCTCAAGGTCAACACGATCAACTTCGAGGACCCCGACAAGGCGCGCCACAAGGTGCATTTCGACAACCTGACGCCGCTTTATCCCGACGAGCGGTTCAAGATGGAGGTGGAGGATCCTACCCGAAAAGACATGACGGCGCGGGTCATCGACCTCGTAGCACCGCTCGGCAAGGGGCAGCGCGCGCTGATCGTGGCGCAGCCCCGCACCGGCAAGACGGTGATCATGCAGAACATCGCGCGTTCGATCACCACCAATCACCCGGAATGCTACCTGATCGTGCTGCTCATTGACGAGCGGCCGGAGGAAGTCACCGACATGCAGCGCACGGTACGCGGCGAGGTGATCTCGTCGACGTTCGACGAACCGGCGGCGCGGCACGTCCAGGTCGCTGAGATGGTCATCGAGAAGGCCAAGCGGCTGGTTGAACACGGCCGCGACGTGGTGATCCTGCTCGATTCGATCACCCGTCTGGGCCGGGCCTACAACACGGTAGTGCCGTCGTCGGGCAAGGTCCTGACCGGCGGCGTCGACGCCAACGCTCTGCAGCGGCCGAAGCGCTTCTTCGGCGCCGCCCGCAATATCGAGGAGGGCGGCTCGCTGACCATCATCTCGACCGCGCTGATCGATACCGGCAGCCGCATGGACGAAGTGATTTTCGAGGAGTTCAAGGGCACCGGCAATTCCGAGCTCGTGCTCGACCGCAAGGTTGCCGACAAGCGCGTCTTCCCGGCGATCGATATCCTCAAGTCGGGCACCCGCAAGGAAGAACTCCTTGTGCCCCGCGCTGACCTGCAAAAGATTTTCGTACTGCGCCGGATCCTGTCCTCCATGGGCGTGGTCGATGCTGTCGAGTTTCTGCTCGATAAGCTCAAGCAGACAAAGACCAACAGCGAGTTCTTTGACTCGATGAATACGTGATCGTTATTGACGTGTAGCTCGCGTGGCCGTGGACAAATACCGTTTTTCTTTCTAGAGTAGGCAGTGTGTTGCGGCGGACGTTGAAGGCGCTGCGCTAGCCGGATGGATACGATCTACGCCCTGTCGAGCGGGTCCGTCCCGTCCGGGATCGCTGTCATCCGAATGTCCGGGCCGTCCGTCGGATCGTTGCTTGAGCGCTTGTGCGGCGCCTTGCCCGAACCCAGGCGAGCTACGGTGCGGACTCTGCGCTCGCCATCCAGCGGCGAGGTGATCGACAACGGCCTGGTGCTGTGGTTCCCGGCCCCGGCGAGCTTTTCAGGGGAAGATGGCGGCGAGTTGCACCTGCATGGTGGCCGTGCCGTCGTCGGCGCAGCTTTCGAGGCTCTTGCGGCTGAGGGATTGCGGATCGCAGAACCGGGAGAGTTCACCAAGCGCGCTTTTCTGAACGGAAAGCTCGATCTGACCGCGGCGGAAGGGATCGCCGACTTGGTGGCCGCAGAGACGGAGATGCAGCGGCGGCAGGCGTTGCGGCAGGCCGGCGGCGAATTGCGCCGGCGCAGCGAGGATTGGCGCGACGAGCTGATCGCGCTTCGAGCGGAAATCGAAGCCCGGCTGGATTTTGCGGACGAGGGCGACGTCGCTGACGCCCTTCCGCACGATTTCGAGGATAGGATAGCGGCCCTGCGCGCCGGGCTGCGAGCGGCGCTGGCGAGCGCAGCGGCCGGTACCCGCGTGCGCGAGGGCTTTCGGGTCGCGATCCTTGGACGCCCGAATGCCGGAAAGTCATCCTTGCTCAATGCACTCTCGCGGCGCGATGTGGCGATTGTCACGGAGGAGGCCGGCACGACCCGGGATGTGCTGGAGGTCCCGTTGGACCTCGGCGGCTACCCTGTTCTGGTCTACGATACGGCCGGGCTACGGGACTCCGATTCGGCCGCGGAACGAGAAGGTGTGCGTCGGGCGAAGCTGGCAGCGGATGCCGCCGACCTGGTCCTCTGGCTGAGCGATCCGGCCGCCGGGGTGGAGGCGCCGCCGGACTTGGCGGTTCCGGTCTGGCCGTTGCTGACCAAAGCCGACCTGCGGCAAGACGGTGATGGCGGGGCGGCTGTGATTTCCGCTCACACCGGTTTGGGGCTTGAGGAGCTGGAGAAGCGGCTACTGCAGGCGGCAGCGGATGCGCTTGGGACGGGCGCGGCTGCCGTGGTTCGCGAGCGGCAGCGTCTGGCGATCGCCGATGCGCTTGCCCGTCTGGACGAGTTGCCAGGCATGCCCGAGGATGTAGCGGCGGACTTGCTGCGATCGGCTGGCGACGCTATAGGCCGCTTGAGCGGGCGGATCGGAGTCGAGCTGGTCCTCGACCGAATTTTCCAGGATTTCTGCATTGGCAAATAGGTTTCACGTGGAACACGGGTTGAACGTTGTTTCACGTGAAACAGCTCCAGCCGAGCTTGGCTTCGACGTGGTCGTCGTCGGCGGTGGTCATGCTGGTACCGAAGCAGCGGCCGCAGCGGCGCGCACCGGCGCCCATACGGGACTCGTGACGCACCGGTTCGCAACGATTGGCGAGATGTCCTGCAATCCGGCAATCGGCGGGCTGGGCAAGGGACACCTGGTCCGCGAGATCGACGCTCTTGACGGCCTGATGGGCCGCGCCGCGGACAAGGCCGGAATCCAATTCCGTGTCTTGAACAGGCGTAAGGGACCGGCAGTGCGGGGGCCGCGGGCCCAGGCCGATCGCGCGCTCTACCGCGCTGCTGTGCAGGACGCTATCCGACAGCAGGCCGGCCTCAGTGTCGTGGAAGGCGAGGTCGCAGACCTGCTCCTGAATGAGGGACGAGCCGCTGGGGTAATCCTCGCCGATGGGCGGGCCATCCGCGCCGGTTCAGTCGTGCTCACCACCGGCACGTTCCTGGGTGGCTTGATCCATCTTGGAGACACGTCTTTCCCAGCGGGGCGGTTCGGGGAAGCGCCCAGTCTTGGGCTGTCGCAAACACTCAGGCGGTGCGGGCTGGCGCTCGGCAGGCTGAAGACGGGAACCCCGCCGCGCCTCGACGGCCGGACGATCAACTGGTCGGCGCTTGAGGAGCAGGCGGGCGATAATCCGCCAGAGCCGTTCTCTACACTGACGCGGCAGATCACGACGCCGCAGGTCAGCTGCCATATCACCCGAACCACCGCCGCGACGCACGAACTGATCCGCGGGAATCTGCATCGCTCCGCGATGTATTCAGGCCGGATCGAAAGCCGCGGCCCCCGCTATTGTCCGTCCATCGAGGACAAGATCGTCCGCTTCGCCGATCGCGACAGCCACCAGATTTTTCTCGAGCCTGAAGGCCTGAACGACCACACCGTCTATCCGAATGGGATCTCGACCTCCCTGCCAGAGGAGGTGCAGCGCCATCTTGTCCGTTCCATGCCCGGTCTGGAGCGCACCGAGATCATAAGGCCCGGCTACGCGATCGAGTACGACCATATCGATCCACGCGAGCTTTCGCCGACGCTGGAGTGCCTCAAAATGCCCGGCCTTTATATGGCTGGGCAGATCAACGGCACGACTGGCTACGAGGAAGCAGGAGCGCAGGGACTGCTGGCAGGCCTGAATGCAGCGCGCGCTGCCGGGGGATCCCCCGCTGTTACCATCGATCGAGCTTCCGGTTACCTGGGCGTCATGATCGACGATCTGGTCACGCGCGGCGTGACTGAGCCCTACCGGATGTTCACCTCGCGTGCCGAATATCGGCTATCGCTGCGGGCCGATAACGCGGACCAGCGCCTCACCCCTCTTGGCCTTGCTGCGGGGTGCGTTGGCGCCGAACGTGCGGCTCACTTCGGAAGCAAGCAGGATGCGCTCTCCCGGGCCCGCGACTTGCTCGACGGCATGACGATTTCGCCAGCGGAAGCAGCACGGCACGGTATCCAGGTCAATCAGGACGGGGTCCGGCGGTCCGCCTTCGAATTGCTTGCCTATCCGGGAGTAACGTTCACCCGCCTCACAGCCGTCTGGCCCGAACTGGGTGGAGTCGATCCGCTCACCGCGGAGCAGGTCCGGACTGATGCGCAATACGCCGTTTACCTGAAGCGACAGCAGGCGGATATCGACGCCATGCGCCGCGACGAGGCACTCACAATTCCTGCCGATCTCGACTATTCCGCCCTTGCCGGACTTTCCAATGAAGTCCGCCAAAAGCTCGCGGCCGCTCGCCCCGCCAATTTGGGCCAGGCGGCGCGACTGGACGGAATGACGCCGGCTGCCCTCACCCGTCTCTTGGGTGTGGTCAGGCGCGAGCCTGAGCTGACCGGCCGTTCCGCAGCGTAGAGTGCCTGGGTCGCAGACCATTTCGGGGCCGCTGAGAACGGAGCTGTCGCGCTTCGTCGCCCTGTTGACGGACTGGCAGCGGGTCCACAATCTTGTTGGACGCGCGGAGCTGCACGATATTTGGACCAGGCATATCCAGGACAGCTTGCAGCTGTTAAACCACGCTCCGGGCTTCACTTTCTGGGTGGATCTCGGCAGCGGGGCCGGTTTTCCCGGCTTAGTGGTGGCGATCGCCAGCAGAGGGGACGCCAGCAAGTCCTTTGTTTTGGTGGAATCCAACCACAAGAAGGCTGCCTTCCTGCGCACCGCGGCACGCGAGCTTGGCCTCAAGGTCCAGGTTGCCGCCGAACGGATCGAGGCACACGGGTCAAAAATCGCAGAGCGGGCAGACATTGTTTCGGCGCGCGCGCTCGCCCCGTTGCCAATCCTCTGCTCGCTGGCTGCTCCGTACCTTCATCCTGAGAGCACCCTGCTGTGCCTCAAGGGGCAGGATTTTCAGCGCGAGTTAGAGGAAGCCTCTCTGTCCTGGGACTTTGATGTGGTAAGTTTCCAAAGCGAAACGGATTCGGCGGGTCGCATCCTTGCGATCCGGCATCTCAGCCCGAAGGTGCGGCGGCCATGATTGCGCGCGAAAAACTGCCGGAGCGGCCTCGCGTCCTCGCGGTCGCTAACCAGAAGGGCGGCGTCGGGAAAACCACCACTGCCATAAACCTTGGGACGGCGCTGGCCGCAACTGGCGAGAACGTCCTTATTGTCGACCTGGATCCGCAGGGGAATGCCTCCACCGGGCTAGGCGTGGACCGAACGGCGCGCGAAGTCTCCACCTACGACGTTCTGGTCGGGGACGTATCCCTTGCCGAGGCTTGCTGTGAAACGGCCGTGCCGCGCCTGTCCATCGCGCCCTCCACGCTGGACCTGCTCGGTGTCGAGCTTGAGATCGCGGCGATGCAGGATCGCAACTTCCGTCTGCGCCGCGCGATTGCCAGCCTGCCGCAGGACAGTCCAAAGCCGCGCTTCAACTATGTGCTGGTGGATTGCCCCCCTTCGCTCAACCTGTTGACCATCAACGCGATGGCCGCGAGCCACGCCGTGCTGGTGCCGTTGCAGTGCGAATTCTTCGCACTTGAGGGGTTGAGCCAGATACTCTCGACGGTTGAACGGGTGCGCGGCGGCCTCAACCCGCAACTGATGATCCACGGGGTCGTGCTGACCATGTACGACGTCCGCAACAAACTTGCCGGCCAGGTGGTCGACGACGTGCGCGCCCATCTGGGCGACAAGGTCTACAAAACGGTAATCCCGCGCAACGTCCGCGTTTCGGAAGCACCGTCGCATGGCAAACCCGCCCTGCTCTACGACCTGAAATGCGCCGGTAGCCAGGCCTACCTGCGCTTGGCCAGCGAGATCATCCAGCGCGAGGCCGTGCTGCGGGCAGCTTAAAAAGGATTGCGGATGGCTTTGGAGCAACGGAAGCGGCTTGGCCGCGGGCTTGACGCCCTGCTTGGCGGATTGCCCAGCGAACCGCAGGACAGGCCCGGCGATCAGGTTGCGCGACAGAGGGCGCCGCTGGCGCTGATCCATCCCAACCCGCGCAATCCACGTCGCGAGTTCCGTGAAGAGGAGCTTGAGGAACTCGCCGCTTCGGTGCGGCAGCACGGGATTGTCCAGCCGCTCGTCGTCCGGCCCGCCGAGGGGGGATCGGGCGAACGCTTCGAAATCATCGCCGGCGAGCGGCGTTGGCGCGCCGCGCAGCTTGCCGGCTTGCATGACGTGCCGATCGTGGTGCTGGACGTCTCCGAACGGCAGTCCCTGGAACTGGCGATTGTTGAAAATGTGCAGCGCTCCGACCTCAACCCGGTCGAGGAGGCGCGCGGCTACCAAGCGCTGATCGAGGAATTCGGATACACGCAGGCGGATCTCGGGGCGGCCATCGGCAAGAGTCGGGTTCACGTCGCAAATACCTTGCGCCTGCTCCGCTTGCCGAAGTCAGTGCTTGGCATGCTTGAGTCAGCTGCCCTGTCTGCGGGTCATGGCCGCGCCCTCCTAGCTGCGCCAGAGCCGGAAAAGCTGGCGCGCGCCGTCTTGGAGCAGAACCTTTCCGTACGCGAAACGGAACGGCTGGCGCAAATGCCGGCTGTGGAACCGGGCTCGGTCGAAGCGCACCGCAAGGCGCGCGTCCCGGACCTCGTCGCGCTGGAGAAGGAGCTGACCGATCTACTCGGGCTGAAGGTGAGCCTGCGCCACGACCCGAGAGGTCGCGGGGAATTGAAGGTGGCCTATACGACGCCTGACCAGCTTGAGACTATCTGCGCCAAGCTGCGCGGCTAGGGCCGCTCTCTGCGGAGGCGGCGCGCCTGGAGCGCTGTTTCGTGCAAGGCCGCAGATACGGCGGCCGTCTCCAGCGCTGGTCGCCGGCGCGACAGCGAGATTGCCTCCGCAACGCGGGCGCGTGCCGCGCGAATGCTGGTCGACGGCCAGAGCTGCAGGGCGGCCTGAACGGCGCCACGACGGCGCGCAAAGACCGGCGGCCGGGCTCGCTCCAGTACGGCCGAGGCGGAACCGCCACTGTCGACAGCCCCCTGTAAACCTTGCAGCATTATCAGGTGCCGAAGCGCTTGAGTGGCGAGGCCGGAGGGCGATCCCCCTTCGGCACGCAGGCGCTCGAGGCCGCTCTCGACCGCCTCGTTGTTGCCAAGCAGGGCGGAATCGATCACGTCGTCGCTGCGCAGTTCGACCGTGTCGCCAATAATCGCTTCGACGTGGGCGCGCGTGACCCGCCCTTCCAGGCCCACATAGAGGAACAACTTTTCCAGTTCGCGGCGACTCGCCATGCGGTCGCCCCCAAGCGTTTCAAGAAGAAGCTCCAAGGCGTCGGGCTCGACGACCAGTTCAGCGCCCTCGGCGGCAGCAGTGACGAAGGAGCCGAGGTCGGAAGCATCGGCCTGATAGCAGGGCACGGCCGCAGCATGACGCGCCGCCTCGAACGCGCCCAGAAGCGCGCTGGTGCGGGACAGTTCACCAGCTTCGACCACCAGCCACGCCGCTTCGGGCGGCGATCTCAGCACGGCCTCGATTGCGCCCAATACATTGTGCCGGCCGTCTTGCACGCGGAGCGAAATTACCGGGTCCCCGCCAAACAAGGACGCGGAATAGGCCTCCTCGGCAACCCGACCAGGCTCACTGGAGATCGTTTCGGAGCCAAAACGCAGAACCGCATCGCTCCCGCCGCGTGTCAGCGCGACACGCTCGATCAGCCGCGCCCGCTCCGTAATCGCTCCGGCATCGTTGCCGTAGACAAGAAACAGCCGGACACCGGTCGGCGGGGAGGCAAGGAAGCGGTCGGCCTCGCGCGGCTTCAGCGCGACCATGGCGCGCTCCGTTCCCTAGTTGGTGGCCAAAAAGGCGGCCAGGCGGGATTGGGTGAGTTGAGCCAGCGATGTGGCCAGCCGGTCCTCGGCATCGCGGCGTGCCCGGATGTTGGCGAAGTTCTGTGACGAGCGGGTATACGAGGCGACGGCGGTTACGCTGCTGCCGAAGAGCGACTTGCCCGTGCCGGCATCCTTCAGCAGGAACGACGTGCCCCCGATAAGCTGAAATGCATTGGGGGTTCCCGTGCCCCGTTCGACGAATACGCCCTGTTCCCGGACCGTCATTCGGTAAGTCAGTGCATAGCGCGGCGCCTGGCCTTCCCCACCGCCGCGCAACCCAAACAGCAGCGCATTACGGTAAACCTGCTCTTCCCGGCTGACAGGCTCGTCGACTGAAATGGCTGGGAGGTCGGCCTGTGGTCCCGGCTCGCCAGGCGCAGAGGCGTAAAGCGGCCGAACCTGGCATCCGGCCAGCCCGGCCATGCCGAGAGCCAGTGCGACCGCAACCAGGGCGTTTCTAGCCAACGACATTGACGATCCTGTTCGGCACGACCACCACTTTCCTGGGCGGCCGTCCTTCCAGATAGCGGCGGACCGGTTCCAGTGCGAGCGCCGCCTGTTCCACATCAGCGTTGGAGGCGCCGGCGGTGATTGTCAATTCACCGCGCCGCTTGCCGTTCACCTGCACGGGGAGGGTGATAGTTTCGGCCCGGAGCAGGTCCGGTTGCACCTCTGGCCAGAAAGTCTCCGCCACCAGGCTCGTGTGCCCAAGGATGCGCCAGCATTCCTCGGCGAGATGCGGCATCATCGGCGCCATCATCAGGCATGCCGCTTCGCAGGCCTCGCGCAGAGCCCAGTCCATCCCCGGCGAGGCGGGCGCCTCAGCGGCTGCCGTAATGACGTTGGTCAGCTGATACAGTTGCGCCACCGCGCGATTAAAGCGGAGCCGCTCCACGTCGGCACTCACAGCGTCGATGGCCCGATGCGTTTCACGTCGCAGGTCCAAGGCGGAGTCGCCGAACAGGGCAGGGCGGGGCAGGTCAGGCGGGGGGAGCACGCCGGCCAGCCGCGACATCAGCCGCCAGACGCGCTGGAGGTAGCGATGCGCGCCCTCAACGCCGGCCTCCGTCCAGATCACGTCCCGCTCGGGCGGCGAGTCGGACAGCATGAACCAGCGCGCGGTGTCGGCCCCATAGGTGCCGATGATGTCGGAGGGGTCGACCGTGTTGCGCTTCGACTTCGACATCTTTTCGATGGCGCCGATTATGACTTCCTCGCCTGAGCTCGTGGCGTAGGCACGCCTAGCCACGCCTTCGCCTTCGACACGGACTTCTCCGGGCATCAGCCAATCGCCCGACGAACTCCGGTAAGTCTCGTGCACTACCATGCCCTGAGTGAACAGGCCGGCAAACGGCTCGTCCAGGTCAACATGCCCGGTCTTGCGCATGGCCCGCGTGAAGAAGCGCGAGTAGAGCAGGTGGAGGATCGCGTGCTCCACGCCGCCGATATACTGGTCGACGGGCAGCCAGGCGTTCACGGCCGCGGGATCCGTCGGCTCTGTCGCGCCCGGCGCGGTGAAGCGAGCGAAATACCAGGACGAATCGACGAAGGTATCCATCGTGTCGGTTTCGCGCCGCGCCGTGCCGCCGCAGGAAGGGCAGAGGACGTCGCGCCAGGTCGGGTGCCGGTCGAGCGGGTTGCCCGGACGGTCGAACTCGATGTCCTCAGGCAAGACCACCGGCAGATCGGCGCGCGGCACCGGGACGACGCCGCATTCCGAGCAGTGGATCATCGGGATGGGGCAGCCCCAGTAGCGCTGCCGAGATATGCCCCAGTCGCGCAGCCGGTAGTTGGTTTCGCGCAGTGCCTGCGGGCTGCCGCCAAGCTCCCGCTTCTCCAACGTGGCTGCGACGGCTTCCTTCGCCGCAGAGACATCCATGCCGTCGAGAAAGCCGGAATTCACGAGGAAGCCATCGCCGGTATACGGCTGGCCACGGCCGAGGAACTCAACTTCCACGACACGTACGTCACGGTCAGGCGGGCGCACCACCGGTATGACGGGGAGCCCGTATTTGGTGGCGAACTCCAGGTCGCGCGCGTCGTGCGCCGGGCAGCCGAAGATCGCTCCCGTGCCGTAGCCCATCAGGATGAAATTGGCGACATAGACCGGGAGCCAACGCCCCTCGACCAGCGGATGGCGGACCCGCAGCCCGGTGTCGTAGCCGCGCTTCTCGGCGGTCTCGATCTCCGCTGCCGAATTGCCGCTGTGCCGAACCTCTTCGATGAAGGCAGCGAGATTCGAATCGGACCCGGCACAATCGCGAGCCAAGGGATGATCAGGCGCGACCGCCACGAAGGAAGCGCCGAACAGCGTGTCAGGCCGGGTGGTAAAAACCTCCAGGAACGCTTCCGGCGCGCCCGATTCGAGTTCGAAACGAATGCGCAGCCCTTCCGAGCGGCCGATCCAGTTCCGCTGCATGAGCCGGACCTTTTCGGGCCAGCGGTCAAGGCCATCCAACGCCTGGAGCAGGTCCTCGCTGTACTCCGTGATGGTCAGGAACCACTGCGTAAGCTCACGCTGCTCGACCGGTGCTCCGGACCGCCAGCCCTTGCCATCGATCACCTGCTCGTTGGCCAGAACAGTATGGTCGACCGGGTCCCAGTTTACTTTGGCGGTCTTGCGGGCCACCAGCCCGGCATCCAAAAAATCCAGGAAAAGCCGCTGCTGCTGCTCGTAGTATGCGACGTCGCAGGTGGCGAATTCGCGCGACCAGTCCAGCGAAAGGCCCATCGACTTGAGCTGCCCGCGCATCGTGGCGATGTTTTCGTATGTCCAGGCCTTCGGATGGACCTTGTTCTGCATGGCCGCATTCTCGGCCGGCATGCCGAAGGCGTCCCAACCCATTGGATGCAGGACATTGTAGCCGCGGGCCCGCCGGTAGCGCGCCAGCACGTCGCCCATGGCATAGTTACGGACATGGCCCATATGGATGCGCCCGGACGGGTACGGGAACATCTCGAGCACGTAGTATTTGGGCCGGGACTCGTCGGCCTGTGTCTCGAAAAGCCGGCGCTCGTCCCAGACGGATTGCCAATGCGCTTCGACCGCGCGCGGATTATATCGTTCGCTCGACATGATTGGATCTGGCCAGATGGGCGCGACCTTCAACAGAATCACCGGTAGCGGTCAATGCGGCAGGCTTGCCGAAACGGGCGGCACCGCATGAGCACTCCCGAAGATGCGAACGGGCCTGGCGCAAAGCTTGGCCCCGTGCGCGAGAGGATCGCCACGGCCGCCAAAGCGGCGGGCAGGGACAACGATTCGGTCCAATTGATAGCAGTGACGAAAACCTACGGGTCCGAAACGATCGCACCCGTGATCGAGGCGGGGCAACGAGACTTCGGTGAGAACCGGGTTCAGGAGGCGCTCGGCAAGTGGCCGGAGTTGCGCACGGCGTATCCAGATCTCCGCTTGCACCTGATCGGGCCGTTGCAGACCAACAAGGTGCGCGACGCGGTGGCCCTGTTCGATGTTGTCCACTCGGTGGATCGCGAAAAACTGGCCGCAGCCCTGGCCTCGGAGATGGGCCGGCAGGGTCGGAACCTGACGTGTTTCGTGCAGGTCAACACGGGGGAGGAGCCGCAAAAAGCCGGCGTGAAGCCCGACGCCACCGTGGATGCGGTGAGGAACTGGACGAGGGCATTCGGTCTGGCCATCGAAGGACTGATGTGCATCCCGCCAGCAGACGAAGATCCCGAACCGCACTTCGATCTCCTGCGGCAGCTCGGCAGGGAGCTGGAACTGCCGTTCCTGTCGATGGGCATGAGCGGCGATTTCGAGGCGGCGATCGCGCACGGCGCGACGCATGTGCGGGTGGGTAGTGCGATCTTTGGAGCGCGATCGTAGCCGTCCGGAACGGGGCTGGCATGACCGCCCGGATTGCATGTAGCTTCGACCATGCACGGTCCCGAGGAAGAGGCCGAATCTGTGGGGAGCGACCGCCATGCGCATCATCGACGCGCACCACCACCTCTGGGACCTCCGCGTCAACCACTATCCATGGTTGACTGATGCCCGCCGCGAGATGCTGATCGGCGACCCGGCGCCGATCGCCAAGAATTACTTACTGGCCGACTTTCTTGCGGATGCCGCAGGCCACGACCTAGTCAAGTCGGTGCATCTGGAGGCGGGCCATTCCGGCTCCGACCCGGTGCTGGAAACAGGGTGGCTACAGGGGATCGCCGACGATCCCGCCTCGCGCGGTTTCCCGCACGCCATCGTGGCGCACGCCAACTTTGCGGCGCTGGATGTGGAACACACGCTTGAGCGACACTCGGAGCACCGCAACCTGCGCGGCATCCGGCACATCGTGAACCGCCATCCCGACCCGGTGCTGAATTTCGCCGACCGGGACTACCTGAACGAACCGGCGTGGCGGCAGAACTTCCGCCTCTTGAGGCGGTTCAACCTCTCCTTCGACCTGCAGCTCTACCCGGCGCAGATGGCCGACGGCGCCGCGCTGGCGCGCGAGAACCCCGACGTCCAGATCATCCTCAACCACGCGGGAATGCCGATCGAGCGCACGGAAGCCGGGTACGCGGAGTGGCGGGCCGGGATGGAAGTGCTGGCTGCCTGCCCGAACATTGCCGCCAAGATCTCCGGGCTCGGTATGCTCGACCACCGCTGGACCGTCGAAAGCATCCGGCCCTTCGTGCTCGGCACGATCGAGATGTTCGGCGTTGAGCGCTGCGCCTTCGCCAGCAATTTTCCGGTCGACTCCCTGTTCAGCGACTATTCAGCGGTCTGGACGGCCTACGACACGATCACCGCCGGATTCTCGGAAGGCGAACGCGACGCCCTTTTCCACGGCAACGCCGCGCGGCTCTACCGGATCGAGGGCTGATTTCCGGCGAGCCGCGGCACTGGTTTGTCCGGCTCTTTGTAGGTCTGCGACAAAGTGTAGAGGCCCGCGGCCACGACCAGCGCAATGCCGGCCCAGGCAATCGCGTCGGGTGCTTCACCCCAGACGGTCCAGCCGTAGATTAGGCTCCACGCCAGCGCGGTGTATTCGAAGGGCGCGACCGTGCTGGGCGTGGCGAGCCGGTAAGCCTGCGTCAGCATTGTCGTCCCCACCGCCGCGATCGCGCCGCAGGCGGCCAGCAGCGACAAGTCGAGCGTTGTCGGCCAACTCCAGGAGCGCAGCAGGAAAGCCATGCTCCTGTGCTCGTCGGCGGGGATCACCGTTCCGGCAAGCGCCGCGCCCATGATCAGGCCGGCCGCGAGATAGATGCCATTGGCGTAGAAGGCCATGACCGGCGCGCTCGCCACGGCTCCGATCTTGCGGGCGATGGTGGCCGATACCGCATAGGCGAACCCGGCATAGACCGGCAACAGCGCTGCCGGATCGAAGAGTTCGCGCTCGGGGCACAGCACCATGAGGATGCCGAGAAAGCCGACCAGCACCGCGGCCCATTGCCTGCGGCCGACGCGCTGTTTCAGCACCGTCGCCGACAGCAGCGTCATGAAGATGGGGGCGACGAAATAGAGCGAGATACAGATCGCGAACGGCAGAGCCGCGAGCCCGAGATAGTAGGCAGTATAGGCGCTGAACATGACGGTCCCGCGCACGGCCAGCACCGGCCAGCGTGGCGACCCGAGGCCGGAGAGCCCTCCGGTCACTGCGACAAGGACCAGCAGGATCGGCAGGGCGACAATGCCGCGGATCGCCAGCGCCTCATGTACGGGATAGAGATCGCTGATCAGCTTGATGATCAGGTCCTGGAGGGAAAAGACGGCGATGCCGACTACCAGGTAGACGATCCCCGCGAGCGGCCGCTCCGGGGTCGGCGGCTGCACGGTCACATGAAATCCCGTGCAATGGTCTTGTTCCAGGTCTTCCCGTGCATTTTCGCATCGCCTTCAAAGGCGTCGACGGAAGCCGAGAGCTGCCATTCGCGCGCAGTGCAGGAGAGGCGCGCGACCGCAACGGTCCTGACACTCCAATCGCCACGCGACATCTCCGCCGTCCAGCGGCATTCGCCTCGCATGGAGAGCGGCGCGTCCGGATCAATGGTCCAGATCTCATCGCGGATCTGGCGGGTGGTCAGGCCCGTGGCGGGGTGCTCGGAAGCCCCGGTGTTCTCGTGCACGACATAGCGCGTGAGCCCGGTCGTCAGGTCGCGCTCGACGCGGCGGCTGGTGGCGGCCGGCGATACCTCCCGGTAGTTGGGAAGCAAGCCGTCATGGCCGGGCGCCGGCACGTCGATCGGGTCGTCCTCCGCCGAGCGCACCGGCAGCAGCAGGGAGGAGGCGGCTGTCTCCACCGTTGCGGTGACCACGGTGGGCGGCGGCAGGATCATCGGCCAATAGGCCGTCGAGATCGCTAACCGGATGCGGTGACCGGGCCGGAACCGGTAGCCGCAGGCGTCCAGCGTCAGGACGGCATCCTCCGCCTCACCGGGGGTCATCGGCTTCGGGTCCTGGTTGCCGGCCCGGTGCGCTAGGTTGAGGACGCCGAAGCTGACGCGGGTGGCGGTCCCGTCGGGATGAACGTCCACCAGCCTGGCGCAGAGGTTGCCGAGCGCTGCATCGATCGCCACGCGCAGGGTCAGTTGCGGCCGGCCAAGCACCTCCAGCGGAGCGTCGAGAAGCTCGGTCTGGAAGACCAGCGATCCGGCGTCGTCCGGTCGCTGATCGATCGCGAGCTCCGCGTCGGGCTTCAGAGTGAAGAACTCGCCGGCCTGCGTGCCGCAGTCCTGGGGCGACTTGATGGAGAGCGTCGCCGGCTCGCCAGCTTCGCCGGACAGCCCTCCCGAAGCGGTGAGCCGGAAGGAGATTTCCGCGATTGCCGGCGATGGCCATTCCGCTTCGGCGACCCAGCGGCCCGGATCGTGCGGCCGGATGCGGGCGGGGCGCACCGCGTCGAGCATGTAGGCACGCAGCGCCGGCAAGCTGTCGGCGCCGTTCTCGGCACCCTTCAGCCAGCGGTCCCACCAGCGGATCGCCTCGCCGTGAAAGTCCATGCGCGGCTCGGGCGCGGCGAAATGGGGGTATTTATGCACCCAGGGTCCGACCATCGCCTTGGCGCGGGCGCCGAGCCCCTCGACGGCCTTCATCGGCGTATTGCGGTAGCCGTCCGCCCAGCCGGCGATCACTAGGGCTGGGACCTCCACGGCGGAGAAGTCCTCGGCGATCGAGCCGTGCCGCCAATAGGCGTCGCGGCGCTGGTGCGCCAGCCAGGTCTCCAGATGGAAGGGCTCGTCCTGCAGACGCTGCAGCCACATGTCCCGCCACCCTTCGCCGACAATGGCCGGATCGGGCGGGCGCGACGAGTAGCACAGCATCGTGGCGGCCCAGCCGAGATTGGCCGACAGGTGGCAGCCGTCCTTGTAGTGGATGTCGTCGTTATAGCGGTCCACGGTCGAGGCGATGGAAATGACCGCCTTCAAGGCCGGCGGGCGCAGCGCCGCCACCTGCAGCGCGTTGAAGCCGCCCCAGGATATCCCCATCATGCCGACGGCGCCGGAACACCAGGGCTGCGCGGCAATCCAGGCAATCACCTCCACCGCGTCGGCCAGTTCGCGCGGTGAATATTCGTCGGCGATGACCCCGTCCGATTCGCCGGTGCCGCGGATATCAACCCGCACGCCGGCGTAGCCGGCCGCGGCGAAGACCGGATAGGTGGATTCGTCGCGCCGCGTTGTGCCGTCGCGCTTGCGGTAGGGCAGGTATTCGAGGATCGCCGGCGCCGGCTCGGATTCCGCGTCCTCGGGCAGCCAGATCCGGGCGGCGAGCTTCGTGCCGTCCAACAGGGCAATAAACTCATTGTCGATCTCCCGGACCGGGCGGGTCGCTGGCGGGTTCATAGGCGTGGTCCTGAGAGAGGCGGAATGCGGGAGGTGCGGGCGCCGTGGATAGCGCGCCCCGCCGTGCCGCGCCAGCGAAGTTCACTGGGGCCCGCACCATCCGGCGAGGAGGCTATCGCGTCGCGGCAGCGGCGCCGGAGAGCGCTTGACCGCGGCAGCGCCCTGCTCCAACCCGGCGGCCATGCTGAAATCCATCCTGGAGCACCCCGCGACCGAGCGGGTCATCGCCGCCCTTATCGTCGTCAACGCCCTCACGCTCGGCCTGGAGACCAGTCCGGCCGCGGTGGAGCGGTTTGGGCCCCTGCTCTTCCTCCTCGACCGTGTCGTGCTGGCAATCTTCGTCGTCGAGCTCGCCGCCCGGCTGCTCGTGTACCGGGCAAAGTTCTTCCGCGATCCGTGGAGCGTGTTCGACCTGTTCGTGGTCGGCATAGCCCTGGTCCCCGCTGCCGGATGGATGTCGGTATTACGCGCGCTGCGAGTGCTGCGCGTGTTGCGCCTGATCACCGCACTGCCATCGCTGAAGCGGGTCGTCGGCGCGCTTGTCGCGGCGCTGCCCGGCATGGGCTCGATCACGCTGCTGCTGACCCTCGTTTTCTATGTCTTCTCGGTGATGGCTACGAACCTGTTCCGGCAGGCGAATCCGGACCAGTTCGGCTCCCTGGCGGCCAGCGCCTACACGCTGTTCCAGGTGATGACGTTCGACGACTGGTCGGGAGGCGTGGTGAAGCCGCTCATGGCGGAACATCCGGGCGCCGTGCTGTTCTTCCTTGCCTTCATCCTGTTCTCCACATTCGTGGCGCTGAACCTGTTCATCGGGGTGATCGTGACGGCGCTCGATGCGGAAACCTCTACCGAGACGCCAAAAATCACCCATCCGGCGCACGATTCCGAAACCATCCTGGCCGAACTCAGGGCATTGCGGAGCGAGGTCGCGGCATTGCGCAACCCGGCAACGGTCGATTAGCAGCAGATCAGGTCAGCGAGCCTGCCGGCCCACTGGCGTCCTCCAGAGCTTCCTCATACCGAAGAAAAGTCCCCGCGAATGCTCACCAGAACCGAATTTCCCAGGCGAATCCGCGTCGTCGAGCACGCGCTCATCCCACTGTCCGACGGCGTCACGCTGTCAGCGATGATCTGGCTGCCGGACGACGCGGAGCAGCATCCCGTGCCGGCCATCCTGGAATATCTGCCGTACCGCAAGCGCGACGGAACGGCTGAGCGCGATGCGCTGAACCACCCGTATTTCGCCGGCCACGGCTACGCGTCGGTGCGCGTCGACATGCGCGGCTCGGGCGATTCGGAGGGCGTGCTGAAGGGCGAGTATCTCTGCGAGGAGCAAGACGACGCGCTGGAAATCCTGGCCTGGATCGCCGCCCAGCCCTGGTGCACCGGCAAGATCGGCATGATCGGGATTTCCTGGGGCGGCTTCAACGGCCTGCAGGTCGCGGCGCGGCGGCCGCCGGAGCTGAAGGCCGTCATCTCGCTCTGCTCCACCGACGACCGTTACGCCGACGATATCCACTTCATGGGCGGCGCGCTCTTGGTCGACAAGCTGGCCTGGGGCTCCACCATGTTCGCCATCAACGCCACGCCTCCCGATCCGGCGCTGGTCGGCGAGAAGTGGCGAGATATGTGGATGGGCCGCCTGGAAGGGTCGGGCTTCTGGCTGGAGGAATGGCACCGCCGCCAGCGGCGCGACGATTTCTACAAGCACGGCTCGATCGCGGAGGACTATGGAGCCATCGAGTGCCCGGTCTACCTGGTCGGCGGCTGGGTCGACGGCTACACCAACCCGATCTTTCGCATGCTCGACAAGCTCAGCTGCCCGAAGAAGGGGCTGGTTGGGCCGTGGGCGCACAAATACCCGAACTTCGCGCTGCCCGGCCCGCAGATCGGCTTCCTGCAAGAAGCCCTGCGCTGGTGGGATTTCTGGCTCAAGGGCATCGAGACCGGCATCATGGACGAGCCGGTGCTGCGGGCGTGGGTGCAGGAGCCGGCGCGGCCCAGCCCCTTCAACAAGGAGAAGCCTGGACGCTGGGTGGCCGAGGAGACGTGGCCGAGCCCGCGTATCGAGCCGGTTAAGCTTTCGCTCAGCGACGGCAAGCTGCTGGGCCGGGGCGGGGAGGAGGGCTCGCTGACCATCTCCTCGCCGCAGACAGTTGGGATGGCGGCGGGGAAATGGTGCCCCTATGGCCTGGACGCCGACCAGCCGGGCGACCAGCGCGACGAATTCGGCGGCTCCCTCTGCTTCGACACGGAGCCGTTCGCCGAGGCGGTGGATTTTCTCGGCGCGCCGGTGCTCGACCTCGAAGTGGCTTCGGATCGGCCGGATGGGCTGCTGGCTGCCACCCTGTCGGAAGTTTTCCCGGATGGCGCGGCGACCCGGCTCACCTACGGGATTCTCAACCTTACGCACCGTGACGGCCACGAGGAGCTGAAGCCGCTCGAACCGGGGCGGTCCTACAAGGTCCGGCTGCAGCTGAACGAGTTCGGCCAGCGGGTGGGGGCGGGAAACCGCCTGCGGCTGGCCATATCCACCTCGTACTGGCCGATCGTCTGGCCGTCGCGGGCAGCGGTGACCCTGACCGTCATGACGGGCCGCAGCTCGCTCAGCTTGCCGACACGCCCGCCCAACGAAGCGGACGGGCAGCTGCGTCCCTTCGAGCCGGCGGAAAACGCCCCGGCGCTGCAGCAGTCCGTCCTTCGCCCCGGCGAGAGCCGCATCGAGGTGCGCAAGGACCTGCGCAGCGGCCGCGTCGTGACGGAACGCTATCAGGACGACGGCCGCGTCCGGATCGACGAGTACGGCTGGGAGCACGGTTCGAGCGCGCACCGGCTCTATTCGATCAAGCCGGACGACCCGCTGTCGCCGGACGTGCGCATCCACTGGCGCAAGGAATTCGGCCGAGAGGGCTTCGCGGTCTCCATTGATGCGCGCACACACATGCGAGTGACGGCGGACGAGTTCCTCATTTCCGGCAAGCTGGAGGCTTTCGAGGGCGAGGAGCAGGTCTTTTCGCGCGAGTGGGACTGCCGCATTCCGCGCGACCATGTCTAGCCCGTTGCCAAGCAGCGGGTTCTGAGATCATCTTGCGGCCGATAATCGGCCGGAAGCGGCGGAAATCAGGGAGGATGCGTTATGGCCGACGGAATGCGCTTCACGCGGCGGCAGGTGCTGGCGAGCATGGCGGCAACCGGCCTGACCACCGGACTGTATCCAAACATCGCCTGGTCGCAGGATGGCAAAATCCTCCGCGTCCGATCCTACAGCGACATCCAGAACCTCGACCCGGCCTACCGCAAGGCGGCGCCGGAAGACGACATCATGCGCAACATCCTTCCCGGCCTTGCCGGGATGAAGGCGGGCGACGAGTGGCAATGGGAACTGGACGCGGCCTCGCGGCTGGAGCAGGTCGACGACACGCATATCGAGTTCACGCTCATCGACGGCCTGGTGTGGAGCGATGGCCACGGCCCGGTGACGGCCGACGACGTGAAATTCTCGTTCGAACGGATGGCTGATCCCAAGACGGAATCACCCTATGCCGGTGATTGGGCGGCGCTCGACCGTGTCGAGGTGAAGGACGACAAGTCCGGCGTGATCGTCCTTAAAGAGCCTTTCCCGCCGCTGTGGAACGTTGGGCTGGTGTTCGGCTCCGGCCGTATCGTCTCGCGCAAGGCGGTCGAGGCAGCGGGCGGGCGTTTCGAGACCAACCCGCCGGCCCAGTGCGGGCGTTATTTCCTCAAGGAGTGGCTGCCGAAGCAGCGCACCGTCTTGGCGCGCAATCCGGATTGGCCGGGCGAGAAGCCGGTCTGGGACGAAATCCACGTCATTCCGATCGAGGACGAGAAGGTGGCCGAGCTTGCCTTCGAAGGCGGCGATCTCGACTATACGTGGGTGGCGGTGAGCTCCATCCCGCGCTACCGCGAAACCCCGCCGCCTGATGGCGAAGTCGATGTTAAGCCGTCGCTCGCCTACGTCTGGCTGGGGATGAACCAGGAGAACCCGCCGTTCGACAACCCTGACGTTCGCCGGGCGGTGCAGCATGCCATCGATGTGCCTGTGGTGCTGGACGCCGCCTATTTCGGCGCCGCCGAACCGGCAACCGGCGTGGTGGCGCCCGGCCTGCTCGGGCACCGCGAAAAGGTCCTCTACGGCTATGATCCCGACAAGGCCCGCGAGCTGTTGGCCAAGGCCGGCTTTGCCAACGGATTCGACTGCACCCTTGACATCCTCAACAAGGCCGAGCGGGTCAGCGCAGCCCAGGCAATCCAGGCGCTGTTGGCCGATGTCGGCATCAACGCCACCATCCAGCAGCACGATTCCGGCACCTATTGGAGCCTTGGCGACGAAAAAGCGGGCGACGCGTGGAAGAAGATCCAGCTGCACATCGCCCGATTCTCCATGCAGCCGGACCCGAGCTTCGCCACCGAGTGGTTCACCCCGGCGCAGATCGGGGTTTGGAACTGGGAGCGCTGGAACAGCCCGGAATTCGGCGACCTGGAGAAGGCTGCGAAGCTCGAACTCGATCCCAAGAAACGGCACGACATGTACGTGCGCATGCAGGACCTCATGGAGGAATCCGGGTCGTACGTCATCCTGACGCACGAGGCTGTGGGAGTGGGCCACCGGGCCAACGTGGAGCCGGCGGTGATGCCGAACGGCACCCCGATCTTCCACCAGTTCAAGAGCGTTTGAGGGTTGTGCCGCCGACGGGCCTGCGCGTCATCCTCGGGCAAGCGCAGCTTGACCTGAGGAAACAGGCGCATGTGAGCTGCTCGTTCTCTGGGTGCTCGGGTCAAGCCCGAGATGACGATCTTCAGGGTCCTGCCCGGCATCGACGAGCGAGGGTGAGGTGCTCGCTTACACCTTAAAGCGGATCGGCCTGGCAGTCGTCATCACGGCCATCGCGCTGGTCATGCTGATCAGCACGATTCAGCTCATTCCCGGCGACCCGGCCGCGGTGCTGCTGGGGCCCTTGGCGACGCCGGAATTGCGCGCGTCGTTCCGCGAGGAGATGGGGCTCGACCAGCCCGTCGTCGTGCAGATCGCCCGCTTCTTCGCCCGCGTGGTTTCCGGCGACCTTGGCACCGATGTGCTGACGCATCGGCCGGTCCTCCTCACCGTGGCCGAGCAGATGCCGTTCACCTTGGCGCTAATCGGGGCGGGGATCGGCTGGGCGGCGCTGCTCGGCATCCCGCTCGGCTGCTTCGCCGCCGTCAGGCGTGGCTCGCTCGCGGACCGGACCATCGCCGTCCTGTCGGTCTCGATGATCGCCGTGCCGTCTTTCGTCATCGCAATCTACAGCCTGCTGTTTTTCGCGGTGAAGCTCGGTTGGTTCCCGACCATCGGCGCCGGCGAACCGGGCGACCGGCTCGACCAACTCCATCATCTCGTGCTGCCGTCGCTGGCGGTGGGCCTCGGCTGGGTCGGCTATATCGCCCGCATGGTGCGCGCCTCCATGCTGGAGGTGCTGACGGAGAACCACATCCGAATGGCGCGAGCCTTCGGGCTGCGCGAGCGCACCATCACTTTTCGCTACGCGCTGAAGCTCGCCGTCATCCCCACCGTCGTGCTGCTCGGCATCGGCGTCGGCCACATGATCTCCGGCGCCGTGTTCGCCGAGATCGTCTTTGCCCGCCCGGGCGTTGGCCGGCTCATGTACGACGCGGTGATCACCCGCAACTACCCGCTGGTCATCGGCGGCGTGATGATCACCACCGCGTTTTATGTCTTCTGCACCCTCGTGGCGGATCTCGTCGCGGCATGGCTCGACCCGCGTGTCCGCGCCTCTCTCTGAAACCGCCCCGGTGCCCCGCGCTGGTCACGGCATGGGCGCGGGCCGGCTTGTTCGGCTCGTCTCCGATCCGATGGGCGCGCTCGGGATCGTGCTGGTGCTTGCCGTCGTCTTCGGCGCCATCTTCGCCGATGTCCTCACCCCGTACGAGCCGACGCGCATGGCGCCACGCGACAGGTTTCTGCCGCCGGACGCGGCTCATTGGCTGGGCACGGACCAACTCGGCCGCGATCTCCTCACCCGCATCCTGCACGGGGCCCGCATCGCGCTCACCGTGGCGCTGATCGCCACCGGCGCCTCGTTCCTGGGCGGACTGGTGCTCGGCATGATCGCCGGCTACGGCCCACGCTGGCTCGACGCGCTGTTGCTGCTTGTTTTTGACGCCCTGCGCTCGTTCCCGACCGTCATAATGGCGCTCGCATTGGTGACCCTGGCCGGGCCGAGCCTGGCTTCCGTGGTGCTGGTCGTCGTGCTGGCGACGCTGCCGGGCTATGCGCGCGTGGTGCGGGCGCAGACCATGTCGCTGAAGGGCGCGGAGTTCGTCCTCGCGGCGCGGGCGCTGGGCGCGCCAGCCTGGCGCATCCTGCCCGTCCACATCATGCCCAACATCATCGGGCCGCTGCTTATCCTGGCTTCGATGGATATCCCCGTGGTGATCACCATCGAGGCCGGCATGAGTTTTCTGGGGCTCGGCGTGCGGCCGCCGACGCCGTCCTGGGGCTCCATCCTCAACGACGGCTATTCCTTCATCCGCGAAAGTCCCTGGCCGGCCATCGCCGGCGGATTGCCGATCGTGGTCGCCACGCTCGGCTTCACCTTCCTCGGCGAAACGCTGCGCGACCAGTTCGACCCGCGGCTCAGGAAGGATGCCTGAGCGGTGGCCCGCGAGGACGTGCTGAGCGTTGAGAACCTTTCGGTTGATTTCCGCACCGCCGGCGGGCGGCTGCATGCGCTGCGCAACGTGAGCGTCGCCGTGCCGCGCGGCGAAATCGTCGGGATTGTCGGCGAATCGGGCTGCGGGAAATCCACGCTGATCAACGCCATCATCGGCCTGCTTGCCGCCAACGCCGAAGTCACGTCTGGAAAGATCCTGTTCAACGATGCCGACCTGCTAGCGATGCCCTCCCGCCAGCTGCGCTCGCTGCGCGGCGAGCGGATCACCGCGATTTTCCAGGACCCGATGACATCGCTCAATCCGGTGCTGTCCATCGGCACGCAGATGACGGCCATCCAGTACCGGTCCGGCCGCAGCGCGAGAGCCAAGCGCCAGCGCGCGCTGGAATTCCTGCAGAAGGTCAAGATTCCCGATCCGGAGCGCCGCCTCCGCCAGTACCCGCACCAGTTCTCCGGCGGCATGCGGCAGCGCATCTGCATCGCCATGGCGCTGCTTGCCGAGCCCGACCTGCTGATCGCCGACGAGCCGACGACCGCACTTGATGCTACCCTTGAGGTGCAGGTCATCCAGCTGCTGAAGGAACTGCAGCGCGAGGTCGGCTGCTCGATCCTGTTCGTGTCGCATCACCTCGGCGTCGTCGCCGAGCTGTGCGACAGCGTTGCAATCATGTATGCCGGCGAGGTGATGGAACGCGGCACCGTTCGCGACATCTTTCACGGCTCCCGCCACCCTTACACCCGCAAACTGCTGGAGTGCGATCCCGGCCGCATCCCCGAGGCCACCCGGGTCCTGCCGACCATTCCCGGCGAGCTGCCGAGCCTGGTCGACGTGCCGGAAGGCTGCATCTTCCGCTCCCGCTGCCCGGAGCGCTTCGAGCTTTGCGCGAAAAAACCGCCGCCGTACCGGGTTGGCCCGGAGCACCTGTCCGCCTGCCACAAGGCCGAGGCGCTGGAGCCGGCATGAGCGCGCTGCTGGAGGTAGAAAATCTGCGCGTCCGCTTCCCGGCAGGCAGCCGCCTTGCCGCTGCGCTGACCGGCCGGCCGGCAACGATCGAGGCTGTGGCGGGCGCGTCGTTTTCCGTCCAACCGGGGGAGACCTACGCGATTGTCGGCGAGTCCGGCTCCGGCAAGACAACACTGGCGCGCGGCATCGTCGGCCTAGTGCCGCTCCATTCCGGATCGATTGGCTTCGAGGGCCGCCGCATCTCCGAGTTGAGCGAGCGGGCGCTGCAGCCGCTCAGGCGCAAGGTCGGCATGGTGTTCCAGGACCCGACCGGCTCGCTCAGCCCGCGCCTGTCCGTCCGCTCCATCCTTGCGGAACCGTTCAGGGTGCACGGCGAGCGGGTCGACCTCGACCGCGAGGTGGCGCGCCTTCTCGCCGAGGTGGGACTGCCGGCTTCCTTTGCGTCGCGTTACCCGCACCAGCTGTCCGGCGGCCAGGCACGGCGCGTCGGCGTGGCGCGCGCTCTGGCGCTGCGGCCGAAGTTGCTGATCGCCGACGAGCCGACGGCCGGGCTCGACGTTTCGATCCAGGGCGAGATGCTGAACCTCCTGAACGAGCTGCAGGCGCGGCTCGGCATCGCCATCCTGATCATCACCCACAACCTCAACGTGGTCCGGCATGTGGCGGACCGCGTCGCCGTGATGTATCTCGGCCGCATCGTCGAGGAGGGGCCGACGGCGGAGGTCTTCGCGCGGCCGCAGCACCGATATACCGCAGCGCTGCTGTCGGCCAATCCGGTGCCCGACCCGGACGCGCCACGCAACCGGCTCAGCATCGAGGGGGACGTGCCGAGCCTGCTGCATCGGCCGAGCGGCTGCGAATTCCACCCGCGCTGCCCCTTCGCCCTGCAGCAGTGCCGGGAAGTCTTCCCGGCCGCCTCGTCACTCGGTGCCGGGCATGTTTTTGCCTGCCACAACCCAGCCGGGCTGCCCTCGCTCAGCAACCGGGAAGCGGTGCCCGCCTGACCATGCTGGAATTCGATTTCATCGTCGTCGGGGCGGGGTCGGCCGGCTGCGTACTCGCCGACCGCCTTTCCCTCTCCGGCAGGCACAGCGTCCTTGTGCTGGAGGCCGGTGGGTCGGACCGAAAATTCTGGATCAAGATTCCGATCGGCTACGGCCACACGTTTCACGACGAGCGGGTGAACTGGCGCTACCGGACCGAGGCAGATCCGGGCACGGGCGGACGGCAAAGCTACTGGCCGCGTGGCAAGGTTCTGGGCGGATCGAGTTCGATCAACGCGCTGGTCTATTGCCGGGGGCTGCCGGGCGACTTCGACGATTGGCGCGCGGCCGGCAACCCCGGCTGGGGGTGGAGCGAGGTGGAACCCTATTTCCGCCGCTCCGAGCGGCGGGTGCGCGGGGCCGTGGCGAGCGGGGAGGGGAATCTCGACGTAGCGGATTTCCGTGATGCGATGCATCCGCTCGGCCGGCACTTCTTCGCCGCCGCGCAGGAGGTCGGGCTGAAGCGCACCGACAGCTTCAACGGCCCGCATCCGGAAGGCGTCGGCTACTACGAGATGAACGTGCGCAAGGGTTTTCGCTGCTCCGCCGCCGACGCCTTTCTGCGCCCGGCGATCCGGCGGGGCAACGTCCGCCTGATGACACATGCGCATGTTCGCCGGATATTGCTCGAGGGCCGGCGGGCGGTGGGCATCGAGTTCGACACCGGCGGCGAGACGGGGACGGCGAGGGCTCGGCGTGAGGTGATCGTCGCGGCCGGAGCGGTCGATTCACCGAAGCTCCTGCAACTCTCCGGCGTTGGCCCGGGCGCGCTGTTGCAGCGCCACGGCCTGGCTGTCGTCGCCGACAACGCGGCGGTGGGGCAAAACCTGCAGGACCATCTGGCAGTCAGCTACTTCTACAAGGCGCGCGAGCCCACATTGAACGACCTGCTCTACCCGTTGTCCGGCCGCTTCCGGGCGGCACTGCGTTACGTGCTGACGCGCAGCGGGCCGCTCAGCCTCAGCGTCAACCAATGCGGCGGGTTCGTGCGCTCCGACGCCGACCAGGCGCGGCCCAACCTGCAGCTTTATTTCAACCCGTTCACCTACGAGTCGACCCAGACCGGAAAGCGGCCGGTGAACCGCCCGCATCCCTATTCCGGCTTCCTTCTGTGCTTCCAGCCGTGCCGGCCGACCAGCCGCGGCAGCATCGAGATCCGTTCGCCGGACTGGCATGACGCCCCGGTGATCCGGCCCAACTACCTGTCCACCGACAGGGACATCGCCGATGTGATCGCCGGCGGGCGGCTGCTGCAGCGGATGGAGGCGAGCGCCGCCATGCAAGGCGCTATCGCCGAAGTCGTGCCGCCGGTGCTCGCGCCGATGTCGGATGCGGCCATCGTCGATGATTTCCGCGGTCGCTGCGGGACGGTCTACCACCCGGTCGGCAGCTGCCGGATGGGAGCGGACCCGGCCGCGAGCGTGGTCGATCCCCGGCTGCGTGTCCATGGACTGGAGGGGCTGCGCGTGATCGATGCATCGGTGATGCCGAATGTCACCTCCGGCAACACCAACGCGCCCACCATCATGATCGGCCAGAAGGGCGCCGATCTCGTCCTGGAGGACGCCACGTGAGCCGCGACCGCGACGCGGCGGCGGGCTAGATGGCGGACCTGCTGCTCGGTATCGACGTCGGGACGTCGCTCACCAAGGTCGCCCTGTTCGACCGGGACGGGCGCGAAGTGGCACGGGCGGCCGCCGCTACCGAGGTGCGGCGGCCGCATCCGGGCTGGTCGGAGGCCGACCCGGAGGCGGCGTGGTCGGCGCTGGCTCGGCTGATCCGCGCCCTGCTGACGGAGAACGGAATCGAGCCGGCCAGGGTCGCGGCGGTCGGCGTGACCGGGGCCATGGTGGGCGCTTGGGTGGTCGATGCTGATGGCCGGCCGCTGCGCGACGGCATCCTGTGGGACGACGGCCGCGCCCAACCATGGATAGAGGCGCGGCTCGCCGCCGACCCGCACTTCATGTCGCGGATATTCGCGAGTTCCGGACAGGTCATGCAGCAGGGCTGCACGCTGCCCGTGCTGCGCTGGCTCCTCGACAACGAGCCGGAGGTGATGAGCCGCGCCGCGGCTTTGTTCAGTTCTAAGGATTTTGTCCGCATGCGGCTCACCGGCGCGGTGGCGGCCGACTATACGGAGGCTGCTGTGGCGCCCGGATCGGCGGCGGCCCGGACGCGCAGCGCCGCCATGCTGGACCTCTTCGGCCTTGGATCGCACACGCACCTGCTGCCGCTGGTGCTGCGCTCGGAAGCCCTGGCCGGCAGCGTGACGGCCGCGGCGGCGGCGCAAACCGGGTTGGCAGCCGGGACCCCGGTGGCGATCGGGGCCGGCGACGTGCCGGCCACCGTGCTGGGGGCCGGTGGGTCGCTTCCCGGCGCGGTGATCACCATCCTGGGGACGACCTGCCTGAATGGCTTGCTGCTCGAGCGGCCCAGCTTCGAGCCTCCCGATGTTGGCTTGCTGTTCACGATTCCCGGCGATCTCTGGCTGCGCACCATGGTTAACGTGGCCGGGACGACGAACCTCGACTGGTGCCTCGGTGCGCTTTGCCCGGATCTCCGGGGACACCCCGATCCGTTCGGGTCGTTGGAAGCGCTGGCCGCAGAAGCGGGGATCGGGGCAGGAGGGGTGACTTATGTTCCGTACCTGAGCGAGGTCGGGATCATCGCGCCAAAAGTCGAGCCGCGGGCGCGCGGCGGTTTTGCCGGGCTGACGCCGGCGCACGGCCGCGCCCATCTGGTGCGCGCCATCTACGAGGGTGTGGTGTTCGCCATCCGCGATTGCTACGCGCTGACGGGCCAGCCGATCGCTACCATCCGCTTCGTGGGCGGCGGGTCGCGCAGCCGCTTCTGGTCGCAGGCCCTGGCCGACGCCACCGGCCTGCCGGTCGAGATCCCGGCAGGGTCGGAATTCGGCGCGAAGGGCGCGGCGCTGCTGGCGGCGACGGCGATCGGCTGGTTCCCGACCGTCCGGAACGCCGTCGAAAGCACGTTCTCGGTGGCGCGGCGGCACGAGCCTGATCCAAATCTGAAGCCGGCCTATGATGCGGCGTTCGAAAGATACCTTGTCTGCCGGGATGCCTTTATCGACGGCATTGCGCGGCACTGAAGGCGAGTCGAGGGCATTATGACAAACCGAATGAGCGACTATCTGCTTGAGGCGGCGGAGCGGGTCGGGGGCGTGCTTTCCGGGCAGGAGCCCGCCTTCGAGGCAGCGGCCGCCGCCATGGTCCGCTGCGTGGAGCAGGACGGCCTGATCTACCTGTTCGGCACCGGCCATTCCCACATGCTGGCCGAAGAGGGCCACTACCGGGCCGGCGGGCTGGCCTGCGTGGTGCCGATCCTGTCCACCGCCACAATGCTGCACGAGGGCGCCCTGGCCGGCTCGGCGCTGGAGCGGACAAGCGGGCTCGCCCGCATCGTGCTGTCCCGTTACGAGATCGGCGCCAACGATGTCGTCGTGGTGTTCTCCAACAGCGGCGTCAATGCAGTCCCGGTGGAGGCGGCGCAGGAGGCGAGGTCACGCGGGGCGACCGTGGTCGCAGTCACGTCCGAGGCCTATTCGCGCCAGGCTGCCGACGGGCGCAGGCGGCTGGCCGATGTCGCCGATGTCGTGATCGACAATCGCGGCCCGCCAGGCGACGCGGTGGCCGAGGTCGGCGACGGCCTGCGCGCCGGGCCGATCTCCACTGTGGTCGGGGCGGCGATCCTCAATGCCCTGCTGGTGGAGGTCGCCGGCCGGCTGATCGGCAAGGGACAGGACGCTCCGGTGTACCTCAGCGCCAACATGCCAGGAGCCGCCGAGCGTAACCGGGCGCTGGCCGAGCGCTACCGCCAGCGCAACCGGCATCTCTAGGCGGCAGCTTTTATGGGTTGGGCGGGCCGGCGCCGGGCAGGACGTTCTCCTCCGAGGCGCGGGCATGCAGGTCGGTTTCGCGCAGCATGCGGATCAGCACCTCGTCACCGATCTCGTTGCGCCTTCTGAGGGCAAGCAGCGCCTGGCGAGCCGCATCGTGCGCATCGGCATCAGACTCCGATGTCCTGCGGCCGGCTTCCTCGACCGTCCGGCGGGCAAGCTCCACCTCGTGATCCTCCTCGCCGGGTTCGCAAAGCTTCGCGGCGCGAACCGCCATGCGCAGGCTGATCCCCTGAAGCAGCACCGATCCGATCACCACGAAGGCGCCGAGAATGAGAATGAGGTCGCGTTCGGCATAGGGCCGGCCATCGGGCAGCGTTTCGGGGATGGACAGCGCGATGACGAGGCCGATGACCGAGCGGGTTGATGCCCAGGCCATGACGCCGGCCGCTGAAGTGCGGCCGAACGGTCCCGGCCGCGCCCGCAAAGCCTCGGAGATCGGCCGCATCGTCGTGGCCAGAAGCGAAAAGACGAACTGGACGCCGAGGACGATGGCCAGCAGCGCCGCTGCGACCAGGACAACACGCCAGATCGGGAAGGCTTCGAGCGCGCCGACGGCCTGCGGCAGCGCCCGCCCGGCGAGGAAGAACAAGGCGCAGGAGATGATCAGGCTGGCTTCTTCCCAGAACGCCGTGGCGCTTACCCGCGCTTCGGCGGAGGAGATGGTCCGGCCGGTGCGCGGATTGATGCGGATGGCCGAGATCACAATGGCGGCGGTCGTGATGGAGGCCACGCCGGAGACGCCGAGCGCATCGGCGCTGAGCGCGGCGACGTAAGGGGTCGCGATGGAAACGGCGATCTCTACAGGCGCCGGGTCGATACGCTTGCGAACCCAGACGATGCCCAGGCCGACGACGGCCCCAAGCAGAGCCCCGGCCGGGATGTCCACCAGGTAATTGAGAACGACCGAACTGAGCGCCGGGCCGCCGGTTTCCAGCGACTCCTCGCCCAGAGCCAGCGTTGCGAGGATGAAGAAGCGCGATACGAGCTCGCGCGTCTTCAGCGTGTCGGAGATGGCGCGCGGAACGCGCGGCCGGCCCTTCGCCTCGTGGAAAAGCTGCGTGTCGAAGATCGACGTGACCGCGCCCATGAAGACCGCCGCGGTCCACGACACGCCGGGCAGGAGGAAGAATTTGAGCGCGAACGCCACGGTGGCGACGTTGGCCACCACCAGCAGCGCGCCCAGAAAGACGCCGGGCAGCAGGGTGAAGCGGAGGAGGAACCAGGAGATCCTGACGGCCGAAGCATAGATGAGTGGCGGCAGGAACAGCGTCAGGGGGAGATCGGGGTCGATCCTCACCGGCGGCAAGCCGGGCAGGAACGCCGATCCTAGTCCCAACCCGAAGAGGGCGAGGGAAGCCGGCGCGCCCAGACGCCCGGCGATCGCCAGCACCGGACCGATCGCCGCCAGAAGCAGGGCTGCGAGCTGGTACTCGTTCAGGATCGTGCCCCTGGTTTTCTAGCGCCAAGACGCCGTGTTTGTGGCGGGTTTGGGCAACCGCTGGCCGCCGTGCGAGTTCCCGTCAGCAGCGGATCGAGCCCCATTGGATATGAAAGGAGCCTCCGCGAGTGTTCCTTGTTCTGGCCGGAGGCAATGCGCTCGGCGCCTATCAGGGCGGGGCATACCAGGCCCTACATGAGCGAGGGCTCGCGCCGGACTGGATTGCGGGCGCTTCCATCGGTGCAATCAACGGCGCAATCATCGCCGGCAACCATCCGCAGCAGCGCATACAAAAGCTGAAGCAATTCTGGATGGTCGCGGAGCAGTTCGGAAATCCGATCCCGCCGACCCGCCGCCACCCGCAGAGAGCTCCCGTTTTGCCAAGCGGGCGCCGGCGACGCAGACGTTCGTGACCGGCCGGCCGGGGCTGTTCAGGCCGCGGCTGCCGGGAGCATGGCCGGGCATGCCGAACGCGTCAGCCTGTTCGACACGTCGCCGATGTCCGCAACCCTGTGGAGGTGGCGCTTGCCTGCCTTTCCGCGACGCCGCGGGACCGCGCTGCCTTTGCCGCCTACCGCTACGAGGCTGGGTTGCTCGTTGAATATTGCTGAGCGGCGGGCGGCGCGATGAACGGCAGGTTAACGCCCTGCTCGGGGGGCGTTCAGAGGCGACCGCTATAAGTGCCTCCATCGTCGCTGGCCCTGATGCATGCCGGCGCATAACGGAGGCAAGAAATGCTTTTGAAAACCACACTCGCCGCAGCGGCCATTTCCCTCGGTTCGCTCGTCGCCGTCGCCCCGGCCAATGCCGGCTCCAATGTCTCGGTGAAGATCGAGTTCGGACACCCGGGCTACGTCAAGCACGACCGGCACCATTTCCGGACCCTTTCCCCGCAGGAGGTCCGCCGGATCCTGCGCCGTGAGGGATATCGCGAGATCCGCTACGTCGACCGGCGCGGTTCGGTCTATCGCGCCCATGCCGAGAACCGCCGCGGACGCGACGTGCTCGTCACGGTGAGCGCTCGCAGCGGCGCGGTCATCGACGTGCAGCGGCTCGGCCGCCGCGGCTGATCCAACGCTTCCGGTCCGCTAGGCGGGCCGGATCAGATTGGGACGCCGCTTTCGCCCCTCCGGCGTCCCGATGCCGGCGGTCCACGGACCGCCGGCTTTTCCCCTTGCTCAAGGAGCAACCCAGTGGCGACATATCTGATGCTGCGGGTCGTCGCGTTCCTTCTCCTCACCACGCTGTCGACGGCCCTGCTGGCCCTGCCCCACGTCGTTTCGCCTTGAGGCGCCCTAGCGCAGCGTGCGATGGCGGAGGCGGACCGTGAAACCTTCCATCCCTTCGACGCTGAGCATGCCGACGCGGCCCTGGTTGGTCCTGTAGCAGAGCCGCTCGCCGCGCCGGATGTCGGCACCCACCGTCATGCGGTCCGTCCGCAGTTCGGCGCGGGCGCAGTCGCGGGGATTGTTGGAGTTGTTCGGCGAAAGGCCGAACTTGGTATCATTAAACGATTCCAGGATCGCGGAAGGGCCGTTGCCGCCCCCGAATCCCGAGAACCCCGCAAAGGCGATGTCGCTCTGCGGCAGGTCATCGACCAGACGCCCGCGATCCAAGTCCGCGCCGCGGCCCGGCGTCAGCATGATCTCGCCGCGTGACAGGAACAACCGCTCGCGCGTGCGCCGTTGGCACGCAAAGCCGCCCTCCACGGGTACGCAGCTCTGGTACGCATCCGGCAGCTCCTGCGACAGGTTCCCGGCGACCCCGTAGGTGCAGACCAGGATGGAATTGCCGCCGCGATTCTCCACCAGCGTGCGGCCGAGATTGCCCTTGCGCGGGGCGCGCTGCCACTCCGTCGGGACCTCTGTTACATCCGTGCTGGTCAGAGCCGGGACCGGACAGCGCACGTCCGGCCGGGGCTGCTCCTCTTCCTGCGCGCGGGCAGTTGAGACGGCGAGGGCGAGGCAGGCGGTCGCCACCGGGAGAAGTCGGGCCGATGTCCACATGGGATGCTTCCTCCGAGAGCTGCCGTTCTGGCGCCCCGTAAACGGCCGGCCACCGCGCACGTTGCAAGCTGGTCGCGGCAGAGGTTTCGCGTTCCTCACCGGAGATCATCAGCAACCGCGACACCGGGAGGCGCTGTCATGCAAGTGTCACGAAACTGATATTTAAGGGTCGCACCACGCCCCTATTGGGTGCCGGGCGCAGGCGGGCTCCGAGGAGCCCCACAGAGCTGCGCACCACAAACAGGGAGTAGTCTCCGTGACCAAGCATTTCCTTTCGGGCGCCGCGGCGCTCGCCATTGTCGTTGCCGGGCTAAGCGCGCCGGCGTCCGCCCGCGAGCAGATCCGTATCGTCGGATCCTCGACCGTCTTTCCGTTCGCCACCGCCGTCGCCGAGCGCTTCGGCCAGAAGGGCCATTTTGGTGCCCCGGTGGTCGAAGCGACCGGCACCGGCGGGGGCATCAAGCTGTTCTGCGAAGGCGTCGGCGAGAACACGCCCGACATCGCCAATGCCTCGCGGCGCATCAAGGACACCGAGCTGGAAGCCTGCAAGACCGCCGGCGTGACGCCGGTCGAAGTCAAGATCGGCTTTGACGGCATCGTGCTGGCCAGCGCCAAGAGCGGCGAGGCGCTCAGCCTCACCCGCGAGCAGATCTTCCAGGCGCTCGCCAAGAACCTGCCCAACGAGGCCGGCGAAATGCAGCCGAACCCCAACCAGAACTGGTCGGATGTCGACAGCTCGCTGCCCGAGGCAAAGATCGAAGTGCTCGGCCCGCCGCCGACCTCCGGCACTCGCGACGCCTTCGTCGAGCTGGTCATGGCGGAAGCCTGCCCGGAAGCGGTCAAATCGGCCAACGAGGATGCCTGCGGCGAAATCCGCGAGGATGGCGCCTATGTGGAAGCCGGCGAGAACGACAACCTGATCGTGCAGAAGCTGGAAGCCAATCCGGCGGCGGTCGGTATCTTCGGCTTCTCGTTCCTCGACCAGAATGCCGACAAGCTGCAGGGTGCGACGGTAGACGGTGTCGAGCCGACCTTCGAGAACATCGCCTCGGGCGATTACCCGGTGTCCCGCTCGCTGTTCTTCTACGTGAAGAAAGAGCATGTCGGCACCATCCCAGGCCTCAAGGAATACGCCGCCGAGTTCACCTCCGACGAGGCGATGGGCGAGGATGGCTACCTGTCTGAGAAGGGTCTCATCCCGCTGACCGAGGAAGAGCGCGCCCAGTTCAAGCAGGCCGCCGAAACCATGCAGCCGATGTCCATGTAAGGCTTTTGGGGCGCCGGCTCGGGCCGGCGTCCCACTTCTGTCCGCGTCGCAATGATTTCCTATTTTCAGCCGGTCCTGATCGCCGCCGCCGTCCTGGCCTACGTCATAGGCCGGCAGCGCGCGTTTCGCGTTGCTGAGGGCGACGCGTCGCGGCTGCACTCGCTGCCCGGCTACCACGGCCTCTTCGCCGCGATCTGGGCTACCGGCCCCGCGCTGCTTCTGCTCGTCCTTTGGAGCATCGTCGCGCCGCGGTTCTACGACCGGGCCATCGCCGGCCAGTTCGCCGCGACGCTGTCGGGCCTTTCTGAGTTCGACCGCGCCATCTTCTTCCGCGATGCGCGCGCGCTTGCCCACAACGCCATGTTCGGGACAACAACACCCGACAAGGAAGCCGCCGCCGCCGCCTACCAGAGCCTCTGGACCTGGGGCGATGCGCTTCTCGGCCTGTTGCTCGTCGCCCTGTTCGCGGCCGGGCTTCTCCATGCCCTGCGCTCTATCGCGCCGCGCAAACGCACCCGCCACTTCGTTGAGCGCGCGGTTATGGCCGGCCTTGTGGCCTGTTCGGTCGTCGCGGTGCTGACCACGGTCGGCATTGTCCTGTCGCTCATCTTCGAATCCATCCGCTTCTTCGGGCAGGTGCCGATCCTCGCATTCCTGTTCGGCACGCACTGGAGCCCGCAGAGCGCGTTTGTGGGCGCCGGCGCGGAAGCCGCCGCCAACGCCGCCGTGTTCGGGGCCATCCCGCTCTTCACCGGCACCCTGTTGATCACCGCAATTGCCATGCTGGTCGCCGCGCCGGTCGGACTGATGTCGGCCATCTACCTGTCGGACTACGCGTCCAGGCGCTTTCGCAGCATCGCCAAGCCGGTGCTGGAGGTGCTCGCCGGAATCCCGACCGTGGTCTACGGTTTCTTCGCCGCCCTGACCGTCGCGCCATTCTTCCGCAGACTCGGCGAAAGCGCGGGACTGAGCGTGTCGTCGGAATCGGCGCTGGCCGCCGGCCTGGTCATGGGCATCATGATCATCCCCTTCGTCTCGTCACTTTCCGACGACGTGATCAACGCCGTGCCGCAGACGCTGCGCGACGGCGCGCTGGCGATGGGCGCCACCCGCTCGGAAACCATCCGCAACGTGGTGCTGCCGGCGGCGCTGCCCGGCATCGTCGCCGCCATGCTGCTGGCCGTCAGCCGCGCCATCGGCGAAACCATGATCGTGGTCATGGCCGCGGGGCTGGCCGCCAACCTGACCATCGATCCGCTCGAAGCCGTGACCACCGTCACCGTGCAGATCGTCACGCTGCTGGTCGGCGACCAGGAGTTCGACAGCCCCAAGACGCTTGCCGCCTTTGCGCTCGGCCTCGTCCTGTTCTGCATCACATTAGCGCTCAACGTGATCGCCCTGCGTGTCGTCCAGAAATACCGGGAGCGTTATGACTGATCTCGCGCAAGCCGGGCTGGCCGACACAACCGTCCACCGCAGCGACGCGGCGCGCCGCCGCCTGGCGCGGCGCTACGCGGCCGAGCGGCGGTTCCGGCTGCTGGGTCTCGGCGCCGTGCTCACCGCCATCGCGGCGCTGGTCCTGCTGCTGTCGACCGTATTCGTCCAGGGAATCCCCGCCTTCACGCAACATAACGCCGTGCTGCCGGTCGATCTGTCCGGCCCCGACGTCAACCGCCAGGATCTGCCCGAGACGAACTTCCGGGCGATCACCCAGCGCAGCATCGATGCCCTCCTGCCCTTCGCCGAAGGCCGCACCGCCCGCCGCGCCGCGCGCGGACTGCTTTCGGACAGTGCCGAAGTGATCCTGCGCGAAAAAGTGCTGGCCGACCCTTCGCTGGTCGGCAGCGTGCAACCGATCGCGCTGCCGTTGTCGGACACCGCCGACCTCTATCTTAAGGGCATGATGACGGAGAAGGACGAGCTGCCGGTCTCCGGCGTGGCCCAGCCCTCCGGCGTGGCGGACGAGATCACCGTCGCGGTCCCCCCGGAGGTGCTGACGATGGTGCGCCAGGCGGTCCCGCCAGGCGGAGTGGTGGAGGCAGACGGCTCTGTTGTCCTGGGCGCCACCGCCTCGTCGCACCTCGTTTACCTGAACGGCGGTGCGGTCAAGGTGACCGGCGTGAGCAATGCCGGCCTGGTCGGCGAAGCGCTGATCCCGCTCGCCTCGCCGGCCCCGGCGGAGGACGGTGCCTGGCGGCTGGTGCGGATATCGCCGGAGGGCTCGCGCAAGATCACCGACCGGGAGGTGGTCTATGCCGACCACCTGGAGCAGGCCGGGATCGTCGAGCGCAACTTTAACTGGATCTTCTTCAGCCGCGGCGCCAGCCGCGAGCCGGAGATGGCCGGCGTGCTTGGCGCCGTCGTGGGCTCATTCCTCACCCTTATCGTGACGCTGGCCCTGTCGTTTCCGCTCGGCGTCGCCGCCGCGGTCTACCTCGAGGAATTCGCGCCAAAGAACCGCTGGACCGACCTGATCGAGGTCAACATCAACAATCTGGCTGCCGTGCCGTCCATCGTCTTCGGCCTGCTCGGGCTCGCGGTGTTCCTCAATTTCTTCGGGATGCCGCGATCGGCGCCTCTGGTGGGCGGCATGGTCCTGGCGCTGATCACCCTGCCGACCATCATCATCGCTTCGCGCGCGGCGCTGAAATCCGTGCCCCCCTCCATCCGCGAGGCGGCGCTGGGCGTTGGCGCGTCGCGGCTGCAGACGGTATTTCACCACGTCCTGCCGCTGGCGATGCCGGGGGTGATGACGGGCACGATCATCGGCATGGCGCATGCGCTGGGCGAGACCGCGCCGCTGCTGATGATCGGCATGGTGGCCTTTATCGTCGACGTGCCCGGCGGGTTCCTCGAGCCGGCGACAATCCTGCCCGTGCAGATCTTCATGTGGGCGGATTTCCCGGAGGCTGCCTTCCAGCAGAAGACCAGCGCTGCAATCATCGTGCTGCTGGCATTCCTGATCGCCATGAACGCCGTCGCGGTGATCCTGCGCAAGCGCTTCGAGCGCCGCTGGTGAGCCCGGCCGACCCATCCGTTACGAGTGAGGATACTATGCCAAGCGCCGCATTGCGTGTTCCGCCGGACGCCATCGACCACGAAACCCGCCCGGAACTGGTGGCGGAGGCTCAGGATGCGGCGAGCAGGGCGCCGCAGGACATGCCGGTCAAGGTAAAGGCGGAACGCGTTTCGGTGTTCTACGGCCAGAAGCAGGCGCTGTTCGACATCAGCATCGATATCCGCGAGCGGATGGTCACGGCGCTGATCGGGCCGTCCGGCTGCGGCAAGTCAACCTTCCTGCGCTGCATCAACCGGATGAACGACACCATCGACATCGCGCGGATCACCGGAAAGATCGAGCTGGATGGCGCCGACATCTATGAGAGCGGCATCGATGTGGTGGAACTGCGCGCCCGCATCGGGATGGTGTTCCAGAAGCCGAACCCGTTTCCCAAATCGATCTATGAGAACGTCGCCTATGGCCCGCGCATCCATGGGCTGGCGCGTGGCAAGGCCGACCTCGACGAGACGGTGGAGCGCAGCCTCCGGCGCGCCGGGCTGTTCGACGAGGTCAAGGACCGGCTGCACGAGCCCGGCACCAGCCTGTCCGGCGGCCAGCAACAACGGCTTTGCATCGCCCGCGCCATCGCCGTGAACCCGGAAGTGATCCTGATGGACGAGCCGGCTTCGGCGCTCGACCCGATCGCCACGGCGCGCATCGAGGAACTCATCGACGAGTTGCGCCAGAACTACACGATCGTGATCGTCACCCACTCCATGCAGCAGGCGGCGCGGGTTTCGCAGCGCACCGCCATGTTCCACCTCGGCAACATGGTCGAGGAGGGGCCGACCGACATGATGTTCACCAATCCGCGCGAGCGGAAGACCCAGGACTACATCACCGGCCGTTTCGGCTGAAGGACTCTTCCCCTATGGCACAGCATATCGTCACGTCGTTCGAGGATGAGCTTCGCGGCCTGTCGCGCTCCATCGCCGAGATGGGCGGCCATGCCGAACAGCTGGTGGAACGCTCAATCACAGCGCTGCTGCGCTCCGACGCCGACTTGGCGCACGACGTCATCGAGGCGGACAAGAAGGTCGACGACCTGCACCGCGCGATCGAGGAACGCGCCATTCTGGTGATCGCGCGGCGCCAGCCGATGGCCGTCGACCTGCGCGAGATCATCGCCGCCATCCGCATCTCCAGTGACCTGGAGCGCGTCGCCGACCTGGGCAAGAACATCGCCAAGCGCGCCATCGCCATTCAGAGCCAGCCGTTTTCGCAAAAGCTGCGGGTCGGCGTGGAGCACCTGGCGGAGCTGGCGCTGAGGCAGGTTAAAAAGGTTCTCGACGCATACGGGACGCGCGACCTGGTCAAGGTGAAGGAGGTCTGCGCCAAGGACGACGAGATCGACGCCGTCTACACCTCGCTGTTCCGCGAGCTGCTCACCTACATGATGGAGGATCCGCGTAACATCTCGATGTGCACGCACCTCCTGTTCTGCGCCAAGAACATCGAGCGCATCGGCGACCACGCCACCAACATTGCCGAAACGGTGCACTACGTGATCACCGGCGAGCAATGGGGCGGCCAGCGCCAGAGCAGCACCAAAGTCTGAGCGGAGAGGCCGGATCATGCCGAAGCCGCTCATCCTGGTGGTCGAGGACGAAGAGCCCTTGAGCATGCTGCTGCGCTACAATCTGGAAGCGGAGGGCTACGCCGTCGACGTCGCGGTGCGGGGGGACGACGCCGAACTGCGGCTGCGCGAGCGGGTGCCGGATCTCGTCGTCCTCGACTGGATGCTGCCCGGCCTTTCCGGCATCGAACTCTGCCGCCGCGTCCGCCGCCGGTCTGAAACCGCGCAGCTGCCGATCCTGATGCTCACCGCCCGCGGCGAGGAAGACGAGCGCGTCCGCGGCCTGGCGACCGGCGCCGACGATTATGTGGTGAAGCCGTTCTCTGTCGCCGAACTGATGGCCCGTGTGAAGGCGCTGCTGCGGCGGGCGAGCCCCGAGGTGGTCTCGGCCGTGTTGAAGGCGGGCGAGCTTGAACTCGACCGGGAAACGTTTCGCGTCCGCCGCTCCGGCCGCGAGGTGCATCTTGGGCCAACGGAGTTCCGCCTCCTGGAATTCCTGATGACAAGCCCCGGCCGCGTCTTTTCGCGCGAGCAACTGCTCAATGGAGTCTGGGGGCACGACGTATACGTCGACGAGCGCACGGTCGACGTGCATATCGGCCGACTGCGGCGGGCCTTGAACCGGGGCCGTTCGCGCGATCCGATCCGCACCGTGCGCGGCGCCGGCTATGCGTTCAACGAACATTTTGCGACGGCACCATAGAGGCGGTAATCCGGCGACCGGCGGAACCCTGACCCGCCGATGCGCGTCTGTGTTGGTTACGGGTTCGCCAAGCCATGGTCCTCATCGTCAAACTGGTTGCCCTGATCGGGTTCGCGATCATGTTCGTGTGGACGCTGATCACCGGCCGCGAGCAGGTGCCGCTGACGGACCGGACCCAGGTCATCGCCGTGGCCGAGGAGGAGGTCGCAGCGCTCGGCGAGCAGGCCTTCGAGGAGGTGCTGCAAAAAACGCCGGTGGTGCGTTCCGGGCCGCAATCGGCGCGCGTGGCGCAGATCGCCCAGCAAGTCGCCGCCGTCGTGGATGAGATCACCGAGACCGACTACCGGTGGCAGGTCGTGCTGCTCGATTCACCCGATGTGAACGCCTTCGCGCTGCCCGGCGGCAAGGTCGCCGTGCTGTCCGGCCTGCTCGGCGTGGCGCGGACGGACGACCAGCTGGCCGCGGTGATCGGCCACGAAATGGCGCACGTCCTGGCGCGTCATGGGGCCGAGCGCATGACGCAGGAAGTGCTGGCCAATATCGGCCGCCAGGCGGTGGGCGTGGCGATCGGCGACCTCGACCCCGCCACTCAGGGCGCCGTGCTGGGCGCGCTCGGCATCGGCGCGCAGTTCGGCATCCTGATGCCGTTCTCCCGCAAGCACGAGTCCGAAGCCGACCGCATCGGCCTCATCCTGATGGCGCGGGCCTGCTTCGATCCGCGCGCCTCGCTCGACGTGTGGGCCAACATGGCGCGCGCGGCGGGCGATGGGCCGCCGGAATTCGCCTCCACCCATCCCAGCCACGGCAACCGCATGGAAGCCCTGACCGGCTGGATGGACGAGGCGCTCGCTGCCCGTACGGAAGAAGACTGCCCGGCGTTGGGCGCATGACGGAGCGGCGGTCGGGTCAACTCTCCGAAGCGCGGCGGTCCCTGCGGTCCCCGGCGGCGGGCTCCTTATTCAAAAGCTTCCTGATGGGCGGCTTCGAGTGCTCGGCCCACCGCCGCCACGACGGTGTGCGGCTCGACCTCCTAGCCGCTACCGGGCACGACCGGCTCGCCCGCTCGGATTATGCCGGCCTGCAACCGTTCGGGATCAGGACGGTGCGCGACGGCGTTCGCTGGCACCTGATCGAAGGGAGCCCGGGGCGCTACGACTGGTCGAGCTTCCTTCCGATGCTGCGCGCGGCGCGCGACGAGGGGACGGAGGTGATCTGGGACCTGTGCCACTACGGCTGGCCCGACGACATCGACATCTGGTCCGCGGCCTTTGTCGACCGCTTCGCCCGTTTCGCCGGCGCCGCGGCGCGCCTCATCCGCGAGGAAAGCGGCGAAGCGCCGATCGTCTGCCCAGTCAACGAGATTTCCTTCTGGGCATGGGCAGGCGGCGATGTCGGGCACATGAATCCGGGCACGCATGGCCGGGCCAACGAGCTGAAGCGGCAGCTGGCGCGCGCGGCGGTCGCCGCCATCCAGGCGGTGCGCGACGCCGACCCGCAAGCCCGCTTCATCACGGCCGAACCAGCCATCCACCTGGACGGCGGTCTGGGCAGCCCGGAGCACCACGCGGCGGCCGAAAAATATCGCCTCGCCCAGTACGAAGCTTGCGACATGATCGCGGGCCGGATGGCGCCGGAACTCGGCGGCCGGCCGGAATACCTCGACGTGGTCGGCGTGAATTTCTACCCGAGCAACCAGTGGTACCACGGCGGCGGCACCATCCCGTTCGGCCACCATGCCTTCCGGCCGCTCTCGGACATGCTGGTCGAAACGCACATGCGCTACGGCCGGCCGCTGATGGTCGCGGAAACCGGCGCGGAAGGCAGCGCCCGCGCGGCGTGGCTCCACTATGTCCTTGCCGAGGTGGAGAGCGCGATCGGCAAGGGCGTGCCGGTGCAAGGGGTTTGCCTTTACCCGATCCTGGACACGCCGGGCTGGGTCAACGACAGGGTTTGCCCCGTGGGCCTGTTCTCTTCCGCCGACGAGCGCGGCAACCGTTCCGTTTACGCGCCGCTCGCCAACGAGCTCATGGCGTTCGGGCCAAGCCGCGCGGCACCGCCGGCCGCGGCGGTGGCGCCGTTGCCGATGCGGCGCAGGCGCTAAGCCGCGCGGCGACCCTAGGCGGCGGCCTCCGAAACGTCCTTCAGCACCGTCATGCCGGCCTGCATGCGCCACATCCGCTCGAAGGGGCCGCCCCTGTGGCGCAGTTCGGACATGGTGCCGTCCTCGACCACGCGACCCTCGTTCATGACGATGATGCGGTCGAAGACCGTCAGCGTCGACAGCCGGTGCGCCACGGCGATCACCGTCCGGTCGCGCATGAGGTGAACCAGCGCGCGCTGGATCTCCATCTCCGATTCCGTGTCGAGGGCCGAGGTCGCCTCGTCCAGCAGAATGATCGGCGCATCCTTGAGGAAGGCGCGGGCGATGCCGATCCGCTGGCGCTGGCCGCCCGACAGTCTGGTGCCGCGCTCGCCGACCATGGTGGCGTAGCCCTGCGGCAGCCGCCGGATGAACTCGTCGCAGTGCGCGGCTTCCGCCGCCGCGAAGACCTCCGCGTCGCTGGCGCCCGGGCGCGCGAAGCGGATGTTCTCGGCGATCGTGCGGTGGAACAGGCTGATCTCCTGCGGCACCACCGCGAGGGCGGCGCGCAGGCTGTCCTGCGTTACGGAGGCTATTGGCGTTCCGCCGACCAGGATCTCGCCGTTCTGCACATCGTAGAGGCGCTGCAGCAGGTTGATGAAAGTGGACTTGCCCGCCCCGGAAGGTCCGACGATGCCGACCTTCTGGCCGGCCGGGATGGTCAGGTCGAGGTCATGCACCGCATCCTGGCCGTGGCCGTAGCCGAAGCTGACCTTGCGGAACGCCACCGAACCGGCCGGCCGTGAAAGGCGGGGCGCGTTTGGCGCGTCCGTGAGGGTCTGCTCCTGGCCGATGACCCGCAAGGTTTCCTCGACGAAGCCGAAATGCTGGCCGGCCTCCACCAGGGACAGCGCCATGTCGCGCGATCCGTGCAGGATGCGGAAGGTCAGCGCGCTCACCAGCACCACGTCGCCGGGCGTGATCCGGCCGACGCTCCAAAGGTGGATGCACCAGGCCAGCATTCCACCGGCGATGATCCACAGCGACAGGTCGTGGATGACGCGGGCGCGCTCGGTATAGAGCCAACTTGCCCGCTGCGCGTCAGCTTCCGCCTCGAACTTGCGGCCAAGCCGGAAGCGTTCGCGACCGCGCGCCGAGAACGCCTTCACCGCCCACATATTAGAGATGGAATCGATGAGGTCCCCGCCGGCGTCGTTTGCCTGCTCGGCATAGCCACGATGCAGCGGCCTGCCGCGTTCGCCGAACAGCAGGAGCCCGGCGGTGACCAGCGCCACGAAGGCCGCCAGCCCCGCCATCATCCGCCAGTCGATGGTGGCGAAAACCACAAGCGCGAAGAGGAAATCGAACAGCGGCGGCAGGATGCGCCAGATCATCGTGTTGATCAGGGCGCCGAAATTGCCGGCAGTCGAGGTGACACGCTGGCCGAGCGAGCCGGCGCGGTTCTCGGAGAAATAGCGCATCGGCTGGCCGCTCAGATGGTTGAACAGGTCCAGCCGGACGTCGACGCCGGTGCCGACCGTGGTGCGGCAGCCAAGCCAGCCGCTCAGCCGCCAAAGCAGGCTTTCCAAAGCGATCAGGCCGACAAAGAGACCCAGCGCCGTCCACGCAGCGCTCGGCTGGCCCGCCCCCGCCATCGCGTCGACAAGGAGCTTCATGACGTATTGCATGGAGATGCCGGCGGCCGCCGCGCCGAGCACCATCAGCGCCAGCGCCGTGAAGTGGGAGGCACGCCGGCGCACGTAATAGGCCATGAAGGCCAGCGGCCCGCGTGCAACCGGCGGCCCGGCTTCAACGGTCCGGATCTGCGGCAAACTCGGTACTGGCGCGCGCAACCCGCCCATTCCACGACCTTTCGACATCCCTGGAGAGCTCAACGGAACTCCGTCAACGCCCATGGCTGGGCCCTGCTTCATGTGCTGGGCAGCGCAACGGCGCCCGGCTCGTCCGAGCGGCCGATCGGATCGGCGGGTTTCGCCGATCTTTCGACCCGCCGCAACCGCAGTTCGTCAGCCGCCAGCACGATCAAGCAGAGAACCATGGCCCAATTATAGAGCGACCCGATCGTGAACTGCGTCCAGGGAGCGCGGCCGAACTGGGCGATGATGAAGGGAACCGGGACGATAAGCAGCAGTGCCACAAGGCGCATGCTGTTCAGGTCCCAGCGCCGCAGGATAACAGGGATCAGGAACAGCGTGTAATGGATCCAGGCGATCGGTGAGGCCAGCAGCGACACGACAAGGCCGACCGAGCTGGCCCGCAGCGGAGCGGGGCGCCAGCGCAGCGCCCACAGCGCGGACGCGGCAAGGAGCAGCACGCTCAGCGCCATGCCCAGGGCCGGCAGGCCGACGCGCGCTGCCAATCCGGTCAGCGACACGTTGGTCAAAAAGAAGGCACGTTCCTGGTCAGCGGCGAGCAGCTCCAGCCATTGCCGGTAGATTTCCGGGCCGAAGACGGCCAGCGGGATGGCGCTCACCACAGCCACGCAGGCGATGCTGGCGAGTGCCGGTCGATATGTCCCCGAGAGGAGCAGCAGCGCAGGCCAGACGGCAAAGTTCGGCTTCATGGCGCAGACCAGCCCGATCAGGATCCCTGCCCAGACTTCCGCGCCGCGCTCCAGCAGGATCCACGCGATTACCCCGGCAAGCACAAGCGGCAGGTAAATCTGGCCGAGCAGCAGCGTGTCCCAGAAGCCGGACAGGGCGAAAGCCCACAGCGCCATGATGAGCCGCGGGGCGCCGGAATAGTTGCGCAGGATCAGAAACACCGTGAGCGCGTGCAAGGCGATCGTGACCCCCCACCAGACCCTGAACATCAGGTGCGGGTCGGCCCATCCGAGCGGCTGGAAGAGAAGAGCCGATATCGGCGGGTTGAGGTTCGGATTGAAGGCGTCGAAGCCCGGCAGGATCACACGGAAGGTGAGGGGGTAGATGCCGTATGGGTTCAGTCCCTCGCTGGCCGCCTGACCCGATGCGACAAAGGAGCCGAAGTCCCAGAGCCAGTCGCGGGGAAGCACACGCTGGAACTCCGAAACGATCACCAGCACTGCGAGAATGGCGAGCGCCAGGCCGGGAAGACGGATCGATGCGCGTTCAAACACGTCGGTCAGTCCCCCGGACACAACACACAGAAGCGACGGACATAGCGCAAAGTTGCAGCCTCAGGGAGGGGGCGAGACAAAGTGTGTGCAGCGGCAAGCCGGGGCAACACTCAAGCCGGGCTCGGGTTCCCTTGGCCCGCTACTTCATTAACCTGTCATATAGCTTCGTTAGCTGATGCCATGCAAAAGTCGAGCCAGGCGGCACCTAGCTACCACTGGTGTCGGGAACACTACAATTGACTCGGGGAGGCCCGCGAGGCTTTTACTTTCGGTTCAAAACTGGCATGGAACTTGAACGCCCTGAAGGTCATTAACCGATCCGGGCGTCGCACCCAAAACTGAATTCAGAACTGAAAAAAGAAGGACACGGCCACCGGGGGCTGGCCGAGGTCTCGGTGCTTGTGTCCGCAGGCGCCTTCTCCAGCCTTCCAGAGGACGTACAGAGTGACACAGGTAAGCGTAAGTTCGGTTGCCTATGAACCGCGGCTGCGGCTCGTCCGGGACGAGAAGGCGATCGAAGCAGAAGGGCGTCAGGCGAGAAACGTCGCCGATATCGCGGTTCTGGTTCCCAAGCGTCCGCTTGTTGTCGATCTCGACGGCACGCTGGCGCGGTCCGACCTGCTGATCGAAACCGCGTTCTCCGAGCTCGGCACCCGGCCGCAGTCGATCGTCGACATGATCAGGGCGCTTGGGCAGGGCAAAGCCGCCCTGAAGCACCGGCTAGCGCAGCCCGTCGAGTTCGACCCGTCGATCCTCCCCTATGACGATGAGGTTCTCGCCTATATCCGCCGTGCCCGGGCGGAAGGGCGGCCGGTTTACCTGGCCTCCGCGAGCAATCGCCGGTTGGTCGAGGCGGTCGCCGACCATCTCGGGCTGTTCACCGGCTGGTTTGCGTCGGACCAGGACAACAACCTGGCAGGCCAGTCCAAGGCGCGGCTCCTTGTCGCACAATTCGGCCCGCGCGGCTTCGACTATGTCGGCAACGACGCCGCCGACCTGCCGGTCTGGAGCCAGGCCGCACATAGCATCGCTATCCGCGCGCCGGCAAAGGTGGCGCGGCAACTCTCCGTTATCGCCCCGACAGCGGAATACCTGTCCCATGAGCGGCCGACATGGCGTACCTGGGCCCAGCTGCTGCGCGTCCACCAATACGCCAAGAACGCGCTGGTCTTCGTGGCGCTACTGGCGGCGCACGTCTTCGAGCTGGCCGCTTTCGGCAGCGCTGCGCTCGCCTTCGTCGCCTTTTCGCTCTGCGCGTCGAGCGTCTACCTGCTCAACGATCTGATCGACTTGCGCGACGACCGGCTGCATCACAGCAAGTGCAATCGCCCGCTTGCCTGCGGCGCAATCCCGCTGATGCATGGCGTCATGGCGGTGCCGGTTCTGTTCGCCGGCTCGCTGGCGGTAGCAGCCCTCGTCTCGCTGCCGTTCCTTGCCCTGCTGCTCGGTTATTTCGCGATCACGCTGGCCTATTCGCTGAAGCTGAAGCGCCTGATGCTGGTCGACGTGGTAACGCTGGCCTCGCTCTACACCGTGCGGGTGATCGGCGGCGCCATCGCCGTTCAGGTCTTCGTCTCGCCCTGGCTGCTCGCCTTCTGCATGTCGCTCTTCGTCTCGCTTGCCCTCGTCAAGCGCTACGTCGAACTGCAGGCTCGCCTTGACGCCAACAAGCCGGATCCGACCAGCCGGGGTTACCGCAACTCGGATGTCGCCATGGTGGCGCCGCTCGCCGCCGCGGCGGGCTTCAACGCCGTCACAGTGTTTGCGCTCTACATCTCGACCGACGCCGTGCGGGCCTATTACGCAACGCCTGAGGTGCTTTGGCTCGCCTGTCCGGTGCTGATCTACTGGATCGCGCGCATCCTGATGCTGGCGCATCGCCGCGAGATGCCGGATGACCCGGTTGTCTTTGCGATTAAGGACCGTGTCAGCCTCATGTCGCTGGCGGTGCTTGGCGGACTGGTGCTCGTCGCCATATAGACAGGACCGCCGGAATGCGAGCGGCCCCGTCGTCCGGGGCCGCTTGCGTGTTGGGAACTCGCCAAGCAAAGTCGCGCAGAGGCCGCACTCGCGCACACACGGATTGGAACTGCGAATTGACGATCCTGGTCCGGTATGTGCTGTTCGCGATCCTCGCGACACTGGCGAACCTCCTGACCCAGGAACTGGTCGTGCAGCTCGCCCCTGGCGAGCAGCTGGCCGCCTCAATCCTCGCCGGCACGATCGTCGGCTTCGGCCTGAAATACGCGCTCGACAAGAAGTGGATCTTCTACGACGCCTATACCTCGCATGCGAGCGAAGCACGGAAGATCATCCTTTATGGCCTGTTCAGCGTTGTTACGACCCTGATCTTCTGGGGCGTTGAGGTTACCTTCTGGACCATCTGGGAAACCAGCTTCGCCAAATATACCGGCGCGGTCCTCGGCCTCGCCATCGGCTACGCCGCGAAGTACTTCTTGGATCGGACATACGTGTTCCGGGAACGACAGGCTTGACCGAACTGGCGGGCTGGGGCCGATACCCCAGGCACGACAGCGACCTCGTGGCGCCTGCCACGGCGGAAGCCTCGCGCGCCCTCCTGGCCCGCAGCGAGGGCATCGTGGCGCGCGGCAACGGCAGAGCCTATGGCGACGCCGCCATTGGCCAGAGCGTTACCCTGGCCACCCGCAGCCTCGACCGCATGCGCGCCTTCGATCCGGCGACCCGCCGCCTTACTGTCGAAGCTGGCGTGCTGTTGTCCGACATCCTTGCGGCGTTCGTCCCGCGCGGGCTGTTCCCGCCGGTCGTGCCGGGCACCAAGCTGGTCACTGTTGGCGGCATGATCGCCTCGGACGTGCATGGCAAGAACCATCACCGCGACGGCGGCTTCGGCAGCAATGTGGAATCGCTGCGGCTGGCGCTGCCCGGCGGCGACGTGGTCACCTGCTCGCCCACCGAGAGCCCTGACCTGTTCTGGGCCACGGTGGGCGGCATGGGTCTGACCGGGACCATCCTTGAAGCGACGTTCCGCCTGAAGCCGATCGAGACCGGCTGGATGCGGCAAGACACGGTCGTGGCAGCCAACCTCGACGAGGCCATGGCGGCGCTGGTCCGCAGCGATCAGTTCACCTACTCCGTCGCCTGGATCGACTGCCTGGCCCACGGCGCCTCGCTCGGCAGGTCGCTGGTTTATATGGCCGAGCACGCGACGCGCGGAGACGTGGAAGCGCTCGGGCCGAAGTCGGAGCTGTTCCCGCCGGCCCGCTCGGGCAAGCTTGCCGTGCCGCTCGATTTTCCGGCCTTCGCCCTGACCCGGCCGTCCGTCAGCGCCTTCAACGCGCTATATTTCCGCAACGGCGCGCGCCAGGCCGGCGCTCCGTTCCTTGTCCACTGGGATCCGTATTTCTTTCCGCTCGACGGCATCGCCTCGTGGAACCGCATGTATGGCCGGCGCGGCTTCGTGCAGCATCAATGCGTGATCCCCGACGCGGTGGCGCGGCCGGTGCTCGGCGAGATGCTTGAGCGCATCTCCAGCCGCGGCAATGCCTCCTTCTTGGCGGTGCTGAAGCGGCTCGGCGCCAGTTCCGGCACCATCTCGTTCCCGTTCCCCGGCTACACCCTGGCGCTCGACCTGCAGGTCAGCGACGGTGTGTTTGAACTGCTCGATGAGGTCGACCGTTTGGTGGTGGAAGCCGGCGGCCGGCTCTACCTCGCCAAGGACGCGCGGCAATCGCGCCAGACATTCGAGGCGGGTTATCCCGGCCTGCAACGCTTCCGCGACCTGCGCCGCGCCGTTGGCGCGGAGGGCCGCATCACTTCGCGCCTTTCGGCGAGACTGGGGATCTGATGGCCGCCAAGACCATGCTGCTGCTCGGCGGCACCTCCGATATCGGCCGTGCCACCGCACATCGCTATGCGGAGGCGGGCTGGGCGGTGATCCTCGCGGCACGCAATCTCAACGAGGCGCGCCGCAACGCCGACGACATCGCCACCCGCAGCGGCGGTCAGGTCGCGGTCGTCCCGTTCGACGTGCTGCGCACCGACGATTTTCCCGCCTTCATCGACAGCCTGCCGGCGCTGCCCGACACCGTGGTGTCGGTGATAGGCGAGATGGGCGAGCAGCCCCGCGCCGAGACGGATCCAAGCCATGCGGCAATGGTGATGCGCTCCAATTACGAGGGCCCGGCGCTGCTGCTCGGGATGTTCGCCACCCGCTTCGCGGCGCGCGGCTCCGGGACCCTGGTGGGCGTCAGTTCGGTAGCCGGCGACCGCGGCCGCGCCTCCAACTACGTCTACGGTTCCGCCAAGGCCGGCTTTACCGCATTCCTGTCCGGCCTGCGCAACCGCATGGCGCGAACGGGGGTTCGGGTCGTCACCGTCAAGCCGGGATTCGTGCGGACCCGCATGACTGCGGGCATGAAACTGCCGCCTCTGCTGACCGCCGAACCGGCCGAGGTCGGCGCGGCGATCTTCAAGGCGGCGGAAGACGGGCGCGGCGAGGTGATCTATGTTCGCTGGATGTGGCGTTTCGTCATGATGATCATCAGGCTAATCCCTGAGCGCATCTTCAAGCGCCTGAGCCTGTGAGCGTCCGGGCGAGCGGAGCGCTGCGTGGCCTTTGACGCGCAAACATCGGGCAGCGGCCTCAAGCTTTCGCTGCCGCGTGGCCGGATCATCCCTGTCGCGGTGGTGGCGATCGCCCTCCTATGCGCGCTGCTTCTGGTCCTGCCCGGCCAGACGCAGAGCACCAAATACGTCAACGACCTGCTGATCTTCCTCGATGGGGCTTATCGGATCTCCTGGGGTCAGGTCCCCAACCGCGACTTCCACTCCGCGCTCGGGCCGCTCTCCTTCTACCTGCCGGCGGCCGGTTACCTGCTGACCGGCAGCATGGGCTCGGCGATGCCGGTCGCCACCGCCCTGCTGCTTCTCGTGGTGACGCCGGTCATGGTGCATGTGATCGGCACGCGGACGCAGGCCCTCATCGGCATTCCGCTGGCGGCCGTCCTGCTTCTGGTGATCGCCGTCCCGATGAACCTCGGCGAGCTGTTCACCGACCTGTCGTTCGGCATGTACTACAACCGCTTCGGCTGGTCGCTCCTCGCCCTGCTTTTCGTCATGCACCTGCGGCCGATCGAACCCCGGCCGAGACAGCAGCTGCTGGATGCGCTCTGCGCGGCGGTTCTGGCCGGCCTGCTCTGCTACCTGAAGATCAGCTACGGCATGGTGGCGGTCGGCTTCCTGGTGCTGACGCTGCTCGATGCCCGCCAGCGCGGCTGGGCCGCCGCTGCACTCGCTGCAACCGCGGCGCTGGCGTTGGTGGTGGAAGCGTTCTGGCGGTCCACCGGCGCCTACATCGGCGACATCCTGCTGGCCGCCGAGGTCAGCGGCGCGGTGCGCGGAACCATGCTCGAAATGACCACGCTCGCCGTCCGCAACCTGGCGGATTATTGCCTGTTCGTCATTCTGGCCCTGGTCGCACTCTGGCAGTCCCGCAGCCTGCGCGACCTGCTGTTCTACGGCTACTGCGCCGGATCCGGCTACCTGCTCCTCAACCAGAACTTTCAGAGCTGGGTCATTGTCACGTTATACGCCGGTGGCGCCGTCGCAGCGCAGAAGCTGCTCCGGCCGGACGCTCCTTCCACCCCGCAAAACTCCAGCTGGGCAGCCGCCGCTCCCCTGCTGCTTTTCGCGCTGATCGCTCCCACTGCGATCATTTCCACCGCCGCGCTCGCGACACATGCGGCGCTCGCCATCCGCGGCGAAGGCGAGGATTTCGCGCTGCCGAACCTGGAGAACGTACGGCTGGCGAACCTCGTCTCCCCCTGGGACCACGAGTTTTCCGCCGGATACATCAACACCTTGCGCAACGGCGCCGTCGCGCTCGCCACCCTCCGGCCAGAGGCGGAGCGCGTTTATGTGATGGATTTCGTCAATCCGTTTTCCGCCGGCCTGCAACTCGAGCCGCCGCGCGGCGACCTGGCCTGGCAGCACATCGACCGCACGTTCGACCGCCAGCATTTCCTGCCGCCGGCGGAAATCCTGCAAGACGTCGATGTGGTGATGGAACCGAAATACCCGGTGGAACGGTTCACCTATTACGGGCTGAAAGACCTTTACCTGCCCTACATCCATGCCAACTTCGAGCTGGCTGCCGAGAACGAGAACTGGTGGGTGTGGCAGCGCCGAACCAGCATGGAAGCGGAGCCGGAGACGTGAGCGCAGGCACCGGGGTTTTGGCCATCGTGTCCATGCTGACAGCCCTTGCGCTTGGCCCCGCGGCGGCCGCCGCCTCTCCGGAAGAAAATATGAATTCGCTTAGCTTCGCGCAGGACCGTTCATCGCTTGGCCAACTCTCGGCCGATCCGTCCGTCCCGACCTCCGCCGCGGCATTTCCGCCAGGGCTGCACTGGCTGGATATCGGCTCGGCCCGCAAGCCTGCCTTATACGTGCCGAAGGGGCTGGACCCGAGCCGCCCGGTGCCTCTGGTCCTGCTGCTGCACGGCGCAGGCGGCGCGGCGAACGACATCGTGCCGCTGATGCAAGGCGCGGCGGAGGCCCAGAAATTCCTCATCCTGGCGCCGCAGTCGCAGGGCCGGACATGGGATGTGATCCTCGGCGCCTACGGACTGGACGTGGCGGCCCTCGACCGGGCGCTCGACATCGTGGTGGCCGCGCAATCGATCGAGCCGGGGCGCATTGCCGTGTCCGGCTTTTCGGACGGAGCCTCCTATGCGCTGTCGCTGGGACTGGCGAACGGCGTGTTCTTCAGTGACGTGCTGGCCTTCTCGCCCGGGTTCATGGCACCCGCTGCCCTGGCCGGAAAGCCGCGCGTTTTCATGTCGCACGGGACCGACGACCAAGTGCTGCCGATCGATCGCTGCAGCCGGCGCATCGCCCCGCAGCTGCGCGGCAGCGGCTACGATGTCGACTACCGAGAGTTCCCGGGACCGCACATCGTGCCGCCGGAGATGGTGGCCGCGGCGCTCCAGCGTTTCCTCCCAGCTCCCGGCTAGCGCGGCCCTCGCCGCGCGCCCCGTTTCGGACAGATCGCATGATGGCTCGCCGTGGCCTGCTGGATGGACTTGCCTGCTTCGTGATGGGAGCGGCGGTCGGCATCATCCCCTGGCTGTTCCGCCACCGTTTTTATTTCCACGACGACATGCAGCACCAGCATATGCCGATTTTTCTGCATATCGGCCGGATGCTGCGGGCCGGCGAAATGCCGATCCTGAGCCTTGCCAGCTTCAGCAGCGGCAATCTCCTGGGCGAATACCAGTTCGCCGTCATGAACCCGGTCAGCCTGGCGCTTTATTCCGTGCTGCCGTCGATCCCCAGCCTGGAGACCGGGGCAGCATTCCTGGCCTGCTTCTTCTACGGCGTGCTCGCATCGGGGACTTATGCCCTGGCGCGCGCCCACGGGGTGGAACGACCGGGGGCAGGAATGGCGGCGCTGGTCATGGCGACGAACAACCTGATCGCCTACTGGTTCGCCGCGAGCTGGTTTCCGGTTTTCGTCTCGCTCGCCTGGTTCGTCTGGGCCTGGGCGTTTCTGGCGCGCGCCCACAGCTCGAGGCTCGACTGGGCGCTCGCCGTCGTTTTCTGCTACCTGACGATCACGTCGGGATGGCCGCAGACCACCATCATGCTCGGCCTGGCGTGCGTGCTTGTGGCGCTGCAGACGTGGCGATCGGAGGGGACTTACCGGGCCGCAACACCGCTGGCCGCCCTGCTGGCAGCGACCCTGCTTGCTTCCATGACGCTGCTCGCCCTGACATCCGTCACCGAGGTCGCCGCCCGCTACCGCGGCGTCATGAACAACAACGTCTTTGTGCCGAACCTGCGCGATCTCCTCGCCATGAGCTCGCCGTTCCATCGCGGCTTCATGTCTTGGGGCGGCTACAAGCTGACCGGCACGCCGATCTTCTTCCTCGCCTGGTTCGTGATACCCCTCCTGCCGCTCATCGAATGGCGCAGGGTCGATTGGCGTCGGCCGGAACTCCTCACACTCCTCGTGCTCGCAGGGCTCTCCCTGTTCGCCACGCAGGGTCCAGAGGAGTTCTATATGGTCCGCTGGCCCTTCCGCTACGTGCCCTATTTCCACATTGCGCTGCTGGTGCTCTTCATGGCGGTGGTTTCGCGGGCCGGCTTTGCCCGCCCCACGCCGGCGCGCATCCTTTGGGTTGCCCTGCTTGTCGTCCTGACGGGGCTCTCATCGCTGCAGGCCGATCCCGGCGGATGGCCTCTGCACCTCTCGGGAATGGTCGGCTGCGCCGTTGCGGCCGCTGTCTTCCTGCTCACCCCGGAGCGCGCGCGGACCATTCGGTTCGTCTGGCTGGGGGCGGTCTCGTTGGCGTTCTTCGCCGCTACCCATGCGCAGTTCCGGCTCAACGCGGATGTTCCGGACTGGGGGCTTCCGGCAGCGGTGGAAACGGAGCTGGCGGCCAATTCGGCCCCCGGCGCCTATACCATGTATCTCGGCTGGCTGGGCCACCCGGCCGACACGGGGCGGCTGGAGGAATACCGCACCGGCATGATGCCGCGGGTGCGGGAGACGGCCATGATCAACGGCTACACGCCGATCGGGCACCGCGCCGGGTCCGACTTCCTGTGCATGAACATGTTCGGCGAGACCTGCCCCGAGGGGATACCCCGCCTGTTCGAGCGCGAGCCTGATACCGGCGTCCCTTACGTCGATCTGCTGCGCATTGATCGCCTGACCGCAATGAAAGGACCGCATCTGGACAGGTTGCTTACGCTGCTCGACGAAACTTGGCGGCTCGAATCGGCCGCCGCCCGGACGCAGCGTTACGCTCGCGAGCTGCCGAATGCGGGGCTGCCGGGCACAGTCTCATGGGTGTCACCCGGCGCAGCTCTAGAATCTGCCAGAGAAATCAACCCCACACGCGAAGAGGTGCGCATCGCCCGCCCCGAAGGCCAGCCGACCACGGTCGTCTTTGCCCGCCTCTGGTGGCCGGGTTACCAGGCCGAGTTCAACGGCGAGCCTCTTGCGACGCGCGTGCACGCCGGCTTCCTTGTGGCTGTGGATGTCCCGGCCGGGGCTGGCAGCGGCATCCTGACGCTGCGCTTCCGGCCGCCCCGCTTCAGTGCCGGGATCGCCGGGGTGGCCGGCGGGCTTGCCCTTTGCCTGGCCGTCCTGATTTTCTGGCCGAGCGGCTGGTCGGGAAAGCGGCGGCCGCTGCAAGCGACGCCACCTGCCGCGGCGGCTTAGCGGGCGGCGAGGTTTTCTCCTGCCCTGTGTGGCAAAGTCGTCCAACAAACATTGAAACCAACCGCCGCATCGTGAGTTCTTGCCGGGATGGGTCCGCGTGAAGGCGGCTAAATTCTGGTTCCTTACCGGCCATCGTATCTAGATTCGAGGAGTTCCCTAATGAAGTTTCCCATCTCCGGCGCGCTGGTGCTGGCGTTTTCGATGGCGTTGGGCCTGTCCGCTTGCGGTGAAAGCGGCGGCGGCAATGCCGAGGCTCCCGCGGCCGCTCCGGCCGAGCCAGCCGCTCCCGCGACTCCTGCCGAGCCGGCACCGGCCGACCCCGCAGCCCCGGCGGCCCCCGCGCAGTAATCTCAAGACGGCCGGGCCAAGCTTCCGCTGCCCGGCCATCGTGCCTGCCTAGACCCGGTCAGACCGGGACCGGTGATCGCCGGTCCCAGTCGCCGGGTCCGGCACGTCTGCCCTTGAGAGTGGCTTGGCCCGGGCGACGGAAGCGACGCTGGGCGAACCGCCCAGGTTCAGGGCTGGAAACGGATGAGCAGGTCCTTCGCGTCGATCTGCTCGCCGGCCCGCACCAGGATTTCCGCGACCGTCCCGTCGCGGTCGGCATGCAGCGCCGTCTCCATCTTCATGGCCTCGATGGAGAGCAGGACGTCGCCCTTCAGCACAGCTTGCCCGGCCGAAACCGCCAGGCCCGACACGACGCCCGGCATCGGGGCGGCCACCTGGTCGACATTGCCGGGCTCTGCCTTCTGCCGCCCCTTGCCGGCCCCCGCGCCGTGCGCCCGGTCGGGGACGCGCACAATGCGCGGCTGACCGTTTAGCTCGAAGAAGACGCGGACCTCGCCGGTGTCGTCGGGCTCACCGATCGCCTGGCAGCGGATCACGAGCACTTTTCCGCGCTCCAGCTCGACCGAGATTTCCTGGCCGACCGAGAGGCCATAGAAATAGACCGGCGTGGGCAGCACTTCCGTCGGCCCGTAGCGCTCCTGCGCCGCCACGAAATCGCAGAACACTTTTGGATACATCAGGTAACCGGCAAGCGCCCGGTCGTCGGGCTGCCAGCCGATCTTCGCCTGCGCCGTCGAACGCTCCGCCTCCAGATCGGCAGGCGCAAGCAGCGATCCGGGCCGGACGCGGATGGGCTCGCTGCCCTTCAGCACCTTGGCCTGGAAATCCTCCGGCCAGCCGCCCGGCGGTTGGCCCAGTTCGCCGCGCATCATCTGCACGACCGAGTCCGGAAAGGCGATCTCCCGGCGCGGATCGACCAGATCCGCCCGCGTCAGCTCCTGGGTGACCATGGCCAGGGCGAGGTCGCCGACCACCTTGGACGAGGGCGTCACCTTGACGATGTCGCCGAAAGCGGCGTTGGCCTGGGCATAAGCACGAGCCACTTCATGCCAGCGGCTTTCCAGGCCGAGTGCGCGGGCCTGCTCCTTCAGGTTGGTGAACTGGCCGCCCGGCATCTCGTGCAGGTAGACCTCCGAGGCGCCGGAGCGCAGTTCGCTTTCAAAGGGACGGTACTGGAAGCGCACCGCTTCCCAGTAGAGCGAAATCTTTCGGATCGCCTCCACGTCGAGGCCGGTGGCCCGCTCCGTCTGGTCGAGCGCCGCCACGAGCGATCCGAGGCACGGCTGCGAGGTCAGGCCGGACAACGCGTCCATCGCCGCATCCACCGCCGAAACGCCGGCCTCCACCGCTGCCAGCACCGTCGCGCCTGCAATTCCGGACGTGTCGTGGGTGTGGAAATGGATCGGCGCGCCGACCTCCTCGCCCAGCGCCTTGAACAGGACGCGCGCCGCTGCCGGCTTCATGACGCCGGCCATGTCCTTCACGGCGATGATATGGGCGCCGGCGCGCTCCAGTTCGCGCGCCAGGTTCACGTAATAGGCAAGATCGTATTTCGCCCGGCGCGGGTCGAGGATGTCGCCGGTATAGCAGATCGCCGCCTCGCACAGCTTTCCCGATTCGCCCACTGCGTCCATGGCGACGCGCATGTTCTCCACCCAGTTCAGGCAGTCGAACACGCGGAACAGGTCGATGCCGGCCTCGGCCGCCTGGCGCACGAAGAAGCGCACCACGTTGTCCGGGTAGTTCGTGTAGCCGACCCCGTTGGCGCCGCGCAGCAGCATCTGAAGCAGGATGTTGGGGACACGCTCGCGGATGGCAGCAAGCCGGTCCCACGGGTCCTCCGTCAGGAACCGCATGGCCACGTCGAAGGTCGCGCCGCCCCAGCATTCGAGCGACAAAAGCTGCGGCAGCGCAGACGCATAGGCGTCGGCCACCGCTGCGATGTCATAAGTGCGCATGCGGGTGGCGAGCAGCGACTGGTGCGCGTCGCGCATCGTCGTGTCGGTGACCAGGACGCGTTTCTGGTCGCGCATCCAGCGGGCGAAGGCCTGCGGGCCATCGCGGTCGAGGCGCTGCTTGGTCCCGTCCCGCGCCGCGCCGTCGAACACCGGCGCCACCGGCTCGGGGCCCGCGGGGTCGGGCTCCACCCGCCCGCGCGTTTCGGGATGGCCGTTGACTGTCACGTCGGCCAGGTAGGTCAGCAGCTTGGTTGCCCGGTCGCGCCGCTTCACCGAGGCGGTGAGCTCCGGCGTCTCGTCGATGAAGCGGGTCGTGTAGCTGGCGTCGCGGAAACTCGGATGGGTGATGACGTTTTCGAGGAAGGCCAGGTTCGTCGCCACGCCGCGGATGCGGAACTCGCGCACGGCGCGGTGCATGCGGGCGATCGCTTCCTCGGGCGAGGGCGCCCAGGCGGTCACCTTTTCCAGCAGCGGATCATAGAAGCGGGTGATCACGGCTCCCGAATATGCCGTGCCGCCGTCGAGCCGGATGCCGAACCCCGTCGCCCCGCGATAGGCGGTTATGCGGCCGTAATCGGGAATGAAATTCGATTCCGGGTCCTCTGTGGTGATCCGGCATTGCAGCGCGTGGCCGTTCAGCCGGATTTCTGGCTGCGGCGGCACGCCTGCCTCCAGGGTGCCGATCGCCGCGCCCTCGGCAATCCTGATCTGCGCCTTGACGATGTCGATGCCGGTGACGACCTCCGTCACGGTGTGCTCGACCTGGATGCGCGGGTTGACCTCGATGAAGAAGAATTTTTGGCTGTCAGCATCCATCAGGAACTCGACGGTGCCGGCCCCGGCGTAGTTCGCGGCGCGGGCGATCTTCAAAGCGTGGCCGCAGAGCTCCTGCCGCTGATAGTCGTCGAGATACGGCGCCGGCGCGCGCTCGACGATCTTCTGGTGGCGGCGCTGCACGGTGCAGTCGCGCTCGAACAGGTGGACGGCGTTGCCGTGCCGGTCTCCGAGGATCTGCACCTCCACGTGGCGCGCCCGCTCCACCAGCTTTTCCAGGTAGACCTCGTCCTTGCCGAAAGCCGCCTTGGCCTCGCGCTTCGCCTCATGCACCTGCGCGGCGAGGTCCTCGGGGCCGCGGACCACGCGCATGCCCCGGCCGCCGCCGCCCCAGGATGCCTTCAGCATGACCGGAAAGCCGATCGCTTCGGCGAGCTTGCCCCAATCTGTCGGGTCCTCGGGCAGCGGCCCGGTTGCCGGCATGACGGGCACCCCGTTCTCCTCGGCGATCCGCCGGGCCGCGACCTTGTTGCCGAGCAGCCGCATGGTTTCCGCCGATGGGCCGATGAAAACGATCCCGGCCTCGGCGCAGGCCTCAGCGAATTCCGGGCTTTCCGACAGGAAACCGTAGCCGGGATGAATGGCATCCGCTCCAGCGCGCTTGGCGACCCGCAAGACTTCGGGGATAGATAGGTAGGCTTGAATGGGGCCGAGCGGCTTCTCGACACTGCCGCTGCGACCGATCTGATAGGCCTCGTCGGCCTTGAAGCGGTGCAGCGCCAGCTTGTCCTCCTCGGAGAACAGCGCGACGGTCTTGATCCCTAATTCGTTGGCCGCGCGGAAGACGCGGATGGCGATCTCCGACCTGTTGGCGACCAATATCTTCCTTATAGCGGCCAAGAGCGCGCCCCCGGAGTTCCATCCGGGCACGAATGGCAGAGGCGTTTGTGCGTTGCAACAACGCCTGACGCCTTTCATGGCAGCGCCGCCGCGCTGACCACGGCCCGCAGAGTTGTTAAATCTCCGTGAATATAGCCGGAGGGCGCGCCAAGCAAGGCGTTTGTGCGTTGCAACAACGCCTGACGCCTTTCATGGCAGCGCCGCCGCGCTGACCACGGCCCGCAGAGTTGTTAAATCTCCGTGAATATAGCCGGAGGGCGCGCCAAGCCCCTGTGCCGAACTCTTTGCATAGGCTAGCATCAATGTGCCGGGGAATTGGAGTGCTTCGCCGGCCGGTCCGGGAGACCGTGCGTCCATGCGTGCCGCGGTGAGTCTTGTGCATCTCCTTTCGGGAGGGCTCGTCCTCTCCCTGGGGTGGCTCGCGGCCGCGCTGTTTTGTGCGATCTTCCCCGCCACCCGCCCGCTGGCGGTGTCCTGCTGGCGCCTGGCGGGCTACAACCTCTACCCGTTTGGACGCGAACTCGTCCGGGAGCGGGACATTCAGCAGTTCCAGGACCATCTGCGCACGGGGACGCTGCCGCAAGGCAGCAAGACCCGCATGGACCTGCGCGGGATCGGCATCGGCCAGGCGCTGCTATGGGCGCCGGTCGGGGCGATCTTGGTCGGCGCGCACCTCCTTCATGGCCTGCTTGTGTCGCTGCTCTTCTCCTCCAATCCGTGGCGGACCCGCAGCTTCGCCCTTCTCGGCCCGGCCCTTCTCCCCGTTGGCTGGCAGGTCGCCTCGACGACGTCCGGCCGCGGTAATTTCATCAGCCGCTCGCGCGGCCTGAAGTGCCGCCGTCCGGCGCGCCGCGAACCGCTGCCGATCCGCCAAATCACCCGATCGGCGGGCGCCACTGCCGGCGGGGCCATGCTGATGCTCTGGGCGTCATTTTCGGCGACCGGACCGCTGATCCAGCCCGGTCGGGCCGGGATCGACGGTGCGAGCACGGCATTCGCCCTCGCCAGGATCCAGAACCCGATGCCCGCCGGCCTTTATCGCACCCGGCCGGAGTTCAACCCGCCGCTGCCCTTGCGCCGTGGTCCGCTTCCGCTAGCCGCCGCAAAGGAGCGCTGCGGAGCGCCGGGGGCCCCGGGCGCTGACCGGCGGCTGGCGCGGCGGCACCTGGACCATGCGCTGCCGCTCGGCTCGGCGCCGGTCCCGGTGCGGCCCGCAATCCTGCCCGTCCGCGCTGCGCAGCGCGCCGAACGGATGCAGGCGCTCGCGGCGACGCTGCGCTACGCCAAGGCCCGTGGCGCGGATTGCCTGCCGGATCTGGCCGAACGCGCACTCCGCTCCGCGTCGTTCGGGGCGCGCAAAGCGGAAGCCGCCCGCCTCGCCCGGAAAGCCGCCCCGGATATCATTCTGGCCAGCGTCGGTCCAAGCCCGATGTTCGGCGAAGCGCGGCGCCGGCATCGGGTGAAGTCGAAGAGGCTGGAAGCGCTCGGCCGGATGGCAGCGCTGATCTCGCCTGCCAAGGCGCGGGAGAACCTCCTGCTGAAAGACGCAATCGCCCGCGTCGGCCGCACCGCCGGCCTGCGCTCAGCCATGCCCTCCGGCGTGACCGTTCAATAAGGATCCGGGGTGGGCCCGAGCGCCGCTTATGTGCCGTGCGCGTTCTGCCGGGTGCATTCACGGGTGGCAGCCAGCGCCTCGGCAGCCCGGTCCAGACGGTAATGGAAGTCCTCGGTATGGCCCTTCGGGCCGCTCAGCCCGACGTGGAGTTCGCGGCCTCGCTCGAGACGGCTGATCAGGTCGTCATCACGCTCCAGTTCGAGCAGGATGCGCGTCGGTTCGACGGCTTCGACGGGACGGCGGACCGTGCCGGGCCCGCCAATCCCCAGGTCAACATTATACGCCAGCGTATAGGTCTGGTCCGGGTTGAGCGCCCAGCCGCCGCGGTAGAGCCCCAGGTCCCACGCGTCGTCAGGAAAATAGGACAGGATAAGCTGGTCGGTTCCGTGCACGCCGAACGCCGTGCAATTAAGGAAATGGCCAGAAGCGTCCCGCGTCGCGCTCACCACCCACGGCCCGAAGCTTTGCCGCTCGGATAGCGGCGCCGGCTCGGAGCTCGTCGGCAGGTCAGAGGCCCCGGCGGTTGCCAAGGGCGGCTCGGGATCTGCGTCCGTGGCCGGCGGGGGCACCGGCATGTTCGCCGGCGGCGGCGGCGCGGTGTCAGTTTGCGCCGGCGCCATGGCAAGGCTCCTGTCCCGGTTGCGCTCGGTGCAATCCACCGCCGCCTTCAGCGCCTTGCCCGAATTCTTAAGGTCGAAGCCGAACTCGCGGCCCTGGAAGGAGACGTTGAGCAGCGTCCCGCGCCGCACGGCAGCGACAAGCGGATCGTCGTCGGGCAAGGCCAACCCGATCTGGTCGCGGTCGAGCGCTATGCCGCTGCCCTCCGCGTACGGCTCCCGGTCCACCCGGTAGCTGACCGGGTAGGACGTGTTCTCGGAAAGAGCCCAGCTGTCGTGCACGAGGCTGAGCACCCATCCGCCGTCCACATGCCGGACAAAGAACAGGGTCGCGCCGTTCTGGTAGTTGGAATAGACCGCGCAGCTGACCAATTTCCCGGTCCCGTCATCGGCAAGCGCGAAGCCCGACCAATCCTCGGCGGAAAATTCCTCCAGCACCGCGGCGTGGGCGCCCCAACCCGCGAGGCACGCCGTTACACCAGCAACCAACGCAACGCGGCGCATCGCGCCCTCCACCCGACTCGGCCAGAGAAGCGCTTTGCCCGGTCTCCTTCAAGGAAATTCCACCGGGATTCACAGCGGCGAGTCCGGCTAGCATCAAGCGCGCGCCAAGCCGTCCCGGATCGTCCTGTAGCCTTCCCGGTAAACGGCTTCGGGGCTCTCCGCGAAATCGCGCCAGACCCGCGTCGCAGCGGCCAGTTCCGGCAGCCCGCGCCCGAAAGCCTCGATCGTCAGCCATCCGTCATAGCCGGACTGCCTGATCGCCCTGAACGTCGCTTCCCAGGGCACGTGGCCGCGGCCCGGCACGCCGCGATCGTTCTCCGAGATGTGGATATAGCTGATGTGGCGGGTGTTGCGGCTATAGGCGGCGATCGGGTCCTGCTCCTCGATGTTGGCGTGGAACGTGTCGTACATCCCCGTCACCGCCGGGTGGTCGACGCCGTCGAGATAGGCGGCCATGTCGTCCATCGTGTTGAAGAAGTAGGCCTCGAAGCGGTTGATCGCCTCCAGCACGATGCGAACGTCGCGCGCCTGCGCGTAGTCGCCGGCGACCCGGTGCACCTCGCGCGCCCGCGCCCGCTCCTTGTCGGTCGTCGCCGCGCCCGAGAATTGGCCCAAGGTCTGGTGCAGGGGCCCAGCGAGCTGCCGCGAGCCGAGCGCCTCGGAACAGTCCACGCAATGGTTGATGTAGTCGATCGCGGCCCGGCGCACCGTCGGGTCTTCGGACAGCGGGTTCTTATCCGGCGTCGGGATGACGGTGATGGCGGTGCGCTCCAGCCCGATCTCGTCAAGCAGGCGGCCGATCCGGGCGTAGTCGTCGGGCGAGCCCTCGAACACCGGGATTTCGACGCCGTCGTAACCGGTAGCCTTGATGTCCTCCAGGATCGGCCGATGCGCGTCGGTGACGTGCGTCGTCCACAGCAGCATGCAGAAGCCGATCTTCATCCAAGTCCCCCATCCCGTCCCGGATAGCGGAACTATAGCCGCCCGAAGCGTGCTGTCGCTAGCGTTGCAAACGGGCGCGGCAGGGCAGGACGCTTCAGCGCCGGGAGGATGCCTCGGACAGAACCGCGACGCTCTTCACCAACGCAAACACCGCCTGGCCGGAAGCCAGCCTCAACTCGACCGCGGACTTCCGGGTAATCCGGGCCCGCAGGTACTGTCCGAAGGCCACGAGCAGCACCTCGGCAAAGAAGCCTTCCTCAAGCTTCACCGCGGCGACCTCCGCCGGGATCGCGTTGCGGATGGACGAGTTGCGCGGTGCTTCCAGAGCGATCGCCACATCGCGGGCCCGGATGCGCAGCCTGACGGCCTCGCCCGGTTTCCGCTCCAGTAACGGAACGGCGATTTCCGTCTCGCCGAAACGAAGCCGTGTCAGCCCGTATTCAGGCTCGTGGCCGACGACTTCCGTGGCCAGCAGGGCGCCCGCTTCATAGCGCCCGGTTGCCGGGCCGAGGTCGATGCGGCCGAAGATTTCCTCGATCGGGCCGGATGCGGCAACCCGGCCAGCCGACAGCACCACGATGTCGGTCGCCAGCCTGGCGACCTCCTCGACGGCATGGCTGACGTAAAGGATCGGCACGCCGCCCTCGTGCGCAAGCCGTTCCAGGAACGGCAGGATTTCTGCCCGGCGCGCGCCGTCCAGCTGCGAAAGCGGCTCGTCCATCAGCAGCATTTCGGGGCCGGCCATGAGCGCGCGGCCGATCGCCACCCGCTGTGCCTCGCCGCCTGAAAGCGTCGCGGGCCGGCGCTCCAGCAGAGGCTCGATGCCGAGCAGGCCGGTCACGGCTGGCAGCGTTATCGCCGATCGCCGCCGGCCGGCCCAGCGCCCGTAGAGGAGATTGGACCGGACCGAGAGGTGCGGAAACAGTCGGGCTTCCTGAAACACCATGCCGACCCGCCGCCGCCCGGGGGTCAGGTCGAGCCCGGCGCGGGTATCCAGCAATGTGCGCCCGTTGAGGACCACCCGGCCCGCCTCGGGGCGGGCAAGACCGGCGATCATGGAAACGACCGTGGTCTTGCCAGCCCCGGAGCGGCCAAACAGGGCAGTCACGCCGGGGCCGGCCGAGAATTCGACGTCGAGAGAGAAGCTGCCGCGCTTTGCCGCCAGCTCGACCTGCAGGCTCACGCAAATGCCCGGCTGCGCGTGCGTCGCGCCAGAACCTCCGAAAAGACCAGCGCGGCGAGGGAGATGGCCACGGAAACGAGGCTCAGCCGCAGCGCAGCCGTTTCACCTCCGGGGACCTGGAGGTAACCGTAGATGGCGGAGGGGATCGTCTGTGTCTGGCGCGGGATGTTGGACACGAAGGTGATGGTGGCGCCGAATTCTCCGAGCGCCTTGGCGAAGGCCAGAATGGCGCCGGCCAGCAATCCGGGAAGGATCAGCGGCAAGGTGATCGTGAGGAACACGACGGGGCGGCCGGCTCCCAGGCTCCCGGCTGCCTGTTCGAGCCGGCGGTCGACGGCTTCGATGGACAGCCGCAGCGCGCGGACGAGCAGCGGGAATCCCATGATCGCGGAGGCAAGCGCCGCGCCCGTCCAGCGGAAGGCAAAGACCAGGCCGAAGGTCTGTTCCAGGAAAGCCCCGATCGGGCCGCGCCGGCCGAAGCCGAGGAGCAGGACGTAGCCGGTCACCACCGGTGGCAGGACCAGCGGGAGATGCACGAAGCCGTCGAGCAGGGTTCGGCCAGGAAAGCGGCCGCGCGCCAGGAGCATGGCCACCGCGATCCCGAAGGGCAGGCTCGCCAGCGTGGCCACACTGGCTACCCGCAAACTCAGCCGGATCGCGTCGAGTTCTCCGGCGGTGAATCCAAACACGCGATCAGGAGCCGGCGGCGGCGAAGCGGAAGCCGGTCCGTTCGAAAGCACCGCGCGCCTGTTCAGATGTCAGGTAGTTGAGGAACTCGCGGCTTTCCGGATTGGCCCCGGCGGTAAGCGCCACCGGGTAAAGAATCGGCGGATGGGAGTCCGCTGGAAAGGCGCCGACCACTTTGACGCCGGGGTCAGCCATTGCGTCGGTCGCATAGACGATGCCGAAGGGCGCTTCGCCGCGCGAGACGAGGGCAAGCGCCGCCCGGGTGTTTTCAGTCTCGGCCAGCTGGTCCGAGACGCCGTCCCAGCCGCCTAGGGACTGGAGCGCGGCCTTGGCGTATTTGCCGACCGGAACCGACGCCGTTGCGCCGACCGCCAGGCGTCCGTCCCCCAATCGGCTGGCGAGGTCGAAGCCCGGCGCGATCTCCAGCGATCCGCCGTAGTCGAGCGGAGCGATGAGCACCAGCTCGTTGCCGAGCAGGACCGTCCGCGATCCGGCCTCGATCAGGGCTCGATCGGCCAGAAAATCCATCCATTCCAGGTCGGCGGAAAAGAAGAGGTCGGCCGGCGCGCCCTGCTCGATCTGCTTGGCGAGCGCGGAGCTGGCGGCGTAGCTGACGTCGACGTCGCGGCCGGTCGCTGAGCGATACTCCTCCACCGCGCCGTCGAGCGCTTCCTTGAGGCTCGCCGCCGCGAAGACAAGGGTCGGGCCAGGCTCGGGCTGCGCGGCCCCTGGACTGGCCAAGGCAACAGCGAAACAGAGGGCGACCGCTTGCAGCAACTTCGGCACGGGGCCACTCCGATGAGGATCGTTATATCCGCAGAGCTATAACGGACTGTCAAGCGGACTCAAAACCCTCCGCAAGGTGGCTGCTAGGCTCTGCAGATCCGCCTCGGCTGTAGCGGCGGCTTTGCGCTCCACATCGCGGAAGCGGCGCGCCACCTCGGCACCGAGGGGGGTCAGCGCCGCGCCGCCGCCGCCCTTGCCGCCTGTTTCCGCAACCACGAGCGGCTCGGCGAACATGCCGTTCAGCTCGGCGACCAGGCTCCAGGCCCGCTTGTAGCTCATCTTGAACTGTGCCCCGGCGGCCCGGATCGAGCCGGTTGCCGCAATGGCTTCCAGCAGCGCGATCTTGCCGGGCCCGAGGGCGGAGCCGGGCCGCAGGATCAGCTTCACATGCAGCCTCGGCTGTTCAGCGTCCGCCACGCGTTCCTCGCACCCTCGATCGGACAGCCTAGCCGGACTTCAGCCCGGCTGCGCCCCGCAGCCAGTCGTGCACTGCCCCGACATCTGCCAGTCTATAGCGGGCCGCCGTGGCTCCCGGCCCGACCTTTATGCCGAAGCCGCCGAGCTCGGCCGCTGCCTCAAAACCGTCCTCGTCGGTGGAATCGTCGCCGATGAACACTGGCAGCCGTCCGGCGAAAGGCGTGACCTCGGCAAGCCGGCGCAGTGCACCCGCCTTGCTGACCCCAAGCTGGCGGATTTCCCAGATGGCATGCCCCTCAATCGCGAAAACATCGCGTAGCTCCCGCACCGCATCGGCGGCAAGCGCCGCGGCGCGGTCGCGCTGCTCTGGATGCTGACGGAAGTGGAGGACGAGGGCGCCGCCCTTGTCCTCCAGCCGCAGCGGATCTTCGGGGCCCAGCACAGCATTCAGCCGATCTCGCGCCGTCTGAAGGTCCGGCGAGGGCGGCTGAACGCGCAAATCTCCCGCAGCGGGCCGGAACTCCTGGCCATGAACGCCCGAGCCTGGAAGCTCCAATGTTTGCAGAAAGCCGTCGATGTCGGCCAACTTGCGTCCGGAGATCACCGCCAGCGCGCCGCCGAGGCGGCTCTGCAATGCCCCCAGCAGCTCGATGCTGCCGGAGCGTGGGCGCACCGCTTCCGGCGACGGGGCGAAATCGACGAAAGTGCCGTCGAAATCGAGAAAGAGAGCGTGCCGCTCCGGGTCGAGAAGCGGGACGGCGTCGCTGGCGGGCCGTTGGTCGTTGTCGGTCGAAGGCGAGGGGGTCACTCGGCCTTCACCGCCCGCATCATGGCCTTGGTGATGGACTGCTTCGTCTCGAAATACCCCTCCCACGGATCACCGATGCTGCGCGCCCGTTCCGGCATGGTCCTGATCGTGAAGATGTTGGCGCCAGTGACCGTCTTCACCTCGTCCCAGGTTATCGGCGCAGATACCGGCGCATTGTCGCGAGCCCGCGTCGAATAGGGCGCGATGGCGGTCGAGCCGCGCTCGTTGCGCAGGTAATCGACAAAAATCCGGCCCTTGCGGCGTGCCTTGGACATGTTGGCGATGTAACGGTCGGGCGCTTGTTCCTCGAGCTGCAGGGCGAAGCCATGGCAGAACGCCTTGACCTCCGGCCATTGCGCCCGGCGCGTCAGCGGCGCCACCAGGTGGAAACCCTTGCCGCCGGAGAGCATCGGAAAGGTTTTCAGCCCGATGTCCTGCAGCCGGTCGCGTAGGTCGAAGGCAGCGCGGCGGACGTCCTCGAAGCCGAGGCCCTCGTCCGGATCAAGGTCGATGACGATGCGGTCCGGCTTCTCCAGCTGATCAACCCGCGAGCCCCAGACGTGGAACTCCAGGGCGTTCATTTGCACCCCGGCGATGATCCCGGGCAGGTCTTCTATGTAAAAGTACTCCTCCGTCTCGCCGGAGTTCTCGGTGATCATCACCCGGCGCAGCTCGGAGGGAAAACCGCCGCTGTCGTGCTTCTGGTAGAAACATTTGCGGCTCAGGCCCTGCGGGCAGCGGACGAGGCTGAGGGGCCGGCCCGTCAGGTGCGGCAGCATCAATTCGCCAATCGCTTCGTAGTAGTCGATCACCTCGCGTTTGATGATCTTCTGTCGCGGAAAGATCACCTTTCCGGGGCTAGTGACGCGCACGCCGGCGCGCTGGATATCCGCGCCCTCATCGGCAGGGCCGCGCTTCGGTTTTGAGTCGGCTGGCGCAGGCTTCTCGGCGGGCGCTTCTGCAACCGGGGCTGGCACTTCCATGTGCACCTCGCGCGACTCCTTGTCTTCCCGCAGGCCCTGAAACGAGGGATGGCGCAGGATGCCGTCCGCCGTGAACTCGGCGAACTCAACCTCCGCGACAAGCTCCGGCTCGATCCATTTGGAACGGCGCAGCTCGCGCGGGATGCTTTCGAACGGATGGTCTTTTCGGGCGAGCGGCTTGAAGCGGGCGCTCAGCTCATCAAGCGTCTTGTCGTCGAAGCCGGTGCCGACCCGCCCCTTGTAGACCAGCTTGCCGTTCTCCCAGGTGCCGACGATCAGCGACTTGAAGCCTTGCCGCTTCTCCGACGGCGTCCAACCGCCGATGACGAACTCCTGGCGTCGCGAGCACTTGATTTTCAGCCAGTCGCGATTGCGCTCGCCGCGATAGGGCGCTCCAGCCCGCTTCGAGATGATGCCCTCGTGACCGGCTTTGCAGATTTGGTCCAGCACATCCTGCCCCGACCCTGTGACATGCAGGCTGACATGGAGGGGGCTGCCCTTCGGCAAGGCCTTGAACAGCGCCTGAAGCCGCTTCTTGCGTTCCAGCAGCGCAAGCGGCGCGAGATCCTTTCTGTTTTCCTGGAGCAGGTCGAAGGCGAAGAACTGCAGTTCGCCGCCTTCCTTCAGCGCCTTCTGCAGGGTGGAAAAATCCGTGCGGCCATCGGGCGAGAAGGATACGACCTCGCCGTCGACGAGGCAGCCAGGCAGGTCCATCGCCGCGAACGCCGCCGCGATTGGCCGGAATTTCTGCGTCCAGTCCAGGGCGTTGCGCGTGTAGCAGCGAACCTCGGAGCCGTTCGCGGCGATCAGCAGCCGGTAACCGTCGTACTTGAATTCGTGCACCCATTCGGGGCCTTCCGGCGGCGACTGGGCCAACGTCGCCAGCTGCGGTGGGCGGAACTCCGGCAGCGCCAGGCCCTTTGTCTTACGCCTGCGCGGCTTTGCGGCGGGAGCGGGCTCTTCGGCCTGGGTCTTGGGTTCGCGATTGGAGTGCCAGACAGCGGAATTGCCGGTGGCGATCTCCTCCATGGAGCGCCCGGTAGAAACGCTCGTGGTGAACTCCTCCAGGATCGGATCGGCCTCGTCGGCCGTCTCGTCGCGCTCCTTGATCAAGAGCCAGTTGTCGCGTTTTTCCTTCGGCCGCGGCGGCATGCGCACCAGGTTCCAGCCGCCGTTCAGCCGCTCGCCATGCAGCCGGAATTTTAGGCGGCCTTCCTCCAGGCCCTTGTGCGGATCGGAAACCGGCTCCCAGGTGCCGCGGTCCCAGAGCATGACGGTACCGCCGCCGTATTCACCCTTCGGGATGGTGCCCTCAAAGCCGCCGTAATCGAGCGGGTGGTCTTCAGTGTGCACGGCGAGCCGCCGTTCGGCCGGATTGAGGCTCGGGCCCTTGGTCACCGCCCAGCTTTTCAAGACGCCGTCGAGCTCGAGCCGGAAGTCGTAATGCAGCCGTGTCGCGGCGTGCTTCTGGATGCAGAAGCTGAACCCTTCATTTTCGGCGACCTTGCCTTCTGGCTCGGCCGTTTTCCCGAAATCCCGCTTGCGGTTGTATTCCGCCAGCAGCGCCGCGTCTCCCTTACGCGCCATGGCTCAGGCCGTCTTGCGGGCTTTCTCGGTCGCCGGCCTGCTGCTCCGGCTCCCGCTTTTCGCGGCGGGCTTCTTCGGCGCGGCGGCTTTGGCCGGGGCGGGATCGGCGCGCTTGGCCGAGCTGCGGCTCTTGGCGGTCGATGTGGACTTCGCCGGTGCCTGCTCGTTGTCGTTAGCCTTTCGGGCGCCGGTACCTGCGCTGCCTGACCCTTCCAGGCTCTGCTTCAGCGCCGCCATGAGGTCGATAACATTGCCGCCGCTCGGACGCTCGGCCTCCGTCTCCACCTTCGGCCCCTTTCCTTTCAGCCGCTGGTCAATAAGCGAGCGCAGCGCCTTCGTGTAGTGATCCTTGAAGGCGCCGGCATCGAAGGGCGCGGTCTTGCGCTGGATGAGCTGCTCCGCGACCGCCAGCAAATCCTGGTCAGCCTGCTCGTCGCTGATCTCGGCGAAGAAGGGGTCGGCCTTACGGACTTCCTCCTCGTAGTGCAGCGTCTCGAGCAGAAGACCCTTTCCGCAGGGTTTAAGCGCCGCGATGTGCTCCTTGCCGCGCATGGCGATCTGGCCGAGTCCAACCATCTGGCTCTGCCGCAGCCCGTCGCGGATCACCCGAAAAGCGTCCTCGGCCAGTTCGTCCTGCGGGACCACGAAATACGGCTTGTCGAAATAGAGCGGCTCGATATCGCAGGCCCCGACGAATTGAGTCAGGTCGAAGGTCTTCTTGGTCTCCAGCCGCACCGCGTCGATGTCCTCCTCAGTCAGCAGGACATAGCGGCCCTTCTCATACTCAAAGCCCTTGAGGATCTCGTCGGTATCGACCGGCCCGACCCCGGCCACCACCTTCTGGTAGTGGATCGGCTTGCCGGTCGGTTCGTGGATCTGCCGGACGAGATTTTTTCAGTGCTCTTGGTCGCCGTGTAGAGTTCGACGGGGATGGAAACCAGCGAAAGGCGGATATGGCCTTTCCAGATGGGTCGTGCGGCGGGCATTAGTCGACCTGGCAAACGCGAAAACTGCCGGAAGTAACGACTCGGCGCGACGCGGCGTTCCGTTCAGCCGGCAAAGCAAGACCGACAGCGGCAAGGAGAGTGCTGGATCACTCGCCGCACTGCGACGTTGCACAAACCATGCGCAACATCGGCGACATCCGCATCGGCATTTCTGGCTGGCGCTACCGTGGCTGGCGCGGCGTGTTCTACCCGCCAAAGCTGCCCCAGAGGCAGGAACTCGCTTTCGCCGGCGCGGCGTTCCGGGCGGTTGAAATCAACGGCACCTTCTATTCGCTGCAGCGGCCCGAATATTTCGAGCGCTGGGCCGCCGAGGTGCCCGACGACTTCGTCTTCGCCCTCAAAGGCCCGCGCTTCGTCACCCACAACAAGAAGCTTAACGACGTGGAGGCGCCACTCGCCAATTTCTTCGCCAGCGGCCTCCTCAAGCTTGGCCCAAAACTCGGGCCATTCCTGTGGCAGCTGCCGCCGATGTTCCGTTTCAACCCGGAGCGGCTGGCCCGCTTCTTCGAGGTTCTTCCGCGCAACACCGAGGCGCTGGCCCGCTTCGCCTGCCTGCATGACCAGCGCGTCGCCGGCCGCACCTGCCTGGAACCGGACGCCAACCGTCGCGTCCGGCATTGCCTCGAAATCCGCCACAAGAGTTTTGAGGACCCGCGCTTCATCGAGCTGCTGCGGGAGCACGACATCGGGCTGGTCTGCGCCGATACGGTCGACTGGCCGCTGCTCATGGATGTTACCTCCGACTTCGTCTATTGCCGCCTGCACGGCTCCGAGCAGCTTTATGTGAGCGGCTACGAAGACGACGCGCTGGGGCGCTGGGCCGACCGCGTCGCTGCCTGGGCGACCGGGGGCGAGCCGGCCGACGCCATTCGCGTCATCGACGCCCCCGGCCCGCAGCTCCCCACGCGCGACGTCTACGTGTTCTTCGACAACGACGCCAAAGTCCGCGCCCCGTTCGACGCCCTCGGCCTGACGGCGAAGGTCGACGAGCGGCTGAGCTAGCGCCGCTCAGTCCTTGTAAGGATCGCGCTCATTGCGGCCGGCCATTATCACCAGCACCGGGCGCAGCCTGTGGAGGATGCGAAACGTGCCCTCGTGATGCGCCAAGACGTCGTCCAGGCGCCGATAGGCCATCGGGCTTTCGTCGAGGTCGGCGCCGTGCAGGCGGATGTCGCGCTCCCCCAGCCAGGTATCCATGGTGGCGCGGTCGAAGGTCTTCTTGGCCTGCGTGCGGCTGAACAGGCGGCCGGCGCCGTGCACGGTGGAATACAGGCTCTCGGCCGAGCGCTTGCTGTCGACGCCCTCCAGAATCACGGCGTTGTCGCCCATCGAGCCGCCGACAAAGCCCTTCTGGCCCGGGAAGGCCGGCGTGGCACCCTTGCGCACCACCCAGTAATCGCGGTCGCCGTGCCGCTCGCGCCAGGCGTAGTTGTGGTGGTTATGCACCATCTCGGTGATTCCGGCGCCCAGGATGCCGCGCACCTTCTCGACCACCCATTCGCGGCCGGCATAGGCGTATTCGCCGGCCAGCGTCATGCCGGCGATGTAGCGGGCGCCCAGCTCGCTTCCCTGCTCGACGAGCGCCGGGGCGACATCGATCCCTTGCTTGCCACCGGCCATTTTTGCAAAGCGGCTGGCCGTCTGGTGGCCCAGGCCGCGCGAGCCAAAATGCACGCCTATCCAGACCAGCCCCGCCCCGTCCTCCAACAGGTCGATGTAGTGGTTACCGGAGCCGACCGTGCCCAACTGGTTGCGCGCCAGCCCTTTCAGGTCCTGCAGCCCGGCTTCCTGCCATAGCGGGCTGTCGAACAGCGCGTGATCAACCCGCTCCTTGTTGCTGCGGCCGATGCCGAACGAGACGCTGCGGGCGATGTCGCGCGTGAGCGCGTCGCGGCGCTCGGCGAGCGCCGAATAGGGCAGGTCAGTACGCACCGCCATGTTGCCGCAGCCGATATCGAAACCGACGCCGGAAACCGAGATGTGATCTTCATAAGCGATGACGCCGCCGACCGGCTGCGCATAGCCGAGATGGCCGTCGGCGCAGAGCACGCCCTCGACCGCGCTGCCGTACGACATGCAGTTGCGCATCTGCGCGACGGTCTTTTCGTCATGCTCGCCGAAGATGACGAGCGGCTTGTCCGCTTCGCTCATAGCCAGAGAAGCTGCGAAGCCGGGCGCCTGTTCCCGCCACAAAACGGGCGTCACCCTCGGGCTTGACCCAAGGGCCCAGGGTGGCTGGCGTAGAGGCTCTGGGTCCTTGGGTCTACGCTGCGCTTCGCCCGAGGATGACTACCTCCGGTGAGGGGCGCGCTCAGCCCTTCTTCTTTTCGTCGACCGCCTTGAAAGCGCTCGTCGCCTTGCCCGGATCCGACCCTGTGGCCGCCTTGGCCTTCTTGTCGGCCTTCGGCTTGCGCACTTCCTTGTTGCTTCTCATCTGGCCTTTAGCCATGGCGGGACCTCCGGTTCGCGCGACGCGCGGCAAGCGCGGAAGCTAAACCTAATCCGGGTGCAGTCCAAGCGGGCTCGTGCGCCGCTCAGCGGGGACGCGCATCCGAAGCCGCAGGGAAATATTCGGCAGGATTCACCCTGTCCGGCCGCCCGGGCAGGCTCAGCCGGGCAATGTCCGGCTCCGCTTCGGCGATCACCCGGCCGCGGCGGATCACAAGGAGGCGGCGGGCGCGCAGGCGGATCGCCTCGATGGTGTCGTGCGCCTGCAAGATCACCATGTTGGCGTTGCAGCCGGCCTCGAGGCCGTAGCCGTCGAGCTGCATCACCTTGGCGGCGTTGGTGGTCACCGCCTCGAAACAGAATCTGATCGCATCGCGGCTGGTCATCTGGGCGACATGCAGGCCCATATGGGCCACGTCGAGCATGTCGGCGCCGCCGAGTGAATACCAGGGGTCCATGCAGCAATCCTGGCCGAACGCCACGTTGATGCCGAGCGGCCGCATTTCGGGCACGCGGGTCATGCCGCGCCGCTTTGGATAGGTGTCGTGGCGGCCCTGCAGGGTGATGTTGATCAGCGGGTTGGCGACCGCGTGGACGCCGGCCTCGGCGATCAGCGGCAGCAGCTTCGAAACATAATAATTGTCCATTGAATGCATGGAGGTGAGGTGCGAGCCGGTGACCCGTCCGGACAGCCCGAGCCGCTGCGTCTCGTAAGCGAGCGCCTCGATGTGCCGCGACATGGGATCATCGCTCTCGTCGCAGTGGATGTCGACCAGCAGCCCACGCTTTTCGGCAATCTCGCACAGCTCGCGCAGGCTCGCCGCGCCGTCCGCCATGGTCCGCTCGAAATGCGGGATGCCGCCGACCACATCAACGCCCTTGTCGAGCGCCCGAACGAGGTTCTGGGCGGCAGTCGGGAAGCGGTAAAAACCGTCCTGCGGAAAGGCGACGAGCTGCAGGTCGAGATACGGCGCGATCTGGCGCTTCACCTCCAGCAGCGCGTCGACGGCCGTGAGCCGGTCGTCGCAGATGTCGACATGGGTGCGGATCGCCAGCAGCCCCTTGGAGACGGCGAGGTCGCAATAGCGTAGTGCCCGCTCGGCAACCGCCTCAGGGGTGAGCAGCGGCTTCAGCTCGCCCCACAGCGCGATCCCCTCCAGGAGCGTGCCGGACTGGTTTATGCGCGGCAGGCCAAGCGACAAAGTCGCGTCCATGTGAAAGTGGCAATCAACGAAGGGCGGCGAGACCAGCCGCCCCTTCGCATCGACCGTGCGGCCGGCTTCGGCCGTGATATTCGGCGCGATGGCAGTGATCCTGCCGCCCGAACAGGCGATGTCGACGCCGGTGCGCCCGTCCGGCAGGTTCGCGCCTTTGATGAGCAGATCGACGGCGGGCATCAGCGCTCCTCCTTGCGGAACGGCACGAGGAGCGCGGCGGGAGCGCGGGCGTTCCGCGACACGATCGCCATCGCGACGATCGTCAGGACAAAGGGCATGGCCAGAAAAACCTGGTAGGGCAGGTGGAGGACGTTGGTTGCCTGCAGGCGAAGGCCGAGCGCCTCCAGCGCGGCGAAGAGCAGCGCGCCGGCGGCGCAGCGCCATGGGCTCCATAGGCCGAAGACAACCAGCGCGATGGCCACCCAGCCGCGTCCCGACACGACGCCGAAGGTAAAGGCGTTGAACTGCGAAATGGTGAGATAAGCGCCGGCCACTCCCATCAGCGCGCCGCCGATCACCAGGGCCTGGGTGCGCATGCCCCAGACACTGACGCCCGCCGCGTCGGCGGCGCGCGGGTTCTCGCCGACGGTGCGCAGGTCCAGCCCCCAATTGGTGCGGTGGAGGAGGAAGGCTGTGACCGGAATCGCAAGCAGCGCAAGGTAGGTGAGCGGGCTGTGGTTGAAGAGAACCGGGCCGAGGACCGGGATCTCGGACAGCAGCGGAACGGGGGTCGGCTGGAAAGGCACGATGTTGGGTGGCGAGGCAGGCTGGCCGAAGATCAGCCGATAGAGGTAGAAGGCCAGCCCGCTTGCCAGCAGCGTCAGACCGATCCCTGAAACGTGCTGGCTGACGCCGAGCACCACGGCGAGGAACGACATCAGCAGCCCGGCCATTGCGCCGGTCGCCAACGCGGCCAGGACGCCGAGCCAAAGATTGCCGGAGAAATAGGCCGCGCTGAAGCCAACCATGGCGCCGAGCAGCATGATGCCCTCGATGCCGAGGTTCAGCACGCCGGCGCGCTCGTTGTACAGCTCGCCGATGGTGGCGAGCATCAGTGGCGTCGAGATGCGCACCAGCGCGGCGAAGAAGCCGAGGTCAAGCACGAGGCCCAGCGTTTCAAGCATGCTGGGCCCCGGCCGGCCGGACCACCCGCAGCCGATAGACCGCAAAGATCCGCCCCGCCACCATGCAGACCAGCGCGATCCCTTGGATGACATCCGCCAGGTAGATCGGCACGCCGGTAGCGCGCGCCATCGTGCCCGCGCCATTGAAGATGATCGCAAAGAAGATCGCGGCCGGAACCGCCCCGAGCGGGTTGAGCTCAGCCAGCGTGGCGATCACGATGCCGGCATAGCCGTATCCGGACGACAGGTCGGAGGTGACCTGGAAGCGCACGCCGCCGACCTCGCCGGCGCCGGCCAGACCCGCCAGCGCGCCGGAGATGAGCGCCGCGATCACGATCGTGCGGCCGACGCTCATGCCGGCATAGTTCGCGGCTGTCGGGTTGTAGCCTACCGCGCGGATGCGGAAGCCGAGCGTGGTGCGAGTCAGCATCCACCACACAGCAATCGCCGCCACCAAGGCGAGGATCACCCCGAGATGCACCCTTAAATCCGGGACGATGGGAACGGGGATGACCGGGAACTCAGCCTCGAAGCGGACCGACGGCGAATTGGGGTAGCCGCTGGCATCCCGCCACGGGCCCTCCAGCAGCCCCGTCAGGATATGCAGCATAATAAAGTTGAGCAGCAGCGTGGTGACGACGTCGTCCACCTTCAGCCGCACCTTGAGAAGCGCCGGCAGCAGCGCCCAGAGCGCGCCCGCGAACGCCGCCGCCAGGACCATCAGCGGGACGAGACTGAACGTCGGCAGCACCATCCGCTGGCCGATGAAGGCGGCCGCCATGGCGCCGGCGATCAGCTGGCCCTCGGCGCCGATGTTCCAGAATTTTGCCCGGAACGCGACGACCACGGCCAAGCCGGTGAGGAGCAGCGGCGCCGCCTTCACCAAGGTGTCCTGCACGTCGTAGCCGGACTGGAAAGTCGACAGCAGCAGCAGGCTGTAGGCCTCGCCCACATCGGCTCCGGCAAGCCAGACAAGCCCGCTGCACAGCATGAGCGTCACGAGGACTGCGGCGATCGGAATGAAAATCTGCAGCGCGACGGGGGTATCCTGCCGGCGCTCCAGGCGGAGCCGCATCATGGTTGTTCCCCTCCCGCGTGCGGGGAGGGGTGAGCAAGGCGTCCTCGGCGCTCCCACCGCCCGAGCCCTCCCCCGCAAAGGGGGAGAGGGTAGGCGCGCCGCGGCTGGGTGAGGTGTACCCGGCCGTAAACCGCGCTGGGGAGGCCCGCGCCTTCAGACATCCTTTTCAATCCTCAGTCGGGAAGATTGTTGTACGAACGCAAAACAACCTCACGCCATATCAGGAATCGGATTGGGCTTGTCAGCAAATCGTGAGACATGGCTCTGTAACGAGGTCCGCGGACAAGTAAAAAGAACAGGCTACACAGGGAGCTTGATACCCCCAATGGAAAGAATACGCACAACATGAACGACGCATAGACGTAAAATAAAAGCTGCACGAGTTCGCTTTGCCACAAGGCAGAACTAGACGTGTAATGCCTAACTGCAAACAATGCCATTCCTAGAAAGAAGAGGAGCGCGAAGCTCAAGCTCAGTCTTTTGGTCAGGAACAGGTAACTGGTATCATAATCCTTCTTCGGTTGGAAAACTATTGTCTTTATCATGTTAAGTGCGCCAAATAGCTGTCCCTAGGCTAGCGGCCCGAGCGCCTCACGAACCGCTGCATCGGTTTCCACTGCCACCCAGGCCGCCCATAGACCAGCCGCTCCCCTCTCGGGGAGATTAGTTCCGTCGGCGCTCGGAGGTAGGGAAAGGAGCACCAGCGCTCACGCCGCCCAATCCTCGACGCCGGCCATCAGCAACCCGACCCGCTCCACGCTTGCTTCCGAGACCGGCAAATCGGCCATGATGCGGCCCCCATACATGACGACGATGCGATCCGACAGCGCGAAGATTTCTTCCAGATCCTCGCTGATCAGGAGCACGGCGCCACCACGCTCGCGCAGCCGCAGAAACTGGCCGTGGACGAACTCGGCCGCGCCTACATCGATGCCGCGCGTCGGCTGCGCTGCCAGCAGGATCCTTGGCTCACGGGCGATCTCGCGCGCCAGCAGCGCCTTTTGCAGGTTGCCGCCCGAAAGCGTCCCGGTGCGGGCGTCCGGCCCGGAAGTCCGGATGTCGAACCTTTCGATCTGCGCGCGGGCGAAGCGCCGAATGGCGCCCCGGTTCAGCATGCCGCGGCGGCTGAACGGCCGCAGACCCACCCACGGCAGGGCCATGCTCTCGGCCAGCGGCATGGCGCCGATCATGCCGGTGGTCATCCGGTCCTCCGGGACGCGACCGATCCTCAGCGCCTGCATGCGCCGCGGGCTGGAATCGATGACGGGCTCTCCGGCCACGGCGATGGTGCCGGTCTGCGGCCTGAGCACCCCGGCCACCACATTGGCGAGCTCCCGCTGCCCGTTGCCGGACACGCCGGCGACTCCGACAATCTCGCCCGCACGCAAGGTAAGCGAAACGTCCTGGAGCGCCACCCGGCCGCGCTTGCCGGTCGAGACCCGGTCCAGCACGAGAAGCGGCGGGCCGGGCGAAACCGGCGGCTTGGCCGGCGGCCTCAGGTCGCGGCCGCACATCAGCCGGGCGAGCTCGGGCTTGGCCAGCGTGCCGTCGTTTTGCCGCTCGGCAACGACGGCGCCATGCCGCATGATTGTGATCCGGTTGGTGACCGCCAGAACCTCGCCGAGCTTGTGGGAGATGAAGATGACGCCCATGCCGCGCCCGGCCATGGCGCGCAGGGCACGGAACAGGCCCTCTGTTTCCTGCGGCGTCAAGGTGGCCGTGGGCTCGTCCAGCACCAGGATGCGGGCGCCGCGCGTCAGCGACTTGGCGATCTCGACCCGCTGCTGCTCGCCGACTGACAGGTCGCCGACCAGCCGATGCGGATCGAGCTGGAGGTGGAAGTCGCGGCCGATCGCAGCGAGCCGATCGACGACGACCTTGCGCGACAGGCGCCCGTCAGGCCCGGCGCTGCCAACCAGGAGGTTTTCCAGCACCGTATGGCGCGGCACCAGTTCAAAATGCTGGTGCACCATGCCGATGCCCAGCTTCAGCGCATCCGCCGAGCTGCGCACCGCCACTGGCCGTCCCTCGACCTCGATGCTTCCGGCATCGGCCGCATAGGTGCCGAACAGCACGTTCATCAGGCTGGTTTTTCCGGCGCCGTTCTCGCCCAGGAGCCCGAGGATGTCGCCGGGATTGAGCGTGAGGTCGACGGCGGTGCAGGCCTGCACCGGTCCGAACCGTTTTGAAATGCCGCGCATGGCGACGAGGGGCGGGGTCATGATCGGGTTCCTCCCCCGTCGCGAGCGAGGGGGGAGGATTCCAAAGGCCTCATTCCGAAATCGGCGTGCTCTCGTTCACCGGTACGCGGAATGAGCCATCGAGGATGGCCTGGCGCTTCTCGTCGACGAGCTTCTTCACCTCGGCCGGCAGTTTGGCCTCAAACGCCCCGAATGGCGCGAGCGTCGCGCCGCCCTTGGCCATCAGCGAGAAGCTGCCGAAATCCTGCGCCGTGTAGACGCCGGCCTGCACTTGCTTGATGGCGTTCTCGACCGTCGGCCACATGTCCCAGACCGGGCCGGTGATCACCGTGTCCGGGGCCAGCGCCGACTGGTCGGACATGTTGGAGATCGCCAGGACGCCCTTCTCGGCCGCCGCCTCGATCACCCCGAAACGCTCGGCGAAGACCACGTCAACGCCGGCGGCGATTTGCGCCAGCGCCGCCTCCTTGGCCTTGGGCGGGTCGAAGAACGAGCCGATGAAGGTGATCTTGCACTTAACCTGCGGGTTCGACTCCTTGGCGCCGAAGCAGAATGCGTTGGTCAGGCGCGCCACTTCAGGGATGTCCATGGCCGCGACCGTGCCGACCGTGTTCGACTTGCTCATCTTGCCGGCGATCAGCCCCGACAGGTAGGCCGGCTCGTGAATCCAGTTGTCGAACACGGAAAAGTTCGGCTCGGCCGGGCCCTGGCCCGAGCCGAACACGAAGGCTGTCTCAGGAAACTCGCGCGCGACGCGGCGCGCCACGTCCTCCGCCGCGAAGGCATCGCCCATGATGAGCGGATAACCGTCGCGGGCGAACTCGGTCAGCACGCGCCGGTAATCGGCCGAGCCGACATGTTCGGCCCACTTATATTCGATGCCGAGCTCCTTTTCGGCCTTCTGTAGCGCGACGTGGATCTGGTTGACCCACGGCTCCTCGATCGGTGTCGAGAAGATCGCGGCCACGCGCATCTTGTCCTGCGCGGCGGCGGCGCCGTGCCATCCGGCGCTCACGGCCACTGCCAATGCCAACCCTAGCGCCGCGCGCCGACTTACTTCCAATCCCGGCATTTCGCTCTCCTGTTCAAGTGTTTTCGAGGTGCAAGAAGCAAGCCAATAGTGTCAGCTTAGGAAGGTTGGTGGCCCATTGTCTACAAGCGCCATGGCCAGGGTTGCCTCCCCGTCGGATGTGAGCACCCCACGTTCGGCGGCGTTATGCGAAGGGAGCGGATTCGCCCCGTCCGGTGCGGGACTTAGCATATGTTAAGCCGTGCAACGAATCCCTTGGACGTGCCGTTGACCGTCCAGAACCAGCCCCTCGTCAGAGCGGACCTGCACCTGGAGAACTCCCATGCGCTTCGTGACCACGCGGATGCACGGCTTCGCCGACTACCTCGTCGGCATCATCCTGATCCTGGCGCCTTACATCCTGGGCTTCGCCGATGGCAGCGCCGCCCAATGGGTGCCGCAGATCCTCGGCGCCGCCGCAATCATCTACAGTCTGCTTACCGATTACGAACTGGGCGTGGCGCGTGTGATCCCAATGCCGGTCCATCTGGGCCTCGATTTCGCCAGCGGACTGGTGCTGCTGGCCTCGCCCTGGCTGTTCGGCTTCGCCGACCGCATTGCCTGGCCGCATGTCCTGTTCGGCCTTATCGAGATCGGCGCCAGCCTAACGACGCAAACCCGGCCGGGTAGCACGGCAACGGCGGACAGCAGGGTATAACGCCAGCAGCCGCCATACTCGGGCAAGCGAAGCGCGACCCGAGGAGCCAGGGCAACGCGGTGCCAACGTCTCTGGCCCTCGGGTCAAGCCCGAGGGTGACAGCCGATGGGAGTTACTCCGCGGCCGGGCGGCCGTCCGGCGCTGAATTGCGGCCCGACAGAAACTCGCCGATGCGCTCCACCGCGCGGCGGATATTCTCCTCCGAATTGGCGTAGGAGACCCGGATGAAACCCTCGCCGTGGACGCCGAAATCCGGTCCGCCGATCAGCGCCACGCCGGCCTGATCGAGCAGAGCATTGGCCAGCGGCTTGGCCTGCCGACCCGTCTGGGAGACGTTGGGAAAGGCATAGAAGGCGCCCTTGGGCTTGATGCACGACACGCCGGGAAGGGTGTTCAGCAGCTCGGTGACCAGCTGCCGCCGTCTGTCGAAGGCAGCCATCATGACGCCGACCTCGTCCTGTGGCCCGTCGATGGCTGCCATGCCGGCGAACTGCGTCGGCGCGTTGACGCAGGACCAGCAGTTGACGGCCAGCTTTCTGACCTTGTCGTAGAGCTTCTCCGGCCAGATCGACCAGCCGAGCCGCCAGCCGGTCATCGCCCACGTTTTCGAGAAGCCGTTCAGGACGATCAACCGGTCGCGTAACTCCGGATAGGTGAGCAGCGAAACATGCTCCTCGCCATCGTAGGTCATAACATCGTAGATTTCGTCCGACAGAATGGCGACCTGCGGCCAGGCCTGCAATCCGCGCACCAGCTTGTCGATCTCCGCGCGCGGCGTGACGCCGCCGGTCGGGTTGGCGGGCGAATTGACGATCAGCAGCCGCGTTTCCGGCGTGATCAGCGCCAGGGTCTCCTCGGCCGAGAACGCGAAGCCGTTTTCCTCACGGATCGGCACCGGCACCGGCCGTGCGCCGGTAAACTCGATCATCGAACGGTAGATCGGAAAACCGGGGTCCGGATAAAGAATGTCGGCGCCGGGCTCGCCGAACATCATGATGGCGGCGAACATGGTCACCTTGCCGCCGGGCACGATCAGCACGTGGTCCGGCGACACCTCCACGCCGGTAGTGGTCAGCGTGCGTCGCGCCACCGCCTCGCGCAGCGCCGGAATGCCGGTCGCCGGCGTATAGCCGTGCTGGCCATCACGCAGCGCCTTCACCGCCGCCTCGACGATATGCTCCGGGGTGCGGAAATCCGGTTGCCCGATACCCAGATTGATGATGTCGCGCCCTTGGCTCGCCAGCGCATTGGCGCGCGCCAGCACGGCGAAGGCGTTCTCCTCGCCGATGCGGTCGAACCCGGCGATGGTCTGGAGGGTGTTCATAGCGGGCGCGATCCGGATTGGAGCTGGTGTCGACGCTCCTCATAATCGGACAGCATCCGCCTGCAAAGCGCAGGCGCCGCCGATCACCTGCCCATGCGGCCCGTCCGCCGAAAGCCGTTGCCTTGCCGCGCCCTCCGGGCGTATTCCCGCCCCAACACGGGAGAACACGCATGCCCTATGATGCCAAGCCGGGGAGCGGCACCAAGCTGAAACTCCGCTCGCAGATCTGGTTCGACAATCCGGCCGACCCGGACATGACGGCGCTCTACATCGAGCGCTACATGAATTGGGGAATCACCCGCGAGGAGCTGCAGTCCGGCAAGCCGATCATCGGCATCGCGCAGACCGGCTCGGATCTGTCGCCCTGCAACCGGCAGCACATCGTGCTGGCGCAGCGGGTGCGCGAGGGCATCCGGGAGGCGGGCGGCATCGCCTTCGAGTTCCCCGTCCACCCGATCCAGGAAACCGGCAAGCGCCCCACCGCCGGCCTCGACCGCAACCTCGCCTATCTCGGCCTGGTGGAAATCCTCTTCGGCTACCCGCTGGATGGCGTGGTGCTGACGACCGGCTGCGACAAGACCACCCCGGCGCTGCTGATGGCCGCCGCCACCGTCAATATCCCGGCCATCGCGCTGTCGGTCGGCCCGATGCTGAACGGCTGGTACAAGGGCGAGCGGGCCGGCTCGGGAACCATCAAGTGGGCGGCCAAGAAGATGAAGTCGGCCGGCGAGATCGGCTGGCCGGAATACTTTGAGCTGGTCGCATCGTCGGCGCCGTCGCCCGGCTTCTGCAACACGATGGGCACGGCCTCGACCATGAACTCGCTGGCCGAAGCGCTCGGCATGATGCTGCCCGGCTGCGCCGCCATTCCCGCCCCCCACAAGGAGCGCGGCCAGATCGCCTATTACACCGGCCGCCGCGCAGTGGAGATGGTCAACGAGGACCTGAAGCCGTCGCAGATCATGACGCGCGAGGCATTCGAGAACGCCATCGTCGTCAACTCTGCCATCGGCGGCTCCACCAACGCGCCGATCCACCTCAACGGCATCGCAAAACATCTCGGCATCGAGCTGACCAACGACGATTGGGAGCGCATCGGCCACGCCATCCCGCTCTTGGTCGACATGCAGCCCGCCGGCCGTTTTCTGGGCGAGGACTACCACCGGGCCGGCGGCGTGCCGGCCGTCGTTGCCGAACTGATGGCGGGCGGGCTGCTGCCGCACCCGAACGCGCTGACGGTCAACGGTGCCACCATGGGCGCCAATTGCGAGGGCCGGTTCTCCGGCGACCGCGAGGTGATCCGCACCCACGACAAGCCGATCCTGCGCGAGGCCGGCTTCCTCAACCTGAAAGGCAACCTGTTCGAGTCGGCGATCATGAAGACCAGCGTGATCTCCAAGGAATTCCGCGACCGCTACCTTTCGAACCCGAGCGATCCCGAAGCCTTCGAGGGAACAGCGGTCGTGTTCGACGGCCGCGAGGACTACCACGCCCGCATCAACGACCCGTCGATGGGCATTGACGCCAACAGCATCCTGATCATCCGCGGCGCCGGGCCGGTCGGCTATCCCGGCGGCGCCGAAGTGGTGAACATGCAGCCGCCCGACGCGCTGCTGAAGCAGGGCATCAACGAACTGCCCTGCATCGGCGACGGCCGCCAGTCGGGCACGTCGGGCTCGCCGTCCATCCTCAACGCCGCGCCGGAAGCGGCGGTCGGCGGCGGCCTAGCCCTGGTGCAGACCGGCGACCGCATCCGCATCGACCTCAACAAGCGCCGCGCCGACATCCTCGTCTCCGAGGACGAACTCGCCTTGCGGCGAAAGAAGCTGAACGGCGGCCCGGCCTATGTGCCGGCGAGCCAGACGCCCTGGCAGGAAATCCAGCGGCAGATCGTGGACCAGTTCGATAACGGCGCGGTGCTGAAACCGGCGGTGAAATACCGGGACGTCGCTCACAACGCCTACCCGCGGGACAACCACTGACCTGGGAGAGGCGGACGAAATCCCCATGAGCGCTGCCTCGCGCTTCCGCGCCCTGCACGAACGGCCCGGCATCTTCGTCATGCCCAATCCGTGGGACATCGGCACGGCGAAACTCCTGGCCCATGTCGGCTTCGAGGCAATCGCCACCGCGAGCGCGGCGCTGGCCGGCGCCTCCGGCCGGCGCGACGGCGAGGTCGGCCGCTCCATCTCGCTCGGCCATGCGCGGCTGATCGTGACGGCCACCGACCTGCCGGTGAACGGCGACCTGGAGAACGGTTTTGGTGACGAGCCTGAGGAAGTCGCTGAGACGATCCGCCAGGCCATCGAGGCCGGGCTTGCCGGCTGCTCCATTGAGGACACGACTGGCCGCCCTGAGCAGCCGCTTTACGAGCACACCCATGCGCTGGAGCGCATCCGCGCCGCGCGCCTTGCGATCGACGCCGCCGGCTCGGACTTCGTCCTGACCGCCCGTTGCGAGGCGTACCTGACCGGCCATCCCGATCCGTTGCGCGAATGCCTGGAGCGGCTGAGCGCGATGGCGGCGGTCGGCGCCGACGTCGTCTACGCCTGCGGGATGAGTCGCGCCGAGGATATCGCGACGCTGGTGCGCGAAGTGCCGCGTCCGGTCAACGTGATCGGCGGCACCGGGGTGGAGCCGCTGTCGGTCCCGGCGCTGGAGGACCTCGGCGTCAAGCGCGTCAGCCTGGGGCCACGGCTTTTTCAGGCAGCCATGGCGGGATTCCTTGGCGCCGCACGCGAAGTGAAACGGCAGGGCACCTTCGGCTTCATGGACGGCGTGCCCACGACACGATCCATCTACGACACATTCGACCAGGTCGGCCCGTGACAGCCCTCGCGAACTGGTCGCCCCGCCCGCTGCCCACGGGCGGACTCCTTGAGGGCCGCTGGTGCCGGCTTGAGAAGCTCGATCCTGACCGGCACGGCGACGCCCTTTACGCGGCGTCCAGCGCCCCCGGCGCGGAGGAGCGGTTCCGGTACCTGTTCGAGAATCCGCCGTCCGACCGCGCCGACTTCGATTTCTGGCTGGACCGCGCCGCGGCCGGCACGGATCCGCTGTTCTATGCCGTGCTCGACCGCGCCACGGGCCGCGCCGAAGGCCGCCAGGCGCTGATGCGCATTACCCCCGAGCATGGGGTGATCGAGATCGGCAGCATTCTGTGGGGGCCGAGCATCGCCCGGACGCGGGTTGCCACCGAGGCGCTCTTCCTGTTCGCCTCCCACGCCTTCGACGACCTCGGCTACCGCCGCTTCGAATGGAAATGCAACGCGTTGAACGAGCCCTCGCGCCGCGCCGCCCTGCGCTTCGGCTTCACCTTCGAGGGCATCTTCCGCCAGCACATGGTGGCGAAGGGCGAGAACCGCGATACGGCGTGGTACGCCATGATCGACGCGGAATGGCCGGCGATCCGGGAAAAGTTTGCACGCTGGCTGGCGCCTGAAAACTTCGATGCAGAAGGCCGGCAACTCTCCCGCCTTTCTGCAGGATGACGTCGGCGCGAGTCCAACCTCTCCGTCACCCTCGGGGTTGACCGGAACGCCCAGAGCCGCTGCCGCATTGGGCCTGGGTCCCCGGGACGCGCTTCGCTTGCCCGAGAATGACGGCCGCGGGGAAAACTTTGGCCGAAAAGCCCGGAAATCCGCCGTTTACGCAAAAACTTGTCCCCGTCCCTCAAACCTCCCGTATCATTCCAGAACCGCTGCTCGATGAGGGACCGGATGGCCACCGGAACTGTTCGGGAGCAGCGGGCGGCGCCGCCACGGAGCTTTCCGGAAGAGCTCTGCGACGGCGGCTTTCGGAAGGGTCCCCCTCGGGAGCAATCCCGGTGCCGGATGTTGCATGGCTGCATGTCCTAAGAGGCTTTTCCAACCGGAAAACCTCGAGGGAAGGAAGAGCGGACGAGTCGAAGGCCGAAAAGAACGCCGCGCGGGGCGCTCCCGGAGCGCCACACTTAAACTAGAGAGGCGTTTCGGAAGCGCCCCGCCACCCTCGTTTTGGAGGGAAAGAGATTGATGACACCCCCGGGCCGAACCGCCGCGGGGCACTTCCGTGCGCCGCTTGCATCCGGATCATCAGGGTGCAAGGAGACGACGGGAAACCAGAAGGACAGCTGATGGGACGGCTTGAAGGAAAGCGCGCATTCCTGACCGCGGCGGCGGCCGGGATCGGCCGGGCAACGGCGGAGGCTTTTGCCCGCGAGGGCGCCGAGGTGATCGCCACCGACGTGGACCGGGCCAAGCTGGAGGGGCTGGAGGCCGCCGGGGTGGCGCGGCTAGAGGCTCTCAATGTGCTCGACACCGACGCCGTGAATCGGATGGCCGAGAGCGTCGGCCCCATCGACGTCCTCTTCAACTGCGCCGGCTTCGTTCATCACGGCACCGTCCTGGAGTGCTCGGAAAAGGACTGGGACTTTTCGTTCGACCTGAACGTCAAGTCGATGCACCGGACGATCCGCGCCTTCCTGCCCGCCATGCTGGAGCGGGCCGCCCAGCGCGGCGCGTCGGGGTCCATCGTCAACATCGCCTCCGGCGCATCGTCGATCCGCGGCATCCCCAACCGCTACGTCTACGGGGCGAGCAAGGCGGCGGTCATCGGCCTCACCAAATCCGTGGCGGCCGACTTCATCCGCAGGGGAATCCGCTGCAACGCCATTGCCCCGGGTACCGTCCTGTCGCCTTCCCTAGAACAGCGCATCGAGACGCTCGGCAAGGAGGTGGGCGGCACGGAAAAGGCGCGGGAAATGTTCGTTTCCCGCCAACCAATGGGCCGGCTCGGCACAGCCGAGGAGATGGCCGCCGTCGCCGTCTATCTGGCCGGCGACGAGAGCGCCTTCACCACCGGCATCGTCATTTCGTCCGACGGCGGATTTTCGCTCTGATGAGCGGCGAGCGGGGCCGCTATTCTCCGCTGATCGCCTCGGCGGTCATCCTCGTCGCCGTCACTTGCGGCTGGCTGCTCATGCCGCGCATCATGCTCCTGGTGAGCGGCGGCGGGCCATTGGCGATCCTCGCCGTTGCCGCCGCTTTCGTCCTCGCATTCTTCGCCGTGCTGTGGCTAAGGGCCCGGCATCAGCGGCGCATCCACGGGAACTGACCTATGCACATCCTCATCACCGGCGCGGCGGGCATGATTGGCCGCAAGATCACCGAGCGGCTTCTTAGCCAGGGCCGGATCGGCGAGCGCGAGATCACCAAGCTGACGCTGCACGACGTCGTCGCGGCCGATGCGCAGCCCACGTCCGACACCACCATCCTGCCGATCGTCGGCGACATTTCGGACCGCACCCTGGTCGAGCGCCTGGTAGCCGAGAAGCCGGACATCATCATCCACCTGGCGGCGATCGTTTCCGGCGAGGCGGAAGCCGATTTCGACAAGGGTTATGCCGTCAATCTCGACGGCACCCGCTACCTCTACGAAGCGGTGCGGGCGCAGAACTACAAGCCGCGCATGATCTTCGCATCATCGATCGCGGTCTACGGCACGCCTTTCCCGGAGCCGATCCCCGATGCGTTCCATCTCACCCCCCTGACCAGCTACGGGACACAGAAGGCGATCGGCGAACTGCTGCTCAACGACTATTCCCGCCGGGGCATCTTCGACGGAATCGGCATCCGCCTGCCGACCATCTGCGTGCGTCCGGGCAAGCCGAACAAGGCGGCTTCCGGCTTCTTCTCCAACATCATCCGCGAGCCGCTGAAGGGCGAGGAGGCCGTGCTGCCCGTCGAGGAGAGCGTGCGCCACTGGCACGCCAGCCCGCGCGCCGCGGTCGGCTTCTTCATGCACGCAGCGGAGATGGACCTTTCGGCCATCGGCCCGCGGCGTTGCCTGACCATGCCGGGCGTCCCCGCCACGATCGGCGACGAGATCGAGGCCTTGCGCAAGGTGGCTGGCGAGAAAGCCGTCAAACTGATCCGCCGCGAGCCCGACCCGGTGATCCAGAAGATCGTCGCAGGTTGGCCGACGACATTTGAGGCAAAACGCTCGCGCGAGCTCGGCTTCACCGCCGACGACAGCTTCGAGGCCATCGTTCGCGCCCATGTCGAGGACGAACACGGCGGCCGTGCGCCGGTCATGGCTTAGGTGGCCCTGTTGCCGCTTCAGCTTTAAAGGTCAGCGTTTCCGTTCTGCGGCAAAACGCGCCGCGGTTGCCAGGACGGAGGTGTTCCCGGGCAGTTGGCGCAACGAGGTGTCGCACTCCCGCACGGCTTCGGCCAAGAATTCGCGCGCGCGAGCGACCCCCAAGAGGCCGACGAAAGTCGCCTTGCCGCGGTCCGCATCCTTAGCGGTGGCCTTGCCCATCGCCTCGGCGCTGGATTCCAGGTCGAGCAGGTCGTCGGCGATCTGGAAAGCTCGGCCCAGCGCATGCCCGAATTGCTGCAGGGCCGATCTCGCCTCCATCGAAGCGGCCCCCAATACAGCGCCCATTTCGCAGGAGGCAGCAATCAGCGCGCCGGTCTTCATGGACTGCAGCTTCGCGACCGCCGCCGCGTCCTGCGGGCCCGTTTCCGCCTGCAGGTCGAGCATCTGTCCGCCGGCCATCCCGCCGAGCCCCGCGGCCCGCGCCAGCAGACTGACCAGGGTGGCGCGCACCCCGGCGTCCCGATGCGTTTGGGGCCGCACCAGAACGTCGAAGGCCAGGGTCAGCAGGGAGTCGCCGGCGAGGATGGCCGTGGCCTCGTCAAACGCCCTGTGGACGGTAGGAATGCCGCGCCGGAGGTCGTCATCGTCCATGGCCGGCAGGTCGTCGTGCACGAGCGAGTAGGTGTGTAGAATTTCGACGGCGGCAGCCGCGTAGATTGCATTCGGCGGTTCCACACCGAACAGCCGGGCGGATTCGAGCAGCAGGAAAGGGCGGAACCGCTTCCCGCCGGCAAGCACGGCGTGGCGCATGGCGGCCAAAAGGCGCGCCGGCCTTTCCAGCTCCCCTTCCAGCGGCTCGGGGGACAGCAGATTGCCGAGCAGTTGTTCGACCATCCCAGCCGAAGTCGCCAGGCGTGCCTCGAAACCGGCCTTTTCAGGGAAAGCGGACATCGGCGTGGTCGGACGCAAACCGGGCTGATATGAACGAGTCGTCTGGGCGGGTGGAGCGATGGCGGAAAACTTGGCGCTGTCAAGCGAGCCGGTCGGGAGGCGAAGCCGCTCCCGCCGGCGCTCCTCGTTGCGTCGCGCCTTGCGGACGGTGTTCCGAGCCGCGATCCTGCTTGCCGCGCTGCCGCTCGTGCTCCTGCCGCTTTATGCCGTGGTCGATCCGCCGGTGAGCACGGTCATGCTCTGGAAGAGCCTGGGCGGCGCGGCGATCAACAAGCAGTGGACCGACCTGGAAAACATCTCGCCGAACCTGGTGCGGGCTGTGTTGGCCTCGGAGGACGCGCGCTTCTGCGAGCACAACGGCATCGATTGGGTCGAGATGGAAAAGGCCATGGCCGACGATGACGGCCGGCCGCGCGGCGCCAGCACCATCACCATGCAAACCGTGAAGAACCTGTTCCTGTGGACGCAGCGGAGCTGGATTCGCAAAGGGCTGGAGTTCCCGCTCGCACTTTACGCCGAGCTGGTGCTGTCCAAGAAGCGGATCGTGGAGATCTACCTGAACATCGCCGAGCTGGGCGACGGCATCTATGGCGCCGCCGCAGCCTCGGAGCACTATTTCGGCGTCGGACCGGCCAAGCTGTCAAAGGCGCAAGCGGCGCAGTTGGCTGCGATCTTGCCGGCGCCGCTGGCTCGCAGCGCCGCCAAGCCGGGCAGGCAGACTCGGGCGGCCGCGCGCCGAATCGCCGGACGCGCCGCCGCGTCCGGGGGATATTTCGGCTGTGTGCTGGATTGACGAAGCGGCTGGCCAAATTGCTTGGGAGCGACTATATGCGCGCCAGCATTCTGCCGCCCGAGCGGCGGACACCCGGCCATGCCGGACCGATTCCCCCTTGGAGCAAGCCATGCCAGTCCCGAAAAGAAAAACGTCACCCATGAAGCGCGGCTTCCGCCGCTCACACGATGCCCTGACAGCCCCGACCTATGTTGAAGACAAAGAGTCGGGCGAACTGCGCCGTCCCCACCATATCGACCTGAAGAGCGGCAAGTATCGCGGCCGGGAAATACTGCCCGCGAAGGAATCCTGATCGGGATATCGTCTGGAGCAAAAGGCCGGCCTCGCGCCGGCCTTTTTGTTTCGACCTTGGGGACGGCCGAGCCGTTCAGGAACGGCGCGCCGGTCACATCGTTACTGGGGGGCGGGCCCGTCGGGGTACCCGGGCACCCGCAACCAGGAGCCAAGCCGTTGTCAGAAGTGGTCGTGCACTCGCCCATGCAATATCTCGACAAGGCGACCGGAGCCTTGCGTGAACTCGGCCTGTTGCCGGCGCGCACCGAAGAGGCGCCGATCAACACGCTATTACAGAAGATCACCGACCTCGACGAGGAGCGGATAACGGTGATCGCCCGCACGCTGGGGCAGGCCTCGGTATTCAATGAGGTTGTGCGCGAACAGACCGAGGCGATGCAGATCGGCCAGCGCTACCAGGAGATCGCACAGTCGTTCAATTCGATCCGGGACGACGCCAAGAAGATGGTTGATCAAATCGGGGACGGGAAAGTCGATTTTCTGGAGCGGGTGACCAATGCGTGGATGAAGATTTCGCGCGGCGACATCGCCGATCGCTTCGACTCCATCCGTGACACCTACCTGGAGGTAACCCGTTCGACCGCCGACCAGATCGCCCGTGAGACGACGATCCTGGACGCCTACCGCGATTTCCGCGGCGCGCTGAAGCAGGCCGAAGTGCTGGCGCTGGAGGTCCTATCCAAGGCGGAGAAGAAGCTGAACGAGCGCAAGGCGGAACTCGCCAAGGCTGCCGACGCCGTGTCCGGCTTCTCCGGCACCGAGATTGCCGAGCGGGCACGCTTGGAGCTAACACGTGACGAGGAGTTGCGCCGCACGCAGGACGAGGAGAAGCGCTACCAGATCGCCAAGGACCTCTCTGACAATTTGACCGTCAGCTACAATACCTCGGAGGTCATCATGGCGCGTCTGATGCAGACCACCAATGCCAAAGAGCGGGTCTATGCGCAGGCGGTCAGCTTTTTCTCCACTAATGATTCCGTGCTGACCGCGTTGAAGGCATCGTTCACCGGAATGTTCGGCCTGCATGAGTCCACGCAGTCGCTGGAGGCGATGAAGGAGGGCGTTTCGAAGAGCCTGGAGGTCCTAGCGGAAATCGGGGACCAAGTGGGCGAGGCGGCGGTGCGGGCGGGTTACGGACCGACAATCCGAGCCGATGCGGTTCGTAAGCTCGTCGACTCGGTCATCAATTTCCAGGAGCGGTCGCTGGAAATCGTCGCGGAAATGCGCCAGCTGTCGACGCGCAACTCTGCTGAAATCCGCGACGCCGTAGAGGAAGGCAAGAAGCGCCTGTCCCGTCTAGTCGCGGCAGGAGAAGCGCTGCCGATGACGGGCTGAGCATGGCGGCCGAGCGCGCCATGTTGGAGCCGGCGCAACCAAACGCACGGGATGGCAGCGCGGCTGATGCCGCCGGTCGCCCCGTCGCTCGGCTGGACGATGTTATGCTGGCGATGGATGTGGTCGACACTCTGCGCCACCGCGAGGACTGGATTTCCCGCGAACTCGACGAGGCAAGCCGCGAGGCCGACCTAAAAGACCGGCTACGCACCATCTATGCCGGACAAGGAATCCAGGTCTCCGACGAAGTCCTTGCCCAGGGCATCCGAGCGCTCAACGAGCGGCGTTTCGTCTACACACCGCCGCCAGCAGGCCTCGCCCGGAGCCTGGCACTGCTTTGGGTGCAGCGGGACCGATACCTGAAAGGCTTGCTGGCTCTCCTGCTGCTGCTGGTACTGGCGGGCGGCCTTTACTATCAGACCGCTATCCATCCGGTCCGGCAAATTGGGTCGGCTTTAGTAACTGCACATTCTGAAGCGGTGGCCGTTTCGGCAGGCGATGCCGGTCGGCAGCGGGCGAATCGTCTCCTGGCGCAGGGAGAATCTGCGCTGGAGAATGGCGACCGGGAGGCAGCGGAGGACACCGTCCAGGAACTCCAGGGGCTCCGCATGGACTTGGCGCGCGAATACACGCTGCGCATTGTATCCACCGCGTTTGTCGTGCCGCCGACGGCCCTCCATGAGCGGATCCACTACCTTGTGGTTGAGGCCGTGGCGCCGGACGGCGCGGTTTTACCGATGCGCATCCGGAACGGGGATGAAGGACCGTTCGAGGAGGTAGCGCGGTGGGGGGCCCAGGTGAGCCGCGAAACCTATCTTGCCGTGGACCAGGACCTCCGCTCGGACGGGCGGATCGACGACGGCGACCTCGGGGTCAAGGCTCGCGGCGAGCCGGATGTGCGGTTTAGCAAACCGGTTCTGGGCGGGACCATCACGCGATGGTGACAGCATTGCCGCCAGATGAGACCGCGAGCGCGCCGGCCAGCGAGGGCGGCGAGCGCCCCGCCGTGGCGACGGCTCAAATGCTGGAGGCAGCCGAAGCGAAGGCGGTGCAGGCCGACAAGGACCTGCAGGAAAAGCGGCGGCCCTATGAAGCCGATCCGTTGTTCATGTATCTGTGGCGGCGCAGATTTGGCACGCCGGAATACCGGGGCAAAGGTTTGGCGCGCTATCTGGACCGCAGGGTTGCGACGCTCATCGCGTTCGACGGGGCCCGCCGCAACTACGCTGTGCTCATCGAGTTGCCGACACGGCTGCAGGAACATGCGGAGCGGCTGAGGGCCGAGCTTTCCTCGCGGCGCGATCCAGATCCGCACAACTGAAGCCGCTCAGTCCTCGCCCTCGTCGGGGATGTTGATCAGCGTGCCGCACGCCTTGCAGTGCACGGCGTCCGGGTCGTGGCGCTGCAGGCCGCAGGCCGGGCAGGGGAAGCGCACCTTGTCGGGCCGGAACAGGACGCGGGCGAGGCGCAGGAACAGGGTCACGCCGAAGATCATGATCAGGACGGAAATCATCCGCCCCGTGGTTCCCGGGAGAGTGATGTCGCCGAACCCCGTCGTGGTCAGGGCTGTGACAGTGAAATACAGGGCGTCGGCATAGTTGCCGATGTCCGCATTGCTCCAGCGCTGCGTCTCGTAAACGATGCCGGTCATGATGAAGATGAAGACCAGCAGATTGAGCAGAGCGCCGATCAGCTCTTCGTTGACGCAGAAGAACCGGTAGCGCCGCCGCAGATGCGCCATGACCTGGTACGTGTAGAGGAGGCGCAGCGTGCGCAGGATCCGCAGGAAGGCCGCGCCCTCGCCGCTTACCGGCGCCAGGAACGATACGATGGCGGCGAGGTCGGCCAGCGTCGCTGGATGCAGGAAGTCCTTGGTGCGATTCTGGCTGATCAGCAGGCGGGCCAGGAAATCGCCGACAATCACGAGCCCGATGACCACATCGATGGTTTCCACGAAGCCGGTACGCGGCGCAAAAGACGTCGCGATGATGAAGACGATCGTCACGAGATCAAACGCCAGCAACGCGAAACGAAAACTATGGGCTCGGTGCGAGTCACCCTCGTAGAGCTCGCGCAGCCATTCGATCCAGGTCATCCGCGCGCCTCTGGGTGCGCGCTGAACCTGGCCGGTCTCAATCGCCGCGTTCTGCACTGGGTCAGCCATTCGAAACAGTCGGCTCCGGGAGCTTCGGGTTTGCCTGAGCGTCGTTGACGGGGGCCCTGTGCCGGACCGGGCCGAACGCCATCTCGCCAGGAAAGATGCTGTCAAGAACTGCCGTTAACATTTCATTGGATCCCGCGGCGGGCCCGATTGGGAACGAAATATTAACCATAACGCTTAGCTACTAGGTTATCAGCCTGCTTTCGGACGGTGATCTTATGGAAAACCGGCGGCTCGAAGCGGCGTCGAACGACCCGGCGCATCGACTGGCCGACGAGGAACGACAGTTCCGGTCGCTTGCGGACGGCGCCCCGTTCATGGTCTGGCGTTCCGATTTCAACCGGCGATGCGACTATTTCAACCAGGCGTGGCTCGCTTTCACCGGCAAGCCGCCTCACAGCGAGCTGGGGCTGGGCTGGACCCGTGGACTGCGGCCGGACGACTATCTTCGTTGCGTCGACACATTCCAAGCCTCGCTGGCCGGCGCTGTGCCCTTCACGATGGATTTTCATCTGCGCCGGCATGACGGGGTCTATCGCTGGATTCTCAGTAATGGCGTCCCTTACCGGCGCGGCGAGTCGCATATCGGCTTTCTGGGATCCTGTGTCGATATTTCCGAATACCAGACGGTTCCGATGACCGGCGATGGCGACCAGGAGCGCCGCCTGGCCAAGTTGCGGGAGATCAACCACCGGGTAAACAACAGCCTGCAAACGAGCTTGTGCTTCTCCGCGCTCACCATGCCGCTGGCCGATGACGGCGTGCAGGATCACCTGTCGAAGATTACCGAACGGCTTACCCTGCTCTCCCTTGTCCATCAGCAAGTCAGCCGGTCGGCGGCCGGGGCCGACGTGAACCTGTGCGATTACCTGGGGCACCTCGCGGAAGCGGTCCATGCGGCGATCGGAAATCCCAACGTGACGCTGACGGTGTCCTGTCAGCCCGCAACGCTCAGCAAGGGACGCGCCACCGCGATTGGCACCATCGTTGACGAACTACTCACTACGGCCCTGACCCAACGTTTCCCGCAACAGCGCCATGGGCGCATCCACCTTGAGTCCAAGCCCCTGCCGGACGACCGGATCGAGGTTTCGATCCGCGACGACGGGCTCAGCGGAGCGGCGGGTCGACCGCCGTCGCAGGCCTCCTACGAAAGGCAGCTCCTGGAGCGGCTGACCGCCCATGCCAAGGCGACGATCCGCTACGAGATCGATGCGGGCACGCGCTCGGTGATCACGCTCGATCCCGAATAGGACCGCATCCGGCCCGGTCAGAGCCGGGCCCCGGACGCGTGGTCGAAAAGATGCGCGCGGGTCGGGTCGACGGCGAGGCTGAGGACGGTCCCGGGCTGGACGGCAACCCGGTCGTGGAAGACGCAGCGCACTTTGGTGGAATCGATGGTGCCATGGAGATGGGTTTCGGCGCCGGTCGGCTCGACGACATCGACGGCGAACGGGATGCCAGCGCCATCCCGCGCAATGCGATAATCTTCGGGCCGTACCCCGACCGAGACGGGCTGGCCATCCGCCGCCTGCGTCGGCGGCGCGGGGATACGCACGCCGGACGGGGTCCGCACCGCGGTCGTGCCGCCACTGCGGTCGAGCGTGCCGTCGATGAAGCTCATGGCCGGCGAGCCGAGGAAGCCGGCCACGAACTTGTTGCGCGGCCGGTCGTAGAGCTCAAGCGGCGGCCCGGCCTGCTCGATCTGGCCGGCATTCATGACCACGATTCGGTCGGCCATGGTCATGGCCTCGATCTGGTCGTGGGTGACGTAGACAATCGTGGTGCCCAGCTTCAGGTGCAGCGCCTTGATTTCGGTGCGCATCTGAACGCGCAGCTTCGCGTCGAGGTTTGAGAGCGGCTCGTCGAACAGGAAGACATGCGGATCCCGGACGATGGAGCGCCCCATCGCGACGCGCTGCCGCTGGCCACCTGAAAGCTGGCGCGGCAGGCGGTCGAGGTAATCGTAGAGGTTTAGGATAGAGGCGGCGCGGTCCACCTTGCCCTTGATCTGGTCGGCCGGCTCGCGCCGCACCTTGGGCCCGAAGCCGACATTGTCTCGCACGTTCATATGGGGGAACAGGGCGTAGGTCTGGAACACCATGGAGATGTTGCGTTGCTGCGGGCGCAGGTCGTTGGCGAGCTTGTCGCCGATCCAAAGCTCGCCGTCGCTGATATCCTCAAGGCCCGCGATCATGCGCAGCAGCGTGGATTTCCCGCAGCCCGAGGGACCGACCAGCACGACGAACTCGCCGTCGGCGACCTCGAGGTTCACGCCCCGAACCGCAACGTGCTGACCGAAGCGCTTGCTGATGTTCACCAGTTTCAGGCTGGACACTCGACCTCGCTCCCGCGATCCCCAGGGCCGGACGCTACGGCCAAGCACTGCTCCAAATCAACACGCCCGGGCGCTTGCCTTCGCCCGCCCGTCGTATTTAGGTAGCTCAGCGCCGGACACGGCCGAAAAGAACCGGGTTACCGGCCCATGCGGCGCTGCCCTCCAGTGGCGCCCTCACACAAAGGGAACGTTCATGTTCAGATCCATCTGGTCCAGAAGCCTGCTCCTTGCCGGGGCCGGGCTGCTCGCCTCAACCGCGCTCAGCGCCGCGCAGACCGTCCGCGTGACGGTGGCCGAATACAGCGCCAAGACCGGGCCTTATTTCGAGGATGTCGCGCAGAAATTCGAAGCGGCCAACCCGGGCTCCGACATCCAGATCGAGGTGGTGCCGTGGGATGTGCTGCTGCAGAAGCTGACCACCGACATCTCCGGCAACGCCAATGCCGACATCGCCATCATCGGCACGCGCTGGCTGATCGACTTCGTCGAGCAGGGCATAGCCGAGCCCCTCGACGGCTACATGAACGACGAGTTCAAGGGCCGCTTTATCGAGACCTTCATGTCGCCGTCGGTGATGGAGGGCAAGACCTACGGGCTGCCGATCGCCGCCTCGGCCCGGGCCATGTATTACAATAAATCGCTGTTCGAGCAGGCCGGCATCCAGAACCCGCCCGGCACCTGGGACGACCTGCGCGCCGCGGCCGAGAAGATCAAGGGGCTCGGCAACGAGGTCTACGGCTACGGTCTGCAGGGCAAGGAGATCGAGACGGACGTCTACTGGTACTATGCCCTGTGGTCCTACGGCGGCAACATCATCGAGGAGGACGGCACGTCCGGGCTCGACAGCCAGGCTGCCTTCGATTCCGCCAAGATGTACAAGGGCCTGATCGATGCCGGCCTGACCGAGCCGGGCGTCACCTCGCTCAACCGCGAGGACGTCCAGAACCTGTTCAAGCAGGGCAAGGTCGGCATGATGATCACCGCGCCGTTCCTCGCCAACCAGATCAAGGAAGAAGCCCCGGACCTGCAATATGGCGTGGCGCCGATCCCGACCGGGCCGGGCGGCGACCGCGGCACCTATGGCGTGACGGATTCCGTCATCATGTTCCAGAATTCCGAGAATAAGGAAGCCGCCTGGAAATTCCTCGACTTCCTGTTCCAGCCGGAGCAGCGGATCGCCTTTACCAAGAACGAAGGCTTCCTGCCGGTCACCCAGGCCGAAGCGCAGGATCCGTTCTTCGCCAACGATCCGGACCTGAAGGTCTTCACCGACCTCCTTCCCAACGCCCGCTTTGCGCCGGTGATCCCAGGCTGGGAGGAGATCGCCGACCTCACCTCCTCGGCGATCCAGCGCATCTATCTCGGCGAGGGCGAGGTGGAGCCGACACTGAAGGAAGCGGCGGAGCGCGCCGACGCCATCCTGAAGCAGTAAGTGCGTGTCGGGAGGCGGCCGGCCATCGGTCGCCTCCTGGTTCCCCCGCGTCTAGGCACCGGACGGGCGGCCTCGCAACACCATGCAGCTCCGGCGCTTTGCCAGTCCTTATCTCCTGATCCTGCCCAGCTTCTTCCTGGCCGCCTTCATCATTCTTTGGCCGCTGAAGGAGCTGGCGGACATCGCCACCCATGACGTGAACCGCTTCGGCCAGCTGCGGGACTTTTCCGGGCTGGAGAATTTCCGCGCGCTTTTCGAGGATCGCGACTTCATCGCCTCGGCCTGGCGGACGCTGATATGGACCGGGGGCGTGGTCGGTGGGGCTCTGCTTGTCTCCGCGCCCGTCGCGCTGATCCTGAACGGCGACTTTTACGGGCGCGGCATCGCCCGGGTGATCGTGATGCTGCCGTGGGCAGTATCGCTGACCATGACGGCGATTGTCTGGCGCTGGGCGCTGTCGGGCGAAAGCGGCATGCTGAACTCGGCCCTGCGCGGGCTGGGCGTCATGGATTCCAACATCCAGTGGCTGGCCACGGCGGCAACCGCGTTTCCGATGCAGATCCTGATCGGCATCATCGCGACGATCCCCTTTACCGTGACCATTTTCCTGGGCGGCCTGTCATCGGTGCCGGACGACCTTTACGAGGCGGCCTCGATCGAAGGGGCGAGCGCCTGGGACCAGTTCCGGCTGATCACCTTTCCGCTGCTCAAGCCGTTCATCAACATCGCGCTGGTGCTCAACACAATCTACGTCTTCAATTCCTTCCCGATCATCTGGGCGATGACGCAGGGCGGCCCGGCGAACTCCACCGACATCCTCGTCACCTATCTCTACAAGCTGGCCTTCCGGCTCGGAAAACTGGGCGAAGCCGCCGCGGTGTCGGTCCTGATGTTCGGCCTGCTGCTGGTCTTCACGGTCATTTACGTGCGGCTCGCCATGCGTGAGGAGGAGCGGGCATGACGAAGATGCGCCGCACGGTGATCTCCTGGCTGGTTCTTTCGCCGCTCGTGATCGTCATCCTGTTTCCCTTCGCGGTGATGCTGATCACCGCGCTGAAGCCGGCGACGGAGGTGCTGCGGCCGACCTGGTGGCCGAGCGAGGTGCGGGTCGCCAACTTCGCCACGATGTGGCGGGCCACCAATTTCGGCCAGGCGCTGCTCAATTCGCTTTATGTCTCCGCCGCATCGATGGTCGCGGCCATCGTCGTCTCCATCCCGGCGGCTTATGCACTGAGCCGCTACCGCTTCGCCGGCCGCGGCGCCTACCGGCAGTTCCTGCTGATCTCGCAGATGCTGTCGCCGATCGTGCTGGTGATCGGGCTGTTCAGGCTGCTGGCGAGCCTGAAACTGCTCGACAACCTGAACTCGGTCGCGCTGGTCTATGCCGCCTTCAACATCGCCTTCACCGTCTGGATGCTGCAGAGCTACTTTTCCACCATCCCGAAAGACCTCGAGGAGGCGGCGTGGATGGAAGGGGCAAGCCGCACCCAGACACTGGTCAAGGTGTTCCTGCCGCTCGCCGTGCCGGCCATGACGGTGACCGCGATCTTCGCCTTCATCAACGCCTGGAACGAGTTCGTCATCGCGCTCAGCGTGCTGCGCCAGCAGGAGGCCTACACTCTGCCCATCCAGATCTTTTCGCTTGTCGCCGGCCGCTATACGGTGGAATGGCACCACGTCATGGCGGCTGCGTTCGCGGCCACCGTGCCGGTCGCCATCGTCTTCGCCTGGCTGCAGCGCTACCTGGTGCGCGGGCTGGCGCTCGGCGCGGTCAAATAGCCTTCCCTTTGTCGCAGGAGTTTTTGGAATGACTAAGCAGCATTTCGGCCAGTCGCATGTGCCCCTCTCGCCGGCGGTGCGAGCAGGCGACCTCGTCTTCGTTTCGGGCCAGGTGCCGACCGGCGCCGACGGCAAGGTGGTCGAGGGCGGTATCGAGGAGCAGACCCGGCAGGTGCTGGAAAACGTCAAGGCGGCCCTGCGGCTCGCCGGCTGCGATATGGGCGACGTGGTGAAGTGTTTTGTGATCCTGACGAACGCCAGTGAGTTCGCCGCCTTCAACAAGGTCTACGCGACCTATTTCCCGCAGAACCCGCCGGCGCGCACGACGCTGGAAGCCAAGCTGATGATCGACATCAAGGTCGAGATCGAGGCGATCGCCTACAAGCCGGTTTAGCATTGGCCGGCTCTCGGTACTTCTCGGCTAAGCCGACAGGTTAGCGGTAGCGCGCCCCCCGACCAGCCGGCCAGCCCGGCGCACGCTTGAAGCGCCAGCTTGCCAGCTTGGCACGCCATTGACGAATACGCTCTCGACCCCGGCAGAAAACTGCTTCGGCGCATCATAAGTCGCCTGGTCGAGGATGGTGTCCGGATCGAAGACGACGAGGTCGGCGAAGGCGCCCGGGGCGAGCACCCCTCGGCCATCCAGCCGGAAGGTTTTCGCGGTGAGCCCGGTCATCTTGTGAATCGCCGTTTCCATCGGGAACAGGCCGATGTCGCGGGCATAGCGGCCGATCACGCGCGGAAACGTGCCCCACAGGCGCGGATGCGGGTGATCGTCGTGCGGCAGGCCGTCGGAGCCGATCATCGCCAGCGGAAACGACAGGACGCGGCGTACATCCGCCTCGTCCATCTGGAAGTAAATGGCTCCGGCCGGGTCGAGCCGTCGTGCCGCCTCGTGAATGTCCACGCCCCATTCGGCGGCGATGTCGGACAGGTCGCGGCCGGTCGCCTGCGGGTAGGTCCGCGACCAGGCGATCATGATCCGGTACTGGTCGCTGATCAGGTCGGCCCGCAGGTTGGTCGAGCCCGCGGTGTAGGGATAGCAATCGACTGCAACCGGCTGCCTCTTCGATGCCGCCTCGATGACCGGCAGCGTTTCGGTGGTTCGGCCCCAATTGGCCGGCCCGGCGCATTTGTGATGCGAGATGACCACGGGGATGTTGGCGCGTTCGGCGGTGGACAGGGTTTCGGCGATGGAATCGAGCACTCGGACGGTCTCGTCGCGCATGTGGGTGGCGTACACCCCACCGCGCTCGGCGAAGCGCGAGGCGACGCGCGCCACCTCGTCGGCATCCGCCGCCGCGTTTGTCGGATAGAACAGGCCGGTGGAGAATCCGGTGGCGCCATTCTCCATCGCCTCCTCGACGTGGTCGAGCATGGCGCCGACCTCGGCGTCGCTCGCCTTGACGCGGATATCCGACATGGTGGCGAGGCGGAGCGCCGAATGGCCGACCAGCGCCGCCACGTTCACGCCGGGGGTGGTCTCGGCGATCGCCCGCGCATAATCGGCAAAGCGGGGGAACTCGTAGGCAGCCTGGCCGCCCAGAAGGTTCATCGGCGCCGGCGGTTCGCCGTCAAACGTGACAGGGGCGAGGCTGATGCCGCAATTGCCGGTGACCACCGTGGTGACCCCCTGACTGATCTTGGGCAGCATGTCCGGCGCGTCCAGCACGATGCGGTCGTCGTGGGTGTGGGCGTCGATGAAACCGGGCGACAGGGCCTTGCCGCGCAGGTCGTGCTCGCTCAGGCCGCTGCCCGGCGGCACCGTTCCGACGGGTCCGATCGCGGCGATCCGCTCGCCGGAGACGGCAAGCTCGCCCGCGAGCGGCGGGGTCCCGGTGCCGTCAAACAGCAGGGCGTTGCGGAAGACGTGGTCGTAAATTGGCCTGTCCGGCGCGTTGCTCATGAGCGTTCCCAAATCCCTCGGTCGGTCGCCGCAGTGCCTTGCCGGCGGGGCCTCCCACCTCCGGTGCGCACTGTCAGGACCGGAAACCCGTAGGGCATCCGGCGGGGAACTGGAAGGGACCGGTTGAGCCGGCCGAGCGACGTGTTAAAGGCAACCGGGCGGCCTAGGCCGGGGCGGGTTCACGGATGACCTATCGAGCGATTTATACCTATGCGTGGGACCTTGTTGACCATGGCGTGACAGCGCTGATCGACGAGGTTTCCGCGCTCGGCATCGACACGCTCACCTTGGCGGGCAGCTACCATGCCGGCAAGTTCCTGCGGCCGCAGGGGCGCAGCGGAAAGGTCTACTTCCCGGAAGACGGGACCGTGTATTTCCGCGCCGATCCCTCACGCTACGGCGCCATCAAGCCGGTTCCCAACAGCATCCTGGCGGAGCGCGACGTCCTGAATGAGATCTGCCAGGGCGGCCGAGTGGCTGCCAATGCCTGGATGGTGCTCCTCCACAATTCGCGGCTCGGCGCGCTTTACCCACAGGCCACGGTGAAGAACGCATTCGGCGACGCGTTGATCTACAGCCTGTGCCCGTCCGCGCCGGAGGCGCGCGAATACGCGGTGGCGCTGTGCCGGGACGTCACCGAATCGTACCCGGTGACAGGCGTTTCGCTCGAGACGCCGGGCTTCCTGCCGTACGTGCACGGCTACCATCATGAATTCGCGCTGGTGAGGCAGAACCGTTGGCTGGACAGCCGCCTGGGCCTCTGCTTCTGCCCGCACTGCGTCAGCGGCGCTGAGCGAGGCGGCATCGACGCCGGCCGGCTCCAGGCGCAGGTCCGTGATGATGTGGAAGCCTATCTAGGCAGCGATCTGGATTTCCCCGACGACATGGCCGACGCCTTCTGGCTCGCCGATGTCGCCGACGCGGAGCTTTCGGGGTTCCTGCGCTGGCGCTGCGATGTGGTCACGTCGCTGGTTGGAGAAATCCGGGCAGCGGTGCGCCCGGATGCCACGGTGGCCGTCATACCCTCCGTGGCGCGGCCGAGCGGCGGCGCCTGGTACGAGGGAAGCGACTTGCGGGCCCTCGCAGCGACGGCGGGGGTCGTGGAGGCGTGCTTCTATGAAGGAGGTGCGGCCCGGGTCGCCGCCGACATCTTCGACGTCCAGCGCCGCATTGGCGGCGCGGGGCGGATCCGCGGCATCCTGCGGCCGGCATATCCGGACCTCCAGAGCCGCGGCGAGGTGGCTGCGGCGGCGGCCGCCATGCGCGATGCCGGGATCGACGGGATCGCCTTCTATAATTACGGCCATCTGCGTGGCAGGAACCTCGCCTGGATCGCCGATGCGCTGGCCGAGTTCGGAGGATAACGTGCAGTTTTCGGGCAAGGTGGTCGCGGTGACCGGAGCCGCCGGCGGGATCGGCCGCGAGCTGTGCCGGCATTTCGGCGGCGAGGGCGCGGCGATCGCCGCGTTGGACCGCAGCGATGCGGTGAGCAGCTTCGCAGATGAGCTGCGTGGACAAGGTATACCGGCGCAATCGGCAAGGGTGGACATCGGCGATCCTGCCGCGGTTGCGGCGGCGTTTGAGGCGCTGGCCGGGCCGCTCGGGCCGGTCGACATCCTGATCAACAATGCCGGCGTATCCAACAACCCGGCGCTGGACCGCACGTCGCCGGAGGGCTGGCGGGACGACGTCAACGCCAACCTGAACGGCGCCTTCTTCTGTGCCCATGCGGTGCTGCCGGCGATGAAGGCGCGCCGCAGCGGCGTCATCGTCAATATCGGCTCGGTTAACGGGCTGGGGGCGCTCGGCGACGCCGCCTATAGCGCGGGCAAGGCCGGCATGATCAGCCTGACGAAGTCGCTGGCGCAGGAATATGGCCGCCACAACATCCGCGCCAACATAGTCTGCCCGGGCACCGTGCGGACCCCGATCTGGGATGAACGCGCGTCTCGCAATCCCGACGTGCTGGCGCAGCTGGAGCGCTGGTATCCGCTCGGCCGGATCGTCGAGCCGATCGAGGTGATGCGCGCCGTCGCCTTCCTGGCCTCGGACGCCGCCTCGGCCATCACCGGCGTGGTGCTGCCGGTGGATTGCGGATTGTCGGCCGGCAACATCGTCATGGCTCGCGAGCTGACGCTGGAGGACCTCTGATCCGCCTGGGAACTAGGCGTTGCTTTAACGGCAAACTGCTGCACGAGCATTCAGGCCGGGAAAGCTGGCCGTGCGTTTGGGTTGAAGCAACGTGCAAGCAACTTGCGTGGACTGCCTTGACAACGTTCCTGCAGCTTACTATATAGCCTAGCGCCGGAAGCTTTACGAGGTCCGGCATCCAGCGGGTGCTCGCACCCTGCGGCACCCCTTATCGTCATGTTGCTCAAGAGAGGATATGATCATGAGGACCAACGATTGGGCTCCCCTTTATCGCTCGACGGTCGGCTTTGACCGGCTTTTCGACCTGCTCGACCAGGCGACCCGCGTCGAGCAGATGAACAACTGGCCGCCTTACAACATCGAGAAGGTAGCCGAAGACCAGTACCGTATCACCATGGCGGTCGCCGGGTTCACGCCCGAGGAAATCGACATGACGCAGCACGAGAATGCGCTGATCGTCGTCGGCCAGAAGGCCTCCACGGGTGAGAACGGACAGTACCTGCATCGCGGCATCGCGACCCGCTCGTTCAAGCAGAGCTTCAACCTTGCCGATCATGTGAAGGTGACCGGCGCTTCGCTTGAGAACGGCCTGCTCACGATCGAGCTGCGGCGCGAGGTGCCCGAAGCGCTGAAGCCGCGCCGGATCGAGATCGGCAGCGGCTCGGCCCAGGCCGGCCTGCCGCAGGACAACGCCAAGCAGATCGACCACGAGCCGCAGCAGGCCAGCAAGGCTGCCTGACGGGAGTCAGACTAACGATAGCGCCGGGTCAGCCCGGCGCCTTTCTTTGCCGCCGCGCTAGCGGACGATGATGTTGGAGAACTGCCAGGGGTCGTCGCGGTCGACCTGCTCTGGAAACAGCACGCCGCGGCCGTCGAGCGGCGTCCAGTCCGTATACGTCCCGATCACCGGGCCGAGATACGGCATCTGGACCTCCAGGCAGCGGCGGAAGTCCACCTCGTCGGCCTCCACCAGCCCCGCCTGCGGGTTCTCCAGCGCCCATACCATGCCGGCCAGCACGGCGGAGGTCACCTGCAGCCCGGTGGCGTTCTGGTAAGGAGCCAGCCGCCGCGTCTCCTCGATGGAAAGCTGCGAGCCGTACCAGTAGGCGTTGCGGGCATGGCCGTAGAGCAGGACACCGAGTTCATCGATCCCGTCGACGATCTCGTTCTCGTCGAGGATGTGGAACTTTGGCTGCGGCTCCCAGGCCTGACCGGCCATTTCGTCCAGGGACAGCACAGCGTCATCCGCCGGCCGGTAGGCGTAGTGGCAGGTCGGGCGATAAACGACCCGGTCAGCGTCGCGCACCGTGTAATAGTCGGCGATCGAGATCGACTCGTTGTGGGTCACCAGGAAGCCGTGCTGGGGGCCGGGGGTCGGCGTCCAGCTGCGCACGCGGGTGCCGGCACCCGGCCGCGACAGGTAGATGGCCGCGCCGGAGCCGAAATCGTGGCGATTGCCGTCGTGCGGAAGCGCCTTCTCGTGCGTCCCCCAACCGAGTTCGGCGGGCTGTAGCCCTTCGGAAACGAAACCCTCCACCGACCAGGTGTTGACGAACACGCTCATCGGCTTCGGGTCTCGCGCGCGCTGCGTGTCGCGCTCGGCAATGTGAATGCCCTTCACGCCGACGTCGCGCATCAGTCGGGCCCAGTCCTCGCGTGTACGCGGCACGCCGGCGGGCAATCCGAGGTCGCCGGCAAGGTTGAGCAACGCCTGCTTGACGAACCAGGAGACCATGCCGGGATTGGCGCCGCAGCAATTCACGGCGGTCGAGCCGCCGGGCCGGCGGCGCCGCACGTCGAGGATCCCCTCGCGCAGAGCGTAATTGGAGCGCTGGGAAACGCTCAGGCTCGTGTCCGTGTAGAAACCTTTCCAGGGTTCGGCGACCGTGTCGACGTAAAGAGCCCCGAGCTCCTGGGCGAGCTCGATCATCGCGACTGAAGAAACGTCCACCGAAAGGTTTACGATGAAGCCACGGCCGGGGCCGGAGAGGAGGGGCTCAAGCACCTGCCGGTAATTGGCTTCGGTGAGGCCCACGCGTTGGAACCGGCAGCCTTCCCCCTCGGCGATGCCGCGGTGGCTGTCGTCGGGATCGACAACGGTGAATCGGGATCGGTCGCAGCGGAAATGGCGCAGGATGAGGGGCAGGGTGCCACGGCCGATGGAGCCGAAGCCCACCATGACGATCGGACCATCAATGGTCCCGTGAATCGGCCAGTCCTGCATGCAAGCTCCTGTCGCGGGTGGCGTCTGTCGGCGCCCTCGTCAACGCAGGGCCCGGCCTTGTCAACCGGCGTACGTGTCTGCGGCGTTCAGGCGACCAGCTGGGCGCGTGGCACGTCGAGCTCGTAGTGGAGACCGGAGGGTTCGAACGTCAGCTCGGCCGAGCCGCTCACCGAGGTCGGGACCACATCGGACAGCATCATCAGCCCGAATGAACGGCCGCGCGGCTCGCGCACTTCCGCGCCGCTCGTTTCACGCCAGGAGAAGCGGTAGATCGACGGCGCATCGGTGCGTCGTTCGAAGCGCACCAGAATCGTCCCGTCGTCACGCGACAAGGCGCCATACTTCAGGGCGTTGGTCGTGAGCTCGTGCAGCGCAAGCCCGATATATTGCGCCGCGTTGGGGCGCAGGAACCCGTTCTCGCCTTCCAGCGTGACATTTGCCAGCCGGCTTTCGGCGTAGAGTGCGATCTGCGAGCGCACCAGGTCGAAGATCCGCGCGCCACGCCAATCGGCGTCCGTCAGCACATCGTGGGCCCGCGACAGCGAGAAAATGCGGCCATTGAAACGCGTCACGAACTGCTGCGTGGAGGAGGCGCTTTCAGCAGTCTGCCGCGCAATCCCCTGGATCACCGCCAGCAGGTTCTTGGAGCGGTGCGCAAGCTCGCGCAGGACGATGCGCAGGTGTTCTTCCTGAACTTTTCGGTCCGTCACGTCGATAATCGAGGACACCGTGCCGATGATCTGGCCCCGGTCGCGATGCGCTCGCACCCGCACGTCGTACCAGCGGGTGCCGCGCTCGTTCTTCAGCTCCAGCTCGAGTTCGGTAGGGTCGCCGCTCGCCAGCACGGCGAGCTTTGCCCCCGCGAGCGCCTCGGCTGCATCGGGCGGCAGCGTATCGCGGTCCAATTTGCCGACCGCATCCTGGAAGAAGTCGGCGGGCGGGTTGAACACCCAGGTGTAGCGACCTTCCCGGTCGGATGACGCTACCGAGATCCGCGAGCCGCCCAGCGCGGCTTCACATCGCGACCACAGAACGGCGGCGCTGTCGGGATCGCCCTTGGTCAGCAGTTCAGCACCGTCATGCATTTGCGCCGGAACCATCATGCTGGCTGCCCATCGGGTCCATGCCAGCGGCGTAAGCCGTTTGGCGGTTTCCCATCCGCTCTTGGCGGGCAACCCGGCCGGGCCGGCGGCCACTGATCAGCTGAAACGATGGGGTTGAGCACTCGCATCTTACGGACAAACAGCGCGCCGGCTCCATTCTGCGGGACGCTCTGGCCGCCGGGGCGAACTGGCCAGCGACCGGCAGGGGGGACCCTTCGTTGCCGATCCGAGCACGACGGTTACTGCGGTTGCGATAAGGCAAACAAAGAACCCGATCTGCCCCAGCCCGGCGACGCCGCCAGCCGGCCCAGCGAAACCGAGGAAGGCAAAAGCCAGCCCTACTGCGGCGAAAAAGGGAACCCATCTGGCCATGTCCGGCTCCCGACTGACGACTACGGAAACGCCTGCTTGCCCAGCCGGTTCCAAAGCTGGCCCGACGCGAGCCGGGCCAGCCCATGGCGACTATCTCGCCGCGCGCCGCTCGAAGAACAGGGCCTGGCTGATGACAGCTTTGACGGTCTCGGGCTGGAACGGCTTGGTGATCAGGAAGGCGGGCTCCGGCCGCTCACCGGTCAGCAGCCGTTCCGGATAGGCGGTGATGAACACAACCGGCACTGAGAACGAGGAGAGCATCTCGTTCACGGCGTCGAGGCCGGAACTCCCATCGGCCAGCTGGATGTCGGCAAGAACGAGCCCGGGCCGCTGCTTCTCGACTGCTTCGATGGCTTCCGCGTGGGTGCGGGCCACCCCATTGACCCGGTGTCCGAGCGACTGGACGAGGCTCTCGATGTCCATCGCGATCAGCGGTTCGTCCTCGATGATCAGCACGTCGGTCGCGACCTGCTGGGCGATTTCACGTCCGGCCTGGTCGACCAGCTCTGCCACTTCCGTTTCGGAGATGTCGAGGATGTAGGCGATCTCCGAGGCAGTGAAGTCCTCGACTGCCATGAGCAGGAATGCCTGGCGCGGCAGCGGCGTGATGGCGCTGAGCCGGCGCGAGGCGTCGGTCAGTTCGTCCGCCTCGTATTCGTCCTTGGCGAGGTTGACCTCGATTGAGTTCCAGTACCGGCAGAATGCCTTGAACAGCTCGACACGGGGGTCGTTCTCCGAATCGAACGAGGTCGGCTCCGCCACCAACGCTTCCAGCACTGAGATGACATAAGCGTCGCCGCTCTTTTGCCCGCCGGTCAGGGCGCGGGCAAAACGGCGCAGATAGGGCAGGTGCGGTGCGGTATTGGCGACAAGCGACATTCGGCAACCTTGCTACGGACGGGTGGGGATCGCTGCACAACTCAGTTTGAAACGGCCGGTTCCGTTTGGTTCGCCGGCGCCAGACTGAACCGCCTTGTCGCGCATCGCAGGGGCCGGCGCAACCGGGAACGCTCGGACTTGACGCTCCGCGTTGAATGTGGACCTACACATTGCACCGCAGCATCGGGACGGTATCGTGGCTTATCGGGTGATCCCCGTCGAACCCTTCGACTACGTCGTGTTCGGCGGCACCGGCGACCTTGCCCGGCGCAAGCTGCTGCCGGCGCTCTACCAGCGCCTGAAGGATTCACAGATCCCGGATGGCAGCCGCATCATCGGTGTGTCCCGGCGCGACATGTCCGATGACGCCTACCGCGTCATGACCCGCTCCGCACTCGAGCAATTCCTGCCGGAAAGCGAGCGCGATCCCGCCGTGATCGACCATTTCCTGGGCATGCTCCGCTATGTCGGGGTGGATGCGTCGGGAAACGATGGCTGGGATCGGCTGGTTCGGGTCCTGGACGGCGGCGCCGACAAGGTCCGCGCCTTCTACATGGCTGTCGGACCCGATCTGTTCGACGACATCTGCATCCGCATCGGACGGCACGGGCTTGTCACGCCCAAGACGCGGGTAGTGATCGAAAAGCCGGTGGGCAAGGACCTCCGTTCCGCCGGGGCGGTCAACGAGGCGGTCGGCGCGGTTTTCGATGAGAGCCAAATCTTCCGCATCGATCACTACCTCGGCAAGGAAACGGTGCAGAACCTGATGGTCCTGCGCTTCGGCAACGTCATGTATGAGGCGCTGTGGAACTCCGGCTTGATCGATCACGTGCAGATCACGGTCGCCGAGAGCCTGGGGGTCGGCTCGCGCGGAGGCTACTACGACACCTCCGGGGCGCTGCGCGACATGGTGCAGAACCATATGCTGCAGCTGCTGTGCCTGGTCGCCATGGAGCCACCGGACACCTACGACGCGAACGCCATCCGCGACGAGAAGCTGAAGATTCTGAAGGCCCTCAAGCCGATCACCGGGGATGCAGCCGAAACCTCCGTCGTGCGCGGCCAGTATCGCACAGGGGTGGCGAACGGCTCCGTCGCGCCCGGCTATTGCGAGGAGATCGGTGTCGAAACCAGCGACACGGAAACCTTCGTCGCTATAAAGGCGCAGATCGCCAACTGGCGCTGGGCCAATATTCCCTTCTACCTGCGCACCGGAAAGCGACTCCCCGCCCGCGCCTCCGAAATCGTCATCGCCTTCAAGCCGGTTCCGCATTCCATTTTCCCGCGGGACGCCGGTGTGGTGCAGCCGAACCGACTGGTGCTGCGGTTGCAGCCCGATGAGGGCGTCAAGCAATGGATCATGATCAAGGACCCCGGGCCCGGCGGGATGCGCCTGCGCCACGTGCCGCTCGACATGAGCTTCGCCGAGGCTTTCCAGGCGCGCAATCCGGACGCTTACGAGCGGCTGCTGCTGGACGTGATCCGCGGCAACCAGACGCTGTTCATGCGCCGCGATGAGGTTGAGGCCGCCTGGAGCTGGATCGATCCCATCCGCGAGGCCTGGGAGCGCTCACGCACCGCGCCCAAGCCGTACCCGGCCGGAACCTGGGGCCCATCGGCGGCCATTGCCCTGATCGAAAGGGATGGCAGAACGTGGCACGAGGAACTGGCCGCCTAGAACTCTGTTCGGCAGGATCAATTTGAAATAAACCCGCCGGAAGCCGAGGGAACCGGACATGGCCAGACAGAAAGTCGCGATGCTCACCGCGGGGGGACTGGCTCCGTGCCTGTCGTCGGCGGTCGGCGGGCTGATCGAGCGCTACTCGGAACTGGCCCCCGACGTGGAGATGATCGGCTACCTTTCCGGCTACAAGGGCCTGCTGCTCGGCCAGTCCATTCCCGTGACCCCGGAGGTGCGCGCTCGGGCGGGCGTCCTGCACCTGCATGGCGGAACGCCGATCGGCAACAGCCGGGTGAAACTCACCAACGTCGCCGACAACGTGAAGCGCGGGTTCGTCAAGGAAGGCCAGGACCCGCTGCAGGTGGCCGCCGAACAGCTGCGCACCGACGGCGTGACGATCCTCCACACTATCGGCGGCGACGACACCAATACGACGGCGGCGGATCTGGCGGCCTATCTTGCGGAGCACAGCTACGAATTGACCGTGGTGGGGCTGCCCAAAACGGTCGACAACGACATCGTGCCCATCCGCCAGTCGCTCGGCGCGGTCACCGCAGCCGAACAGGGCGCGATCTTCTTCGAGAACGTCATCAACGAATGCACGGCCAGTCCGCGCACATTGGTGATCCATGAGGTCATGGGGCGCCATTCGGGCTGGCTGACAGCGGCCACGGCGCGCGCCTACCGGAAGCGGCTGGACGCGATGGAATTGGTGCCGGAGTTCAACCTGGACCGCCGGCGCAAGGAATTCGATGCGGTCTACCTTCCCGAGCTGCCGCTCGACATCGACTCGGAAGCGCGGCGCCTGAAGGCCGCCATGGACGAGAAGAACTGCGCCAGCATCTTCCTCAGTGAAGGTGCCTCCGTCGAGCAGATCGTGGCGGAGATGGAGGGCCGAGGGCAGACGGTCGAGCGCGACGCCTTCGGCCATGTGAAGCTCGACAAGGTGAATGTCGGCGACTGGTTCAACAACCAATTCTCCAAGCTGGTCGGCGCGGAGCGGGTCCTGGTCCAGAAATCCGGCTATTTCGCCCGCTCCGCCGCGCCAAACGCGGAGGACCTGGCGCTGATCAAGGACATGGTCCGCTTGGCGGTGGACAGCGGATTGAGCGGGCAGCCCGGCGTGATCGGTCACGACGAGGAGCGGGGCGGCCAGTTGCGGGCGATCGAGCTGCCGCGCATCAAGGGTGGCAAGCACTTCGACCCGAAGACAGGCTGGTTCGCCGAGCTGCTGGGCGACATCGGGCAGCCCGTCTCGTGAGCTCCGCCCGGCTGGAGGCGATCCTGACCGCGGCTCCGGTGGTGCCGGTGCTCGTAATCGAAGACTGGAAGACGGCGGTGCCGCTCGCCCGAGCCCTGGTCGCCGGCGGCCTGACGGCCATCGAGATCACGTTGCGCACGGCCGCCGCCCTCGAGGCACTGCGGGCCGTTGCGGCCGAGGTGGAGGGCGCCCATCCCGGGGCGGGGACCGTGCTGACGCACAGTCAGTTCGCCGATGCCGTCCAGGCGGGTGCGCGTTTCGTGGTGTCGCCCGGAGCAAATCCGGCCCTGCTCGAAGCGGCCGATGAGTTCGAGACACCCTTCCTGCCCGGCGCCGCGACCGCCAGCGAGGCGATGACGCTTTTCGAATACGGTTTCGCCATCCAAAAGTTCTTCCCGGCCGAGCCTGCCGGCGGAGTCGCTTACCTGAAAGCGCTCGGCTCGCCTTTGCCGGGAATTCGGTTCTGCCCGACCGGCGGCGTCGACGCGGAAAATGCCGCGGGCTATCTGGCGCTGGCCAATGTCCTCTGCGTCGGGGGATCCTGGGTGGCGCCGCGCGACGCTGTGGCGGGCGGCGACTGGAGCCGCATCGAGCGGCTGGCGCGTCAGGCGGCGGGGTTGGGGAAAGCGGGATGAAGCCGGACGCCTTCGCTGCCCTGGAAGACCTGCGGGCGCACCGCGCGGAACTCGGCAACCCGCATCTGCGCGAGCTGTTCGCGGCCGACCCGGAGCGTTTCTCTCGATTTTCGCTGACGCTCGGCGATCTGACGCTTGACTATTCAAAAAACCGCATGGTCGCTGAAACGCTGCCCCTGCTCGTTGCGCTCGCCGAGCGGGCGGGGGTGGCCGAATCGCGCGACGCGATGTTTTCGGGCGAGGCGCTGAACTTCACCGAGAACCGCGCCGTGGGCCACGTCGCCCTGCGCGCGCCGGCCGACGCCACATTCACCATCGGCGGCCGCAATGTCGTGCCGGAGGTTCACGAGGTGCTCGACCGGTTCTGCGCCTTTGCGGACGGAATCCGCGGCGGAGACATCCGCGGGGTGGCCGCCGACCGGTTCACCGATGTGGTGAACATCGGCATCGGCGGCTCCGACCTAGGCCCAGCGATGGCCGTCGCGGCGCTCACCCCCTATCGCGGCGACGGGCCGCGCGTCCATTTCGTCTCGAACGTCGACGGCGCACACCTGTCGGACACGCTGGCGACGCTGGACGCGGAACGCACGCTGTTCATCACCGCCTCCAAGACGTTCACCACGGCGGAGACGATGACCAACGCCGCCTCGGCCCGGGCCTGGCTGGCCTACCGCCTCGGCGAGGAAAGCGTGGGCGACCACTTCGCCGCCATTTCGACCAATGCGGAAAAGGTGGCCGAGTTCGGCATCAAGCCGGAGCGCGTGTTCGGCTTCTGGGACTGGGTCGGCGGGCGCTACTCCGTGTGGTCGGCCATCGGCCTGCCGCTGGCCATCTCCGTCGGCGCGGCGAACTTCCGCGCCTTCCTGGCCGGCGCGCGGGCGATGGACGAGCATTTCCGCGATGCGCCGCTGCCGGAAAACCTGCCGGTCATCCTTGGCCTGCTCGGGGTCTGGTACCGCAACGTGTGGGATTTCCGCACCCATGCGGTGCTTCCCTATGAACAGCGCTTGCATCGCTTCGCAGCGCACCTGCAGCAACTGGACATGGAGTCCAACGGCAAGCGGGTCACGCGTGAATCGGAGCTGGTTGAATACCGCACCGGCCCGATCGTCTGGGGCGAGCCCGGCACCAACGGCCAGCACGCCTTCTTTCAGCTCCTCCACCAGGGCACGGAGATCGTCCCGGCCGACTTCCTCGTCGCCGCCGAGCCGCGCGAGGATTTGGGAGACCATCACGCCAAGCTGGTCGCCAATTGCCTGGCGCAGACGGAAGCCCTGGCATTCGGGAAGACAGAAGAGGAGGTTCGCGCCGAGCTGGAAAGCTCTGGGCTGCCCGGCGAAGCCCTCGACAAACTTCTGCTGCACAAGGTCTTCCCGGGAAACCGCCCGACGAACACGCTGATCTACCGGCGCCTCGACCCGTTCATGCTGGGCATGCTAATCGCTCTTTACGAGCACAAGGTGTTTGTGCAGGGCGCCATCTGGAACATCAATCCGTTCGACCAATGGGGTGTCGAGCTTGGCAAGGCGCTTGCGTCGCGGCTGTTGCCGCTGGTGCGCGATGGCGAATCCGGTGAGGGCCTCGACAGCTCCACGGCGGGGCTGCTGGCACGATACCGGCAAATGTCGGCCAAGCCTGAGTCGTTAACGGAGCGTTAACCTGCGTGCGGCAGAACGCACATAGTTAACGATGCGTTGATGTCAGAATGCCCGCTCAGAACATTGTTGTTGAAACCCCGTCGCCGCTCGACACAGCGGTGGCGCGGGCGGTCGAGGCGGTGCGGGCGAAAGGGTCGGTCCTGCGGCTCGGCGACGTGACCCGCCAGATCCGTTCCGAGGGGCCCGCGGGTTCGCTGCCGCCGCGCCAGGTTGCCGATCTGCTTGCCCGGAAAGCAATCCTGATCGGCGTCCCCATCCAGTTCACGCCGTTGGATTGACCGGAGCGTGAGGGTTCGGCGCTAAGCCGCGTTTCGGAACGACGCGGTGATCGTGGCGGCCAGAAACGTCGCGAACGCGGTGACCACGATGCTCGGGCCGGACGGCGTGTCTGCGATTGCCGAGAGCGCCAATCCGGCAAGGACCGACAGCACCCCGACGACTGGCGCAGCCATTGCCATTCCCTCCGGCGACCGGGCAATCCGCCGGGCGGTCACCGCCGGGATAACGATCAGAGCCGTGACCAGCAGGACGCCGACAACTTTCATCGCCAGCGCCACGACAGCCGCCACCAGCAGCATGAACGATACCGAAAGGGCGGCGACGGGCACGCCCTCGGCTTGCGCCAGGTCCTCGTCGACGGTGGCGGCGACAAGCGGGCGCCAGATGGCGAGGAGCACTGCCAGCACGGCTGCAGAGCCGGCAAGCGTGAGCCAGACTTCGGTCCACGACACGGCGAGGATGTCGCCGAACAGAAGGGCGGTCAGGTCTATCCGCACGTTGCCCATGAAGGTCAGGCCGATCAGGCCGACAGAGAGCGCCGCGTGGGACAGGGTGCCGAGGATCGCGTCATTGGGAAGAACGCGTCCGCGGCGAAGCAGCAGGACCATCATGGCGACGATCACCGCTACTGCCAGCACACCGAGCATGGGGTGGAATCCGAGCGCGATGCCGAGCGCCACCCCGGGGAGAGCGCCGTGCGAAATGGTGTCGCCGAAATAGGACATGCGCCGCCAGACGACGAGGCATCCCAGCGGCCCCGCCGCGACCGCCACGGCGGCGCCGGCCAGAAAGGCACGGAGCAGAAATTCGTCCAGCATCGGATGTGCTCCCGAACGAGCGCGAGAAACCCCGACCGGTGCCAATGGCGCCTTCAGCTAGCCGACGCGCCCAGAAGCTTCGTCAGAGAAGTTGACTTGGGCTGAAAAACACCGAATTTTAGTGTGGGCCGGTAGCAGCTTCGGTTGACGCCGCCCATATCTATTTCTGCAACTGAACAGGAGAATTCCCATTCGCCGACCGTTTCGCGCTCCCCCGACTGTAAAGGAAGGGCCCCGCATCAACGACGAGATCCGCATCCCGCAAGTGCAGCTGGTCGATGCCGAGGGCCAGAATCGAGGCATCGTCGACATCGAAGACGCACTGCAGATGGCAGAGGAGGCGGGGCTTGATCTCGTCGAGATTTCGCCGAACTCGCGCCCGCCGGTCGCGAAGATCCTCGATTACGGCCGTCATAAGTTCCAGGCGCAGAAGAAGGCCGCCGAGGCCCGCAAGAAGCAGAAGACCGTCGAAGTCAAGGAGATCAAGATGCGACCCAGCATCGACTCGCACGACTACGACACCAAGATGAAGGCTGCCCGCCGCTTCCTCGACGAAGGCGACAAGGTCAAGATGACGCTGCGCTTCCGTGGCCGCGAGATGGCGCACCAGGAACTCGGGCTGCGCCTGCTGTTTCGCGTTCGTGACGATCTGAACGAAATGGCCAAGGTCGAGGCAGAGCCGAAGCTGGAGGGCCGGCAGATGATCATGATCCTTGCGCCATCGGGACGGGCACCTGTGCGCGCCCAGAGCGCCGCTCCGGCGCAAGCCTAGGGCATCCCGCTCGCGCCGTTCATTCGGTCGGACTTATGCCCGGCCGGCCACCTTGAAAATTCCGGGCCCAGTGCCTAGAAGTCCCTCATGCCTGTGCAGCCTTAGCTCAGTTGGTTAGAGCGTCGGATTGTGGATCCGAAGGTCCCCGGTTCGAGCCCGGGAGGCTGTACCACCCCGCCACGGGCGCAAGTGGCACGCCGGGTTCCTCTGGCAGTGCAGTTGATCGCGCGATTCCACCCACTAAACGAGACATCTTGCGTATGATGATCGGCTCGGCACTTCAGTGCTGCGCGAGGGTGGCCTAGTCCCTTCACTGGCCGGCTCAGCGCCTCCCAGGTTGGTCGCCGATGGGGCCCTGATCCGGATCATCGGCCCACCTACCCTAGAAAGCTTCTAAACTATTGAGAAATCTAGCCTTCTTGTTGACAGCCTGAGCTGTCCGACTATAGATCGCGGTGCCTACCGTTTGGGCCTTTACCCCAAATCGCCAGGGAGAACCGAATGTATAGTCTGAATAGCGGCTTTGCTTGCCGCGCTCTTTTTGCTGCCGCTTCGATCCTCGCCGCGGCTCCGGCTTTCGCCCAAGACGGCGTGGTCAACGTCTACTCCTACCGCCAGCCGGAACTGATCCAGCCTCTTCTCGACGCCTTCACCAAGGAGACGGGTATCAGCACCCAAGTCATCTTTGCCGAGAAGGGACTGGAGGAGCGGATCAAGGCCGAGGGCGCCAACTCGCCGGCCGACGTCATCCTCACCGTCGACATCAGCCGTCTGGAAGCGGCCAAGGAGGCCGGGGTCACCCAGCCCTTGCAGGATGAGACGATCGCCGCTGCGGTACCCGCCCAGTTTCGCGATCCGGAGGGGCACTGGTTCGGCCTCACCATGCGCTCGCGCGTCATCTACGCTTCCAAGGAGCGCGTCCCGGAGAACGAGATCACCTACGAGGAACTCGCCGGCCCCAAGTGGAAGGGCCGTATCTGCATCCGCTCCGGTCAACACGTCTACAATATCGGGCTGATCGCCTCAATGATCGCCCATCATGGCCGCGACGAAGCGCGCGAATGGCTGCAGGGCGTCCGCGACAATCTGGCGGTAAAGCCCTCCGGCGGCGACCGTGACCAGGCAAAGCTGATCTTCGCGGGGGAATGCGACCTGGCGCTCGGCAACCACTATTACGTTGCACTGATGAGGGGCAACGAGAAGGAGCCCGAGCAAAAGGAATGGGCCGAGGCCATCAAGGTTGTGCTCCCCAACGCGGCCGAGCGCGGCAGCCATGTCAACATTTCCGGCATGGCGCTGGCCGCCAACGCCCCGCATAAGGACGACGCCGTGAAGCTGATGGCCTTTCTCGCCGGCGACGAGGCCCAGCGCATCTATGCCGAGACCAACAACGAGTACCCGCTCGGGCCCGGCATCGCCGTTTCCGAAACGGTGGCGTCGTTCGGCGAATTGAAGCCCGATCCGCTGCCGCTGGCCGAGATCGCGGCGCACCGGAAAGAAGCGAGCGAACTGGTGGACGAGGTCGGCTTCGACAACGGGCCCAGGTCCTAGGACGCGGCGGATGTGAACGGCGGGCGCCTGGAACGGCGTCCGCTTCCTTTTGAGGTGGTGAAAATCACTACCCCTTTCCGGCGTGCGCTGGCACCTGGAGCCGCGCATGCCGATCGGTGGTCCTACTGGCTCAGCTTCGCGGTGCTGGTGATCGTCGGCGCGCCCTTCGTGGCATTGCTGGTCATCGCCGGATCCTCCTCGACGGACAGCTGGCGCCACCTGGTCGGCACCGTCCTGCCCGGCGCGGCGGTCACCACGGTGCTGCTGATGGCCGGGGTGGGACTTGGCACCGCGACCATCGGCGTCGCCACCGCCTGGCTGGTCACGATGTGCCGCTTCCCCGGGCGGCGGATCTTCGAGTTCGCACTGGTGCTGCCGCTGGCCGTGCCGGTTTATATCGGCGCCTATTGCATGGTCGAACTGCTCGACTATTCCGGCCCGTTCCAGGCAGCGCTGCGGGCGGTTTTCGGATGGACCAGCGCGCGCCAATACGCCTTCCCGGAGATCAGAAGCCTGCCGGGGGCGATTTTCGCCATGACCGCCGTGCTGTTCCCTTATGTCTACATGACGGTGCGGGTGCTGTTCCTGACCCAGTCGGCGCGGGTCATGGACGTGGCGCGCACGCTTGGCGCAGCGCCGCCGAAGCTTTTCTTCAGGATCGTCCTGCCGATGGCGCGGCCTGCCATCGCGGTCGGCGTTAGCCTGGCCTTGATGGAGGCGATCAACGACATCGGCGCCGTGGAATTCTTCGGCGTCCGGACGCTGACTTTCGCCGTCTATGACACCTGGCTGAACCGGTCCGACCTGGCCGGCGCCGCGCAGCTTGCGTGCGTGCTGCTGTTTGTCGTGTTCGCTCTGATCGCGACCGAGCGCGGTGCACGAGGGCGGCAGCGCTACGCAGTGGCGGGTGGCCGTCATCCGCTGCCGGAGTTCCACCTGACCGGCTGGCGCGGCGCGCTCGCCTTCCTGGCCTGCTTCCTGCCGGTGCTGATCGGCTTCCTGCTGCCGTTCTGGGTGATGGCGGACTACGCGTCGCGACGGCTGGAGCAGTTCGCCGAGCCTGCTCTGCGCGCCGCCCTGGTGAACAGCCTGATCGTGGCCGGCGCTACGGCGGTTCTCGCGGTGGCAATCGCCGTCCTGCTGGTCTACGCGGCCCGGCTGTCGCGGTCGCGGCTGGTGGCAGGGCTGGGGCGGCTGACGGCGAGCGGCTACGCCGTGCCGGGGACCGTGCTGGCCGTCGGGATTCTCTATCCCCTGGCTGCCCTGGACAACATGATCGACGCTACCGCGCGGAACCTGTTCGGGTTCGGCACCGGCCTGCTGATCACCGGCTCGGGCGGCGCGATCGTTTATGCGTGCCTGGTGCGCTTCCTGGCGATCGGCCACGGCACCGTTGAGGCGGGGATTGCGCGCGTGACCGAGCACCTCGACATGGCTGCCCGCACGCTGGGCCGCACGCCGCGCCAGGTGCTACGGGAAGTCCATATCCCGCTGATGCGGCCGGCGCTTACGGCCGCCGCGCTGCTGGTGTTCGTGGACACGATGAAGGAGCTGTCGGCGACCATCCTGCTGCGGCCGTTCAACTTCGAAACCCTGGCGACGTTCATCTTCGCCGAGGCGTCACGCGGCTATTTCGAGAACGCGGCCGCAGCCTCCCTGGTCATTGTCGCCGCCGGCATCCTTCCATTGCTGCTGCTCATGCGGGTCGGTCTGGGGCGGTCTCCGGCGGTGGCGGATGCAATCCAGGCCGAACCGCGGATGATAACCGCCGGATAAGCGCGCAGCTTTTGCGTGACGGACTGCCGATCCCGTTGATAGAGAGAGGCGAAGAACCCTCCGGGACGCGACAGAATGGACAAGGTTTACCCTGATGCGAAATCGGCGCTGGACGGCCTGCTTGCGGACGGGATGGTGCTTATGGCCGGCGGCTTCGGGCTGTGCGGCATTCCGGAAGCTCTGATCCATGCGCTACGCGATTCCGGCGTCGGCGGGCTGACAGTCATTTCTAACAATGCCGGGGTCGACGGAGTAGGCCTCGGCCTGCTGCTCGAAACCCGGCAGATCCGCAAGATGATCTCCTCCTATGTCGGCGAGAACAAACTTTTCGCCCAGCAGTATCTTGGCGGCGAGCTTGAGCTGGAGTTCAACCCGCAGGGGACGCTCTCGGAGCGTATTCGGGCGGGCGGCGCCGGCATCCCGGCCTTCTTCACGAAGACTGGCGCGGGGACCATCATTGCCGAGGGCAAGGACGTGCGCCAGTTCGATGGCGAGGATTACGTCATGGAACGCGGGCTGGTGGCCGACGTGGCCCTGATCCATGCCTGGAAGGGCGACACCGAAGGCAACCTCGTCTACCGAAAGACGGCCCGCAACTTCAATCCGATGATGGCCACAGCCGGCCGGGTCACCGTGGCGGAGGTGGAGCACCTGGTCGAACCGGGTGAGATCGACCCGGATCACATTGTGACGCCGGGCATCTACGTGCAGCGAATCGTGCACGTGCCCAACCCGAAGAAGCACATCGAGCAGCGAACCGTCCGCAAGCGCGCCGATGCGCCGGTGGCGGCCGGCGCTGGGGAGGAGATCTGATGGCCTGGACCCGTGACCAGATGGCCGCGCGCGCCGCGCGGGAGCTTCGCGACGGCTTCTATGTCAACCTGGGCATAGGCATTCCAACTCTCGTCTCGAATTTCATCCCGCAGGGGATGCGGGTGCAGCTGCAGAGCGAGAACGGGATGCTGGGGATGGGGCCTTTTCCTTTCGAGGGAGAGGAGGACGCCGACCTCATCAACGCCGGCAAGCAGACCGTTACGGAGCTGCCGACCACCAGTTATTTCTCCAGCGCCGATTCCTTCGCCATGATCCGCGGCGGGCACATCGACCTGTCGATCCTCGGCGCCATGCAGGTGGCGGAAAACGGCGACCTCGCCAACTGGATGATCCCGGGCAAGATGGTGAAGGGCATGGGCGGGGCCATGGACCTGGTCGCCGGTGTCAAGAAGGTGGTGGTGGTCATGGAGCACACCGCCAGGGATGAACCGAAGCTGCTGCGTCGGTGCACCCTGCCGCTCACCGGCGCGGGGGTGGTCGACATGGTGATCACCGACCTCGGAGTGTTCACCATCGACAAGAGGGGCGATGGCGGGATGACCTTGATCGAGCTTGCGCCCGATGTCTCGGGGGACGAGATCAGCCGCAAGACCGAGGCGCGCTTCGTTGTAGGGTTGCCGGGGCGCGAGGCTCAGCGGCTGGCCAGCTAAGCGGCCCGGCGAACCGCGGGGCCTTGTTGCCATCCAGATCGCCACGTCTTATCGCGGGCCAAGCTCTGCCGTGGACACCGTCTTCATGAAGCGCCTTGCCTGGACAGCTGCGGCAGTTGCGGCGATCGCCCTCGTGTCCGTTTTCCTGGTCCTGGTGTTTCTTCCGCGGGACGCGCTGAAGGCCCGGCTGGGCCAGCAGATCGCCGCCTGGACCGGCCGTGACGTCTCACTGCGCGGCGAACCGGAGCTGGATTTCTTTCCACGGCTGACGGTCACTCTCAAGGACGTCCAGGTCAGCGGACCGGCGGGGATGACCGACGCGGAAATTGTCACGATGGAGCGGCTGGAAGGGACTGTCCGCCTGCTGCCGCTCATCATCGGGCAGGTGGAGATCGTATCGTTCCGGATGGTCCGCCCGTTGCTCCGCCTCGTGCGCGAGCCGGGCGGCGGACGGAACTGGGCTTTCGACTCCGGCGCCGCCGCCTTGCAGCTCGCTTTTGCCGGAGATGTCCCGCTCGGCGAATTTTTCCTGGAAGACGGCACGCTGGTCTTCGAGAACCGCCAGACAGGCGCGACGGAAAGGGTGGATTCGCTCAGCCTCGCGCTTCAGTGGCCGAGCGTGCGCCAGCCGCTTTCCATGTCTGGATCGGGGATCTGGCGGGGGGAACAGGTCAACCTGTTCGCCGGCGCACAATCTCCCTTCGAGTTCGTGCGAGGTGACGCCACCCCGGTTGAAGTGCGGATCGAGTCGGGCCCCGTCGACATGAGCTTCACCGGCGAGGCGGCCGATCCCAATAACCCGCAAATCTCCGGCGCGCTCACCCTGCTCACGCCGTCGCTGCGGGGATTCGCCGGTTGGCTTGGAAGCCCGATCGGGCCCGGCTCGACGCTTGGATCAGCCAGTCTTTCCGGCGCCGCGGTGTTTCGCGAGGGTGTCCTCTCCGTCGATGACGCAAAGGTTTCGCTGGACGGGAACGACGCAACCGGCGCGCTCACCATCATTGCAGGCGCGGTACCGGACGTGACCGGCACGCTGGCCTTTCCCTCCCTCGATCTCACGCCGTATTTCGCCGGATTGGCCACAGCAGTCCGCGGCCCCACCGGCTGGCACCCCGTGAAGCTCGACGCAGGCTGGCTCCGCGACGTCAGCGGCGATGTCCGGCTGTCGGCAGGGGCAATGCAGATCGGAACGCTGCGGTTCGGCAACAGCGCGTTCAGCGCATCGATCCGCCAGGCGCGGCTGGAGATCGGGCTCGCCGAGGCGGCCTTCAACGGCGGAACCCTGTCGGGAATGTTGGCCATGGCCGAGCTTCCGGGCGGCGCCGGCGCCCAGCTCGAAGCGCAGCTGCGGGGCAGCGACATCGATCTGGCGCAGGCCGCGCCGGCGCTGGCGCTGCCGGCCACCATCTCCGGGTTGGGATCGGCAAGCACCGACCTGCGCGGTTCCGGTCCGGATTTCGGTGCCTTGGTCAACGGTTTGAACGGGACCAGCAGCCTGGACGTCCGGAACGGGGCCATCCCGCTGTTCGGGATGGCCGAGCTGGCCGGCAACATCATCAACCCCGCAGCCGCCGCGGGTGGTGGCGCGGCTACGCCGATCGATGCGCTGACCGCCAGGATGACATTCGCGAACGGATCGGCGCGGGTCGAACAGGCGCAGATCACTGCGCCCGGCTTTACCGCCGACGCCACCGGCCAGATCGGGCTGCATGACGGGGTGCTCGACCTCACAGGAGCCATCCGCCCGCCCGGCGAGGGCGCGCCGCTGCCGTTCGCGATCAAGGGTACGCTGGCGCAGCCGGCGGCCCGGCCTCTCATTGCCGGGAACTAGGCGGCAGCCTCCGCAGGACGCGCGGCGCGCGCGCGCGTTGCCGCCGAGGCGGCCAGGACTCCCACCGCTACCAGCCCGATCAGGATCGTCGAGATCGCATTGATCTCCGGTGTGACCCCGAGCCGTACCTGGCTGTAGATGCGCATCGGCAAGGTGGTCGAACCCGGGCCGCTGGTGAAGCTGGCGATCACCAGGTCATCGAGCGACAGGGTGAAGGCCAGCATCCATCCTGCCGCCACGGCCGGGAAAATCAGCGGCAGTGTGACCAGGAGGAAAGCCTTCAGTGGCGGCGCGCCTAGGTCGAGCGCCGCTTCTTCCAAGGATCGGTCGAACGTGACCAGCCGCGACTGTACCACCACTGCCACGAAGCACATGGCGAAGGTCGTATGCGCCAGCGTCACGGTCCAGAAGCCGCGGTCCATGCCGACGGCAACGAAGAGGAGCAGCAGCGACAGCCCGGTGATCACCTCAGGCATCACAAGCGGCGCATAAACCATGCCGGTGAACAGTGTGCGGCCGGCAAATCGGCCACGCCGCACGAGCACAACCGCAGCAAGGGTGCCGAGCAAGGTGGCCGCTGTCGCGGAGAGCAGCGCCACCCGCAACGTGACCCACGCGGCATCGAGCATGGCCTGGTTCTGCAGGAGCGCGGCATACCACCGGGTCGAGAACCCGCCCCAGACCGTGACCAGGCGCGACTCGTTGAAGGAAAACAGCACGAGCAGCAGGATCGGCAGGTACAGAAACGCGAAGCCGAGCACCAGCGAGACGAGATTGAAGGCGCTGAACTGCCTCATCGGCGCGCGTCCCGCACATTCGCCTGGGCGTTCTGGAACAGCACGATCGGCGCCACCAGAATGAGTAGCAGGATGATCGCGACGGCGCTGGCGACCGGCCAGTCCCGGTTCTGAAAGAATTCGCTCCACAAGGTGCGGCCGATCATGAGCGTATCGGAGCCGCCGAGCAGATCGGGGATGACGAACTCGCCGACGGCGGGGATGAACACGAGGAGCGAGCCCGCGAGTATGCCCGGCGTGGAGAGCGGGAACGTGATCTGCCAGAAGCTTCGCAGCGGGGTGGAGCCGAGATCGGCGGCCGCTTCCAGCAGGCTCCGGTCCATGCGTTCCAGCGCCGCATAGAGGGGCAGGACCATGAAGGGCAGGTACGAATAGACGATGCCGATGAAGACGGCCGTGTTCGTATTCATGATTGCGAGCGGCTGGTCGATAAGCCCGAGCCCGAGCAGCGCCTGGTTCAGCAAGCCCTCAGGCTTCAGGATCCCGATCCAGGCGTAGACGCGGATCAGGAACGAGGTCCAGAACGGCAGGATCACCAGCATCAGGACGGCGGGCCGTAGTCCATGCGGGGCGCGCGCCATGCCGTAGGCGATCGGATATCCGACCAGCAGCGCGATGGCCGTGGAGAGCGCGGCGATCCACAGACTGGAAAGGTAGGCGCGCAGGTATAACGCGTCCTGAGTCAGCCAGACGTAGTTGCCGAATGAAAGCTCTCCGATCTTCTGGGGGATGTCCCAGATCGTGTTGAACACCGGGAGGTAAGGCGGGATCGCGAGGTTGGGCTGCGAGAGCGAGACCTTCAGGACGATCAGGAACGGCGCCAGGAAGAACGCCAGGAGCCACAGGTAAGGGATCCAGGTGACGAGCCGGCGCTGCAGCGGGATTGTTGCGCGGGCGGGCACGGAGGCTCAGTCCGTCAGCAGGACGCCGGCATCGGGCGCGAACGACAGCCAGACACGGTCTTCCCAGGTGATCGGGCGCTCGACATTGCGGCTGGCGTTGAGCAGGCTGGCGCGTACCAGCTTTCCGGAATCGAGCCGCACGTTGTAGAGCGACATGTCCCCGAGATAGGCGATGTCCCAGACCTCGCCCGCCACCGCATTGGCGCCGGCCTGCGGCGGCTCCGGAGCGATGCGCACTTTCTCGGGCCGTACGGCCAGCCAGGCCTGCTGGCCGGGCTTGAGCGGCGTGGAGGTGGCCGCTTCGATGGTGAAGCCGTCGACGGCCGCCAGCCGGAACCCGCCCGCCGGGCTCGCCTCCACGGCGCCCTCGAAGATGTTGATCGAGCCGATGAAGTCCGCCACGTAGCGGGTCTTCGGTGCCTCGTAGATCTCCGCCGGCGGGCCGACCTGGACGATGCGGCCCTGCGCCATGACCGAGATCCGGTCGGCCACTGTCATCGCCTCCTCCTGGTCGTGGGTGACGATCACGAAGGTCAACCCAAGGGTCTCCTGCAGGTTGACCAATTCGAACTGGGTTTCCTCGCGCAGCTTCTTGTCGAGAGCCGCCAGCGGCTCGTCGAGCAGCAGCACCTTCGGCCGCTTCGCCAGCGCGCGGGCCAGCGCCACGCGCTGACGTTGGCCGCCGGACAGCTGGTCCGGCTTGCGCGCGCCAAAACCCTCCAGCTTGACCAGGCTCAGCATCTCGCGGACGCGATCGGCAATGGCCCGCTTCGCCATGCCGTCCTGCTTAAGCCCAAAGGCGATGTTCTTCTCCACGCTCATGTGCGGGAAGAGCGCGTAGGATTGGAACATCATGTTCACCGGCCGGCGATGCGGCGGCACGCCGGCCAGCGGCTTGCCTTCCAGCAGGATTTCGCCGGCGGTCGGCTCCTCGAAGCCGGCGAGCATTCTCAGCAACGTTGTCTTGCCGCAACCGGACGGTCCCAGCAGCGCGTGGAACTCGCGCTCGTAGACGGTCAGGCTCTGGTCATCGACGGCGGTGAACGAGCCGAAGCGCTTGGTGACGCCGCGGAACTCGATGAAAGCCGGGGCGGCGGCGTCGGCCCAGGGCTGGAAGCGGCGGCGGATCGGCCCGAGGGTGGCGCGGTCCCGACCCGCGCCGGGCCGGGAGGCGCTCACCGCCCGGTCCGCAGGTCCGCGGCGCTCACTGGCCGGTCTTCAGCTCCGTCCACAGCCGGGTGACCTCGCGCTGCACGCGCTGGTCGTTCGGCGTGGTCGTGTACAGCTTGGCGAATGTCTCCTGGTCCGGGTAGATCGCCGGATCCTCCCGGACGGCTTCATCGAGCAGCGGCTGTGAAGCGAGATTGCCGTTGGCGTAGTTGACGAAGTTGGAGTTGCGGGCGGCGATCTCCGGCCGCAGCATGAAGTCGATGAAGGTGTGCGCCGCTTTCGGGTGCGGCGCGTCGGCCGGAATGGTGAACGCGTCCAGCCAGATCAGCGCGCCCTGCTTGGGAATGGAATAGGCGACGGTGACATTATTGCCCGCCTCGGCCGCGCGGTCGCGTGCCTGCAGAATGTCGCCGGAATAACCCACCGCCAGGCAGATGTCGCCGTTGGCAAGCGCGTTGATGTATTCGGAGGAGTGGAATTTCTGGATATGCGGCCGGACGGCCTTGATGAGGTCGGCGGCCTGTCTAAGCTCGGCCGGGTCCTTTGAATCGGGGTTGAGACCGAGGTAATTCAGCGCCGCCGGGAGCATGTCGTCGGCGGAATCAAGGACATGGACGCCGCAATCGGCGAACTTGGAGATGATCTCGGGCTTGAACAGCAGGTCCCAGGAATCGAGCGGCGCGTCCGCCATGCGCTCCTTGATCTTGTCGACGTTGTAGCCGATCCCGGTGGTGCCCCACATGTAGTTCGCGGCATGCTCGTTGCCCGGATCGTAATTGGCCAGCCGCTCCGCAATCGCCGGCCACTGGTGCTGAAGATTGGGCAGCTTCGACTTGTCGAGCTTCCGCACGACCTCGGCCTGGATGAGGCGGGCGAGATTGCGGTCGGTGGGGACGATGATGTCATAGCCCGAGCCGCCGGCCAGCAGCTTGGTTTCCATCATCTCCATGGAATCGTAGGTGTCGTAGACGACCTTGATCCCGGTTTCCTTGGTGAAGTCCTCCAGCACGCCTTCGCCGATATAGTCCGACCAGTTGTAGACGTTGACGACATTGTCCTGCGCCTGCGCGGCCATGGGCAGGAAGACGAGGGCTGCGGCGGTCAGGAACGTTCTGGCGATCGGGAGCAAGATGTTGGCCTCCTGGGGCAGTAGGTAGTCAGCTGCCGGTAATCTTATGAGCGGCGGGCGGCAGCATCAACGGCCGCCCCGTGACATTTGCGCCGACCGTTGCCGGCGCAGTTGCCCTCGTCGCGGATCGCTCAGCACTTCGCCGCCCTCGAATAAAATCACGCTCAGCCGAGCTTCGAGCCCGTCACGGTGGTGAACATCGAATAGAGCGAGGTGGTGCCGCAGATGAACAGGCGGTTGCGCTTGACCCCGCCGAAGGTGACGTTGGCGACCATCTCGGGAATCAGGATCTTGCCGATCAGCGTTCCGTCCGGGTCGAAGCAATGGACGCCGTCACCGGCGCTCGACCAGACCCGGCCGTCGGTGTCGACGCGAAGGCCATCGAACAGGCCGTTATCGCACTCGGCAAAAACCTCGCCGCCCGACAGCGACCTGCCGTCGGAACCGAGCCGGAAGCGGCGGATGTGGCGGGGGCCGTTCTCCTTATGGGTAGCGCCGGTATCGACGATGTAGAGGAGGGACTCGTCGGGCGAGAAGGCGATGCCGTTCGGCCGCACCATGTCGTCGACGACACGGTCGACCGTCCCGCCCCGCTGGTCGACGCGGTAGACGTGGCAGCCGTCGATCTCCGGCTCGGCTTTGTCTCCCTCGTAGTCCGTGTCGATGCCGTAGGCCGGGTCGGTGAACCAGATGGTATCGTCTGACTTTACCACCGCGTCATTGGGCGAGTTGAAGCGTTTCCCCTGCCAGCGGTCGACGACGACGCTGACCTTGCCGTCGAACTCGGTGCGGCTGACGCGGCGGCCGCGGTGCTCGCAGGTGACCAGCCGGCCCTGGTTGTCGACAGTGTTGCCGTTGGAGTTCATCGAATCCTGGCGGAACACCGAGACCGAGCCATCGGTCTCGTCCCAGCGCATTATCCGGTTGTTGGGGATGTCCGACCAGATCAGGTATCTGCCGGGGGCGAAATAGGCCGGGCCCTCCGCCCAGCGTGCGCCCGTCCACAGCCGCTCCGGCCGGACGTGGCCGGCGAAGCACTGCCTGAACCGCGGATCGAGAACCTGGATGTCTGTGCCTTCCACCTGCCCGTAATACATGTCGTAGCCCCCTCAGCGCTTCGACGCGCGCTGTTCGGGGCGCATTCTTAGCCGCTGGATGCGGTCCGGCAACAGCCCCATGCGGGCTGTCCGCAGGCTTGCTGCTCTACCGACAACATAGGTTAAGGGCAGCCAGCGGCTGGCATGCAACAAGGGATTACTATCGTGACCTTGGGCGCTGGCGGCCGGGAACGGTGGCTCCCGCATGCAAACCGGAACGGCCGTGATATCGAGCGCCTCGCCACTTGTCCGCAAGCTGCGGAGCGTCATCACCCCTTCCGCAGAGGAAGAGGAGGTCCTCGCCAAGCTGCCGATGCAGGTCGCAAGCTTTGGCGCCGATCAGAACATCGTGCGCGAAGGCGATCGGCCTTCCCGGTCCTTTGTTGTCCTGGAAGGCTTTGCCATAACGTACTCCATCATCGGCGACGGCAAGCGCCAGATCATGGCCTTTCACATCGCCGGCGACGTGCCGGATCTGCAGAGTCTCCACCTCGAGATCCTCGACAACAGCGTCGGCACGATCACTCCCTGCAAGGTGGGTTTCGTGCAGCACGACGTCCTGTGGGCAATCTGCCAGCAGTACCCGCGCATCGCCGCGGCATTGTGGCGCGAGACGCTGATCGACGCCGCGATCTTCCGGCGTTGGCTGACCAGCGTCGGGCGGCGAGAAGCCTTCGGGCGGGTGGCGCATCTCCTGTGCGAAACGGTCACGCGGCTGCGCTCGATCGGCTTGGCCGAGGATCATTCCTGCGACTTTCCGATTACCCAGGCCGAGATCGGCGACGCGCTGGGATTGTCGGTGGTTCACGTCAACCGGACCCTGCAGGATATCCGGGAAGCCGGCCTGATCGTGCTAAGGAGCGGCAAGCTGCAGGTCCTGGATTGGCAGGGGCTGAAAGCGGCAGGCGACTTCGACCCGACTTACCTTCATCTGAAGAACCGCGAGGCCGCCGCTTGAGCCTCCGCACAGAGCCGGTCCGGGTTGCCAATGGGAGCGACGAGGACGGGATGCTCATCTTCACCCACGACGGTCGCCTCACGGCCGTCGTGACCCGGTTGTCGGGGCAGCACCAGGAACTGGCCGGGTTCTGGTTCCTGGAGGTTGGCTTCGGACCGGTGGACGGGCCGCACCACCCGACGTTCGCCACGCTGGATTCAGCGCTCGACTGGATCGGGGAGCGGCTGCATAGCCCGGCACGCCGCTCCGGCTGACGAGGAACTAGCGTTTACTCTGGCTATGTCAGCTTGTCGACTTTATGCTCGCCGTTAGGAGGAGCAGTTGTCGACACCATTCATCCGCAAGTTGGAATACGGGGCTGCCCTCAGTGAGCCGGACCGGCGCGCTCTCGAAAGCGCCGTTTCGGACGTGCGCGAGATCGCGGCCCGGCGGGACATCATCTCCCAAGGCGAAAAGCCTGAGAATGTTCACGTCCTCGTCGACGGCTGGGCATGCCGCTACAAGCTGCTGCCCGACGGGGCTCGGCAGATCCTGGCCTATCTGGTCCCCGGCGATTTCTGCGACCTGCACATCGCGATCCTCGGCGAGATGGATCATAGCATCGCCACGGTTTCGAAGTGCAAGGTGGCCTATGTTCCCGAGAAGACCATCAACGAGCTGACAAGCAAGCACGAGACGCTCAACCGAGCGCTCTGGTGGGCTACCCTGGTCGATGAAGGCACCTTGCGCGAGTGGCTCGCCAATATGGGTCGCCGACCGGCCGACCAGCAATTGGCCCACCTCTTCTGCGAGTTTCTGGTTCGCCTCAAGGCGGTCGGCTACGCGGACGAGAACAGCTTCGAGTTCCCGGTCACCCAGGACGAGCTCGCCGATACCCTCGGCCTGTCACAAGTCCATGTGAACAGGATGCTGCAGGAACTGCGCGCCGATGGGCTGATCGTCCTGGAGCACCGGCGACTGACGGTGCCAGACGTGGATCGGCTGAATGCGTTCGCTGGCTTTGATCCGAGCTACCTTCACCTGACCAAGCGGAAGAACGGGGGCAAGTAGCAGTCCGGGCACTTGCGGCCGGCAGCCTGGGTCAGGGAGGGAGTGCGGCGCCCACCGGCTACTCAGCGGCTTCTGAGGCTTCGCTGCCTGAGGTTGCAGAGAAACTGAGCCTGAGGACCGTCTTTCCGGCTTCGTCGACCACGGTCATCCGCCATTCCTGGCCGTCCCAACTCGGACCAAGGTCGCGCAGCATTTCACCCGCGGCATTTACGGCTTCCAGCCGGACGGACGCGGGATCCGCTATCTCGGTGCCATCGTGATCAGGAACGTCCTTTCCGTCCCTGACATGGAAAAAATAACGAGGCATACGTCGCTCCGGGGGGGGAGCGCTGATTGTCTCTCGGTCGCTAGCCCCATTGTTCCTGGTAGCGATGGCAGGCAAGTAGGGCAGCAGCGTCGCTTATGATACAACATATGTTGTTGGGATCTGCAGCACTGCCGGGCGAACGAGCAAAGTTTAGGGCATCAACGTTGACGTTGGCGGCCGGTCAGCCCCAGGACCTGGTGCAGAGGTGTTCCACTTCCCCCTTGCTGCACTCGTCCATGCGCGGCACAGTGCGCCCGTTCATCCCGCGGCGATTGCCCGGGCAACGAATTAGAAATTTCGGGAGGAAACATGTTCAAACGGATGAAGCTTCTTGCGGCCGCCGCCGTGCTGGCCGTCGCCTTGCCAGCCGTTGCGCACGCGCAAGCCAAGACGTTCTACTGGATCTCGCATGGCGGCCCGGCCGATCCGGTCTGGACTTACTTCCTGCAGGGCGCCGAGACCTGGGCCAAGTCCACCGGCCATGAGGTCAACACCTCGTTCCACAACGGCGACGTGCCTTCGCAGCAGGAAGCGTTGCGGGCGGCCCTGGCGGCAGGGGCGGACGGCATCGTCACCACCAGCCCCGATCCGGGCAGCCTCAACCAGATCGTCACCGAGGCTCGCGACGCAAAGATCCCCCTGATCAACTTCAACACGTCCGACCCGGACGCCGGGTTTGACGCCTATGTCGGCACCGACCTGGTGTCGGTCGGACGCGGCTGGGCGCAGTACCTGGTGGACAACGGCCACGTGAAGCAGGGCGACTTCGTGTGGATGCCCGTCGAGGTGCCAGGCGCCAGCTACGGCGTCGAGGAAGAAAAGGGCATCAAGGAGGTGTTCGAGCCGCTCGGCATTACCTGGGAAGTCACGGAAACGACGCTCGACCAGGCCGAGGTGATCACCCGGATGAGCGACTACCTCAACGCCAACCGCGAGAAGATCAAGGCGATCATCGGACTGGGCGACCTCGCCACCGGCTCCATCAAGCGGGTGTTCGACCAGGTCGGCGTCAAGGCCGGCGAAATTCCTGTAGTCGGCTGGGGCAACTCGCTCGACACCACGTCCGAAGTGCTGGAGGGCTACGTCAACGCCGCCCAGTGGCAGGACCCGCAGGCGACCAGCTATCTTGCGCTGACGCTGGCGCTGATGGCGACCGACGGCATTCCCCCAAAATTCAACGTCATCACCGGCGCGCTGTACGAGAAGGACACGGCGCAGGTCTATGCCGACGTGATGGCCGCGAAGTAATCGGGCGCTTCCACTCTCGCTCCGCGGCCATTGTCGCGGAGCATTCTGCCTGACCGGGATTGCGAGGCGACCGGCGATTTCGCCGGCCTGAAAGGCTCGTATGCTTCAGCGTTGGTTCCTTAAGCCGGAATTCGGTCCGCTCGTCCTGCTGGTCGCCGAGCTGGTCGTCTTCACAGCGATCAACCCGTCCTTCCTGTCGCCGCTCAACATCAGCAACACGCTGGCCTTCTCGGTCGAGCTCGGCCTGGTGGCGCTGGCCATGACGCTGTTGATGACGTCCGGCGAGTTCGACCTTTCGGTCGGATCGGTGTTCGGCCTGACCCCGGTGATCATGTGGACGCTGGCCAATGCCGGCGAGATGCCGCTCGAAGTCGGCTTCATCGTTGCGCTGCTCGTCGCCGCGTTCATCGGCTACGTGAACGGGGTGTTCGTCACGCGGCTCAAAATCCCGTCATTCCTGGTGACGCTCGGCATGCTGCTGGTGGCGCGCGGCACGGCGCTGTTCATCACCGACGGTTTCCCGCAGCGCACCTGGAACTCCGGCGGACATTGGGTGTCGGAGGTGCTGGTCGGCGACTTCTACCTCGGCCCGTTCCGCATCTACATGTCGCTGTTCTGGTTCATCCTGGTCGCGGTGATCCTCGGCTACATGCTGACCCAGACGAAGTTCGGCAACTGGATCCAGGCGTCAGGCGGCAACGCCAACGCGGCGCGGGCGCGCGGCGTCAACGTGGACCGGACCAAGATTGCCCTGTTCATGCTGTCGGCGGTGCTGTCCGCCTTTGCCGGGATCATCAGTTCGGTCCGCACCTCCGCGGCCAACCCCAACAGCGGCACCGGCTACGAACTGGAGGTGATCGCCATGGTGGTGATCGGCGGCACGGCGCTCACCGGCGGCCGCGGCACCATCATCGGCACTGTGATCGGCATCTTCATCCTGCGCATCATGCGCAACGGCATCGTCATGATCGGCGTGCCGGGGCTGGCCTACAACATCTTCATCGGTGCGATCATCCTGGGCATGATGGCGCTGCATTCTCAGCTCGAGCGCAGGCACCAGGCGGGATAGGGCCATGGCCGAAGAACTCGTCCGGATGGAGAACATCAGCAAATATTACGGCAGCGTCCGCGCGCTCGACGGGGTCACCTTCAAGGTGTTCCCCAACGAGATCGTCGGGCTCCTGGGCGACAACGGGGCCGGGAAATCGACGCTGATCAAGGTGCTGTCGGGCGCGGTGCAGCCGACCGCCGGCGACATTTTCATCAAGGGCAAGAAGGTCGAGATCCGCAGCACCCGGGACGCCATCGCCAATGGCATCGAGACGATCTACCAGGATTCCGCGCTGGTCACGCAGCTCTCCATTACCCGCAACCTGTTCCTCGGCCGCGAGCCGATCAGGGGCCCGGGATTCCTGAACCGGATGGACCAGGCTGCCATGAACGACGTGGCCCGCAGCCTGCTGAAGCGCGTCGGTATCACCAAGAACATTCCGCCCACGACGCCGATCGGCTCCCTGTCGGGCGGCGAGCGCCAGGCGGTGGCCATCGCGCGCGCTATGCATTTCCACAGCGACCTGATCATCCTGGACGAGCCGACCAACAATCTTGGCGTGGCGGAAACACAAGGGGTGCTGCGCTTCGTGCGCAATGCCCGCGACACCGGCCATTCCTGCATCTTCATCGCCCACAACATTCACCACGTGTTTCAGGTGGTCGACCGGATCGTGGTGATGCGGCAGGGCCAGGTGGTGGCGGACGACATCGACCCCAAACGCACCAGCGTGGAGGAAGTCGAACTGGTGATCACCGGGATGTCCGACCAGGAGCTGGCGGCTGCCGTCCACGCGCCGCACTAGAATGGTGCGGGGCACCGAGGGGCAGCGATGAGCGGCTTCGTTCTCGCCCTCGACCAGGGCACGACCTCGACGCGGGCGATCGTCTTTGACGGCGAGCAGACGATCCGGGCCAGCGCCCAGGAGGAGTTTCCACAACACTATCCGGCGTCGGGATGGGTCGAGCACGACCCGGAAGACCTTTGGCGCACGTCGCTTGCAACGATGCGGGCGGCGCTGGCCAAAGCGGGCCTGACCGCGGCCGATATCGCGGCCATCGGCATCACCAACCAGCGTGAGACCGCGGTCCTGTGGGACCGGCGCAGCGGCCGCGCGGTCGGCAATGCGATCGTCTGGCAGGACCGCCGCACAAGCGACGTATGCGCCGATCTGCGGCGGGATGGTGCGGAGCCGCTCGTCTCGGAGCGGACCGGCCTGCTGCTCGACCCGTATTTCTCCGCCACCAAGATCGCCTGGATGCTGGCCAATGTACCGGGCGCGCGCGAGGCGGCGGAAGCCGGTCACCTGGCGTTCGGGACGGTGGACAGCTTTCTCCTGTGGCGGCTCACCGACGGGCGGGTGCATGCGACGGACGCGACGAATGCGTCGCGCACCCTGCTGTTCGACATCCACAAGAATGCCTGGGACGACGAGCTCCTGGCGCTCTTCCGCGTGCCGCGTTCACTCTTGCCGGAGGTGCTGGACAGCGCGGCGGCGTTCGGCGCGACCGAGCCGGAGCACTTCGGCGGCGCGATAGCGATCGGCGGCATCGCTGGCGACCAGCAGGCGGCCACGCTGGGCCAGGCCTGCTTCCAGCCCGGAATGGTGAAGTCGACCTACGGCACCGGCTGCTTCGCCGTGCTGAATACCGGCGAGCACGCGGTGCGCTCGCAGAACAAGCTGCTCACCACCATCGCCTACCGGCTCGGCGGCAGGACCACCTATGCGCTCGAGGGCTCGATCTTTATCGCCGGGGCGGCAGTGCAGTGGCTGCGCGACGGGCTCAAGGTGATCGACCGGGCGGACCAATCGGGCGAGCTGGCCGCCGCTGCCGACCCGCAGCAGGAGGTCGTGCTGGTGCCGGCCTTCACCGGGCTCGGGGCGCCTTACTGGGACCCGGAGGCACGCGGCGCGCTTTTCGGCCTTACCCGGGCGACGGGCCGGCGCGAACTGGCGCGGGCAGCGCTGGAATCGGTGTGTTTTCAGACGCACGACCTCTTGGAGGCTATGCGCGGCGACTGGCCGGGCGGTGCTTCCGATACGATCCTGCGGGTGGACGGCGGCATGGTGGCGAGCGACTGGACCATGCAGCGGCTCGCCGACATCCTCGATGCGCCGGTCGACCGGCCGGAGGTGCTGGAAACCACCGCCCTGGGCGCAGCCTGGCTCGCCGGGCAGACCGCCGGGGTATGGCCGGACCAGGACGGCTTCACCGCGGCGTGGCGACGCGACCGCCGCTTCGAACCGGGCATGGCGCCGCAAGCGCGGCGCGGCAAGCTCGCCGCATGGTCCGATGCCGTGCGCCGCACTCTTGTGCGCGGCAGTTGACGGGACGCCGGCGCCGGCCGGCTCCAGGCCGCGGCTCTCTTTTCTTTGGCCGGATCGCCGGGCCGTGTTAGATTGCCGGCCAGCCGAAACGGCGGGTGTCACATTGTGGCCATGTCGTCGGCGGATGAGTGCTGATTGCGCCCAAACGAGAGCGTCCAGGAGTTTGTGATGAGTAACGGTCCTTCTCTCCCCATAGCCAGGATCCCGAGCGTGCTCGCGGCAAGCGCGGTTGAAGAAGAGATGGAGAGGCTGGAATTCCGCGGTCCTGCCGGGCAGGATACCGCGCCGGCGGTGAAGCCGGTGACGGTGGAACGCGCCCCGGAGGCCAAGCACAATTCCCGCGTTGACGAGCAGTTCAGGGTGGGCAAGGTGATGAAGGCGCTGTTCCCTGAAGGGATCCAGATCGCCAACGAGGAGCAGTTCGCCACCATGCGGCTGTTCAACGCGCTGGTCGCCAGCATCGCCCAGTTCGCCCAGTCCAACATGGCCAACCCGATCCACATCCGGGACGTCAAGAAGCAGGCGGAAATGCTCGACGAGATGGTCGGCCGCATCAAGAAGAGCTGAACCGGCGACCGCCTGCAACATCTGTGAAGACTGCGCGGAGCGCTGCCCAAGGGTGGCGCTCTTTTGCCTTGCCGTGCGTCTGAACGCTTAGGCCAATCGCTCGACCGCGATCGCGGTCGCCTCGCCGCCGCCGATGCACAGCGCTGCGACCCCGCGCTTGAGATCCTGGCTTTTCAGGGCATGCAGCAGGGTCAGGATGATGCGGGCGCCGCTGGCGCCGATCGGATGGCAAAGCGCGCAGGCCCCGCCGTTCACATTCACGCAGTCGGGGTCCAGGCCCAGGTCGCAGATCGCCGCCATCGTGACCACAGCGAAGGCCTCGTTGATCTCGAACAGATCGACATCCTGTACCTGCCATCCGGCGCGCTCCAGCACTTTTCGGATCGCGGGGGCGGGCGCCGTGGCGAACCATTCCGGCGCCTGCGAATGGGTGGCGTGGGCCTTGATCTCGGCCAGCATCGGCAGGCCGATGCGCTCGGCGGCGGATCGGCGAGCCAGTACCAGAGCCGCGGCACCGTCGGCAATGGCCGAAGACGACGCGGCGGTGATCGTGCCATCCGGGCGGGAGGCGGGCTTCAGCCCAAAAATCCTGCCCGGGTCCAGCCGGCGCGGCAGCTCATCCGAGGTCATCTCCGGCGCGGCGGAGTTGGCTGCAACGGGAATTGCAGCGATCTCCTCCGAAAAAGCCCCGTTCGTCCCGGCGGCCCGCGCGCGCCGCAGGGTTTCCGCTGCATAGCGGTCCTGCGCGTCGCGGGTGAACTGGTAGGCTTCGGCGGAGTCCTCGGCAAAAGAGCCCATCGAGCGTCCCGCCTGGTAGGCGTCTTCCAGGCCGTCCAGCATCATATGGTCGAGCACCCGGCCATGGCCGGCCCGGTAACCGGAACGCGCCTTGTCGAGCAGGTATGGGGCGCCCGACATGCTTTCCATTCCGCCGGCAACGGCGATCGTCGCGGAACCGGCGAGGATCGTGTCGTGGGCCAGCATGGCGGCCTTCATGCCCGAGCCGCAGACCTTGTTGATCGTCGTGGCGCCGACCTCATCGGGAATGCCGGCGCCCCTGGCGGCTTGCCGGGCAGGCGCCTGACCGAGACCGGCCGGCAGCACGCAGCCCATGAAAATCTCGCCGATCGCCTCGCGCCGCACTGCCGCCCGGTCCAGCGCGGCAGCGATGGCAACCGCGCCCAGCTGCACGGCGGTCAGCGCCGCCAGCTCGCCGCCGAAACGGCCGAGCGGTGTGCGCGCGGAGGAACAGATGACGACGGGATCCTCGCTGGCCATGGCGTCATCCGTATTCGTTCCGCCTGCGCTCATTCCAAGCTGCGGGCGAAAGCCTCCTTGAAATCCGGGTGCCACCGGGAAAGCGGCGGGCGGTTCTGCACGATGTCTTCCGCGGCCCAACGGATGCGACGCGCATCGACCTCACGGGTCACGTCGTTGTCGGGGCAGAGGATGTAGAAATCGCCCGCCGCCATGCCGGCCAGCAGGAATTCCACAACCTGGTCTGCTGTCCAGGCGCCCGGCGGCCTTTCCGTGACGCCCCTGGCGCGGGTGAATCCGGTAAAGGTGAAGCCGGGGATCAGCAGATGGGCAGTGACCGCGCAGCCCGGGCGGTTGCGCAGCTCATGGGCGAGCGCCTCGGTCACCACTTTCACCCCGGCCTTGCTCACATTGTAAGCGGTGTCGCCGGGCGGCGTGGTGATGCCCTGCTTCGACCCCGTGCTGACGATCGCCGCCGGGCGCCCGGCTTCGGCCATCGCCGGGGCGAATGTCTGGATGCCATTCACCACGCCCCAAAGGTTGACCTCCAGGATCTGGCGGAAGCGCCGTGGATCGCCGAAGAGTTCGCCGCCGCCTTCCGTGCCGGCGTTGTTCATCAGGAAGGCGAGGTCGCCGAATGCGTCGTGGACACGGCCCCTAACTTGCTCGACCTCCTCGACGCGGCTGACATCGGCGCGAACGGCGATGATGTCGGAATCGGCGGCCGCGTGGCGGGCCACCTGCGCTCGCGCGGCGGCGAGCGCCGCGGCGTCGATGTCGACCATGCAGACGCGCATCCCGAGCCGCGCCAGCCGTCCCGCCGCCGCCAGCCCGATGCCGCTCGCCGCGCCGGAGATCACGGCGCCGCGGCCGGGGGTCAAGGCGGGATGCTGGGCCAATGCGGTGGTTCCTGTGGTGGTGGGCACTACTGGAGGGTAGCAGATCGGCGCCTCATAGGGAGGCGGCTCGTTGGCAACGCGTGTGTTCGGGGCGCCTTCCCGGACGGGAAAGTTTTCTGTCTGGTGGTTGACAGTCTTCGGGTTGGTTTTTATATGGCTGTCACTGGCTTCGGTGGCGTTGTGCCTTGTTGCTGGTTTCCTTTGACAGGATTGTTGGATCTGCCGGTTTGGCCGGGGGTTTCGAC